>Ga0153975_1000002_pt1 | contig 451284 bp, 400 predicted proteins | sample TSGA059MetaG_FD_104694 | JGI IMG/M metagenome (GOLD analysis project Ga0153975, IMG submission 104694) | Attine ant fungus gardens microbial communities from Georgia, USA - TSGA059 MetaG | ecosystem: Host-associated > Fungi > Mycelium > Unclassified | place: USA: Georgia, Yuchi Wildlife... | reverse complement strand
TAACTGAAACAAACTGGAGACTGTCATGGAAAACCTGAATATGGATCTGCTGTACATGGCTGCCGCTGTGATGATGGGCCTGGCGGCAATCGGTGCTGCGATCGGTATCGGCATCCTCGGAGGCAAATTCCTGGAAGGCGCCGCACGCCAACCGGATCTGATTCCTCTGCTGCGTACGCAGTTCTTTGTTGTAATGGGTCTGGTGGATGCAATCCCAATGATCGCTGTTGGTCTGGGTCTGTACGTGATGTTTGCTGTCGCGTAAAAACCGATAGTTCATCGCCAGCGTTTGTGGGCGATGAACGGCTTCTGGCCGCTGCTTCGGCAGCGGCAGAAAAAGTTAACTTAACAAGAGGCATTGTGCTGTGAACATTAACGCAACAATCCTCGGCCAGGCTATCGCGTTCATCCTGTTTGTCCTGTTCTGCATGAAGTACGTGTGGCCGCCGCTTATGGCTGCTATCGAAAAGCGCCAGAAAGAAGTTGCCGAAGGCCTTGCTTCCGCTGAACGTGCCAAGAAAGATTTGGATCTCGCGCAGGCTAATGCGACCGACCAGCTGAAGAAAGCGAAAGAAGACGCTCAGGTAATCATCGAGCAGGCGAACAAACGCCGCGCGCAGATCCTGGACGAAGCGAAAGCTGAGGCTGAGCAGGAACGTAGCAAGATCGTCACCCAAGCGCAGGCAGAAATTGATGCCGAACGCAAACGTGCACGTGAAGAGCTGCGCAAGCAGGTCGCGATGCTGGCTGTTGCCGGCGCCGAGAAAATCATTGAACGTTCCGTGGATGAAGCTGCTAACAGCGACATCGTTGATAAACTGGTCGCTGAACTGTAAGGGAGGGGCTGATGTCTGAATTTACTACCGTAGCTCGCCCCTACGCTAAAGCCGCTTTTGACTTTGCGGTTGAACATCAAAGTATCGATCGCTGGCAGCAGATGCTGGCGTTTGCCGCCGAAGTGGCTGGCAATGAACAGGTATCAGAACTTCTTTCCGGCGCTCTGGCGCCGGAAGCGTTGTCTGGAGCGTTCATCGCGATCTGTGGTGACCAACTCGACGAAGCCGGTCAGAACCTGATTAAGGTGATGGCTGAAAACAAACGTTTGCCAGCGCTTACCGCTGTTCTGGAACAGTTCATCCAACTGCATGCCGCACATGATGCGACCGCTGAGGTTGAAGTTATCTCTTCCACGACATTGAGCGATGAACAGCTGACCAAAATCAGCAGCGCGATGGAAAAACGTCTGTCACGCAAAGTTAAGCTGAATTGCAAAATTGATAAGTCTGTAATGGCAGGCGTAATCATCCGTGCGGGTGATATGGTCATTGACGGAAGCGTACGCGGTCGTCTCGAACGCCTCGCAGACGTCTTGCAGTCTTAAGGGGACTGGAGCATATATGCAACTGAATTCCACCGAAATCAGCGAACTGATCAAGCAGCGCATTGCTCAGTTCAATGTAGTGAGCGAAGCTCACAACGAAGGTACTATTGTTTCTGTAAGTGACGGTATCATCCGCGTCAACGGCCTGGCCGATGTGATGCAGGGTGAGATGATTGCCCTGCCGGGTAACCGTTACGCTATCGCACTGAACCTGGAGCGCGACTCTGTTGGTGCCGTAGTCATGGGCCCATACGCTGACCTCGCCGAAGGCATGAAGGTTAAGTGTACTGGCCGTATCTTAGAAGTTCCGGTCGGCCGTGGCCTGCTGGGCCGCGTAGTGAACACCCTGGGTGCTCCTATCGATGGTAAAGGCGCTATCGACAACGACGGTTTCTCACCGATCGAAGTGATTGCACCAGGCGTTATCGACCGTCAGTCCGTTGACCAGCCTGTACAGACTGGTTACAAGTCTGTCGATGCGATGATTCCAATCGGTCGTGGCCAGCGTGAGCTGATCATCGGTGACCGTCAGACCGGTAAAACCGCAATGGCGATCGATGCGATCATCAACCAGCGCGATTCCGGCATCAAATGTGTGTACGTAGCTATCGGCCAGAAAGCCTCTACCATCGCTAACGTGGTACGTAAACTGGAAGAGCACAACGCGCTGGCTAACACCATCGTTGTGGTTGCAACCGCATCTGAGTCTGCTGCTCTGCAATACCTGGCACCGTATGCCGGTTGTGCGATGGGCGAATACTTCCGTGACCGCGGTGAAGATGCACTGATCGTGTACGATGACCTGTCTAAACAGGCTGTTGCTTACCGTCAGGTTTCTCTGCTGCTGCGCCGTCCACCAGGCCGCGAAGCGTTCCCTGGCGACGTGTTCTACCTCCACTCCCGTCTGCTGGAACGTGCTTCCCGCGTGAGCGCCGACTATGTTGAGCGTTTCACCAACGGTGAAGTGAAAGGTAAAACCGGTTCACTGACTGCGCTGCCAATCATCGAAACCCAGGCGGGTGACGTTTCTGCGTTCGTTCCAACCAACGTAATCTCGATTACCGATGGTCAGATCTTCCTGGAAACCAACCTGTTTAACTCCGGTATTCGTCCGGCAGTTAACCCGGGTATCTCAGTATCTCGTGTAGGTGGTGCTGCTCAGACCAAGATCATCAAGAAACTGTCCGGTGGTATTCGTACCGCGCTGGCACAGTATCGTGAACTGGCTGCGTTCTCTCAGTTCGCCTCCGATCTGGATGAAGCAACCCGCAAACAGCTGAGCCACGGTCAGAAAGTGACCGAGCTCCTGAAACAGAAACAGTATGCGCCGATGTCTGTCGCGCAGCAGGGTCTGGTGCTGTTTGCCGCCGAGCGTGGCTTCCTGAATGACGTCGAACTGGCGAAAATCGGTAGCTTCGAAGCGGCACTGCTGGCTTACGCGGATCGCGATCACGCAGAGCTGATGGCTGATATCAACCAGTCTGGTAACTATAACGGCGAAATCGAAGAGAAGCTGAAAGGCCTCCTCGAAACGTTTAAAGCAACCCAGTCCTGGTAATGTCTGGCGGCTTGTTCCTTCGGGGGCAAGCCGCAAGGCTTTGAGGAGAAGCTTATGGCCGGCGCAAAAGAGATACGTAGTAAGATCGGCAGCGTGCAAAACACGCAGAAGATCACCAAAGCGATGGAAATGGTCGCCGCCTCCAAAATGCGTAAATCGCAGGAACGCATGGCGGCCAGCCGTCCTTATGCAGAGACCATGCGCAAAGTGATTGGTCACATTGCGTTAGGTAATCTGGAATACAAGCACCCTTACCTGGAAGAGCGTGACGTTAAACGCGTCGGCTATCTGGTCGTGTCTACCGACCGCGGGCTTTGTGGTGGTTTGAACATTAACCTGTTCAAACGAGTGCTGGCTGATATGAAGGCCTGGGCTGATAAAGGCGTCGAAAGTGATATGGCGATTATCGGTTCCAAAGGTCTGTCATTCTTCAGCTCTGTTGGCGGCAACGTGGTTGCTCAGGTTACCGGGATGGGTGATAAACCTGCCCTGTCCGACCTGATTGGCCCGGTCAAAGTGATGCTTCAGGCATACGATGAAGGCCGTCTCGACAAGCTGTTTATCGTCAGCAACAAATTTATCAACACCATGTCTCAGACTCCACAGATCGTACAGCTGCTGCCATTACCGCCAGCAGATGATGCGGAAGGCGTTGTGAAGAAGAGTACCTGGGACTATCTGTATGAACCGGATCCGAAAGCGCTGCTGGACACGTTACTGCGCCGCTATGTCGAGTCTCAGGTTTACCAGGGTGTTGTTGAAAACCTGGCCAGCGAGCAGGCCGCGCGAATGGTGGCGATGAAAGCCGCAACCGATAACGGCGGAAACCTGATCAAAGAGCTGCAGTTGGTATACAACAAGGCTCGTCAGGCCAGCATCACCCAGGAACTTACCGAGATTGTCGGTGGGGCCTCCGCGGTTTAACCAGGTTTAATGAATTAGGTAGAGGATTCAAGATGGCTACTGGAAAGATTGTCCAGGTAATCGGCGCCGTGGTTGACGTCGAGTTCCCTCAGGACGCAGTACCACAAGTGTACAGCGCCCTTGAGGTTAAAAATGGTGATGCTCGTCTGGTGCTGGAAGTTCAGCAGCAGCTGGGTGGCGGCGTGGTTCGTACCATCGCCATGGGTTCTTCAGACGGCCTGAAGCGCGGTCTGGAAACTGTCGACCTTGAGCACCCGATCGAAGTACCTGTTGGTGTTGCAACGCTTGGCCGTATCATGAACGTGCTGGGTGAGCCAATCGATATGAAAGGCGACATCGGCGAAGAAGAGCGTTGGGCGATTCACCGTTCAGCACCTTCTTACGAAGATCAGTCAAACTCGCAGGAACTGCTGGAAACCGGCATCAAGGTTATCGACCTGATGTGTCCGTTCGCTAAGGGCGGTAAAGTCGGTCTGTTCGGTGGTGCGGGTGTAGGTAAAACCGTAAACATGATGGAGCTGATCCGTAACATCGCGGCTGAGCACTCAGGTTTCTCGGTATTTGCCGGTGTGGGCGAGCGTACTCGTGAGGGTAACGACTTCTACCACGAGATGACCGACTCTAACGTTATCGACAAAGTGTCCCTGGTTTATGGCCAGATGAACGAGCCACCAGGAAACCGTCTGCGCGTCGCGCTGACCGGTCTGACCATGGCTGAGAAGTTCCGTGACGAAGGTCGTGACGTACTGCTGTTCATCGATAACATCTACCGTTACACCCTGGCCGGTACTGAAGTATCAGCACTGCTGGGTCGTATGCCTTCTGCGGTAGGTTATCAGCCAACGCTGGCGGAAGAGATGGGCGTTCTGCAGGAACGTATCACCTCGACCAAAACCGGTTCAATCACTTCCGTTCAGGCCGTTTACGTCCCTGCGGATGACTTGACTGACCCGTCACCAGCCACCACCTTTGCGCACTTAGACGCAACCGTGGTACTGAGCCGTCAGATCGCTTCACTGGGTATCTACCCGGCGGTTGACCCACTGGATTCTACCAGCCGTCAGCTGGATCCACTGGTTGTTGGTCAGGAACACTATGACACTGCGCGTGGCGTTCAGTCACTGCTGCAGCGTTATCAGGAACTGAAAGACATCATCGCCATCCTGGGTATGGACGAACTGTCAGAAGAAGACAAACTGGTGGTAGCACGCTCGCGTAAGATGCAGCGCTTCCTGTCCCAGCCGTTCTTCGTGGCAGAAGTATTCACCGGTTCTCCGGGTAAATACGTGTCCCTGAAAGATACCATCCGTGGCTTTAAAGGCATCATGGAAGGCGAGTTCGACCATATGCCAGAGCAGGCTTTCTACATGGTAGGTTCCATCGAAGAAGCCGTGGAAAAAGCGAAGAAACTGTAATTATTTCCCCTAAACAACTCGGGCTGCAGCCAACGCGTATGCAGTCTGAAGTATGAAGGGGAAAGTTTCTCAGGAGGTTAACAATGGCTATGACTTTTCACCTGGACGTTGTCAGCGCGGAGCAGCAGATGTTCTCCGGTACTGTACAGAGCATCCAGGTATCAGGTAGCGAAGGTGAGCTGGGTATTCGCCCAAACCACGCCCCGCTCCTGACCGCCATTAAGCCTGGTATGGTTCGCATCGTTAAGCAGCACGGCGAAGAAGAGGTGATTTACCTCTCCGGCGGCGTGCTGGAAGTGCAGCCTGGCGCGGTTACCGTGCTGGCTGACACGGCGATCCGCGGCAGCGATCTTGATGAAGCTCGCGCGCTGGAAGCGAAACGCAAAGCCGAAGAGCATATGAACAGCTCGCACGGTGATGTTGACTTCGCCATGGCGTCTGCGGAACTGGCTAAAGCGATCGCCAAACTGCGCGTGATCGAGTTGACCAAGAACGCGATGTAACTCAGGTTTAAGTTGTTCGAGTGCCAGTCAGGAAACTGACTGGCATTTTTTTTGCCCCAATCCCGCCACCCGCTGCGCTTCAGGCTAATTTCGGGCTGAGAAAAATGTAGTATTCTTAGTGTTAAACCGTTTTACTTTCAACATCAAATAAAGAGTCAGGATGTCTATGTCTGAGAGCCCGATGAGCGTCGTTATCCTTGCCGCCGGTAAAGGTACGCGCATGTACTCCGAACTGCCGAAAGTGCTGCACTTACTGGCAGGAAAACCGATGGTTCAGCATGTGATTGATGCGGCAAAAGCGCTGAACGCGCAGCGCGTCAATTTGGTTTATGGCCACGGTGGTGACCTGCTGAAAAGCACCCTAAACGATGCCTCACTGAACTGGGTGCTGCAGGCGGAGCAGCTGGGCACGGGCCACGCGATGCAGCAGGCCGCCCCCTGCTTTGCTGATGATGAAGACATTCTGATGCTGTACGGCGATGTGCCGCTGATCTCGGTCGAGACGCTGCGCCGCCTGCAGTCGGCTAAACCGGCGGGCGGCATTGGCCTGCTGACGGTGATGCTCGATAACCCAACCGGTTACGGGCGCATCATTCGTGAAAACGGCCAGGTGGTCGGCATTATCGAACAGAAAGATGCCGCCCCTGAGCAGCTGCTGATTAATGAGATCAATACCGGCATCCTGCTGGCGAACGGCGCGGATCTGAAGCGGTGGCTCGGCAAGCTGACCAACAACAACGCGCAGGGCGAGTATTACATTACCGATATCATCGCCCTCGCCCACCAGGAAGGCCGCCAGATTGCGGCGGTACATCCGTCCCGCTCCACCGAAACCGACGGCGTGAACAACCGTTTACAGCTGGCGACGCTGGAGCGTGTTTACCAGGCGGAGCAGGCAGAAAAACTGCTGCTGGCCGGGGTGATGCTGCTGGATCCGGCACGTTTCGATCTGCGCGGCACGCTGGATCACGGTCGCGATGTAGTGATCGATACCAATGTGATCATTGAGGGTCACGTTATCCTGGGTAACCGGGTGAAAATCGGCAGCGGCTGCGTGATTAAAAACAGCGTGATTGCCGACGACAGCGTCATCAGCCCGTACAGCGTGATTGAAGACGCACGGCTGGACACCGGCTGCAGCGTCGGGCCTTTCGCCCGCCTGCGTCCCGGTAGCGAACTGGCCGAAGGCGCGCACGTCGGTAATTTTGTCGAGATGAAAAAGGCACGGTTGGGCAAAGGCTCGAAAGCCGGGCATCTCAGCTACCTGGGCGATGCCGAGATTGGTAGTCACGTCAATATCGGCGCGGGCACCATCACCTGCAACTACGACGGCGTGAATAAATCGAAGACCATCATCGGCGACGACGTGTTTGTGGGGTCCGATACCCAGCTGATCGCCCCGGTGAGCGTCGCGGCGGGGGCCACCATCGCGGCCGGTACCACCATAATGAAAAACGTTCCGGCGGCGGGCCTGGTGTATAACCGCAAAGAGCAGCAGCTGAACGCCAGCTGGCAGCGCCCGGAAAAGAAAAAATAATCCATTCCAGGGGCCAGGCTCGCCTGGCCCTGTGTCTTGTTTTAAAAGCAGTAAACATAAAAATAATCCCCAACACTACAAGGCTCGGGGAACCGAAAAATACTCTTCATTCTTCACATTGCAGGTGCGTTGGCTGCACCCGTTCACCCCGGTCACATAGTTGTCTATGCTCCCGGGGACTCACGGGCTTGCCGCCTTCCTGCAACGTGAATTATTTAGAGTATGCACCGGAATAATCAGGTCAGAAGACAACGCAGATGACGCTGAACGTCATCCTGTCAGGAAAATTTACTATGTGTGGAATTGTTGGAGCTGTAGCGCAGCGTGATATTGCAGAGATCCTGCTCGAAGGGCTGCGCCGTCTGGAGTACCGTGGCTATGACTCTGCGGGTCTGGCCGTGGTCGATCAGCAGGGAAATGCCACCCGCCTGCGCCGCCTGGGTAAGGTTCAGAACCTTGCTGAAGCGGCAGAGAGCACCGCGCTGATTGGCGGAACCGGTATCGCGCACACGCGCTGGGCAACCCACGGCGAGCCGTCGGAAGCCAATGCGCACCCGCATATCTCTGAACATATCATCATTGTTCACAACGGTATTATTGAGAACCACGAACCGCTGCGCGAGCAGCTGATCGCCCTTGGCTACACCTTTGCGTCAGAAACCGACACCGAAGTGGTGGCGCATCTGGTGCATTGGGAGCAGAAACAGGCTGGCGGCTCGCTGCGTGAAGTGGTGCAGCGCGTCATCCCTCAGCTGCGCGGCGCCTACGGCATGGTGATCGTCGACAGCCGTGACCCGTCCGTGCTGGTGGCCGCCCGTTCCGGCAGCCCGCTGGTGATTGGCCGTGGCGTGGGCGAAAACTTTATCGCCTCCGACCAGCTGGCCCTGCTGCCGGTGACGCGCCGCTTTGTTTACCTGGAAGAGGGTGACATCGCGGAAATTACCCGTCGTGACGTCACGATTTTCGATCGCAGCGGCGCTCAGGTGAAGCGCGCAGAGATCGAATCCACCGCGCAGTACGACGCCGGTGATAAAGGCGTTTACCGTCACTATATGCAGAAAGAGATTTACGAGCAGCCGGTTGCGATCAAAAACACCCTCAGCGGGCGTTTCAGCCATGGCGAAGTCGACCTCTCCGAGCTGGGCCCGAACGCGGATGCGCTGCTGGTCAACGTTGAGCATATCCAGATCGTGGCCTGCGGTACCTCCTATAACTCCGGGATGGTTTCGCGCTACTGGTTCGAGTCGCTGGCGAACGTGCCGTGCGACGTGGAGATCGCCTCTGAGTTCCGCTATCGCAAATCCGCGGTGCGCAATAACAGCCTGCTGATCACCCTGTCCCAGTCCGGTGAAACCGCCGACACCCTGGCAGCGCTGCGCCTGTCAAAAGAGCTGGGCTACCTCGGCTCGCTGGCAATCTGCAACGTGGCGGGTTCCTCACTGGTGCGTGAATCTGACCTGGCGCTGATGACCAAAGCCGGAACCGAAATTGGCGTGGCCTCGACCAAAGCCTTCACCACCCAGCTGACCGTGCTGCTGATGCTGGTGGCGAAAATTGGCCGGCTGAAAGGGGTGAACCCGCAGGTAGAACACGACATCGTGCACTCTCTGCAGGCCCTGCCGAGCCGCATTGAGCAGATGCTGTCGCAGGATGAGAAGATCGCCGCGCTGGCGGAAGACTTCTCCGACAAGCATCATGCGCTATTCCTTGGCCGTGGCGATCAGTACCCTATCGCGATGGAAGGGGCGCTGAAGCTGAAAGAGATCTCCTACATTCACGCAGAAGCCTACGCCGCCGGCGAGCTGAAGCATGGCCCGCTGGCGCTAATCGATGCTGATATGCCGGTGATTGTGGTCGCGCCGAACAATGAACTGCTGGAGAAGCTGAAGTCGAACATCGAAGAAGTGCGCGCCCGCGGCGGCCTGCTGTATGTCTTCGCCGATGTTGATGCCGGTTTCGCCGACAGCGAAGGGATGCGCATTATCCCACTGCCGCACGTTGAAGAGGTGATTGCGCCAATCTTCTACACCGTGCCGCTGCAGCTGCTCTCGTACCACGTCGCCCTGATTAAAGGCACCGATGTGGATCAGCCGCGTAACCTGGCGAAGTCCGTTACGGTGGAATAAGCCTTCACGCCGTTGCTTAACAGTCCGGTATGCCTTTGGCTGCCGGACTTTTTTTATCATTATCTATGGCTGTAGCGTTTCATGTAAATGTAACCAAACAGGCTTTTCTTGCTTAAGGTTAAGCACTGCTGTGGACCAGCGAATCGTCATTTCTTTATCGGATTGGGTCTGCGTTTCCTGATATAACAACACCGCCCCGTCGTTCCCTTCATGCAAAACAGAGAACTGATCCACGACAATTTTTAGCCCCGGACGGCTGGCGCGCTGCTGAAGGAAAAAATGGCTTAATGCTTCGCGATCGAGTCTTGCGCCTGACAGGGTTATCATGGAGTAGTGCGGACTGAAGCGCTCAAGGAGTAACTCCAGTTCACCCTCCCCTTTGCTCAACCAGTTTTCTATTGCAACGTGCGCTGCCAGTACTTCATTGATATAGATATTCATTAGCTTTTTTCCTCAGATTTGATGTGCATTTTAATACTGCGGTTATTAAGGCTTACACTCAGTAATGCCGGAATAACAGTACCTAAAGCGGCTGCATAAAATGTCCAAAGATAGGCCTGGCGTGACGGCAGATGGCTGATAAGCAGGTTCAATAACAGGCTTAACAACGCCACGCCAAAACAGAAGCTGAGTTGACGATTAATATTCCATAATGCGCTGGCTTGATGCATGTCAGGGGCGGCGATATTGAGAAATGCGCTACTTTGGGCAGTGCTGCTGCACAGGCTCCCTCCCAGCCCCATCAGCGCAAAGGCTATCATCAGCAGAGAGTACTGATCACCGTGAGAAACCAGGGAAAGTGTCACAATCCCTGCTGCCTGCAGCAGGCAACCGGCAATAATCAAAGGGCGCGGCCCCAGGTGATTAAAAGTCTTACCTGTAATCATCAGCGCAAAAAATGACGCGATTGACCATGGGATCATCAATGCACCCGTGGCAGCAGGGGAGAGACTTAAAGATGTCTGAAGGTAGAGGATGCTGACCAGGCTCACTCCCATAAACAGCCCTGGGACACACTGGTACACCATCATTGAGTAGCGCATTAACGGGTCGCAAAGCAGGTCAAAGCTGAACAGCGGAGAGGAAACCCGACGATTATGCAGAGTGAACAGTATGAGTAGCACGATGCCCAGCAGTAAAAATGTGCCCCCCCTGATAATCTCGCCATTATCAGCCAACTCCGTCATGGCCGTTAGAACCAGAAAAAGCCCCGCGCACCCCATTAACAGCCCTGTAATGTCGAGTTTTCCCTCTTCTGGCGCGCGGACTCCATCTTTCAGCCAGGCAAAAGCCAGTATCAATGTCATTATTGCCAGCGGGAGACTGGCGAAAAATATCCAGCGCCAGTTCAATGCCTGAATTAGCCACCCCCCCAAAGCCGGTGAGAATGCCGGGGCGAGAAGTGCCACCAGCATTACTGCGGACGACAGCCGGGCACGTTCATGTTTAGCATACAATTGCCACGTCAATGCCTGTCCAACAGGTATCAGCAACCCGCCACCGATCCCCTGCACTATGCGCCAGAAAATCAGCCCTTCGATTGAACGGGCCAGGCCGGATAGCGTTGTTCCAATAACAAATAAAACCAGCGACGCTAAAAGAACGCGCCGCGCGCCCACACGTTGTGTCAGCCATGCGCCTAGAGGAATGATCAGCGTCAGCCCACAAATATAACCATTACTGATCCAGGCCAGTTGAGCGACAGAGGTTTGCATCGCCAGACCAATCGCCGGGTAAGCAACGGTAGAGATAAACATATTGATTAAGTCGAGGAAAAAACCAAGAAGGTAAACCATAGCCACTTTTTTGCGATAACTCATACCATCACTCCCTGTTGAGAGTGGCTAATATAGGGAGAGTCCTGCAGCAGATAAACCGCCCGCGGGGTGATACACTGTCAAATAATTTTTGACAGTATGTGAGTCGTTTATGCTCAATTTACAGCGGGTGGCGATGTTCGTTGCGGTCGCCGATGCAGGTAGCTTTACCTCCGCAGCGGCTTCCTCAGGCCAAACGAAAGCGGCAATTAGTGCGAGTATTCAGCGGCTGGAATCAGAGCTTGGCATAGCGCTAATGCTGCGAACGACGCGACGTCTGACTCTGACGCAGGCAGGGGCGGCTTTTTATCAACGTAGTCTTCAGCTACTAAAGGACGCCGAACAGATAGCCAATGATGTGCGACTCAGCCATCATGGGTTCCGCGGTGAACTTTGTATCACCAGCACCGCGGAATATGGTTCTGAGAAGGTGATCCCTGCTTTGGTTGCATTTGGTCAGCTCCATCCCGAGCTCAGCGTGCGCCATGTCTCTTCTTCTTCACATGCCGATCTGGTCTCAGAACGTTTTGATATCGCCATCAGGCTGGGTAAGCTGGCAGACTCAAGTTATCACGCAGCGCTCATCGATCGCTTTTCAATACTCCCCGTCGCCACGCCAAAATGGTTAGCCGCTAACCCAATCCATTCACTTGAAGATCTGGGGAAGGCGCCATGGATTATTCATAATCGGCTTAAATCCCCTTTTAACTGGCAGATCGTCCACTCACAGGGGCAGCAGATTGATTTTGAGATAGTCAAATCTGTGCGGTACTTCACCGACAGTGCCTCCTCATTAATGAGTTTTGTCCTGCAGGATTGTGGCGTGGGGTTACTTCCTGAATGGCTGGTTCGGCCGATGTTGCTCAGTGGAAAATTAACGCATTTACTGCCGCAATACGCCTTCCCACAGCAGGGTATCTATGCCGTTTATCCCAACACACGACATGTTCCGGCGAAAGTGCGTGCCCTGATAGATTTCCTGAGGCTGCAAATAGGCTACGGCGAGGGCGATTAACACAGGTTCTGGTGCCCGTGGGGCCTTTTTTAACCAAACACCGCGCTCCTCCTTTCTTACAATCATCTCTCACTTGATGACATCTGAAGGGATTGCTATGAAAAAGATAAAAAGTGGAATTTGTCTGTTCTCGCTATATCTCGTTACCGCATTTCAGGCGAATGCCAATGCACCTGTGACCACCTGCCCGCTCCCGCTCACCACCTGCCCGGCACCGCTGGATAAACAGCTGCCCGATGTCAAAGATATGCTCACCTGGAGCCCGCAGCAGCGGACGATCGGTTTTCGCAACGACTACCGCTCATATCCGGGTGATATCTTCCATGCCGCGAAACCCGTGCCGATCCCGAAAGCCTACCGGGAGTTGTCGACCGTCAGCTATCAGTATCAGGGGCACCGCTACCGGCTGGATGATTATCTGCGGCGCAATAACGTCACCGGCATGATGGTGATTAAGGATGGTAAGGACGTCTGGGACTATTACGCGCACGGCAATATGCCGACTACCCTGTGGACCTCGCGCTCGGTGGGTAAGTCGGTGGTCTCCACGCTGGTGGGTATTGCGCTGCGCGAAGGGAAAATCACCTCGCTGGATGATGAACTGATGAAATACAATCCGGCGGTGCGCGGCAGCGCGTGGGAAAAGGTGACGCTGCGTAATCTGCTACAGCACACTTCCGGCATTCGCTGGAATGAAGACTACACCGACCCAAACTCTGACTTCAGCAAGCTGACCCAGTGTGAGGCAGGTAAGGATACCTATGCCTGCGTCAGCCAGCTGGTGCTCAACCCGCAGCGCCAGGCGCTGGCCAAACCGGGAGAGGTTTGGTCATACGACTCCGGGGGCGCGTGGCTGTTGGGGGACACGCTGGAAAAAGCCACGGGTAAAACCCTGGCTCAGTATCTGCAGGAGCATATCTGGCAGCCGTTTGGCATGGTGCACGACGGTGTCTGGCACAGCTATCAGCCGGGTCAACACGACGTTGGCGCGCACGGTTTTAACGCCACGCTGGAGGACTGGGGCAAGTTTGGCCTGTTTGTCATGAACAACGGCGTGCTGCCTGACGGTACGAAAACCCTGCCTGACGACTGGCTACAGCAGGCCACCGATTGGACCAAAGCCAGCAACTCGGTCAGCGCGGACAATCCAGACGGCGTTTACGGACTGCAGTGGTGGAATATCGCAGTACCTGCCAGCAGTGAGGATGGGCCAAAAGAGGGGCTTACCCGCGGCAAAACGCTGTCGGCAGAGGGGATCTTCGGCCAGATGATAGTGGTTGATCCGCTGCATAAGCTGGTGATTGTGCAGTGGTCGAGCTGGCCGCTGGCGGAACCCGCAGCGGGCGCTCAGCCGCGCGAAGCCTCGCTGATGTTTAATGCGATAGCCAATAAGCTGGATCGCTAACGCAATGCTCCGCCGGAGAAAAACACGCCGGCGGAGTTAACTTTATTTTCTCACGCACAGCGACTTCGGATGCGTAAAGGCCTGATAAGAAAACTCGCCATGATAGCAGCCCATCCCTGACGAGCCGACCCCGCCAAACGGCAGGTAGTGCGAAGCCGCGTGCAGCATCAGCGCGTTGATCCCGGCATCCCCGGCGGGAATAGCATCAATGAGGGTGCGCGCCCGCTGCAGGCTGCGTGAGAAAACATACGCCGCCAGCGGTTGGGGGTGGTGCAGATTGACGTTCATCGCCACCTCCTGCTCGCTGTCGAAGGTCAGGACCGGAAAAATGGGGCCGAATAGCTCACTCTGCATGGTGCTGTCATCAAATCTGACGTTGTCCACGATCGCTGGGGCAAAAAACCGCTGCGCCGGGTCAGACTCACCGCGCCAGATAATCTCCCCCTGGCTGGTGGCGAGGATCTGCTCCAGTCTGGCGTAAGCGGCATGGGAGACTATTTTACCGTTGCTGCCCGCCCGCTGAAAATGTTCGCTCAGCGCGGCGCTGAGCTTTGCCAGCACCACGGCTTTAATGCGCCGATCGATATAAAGGTAATCTGCAGCCACGCAGGTCTGCCCGCTGTTGATCATTTTGCTGGCAAGCAGCTCCTCTACCACGACGTCAGGATCGGCATCATCCAGAATAATCGCCGGGCATTTACCGCCCAGCTCCAGCAGCACCGGGGTGAGGTTTTTCGCCGCAGCGGCCATCACAATTTTCCCCACCTGCGGGCTGCCGGTGAAGAAAATCAGGTTGAACGGCAGGGTGAGCAGGTACGCATTCTCCTCTTTTGCCCCCTGACAGACGTGGATGTAGTCAGAGTCAAAGGTGCTATTGATGATCTTTTCTATGACGGCAGAGGTGGCTGGCGTGGCCTCCGAGGGTTTAATGATGGCGGTGTTGCCGCCAATAATTGCGCCGATCAGCGGGCAGCAGCTCAGGTAGAGCGGGTAGTTAAACGGCCCGATAATGTAGTTAACCCCGTAGCCCTCACGCGTGATGTAACTTTCGCTGTTGCCGAGCAGGGGCGGGGTCGGCGCTTTTTTCTCTATCGACCATTCATCGAGATGCTCGAGTGCGAAGCTGATTTCATTCAGCAGCGGCGCGAGCTCAGCCTGTTCTACTGCGTGATGACTGCGGCCAAGATCGGACCACATCGCCTCGCAGACGGCTTCCTTATGCAACAACAGCGCATGGCGCAGTTTAGTGAGCTGGGCCTTTTTGAACGGGTTATCGCGGGTGATGCCGGATAAAAACACTTTTTTCTGGCTGTGGAAAATATCCAGCAGCCGACCTTGCCATGTTGCGTCCATCGCACAGTCTCCTTTTTAAAACTGGTAGGTTTTATCAATGATCAGCACCGGCTTGATAGTGACGCCGCTGGCGGAGTCTTCTCTGGCCTGATTGATATCGGCAAAGTCGTAGAACTTCACCAGTTTCTCGTACGGAAACAGGCCGCGCTGGTGCCAGTCAATGAGCTGGGGAATGGCGATTTGCGGAATGGCATCGCCCATCAGTACGCCGATCACCTTCTTGCTGGAGGCCACCAGGCTGCGCATGGGGTTGAAGGTCAGGTCGTGGCGCGTCACGGCAACCGGAGCCAGCGTGCCGCCGGTTGCCAGCGCCTCCAGCGCGCTTTTCATCACCTCCGACAGGCCGGTGGTGTCGATCGCATAATTCACCCCAAGGCCCTGCGTATGGCTGGCAATCGTTGCCGCCACGTTTTCTCTGCCGCTGTTGATCGCATCCGTCGCGCCAAGCTCGCGCGCCAGCGCCAAGCGTGAATCGTGGATATCAATGGCGATCACTTTCCGGCAGCCGGCAATTTTTGCCGCCATCATCGCGGCCAGCCCGACCGCGCCGGTGCCATAAATCGCCATGGTCGAACCGGGTTGAGGCTTCAGTCCGTTGAGCACCGTGCTTGCCCCGGTCAGCAGACCACAGCCGAGCGGCGCGACCAGACGCAGATCGGTGCGCTTATCCACCACGATCAGATTGTTGAAGGAAGTGTGGCTGTAGGTAGCGAAAGAGGATTGGAAAAACATATTGGAGACTTTACTGCCGTCAGGCTTAAGGTGGATGGCGCTGCCATCGGCGCGAAATCCTGAGTTATTCATCATCCCCCAGTCGTGGCAGTGAGAGGGATGTCCCTGGCGGCACTGAGCACAGTGGCCGCAGTATGCGTAGGACATCACCACGTGATCGCCGGGCTGAATGCCTTTGACCGCTTTGCCCACCTCTTCAACGATACCTGCGCCCTCGTGACCGAGCACGCCGGGGAAAAAATGCTGCTCATCACCGACGCGCAGCGCTTCATCAGAGTGGCAGATACCGGAGGCAACGAGTTTCACCCGCACCTCATCTTCGCGTAATGGCGCCAGCTCCAGCGTTTCCAGCTGATAGGGGGCATTGACCTGATTAACCACTGCGGCGGTAATTTTCATGATGTTTATCTCCTGTCCAATGGAGAGTCAAAAATAGCACCGTGAAAAAGCAGCGCAGCGGCAGGGAGAGCGATCGCACTTAAAGCGGGTTTTAGCATCAAGGTGCTGATGAATACAGCACGGCAGGATTTCGAAGGTCGTCACAAAAGTGTCATATAACGTACATTTTACTGTCACCAAACTGTCCTATTTTGCCTCCAGCAGCAATCATTAATTAGACAAACACGGCAACTGACCTGACTTTTCAATCCCGTGGAGGGAACATGACACTGATGCACAAAACCCTGGCTAAATTCGTCGCAGTAACCCTTTCTCTGAGCGCTGTTTCTGCCATGGCAGCGACGAATCTGACCGGTGCTGGCGGGACTTTCCCTGCCCCTGTGTATAACAAATGGGCTGCGGAGTACAACAAAGAAACGGGCAGCCAGGTTAACTATCAGGGGATTGGTTCATCCGGCGGCGTGAAGCAGATCATTGCGAAAACCGTCGATTTCGGTGCGTCAGATGCGCCGATGAAAGACGAAGATTTAGCCAAAAATGGCCTGTTCCAGTTTCCGACAGTTATTGGCGGCGTGGTACTGGCGGTTAATATTCCTGGTATCAAATCTGGCCAGCTGACGCTGGACGGCAAAACCGTTGGCGACATCTACCTTGGCACCATCAAAAAGTGGAACGACCCGGCTATCACCAGGCTGAACCCGGGCGTGAAGCTGCCAGACTCCAACATCAACGTGGTGCGCCGCGCTGACGGTTCAGGCACCTCATTCGTCTTCACCAGCTACCTGTCAAAAGTGAACAGCGACTGGAAAGGCAAAATTGGCGCAGGCAGCACCGTTAACTGGCCAGTCGGTCTGGGCGGCAAGGGCAACGACGGCGTGGCCGCGTTTGTTCAGCGTCTGCCAGGCTCAATCGGTTACGTTGAGTATGCCTACGCCAAGCAGAATAGCCTGGCGTATACCAAGCTGATGGATGCCGATGGCAAAGCGGTTGAGCCAAGCGAGCAGAGCTTCAGCGATGCGGCTAAAGGCGCTGACTGGAGCAAATCATTTGCTCAGGATCTGACTTTCCAGAAGGGCGACAACGCCTGGCCAATCACCTCAACCACTTTCATTCTGGTTCACAAAGAGCAGGCTAACGCTGAGAAAGGCGCAACCGTGCTGAAGTTCTTTGACTGGGCCTACAAAAACGGTGGCAAAACCACGACCAGCCTGGACTACGCCACGCTGCCGGATTCCGTGGTTGAGCAGATCCGTGCTGCCTGGAAAGCCAACGTAAAAGACAGCTCAGGTAAAGCACTGTACTAAGCGAAGTCAGTATTTGTAGGGGCCGGGAACCCCCGGCCTGTACTCCGGGCGGCAGCGATGCCGCCCCGACAATTTCACTATCGAGACTGCTATGGCTGCAACCAAGCCGACATTCAAAGCTCCCGGCAAGCAAGGTGACATCATCTTCGGCGCACTGGTCAAACTGGCTGCGCTGATTGTGCTGTTGCTGCTTGGCGGTATTATCGTTTCCCTGCTGTTCTCCTCATGGCCGAGCATCCAGAAATTTGGTTTCTCCTTCCTGTGGACCAAAGAGTGGGATGCGCCTAACGAACAATTTGGTGCGCTGGTGCCGATTTACGGTACCGTCGTGACCTCGATTATCGCCCTGCTGATCGCTGTCCCGGTCAGTTTCGGCATCGCCCTGTTCCTGACTGAACTGGCACCCGCCTGGCTGCGTCGCCCGTTAGGCGTGGCGATTGAACTGCTGGCGGCGATCCCCAGCATTGTCTACGGCATGTGGGGGCTGTTTATCTTCGCCCCGCTGTTCGCCACTTATTTCCAGCAGCCGGTGGGCGATGTGATGGCGAACATCCCGATCGTCGGTGCGCTGTTCTCCGGTCCGGCATTTGGTATCGGTATCCTGGCCGCCGGAATTATCCTCGCGATCATGATCATTCCTTACATTGCCTCGGTAATGCGTGACGTATTCGAGCAGACGCCGGTGATGATGAAAGAGTCCGCTTATGGCATCGGCTGTACCACCTGGGAAGTGATCTGGCGCGTGGTGCTGCCGTTCACCAAGAACGGGGTGATCGGCGGCGTGATGCTCGGCCTTGGGCGCGCACTGGGTGAAACCATGGCGGTGACCTTTATCATCGGTAACACCTACCAGCTCGACAGCGCGTCGCTGTTTATGCCGGGCAACAGCATTACCTCCGCGCTGGCCAACGAGTTTGCCGAAGCCGAATCCGGCGTGCACACCGCTGCGCTGATGGAGCTGGGCCTGATCCTGTTTGTGATTACCTTTATCGTGCTGGCCTGTTCAAAACTGATGATTATGCGCCTGGCGAAAAGTGAAGGAGCGCGCTCATGACCACCATGGAAATGCAGGCTCGCGCCGAGCTGTTAGCCTCACGCCGCAAAATGCAGGCGTGGCGCCGCATGAAGAACCGCATTGCCCTCACCCTGTCGCTGCTGACCATGGCCTTTGGCCTGTTCTGGCTGGTGTGGATCCTGTTCGCTACAGTGACACGCGGTATCGACGGCATGTCGCTGTCGCTGTTTACTGAAAACACCCCACCGCCGAACACGGCGGGTGGCGGGCTGGCTAACGCCCTCGCGGGCAGCGGCCTGCTGATCCTCTGGTCCACGGTATTTGGCACGCCGCTGGGCATTATGGCGGGTATCTACCTTGCCGAGTACGGGCGTAAATCCTGGCTGGCAGAGATCACCCGTTTCATTAACGACATTCTGCTCTCCGCACCGTCTATCGTCGTCGGTCTGTTTGTTTACACCATCGTGGTGGCGCAGATGCAGCACTTCTCCGGCTGGGCTGGCGTGGTCGCGCTGGCGCTGTTGCAGATCCCGATTGTGATCCGCACCACCGAGAACATGCTGAAACTGGTGCCGGACAGCCTGCGTGAAGCGGCCTACGCGCTGGGCACCCCGAAATGGAAGATGATTTCGGCAATCACCCTGAAAGCGTCGGTTTCCGGCATCCTCACCGGCGTGATGCTGGCGATTGCCCGCATTGCCGGAGAGACCGCCCCGCTGCTGTTTACCTCATTGTCGAACCAGTTCTGGAGCACCGACATGATGCAGCCGCTGGCAAACCTGCCGGTCACTATCTTTAAGTTCGCCATGAGCCCGTTTGCCGACTGGCAGAGTCTGGCATGGGCGGGCGTGCTGATTATTACGCTGTGCGTACTGTTACTGAACATCCTGGCCCGCGTGATTTTCGCCAAGAGCAAACATTAATACTGTGCCGCACGGCTTAAGCGGTGCGGACTAAGTGAGATAAAAATGATGAGTAATTCCGCCAAGATGATTCAGGTTCGTGATTTGAACTTCTATTACGGAAAATTCCATGCGCTGAAAAATATCAATCTGGATATCGCGAAAAACCAGGTGACGGCGTTTATCGGCCCGTCAGGCTGCGGCAAATCCACCCTGCTGCGCACCTTCAACAAGATGTTTTCGCTCTATCCTGAGCAGCGTGCTGAAGGCGAGATCCTGCTGGATGGTGAAAACATTCTCACCGCAAACCAGGATATCGCCCTGCTGCGCGCGCGCGTTGGCATGGTGTTTCAGAAGCCAACCCCGTTCCCGATGTCGATCTACGACAACATCGCGTTTGGCGTGCGCCTGTTCGAAAAGCTGTCGCGTGCCGATATGGACGAGCGCGTGCAGTGGGCGCTGACTAAAGCCGCGCTGTGGACAGAAACCAAAGACAAGCTGCATCAGAGCGGCTACAGTCTCTCCGGCGGGCAGCAGCAGCGTCTGTGCATTGCGCGCGGCATCGCTATCCGCCCGGAAGTGCTGCTGCTGGATGAGCCATGTTCGGCGCTCGACCCGATCTCGACCGGGCGCATCGAAGAGCTAATTACCGAACTGAAACAGGATTACACCGTGGTGATCGTGACCCACAACATGCAGCAGGCTGCGCGTTGCTCCGACCACACGGCATTTATGTACCTCGGCGAACTGATCGAGTTCAGCGACACGGATACGCTGTTCACCAAGCCGCATCAGAAGCAGACTGAAGATTACATTACCGGCCGTTACGGTTGATTTGACTGGAGAACACAATGGATAGCCTGAACCTGAACAAACACATCTCCGGCCAGTTCAACGCCGAGCTGGAGCACATCCGCACCCAGGTGATGACCATGGGCGGCATGGTTGAACAGCAGCTGACCGACGCGATCACCGCGATGCACAATCAGGACGGTGAGCTGGCGAATAAGGTGATCGAAGGCGATCACAAGGTCAACATGATGGAAGTGGAGATTGATGAAGCCTGCGTGCGCATCATCGCCAAACGTCAGCCGACCGCCAGCGACCTGCGTCTGGTGATGGCGATCATCAAAACCATCTCCGAGCTGGAACGTATCGGTGACGTGGCCGAGAAGATCTGCCGCACCGCGCTGGAAAAATTTACCCAGCAGCATCAGCCGCTGCTGGTGAGCCTGGAGTCGATGGGGCACCACACCATTGAGATGCTGCACGACGTGCTGGATGCTTTCGCGCGTATGGACCTGAACGCGGCGATTGAGATCTACCGCGAAGATAAGAAAGTGGACCAGGAGTATGAGGGCATCGTGCGTCAGCTGATGACCTATATGATGGAAGACCCGCGCACCATCCCCAGCGTGCTGACCGCGTTGTTCTGCGCCCGCGCCATCGAGCGTATCGGTGACCGCTGCCAGAACATCTGCGAAATTATCTTCTACTTCGTCAAAGGCCAGGATTTCCGCCACGTGGGTGGCGACCAGCTGGATAAGCTGCTGACCGGCGACGACAGCGGCGAAAACAGTCCGGGCTAAGCAGCCGGAGAAAAATAGAGGCCAGCACGTCTGGCCTTTTTTTTGTCTATAAATTGTGCAAAATATGTTCAGAATTTCTGTTTTGCACAAGCATTTTATTATTCTGAACGATGCTTGTTGTAATTTCGGGTAACCAGCATGGAAAGCTATCAGCCAATGAATAATAAAAGCAGTACGCCTACCCCCCATGATGCAACATTTCGCCAGTTTCTGACGCATCCGGAGGTTGCACGCGACTTCCTGGATATCCATCTTCCGGCAGAACTGCACGCTATCTGTGACCTCAGTACGCTGAAGCTTGAGTCAGGTTCCTTTGTTGAGGATAACCTCCGCCAGTATTTTAGCGACGTGCTCTACAGCCTGAAGACTACGGATGAAGATGATGGTTATATCCACGTGCTCATTGAACACCAGTCGACCCCAGATAAACATATGGCATTCAGGTTGTTGCGGTATGCAGTAGCATCAATGCAGCGGCATCTTGATGCGGGCCATAAAAAGCTGCCATTGGTAATACCCGTGCTGTTCTATATGGGGAAGCGTACCCCGTATCCCTATTCAACCTGCTGGTTGGATGAATTTTGTAATCCGGCGCTAGCGGCGAAGCTTTACAGTAGTCATTTTCCCCTGGTTGATGTCACCGTTATATCTGACGATGTAATCGCAGACCATCGCAGTTTGGCGGCACTGACCCTGCTGCAGAAACACATTCATCTCAGAGATCTGGCAGAACTGATGGACAAGCTTGTTCCCATCCTGCTGGCCGGATATCTTTCTTCATCACAGGTAGTATCGCTGGTACACTACATTGTACAGGCTGGCGAAACGTTGGACGCTGAAGCCTTTGTTCGTGAGCTGGCACAACGCGTGCCGCAACATGGGGACGAACTGATGACTATTGCACAACAGCTTGAGCAGAAGGGTATTGAGAAGGGTATTGAACAGGGTATTGAGAAGGGTATTGAACAGGGTATCCAGCTCGGTGAAAAGCGTGGTTTTGCCAAAGGCCTTAATCAGGCCCGGATAGAATTAGCGCGCAGCATGCTGCAAAACGGCATCGATCGCAGCACCGTGATAAAAATTACCGGTCTGTCTGAAGCCGAGATGGCGCATATCTGCCACTGAACATCATTGCTTCTTTCTCTCTCCCTCAGGCCGTCAGCTCCAGACGGCCGGCTGACTCTCTATCCACTCCGTTTTTCCTTTGGCTTGTCGCCGCGTTGAAACTTATACTTGCGGCAAAATTCAAACCAGAAGGTTAAAAGCATGTCAGTCTCCCCACCGGACAAGCGCGGCGTCACGCCGGGTAAAGCGATGATCGCCGCCGTAAGCGGCTATGCAATGGACGGCTTCGATCTGCTGATCCTCGGGTTTATGCTGCCGGCGATTAGCGCGGCGCTGGTGCTGACCTCCTCCCAGGCGGGTTCACTGGTGACCTGGACGCTGATCGGCGCGGTGCTGGGCGGGATTATCTTCGGCCACCTTAGCGATCGCCTTGGGCGCATTCGCGTGCTGACCTTTACTATCCTGATGTTTTCTCTGTTCACCGGGCTGTGCGCCGTGGCGCAGGGCTACTGGGATCTGCTGGCCTACCGTACTCTGGCGGGAATGGGGCTGGGCGGTGAATTTGGCATCGGCATGGCGCTGATCGCTGAAGCCTGGCCTGCTAACAAGCGCAATCGCGCCTCGGCGTGGGTCGGCATGGGCTGGCAGCTGGGCGTCCTGCTGGCGGCGTTTATTACCCCTTTCCTGCTGGATATTATCGGCTGGCGCGGCATGTTCCTCGTTGGACTGCTGCCCGCGCTGGCATCGTTTGCTATTCGCCGCGGCATGGGCGAGCCGGAAGCGTTCACCCGTCATGTGGATGTCAATCAGGGGCTGTCTTTCCCGGCGCGTATCAGGCTGCTGTTTGCCGATGCCGCCACCACCAAAGCCAGCATCGGCATCTTTATTCTCTGCTCGGTGCAGAACTTCGGCTATTACGGCCTGATGATCTGGATGCCCAGCTACCTCTCCACGCAGTTTGGCTTCTCGCTGACCAAATCCGGCCTGTGGACGGCGGTAACGGTGGTCGGCATGACCTTCGGCATCTGGCTGTTTGGCCTGCTGGCGGATCGCTTCGCGCGCTGGAAAATCTTCCTGATTTATCAGGTCGGTGCGGTAGTGATGGTGGTGGTTTATGCGCAGCTGCGTGACCCGACGGTGATGCTGTTTACCGGCGCGCTGATGGGGATGTTCGTCAACGGCATGATTGGCGGCTACGGTGCGCTCATCTCCGATATCTATCCGGTGAAAGTGCGTGCTACCGCGCAGAACGTGTTGTTTAACCTGGGTCGTGGCGTGGGCGGCTTTGGTCCGCTGGTGATTGGCCTGCTGGTCAGCCAGTGGTCATTTACCGCCGCTATTACCCTGCTGGCGCTGATCTACCTGCTGGATATCTTCGCCACGCTGTTCCTGCTGCCTAAAAAGCAGGGGCAGGATGAGGATACGCTGGGGGCGATTGGTTGAGAAATTAGCGGATAGGGCACGCAGGCCTGATGACGATGATTTATCTGCCGGCGGTCGCGTAGGGGCCGACCGCTTCTCCTGGTCGGCCCGCGTGTGACCCATGCGCACCAATCAGCAGAAGGACGGACCGATCAAGAAGGTCCGCCCCGACAGCGTTGCTGTTTTTTATCCGCGTGTGAGCTGCCAGCCCCTGGCGCGCCACAGATCGGGCAGCTGGGCCATATCGTCAAATACCGTCACCAGCGGATGATCGAGCGGCGGATTGTGCGCATCCACGCAGTAGTAGAATACCGGGATCCCGGCGGCGATGCCCGCTCTGGCACCCGCTTCTGAGTCATCCACCAGAATGCAGCGCTCAACCGGCACGCCCATCTGCCTGGCCGCGTGATACATCAGTTCCGGTTCCGGTTTCCAGTGCTGGATATCGTAGCCGCTGTACAGTCGGTCAGCAAAAAACGGCAGCATCTGCGTCAGGCCGAGCGAGTGCTGCATTTTGGGCACCGTGCCGTTGGACACCACGCACATCGGCACGCCGATCTGTTCCAGCAGCGCTTTTGCCCCGCGAATGGGCTGCAGCTCAAGATCAAACAGCCGCGCAACCTCTTGGCGATAGGCGGGTTCCAGTATCTCAACCGGGGTATCAAGACCGTGCTGCTGGCAGACATCGGCGATAATGTCGTACAGCTTCACGCCTTTGTATTTCTCAAACATCTCCTGCAGTGACAGCTGCGCGCCGAACCTGGCAAATGTGTTCACATAGGCCTGGGTACAGAGCATTTCACTGTCCACCAGCGTGCCGTCGCAATCAAAAAAAATACACTCCACCGTCATACCGCTTCCTTCATTTTTGCTGGGCTAAGGTCAGATAGTAGCGTGAATATTGGCTGATTTACGATGTGCGATCGTATAAACCGTGCTTGCCGCTGCTGTAAGCGGGCATGATGCGTGAGGCGCCGAGGCGTTTCACCGAGTCGCGCAGCGCCAGCTTTCCCTGCAGCAGCATGGTGCAGGGCGGCGAGTCAGGCTGCAGGATGCGGCGCTGTAGCAGCTGCAGCGCCTCAAAGCCCAGCTCATCGCGCGGCACCTGCACCGAGGTTAGCGGCACATCTTCGATCTCCGCCAGGTTAAAGCCGTCGGTACTCATCACCGAGATCTCCCCCGGCACCGCAATCTGCTGTTTTTGCAGCGCCCTGAGCGCGCCAGCGGCCATATAGTCGCCACCGGCGAGGATGGCGGTGGGCCGTTCGCTGGCGGGCAGCCCACGCAGCCAGGCACCCAGCGCCTGCTCCGCCTCTTCGCTGCCAAAGCCGGCGGTGGTGATCAGATGCTGCTGCTCGTCAAACGCCATATGATGCCGCGCCCAGGCCTGGCGAATACCGCTCAGGCGCAGCTCCATGGTGGCGCGACGCAGGCACTGCAGGTTGAGAATGCGGGTGTGGCCCTGCTCGATCAGGTAGCTGGCGGCGAACTCGCCGATGCGCTGATGATCGGGAGAAACGCTGTCGAGGCGCATCTGGCGATCGCTGCAGTTGATCAGCACGCAGGGTTTATGCAGCTCGGCGGCCAGCTGGTGGATCACGTCATCATCAATACCAATAATCAGCGCCGCTTCGCTTTCCGGCTCGCTCATCTTGCTGAGAAACAGGCTGCGGTCGCTGTCGGTCTCCTCCAGCCCGCAGTAGCGCAGGCGCACTTCATGGCTGGCCAGCGCTGCGGTAATTCCCTGAATCACCTTGTAGTAGAAGATATCGCTGCGCACGTCGAACGCACGCTGCGGGGCAAACACCACAATATTGTTCAGCATCAGCCGCCCGCAGGAGATCGCCTGCAAAATGCCGTTGCTGCGGGCGCAGGCCATGACCTGCTGGCGTGCCGCCGGGCTGGTATTCATCTTGCCCGCCAGCACGCGTGAAACCGTGCTGATCGACAGCCCGGTTTGTCGGGCAATTTCGGCGATTTTCAGCTTTCCGTTCAATCTGTGATCTCCTTCAAATTGCGTCATGAGAATTTTTTCATGGCCGGATAGCCGCACTGTGCCTGAGATTAATCGCGATTATTGTGAGTAGTGCGCCATTCCATGCAAATCCTTGCAAAAATGCCGGTTTCGCTGAAGTCGTGCGCTGGCTAGTTTCGATTCAGGCACTTTTTGTCGCCAGGAGAAATTAATGAGCGTGGAAATCAACCGCACTGCGGTACAAAGCAACCGACGTAAAATTAAGTCCCTGCGCTGGTGGATGCTGGCGCTGTTTTTACTGGGAATTACCGTCAACTATCTGACGCGTAACTCGCTGGGGATCCTAGCGCCGGAGCTGAAAACCAGCCTGAACATGAGCACCGAACAGTACTCCTGGGTGGTGGCGGCGTTCCAGCTGGCCTACACCCTGTTTCAGCCGATCTGCGGCTGGCTGATCGACGTGGTTGGCCTGAAGCTCGGTTTCCTGCTGTGCGCCAGCGTCTGGGCGATTGTCTGCATGCTGCATGCCGGGGCCGGAAGCTGGCTGCATCTGGCTATTCTGCGCTTCTTTATGGGCGGTGCCGAAGCGGCAGCTACCCCGGCGAATGCCAAAGCGATCGGTGACTGGTTCCCGAAAAAAGAGCGCCCGGTTGCGGCGGGCTGGGCGGGCGTCGGCTTCTCCATCGGCGCGATGCTGGCCCCGCCGGTGATCGTGCTGGCGCACGCCACCATGGGCTGGCAGGGGGCGTTTCTGTTCTCGGGCGGGCTGGCGCTGGTGTGGGTGCTGCTGTGGTGGCGCTTCTACCACTCGCCGCAGCAGCACCCCAATCTCAGCCAGCAGGAATATGCTCTGATCCACCAGGATAATGAGCCGATGTTGCCCGCGCTGCCATTTTGGACATCACTGAAAATCCTCAGTAAAAACCGCAAGTTCTACGGCATCGCTATTCCGGCCTTTCTCGCGGAACCGGCGTGGGCGGTGTTCAGCTTTTGGGTGCCGCTCTACCTCGCGACCGAACGCGGGATGGACCTCAAGCAGATCGCGATGTTCGCCTGGCTGCCATTCCTCGCAGCCGACCTGGGCAGTGTTGCCAGCGGCTACCTCACCCGTCTGTACCGCAAGTGGTTTGGCTGCACGCTGGTTAACTCGGTGGTCGCCAGCTCGGTTACTGGGGCATTTCTGATGGTGTCGCTGGCGCTGGTGGCGCTGACCAAAGATCCGCTGGTGGCGATCGCGCTGATCTCCGTTGGCGGCTTCGGTCACCAGGTGATCTCCTGCATGCTCAGCGCGCTGGTGGTCGAATCCTTCGATAAAAATCAGATGGCTACGGTCAACGGCCTGCGCGGCAGCTGCGCGTGGGTCGCCAGCTTCCTGTTTACCTTACTGATCGGTGCGATATCCGACACCGTTGGTTTTAACCCACTGTTTGTCGCCATGGGCTTTTTTGACCTGATCGGCGCGCTGTTCCTGATTGCGTTGGTCGCCGAGCGCAGCAGGAAAAAAATCCCCCAGGCTGGAGAATAAGTTTTTATGAAAACCTTAAAAAACTGGACGCTGGCTGGCCAGCATCCTGACCGCATCGAGCTCACGGTGGATGAGCAGCACAGTTTCTGCCTTTACGTGCTGGAGCCGCACCTGTGCCGCGTGCTGATCAAGCAGCATCATGCGCTGCGCCTGGAGCGTAGCTGGAGCATCGCGCCGGATCAGGATGTGCCGTGGCAGGGGCGCGATCGCCTGAGTACGCAAGGCTTCAGCCTGCCGGGCTACCGGCTGGACCATGATGATGACCGGCTGGTGCTGAGCACCGATAAGCTGCGCGTCACCGTACATCAGCCGCTGTGCCTGACGTGGGAATACCGTGATGCAGCGGGCGAGTGGCAGCCGCTGGCCGCCGACCGGCCGACCGGTGCCTATCTGCTGAATGCGCACGGCGACGGCGTGGCGCACTATCAGCGCCGTTTCCCGGACGATCGCTACTACGGGCTGGGGGAGAAGTCCGGCGATTTGGAGCGTACCGGCCGCCGCTTTGAGATGCGCAACCTCGATGCGATGGGCTACAACGCCGCCAGCACCGATCCGCTGTATAAACATATCCCGTTTACCATCACCCGCCGCCCCGGCGTCAGCTTCGGGCTGTTTTACGACAACCTCAGCAGCTGCTGGCTTGATCTGGGCAACGAGCTGGATAACTACCATCTGGCCTATCGCCGCTGGCAGGCAGAAGCGGGGGACGTGGATTACTATCTGATGCTCGGGCCGCAGGTGATCGACGTGACCAAAGCCTTTGTGCGTCTGACCGGCAGAACGCTGTTCGGGCCAAAATGGAGCCTCGGCTACAGCGGTTCCACCATGCACTACACCGATGCGGATGACGCGCAGGAGCAGCTCCAGCAGTTTATCCGCCTGTGCCGCGAGCAGGCGATCCCCTGTGACTCATTCCAGCTGTCATCGGGTTATACCTCGATCAACAACAAGCGCTACGTGTTCAACTGGAACTACGACAAGGTGCCGCAGCCGGAGCAGCTGAGCGCCGCGTTCCACGACGCCGGGCTGAAGCTGGCCGCCAATATCAAGCCCTGCCTGCTGCATGACCATCCGCAGTATCAGCAGGTCGCGCAGCAGGGGCTGTTTATCCGCGACTCGGAAAGCGACAGGCCGGAACGCTCCAGCTTCTGGGACGACGAAGGTTCGCACCTCGACTTCACTAACCCGGCGACCGTGCGCTGGTGGCAGGAGGGCGTCACTACCCAGCTGCTGGCAAAGGGCATTGACGCGACCTGGAACGATAACAACGAATATGAGGTGTGGGACGGCGAAGCGCGCTGTCACGGCTTCGGCCAGCCGATAGCCATCAAGCATATCCGTCCGGTGATGCCGCTGCTGATGATGCGTGCCTCGCTGGAAGCGCAGCAGCGCTTTGCCCCGGATCTGCGCCCGTATCTGATCTCGCGCTCCGGCTGTGCCGGGATGCAGCGCTACGTACAGACCTGGAGCGGCGATAACCGCACCAGCTGGCAGACCCTGCGCTATAACACGCGCATGGGGCTGGGGATGAGCCTGTCCGGGTTGTATAACATTGGTCACGACGTCGGCGGCTTCTCTGGCGACCGGCCCGATCCCGAGCTGCTGGTGCGCTGGGTGCAGAACGGCGTCATGCATCCGCGCTTTACCATCCACTCGTGGAACGATGACGGCACGGTCAATGAACCCTGGATGTATCCGCAGGTGACCCCGATGATCCGCGAAGCCATCCAGCTGCGTTACCGGCTGCTGCCCTACTTTTACAACCTGCTGTGGCAGGCCAGCAGCGAAGATGAGCCGATGCTGCGCCCGACCTTCCTCGACCACGAGCATGACGCCAATACCTGGCGTGAAAACGACGACTTTATGATTGGCCGCGATCTGCTGGTAGCCAGCGTGGTGGAACAGGGCCAGCGTCAGCGCGAGGTGTGGCTGCCGGACAACGGTGAAGGCTGGTACTGCTTCTGGAGCGGCGTCTGGTTCGGCGGCGGGCAGACCATTACCCTGAACGCCCCGCTGGAGCGCCTGCCGCTGCTGGTGCGCGCCGGTGCCGGTTTACCGCTCTCCTCACGTCTTGTCTATGCCGACAGCGCACAGGACCAGAGCCGGGAGTTAAAACTGTTCCCGCTGCGCGGTGACGGGCAGTCAGAAGGGATGATTTTCGAGGATGATGGCGTCAGCCACGGCTGGCAGCGCGATGATGCCCTGTGGCTGAACTGGCAGATGAAAACCAGCGCGCAGCGCATCGACGTTACCCTCACCACCCGCGGTCAGTTCCGCCCGGCGTGGCGGTCGCTGACGCTGAGCTTACCGGCGGGTGAGCAGCGAGAAATCTGGCTCAACGGCGAGCGCACGCAGCGCTTCGAGCTGGAATGATTTATTCTGGTTAACCGACAGCTTGTGGAATATCCCCCGCGTTTGCGCGGGTAGAGATACCCTAAATAATTCGAGCTGCAGGAAGGCGGCAAATGAGTGAGTCCCGATGAGCTTACGCTGGTAAGTGATTCGGGTGAACGAATGTAGCCAACGCACCTGCAGCTTGAAGTATGACGGGTATAGTCAATTACTGTTAATGGCGGTGATTAGCCGGTGAAAACAGCGCAATCGGTTGCGAAAAAACCCGCCTCCCCGCATCCCAAATGCGGAATTATGGGGTAGGATAGCCACCGACAATTTTATCTCCGCTCTGGAATCACATAATGACTACTCCCGGCCTGTTACAACGGATTTTTAAACTGCAGGAGCATGGCACCACTGTCCGTACCGAGGTGATTGCCGGTTTCACCACTTTCCTGACGATGGTGTATATCGTTTTCGTTAATCCACAGATTCTGGGCGTTGCCGGGATGGATACCCAGGCGGTATTTGTCACTACCTGCCTGATTGCCGCCTTCGGCAGTATCCTGATGGGCCTGGTGGCTAACCTGCCGGTGGCGCTGGCTCCGGCGATGGGCCTTAATGCCTTCTTTGCCTTTGTCGTGGTGGGCGCGATGGGGATCTCCTGGCAGGTCGGGATGGGGGCCATCTTCTGGGGCGCGGTGGGCCTGCTGCTGCTGACCTTCTTCCGCGTGCGTTACTGGATGATTGCCAATATTCCGTTGAGCCTGCGCGTGGGGATCACCGCCGGCATCGGGCTGTTTATCGCGCTGATGGGGCTGAAAAATGCCGGCATTATCGTTGCCAATGAAGCGACCCTGGTAACCGTCGGTAATCTGACCTCGCACAGCGTGCTGCTGGGGGCGCTGGGCTTCTTTATTATTGCCATTCTCGCCTCGCGCAATATTCACGCGGCGGTGCTGGTCTCGATTGTGGTCACCACGGCGATTGGCCTGGCGATTGGCGATGTGAAATTCACCGGGGTGTTCTCAGCCCCCCCGCCGGTGACTTCCGTTCTGGGTCAGGTCAACCTGAAGGACTCGCTCAACGTGGGCATGGCCGGGATCATCTTCTCCTTTATGCTGGTTAACCTGTTTGACTCCTCCGGCACGCTGATTGGCGTGACCGACAAGGCCGGGCTGACCGATGAGAAAGGCAAGTTCCCGCGCATGAAGCAGGCGCTGTACGTTGACAGTATCAGCTCCGTGGCGGGCTCTTTTATCGGCACCTCTTCGGTCACTGCCTACATCGAAAGCTCTTCCGGGGTCTCTGTCGGAGGCCGCACCGGCCTGATGGCGGTGGTAACGGGCGTACTGTTCCTGCTGGTGATGTTCCTGTCACCGCTGGCGGGCATGGTTCCGGCTTATGCCGCTGCCGGCGCGCTGATTTACGTGGGGGTGTTGATGACCTCCAGCCTGGCCCGCGTAAAGTGGGACGACCTGACCGAAGCGGTACCGGCGTTTGTCACCGCGGCGATGATGCCGTTCAGTTTCTCGATTACCGAAGGGATTGCGCTGGGCTTTATCTCCTACTGCGTGATGAAGCTGGGCACCGGCCGCTGGCGTGAAATCAGCCCGTGCGTGGTGGTGGTGGCGCTGCTGTTCGTGCTGAAAATCGCCTTTATCGACGCGCATTAATCGACCGACGGGTGGTGGCAGGCGCTGCCACCCGCTTTATCAGTAGTGAGGCTGGAGTTTTTCAGTCGGCAGACTGGTCAGACGCAGCGTGCTGGTTGCCAAATTTTGCGCATAGAGATTAATATCACGCAGAGACTCCCAACCCTTTTCCCCATCATACTCCCACAGATGCAGCCGATCGGTGCCGGGTGACAGCGCACAGGACCAGACCAGCAGCGGTTCGACGTCGCACAGTGCATGAATATCCGGCCAGCTCGCCGAACGCAAACGTCCGGATGCCGGGTGCAGGCGCAGCGAATCCATCCCCTTTTCCCCTTCTCCCGTCAGCTTAAGAATGCTCTGGCGCAGCGTCCACAGCTGGGTTGAGGCCTCCATAACGTCATTCTGCGCGTTGATCCACGCCTTCTCCCCGGAGGAGAGGCACTCAAAGTGGTGTTCCAGCGTCTGTCGGCTGTGGGCACGGACAATCTCCATATCCAGCCCGGCGTGGCCGCCTTCTTCCGCCAGCAGCACGCCGACCATATTACCGGCGTAGGCGAAGCTGAAATCGGGCAGATCGGGGTTGCTGAAGCAGGGGCGTCCGCTACTGCTGAGGGTGATCTCTGGCAGCGACGGCAAGCCGTAGACGCGCAGCATCAGCTCGGCCAGCAGCGTGCGGGCGGCCAGATAGCGGCTGCGGCGTTTCTCGCTAAAGCGAGCGGCGCGCTCAACCAGCTGGAGTGGGAGTCGGTGTACCGGGGTTCGGGTCTGGGCGAGTGCCCAACGTGCAAAATGACTTGCCATCTGTCGCTCCGTGAAAATGGTCGGATAATCATCATCTCCTATTGTAAGAATTTTCTTAGCTCTTTGCATCAGTCAAACGCAATTCGCGACATAAATCAGATTTATGGCAGGCCAGAGGCTGGCAATACGGGTCAGACAGGTGTCGACCCGGAGAGGATAAATGACAGGGAGCGCGGGCAGGTGTGAACAGCAGAAGTTCAGTCCCAGGTCGTTTCGAATACTACGGAGGCTTGCTTATAGCCTGCTGTCACACCGGTATCTTTTAGGGTAAAAGTCAGCGTGAAATTCTCTTTTTCATACTTTGTTGCGTTAAACGCCTGCTCGCTCTTACCTTTATCGAATGCGTAATGCACGGTTGCATCACCGACTGCAACGCTGCCTTTAACCGGCGTTATCAGGCGTAACTGACCGGAGGAGTCACTGTTGCACATCACATAACCCTTTAGGTCAGTTTTCAGGCCGGAACTGCCCCACGAAACCGAGCCGAAATCCACCTTTCCCGGCAAGTTTACCTGACACTCTGGCGCAGGAATGGGCATCGGGCTTGTTTTCACCCAATATTCCAGCCCGGCGTCAAAATTTGGGCAAATTATCTCGATTGTCTCCTTCTTTGATGTGAAAGGGTTTGGCGTTAATACTGCCCCTGAAGATAAAACCTGGTTTATTTTTTTTGCAGCATCCTGAACTGACTGGCATTCAAAATTATATAATCTGGTTCCCAATTCACCAAATTTCCTGCTGTTATATGAGATATATAAGTTACGATCTCTCTTCAGATGAGATATATCAATATCGCTTTCTTCTACCCTTCCATTGACGGTGGCATAATAATTACCCTCTTTTACCCACAGATTATAGCCATAAGATCTATGAGATACTGAAAATAGCAGCAGGGTGGTTAAGCTGATAAGTGTAGTTTTTTTCATCATTTCCGCTGTGATAAATAACAATCCTGATTAATTTTTCGATTCGCCGCTGAAGCTTCATCAGGTTCACCGGTGCCGTGGGGATGAAATTTTTTTGCAGCCGTTTTCTGCCTTTTATGGCAAAGAGATAGCCTGAAGTTGCACAAACCAGTCGTCAGCCAATAGTGTATTTACGCTGCGTTATTTTGGTAGATAAATTTCATGAAAAAATGAAATGCGATCTTTTGTGCTTATATTTGGCCGTTTTTTTTGATTTTCATTACTAAATGTCGCATTGTTTGTTTTTAAAGAAAAATGTATCGAAACTAACGGGATGTACAGATCAAAAGATCGCTAAAATATATGTTTGTCGTGTTTTATTTTTATATGATTTTTTTGGTGCGTTCATAGGTAAAAAAGTGTTGACTGGGAGGGAAGTATCTTTTTGGAAGTCGTGAAGGGAAATTTTTTTTCGATCGGGAAAGGTTTTTTATAGTGGTTTTTTTGCGCAATAAATGGCAGGGGAAACTCTCTCTGAATAGTACCAAAGCCGCATATTGTTATAGTGGTAATATCATCTCAGGCGTGCGGCTTATCGCTAGCTGTTATCGCCGTAACTGCAGATTAATACCGTGCGGCTATAATTAATACCAGCTGGCTCTCATCACCACGCTAGCCTGTTTGTTACCGGCACTCTTTCCGCTGTCTTTAAGGATAAAATCCAGGCTAAATGATGACTTCACTCCTTTTTCGGTACTGACGCTGGTGGTGGCTTTGCCGTTATCAAAGGCATAGCTCACTATCGCGTCACCGACCTTAATCTGCTGGTTATCTGCGGTGCCACTGATAGCCGTTCCGGTGAGTGACAGATCAACCGATGTTTTATAATCACAGGTCAGGCTACCTTCCAGCCTGCGCTGAATTCCGTTAGTACTCATCGGAACTTCTCCAAACTCTACGTTAGTCGGGATATCAAGTTTGCAGTCGCTCGGGGGGGAAAATTGAGTGTGTTCGACATAACTCCACATATCCAAAAATTCTTCCTTTGATTTTCTGCAACGAAATATAAAAAAATAGTCAGTAGAAGTATTGCTAGTAGTATCTAAAGTCACATTAGTTCCTAATCCTGATAACATCTTGTTTAATATTTCAGCGGCTTTTTCCTCATCTGGGCAATATTCAGCATCATTATTTATGAGGATTTTTTTTCTGGACATATACATGTAAAAACCTGTGGTTAAATACCCGTATTCTTTTTTAAAAGTCGGATTTTCTACATGACCGTAGATTCTGTAATTGCCGTTTACTTCACCATAACGAATTTCGCCGATGGCGCTGAATGGAGATGTAAGCATTAATAAAAAAACTGTTTTTTTGAAAAGTGTTTTTTTTTGATTTTTTCAGGGAGTTTTTCATTTATTATTTTGATATCTATTGGGTTTTTATTTAGTTTGATTGGCAAATAAAATTACCGTCAAACAGCACGATCTTTTCAAAGCCGATTTAGTCCTTTAGCGATAATCCAGCCGGAATGTCGCCACGGCGCTAAATTCACCGCGCGCAATGGTATGTTCCTTAATCGCCTGCGGCTCGCCCTGGATCCAGGCGGCGAACTTCAGGGTCATATCGCCCTTTTCCAGCGTGACCTCTTTGCTGCCGCTGTTAAGCGCAATCGCTTTTCCCGCGGCATCTTCAATACCGACAGCAATACCGCTGTTAGTCTGCTGTACCGCCAGCAGCCCCGGTAATACGCTGCTCTCATTCCCGCTGAAGGAAACGTTGAGCTGCTTTCCAATACTGAGATCGCACCCCTGCAGATGTAGATGAAAAGCCTGTGACGGGCTACGGCCGTTAATATAGAGGTATTTATCGACAATTCCGCCGAAGTCCACGCGAATATTCTCGTCGCCGGGCCGCAGTGCGCAGGGTTCGGCCACCAGCGTGCCGGAAAGATGAACATTATCACCATAGGGTATTGCGCTGGATGTCGGTGAAACCATATAGAGAGTGAAAAATACTGCCAGCGTGGGCGACTTCAGGTGTTCTATCGGCATAATTTTCCTATTGATAGTCAGCCAGCAGGGTTGCGGTGGACTCGAACGGGCCCTCTTTCAGGGTGACACCGCTCTGTTTAACCAGCACCGCCTCCAGCGCGGGTAGCGCTGTCGAGATTACCTTGATCGGCTGATTAATCACCATCGGGCTGCCGTTCTGCAGAATGCGGATCGCCAGCCCTTTTACGCTGGTCTGCAGCGCGGCTTTGCTGGCATCAAAGCTGGCAATATCCCCTTTCAGCGTCAGCACAAGCCCCGTTCCGGCTGGCTTACTGTTGTCACAGCTGATGTGGTAATTGAGCGGCTGACGGTATCGCATGCCTTCCACTTGGTTAATGCCAACGCTGTCGCCAAAACTGACCTCTATGCGGCGGCTGTCGGCAGAGGTTACCTTGCAGGCAGGAGACCAGATTACTTGCCCCTTTATAGAGATTCCGACAACGCTCGCGCTGACATTGACGGTTGTCAACATCACTGCCAGCGACAGGAGTGCTGCTGGCGAAAGCCTGGAGTGCGTCATTACTGATACTCCACGCGCAGGGTAGCGCTGGCGCTAAAAGAGTCACCGTCCTTAATTAGCCAATTTGGTTTACGAAAAGTGGCAACACGCAGTTCAGGAGCATCCGGCCAGCTAAAGTTCAGCCAGCTATTAATCGGTAATACCTGACCATTGCTGGTAAATTTTATTGCTATTGGAGAATAGCTTGCCAAAAGATAGCCTGGATAATCCTTATCTGGCGTGCCCTGAATCTGTAACCGCATCTGGTTTTTACTCATGCTACACGACAGGTTAAGGTTAATAGGGCGACTAATCGCATTATTCTGCAAGTCCGAAGTAACTATTTCCCCAAAATCCACCTCAATCGTCCTGCCATCGTTAATGGTGCAGGGCGGCGGATTCAGCACGGTCATGGATATCTGGATGGTGCTTTGCGCGGTACCGGCCACGGCAAGCGAAATCCAGCCTGCTGACAGTCCCGTCAGCAGCCAGCGTAGTGCATTACCGCTAGTCATAGATCATCCTGAAATTAAGGCTGGCATTCCATGCGCCTGCACGCAGTGGCGCAGGCGTGCGTACCGGCGTTACGGTGTAGGTTAACGTGTTTTGGCCGGGTAAGAGATAGAGCGGCGCGGCACGCTGGTTGAGCGGCAGAGGCTCTCCCTCGCTGTCGGCCAGCGCCAGCGCCAGCCCGCTGGTGCCGTTTATTTTCAGATAATCGGGCATATCGCCATCGCTGGTACCATAAAACCAGACCGACACTGCGGGCTGCATTGTGCTCCAGCTGACATTGCCGCTTTTGCTGTCGCGTAAGGATGTCGGGCCACGCCCACAGTCCTCCAGCTTCAGCTGAAAGCTGACTGGCGCCGCGCGGTCCCCCGGCCGCCGCAGCGAGGCCGTATCAGTATTGCCGAGCCAGACGACCTGGTGCAGGCTGGTCATCTCCAGCCGGCAGGCGCTTTCGGTCAATGAGCCGGAGAGGGTCAGGCTACCTTCACCGAAGGTGACGGAGCGATGTTCCCCGGCCAGTGCGGTCGCCGCGAACAGCCCGCTGGCGCAGACCAGCAGCGCAGCGCAGCGGTTTTTCTGCACCGGTGTTATCCGCTTATCCCCTGTTTTCTTCTGCCTCATATCAGTGCTCCCTGCGTGGTGGTTTTCCATTTTAGTCAGTCAGGTTTTGGCTATTACCTGGCACCACCCGGCACTGATTGCCGGAACAGCTAAAGCTGAGCGACGGGCGGCCGCCGTAATCATCAATGTATTTTAGTACCGGGCTGGTGCCGAGCTGGGCTGCCGTCACGTTCAGTTCGCCGCTACTTTTCGGTGCGACCATCAGCGGCTTAAAGTCTTCCAGCGAGTTGCCCTGCTTGCTGGCACCCCCGTCGATCAGCGTGATGTAGTAGCCTGTGGGATTATTAACCAGATAGCGGTCGCCCTTACGCGTCAGCGTCAGCTGCTCCTGCGGAGGGACGCTATTTTGCGCAATGTGCAGCGCGGCAGGGCGGTATAACAGCTTGATACGGGTCTGTAGGGCAATCTGTAACGTATTGGCCTTATCACTCTTAGGCGGGATCTCGCGCAGGTTAAAGTAGTAAAGCGTCTCGCGATCCTGCGCCAGCGCGTTGACTGCCGGTAGCGCCTGCACTTTCACCTGGCTTTTTTTCCCCGGCTCTACGCGCTGCAAAGGCGGCAGCGCCGTCAGCGGTGAGTTAATTTTGTTACCCTTCTCATCTTCAATCCACGTCTGCGCCAGATAGGGCAGCTGGGTATTCTGATTACTGATGCTAAGACTGGCTGATTTTGCCTTGCCGTCAAAAATAACCCGGGTGCGGTCGAGTGAAATGGCGGCAGAAGCCTGCTGTGTTGCCAGCGCAGAGCTCAGCAGCAAAAAAGGAATAATTTTTTTTGAAAACATGTAGTTACCTTAAGATAAGTCGAGTTGATAATGAAATATCCGTTTTCAGCTGCGCGCGTCAGAGACGTTGCACGGCAGCAGTAGCGAATGACTGATCATGTCTGCGGGTAGCGGTGTGGGCAGGCGCACTTCACACTGCGCCTTATCGTCCCACTCGACGCTCATGGTTTCGCCCGCCCGGATACCACTCAGATAGAGACTGCCATCATCGTTAACCAGTCCGGTTACCTGCTTACGTGAGTTGATCACTTTGGCACCAAACGGGGGTGTGCTGCCGTCTGCCAGCTTGATAATCGCCATCGCTTTCGCACCGGAAATGACATTAAACCGACGGTAGCCAATCGCCCCTTCGGTCAGCGTGGCCTGTACCACCGAGGTCAGTGCTTCCGCATCGTCGCCAAGCTTATCCAGGTCGATACGGGCGCTGTTGCGGTAGTAGTTGCTAACATCGGCAATCACCGCTTTACCAAAGTTATTGGTATGGAGGTTGCTGCCGTAGCCCTTCACGGGCACATTCGGCACGCCATCGGTATCGACTAACAGTCGGGTACCGCCGTTGGTATTGTTGCGATGCAGGGCTCCACCTTCCGCTGTCAGCGTCATGCCACCCTGAGCATTCAATCCCAGGGAGTGATAACGCCCCTGGTCGTAGCTGGCGTTGGCGCTGACGCGGGCAATATCACCGTCATGGTTGTAGTAGCCGCTCAGCCTGCCGCCGCTGCGGCTGTTACCGGCGCTGATCGAGTAGTTATCATTGGCGTTGATGCGATCGTTCCACGTCAGGCTATTGCTGCGCTCTTTTCCTGCCGCAGACAGGTTGTAGCCGATGCTGCCACGATCGCCCCACGGGATTGAGAAAGAGAGATACATACCATCATCATTACGCTGGTCGATGCGGTTACGGTAGGCGGACAGCGATACGCTGGCTGAGCGGATCTTCCACCAGTCGAAGTAGCGCGACAGCATCAGGCTGTAGCGGTCATTGGTCGGTCGGTTCCAGTAAGTCTGATGCGTGTAGGTCAGGTACGTTGACAGACCGATATCGCGGAACTGTTTATTAAAGGTCACGGTATACATCTGCTTACTTTTACCCATGCGGCTGCTATCTTCTTTGGCATCCAGATACTCTGACATGCTCATAAAGTTCTCCTGCGAGAAGCGGTAGCCGGCGAAGGTAATCTGACTGTCGTAGCTCTCAAAATCTTTCGCATAGCTCACCCGATAAGAGCCGCCGCTCAGGGTGTTATCCTCACTCGACAAACGCGCACGTGACTGGGTGGCATCCAGCGAGATGGCGCCCAGCGCCAGCAGGTCACGGCCAATACCGATGGAAAGCGCCTGATACTTATCCCCGCCGATAGCGCCGCCGTACATTGACCAGCCGTTGCTGACCCCCCAGGTGAGTTCTCCGGCGCTGAACAGCGCGCCATTGGTGCTGTGTTTCCAGTCAGAGGGCTTCCCCGATGAGACCTTAAAACGAATAGTGCCCGGGCGGGTCAGATAGGGAATACTGGCGGTATTGATGGTAAAGGTCTGCACGCTGCCGTCCTGCTCTTCAACGCGCACGTCAAGCTGGCCGGTGACCGCATCGCTCAGATCCTGAATACGGAACGGGCCCGCGGCGACCTGAGTTTCATACAGTACCCGCCCCTGCTGGCTGACGGTCACTTTTGCATCGGTTCTGGCTATGCCTGTCACTTCCGGCGCATAGCCGCGCAGGTTTGGCGGCAGCATACTGTCATCCGATGTCAGGCTGGCTCCGGTAAAACGGAAGCTGTCGAAGAGGGAGGAGTCGAGATAGTTCTCACCGATCATCAGTTTGGCGCCAAGCCAACTGAGCGCACGCCAGGCGTAGAAGCGGCTCCAGTCAAACTCTCGGCTGGTCTGCGCGTGCTCACCGCTCTGGCGTTCTGCACGGCCCTGCCAGTCAGCGCGCAGCCGCCATGCCCCGAGGTTTACGCCTGCGGTACCGTTACCGCTAAGGTTGAGCCTGTCGCCGCTATTATGGCTGCGCTGCTGCTGTGCATTTAGACTGTAGTCGAGCAAAATCCCGGGGATGCCGTTGTCCCAGCGCGAAGGTGGGTCCCAGTCGTCGGCGGTGTATTCCAGCCAGGCCTGCGGAATAGTGATATAGAGCGAGGAAGTGGACAGGTCGCCACGGGCCTGTAGCCCTGTAAGGCTACTGATATCGAGGCACTTCCCCTGCTGATGCCATTTAAGAGCGGCTAAATACTGCTGTTTGAGGCCGAATTGCTTAACCAGGTCGGGGGTAAGGCAGGGCACGCTCGATTTCGCATCGTTTTCATCGGCCCGAAAGGTGATTGTGCGCTCGGAGAGTTCGGTTCTGTTAATACGCACCGTCAGGCTGTAATCACCCGGCATAATATATCCCTGGCGGGAGAACTGGCTGAGATCAACATGTTTACGGTCGTTAACGTCCAGCACATCCATATTGAACTGGATATCGTCAGAGGAAAAACCCCGCCCGGAATGCCCAAGCGTCAGCACAATCAAGGCTGATAATAATTTTAAGTTGAACAGCTTCCGTGCTGCGTAATGTCTCATGGCTAATCCGCTTTTCCGTTAATTTATTATTTCTGACTTTTAATAATCAGAAATAGTCCAGCCTGAAGCGGACAGTGATAAAACAGGCTCCGGCCATTAGCGGTTTTTGATCACTAACCAGGGTGAGAAAGTCATCCAGACGCATATCACCAGGGGTGATATCCAGCGGAGGGAACGCGACACCGGATTTGGCTATACGCCCGGCGGCTGGTTTCTGTTACTGGCATCTCCGACTCTTGCTGCATGGAAAAAACGTGCGGCTATGCGCCGCACGTTGACGGCATGCGCTAAAGTTTACTGGTAGGCCAGCTGGAAATTAGCTACAGCGGTAAAGTCACCAGGCACAATGGATGGCGTGGCTTTAGTCTGCTGAACGTAGGCGCTGAAGCTCAGAGTAGAGTCGCTACCGACCAGTTTGGTTGGCTGGCTTGCTTCACCCAGTTTGATTTTCTGGCCCTTGTTATCAACAAAGACAATTCCGGCATCAGAAGCATTACCGGCCAGACCCAGCATGCTGTCGTCGGTATCGTTAGCCGCACCGCTGAAGGTAATCGTTACGCCATTCTTGTCTTTCGCCAGCTCGCAGTTTTCCAGCTTGATGTTCACCTGCGCAGGCGTTGAGTGCCCGTCTGCCTTAGCCAGCAGAGCTTTAGAGATAGCACCCAGGTTGATATCCTGCCTGGTGGACTCACTTTTGATGGAACAAGGTGCATCAACGATAGAGCCGCTGAACGATAACTGCCCGCTACCCTGGCTGCCAGCAGCTGCCCCTGGCGTTGCGTCTTCAGCATGTGCCAGAGAGACCGTGGTAAAAGTCATGGCCGCAGCCAGCATAAACTTATTCATTTTCATTCAAATGTATCCTTACGGTGATTAATAATAACTTCCGACTTAACTTAATCCGGGCGGGATTAAAAAACAGGGCTAGTGGCTTGCGAATAAAAGATGTCTTCAGGTTTTTTATATAGGCGTAACGAAGCCTGATTATGGGGTTAATAAAGGCGGTTTGTCGATATTAAGTTCCAGTAATAACGAGAAGGTAAAAGCAAAATGCCTTAGGGAGCATCCTTATTTAAGTTGCATATTGCCCTGTCTGACAACGATGTGAATTCTTACATAGGTAACTTTTCAATACAATAACCGGGCATTCGCGAAATGCCTCTTTATAATAAATGCGATATTAAAAATTTAATATTATTGCCTGTAATATTATTTATGTCGCAAGTTTTACTTTTCAGTTAATTACCAGCAATAAATATCGCGTAAATCCATGATAAGAAGATTAATATCCACTGCAGCACAATGCAGCATCATTCTGCCAGGGAGGTTTTTATTTTCAAATTCAAGGGGTTATTTTTTATCTCGATCGGAAAGGCATTGTTAACCAGCATCCCGCCATACCTTTGTACAGCGGGACGGGAAGTGAGGAAGGAAGGGCGAAAAGACTTATTTGCCAATACAGAAGCTGGAGAAGATCCGTCCCAGCAGATCGTCGGAGCTGAATTCCCCGGTGATCTCACTCAGTGCCTGCTGCGCCAGACGCAGCTCCTCCGCCAGCAGTTCCCCAGCCCAGGCCCCCAGCAGCTGATGTTTGCCCTGCTGCAGGTGAGTGGCTGCTAACTCCAGCGCCTGAAGATGGCGGCGGCGAGCGAGGAAGCCGCCCTCCATATTGCCGGCAAAGCCCATACTGGCTTTCAGATGGTCGCGCAGGATATCGATGCCGTCCCCGGTGCGCGCCGACAGGCGAATAAGTGAGTGACCGTTCACTTCGCTTAGACCTTCTGCTTCGCCAGTGATATCCGCTTTATTTCGTACCACGGTGATCGGCAGAGTTTGCGGCAGGCGGGCAATAAAGTCCGGCCAGATCTCAGCGGGTTCGGTGGCGCCGGTGGTGGTGCCATCCACCATAAACAGCACGCGATCGGCCTGTTCTATCTCTTTCCATGCGCGTTCAATACCGATGCGTTCCACTTCATCACTGGCTTCACGCAGGCCAGCGGTATCGATGATGTGCAGCGGCATGCCGTCAATATGGATATGTTCGCGCAGCACGTCGCGCGTGGTGCCGGCAATATCGGTGACAATCGCCGCTTCGCGCCCGGCCAGCGCGTTGAGCAGGCTGGATTTTCCGGCATTAGGGCGGCCAGCGATCACCACCTTCATCCCTTCACGTAGCAGGCTGCCCTGACGGGCTTCAGCGCGCACGCCATCCAGATCGCCGATAACCTGATTTAGCTGGGCCTCGATTTTACCGTCGGAGAGGAAGTCGATCTCCTCGTCAGGGAAATCGATCGCTGCCTCCACGTAGATGCGCAGGTGAGTGAGTGCTTCCACCAGAGCATTAACGCGGGTGGAGAAAACACCCTGTAGTGAGTTGACCGCCGAACGGGCGGCCTGCTCGGAGCTGGCGTCGATCAGGTCGGCTATCGCCTCGGCCTGTGCGAGGTCGAGCTTGTCATTGAGGAAGGCGCGCTCGGAGAACTCCCCCGGATTGGCAATGCGCAGCCCCGGCAGCGCGACAATGCGCTTCAGCAGCAGGTCGAGGATCACCGGGCCGCCGTGGCCCTGCAGCTCCAGCACATCTTCGCCGGTAAAGGAGTTCGGGCCGGGGAACCACAGCGCAATGCCCTGGTCGAGCGTGCTGCCATCCGCATCCGTAAAGGGCAGATAGTCGGCGTAGCGCGGCTTTGGCAGTTTGCCCAGCAGCAGCTGCGCCACGTCGCGGGCTTTGCTGCCGGAAATGCGCAGGATGCCGACGCCGCCGCGGCCAGGAGGGGTCGCCTGGGCGACGATAGTATCGCTATGGCTCATGTTGAACTCTCTTTTTAAGATAAAAAAAGGCGGTCATGATGACCGCCTTAGTGTAAGCATTGTGCCGAAATTTAGCACGGGCGAGGCATGCCTCGCCCCTACGGACAAATTACGCTTTTTTCTTGTCGCGGCTGTGCAGACCACGTTTTTCCAGCCCGCGATAAATCAGCTGCTGCTGGAGAATGGTCACCAGGTTACTGACGATGTAGTACAGCACCAGACCAGACGGGAACCACAGGAAGAACACGGTGAAGATGACCGGCATAAAGGTCATGATCTTCTGCTGCATCGGGTCGGTCACGGTGGTTGGCGACATCTTCTGAATGAAGAACATCGTGATACCCATCAGGATCGGCAGGATGTAGTACGGGTCCTGTGCGGACAGGTCATGGATCCACAGTGCAAACGGCGCATGGCGCAGTTCCACCGAGCCCATCAGCATGTAGTACAGTGCCAGGAAGATAGGCATCTGGATAACCAGTGGCAGACATCCGCCAAGCGGGTTCACTTTCTCCGCTTTGTACAGCGCCATCATCTCCTGGCTCATCTTCTGCTTGTCTTCACCTAAACGCTCACGCATTGCCTGAATCTTCGGCTGCAGCATGCGCATTTTGGCCATCGAGGTGTACTGCGCTTTGGTCAGCGGGTACATGATGCCGCGCACGATGAAGGTGATAACGATAATTGAGAAGCCCCAGTTACCGATAAAGCTGTGCAGGAACTTCAGCAGCTTAAACAGCGGCTGGGAGATAAACCACAGCCAGCCGTAATCCACGGTCAGATCCAGGTGTGGGGCAACCGCCGCCATTTTGTCCTGAATTTCCGGGCCAACCCACAGGGTCGCAGCCAGCTGCTGCTGAGAACCCGGCGCAATGGTCACTGGCGCAGATTTGTAGCCGATTGCGGCAATACCATTACCCAGGTTACTGGTGTAAAGCGTGTTGCTGCCCGCAGTCTGCGGAACCCATGCGGTGGCGAAATACTGCTGCATCATCGCCACCCAACCGTTGGTGGTGGTGGTGTTCAGGTTTTCGTTATCGCTGATCTTGTCGAATTTGTACTTCTCGTAGTTGGTCTCACTGCTGGAGTAAGCCGCACCGCGGAAAGTATGCAACGCAAAGTTGTTGCTGCCGGTATCGCGATGCTTCGGCAGATCAATGGTCTGCTTCAGCTGACCAAACATCGACACTTCCAGCGGCTGCTGGGTGGCGTTGTTGACCTGATAATCGACGGTGATCGCGTACTCGCCGCGCTTCAGGACGAAGGTCTTGGTGTAGGTCGCGCCGTTTTCAGCGGTAAAGGTCAGCGGGATACGCAGTTCGCTCTGGCCTTCTGCCAGTTCGAAGTGATCCTGGCTGCTGGTGTACAGAGGGCGCGCACCATTGGCCGGGTTATCCGGGCCATTACGACCGGTCAGGCCACTTTGTGCCTGATACAGGAAGCCTGGTGTGGTTTCCAGCAGCTGGAAAGGCTGGTCTGAACCCAGTTTGTCCGGGTAAGTCAGCAGCTGTGCCTGATCAATATCGCCACCGCGGGTATTGATGTTTAAAGACAGGACATCGGTCTTAACGGTGATCGTTTTGCCCTGTCCGCTGGCAGGTACACCCTGATTAGCGGCATCACCGGCAGCGCTGGTCGTGTTCTGCGTGGTCTGGGTCTGCAATGGCTGCGGAGCGTGGTCCGTCTGCCAGGCTTGCCAGATCATAAAGGACACGAACAGAAAAGCGATGAGAAAAAGATTGCGTTGCGAATCCATCGTTAATGTTCTCTGAGATCAATGGTTATGTGGCGGCACCGGGTCGTCGCCACCCTGGTTTAAAGGGTGGCATTTTAATATGCGTCTTAGCGTCAACCAACACCCTTTTACCAATCCGAACCTGCGCAATGCCTCAATACCGTATTGAGAACAGGTGGGATGGAAACGGCAATGGGGACCTAAAAGCGGGCTGATCACGCGTTGATAAACGCGAATCAGCCCGATTAAGAGCCGCGAGCCAGGCGACAGTGACGACGCCATAGTTTCTCCAACGCTTCCGTCAGTGCCTGGTTATCCAGATCCGCGACACCCTTTTTCGCCACAATCACAAAATCCATTGCCGGTAATTCATGCTGACGCAGACGAAAGCTTTCGCGGGTCAATCGCTTGATCCGGTTGCGTTCATGCGCACGTTTAACATGTTTTTTGGCGACGGTGAGACCGATGCGGGGATGCCCCAGCGTGTTCAGGCGGCCGAGTATGGTGATTTGCGGCGTGCCAGCCCGTTGTGGCTGCTGGAAGACGAAAGTGAAATGAGTGGGAGTTAACAAACGTAACTCCCTGGGAAATGCGAGCTTAACCACTCAGCGGTTAGCTTTTATTACTTAGAAACGGTCAGACGAGAACGGCCTTTAGCACGACGACGTGCCAGAACCTGACGACCATTTTTATTTGCCATACGAGCACGGAAACCGTGTGAACGGTTGCGCTTCAGTACGGACGGTTGAAAAGTGCGTTTCATGGCGATTTCTACCTAAACTTGAAAAATTTCACTTGGTGACGCGTTATCTGGCCCGAAAAAACGACCGACGCCTCAGTGTGTCTTTAATAAAGAGGCGGGATTGTAATAATTGTACAGTCCAGAGTCAATTTACTTCGCGTGAAAAGCGCATCCTGATTGCCCGTAGTGACCGAAAAACAGCCAAAACGGCCATGGCGCACACGCCGGGGCACAAATTATACGGTGTCCAGTAAAAAGCGCAAGGATCGCGCAGGATCTTCTCGCGATCCTGTTACATCACATTTGCGGCAATAACGTGACGGCACCATTAAATTTCAACGAATGCAGACGATCCTGAATGCCTTTTGTGCAGGGTGGCGTAAACTTATCCCCGCTATCCGCCCCTGTGGATAAATTGGATCAAAACTGTGTAGAAAGTGAAGATCTCTGCTGCGCTTTACGCTATGATCCGCCCTTCCGCTAACGATCCCCGGGTCGGATCCTAACCCGAAAGTAGTATCAATGTCGGGGACGGGCGGAGTAACCGCGGATAGCGGTTCGCATGCGTATCATCGGCATGCGTCAACAATGATGAAATTATCGCTTCAGCGCCTTTATTTCTTATCGAACTTTTTCGAGTGGAGTCCGCCGTGTCACTAACGCTTTGGCAACAGTGTCTTGCCCGTTTACAGGATGAGCTACCTGCCACAGAATTCAGCATGTGGATACGCCCCTTGCAGGCCGAACTGAATGACAATACGCTGGCCTTGTATGCACCAAACCGTTTTGTACTCGACTGGGTTCGGGATAAATACCTGAATAATATTAATGCCTTGCTGAATGACTTCTGCGGCAGCAATGTGCCATTGCTGCGTTTTGAAGTCGGCAGTAAGCCGGTGGCGCAGGCCATCAGCCAGCCCGTGTTAGCCAGCGCCAATGCCAGCTCTCCAGGCATTATCAGCCGCCCGGCGCCGATGCGGCCAAGCTGGGACAATATGCCGGCTCCGGCCGAGCTTTCCTACCGCTCCAACGTCAATACTAAACACAACTTTGACAACTTCGTTGAGGGTAAATCGAACCAGCTGGCACGTGCGGCGGCACGCCAGGTGGCGGATAACCCTGGCGGAGCCTACAACCCGCTGTTCCTTTATGGCGGCACCGGTCTGGGTAAAACGCACCTGCTGCACGCGGTGGGTAACGGCATTATGGCGCGCAAGCCGAATGCCAAAGTGGTGTACATGCACTCCGAGCGTTTTGTGCAGGACATGGTCAAAGCGCTGCAGAACAACGCCATTGAAGAGTTTAAGCGCTACTACCGTTCGGTTGATGCGCTGCTGATCGATGACATTCAGTTCTTTGCGAATAAAGAGCGATCGCAGGAAGAGTTTTTCCACACCTTTAATGCCCTGCTGGAAGGTAATCAGCAGATCATTCTGACCTCAGACCGTTATCCGAAAGAGATCAACGGCGTTGAGGATCGACTGAAATCCCGCTTCGGCTGGGGGCTGACGGTCGCGATCGAACCGCCAGAACTGGAAACCCGCGTGGCGATCCTGATGAAAAAGGCTGACGAAAACGACATTCGTCTGCCGGGCGAAGTGGCCTTCTTTATTGCCAAGCGCCTGCGCTCTAACGTGCGCGAGCTGGAAGGGGCGCTGAACCGCGTGATCGCTAATGCCAACTTTACCGGCCGGGCCATTACCATCGATTTCGTGCGCGAAGCGCTGCGCGATCTGCTGGCCTTGCAGGAGAAGCTGGTCACCATTGATAATATTCAGAAGACCGTCGCTGAGTATTATAAAATCAAAGTGGCCGATTTACTGTCGAAGCGCCGTTCGCGCTCGGTAGCCCGCCCGCGCCAGATGGCGATGGCGATGGCAAAAGAACTGACCAACCACAGTCTGCCGGAAATCGGTGATGCTTTCGGGGGTCGTGACCATACCACCGTGCTACATGCCTGCCGAAAAATTGAGCAGCTGCGCGAAGAGAGTCACGACATTAAAGAAGATTTCTCAAATCTCATCAGAACATTATCTTCCTGACTATGAAATTTATTGTAGAACGCGAGCATTTACTCAAGCCATTACAGCAGGTCAGCAGCCCGTTAGGCGGCCGCCCGACGCTGCCTATCCTCGGTAACCTGCTGCTGCAGGTTAATGAAGGCACCCTGCTGCTGACCGGCACCGATTTAGAAATGGAGATGGTGGCCCGCGTTGCGCTGACGCAGGACCACGAGCCGGGCGCGACTACCGTTCCGGCGCGCAAATTCTTTGATATCTGCCGTGGCCTGCCGGAAGGTGCGGAGATCACGGTGATTCTGGACGGCGAAAGAATGCTGGTGCGCTCCGGCCGTAGCCGCTTCTCGCTCTCCACCCTACCCGCCAGCGACTTCCCGAACCTCGACGACTGGCAGAGTGAGGTTGAATTCACTCTGCCGCAGGCGACGATGAAGCGCCTGATCGAAGCCACGCAGTTCTCTATGGCTCATCAGGACGTGCGCTACTACCTCAACGGGATGCTGTTTGAAACCGAAGGTGAAGAGCTGCGCACCGTGGCAACCGACGGGCACCGTCTGGCAGTGTGCTCGATGCCGGTCGGCCAGGCGCTGCCGAGCCATTCGGTGATCGTGCCGCGTAAAGGGGTGATTGAGCTGGTGCGTCTGCTGGACGGTGGCGACACGCCACTGCAGGTGCAGATCGGCAGCAACAATATTCGTGCGCACGTGGGTGACTTTATCTTTACCTCGAAGCTGGTTGATGGCCGTTTCCCGGACTATCGCCGCGTATTGCCGAAGAATCCGGACAAAACGCTGGATGCCAGCTGCGATCTGCTGAAGCAGGCCTTCTCGCGTGCCGCCATTCTCTCCAACGAGAAGTTCCGCGGCGTTCGCCTGTATATCAGCGAAAATCAGCTGAAAATTACCGCGAATAACCCGGAGCAGGAAGAAGCGGAAGAGATGCTGGATGTCACCTACGGTGGCACCGATCTCGAAATTGGCTTTAACGTCAGCTACGTGCTGGATGTGCTCAACGCGCTGAAGTGCGAGAATGTGCGTCTGCTGCTGACCGACTCCGTGTCCAGCGTGCAGATCGAAGATGCGGCCAGTCAGTCCGCGGCCTACGTTGTCATGCCGATGAGATTGTAATTGCTGATTTAATCCCCATATTTCGTAGGGGTCAGGCATGCCTGACCCAGGGCCGCACATGTGCGGCCCCTACATCCCGCTGCTCTGGATCGGTGTCATGGCTTTAACCCGCCTTCTTATCAAAGACTTCCGTAATATCGAAAACGCGGACCTGGCGCTGGCCCCGGGATTTAATTTCCTGGTGGGGCCAAACGGCAGCGGTAAAACCAGCGTGCTGGAAGCGATTTACACCCTGGGGCATGGCCGGGCGTTTCGCAGCCTGCAGGCGGGCCGCGTGATCCGCCACGAGCAGGATGCGTTTGTTCTGCACGGGCGTATTGCCGGTAACGAGCGTGAAGTTTCCGTTGGCTTGACGAAAAACCGCGCCGGTGACAGCAAGGTGCGCATTGACGGCAGCGACGGGCATAAAGTGGCCGAGCTGGCGCAGATGCTGCCCATGCAGCTGATCACCCCGGAGGGCTTTACGCTGCTGAACGGCGGCCCAAAGTACCGTCGTGCTTATATCGACTGGGGATGTTTTCATAACGAGCCGGGATTTTTCAACGCCTGGAGCAACCTGCGTCGCCTGCTGAAGCAGCGCAACGCCGCGCTGCGCCAGGTGTCGCGCTACCAGCAGATCCGCGCCTGGGACCAGGAGCTGGCACCGCTGGCAGAGCAGATAAGCGCCTGGCGTGCCGCCTACAGCGAAGCGATAGCGGCGGATATCAACGCCACCTGCGCGCAGTTTCTGCCGGAGTTTCAGCTGAGCTTCTCCTTTCAGCGCGGCTGGGACAAAGAGAGTGATTACGCCGACCTGCTCGAACGCAATTTTGAGCGCGATCGGGCATTGACCTACACGGCCAGCGGCCCCCATAAGGCGGATTTTCGTATTCGCGCTGAGGGGACGCCGGTGGAAGATTTACTGTCTCGCGGCCAGTTAAAGCTGCTGATGTGCGCCCTGAGACTGGCGCAGGGTGAGTTTCTCACCCGACAGAACGGGCGACGTTGCCTGTATCTGATAGATGATTTTGCCTCTGAGCTGGACGAAACGCGCCGCCACCTGCTGGCAGCGCGCTTAAAAGCCACTCAGGCCCAGGTTTTTGTCAGTGCCATTGCGGCCGAGCATGTCTTCGATATGACTGATGAAAAGGGCAAGATGTTCAACGTAGAACAGGGTAAAATAGCGGTTCAACCTGAAGATTAAACGAGCGAGAAAAGTTGATGTCGAATTCTTATGACTCCTCCAGTATCAAAGTTCTAAAAGGGCTCGATGCGGTACGCAAGCGCCCGGGTATGTATATCGGCGATACGGATGACGGCACCGGTCTGCATCACATGGTATTTGAGGTCGTGGATAACGCCATTGACGAAGCGCTCGCCGGTCACTGTAAAGACATTCTGGTTACCATTCATGCGGATAACTCTGTCTCCGTTGTCGATGATGGCCGTGGTATTCCAACCGGCATCCACGAAGAAGAGGGTATCTCTGCCGCTGAAGTGATCATGACCGTGCTGCACGCGGGCGGTAAGTTCGATGATAACTCATACAAAGTTTCCGGCGGCCTGCACGGCGTAGGGGTTTCCGTGGTTAACGCCCTGTCGGAAAAACTGGAGCTGACCATCCGCCGTGAAGGCAAAGTCCATCAGCAGATTTACGTGCACGGCGTGCCGCAGGCCCCGCTGAGCGTGACCGGTGAAACCGATCTGACCGGGACGCGCGTGCGTTTCTGGCCAAGCCATCAGACCTTTACCAACGTGGTCGAGTTCGAATATGAAATCCTGGCTAAGCGTCTGCGTGAGCTGTCGTTCCTGAACTCCGGCGTATCAATCAAGCTGGAAGACAAGCGTGACGGCAAGAACGACCATTACCACTACGAAGGTGGTATCAAGGCGTTCGTTGAGTATCTGAATAAGAACAAAACCCCGATCCACCCGAATGTGTTCTATTTCTCAACCGAGAAAGACGGCATTGGTGTGGAAGTGGCGCTGCAGTGGAACGACGGTTTCCAGGAAAACATCTACTGCTTTACCAACAACATCCCGCAGCGCGACGGCGGTACGCACCTGGCTGGCTTCCGCGCCGCCATGACCCGTACCCTGAACGCCTACATGGATAAAGAAGGCTACAGCAAGAAGGCCAAAGTGAGCGCCACCGGTGACGATGCGCGTGAAGGGCTGATTGCCGTGGTTTCGGTGAAAGTGCCGGACCCGAAATTCTCCTCTCAGACCAAAGATAAACTGGTCTCTTCCGAGGTGAAATCGGCGGTTGAGCAGCAGATGAACGAACTGCTGTCTGAATACCTGCTGGAAAACCCGGGCGATGCCAAAATCGTCGTGGGTAAAATTATTGACGCCGCGCGCGCGCGTGAAGCTGCACGCCGCGCGCGTGAGATGACCCGCCGTAAAGGCGCGCTCGACCTGGCAGGCCTGCCGGGCAAACTGGCCGACTGCCAGGAGCGTGACCCGGCGCTGTCCGAAATCTACCTGGTGGAAGGGGACTCTGCGGGCGGCTCTGCCAAGCAGGGGCGTAACCGTAAGAACCAGGCCATCCTGCCGCTGAAGGGTAAAATCCTCAACGTTGAGAAAGCCCGCTTCGACAAGATGCTGGCTTCTCAGGAAGTGGCAACGCTGATCACCGCGCTGGGCTGCGGCATTGGCCGTGACGAATACAACCCGGACAAGCTGCGCTATCACAGCATCATCATCATGACCGATGCGGACGTCGATGGTTCTCACATCCGTACGCTGCTGCTGACCTTCTTCTACCGCCAGATGCCGGAAATCATCGAGCGTGGCCACGTGTATATCGCTCAGCCACCGCTGTACAAGGTGAAGAAAGGCAAGCAGGAACAGTACATTAAAGACGATGAGGCGATGGACCAGTATCAGATCGCTATCGCGCTGGACGGGGCGACGCTGCACGCTAACGCCAGTGCGCCAGCGCTGGGCGGCAAGCCGCTGGAAGACCTGGTGTCTGAGTTCAACAGCACGCGCAAGATGATCAAACGTATGGAGCGCCGCTATCCGGTTGCCCTGCTTAATGCGCTGATCTACCACGCGACGCTGAGCGACCTGGCGGCAGAAGCGCCGGTGCAGGGCTGGCTGGATGGGCTGGTGAAGTATCTCAACGATAACGACCAGCACGGCAGCACCTTTAGCGGCTTGGTACGCGAAAACCGTGAGCTGCATATCTTCGAGCCGGTGCTGCGTATTAAAACGCACGGGGTTGATACCGATTATCCGCTGGATACTGAGTTTATGCTCGGCGGCGAATACCGTAAAATCTGCGCCCTCGGTGAGAAACTGCGCGGCCTGATCGAAGAAGATGCCTTTATCGAGCGCGGCGAGCGCCGTCAGCCCATTGCCAGCTTCGAGCAGGCGATGGACTGGCTGGTGAAAGAGTCGCGCCGTGGCCTGTCGGTACAGCGTTATAAAGGTCTGGGCGAAATGAACCCGGATCAGCTGTGGGAAACCACCATGGATCCGGACAGCCGCCGTATGCTGCGCGTGACCATCAAAGACGCCGTGGCGGCCGACCAGCTGTTCACCACCCTGATGGGCGACGCGGTAGAACCACGCCGCGCCTTTATCGAAGAGAACGCCCTGCGCGCGGCGAACATCGATATCTGACAGAACAGGCCCGTCGTAGGGGGCGACCTTCTTTTCCGGTCGCCCCGCATTCGGTCACCTCGCAGCAAACAGCAGACTTTCGGGTCTGCTTTTTTTTCGTCTGCACTCTGCCTGTTATTTTTCTCATGTCGAAAAAAGAGGATAATTTCGACACGTTTGCTCTTCCTGTTAAGCGCATCGACATATCGCATAAACGTGTCGAAAAAACAGAAGAATTTCGACACGTTCAGTTTTCATGTTAAGCGCAGCGACATATACTCAACACGTGTCGAAAAAAATGGATAATTTAAACATGATCTGGCAAGCCGACCGGCCTTTTAACCAACTTCCCCTTCTGCCGCCTGATGGTGAAGTGTTAGAAAACAGGGTGATCCTTAAAGCCTGTATTCGGGCGCGTGCTGCTTTGGCTGAGCTGAAGCAGGCTGGTGAGCTTTTGCCTAATCAGGGACTGCTGATTAATTTGCTGCCGCTGCTGGAAGCCAAAGACAGCTCGGAGATAGAGAATATTGTCACAACATCGGACAAGCTGTTTCAGTTTGCCGAAGAAGATGCGCGGGCAGATGCTGCTACGAAAGAGGCGCTTCGTTACCGCACCGCTCTCTACCAAGGGTTCATTGAATTAAAGCACCGGCCTCTCTGTATCAGTACCATGGTTCAGGTCTGTAGCACTATCAAGTCGGTGCAGATGGATATACGAAAAGTCCCGGGAACGATGCTGCGCAATTCTGCTACTCAGGAAATTATCTATACGCCGCCCGAAGGTGAGCAAATCATCCGCGCGTTACTGGCAAACTGGGAAACCTTTTTGCATCAGGAAGACGATATTGACCCCTTGATTAAAATGGCGGCGGCGCACTATCAGTTTGAGGCGATCCATCCCTTTGGAGATTGCAATGGCCGTACCGGGCGTATCATCAATATCCTGTACCTGATCGAGCAGGGGCTGTTGAGCTTACCGATTCTTTACCTTAGCCACTACATCGTCCGTAATAAGCAGGATTATTATCGCCTGCTGACTGGCGTTACTCAGCAGGGTGACTGGCAGCCATGGATCCTGTATATGCTGAAAGCAGTCGAATTAACAGCAATTTGGACGACGCAAAAAATTGCGGCAGCCAGATCGCTGATCGAGCATACGACCGACTATGTCCGTCAGCAGTTACCGAAAGTCTACAGCCATGAATTGGTGCAGATTATCTTTGAGCAGCCTTACTGCCGCATCAGTAATCTGGTTGAAAAAGAGATCGCTGGACGCCAGACGGCCTCAAGTTATCTGAAACAGTTGTGTGATATTGGTGTGTTAAGCGAAATCAGTGCAGGAAAGGAGAAGTTATTTGTTCATCCAAAGCTGGTGAAGTTAATGACCCAGGAAAGTAATCGTTTTAGCCATTATTAATGTCACTAAGCTGCCTGTCCGGGAGTGACATCGTCTCCGCTCTCGGATAGCGCTACCATTCCACCCTTTGGTTTCCCTTCCGTTTGCTTCCGTTTTTCCCCGCGCGCTATGACCGCTATCACTTTTAAACGTTTCGTGCTCCCTTAGTCTCTTAATGACAAAGAGGTGACTATGTATCTGGAACAGCGGCGTAACCACATTCTTGAGTATCTCGATCGTCATGAAACGCTGAGCGTCGCCTGGCTCGCCGGGACCTTTGCCGTATCGAAAGAGACGATTCGCAGCGATCTGGCCGCGCTGGCGGGGCTGGGATTGATTCAGCGCTGCCACGGCGGGGCGATGGTGTTACGCCGTAATCTGCAGGCCAGGCTGATTTCTGAGACCGGCGGCAACTTTGAAGTGCTGCTGCAGCGGCTGGAAAGCCAGCGCCTGAACGGGCAACGCGGCAAGCGTAAGACCCAGGGGCGGGTGTGTATTCTCGGCTCGTTTAACGTCGATATCGTGGCGAAGGTCGCGCGCTTTCCCAGAGGCGGAGAATCGCTGCTGGCGCTTGGCAGTACGCTGGGTCCGGGTGGCAAAGGGGCCAATCAGGCAATGGCCGCCAGCCGTACCGGGGCGCGGGTGCACTTTGTCTCTAAAGTGGGTAAAGACCAGTTCAGCCAGTTTGCTTTCGATCACCTTTCGGCATCGGATATTCACTCCTTCAAGCTCTATCAGAGTGAAAGCGAGCCGACCGGCAATGCGATTATCTATGTGTCGCAGCAGGATGGCGAAAACATGATCGCCATCTACTCCGGCGCCAATCAGACGCTCACCGATGCCGAAGTGGCGGAGATGACGCACGAGCTGTCCGGCGCTGACGTATTGCTGCTACAGCTGGAGAACAACTTCTCCGCCACGCTCAACGCCATGAAGCTGGCCAATACGCTGGGCGTGCGGGTGATTATGAATCCGGCGCCGTTCTCGGACGATGTACTCAAATGCCTGCAGTATGTCGACGTGATCACCCCTAATGAAACTGAGGCATCGCTGCTCTCGGGGGTTGAGGTGACGGATCTGGAGAGCGCCAGAGAAGCGGCGCAGGCCATCGTGCGCCAGGGCGCGAAGCGGGTGATTATCACTATGAGCTCGCGCGGCGCGCTGATCCTCGATAACGGGCAGTTCCAGCATATTCCGGCATTTCCGGCGCTCAGCGTTGATACCACTGGCGCGGGCGATGCCTTTAACGGCGCCTTCGCCGCCGCGCTGGCAAGCGGACAGACCATTGCGCAGGCGGCCACTTACGCCGCGGCGTTTGCTTCACTGGCGGTGGAGCGTGAAGGGGCCAGCAATATGCCCGATCACCCCCAGGTGGTTGCGCGACTGGCGCAGCGCTGAACCGCCCTATTTTCAGGCAGTACGCTGCCATCAGGAGAACAAGATGAAGAAGATTGAAGGTATTGTCCCGGTGATGTTGACGCCGTTTACCCCTGATAACCAGATCGACTATCCGGGCCTCGAACGTTTAATTGACTGGTATCTGACGCAGGGCGTTGATGCGCTGTTTGCCGTCTGCCAGTCGAGCGAAATGCAGTTCCTGTCGCTGCAGGAGCGCGTATCCCTTGCGGAATTTGTGGTCGGCAAAGTGCAGGGCCGCGTACCGGTGATTGCCTCCGGCCATATCAGCGATGCGCTTGACGCGCAGATCGAAGAGCTGAACGCGATGGCCGCCACCGGCATCGATGCGCTGGTGCTGGTGACCAACCATCTTGACCCGAAAAACGAGGGCAGCGAGGTATTCTTCTCCACGCTGAACGCGCTGCTGGAAGCCCTGCCAGCCAGCATGCCGCTTGGCCTTTACGAGTGCCCGGCCCCGTATCGCCGCCTGCTGAGCGACGAAGAGTTCAGCTTCTGCGCCAACAGCGGCCGCTTCGTGGTGCTGAAAGATGTCAGCTGCGACCTGCCGACCGTGCAGCGCCGCGTGAAGCTGGCAGAGGGCACGCCGTTCAATATCATCAACGCCAACGCGGCGATCGCCTGGCCCGCTATCCAGGCAGGCTCGAAAGGCTTTAGCGGTGTGTTTACCAACTTCCACCCGGAGCTATATCACTGGCTGTATCACCACGGGGCAGAGCAGCCGGAAAAAGCCCAGGAGCTGTCGCTGTTCCTGTCGCTGTCCGCGGTCACGGAGACGCTGGGCTACCCGAAAAATGCCAAAATTTATCATCAGCATCTGGGCACTTTCAGCAGCGAGTTCTGCCGCGTGAACAAAGATAACGTGCTGGAAAAATTCTGGGGCCTCGGCGTGCTGCTGGATCAAATCCAGCAGGGCACCACGCTGTGGCAGAAGAAAATCGCGGGCTAGCTGTTCGCGCCGGGCAGCGCTACCAGGGGCTGCCCGCTGTACCCACACCCGCCAAACAAATAACAATACGGGACAACGACCATGATTTTTTGCGATCGCAACGACTGGGCGAGGGAACGTCATACCCTGCACCCGGTGATTAACCAGGCTTTGGAATGGATTGCCGCCACGGATTTTGCCGCGCTGGAACCGGGAAAATTCGACATCCTGCCGGATAATAAGATGTTCTGCCTCTATCAGACCATGGCAACCGAACCGGCCAGCGCCCGCCGCGCCGAGTCACATTTTAACTATGTTGATATTCAGTATCTGCTGTCCGGTGAAGAGAGCATCGGCGTGGCGCGCGCGCACCCAAGCCATGTGGTCGTCGAAGACGACGCCGAACAGCGCGATATCGTGTTCTACCATCAGACCCACAATGAATCGATGATTGCGCTGGAAGCGGATACCTTTGTGGTGCTGTTTCCCCATGATGTTCATCGCCCCTGTTGCCAGACCCACGGTGTTTCCCGCATCCGCAAAGCGGTAATCAAAATTCACCTGAGCCTGTTTACTGACGAGACATCATCATGAAAGAGACCTCTGTAGCCGCAACCTCCTCCGTGCAGCCGCTGGCCGCCAACCCGCCGCAGATCTCTCGCCTGCGCTGGGGCATTATCCTTATTCTGCTGCTGGCAGCGGTGGTTAACTATCTGGATCGCGCCAACCTCAGCATCGCCAACACCACCATTGCCGCCGAGTTTGGCTTCTCGCAGACCGAAATGGGGCTGCTGCTGTCGGCCTTCCTCTGGCCGTATGCGCTGGCCAACCTGCCGGCGGGCTGGCTGGTGGATAAGTTCGGCCCGAAACGCATGTTCTCCTGGGCGCTGGGGCTGTGGTCCGGCTTCACTTTCCTCGCCGCTTTTGTCAACAGCTACTCGGTGTTTTACGGCCTGCGTATGCTGCTGGGGATTTCCGAATCGCCGTTCTTTACCTCCGGCATTAAAATCACCCACCGCTGGTTTGGCGACAAAGAGCGCGGCCTGCCAACCTCAATCATCAATACCGGTTCGCAGATCGCGAACGCCATCGCCCCGCCAATCCTGACCGTGCTGCTGCTGAGCTTTGGCTGGCGCGGGATGTTTATGGCAATCGGCCTGATGGGGCTCCCACTGCTGCTGGCGTGGTGGAAGTTTTACCGCGATCCGGATGCGCGTGAAGATGCGCTGATCCATGCCGGGCACCGCAGCGTCACGGCCGCCGGAGAAAAAGTGGTTAAAACCAGCTGGGGCGCGCTGTTTAAGCACCGCACCACGTGGTTTATGGTGATCGGTAACTTCTCCATCATGTTTACCATCTGGGTGTATCTCACCTGGCTGCCAAGCTATCTGGAAAAATCGCTCGGCTTCAGCCTGAAGCAGACCGGCTGGATTGCCTCGATTCCCTTCTTTGCCGGGATCCTCGGCGTGCTGGTGGGCGGAATGCTGTCCGATAAGCTGGTGCGAGGCGGCATGAAAGCCATCCACGCGCGTAAGATCCCCATCGTTGCGGGTGCGGCGCTGGCAGCCTGCTTTGTCGCCCCGATCCCGTTCGTCGACAGTACCCCGCTGGCGATTACCCTGCTGTCGCTGGGCTACTTCTGCTCGCAGATGCCACAGGGGGCTATCTGGACGCTGGCGACCGACATCGCGCCGAAGGATCAGGTGGCGTCACTCGGGGCGATTCAGAACTTTGGCGGCTTCCTTGGCGCCGCAATGGCACCGATTGTCACCGGGGTGATTCTGGATATGACCGGAAAATTCACCAACGTGTTCCTGCTCGGGGCCGGGCTGCTGATGCTGGGTGCGATCAGCTACGGTTTCTTTGTTAATAAACCGCTGGCAGCGCAGCGCTGATGGATGCGTGCCGTTCAGCGCGTAATCAGGCTGGTGATCATTAGCTGAATCGCGCTAGCATGGGAACAAACTGTTGGCTAACGAGGATGGTATGGCGATAAAACTGATTGCGATTGATATGGACGGCACGTTACTGAATCCACAGCACCAGATCACCCCTGGCGTGAAGCAGGCCATTCAGGCGGCGCGCGATAACGGCGTGGCGATTGTCCTGGCGACCGGGCGCCCGTTTGTTGGCGTGCAGAATTACCTGACGGAGCTGGATTTACAGCAGCCCGGGCAGTACTGCATCACCAACAACGGCGCACTGGTTCAAAAGGCGGAAAGCGGTGAATGCGTGGCGGAAGTGGCGCTGCATTTCGATGATTATCTCTACTTCGAAAAGCTGGCGCGCGAGCTGGGCGTGCATTTCCAGGCGCTGACCAAAACCGAGCTGTTCACGCCAAATAAGGATATCAGCGAGTATACCGTTCATGAGGCGTGGCTGACCGGAATCCCGCTGCGCCAGCGCGACGTCGCTGAAATGGACCGCAGCCTGAGCTTCCCGAAAGTGATGATGATCGACCCGCCAGAACTGCTGGATGCGGCGATTAAGAAGATCCCGCAGGAAGCGTACGATCGCTACACCATCATGAAAAGCTCGCCTTACTACCTCGAAATCCTTGATAAAAGCGTCAATAAAGGGTCGGGCGTTAAAGCGCTGGCGGAGCTGCTGGGGCTGAAGCGTGAAGAGGTGATGGCCATCGGCGACCAGGAGAATGACCTGGCGATGCTGGAATATGCCGGCACCGGCGTGGCGATGGGCAACGGCATTGAGAAAGTGAAGGCGATGGCGCAGTTTGTCACCCGGCCTAACTTTGAAGATGGCGTGGCCCACGCGATTGAGAAGTTCGTACTGTAGCCTGCCTGACCCCGTCAGACGGCGGATATTCTTCATCCGCCGTATCCACTATCCTTAGTTATCGGTGGCGGGGATCCTCCCCGCCCCCCTATCAGCGGCCCCCTATGAAAGAAATACAACTCACCTTCGCTGCGCGCCACCACCAGCTGACCAATATCAATGTCTGGACCGCGGACAGCCAGTGGCTGGTGTACGACGTGCGCCCTTCCGGTGCGTCATTTACCGGCCTGACCATTGAGCGGGTTAACGTCAGCAGCGGTGAGACCGAGGTGCTATATCAGGCGCGCGACGGTGCGCAAGTTGGCGTGGTAACCGCCAGCCCGGATCTGCCCCCGCGCTATGTCTGCATTCACGGCCCCGAGCACCCGGACAGCCAGTGGAAGTATGATTTTCATCATCGGCGCGGGGTGATCGTTCAGCACGGGGTGGCGGAAAATCTTGATGCCTGCGATATCACCCCGCCGTTTACCGCCGGGGCGCTGCGCGGCGGCTCGCACGTGCACGTGTTCAGCCCGGATGGTTCACGCCTGAGCTTTACCTATAACGACCACGTGATGCATGAGCTGGACGTGAAGCAGGACCTGCGCAATGTGGGCGTGGCGGTGCCGCTGCATGCGGTCTGCCCGCCAAAAAACCATCCGCGTGAATATGACGGCAGCCACTACTGCGTGCTGGTGAGCCGCACCACCGTTCAGCCGCTGCCGGGCAGTGATGAAATCAACCGCGCCTATGAAGAGGGCTGGGTGGGGAACCTGGGGTATCAGCGCGCCGACGGTAGCCGTCAGCGCTGGGCGCTGGCCTTTATTGGCGATACCGTCGCGCCAGGCGGCGAGAAAGTGGCCGAGGTGTTTATTGTCGATCTGCCGGAAAACAGTACCGACTATGCGCTGGCCGGGGACGCGCCGCTGGAAGGCACCGCATACAGCCTGCCAGCGCCACCACGCGGCGTAAAACAGCGGCGCCTGACCTTTACCCGCCGTGGCCTGGCCAGCACCCCGCGCCACTGGCTGCGTAGCTCGCCGGACGGCAGCGCGATTGCTTTTCTGATGGCGGACGAGGCGGATGTGGTGCAGCTGTGGACCGTTTCCCCACTGGGGGGCGAGCCGCGGCAGGTGACGCACGGTCATCACAGCATTCAGTCGGCGTTCAGCTGGCACCCAAATGGGCAGCAGCTGGCATTTGTCTGCGATAACAGCGTGATGATTTGCCAGCTTGCCAGCGGAGCAGTGCGGCGCATTACCGCACGCAGCGAAATCCCGCCGGTAGCCGATGCGGTGGTGTTCTCGCCGGACGGTGAGTCAGTCGCCTATTTACGGGACGGCAACCCGTGGCGGCAGATATTTATCGCGCGGGTGCGTGGCTAGCGCCGCTGGCGGGTGACGGTGCGGCATCGTGGGAGGACGACATGGGGGCCATGGTTTCGTTCATGATGGCATCGGTATGATTGGCCTGCTCGCTGCGCAGCACGCGCGCGCGCGGGGAGTCATCTTCCCCTTTGTCGCCGGAGCGGTAATAGTCCATCGGCAGCAGCAGCGTATCCAGCACCGCCGAGAATGGCAGATCGATAGCGGCCAGCGGTTTCATCACCCAGCCGCTGTTTTTATCGACGATTGTCTCTGCGCTGGCGCGCGTACCGGGGTAGTAACCCTCGTAAGGCGCGGAGTGCATCATCACGCTGGAGCAGCCGCTGGTATTCACCAGCGAAACGCAGGCAACAAAACCGGCAATATGGCACTTCTTCAATGCATTCATCATTAATATCCCTTGTTATGGCAAGCCTGCTGAGACTTGTCGCCGGCGTGCGTCAAAGCATTGTCCACTCTGTGGTGGCTGGCACCGTGGTCCGGCAAACTCATCCCTGAGTGTATGACATTCACTGCTTTCCGGTTAAAAAAATCGCATTTTCCCCTTGAAAGCATCGCGTCTGTCACCATTTTACTCTTACGGTCAGTGAAGCCTGCGCCGACAGGGCAGCGTTTTCTGAACCGGCGGTCCGTCCAATGTGGAGGATCGACTTTGTTAATCACATCTCGCTGACTATCAGGAGCTGCAACATGCGTAATTTTGACCTTGCCCCACTGTATCGTTCATCCATTGGCTTTGACCGTCTGATCAACCTGCTGGAATCCAGCCAGGGTCAGAGCAACAACAATGGCGGCTACCCTCCGTACAATGTGGAGCTGGTGGCAGAAAACAACTACCGAATTACCATTGCCGTGGCGGGCTTCGCGGAAAGCGAACTGGAGATCACCTCCCACGACAACCTGCTCAGCGTGCGCGGTTCGCACCCGGAAGAGCAGCAGGAACGCACCTATCTCTATCAGGGCATTGCCGAGCGCAACTTCGAGCGTAAATTCCAGCTGGCCGAGCACGTACACGTGCGTGATGCCAAACTGGAAAATGGCCTGCTGTATATCGACCTTGAGCGCGTGGTGCCAGAAGCCAATAAACCGCGCCGTATCGAAATCATGAAATAAAATGCTGACGGGCCGCCAGCTGGCGGCCCCTGTTTTATCCTCTTTTCCGGCGTTAGCCTTCGCGGTGCGCCCGCTCGACCTCTTCCGTCAGAATCATAATTCCGCGCTCAATCTTCTCGCTGTCCGGCACATAGTTCATGCGCATGCACTGATGCGTATGCGGCCACGCCTGCTCCAGCCCCGGGAAGAAGAAGTGCCCCGGCACCATCAGCACGCCGCGCTGTTTTAAACGCTGGTACAGCACTTCGGTGGTGATCGGCAGGTCTTTGAACCACAGCCAGAGGAAAATCGCCCCCTCCGGTTTATGGATCAGGCAGCGATCGGGGGATAAATAGCGGCGAATAACGGCGATGGTCTGGTTAACCCGCTGCTGGTAGAACGGCTTAATCACCTCTACTGACAGCCGCAGCAGATCGCCGCGCTGGATCATCTCATTAGCGATCGCCGGGCCAATGCTGCCGGGTGCCAGGCTGATAATGCCGTTCATATTGCTGATGGCGGAGATCACTTTCTCATCGGCAATAATGATGCCGCAGCGCGACCCCGGCAGGCCGAGCTTGGACAGGCTCATGCACAGAATAATGTTCGGGTTCCACAGCGGGCGCGCCTCGCTGAAGATAATACCCGGGAACGGCACGCCATAAGCGTTATCGATCAGCAGCGGGATCTGATGCTGCTGCGCCAGCGCATCCAGCTTCAGCAGCTCCTCATCGGTGATGACATTGCCGGTCGGGTTGGTCGGGCGCGATACGCAGATCAGCCCGGTATCGTCGCCGATATGCAGGTGTTCAAAATCGACGTGATACTTAAACTGCCCTTCCGGCAGCAGTTCGATATTCGGGCGCGTGGAGACAAACAGGTCTTCATCCAGTCCGGCATCGGCATAGCCAAGGTATTCAGGGGCCAGAGGGAACAGCACGCGTTTCTTACTGCCGTCGGCGCGGCGGCCAGCGTACAGGTTAAACAGATAGAAGAAGGCGCTCTGGCTACCGTTGGTCAGGGCGATATTTTCGGGGGCGATCTGCCAGCCCAGCTCATCGCGCAGCAGCCGGGAGAGTGAATCCAGCAGGGTGCTTTTACCGCGTGGGCCGTCGTAGTTACACAGCGCTTCCGCCAGCTTGCCCTCGTCGTGCATCTGCTGCAGCAGCTGCTGGAAATAGTCGTTCATCGCCGGGATCTGCGCGGGATTACCGCCGCCGAGCATCACCGTCCCCGGCGTGCGTAAACCTTCGCCCATATCTTCCATCAGACGAGAGATGCCCGAATGACGCGTAAATTTGTCACCAAATGCCGAAAAGCTCATACCCTGTTAATCACTTGTTAGTCCTCAGGAGGACCACCTTAACGTCAGCAGCCGGATGAATGCAATGCTGCGGCGGCAGAATCGCATTTGTCTGATTGTGCCAGCCTGCCTGGCCCCTAAGCAGGAGGGCGAGCGGTGTAGGATCGGGGCAGACCCTACTTGCAGAGGGCGAGCAGCACCCCATAGCTGAATCGTTTTTTACATCCCACTTAATCTTTGGCTAAACATCACATTTATTTATGTAATTAATCCTGAGTCATCATTTTTACGTGACCACCATCGCGTTTAGTGGAGCAAAAATAGCTTAAAAGTCAGTCGGTGATGGTTGTCACGTTTTTATCTGCCGGTGATTTGTAGTCTGGACCCGCATAAAGCTAAATCAATTCAGCTAAAGGGATAAAGAGATGAAAAAAAGCGTTCTGGCAGGGTGTGTGTTGGCGATTCTTAGCGGTCAGGCTGCGGCGCAAAGCTGGCTGCTGACGGATGCTGAAAGCGGGACAGAAAAGGGCAACTGGCAAATCAGCAGCCAGCAGCTGAAGCTGGCAGGCGAGAGTTTCAGCATCGAGCAAAAGGTGTTGCACGGCGGCAAGCAGGAGGGCTCCAAAGTGCTGACGCTGACCAGTAAAAACGGGCTGACCATTGCACTCAGCCCGACGCGCGGTATGGATCTGCTGCACGTCAGCGGCCACGGCGTGCGCCTGGGCTGGGACTCTCCGGTGCAGGAAGTGGTCAACCCGGCCTATATCAACCTGGAGAGCCGTAACGGGCTGGGCTGGCTGGAAGGATTCAACGAGATGATGGTGCGCTGCGGCTTTGAGTGGACCGGGCACCCGGTAACCAAAGACGGGGTGATCTACACGCTGCACGGCAAGGCAGGCAACACCCCAGCGTCGAAAGTTGAAGTGATGGTTGATGATAAAGCCCCGCATGAAATTCGCATTCGCGGGCTGCTGAAAGAGGTCACCTTCAAGAAGGCGAAACTCGAAACCTGGACCGAGCTGCGTTACGTGCCGGGCTCGGACTCATTCACCGTGCATGATGTGCTGACCAATGAGGCAGACTATCCGCACGACTATCAGATTATCTACCACAGTAACTTCGGCACGCCGATCCTGGAAAAAGACGCGCGCTTTATCGCCCCGCTGAAATCAGTATCGCCTTTTAACGACTACGCCAAAAAAGGGCTGGATGGCTGGAACGTTTATGGCGCGCCGACCAAAGATTTCGACGAGATGGTGTTTAACCTGCAGCCCAAAGCGGACAGCAATGGCAAAACCGTGGCGGCGGTGATTAACAGCAAGGGCGACAAGGGGGCCGCGATTGAGTTTGATACCCGCCAGCTGCCGCTGCTGACCATGTGGAAGAACACCGACACCCTGAAGCAGGGTTATGTCACCGGGATTGAGCCGGGCACCAACTATGCTTATCCGGTAACAATCGAGAAAGAGCAGGGAAGAGTGAAACAGCTGCAGCCGGGGCAGAGCACCGAATTTACGCTGACCTATTCCCTACTGAAGGACGCCAGCGCGGTGCAGAAGGTTGAACAGCGCGTGAAGCAGATCCAGGGGGATGACACAGTAGAGATTAACCAAACGCCGATCGCGACGGAGTAACCCTCCCCGTGGTAGGGGCGGGGCATGCCCCGCCCGTTTTGGCGTGCCTCAGCCCTGGGACAATATCTGTGGATTAACGCAGTTCTTCTCCACCTTGCCGGTTAACGCGGCAATCAGGTTATCTATCGCGTCCTTCGCCATACCGTAGCGGGTCTCATGGGTCGCGGAGCCGATATGCGGCAGCGCCACCACGTTGCGCAGCTGCAGCAGCTCTGAGCTGACCGGCAGCGGCTCCCGCTCAAACACGTCCAGCCCGGCAGCGTGGATCGTGCCATCTTTCAATGCGTCGATCAGCGCCTGCTCATCGACCACCGGGCCGCGCCCGGCGTTAATCAACACCGCGCTTTTCTTCATCTTCGCCAGCTGCTCACGCCCGATCAGGTGATGGGTCTGCCCGGTCAGCGGCAGGCTGATGCAGAGGAAGTCTGACTCGGCCAGCAGCGTATCCAGGTCGCAGTACTGCGCGTCAAAGCGCTGCTCGGCTTCTTCATGATGCTTACGCGCGTTATACAGGATCGGCATGCCGAAACCGAGGTGCGCACGCTGCGCCAGCGCCAGACCGATGCGGCCCATGCCCAGAATGCCGAGCTTTTTGTGGTGGACATCAATGCCGAACCACTCAGGGCCGAAACTGCCCTGCCATTCGCCCGCCTTCACGCGTTCCGCCATTTCGACCACGCGGCGTGCGGAGCTGAGCACCAGCGCCATCATGGTATCGGCCACCGTTTCGGTCAGCACCGTCGGGGTGTGCATCAGCAGCACTTTGCGGTCGTTGAGCGCGGCGACGTCAAAGTTGTCATAACCGACTGAGACGCTGGAGGCGGCACGCAGCTTCGGCGCGTGCTGTAGAAACTCCGCATCCACTTTGCCGCCGGAGCCGAGGATCCCCTCGGCGTGACGGAAGGCGTCGGCATGTTGCGCGAGGGTTTCCGGGGTTAAGCCGTTAATTTCGGTCACGCTGAAATGTTCATCCAGCTTTGCACGCAGGTCTTCAGGCAACGATTTATACAGCACCACAGAAGGTTTCATTCATTTCTCCAAAAGCATTAAGCGTGTTTAGCGCCGTCGGGCAGCGGCTGTTGCTTGTTGCGCGCCGGTTTTACGGCCAGCGTCAGCCAGACGGAAATCAGTAATGCCGCGCCCATAAAGATATAGGACGCGGACGGGCTGCCGGTGGCACCGTTCAGGTAACCGACCACCCACGAGCCGAGGAACGAGCCCAGGGCGCCCATCGCATTGATCAGGGCCATCGCGCCGCCGGCGACATTACGCGGCAGCATTTCCGGGATAATGGCAAAGAACGGGCCATAAGGCGCATACATCGCCGCCCCGGCGATCACCAGCAGGGCATAAGAGAGCCAGAAGTTGCCAGGCCCCACCAAATATGAACCTAAAAACGCCAGCGCACCAATCAGCAGCAACGGCCAGACAAACAGTTTGCGGTTTTGTAACTTATCGGAGGCCCAGGAGACGACGATCATCGCAATGGTTGCGGCCAGATAGGGAACCGCCGACAGCCAGCCCGCTTCGACCATGCCCATGCCGGTGCCGTTACGCAAAATAGATGGCAGCCACAGCACGAAGCCGTAAACGCCGATGCTCCAGGTAAAGTACTGCGCGCAGAGGAGAATAACGTTGCGCGACTTAAAGGCTTCAGCATAGTTGCGTACCGCCTTCAGGTTCTCCTGCTCTTTCTGCAGCTGCGCCTGGAGAGCGGCTTTCTCCGCGTCGCTCAGCCATTTGGCCTGCGCGGGTTTATCCTGCACCAGGAACCACCAGGCGACAGCCCAGATCACCGCCGGGAAGCCTTCAATAATAAACATTTCACGCCAGCCAAAGGCGTCGATCAGATAGCCGGAGACCACCGACATCCACAGTACGGTGACCGGATTACCGAGGATCAGGAAGGTATTGGCGCGCGAGCGTTCGGATTTGGTAAACCAGTTACTGATGTAGATCAGCATCGCCGGCATCACCGCCGCCTCTACCACACCCAGCGTAAAGCGGATCGCCGCCAGCATCGGGATATTGCTCACCAGCCCGGTCAGCGTGGCGCAGATGCCCCACAGGATCAGGCACCAGAACACCAGCTTTTTCACGCTGCGCCGCTCGGCATAGATGGCGCCGGGGATCTGGAAGAAGAAGTAGCCGAGGAAGAACAGCGCACCCAGCAGGGATGATACCCCCTTGGTGATGCCGAGGTCTTCGTTGATCCCCGCTGCGGAAGCAAAACTGAAGTTTGCACGGTCCAGATACGCCAGGCTGTAGGTGATAAACACGATGGGCATGATGTACCACCAGCGTTTTGGCGCGATTGTCTGATTGCTCATAGTTCTGTCCTCGGTGTCCGCATTCTGTTGTAGGGCGATGCGGTTTTGTTATGTTTCGGTCAGTGGCAACAGCTAGAAATCACCCAGCGTGGCGCGCGTGGGTAACCCTTCGCTGTCGCCCGATACCTGGATTGCCAGAGAACCGATTTTATTACCGCGCAGGATCGCGGCGGGTAACGATTTTCCTTCCAGCAGGGCGCTGATCACTCCGACGGCAAAACCGTCGCCAGCGCCGACGGTATCCACCACGTTATCCGTCAGCACCGCCGCAATCTGGCCCTTTTCACCTGCTGCCGTTTTATACCAGGCGCCATCGCTGCCGGTTTTGATCACCACCGCCTGCACGCCCATTGCCAGATAGAAATCGGCAATCGCTTCCGGCTGCTGATAGCCGGTCAGGATCTGTCCCTCTTTAATACCGGGCAGTACCCAGTCGGCGTACTGCGCCAGGCCGTTCAGCTGCTTAATCATCTCGGCTTCGCTCGACCACAGCACCGGGCGCAGGTTCGGGTCGAAGGAGATGGTTTTACCCAGCGCCTTCATTTCGCGTGCCGCATGCTGTGACAGCGCCAGCGAGCTGTCGGAAATGGCCGCCGCCACGCCGCTCAGATGCAGATGGCGTGCGCTGGCAAAGTAGTCGCGATCAAAATCGGCGGGCGAGAGATGGCTGGCCGCCGAGCCTTTACGAAAGTATTCAACCAGCGGATCGGAGCCATCGTCCACGCGGGATTTCATCTGGAAACCGGTAGGATAACGCGGGTCGCAGGTGACCTGACGGCGGTCGACGCCCTCCAGATCGAGCTGCTGACAGGTGAAGCGGCCAAACGAGTCGTCACCAATGCGGCTGACCCAGCCTACGTTCAGACCGAGGCGCGCCAGGCCAATCGCCACGTTAAGTTCGGCGCCGGCAATGCGTTTGCTGAACTGCGTCACGCCTGCCAGATCGCCGCATTCGCTGGCGACAAACATCGCCATGGCCTCACCGATGGTTACGGCATCCAGCGTGGGGTGGGTTTGAGCGGTCATCATTTACTCCTCGCGCAGCAGGTCAACATAGTGGCGGGTAACGGCCACCAGGTCGGCCCCTTCCAGCGGAAACTCAATGGCCCGCGGCACGTCGGCAGGTAAAAGAGCCAGCGTCTCGCGCCACAGATTATCGGCATCATCCAGCGCCACCGCGCGCCAGCTGTCTCCGTCGGGCACGGCGGCCTTAACGTGGATATAGCTGACATAGCGGCTCAGGCGTTCGGCTGCCTGCAGCGGCTGGTCGCCAACCCACAGCCAGTTGCCCATATCGAAAGTCATGCCGTTGCAGGTGCGGCTCTCGCCGCAGGCGTGAAAGAATTGGTCCAGCGCGTGCAGTTTACCGCAGGCGGTTTGGTCGTTCTCCACCACCAGATGGACCTTTTTTCCCGCCAGCTTGCCGCGCAGGACGCTGCAGTCAAAGCCGGTCTGATAGTGGCCCAGAGAATATTTTAGTAGCTGCGCGTTAAGCTGTTCCGCCTCGTTGAAATGACCATCGAGGTTGGGGTTAAGCGAACCGTCCGCCATAAACAGCGCTTCCGGCACCGAGTAGATCGCCATCAGGCGGCTGGCCGCGATCGCGTCGGCTAACTCAGGCAGCGCTGACAGCTGCTGCGCGTTGAACAGCTCGCGGCGGATCTCCACGCCATCGGCCCCGGCGGCGGCAATAATCGGCAGCAGCGCCTGCTGCCCGCCCAGCTCGTCTATTTTCTCTCGGCCGTAGGCGGCGGTCACTACAATCACTTCTCTTTTCATCTTTCCTCCGGCATTACTGCGGACCTTTGCGCCCGACTTGATAAAAAAACGTTAGTTGGAACCGGTTCCAAAAGATAGCGGCAGAAGTGGAATTTATGATCGCGCTCACGATGTGAACAATTTCTGGCGGGGAAAGCTCTTAAAAATGGCAGGTGGCGGGAGGGGCAAGCAATGAACAAAAAATCCTGTTCCCGCTATAGGGAACAGGCAAGCCTGTAACGCTGTTTATCCTGAAACGGCCAGCTTCTGCGTCGACCCGCGCACAATCAGTTCACCGCTAAATACCTGCTCGTGCATCGGTGCTTCATCGCCCTCAATGCGTTTCAGCACCTGCTCCAGCGCGGCGTAGCCCATTTGCCAGGTGGGCTGCTTGAGGGTAGTGATGCCGACGCCGGCCAGCTCTGCCCACTCCAGTTCGTCAAAGCCCAACAGGCCAAGCTGCTGACCCCAGTTGAGATTGAGCCGGCGCAGGGCGCGGGCAACCTGCAGCGTCAGTGCGCCATTGACCACCATCACTGCGCACGGGGCGTGCTGATGGCGCTGGTAAAAGTCGCTCAGCACCTGCTCCAGCTTTTCACCGTCGCCAAGCGGCACCTCGGCATGTTCAGCGACCCGCTCCGGCTGCTGCGCCATGCGCTGATGGAATGCATGCACGCGCTCGAGGCGGGTATTCACCAGCCCCAGCGGTTCGCTGATAAACAGCAGGGCGCGATAGCCCTGCGTCAGCAAGTGGTCGGTGGCCTGAAGTGCCGCCGCCGGGTTATCCAGCCCGATCACATCGCAGTCGAAATCGGGGATTTTACGGTCAATCAGTACCATGGGCAGCAGCGACTGCTGCAGCTGATTGAGCGCCTCTTCGCGCATGCCGACGGCGTTCACCACCACCCCCTCTACCTGATAGCTGCTGAGCAGGTTGAGGTAGTGCTGCTCCAGGTCCACTTCGTTGTTGGTATTACACATCAGCAGGGTAAAACCGTGCGCGCGGCAGGCGGCTTCGATGCCGCTCAGTACGTTAACCGAGTAGGGGTTGGTGATATCCGCAATGATCAGGCCAATCAGCCGCGTGCGCCCGCGCTTCAGGCCGCGTGCCATCTGGCTGGGGCGATAGTTAAGCTCGGCGATGGCCGTTTCGATACGGGTTTTCAGCTCGGCGGACAGCGCGTTTAGCTCGCCGTTGAGATAGCGGGAAACGCTGGTTTTGCCGACGTTCGCGGCTTTGGCGACATCGCTGATGGTGGCTTTGGCGGCCTTACGGTTCATGATGGTCCCTGGCGGTGAATATTGCGCGAGACTATCACACCTGCTGCGTTACGCCAGCATCAGGGCAATTTCAGTTCGGGCTGCCACAGCACCTGAAGCGTTGTCACCTCTTCGCCCTGCATCAGCCGCAGCACCATTTCCGCCACCTGCTGACCGACGTCGAGGCGTGTAGCCTGCGCAATGCTGGCAACCGGTTCGGCAATCACCGAATCGCCGGGCAGCCCGTCATACACCATCAGCTCAATGCGCTGCGGGCCGGTCAGCCGCCCGGCTTCACGCAGTGCAATCGCCGCGCCGTCGCCCAGCATATTACAGTCGGCGACGATCGCCTGCGGCGGCTCTGACTGTGCCAGCAGCGTTTGAGTCAGGCGATAGCCTTCACGGCGGTTAGGCTCGGCCTGCCAGCAGCTATCGCGCGCCAGCCCGTGCTGCTCCAGCGCGTCGAGAAACCCCTGGCGGCGCTGGCTGACGAAGGTTTGATCGTGGTGGCTGCCGAGCCATGCAAGCCGCTGCAGCCCCTGCGCGGCATAGTGCGCCACGGCCAGCTGCGGGCCGGCGTAATTATCAAAATCGAACCAGGCATAGGGGGTGTCGAGCTGGCTGCGGCCAAGCGCAAGAAAGGGAAAGTGCAGCTGCTGTAGCTTCACCAGACGGCTGTCATGGCGGGTGGTGTGCGCGACAATCAGGGCGTCAACGCAGTGCGTGCGCAGCATACGCTGCATGCCGCGATGGTCGTCATGGGTATCATCGGCGATGATTAACAGGTCGATATCGGCGCGGGCCAGCGACTGGGCTATCGCCCCCATCATCTCGACAAAGCTGGCATCGTTAAACGGCAGCGGAGCGACGGGAAACAGCAAACCGACCGCGTTGCTGCGCCCGGTTTTCAGGCGCCGCGCGACGGCATTGGGGCGATATCCGCGCCGTCTGGCTTCCTGTTGAATGCGCAGCCGGGTCTCTTCCGCGACGTCGTCATAGCCGTTGAGGGCACGGCTGACGGTGGTGACGGAGAGGCCCAGCGCGTGAGCGATCGCTTTCAGGGACATGTTTGCAGGCGTGATCAATTTTTGCGCAGGGTAGCACAATTTGCTGTAGCTCACTATCGCACGGCGTAATAATTGCGGGTGAGACTTGATCGCCCCGCCAGGGTCAGGCGGGGCCAGGAAGATTACTGCAGCGGGCTGAGGGTGATCTCAACGCGGCGGTTTTGTGCTTTCCCTTCTGCGCTGCTGTTTGAGGCAATCGGGTTGTCCGGCCCCATTCCGCTGGTGCGCACGCGGTTAGCGGCGACGCCCTGGGTGATCAGGGCGCTGCCCACGCCGTCGGCGCGCTGCTGAGACAGGGTCATGTTCAGCTGGCGGCTGCCGCTGCTGTCGGTATAACCGATCACATTAACCGCCGTTTTTGGATACTCTTTCAGCACCATCGCCACGCCGCTCAGGGTATTGGCCCCGGCCGGTTTCAGCGTGCTGCTGCTGGAGTCAAAGGTAACGTTATTCGGCATGTTCAGCACGATATTGTCACCGTTGCGCGTCACGCTGACCCCCGTGCCCTTCATCTTGTCGCGCAGTTTGGCTTCCTGCACGTCCATGTAGTAACCGGCTCCGCCACCCAGCGCCGCACCGGCTGCCGCGCCAATCAGCGCGCCCTTACCGCGATCTTTCTTCGAAGAGGAGATCATGCCAACACCGGCACCCAGAGCCGCACCAAGGCCTGCGCCGATACCGGATTTACCTGCTTCGCGCTCGCCAGTGTAAGGATTGGTGGTACAGCCGGCCAGGGCAAGAGTGCCGCTCAGCACCAGGGCGATAGTGACTACACTTTTCTTATTCATGGGGGTTCCCTCTCATTGCAGCGGTCAGACAAAATCTTGCCTGAAATGAATAACTAAACAGGGCGATTATGCCGCTGAAATGTGAGGGAAATACGTAGGCTTATTCTCAATTTGTAACGCAAGGCGACTTTTTGTGGTCAGGGTGGCAGAAACAGTCGGTCATATGTTCATTAATCAGCCCACAGGCCTGCATAAATGAGTAACAGGTGGTCGTACCAACGAATTTAAAGCCGCGTTTTTTTAGCGCTTTTGACATGGCATCTGAGGTCGGGCTGGTGGTGGGGGCACTGCGGTAGTCACTGAAACGCGTTATTTGCGGCTGATGTTCGACGAAGTTCCAGATAAACGTATTAAACGGCTCGCCGTTGGCTTCCATCGCCAGTACGGCGCGGGCGTTAGCGATAATTGCGTTGATTTTACCGCGATGGCGGATAATGCCGCTCTCCTGCATCAGCCGTTCAATATCGTCCTCATCCATCTGCGCCACGCGCTCAACGTCAAAATGGTGAAACAGGCGGCGATAGTTTTCGCGTTTTTTCAGGACGGTAAACCACGACAGCCCGGCGACCTGGCCCTCTAGACAGATCATCTCGAACAGCTCCCGGGTTTGCGTCAGCGGCACGCCCCATTCACTGTCGTGATAGGCGATGTATAACGGATCCTCAGATACCCAGCCACAGCGTTGCATAACCCTCATCCCTTTTACTGTTTATATAACCAGCATATTAGCGAAACATCTGGCCGTCGCGCAACAGGTGTTCGTTGCCTTTGCGCCGGGTAAAACCGCAGCGGTCAAAAAACTCCAGAATCTGCACTGCCAGCTTACGCCCCACGCCGAGCCTGTCGCGGAAGTCCGCGGCGCTGGTGCTCAGAGCGGATGCCGCACGTTCGCGGATGATATCGGCAAAGCGCACAATCTGCGGCTGGGCGAAGTAGCGGTCTTTAACAATGGCGACGATCTCCCCGCCCTGTGCGGCCTTGCGCAGCAGCTGGCGCATTGGCGCTTCCTCACAGCCAGCCTGGGCCGCAAGGTCGCGCACCCACCAGGCCTGGTCGCCAAACAGTGGCCGCACCTGCTGCCAGAGCGCGTCCTCCCGGTCATCAAAACCTATCTCAAAATCAGGCAGGTGCAGCCAGCCATGATTGTTGCGCAGCGCCTGCTTATCCAGCAGCGTAGCAATAAGCGCCAGCACCAGCGATTCCGGCAGGTTGGGTAGCGCAATGCGCCGCAGGCGGTCGCGGCCGATACCGGGGCGGTCGTCGTGCTCGTTATGGTAGTTTTCCAGCGCGACCAGCAGCTCGGTCTGCCATTGGCGCGCATCTTTTTGCGGCAGCAGATAGTCCCCGGCAATGTCAGGCGCCACAGCAGTCAGCACCTCAGAGAGGGCGCCGGGGGAGAGCTGCAGCAGCCATTCAAGCTCTTCCGCCGTGCGCGGGCGCTGCTCCAGCAGCAGGGTGACTTTTTCCACCGCGCTATCGGCGTTTTCCAGCTGTTTTAGCCAGCGGATAAACGCCGGCTGTTGTTTACCGCGTTTTGGCGGCGTCAGCAGCAGCACTCTTGCTGCCCCAAGGGTTTCGCGGGCGCTGATATCGCGCAGGATCAGCCGGTCGTTGTCGGTCAGCCACAGCGGCTTGTCGAGCAGCAGCTCGGCGAGGTTATCCTGCAGCAGCGAGATGCGGCCGGTGATGTGGCTGGCAGCGTGATGCAGGTGCAGCGGCTGTCCCTGACGCAGAGCATGATGCAGCGTCAGGGCGACCAGTAGCCGATCGCACGGCTGCGCGGGCGCGTCGCTCAGCAGCCAGTCGCCGCGGGTGACGCGCTCTTTTTCAACGCCGCCGCTGAGATTGAGCGCGATGCGCTGGCCCGCCTGCGCCCGCTCGGTTGGCTGGTTCTGAGCGTGCAGCCCGCGCACCCGCACCGCTTTGTTCATCCCGCTTAGCCACAGGGCATCACCGACGCTGACGCTGCCGCAGAGGGCGGTGCCGGTCACCACCACGCCCGCGCCTTTGACGTTGAAAACCCGGTCGATGGCGAGGCGGAAGCGGCGGCCTGTTTCCAGCGTGCGTGCCGGCAGCTGGCGCAGATGGTCGCTGAGTTCGCTTATCCCAGCCTGGCTGTGAATGCTGGTGCTGAACAGCGCGATCTGCTGCCAGCCAAGCTCCTGCGTCAGCTGGCGGATCTGCTGCTCCACCCCGGCGCGCCGGGCATCATCAACGCTGTCACACTTGGTGATGGCGACGGTCAGCGCAGGCTGACCGCTGAGCTGTAAAATAGCCAGATGCTCGCGGGTTTGCGGCATCACGCCATCGTCGGCGGCGACCACCAGCAGGGCGCGATCGATACCGCCAATGCCGCTCAGCATATTGGCGAGGAATTTTTCATGGCCCGGTACGTCAATAAAACCGATAACCTGCCCGTCGGGCTGCGGCCAGTAGGCGTAGCCGAGGTCGATCGTCATGCCGCGCACTTTCTCTTCCGGCAGGCGGTCAGCGTTGATGCCGGTGATCGCCTGTAACAGCGACGTTTTGCCGTGATCGACGTGGCCAGCGGTGGCAATAATCATGCGGATACCATCCTGATAAACAGTGCCTCATCTTCCAGCGCGCGCAGGTCAAACCACAGGCGCCCCTGATAAATCCGCCCAATAAGCGGCACCTCGCCCGCACGTAAGCGCGCCGCCAGCGCCAGCAGGGTGCTACCGCTGCCATCGCGCGGGGTCAGCGTCAGCGCGCTGCTCGGCAGGCGCTCCACCGGCAGTGAACCGCTGCCGGGCTGCGAATGGCACGGCTCGGCCGCCACGACAAAATGTGCCCCGAGCGCGCGGGTCACGGCGGGCAGCAGGCGTGCGGCCTGGGCGGCAATCTCCCGCGCCGTGCGCGTCAGCAGCCGCAGCGTCGGTAGCTCGCGCGTCAGCATTTCGGGATGCAGGTAGAGCTGCAGCGTGGCTTCCAGCGCTGCCAGGGTCATTTTATCAACGCGTAAAGCGCGCTTCAGCGGGTGCTGCTGCAGGCGTGCAATCAGCGCTTTTTTTCCGACGATAATTCCGGCCTGCGGGCCGCCCAGCAGCTTGTCACCGGAGAAGCTCACCAGGCTGACGCCCGCGGCAATCAGCTGCTGAGGCATCGGCTCGGGCGGCAGCCCATAGGCGTCGAGGTCGATCAGCGAGCCGCTGCCGAGATCGCTGATGACCGGCAGGCCCAGCTCATTGCCCAGCTGCACCAGTTCGGCTTCGCTGACCGCTTTGGTGAACCCCTGCACCTGATAGTTGCTGGTGTGCACCTTCATCAGCAGGGCGCTCTCTGCGCTGACGGCCTGGCGGTAGTCTTTCAGATGGGTGCGGTTGGTGGTGCCGACTTCATGCAGCGTGCAGCCTGCCTGAGTCATCACATCGGGAATGCGAAACGATCCGCCAATCTCCACCAGCTCACCGCGCGATACCACCACCTCTTTGTCGGCGGCCAGCGCGGCCAGCATCAGCAGTACCGCTGCCGCATTGTTATTCACAATGCAGGCGTCTTCCGCCCCGGTCAGGCGGCACAGCAGGTCGGCTACTGCCCGATCGCGATGGCCGCGCTGCGCCTCATCCAGCGCGTACTCCAGCGTGACCGGGGAGCGCATCGCCCGGCAGACGGCACTCACTGCCGCTTCTGCCAGCTGGGCACGCCCGAGGTTGGTATGCAGGAGAGTGCCGCTAAGATTCAACACCGGCTGCAGGCCGCTGGCGTGCGTCTGCTGCAGCTGCTGTGCGGCATGCTGCGCCCAGTCGCTGCACCAGGCGGGCAAGTGTTGATGTTGCTGGATCGCATCGCGGGCCTGCTGTTGCAGCTGGCGCAGCAGATCGACCAGCTGACGGTGACCCCATCTGTCACTGAGTGCCTGAAACGCCGGCTGGCGCAACAGGCTGTCGATGGCGGGAAGTTGACTGAACAATTTTTTCATCGGCTAGTTTGCTGGCGGCTCCGTGCGGGCAAAGCTGTCGCGTTTGAACAGCGTTTCGGCCAGCTTCACCAGCTGCGGGCGGTTGACGCACCAGTCTGGCGCCACGCGGCGAAAGTTGAGGTAGCCGAGCGTACAGGCGGTAGCGATATCGGCCAGCGTGATGTCCGGGCCGTTCAGCCACTTACCCTCTGCGGCGGCGGCTTCCAGCGCGTCCAGCCCGCGGCGGATCTTATCGCGCTGGCGCAGCATTTCGCTTTCCGACTGCTGCGCCGGATCTTTTTGCAGCTCGCGCACGATCAGCAGGCCGGCATCGCAGATGCCATCGGCCAGCGTTTCCAGCAGGCGCACTTCGAGCTGGTCGCGCGGGTCGACCGGCAGAAAAGCGGGCGCCTGATGCTGAAGTTCCAGAAAGGCAGCAATAATCGACGAGTTGTACCAGGTTTCATGCTCATCGACGATCAGCGCCGGGACTTTACCCAGCGGCGTGTAGTCTTTGACGCGGCTGCTGTCGTGCCACGGCGACTCGTTAATAAATTCGAAGGTGATGCCTTTCTCCAGCAGCATCACCGAAATTTTACGCACAAACGGGCTGGTGTAATTGCCGATCAGCTTCATGGCTACTCCCCGGGAAATAAAAATGGATTCAGACTGCTGCGGGCAAAGCCCTCTTGCTCCATACGCGCGTCGAGGATAAGCGAAGCCAGGTCATCGGCCACCGGCTCCACCGCCGGGTCTTTTTCCTGATACAGCATCTTCATGTAGGTTCCGCAGTCGCCGCAGCTCTCCGCTTTAATCGCGGCCACTTCGCTGTCGAGCGACCAGTAGTGCAGGTCCCCCGTCTGTTCGCAGTTGCTGCATTTGGCACGCACCACGTACCACTCGCTTTCACACAGGTTGCAGTGCAGATAGCGCAGGCCGCTTTTACCGCTGCCCATATGAACCACGCTGGCGACCGGTACGCTAGCACACACCGGGCAGAACTGGCGCTGCTCGCCCGCTTCGGCGCGCGCCTTGCCGGGTATCAGCGCCGCCATCTGCGCCCAGTAGACCGACAGGGCCGCCCAGATAAACGGCGACTTGTCGCTGCTTACCTGGGCAAAATCGTTGGCAAACAGCGCGCTGGCCATCGCTTCAAGCTCACTGGATGAAGCCTTTTCCAGATTCTCCAGCACCGACAGTGCCTGACCGCTCATCTCCGGCTTAAGCTCGGCGATCAGCGAGTGCAGCAGGCGCTGCCAGTGGGGATCGCGCGGCAGCGTGCTGATATCCAGCGGCGGCTTGCCGAGGCGGGCACTCTCTTCCAGACGAGTGCGCAGATCCCTCTCCAGCGGATGGTCGTACAGCACGATCTCCTGAGCGGTGGCAATCACCGCGGCAAAGCGCAAATAATCACCCAGCGGGTTTTTCTCCGCCAGCTGCCGCAAACGGGCAGCACGACGGCTGTATAACTGCTTCAGTCGGGGGAAAAGTAACGGCGGGATGGTCGCTGCCGTTATCGGGTCGCTCTTCTCCAACTGGTCCTGGGGGATAATGCGAATTGTCATCAGGGACCTTTTTCCTGTTGTTTTGAACTGGCCTGCTGCTGGCGCAGGTTACGATACCAGCGCGGGTGATGCTTTTTAGCCCAGGCGGGCGTGACCCAGCCCTCCACCATCGCGGTGATGGTGCCTTTGACCCACAGGGCAGCGTAGATATGCACCATAATCACCACGATCAGCACCACCGCAGAGACCGAATGCACCAGCAGCGCAATGCGGATCAGCGGAATGCTAAACAGCGCCGCGAGATAGGGCCGCCAGATCACCATCCCGCTGGCCAGCAGCAGAAGTAAACTGATTATTGCAGCCCAGAATACGCACTTCTGACCAAAATTATAGCGCCCGGTATCGCCCACCTCCTCGTTTAGCGCAATTTTATGGATATTTTTTGCCCAGATCAGGTCTTCCCGCTCAATCAGGTTGTGGCGCCAGTAGCGGAAAAACATCAGCAGGAAGCAGGCAAACATCACCACGCCAACGAACGGATGCAGGATGCGCGCCAGCTGCGGCGTACCGAGGATTTGCATCAGCCAGTTAAAAGAGGGGAAGAAAAAACCCAGCCCGCTGACGGCGGCGAGAATAAAGCAGAACGCCACCAGCCAGTGGTTGATACGCTCAGGCGCGCTGTAGCGCTGAATGCGTTGACGTGACTTCATGGGCGTTCCTCCTTCTCTTTTTCATCCTCTTCCTCCACCCGGTTCGGACCGACGCCGACATAGTGAAATACTGACGCGGCGAAGGTGGCCGCGAAGCCAATCGCGGCAAGCGGTTTCCATATTCCTTTCCAGAAGGTCACTGCCGGGCTAATGGCCGGTGCATCCGGCAGTCCGTGATACAGCGTGGGCCGGTCGGCATGGTGCAGCACGTACATCACGTGCGTACCGCCTACGCCAGGCGGATCGTACAGACCGGCATGGCTGTAACCGCGGCTGTTCAGCTCGCTGACGCGCCCGGCGGCGACCTCTTTCATCGCCTCTTTGCTGCCGAAGTGAATGGCACCGGTTGGGCAGGTTTTCACGCAGGCAGGTTCCTGACCCACGGTTACCCGATCGACGCACAGGGTGCATTTGTACACTTTATTGTCTTCGGGGTTCAGGCGCGGAACGTCGAACGGGCAGCCCGCGATGCAGTAACCGCAGCCGATGCACTGCTCGGACTGGAAGTCGACAATGCCGTTAGCGTACTGGATGATCGCCCCTTCCGACGGGCAGGCCTTCAGGCAGCCCGGATCGGCGCAGTGCATACAGCCATCCTTGCGGATCAGCCACTCCAGCTTGCCGTGCTCTTCCACTTCGGAAAAACGCATCACCGTCCATGATTTGGCGGTCAGATCCGCCGGGTTGTCGTACACCCCGACGTTATGACCGACCTCATCACGGATGTCATTCCACTCGGAGCAGGCCACCTGGCAGGCTTTACAGCCAATACAGGTGGTGACGTCGATCAGCTTCGCCACCTCCTGCTGGTGGTCGCGCGCGCGCGGAGCCGGGGTCGCGGCGTTAGTGGCCGAGCGACGGATGATGTCCTGAGATTGATAAGCCATCGTTTACACCTTCTCCACGTTAACCAGGAACGCCTTGAACTCCGGCGTTTGCGTATTGGCATCGCCAACGAACGGCGTCAGGTTGTTGGCGAGGAAGCCTTTCTTCGCCACGCCCATAAAGCCCCAGTGAATCGGAATGCCGATGGTATCGACCTCCTTACCGTCTACCGCCAGCGTGCGCAGGCGTTTGGTCACCACTGCCACCGCTTTGATGTAGCCACGGCTGGAGCTGACTTTCACCGTGTCGCCCTGCTTAATGCCCAGCTGGCCCGCCAGCCGCTCGCCGATTTCGACAAACTGCTGCGGCTGTGCAATGGCGTTGAGCAGCGCGTGCTTGGTCCAGAAGTGGAAGTGCTCCGTCAGGCGATAGGTGGTGCCGACATAGGGGAACTGCGCCGCGTTACCCATCGCTTTCAGGTCAGCCGGGAACACGCGTGCCGCCGGGTTGGAGATCACCTTCGGGTGCAGCGGGTTGGTGCCAATCGGCGTTTCAAACGGCTCATAGTGTTCCGGGAACGGGCCTTCGGCCATTTTATCCAGTGCGAACAGGCGCCCCATGCCTTCCTGCTGCATGATGAACGGCCCGACATCGCTACCCGGCGGCGCGGTGCTGTAGTCAGGAATATCATCCCCGGCCCATTTCGCACCGTCCCACTTGATAAGCTGGCGTTTCGGATCCCACGGATTGCCCATCGGGTCGGCAGAGGCGCGGTTATACAGGATGCGGCGGTTCAGCGGCCAGGCCCAGCTCCAGCCCGGCGTATTGCCTAAGCCGTGCGCATCGCTGTTGTCGCGCCGTGCCATCTGGTTACCGTCTGCGGTCCAGCTACCGGCGAAGATCCAGCAGCCGCTGGAGGTTGAGCCGTCGGCGCGCAGCTGGGCAAAGCTGCCGAGCTGCTGCCCTTTTTTCACCAGCAGCGTGCCCTTATCGTCGAGTAGATCGGCCAGCGCGCGCCCGTTGCTCTCCATGGCAACTTCTTCCGAGGCCGGTGAATCCGGCGTCAGATAGTTCCAGCTCATATTCAGCACCGGTTCCGGCTGTGCGCCACCCTCTTCGGCATACATCTGGCGCAGGCGTTGATAAATACCGGCCAGAATTTCGCCATCGTTGCGCGCTTCGCCCGGGCCATCGGCACCCTTCCAGTGCCACTGCAGCCAGCGCGCAGAGTTAACGATCGAGCCGTTCTCTTCCGCAAAGCAGGTAGAAGGCAGGCGGAACACTTCGGTCTGGATCTGCGATGGATCGGCGTCGTTATACTCGCCGTGGTTCTGCCAGAAGTTGGCGGTCTCGGTATCGAGCGGGTCGATGGTGACAAGGAACTTCAGCTTCGCCAGCGACTCGCCCACCTTCTGCTTATTCGGGAAGGAGGCCAGCGGGTTAAAGCCCTGGCAGAGATAGCCGTTCACTTCGCCGCGATGCATCATGTCGAAATACTGCAGCACGTCGTAGCCTTTGTCCCACTTCGGCAGCCAGTCGAAGCCCCAGCTGTTTTCCGCCTGGGCTTTGTCGCCGTAAAACGCTTTCATCATGCTGATGAAGAACTTCGGATAGTTGCCCCAGTAGTTCACCTGCTCCGGCAGCAGCGGTTTTGGCGTGTTGGCAGTAAGGTAAGTTTGCAGATCTGCCTGTTTCTCCGACGGCAGCGTCATATAGCCCGGCAGGCTCTGAGAGAGCAGGCCAAGGTCGGTCAGCCCCTGAATATTTGAGTGGCCGCGTAGGGCGTTAATGCCGCCGCCTGCCATGCCCATATTGCCGAGCAGCAGCTGGATCATCGCCATGGTGCGGATGTTCTGCGCCCCCACCGAGTGCTGGGTCCAGCCCAGCGCATACAGGAAGGAGGTGGTGAGGTTTGGCGCACTGGTTTCAGCCAGCATTTCACACACTTTCAGGAAGTCGCCTTTTGGCGTGCCGCAGATGTTTTCAACCACTTCCGGCGTGTAGCGGCTGACGTGTTTTAACAGCAGATTGTAGACGCAGCGCGGGTGAGCGAGCGTTGGGTCGCGTTTGGCGAAGCCCTGATCGTCCAGCTCGTAGTACCAGCTGGTTTTGTCATAGCTGCGCGTCTGCGGATCGTAGCCGCTGAACAGGCCGTCGTCGAAGCGGTAATCTTCACGCACTATCAGGCTGGCATTGGTGTAAGCCGAGACATATTGGTGCTGAATGCGATCTTCTTCCAGCAGATAGCGCAGTACGCCCGACAGGAAAGTAATGTCGGTGCCGGAGCGGATCGGCGTATAGAAGTCAGCCACCGATGCGGTACGCGTGAAGCGCGGATCGATGACAATCAGTTTGGCGTTGTTATGGATTTTGGCTTCCATCGCCCAGCGGAATCCAACCGGATGCGCTTCAGCGGCGTTGCCACCCATAACCACAATCAGATTCGCATTGCGGATGTCGACCCAGTGATTGGTCATCGCACCGCGACCGAACGTTGGAGCAAGACTTGCTACCGTAGGTCCGTGTCAAACGCGCGCCTGGTTGTCGACGGCAAGCATGCCGAGCGAACGGGTCATTTTCTGGGTGAGATAGCCGGTTTCATTGCTGGCCGCCGAGGCGCACAGCATGCCGGTGCTCAGCCAGCGGTTAACCGTCACGCCCTGATTATTTTTGGCAATAAAGTTGGCGTCACGGTCGGCCTTCATCAGTCTGGCGATACGGGTCAGTGCCTCGTCCCAGCTGATGGGCTGCCATGTGTCGGAGCCTGGGGCACGATACGACGGGCTTTTCAGGCGGCTTTCGCTGTGAATAAAGTCGAGCAGGCCCGCGCCTTTAGGGCAGAGCGCGCCGCGGCTTACCGGATGGTCCGGATCCCCTTCGATATGGAAAATATTCTCTCTGGCGTTTTTCGCGCCGTCGCCCATGCTGTACATCAACAGCCCGCAGCCGACGGAACAGTAGGTGCAGGTGTTGCGCGTCTCGCGCGCGCGCAGCAGCTTGTACTGGCGGGTTTCCGCCAGTGCGGTAGCGGGCATAAAGCCCAGAGCAGCCGCGGTGGTTCCCGCCATGCCCCCCGCACAGATTTTGAAGAAACGTCTTCTGCTGACATTCATAGTGTCATTCCTGTTTTGACCGGGTGCAAAACCCTTTACGGCACTGAATTAACAAGCTCACAATGGGCGCTGATGTTTTTTAGCGCACAGACTGACAATATTACCACAATAAAAATGTGGATGAACGGGGCGAGAAACGCGCAGTGAATGACCAACAGCACAAAAATGAAATTAAATCACCGGGGCCGATTGGTGCCGGTCAGGTAACGGTGTGGCAGCGCGATGCGCTGGATCAGCCTGAGCCCGACTGGCTGGCGGAGGAAGTGCCGGTGGCGCTGGTGTATAACGGCATCTCGCACGTGGTGATGATGGCCACGCCAAAAGACCTGGAAGCTTTCGCCGTGGGTTTCTCTTTGTCGGAAGGGATAATTGCTGGCCCGGCTGATATTTACGGCATCGATATTGTCGCGGGCTGCAACGGCATTGAGGTGCAGGTTGAGCTTTCCAGTCGCCGCTTTATGGCGCTGAAAGCGCAGCGCCGCGCGATGGCCGGGCGCACCGGCTGCGGGGTGTGTGGCGTGGAGCAGTTGAGCGAGATCGGCAAACCGATTCAGCCGCTGCCGTTTACCCAGCGTTTTGAACTGGCGCGCCTGGACGGCGCACTGCGCCAGCTGAAAGCGTTCCAGCCGGTCGGCCAGCTGACCGGCTGCACCCACGCCGCAGCATGGATTACCCCTGATGGGCAGCTGAGTGCCGGATGTGAAGACGTTGGCCGTCACGTGGCGCTGGATAAGCTGCTGGGGCAGCGCAGCCAGGCGGAGTGGGCTGCGGCCGGCGGCGCGGTGCTGGTCTCCAGCCGCGCCAGCTATGAGATGGTGCAGAAATCAGCAATGTGCGGCGTCGAGATCCTGTTTGCCGTCTCCGCCGCTACGCAGCTGGCGGTCGAGGTCGCGCAGCGCAGTAATCTGACGCTGGTGGGCTTCAGCAAACCGGGCAGGGCGACGGTGTATACCTATCCGCAGCGACTGGTGTAATATTGAGCAAGTTTCACAGGGAGGATGTGACTTATGGGGCAACCTTATCGTCTCGAGAGCATAACGCTCAAAGACATCGGTATTTTTGAGCATACGCATTTTGATTTTCCGCCGATCATTAGCGAACAGAAGGATGCTGAGAAGGCCGAAATCCATATTTTTACCGGGCCAAATGGCTGCGGAAAAAGTACGATTTTATACGCGCTGGCGGCAATATTTGAGCTGGCACCGGATGATGCGCTGATTTGCAAAAGATTCCGCAGTAGCCACAGTGTTGTCGAGTTTAAATTTTATGATGAAGCGGGATATTACGCCCGCAGAAAAAATGATGAAGATCCCTTTAGCGGGTTAAAGTTTGGTGGCATAAATGAGTTTATTTCAACAAAAGAAGCTCAGAGCCTTTTCAACCACAGAACCGCGGGTTTTGATAAAAACGATTCTGTCAGCCGCTCAACTTTCCCCTTTGCCGCATTTGCCTATTCCGGCAATCGTTCGCCCCAGGGCGTGTTTAGCGTTCAGGCCATTCAAAATATCAAGAACTCGCCGTTTGAAGACGCTTTATCTTTTGAGCGCACGGTGCGGCCTGGCGTACTGGCACAGTGGATTGCCAATAACCGTACCAAAGCCGCGCTGGCAAGAGATGATGGCGATAATGCCGAAGCATTACAATATGATGCTGCACTGAAGGCCATCAGCGATTTTATTTATGAAATCTGCCAGTTAAAACTCAACTTCCGCCTTAAGCGTTCCCCGCTCGATGTGGTCATTGAGGTTGATGGTCTGGCAGTGACGTTTGATGTGTTACCTGAAGGATTGAAATCAATTATCTCCTGGGTCGCTGACCTCGCTCTCCGTCTGGAAGATATCCCATTCACAGAACGGCGGGAAATCTTCTCCCAGCCGATAATCCTGTTCCTTGATGAAGTGGATATCCATCTTCACCCGAAATGGCAGCGCCGTATCCTGCCTGCGGTGCAGAAATTGTTGCCGAATGCTCAGGTCTTTGTTTCCACCCACTCGCCTTTTGTGGTCGGATCGGTCGAGGATGCCTGGGTTTATCGCCTGCCCGATGCGCAGCGTAAAGTGTTACGCGACCCTTCAATTGCTGAAACCATCATTCCAGTTGCTTCGGCAGCGGGCAAAAGCTATCAGCTGATCCTTGAAGAGGTGTTCAACGTCAGCGAGCAGTTTGATGTAGAAACCGAAGCACTGCTCGATGACTTCTATTGCCAGCGTGATGCTTATCTGAAAAATCCCGCTAATGACCGCGCCCTGATGATGCTAGCCGATAGCATTCGTGAGCGTAGCGACGAGCTGGAATTAATTATTGAGATGGAACTGCGCCAGATTGCGCGTCGTGTTAAAGGATAGGGCTTACAGGGATGAACAAATTGATTCGTGGCGCTCAGCCACTCTGTCTGGCTGCGGGGTGTCAGGAGTGGACCGATCGTTATCTGACGGCGCATTTTTCAGATCCGGCAGCCTCTTTTAGCTGGTACTCCCGAAACTGTTATCAGCATATACGCATGGCGTTACTGGAGATGACACAGGATCATTGTGCATTCTGTGATGGTTTTCTCGGCACGGAAGCGCGTGAAACGGTTGAACATTTCCGCCCTAAGAGCCGCTATCCGCAACAGGCTTTTCAATGGATCAATCTGTTTCCCTGCTGTGATAAATGTCAGAGTGCCAAGCAGGAAAAATATGATGAGCTGTTACTGAAACCTGACGACGCAGACTATCAGTTTGCCCGTTACTTCATCTGCAACTACGCCAGTGGAGAACTGCATCCTGCACCAGATATTAGCGTCTTCGATCGGCAGCGGGCAGAAAAAACCATTGAGCTTTATGGCCTCAATCTTACCCTGCGCAAGCAGGCCAGAGCGCGGGAGCTGATTAAATTCCGTGGCTCTCGCGAAGAGCTACAGCTTGATGATTTTCCCTACCGTTACTTCCTCAGCTAGGCCAGAATCACCTGCGGCAGCACGGCTTTTAGCGCGTTTAGCGCCGGGAGACTCTCCGCGCCGCCGTCGGTGACCAGCGTGGCGATCTGCGCAATGCTGGCATAGTTCATCCGGCTGCTGAGGCCGAGCTTGCTGCGATCGGCCAGCAGAATCAGCCGCCCGGCCTGCTCGGTCATGGCGCGGGCGATGGCAGCCTCGTGCGGATGGAAGCTGCTCGCCCCCTGCTTCGCATCCAGCGCCACCGGGGAGAGCAGCGCCACATCGGCACGGTAGCGATAAATCTCGCCGACTGTCAGTTCCCCCCGCGTCTCCTGCGCGCCGGCCAGCATGCTGCCACCCAGCAGGATCACCTGATTATTCAATGCCTCATGCTCTTCCGCCGCGCACAGCTTCAGGGCGGCATTAAGGCTGTTAGTGATAATCGTCAGGCCCGACATCGAGCGCAGCTCCTCCGCCAACATCGTGGTGGTGCTGCCGGCATCCAGAAATACCGTCTGGCCGGGCTGCAGCAGTTGGGCAGCGGCGTTGGCAATCGCCCGCTTCTCTTTCGCCATCACCGAACTGCGCACCGTCAACGGCGGCTCCGGCGTGGCATCCAGCGCCACCAGACCACCGTGGACGCGGCGTGCCAGCCCCTGCGCTTCCAGTTCGATAATGTCGCGGCGGGCGGTTTCGCGAGAAATCCCCAGCTCTTTAACGATCCGTTCAGTGCTCACCTGGCCCAGCGTACTGAGCAGGGCGCGGATGCGGTGGTGGCGTGTTTCCTGCAGCATAATTTTGACTCCCTGGCTTTCTCTCTGCGACATAGCCTAACCGACAATTTGCCACGCTGCATGTGTATTTTATTGTATTTGTGTATTTGATTGCATTTTACAAAAAAGTTGCCATGATGAGAGGCAGAAACCGCTGACTGCCTGCGCCAGGCAAACCTTAATTTTGCAACGGGAGTGATCATGGCTACACGTTCAACCATTATGGATACCAACAGCTTTCGTGCCGAGCATGCCGATGGCCTGAGCGCGGATGTGCGCAAGCTGACCGATAAACGCAGCAGGGTTCTGGGCGAGTCTTACCGCCTGTTCTACCGTAAGCCGGTGCATCTGGTGCGCGGTCAGGGCCAGTATCTGTGGGATGCCGCCGGGGATAAATATCTCGACGTGTATAACAACGTTGCCAGCATCGGCCATTGCCATCCGGCGGTAATTGATGCGGTGTATCAGCAGATGCAGCAGCTGAACACCCACACCCGCTACCTGCACGAAGCCATTCTCGACTACTCTGAACAGCTGCTCGCTACTGCCCCGGCGGAGATCGACCGCGCCATGTACATGTGCACCGGGTCCGAGGCCAACGACCTGGCGATCCGCGTGGCGCGCGCCTACAGCGGCGGCAGTGGCATTATTGTGACTCAGGAGTCCTATCACGGCACCAGCGACCTCACCTCCGGCGTCTCCCCGGCATTGGGCAGCGGGCAGCCGCTGGCCGCGACCACGCGCCTGGTACTACCGCCAGATCGCTACCGCGTTGATGCCCCTGATCTAGGCGCCTGGTTTGCCGCTGAGATTCAGAAGCAGATTGACGACATGGCCGCCCACGGCATTAAGTTCGCCGGCTTCCTTGCCGATTCGATCTTCTCCTCTGACGGCGTGCTGCCAGGGCCGAAAGGCTTCCTCAGGCAGGCTATCGACGTGGTGCATAAAAACGGTGGGATCTTTATTGCGGATGAGGTGCAGCCCGGCTTTGCCCGCACCGGTGAGGCATTCTGGGGCTTTGCCCGCCATGACGTGGTGCCGGATGTGATCACCACCGGCAAGCCGATGGGTAATGGCATTCCGGTTTCCGGCCTGCTGGCGAAAAGCGAGGTACTGGCAGCTTTCAGCGACGATATCCCGTACTTCAACACCTTTGGCGGCAACCCGGTAGCGATGGCTGCGGCGCAGGCGGTGCTGAACGTGATTAAAGAAGAGGGGCTGCAGGAGCACAGCCGCGTGGTGGGCGCGAAGCTGCTGGCGGAGCTGTCCACGCTGAAAGAGAAGTATGAGTGCGTCGGTGACGTGCGCGGCGCGGGTCTGTTTATCGGCTTTGAGCTGGTAAAAGATAAAGCCAGCAAAACGCCGGATAAGCAGTTGGCGCTGGATATTACCGAAATGCTGCGCGATAACCGCGTGCTGACGTCGGTCGCCGGCCCTTATGGCAACGTACTGAAACTTCGCCCGCCGCTAGCTTTCCAGGAGAGCGATATCGACTGGCTGGTCGGCGCGCTGGATAAGTCGCTGGCTGCACTGGGGCATTGATATCGCGGGTCGGGCAGGCCCGCCCCGGAGGGCCGATCGGAAAAGATGATCGGCCCTTACAGGCAGTTTTACCGGACGTTTAGAGAAATAATCCGTTAGATCATTTGGTTGTAACCTGGTCGCGATTAGCTATAACTGCGCCGCCCCGCCTGCTGTTAACGATACCCTTACCAACGTCGGGGCATTGATAACCCTTTTCCCAATGGTTTATTTAACTATAATGATCCCACTGCTTACGTGGTGCTGAACAGTGACTTGCAGCGCCGACTACCATTAATGGAGACGATGAATATGAGCTATACACTGCCATCCCTGCCTTACGCATACGATGCACTGGAACCACACTTTGACAAGCAGACGATGGAAATCCATCACACTAAACACCACCAGGCCTACGTGAATAACGCGAACGCGGCGCTGGAAGGCACCGAGTTCGCTAACCTGCCGGTTGAAGAGCTGATTGCCAAACTGGACCAGCTGCCAGCCGACAAAAAAGGCCCACTGCGTAACAACGCGGGTGGCCACGCTAACCACAGCTTCTTCTGGAAAGGTCTGAAAACCGGTACCACTCTGGGCGGCGATCTGAAAGCAGCCATCGAGAAAGATTTCGGCAGCGTTGACGCGTTCAAAGCGGAATTCGAAAAAGCGGCCACCACCCGTTTCGGTTCTGGCTGGGCGTGGCTGGTTAAGAAAGGCGATAAGCTGGCAGTGGTTTCTACTGCTAACCAGGATAGCCCGCTGATGGGCGAAGCGATTTCTGGCGCATCCGGCACCCCAATCATTGGCCTGGATGTGTGGGAACACGCCTACTACCTGAAGTACCAGAACAAACGCCCTGACTACATCAAGGCGTTCTGGGACGTGGTTAACTGGGATGTGGCTGCAGAGAACTTCAAAGCGGCTAAGTAATATTCAGGAGTTGTCGACCTGACGGGCGGAGCGAAAAAGAGGTCCGCCCCTACAAATATCCCTGTATAAAAAAACCGGCGCTACGTTCGCCGGTTTTTTGTGCCTGCTTTTCACCTTCGAACATTTCTCTGCAGTCATCCGCCGTCAGCGACGCAACAGGTCAGCGATGTCAGGCAGCATAACTGCGCTGTTACTGGCAATCATTCCAATTATTTCCACTAATTAGCACTCTTGCACCAGCGTTTAGCGCTGTAGTGTCTGGACATCTGGATGGCTAATAATATTTTGTGTTAGCTTATGCTCTTTCGTTCGTTGCCTGCCGTGACAATCCAATAAAAAATGCGGCACGCCTCAACATTTATAGCCAGAGAAAACACGCCCATGACCGCGATAAATCGCCTTGAAATGCACCAGATCTCCATCGCTTTTGGCGGTTTTGCGGCGCTTAAATCCGTGGACCTCACGCTGGAAGGGCACTCCATCCACGCGCTGACGGGGGCTAACGGCGCCGGGAAATCGACGCTGATGGCGGTGCTGTCGGGCGCATACGATCGCTACAGCGGCGAAATCCTGCTGGACGGGCAGCCGGTGACGATTCGTACCCCGCGCGACGCCAGGCAGCTGGGTATTCACCTGGTGCAGCAGGAGGTCGACGTGGCGCTGGTGGCCGGGCTGAGCGTGGCGGAAAACATTATGTTGGACCGCCTGGCAGAAGGCGGGCAGCTGTACCGCTGGGGCGAAATGCGCCGCCAGGCGCGGGCGCTGCTGGCAAGGCTGGATGTCAGCATCGATGTGACGCGCAAAGTGGAGCAGTGCTCGCTGGCGGAAAAGCAGCAAATCCTGCTGGCGCGCGCGCTGTCGCATCACTGCCGCTTCCTGATCCTTGACGAGCCCACCGCCCCGCTGGACCAGCACGAAAGCGCAAAGCTGTTCGCAGTGGTGCGTCAGCTGCAAGGCCAGGGCATCGGCGTGGTATTTATCTCGCACCGTATCAATGAGCTGAAGGCGATTTGCGACCGGCTGACGGTGCTGCGCGACGGTGAGCTGATTGAAAGCGGCCCGATGCAGGGGCTGAGCGGCGAGCAGATCGTTGAGAAGATGCTCGGTCACCAGCTGGATGATATCTACCCACCCAAGCGCCCGCCATTCAGTGATGAAACGCTGCTGCATATCAGCGGGCTGCACGACGAACAGCTGCTGAAGGATATCAGCCTGACGCTGCGCAAAGGCGAAATCCTCGGCATCGCCGGGCTGGCCGGGGCGGGTAAAACCGAACTGTGCAAGGCGCTGTTTGGTGCCAGCCGCAGCCGGGTTGAGCGCGGCGAGCTGCACGGTAAAGCGTGGAAACCCTCTTCCCCGCATGCGGCAGTCGAGAATCGCATGGCGCTGATCCCGGAAGAGCGACGCAAAGAGGGCATCTTCATTGATGAATCGGTGGTGATGAACCTCAGTATCAGCGCCGATAACAGCTTCTCACGCTGGAGTTTGTTCGGCCACCGTCAGGCCTGGCGCTGGGCGGAAGAGGTGATCGCGCGACTCGGGGTGCGCACCACCGGGCCGAAGCAGACGCTGCGCCGCCTGTCAGGCGGCAATCAGCAGAAGGTGGCGATCGGCAAGTGGCTGCGCAATGACGCCGATGTGCTGATTTTTGACGAACCGACCAAAGGCGTGGATATCAAAGCCAAAACCGATCTGTTCACCCTGATCGATGGGCTGGCGCGCCAGGGAAAAGGGGTGATTTATGCCTCGGGCGAATTTTCCGAACTGGTTGGCCTGTGTGACCGTATCTGCGTGCTGTGGGACGGGCGCATCGTCGCTGAAATGGCGGCGGATGAGGTCGACGAAGAGACACTTTTACTTTACTCCACCGGAGGAACGCCTGCGTGAGCAGCAAAGAACTTTCCCTGAAGGCGGCACCGTCCGCACGACACCAGCTGTTCGATTTTCTCTATAAGTGGGGAATGTTGCTAACCGTGGTAGCGCTGATCGCCGGCTTTGGCGTGGCGTCGGACAGCTTCCTTGAACCGACCAATATCATCAACATCCTGCGCTCGATCGCCATTGTGACGGTTATCGCCATCGGGGTGTCTGTTTCTCTGACGATTGGCGGCTTCGACCTTTCCGTCGGCGCCACGGCCTCGCTGGCCAACTCGCTGGTGATCTCGATGTTCGTCTGGTACGGCTTCGGCCCGACCCAGGCCATCGCCCTGACCCTGCTGCTGTGTACGCTGGTCGGCCTGTTTAACGCCTTTATGATCGTGGTGCTGAAAATTCCCGACATGCTGGCGACGCTGGCCAGCCTGTTTGTGGTACAGGGTGTGGCAATGACCTACAGCTTTGGTGGGTCGATTACCGAGAATATGGTGCTGCCGAGCGGTGACATGGCGGAAGGCACTATTCCGGCCGTGTTTTCGCTGCTGGGTCAGGTACCGATTATTGTGATTGTCATGATCGCCGTGACGGTGGTGGCGCAGCTGCTGCTGTCGCTGACTAAACACGGCCGCCGCATGTATGCGATTGGCGGTAATCCGGAAGCGGCGCGCCTGTCCGGCATTCGCACCACGCGCTATCGCGTGCTGGCTTATGTTATCTCGTCACTGCTGGCGGGGCTGGGCGGTATTCTGCTGGCGTCGCGTATTGGCTCTTCGCAGGTCAACGCCGGTGGCGGTTATCTGATGGATGCGGTGGCTGCTGCGTGGATCGGCCTTTCACTGGCTGGTGCAGGCAAGCCCAACGCGCTCGGTACGCTGCTGGGGGCGGTGATCCTCGGTGTATTACAAAATGGTCTGGTGATGCTTTCCGTACCCTATTACGCGATGGACATTATTAAAGGCCTGGTGCTGGCGGTAGCGCTGGCGATCACTTACGTGCAGCGCCGTTAAGGCGCATGACTCTCAGACAGGGATTACTATAATGAAAAAATTCACGGGTTCACTGCTGGCTATCAGCCTGCTCAGCGCACTGCCCGCGTTCGCCGCCGATACGGCGGTACCCGCTGCTATCGCTAACCATGAAGGTCCGGTACGCATTGCGGTGATCCGCAACCTCGGCTCCGACGATAACACCACGCAGTTTGTGGCCGGTGCGATTCAGGAAGGGCGCAAGCTGGGCTTTAAAGTCAGCACCTTCCTCAGTAACGGCGACGATGCGCGCTTCCAGGATTTCGTCAACCAGGCCATCAGCCAGAAATATGACGGCATTATTCTGTCCCACGGTAAAGACCCGTACTCCACCGATCTGGTGAAACGCATTACTGACGCCGGGATTAAAGTCTCGGTGTTTGATACTCCGGTGAATAAGCCGATCGACGGCGTAACGGTTACCGCGCAGGATGATGCGTCACTGGCGCAGCTCTCCCTCGACCAGCTGCTGAAAGACACCAATGGCAAAGCGAATATCGTCAAGCTGTGGGTGGCGGGCTTCCCGGCAATGGAACGTCGCCAGGTAGTGTATGAAAAAGTGCTGAAAGCCAACCCAGGCATTCATCAGCTGGAGTCGATTGGTGCCGTATCGTCAGATGTGCAGGGCGACACGGCGAACAAAATTGGTGCGATCCTGGCGAAGTACCCGAAAGGACAAATTGACGCTATCTGGGGATCGTGGGACGCCTTCGCTCAGGGTGCCTATAAAGCCCTGCAGGAGAATGGCCGTAGCGAAATCAAACTCTACAGCATTGACGTATCCAACCAGGATCTGCAGCTGATGAGTGAGAAAAACAGCCCCTGGAAGCAGACGGTGGCCGTCGACAGCAAGCTGATTGGTGCGACAAATATGCGCCTGGTGGCAAATAAAATTGGCGGGGAAGCGACTCCGGCCAGCTACCAGTTTAAGGCTTCCGCTATTTCACAGTCACAGCTAAGCGGCGGTGCGGTGAACGTGGCGAATCTGAACAAAATTATCCCAGGCTGGGGAACCTCTCAGGACTTCGTTGCGCCCTGGTTCGCCACGCTCGAAGCGAAATACGCCAAGAAGTAATTATCTCTGAATTCAGGGCTTATTCACTCAGGTGAGTAAGCCCTTTTTTTTATCTTTTTACTGGTCGATGCAAACGTACAGCGGGATGCCCGGCAGTGAAACAAGGCGCGCATTGTTGGCAATTTGCTTCAGGGTGAGGATAAAAGCATCTTTCTTTAGCAATGCACGATAGAAGACATCATCTGGCGTGGTATCCACGTCGCTGACGTGACTACGGATATATTCAAGCTCAAGGGCATGATTTTCTGGATAATAGCGATAGTGCATTATCAGCGTCCTGCTAAGCGTGGTGTGCTGTTGATTAGCGATTAGCTGCCCTGAATATTGCAGCGCCAAACGCTCTCTACCCAGCGTTGTCAGGCTCAGGCTGCCGTTCATCAGGGTGGTTGAGGCCGGCAGTTGAATGTCGAACTGGACCTCAGCCCGGCATGACAAAACCAGCGGATGTCGATCATCATCAGGTCTGGCACAAAGGAAGTAGATACTCTGGCCGATGATAACCAGGGCGGTAAACCCGATGGCCAGCATAATATTTCTCATGGTTTTTTTAGTAAAATTGAAAAATAATTCTCACAGTGAGAAAGGGTGTCATTTTCAGTTATTTCGCACTGGGATATAAAGGTAAGATCCGGGGCTTTAGTATTAGTGGTTTTGGTATTAGAAAATTTATAAAAAATAACACTATCCCTGCTTTCGCAGTCAATGCTGTATTTCCTGATGAATCTTTTTAACGTTTTTATGTTGTTTTTTCTGAATTCATGACTTTCATGTGATATCTCTTTGATTTGGCATTTTTCTACGTTGATTGATGCCGAGCGGCAGTAGTGAAGTAACAAAAGAATCACCACGATCGAGACAGCGATGATTAAAAAAACTGATAAATATAATTTATCTGTTTTGCTGTGTTGGTTTATTTTGGTTTTATCTTCATTGTTTTTTATATCGTGCGTATGCTCTGATTCTTTACAAGTGACGTTTGCCTCAATTTTAAATCCCTCCTTTGGTACGGTAATAATGGTTCTTTCATGCTCGCCTAGCTGAGAGAATACCTTTCTTAAGAAGCTAATATGGTTGCTTAGATTGCTGGTAGAGGGGGTTAATCCATGATTTTCCCATACGGTTTGTAACAGTTCTTCCCGGGAGAGAGTGATACCAGGTTGAGTTAACAGTTCCTCTAATAATCGGCTGCTGGGTTTGGAGAGTTTAATCAGTGGCGTGTCGCGGCCGATGGGTTTGATCGTTTCATTTATGCCATCAAAATGAAACTTTTGATTAATAAAATATTCCATTGTTTTATCAATATAATCCGTCATTAGCGTGGTGATTATCCGGATAACCGTTTGAGATGTCAATGAAACTCACTTTTCCGGGTTTTTACTTATGATTGAAAAATATTTTCTTGTCTGATTATTAATTTTAAGTTGAGATTAATTGTGTCAGTTATTCCTTTTAATGAATCAGCGTATTTTGGACTATTTAGTGATTTGTACTGCAAAATTAATTATTAAAGGTGATATATTTTAATATTTATTAATAATTGATATTAAGTTTTGTTTGGGTTGTGCTCGTACTATCATTGTTCACCTGCGATTAAGCAGGTTTTTTATCATTTTTCATTATGCGGCAGGAGCCGGAATAGAGAAAAGGAGAGGTATAATGAGCACTCAAAGAAAAACAGCAGTAGATAAAGTTATTCATGCTTTGAAAGCATTTTTTGAGGAGAATGGCCATGATGGAACCTCCTCCGTTTACGCAACCACCAGAGACATTGCTAACCGTTCCGAACTAAGCATTTATAACACACGTCATGTTCTTATAAAGCTGGAGCAGGAAGGGGTTGTCACTTCAGTGAAGAGAGAAAACCGTAAAAGTTTATTTTGGGATAAGACAGATCTTTTCAGGGCTTAAGGCTCTGATGGCGCAACCGCACAGGTTGCGTTTTTTTTGCCAAACCGTTTATGCTTGATGATTTTTAATCATCCATTCCCGTTTTTCACTTCATTTTTTTTCTGATTTTCTGGATACATATCTGAAATGCGAAGTTGATATACCATGGTCGCATTGGGCGGAATCTTGGGAGGATAGCCCTTACTGCCATAGGCCAGCTCAGGCGGTACTACCAATATGGCAGAGCCGTGGTTTCTGAGTTTAATTAACGCTTCACGAAAAACGGGTGGGAATGCAGAGACAGGTTGTGTCAGCATCGTCCCGCTGGCATCCATATCCGTAATGACGGTACCATTAGTCAGGCTCTCTTTCACCACGACATCAAGAGTGGCATTTTTAGGAATGGCTGAATCACCAGGGTAATCTATATTGTACCAAAAACCGGCTGCAGATTTGATGGTGCCTTTCCGTTTAGTAAACTTAGCCAGGTAGCTTTTCGTTGCCATATCCAGGTTGTTATGGATTTTTTCGCGTTGCTTTTTTAATCGGCCGTTAAGTTCAGTTAGCGTTGTACGTAATACATCGGAAGGAAGTTTTGCCTGGTTCTGAAAAGCATCAATGATCCCGCCTAAAACAATATGCTGATCCTTTGGTAAGTCATTAATCGCATTTTCAGCCTGCATCTGTAAGATCTCCGCTCCAAGAGACATACCAATGGCATAGGCTTCTCGTGACGCTTTTTGTTTTAACTGCTCTTTAGTCACTTCTAATGGGTTAGTAACCATCGCTACTGGTTTGTTGGCCAATGCTGCACCCAGTTTCGTCTGTAGTTCTTTGGCTTTTTCGTCGCTGGCCTGCTTGTCGGCCGTCAGGGCCGCAATGCGGGCATCACTACTTTTCGTTGAGGTCAGCTTGAGGCTGTCTAACTGAGCTTGCAGAGATTTAACCTGAAGCTGGCTGGCAGCTAGCTGTTCGCCTGAGTTAGGGCCAGCAGAAACTTGCTCCAGCAGCAGCTGCTTCTCTGCGGCAAACTTCTGTCGCTCAGCCTCCATTTTAGCTGACAACATTTTCATCTGTTGCTCAATCTTCTGCTGCTGTGCTCTGGCCTGATCTACCTGCTGGCGGCTTTGTGCTAAATCGATTTTTGACTGCGTCTGTGACTGCGTGAGTGCGTCAATCTGCTGAGCCATGGCGTCATTTTTTTGCCCGCTCTCCCTCTGCCGGTCGGCTGTCGCTGCCTGAGACCGGACTTTACTACGCAGTTCAACCAGTTCCAGGTTTAGCAATTTAAGCTTGCTCTGCAAGCTGCTTTCACTCTGGCGTGCTTCGTTCAGCTGCTGGTTAGCCTGCCTCAGTTTTTCTGCCAGGGTTTCAGGCGTGGGTAACAGCGATGCCGCATTTTTAAGTGACAGCAACGCCTGGCTGGCGGCCTGCTGAGCTAATTTTTTCTGTCCGGCTTCGATCGTTTTTTGCAGTTCAGCGCGACTCTGCTGCAGCTGATTGATGGTCGAGCTTTTCGCTGAAAGCTGCTGATCTTTTAACTTTAGCTCCTGCTGTAGCTGCTTTAACTTAAGGTTATCGACAGGCAGGGAGACTTGCTCAGCGCGTTTTTTTGCCACATGTTCAACCACCTGAGGTTTGTTCCTGGGGGGATAAACCGGTGGTTTTAACTGCTGCTGTTGCTGCTGATACTTTCGCGCAAATTGCAGGATGGCGGGGGCTTCACCCTCTGCGGCACAGGCATACTGGCTAGCGGCGGTCAAACAGCAGATAAGCAGTGCAATGCGAGAAAAAGCGAAAGGAACGATGCGTTTGCCGATCATGGACGCGCCTCACCCCTACTGGTCAGACTATCCAGCAGCGCTTGCGCAATCTGAGAACATAACAAGTTTGCCCGGTAGCGATACAGTGCATCAACCGTATCCTGGGTATCCACATTGGTGTTCTGACGTATCACGGTATATTGCGCAGCCCCGTTCATCAGGTAATCAAACGAGGTATGCAAACGCTTATACTTATCGGGATTCATCGTTTTAAGGGCTTCAAGCTGAGACTGGCACTGCTTTAGCTTTTCACTTTCCGCATCATATTTTTCATTGTGCAGCGGAGCTGGCCTGTTCTGACTCATTGCAGTTGGATTCTGCGATATTTCAGACTGGATAGGCGGTATTACCGGCACCGAAGAGGCGGCTGGTTTATCACGATGGTGCAGAATCTGGCAGCCTGAAAGAAAAAAAGCTAATAATAGAGTGATTCTGGTTATATTTTTACTGAATGAAAATCGGCGAATAGTTATCATGAAAAAACTCTGTTTTGAATCATTTACAGCGCGAAAATAACCCCATGCTGTACAGAAGAATTGCATCCGCTTATTGAATGCTACTCATTAACTCACCCGAAAAGCGGGCTTCACACCACCCTTCCTGAATGAGCCAATAGTTAAGTTCAGCCGGGCGGATCATATTGAGCTTCGACATAATATTTCTTTTATGAGCGCTCACTGTTTTCTCACTAATTTGAAGAAAACGCGCTACGCCACCGTTACTGATGCCTCGCGCCAGGTAGCGCAGAATCTCGGTTTCCCTTCGGGTCAAATTATTTTCACTGCGTATAGAACATGTAGGGATGAAAATATTGCGGATATCTTGTTGTTGATCGAGCTTTTCGCTCACCACGGCAAGAATGCTTTCGACGGACCAGTCACGATAAATGGGCACATAATTAGTAATGTCGCTCTTCATTGTCTCTGATGTTGCCTGTTGCGTACCATCGCCATCACGAATAATAAACACGCTGGAAGGGCGTGTTTGCAGGCGGTGATTAAGATAGTGGATATTGGCGATAGACAAGGCATCTTCAGCAAGAAAGACCATTTTTGCCCGCGTATTAAAGATGCAATCGGTAAACTCAGCATGTGTTTCGGCGGTGGCTAATTTCGCAGAGAGAGAGAGCTTCAATCCTTCCTGGAAAAAGCGATTGGGATCGTTTACCACAATGGTTATTGTACTTTGTCTCATATGGCCACTCACCTGTATTGTCCTTAACAGAAGACGCTTACCTGAGTCGAAACAAGCATCCTTACGAATCTTAATTTAATCCTGAGTAGGCTATTATATCGTCGTGTTTATTTTGTCGGTAGTTAGTTTTTTCTCATTTGATAATTGCGATATTTAATTCTGTTTATAAAAAAATAGCGAGTAGTAAAGTCGCGACTATCGCGTTATTGATGTTTTTCGATATTTATTCTGGAGGGGGGAGTAAGACGAACGAGTACAAGAGGGCTGGGGAACAGCAGCAATCTGCTCCCCGTACAGCTTTGGGCACTTAGAATGGGGTTTTAGCGTAGCCAGTCATGACTTTCAGGCCCATTTCTCGACCCAGGGCAGTCGTTGGGTGAACCACGATCAGGCCGCGCACGCTCTTCTTCAGCGCGCCCATGTTAGCCTGCTCTTTCTTGGTGATTTCACGGCTAAACGGCAGCTGCTGCAGCTGCTGAGCTTCTTTACTCAGGTTTTCCGCACGCACGCCGCGCAGACGTTCGATTTCCGCTTCCAGCTTGTCTTTCTCTTTCAGCAGTTCGCCGAGCTTTTCGCTCTCGCCAGAGGCCAGCAGCCCGGGTTCTTTGTGATTAAGGGCATCCAGCTTGTCGCTGAGCTCTTTGATTTCTGCCTTAACTTGTTCTTTCATCGCGATTGACCGTTAAATTGATTCATTGCTGCAAAGGATACACGAAAGCGGGGCAAAGGGGGAAAGGGCGGGTTACTTTTTAAAAGCCTGCTTAAGACTGATCACTGAGATTAATGTCGTCAGGGACAGCACCATCGTCGAGCGCACCACCTGCTGATAACGCTGCTGCTGCATGGCGCGCAGCTCGCTATCGTCACTGGCAAAATCAGGGCGCGGCGGCAGCGCGCTAACGCAGTGCAGCTCGCCAAAGGGCCCGAGAATTTCATCATCGGTAAAGCGATACTCGCTGCCGTCATGATTCAGCTCTTCACGCAGCGCCATCAGCAGCTCGCAGTCTTCATACTCGTTGCGGTTAATCATCCCGAGGCCATAAATCAGCTTCAGGCGCACCGAGAGTTCCCCCAGCGGGCCATCGCCGAGCAGCAGCGGTTCTACGGCATACTTAACGGCGTAATCATCCTTACGGAACACCTGCACCACCAGAATGTTCACGGCCTCAGCCAGCAGTTCAACGGCGGCGATCAGAAAACTTCTTACCGATCGTCCGGCGTTCAGGCGTTCGAGCACCCGATTTTCAAAAGCCTGTGGTTGTTCCATGAGTGCCTGCATATCTTTCATATGGCGTAAGGACGCCTGCGCGGGCACAGCAGTGCTGTGCCCTGGTTGTTCGTCCGTGAGGAGCGCTTGCACCATTATGCCATAGCGTTCCAGGCCTTCACTACCGCCTTGACGACATCGCTGTCGTCAGGCAGGCCGGAGATCTGCGCCAGCACGCTGGCAACATCCTGCTGAGCCAGCAGCCCGGCCAGTTCCTGCGCCTGCGGGTCCTGATCGCTGCGGTAGTGCAGAGCAGCGGCGATACCGGTCACCAGATTATCGTGCGGCAGGTTATATTCGAGCGTGCCGAGCGTTGGCTTGATCAGACGGTCGCCCGCGCTCAGTTTACGCAGCGGCTGGCGGCCGACGCGTTCCACATCATCTTTCAGGTAGGGATTCTCGAAACGACCGAGGATTTTCTGGATGTACGCCGCGTGTTTTGCCGCGTCAAAGCCATAGCGCTTAATCAGCACTGCACCGCTCTCTTCCATCGCGCCCTGCACCACTTTCCGCACTTTCTCATCGAGAATCGCTTCGCGGATGGTGTTATGCCCGGCCAGCTGGCCAAGGTAAGCGGTGATGGCATGGCCAGTGTTCAGCGTGAACAGCTTACGTTCGACGAACGCCATCAGATTGTCGGTCAGCTCCATGCCGGGAATATCAGGCAGCGCGCCTTTGAACTGGGTCTTATCGACAATCCACTCGCTGAAGGTCTCCACGGTGACTTCCAGCGGGTCGCTGTTGCCTGCTTCAGACGGCGGCACGATGCGGTCAACGGCAGAGTCAACAAAGCCGACATGCTCTTCAACCCAGGCGTGATACTGCTCTGGCAGCGCCTTCAGCACGTGGCCTTTCAGCTGCGTGGTGCCGCGCACCATATTTTCACAGGCGATGATATTGAGCGGACGGGAATTAGCGCTATCACTGCGTTTGGCCAGCCCTTTGGCAATGCCAGCGGCAATGCGCTCAAGGATCTGTGGGCCAACTGCCGTGGTAACGATATCAACCTCTGCGACCAGCGTGATAATGTCATCGCTGGTGCTGTTAACCGCGTTTACCCCTTTAACGATCTCAACCTGCGCCTGCTCACCGACGACGTGAACCGGATATTCTCCGCGCGCGTTGAGGGCATCCAGTACCACCTGATTCACATCCGCGAAGGTGAGCTGTATACCGGCATCCGCCAGCAGTTTACCGATAAAGCCACGGCCGATATTTCCGGCGCCAAAATGTAATGCTTTCATAATTATTCCCGTATCAAAAATGGAAAGGTCGGGCATGCCCAAAGCAAAAAAGGGCCGGGCATGCCCAGCCCCCAGGGAGGTATTAACTTCAACCGGCTCAGGCGCTGGTTTTACCTGACAGCAGGTCGAGAACTTCCTGCACGTCGGTGGTGCTGGCCAGGCGGGCAATCACGCTGTCATCGTCGAGCGCGTTAGTCAGGCTGGTAATCACCTGGATGTGTTCGTTATTGCGCGCGGCAATACCGATCACCAGGCGGGCAATATCTTCCGGCTCTTCACCGAAGTGAACGCCCTGCGGATACTGACAGAACACGACGCCGGTTTTCAGCACGCGGTCTTTCGCTTCCACGGTGCCGTGCGGCACGGCAATGGATTCGCCGAGGTAGGTTGGCGTCAGTTTTTCACGCGCCAGCATCGCCTCCACATATTCCGGCTCAACGTAGCCGCCTTTCACCAGCTGCTCACCGGCAAAGCGGATCGCCTGCTCTTTATCCGTCGCAACGTTGCCGAGGAAGATGTTGCTGGCGCTCAGTTTGAACAGGTGGTCCTGGCCATCATCGAAACTGTCGTTCAGCGTCGCGCTGACTTTCTCACGATGGTCGGCGCTGCGTCCGGCTTCCACCAGGCGTGCCGTCAGGTCGGTATACAGGCCGCTGTCGAGGAAGTTAGTCAGCGAGATGTGCTGGGCATGAGGGGCCTGGCGCATCGCACGTTCGGTCAGGTCGCGGTGGGTGATCACCAGGTCAACGTCGCCCGGCAGGCTGTTAATCGCCATGTTGGTAACGGAAACCGCAGTCAGACCAGCATCGTTCACTTTCTTGCGCAGCACGCCTGCACCCATGGCGCTGGAGCCCATACCGGCATCACAGGCTACGATGATTTTGCGCACGTGGCTCAGGTCACCGTGCAGGCCATCAGCAGCGGCAACGCCGGCCGCACTCTGACCTTTAGACTGGGCTTTCATCTCCTGCACACGGCGAGCCGCGGCTTCAATATCGTCATCTTCTTTCACTTTGCTGGTTTTCAGCAGGATGGCAGAGACCACGAAGGAGACAGCAAAAGCAGCGACAATCGCGGCGATGTTCGCGAAGTAGGCGCCTTTTGGCGTCATTGCCAGCACCGCCAGGATAGAGCCCGGAGAAGCCGGGGACACCAGGCCGCCGTTCAGCAGAGTCAGCGTGAACACGCCGGTCATACCACCGAGGATAACCGCCAGAATCAGGCGCGGGTTCATCAGCACGTACGGGAAGTAGATTTCGTGGATACCACCGAAGAAGTGGATGATTGCCGCGCCACCGGCGGACTGTTTGGCATTGCCGCGGCCGAAGAACATATACGCCATCAGCACGCCCATACCCGGGCCTGGGTTCGCTTCAATCAGGAAGAAGATCGACTTACCGGCTTCGCTGGCCTGCTGGATACCCAGCGGCGAGAAGATACCGTGGTTGATGGCGTTATTCAGGAACAGAATTTTAGCTGGCTCAACGAAGATAGAGGTCAGCGGCAGCAGGTTGTTCTGCACCATCAGATTCACGCCCGCGGCGAGAATATGCGACAGACCTTCAACCAGTGGACCAATCGCCAGGAAAGCGAGGATGGCCAGCAGCATGCCAATGATACCGGCAGAGAAGTTGTTCACCAGCATCTCGAAGCCAGATTTGATCTTGCCATCAATCTGACGGTCGAAGGTTTTAATTGCCCAGCCGCCCAGTGGACCGGCAATCATCGAGCCGAGGAACATTGGCATGTCGGCACCGACAATCACACCCATGGTGGTAATCGCACCGACCACGCCACCGCGATCGCCGCCAACCAGGCGGCCACCGGTATAACCGATCAGCAGCGGCAGCAGATAGGTAATCATCGGACCAACCAGCTTCGCCATAGTTTCGTTTGGCAGCCATCCGGTTGGAATAAACAGCGCGGTGATAATACCCCAGGCGATAAACGCCCCGATATTCGGCATTACCATGTTGCTCAGAAAGCGACCAAAGTTCTGAACCTTGATCTTGATATCTGATGAGGACATAAACAAACACCCCTTATTGGTACGCGCTGACAATAAGAGAGCGCGTTGATTTTTGTTTTAGACGTGACAGCGGGTTAAACCGTCAGTATCACTGTATGCAGGCGGACTTTATCACGCGGATATGGCGCTGCGTAGCGGCGGGCTAAAGTGTGATGCAGATCACTATGAAGGGTGGGGTAGATGGGGTTTTTTAGTGATGAAGATCACATTTATTCACTGTAGCAAAAGGACTTAGCCTGAAGTTTAATCAATTGTAGCGTATTGATGTGACATGAATCACAAATTAACGTTGTGGCTTTGTAGTCTTTTTGTGATTCAAGTCACAAAATATTTTGAGGCAAAACGCGCCAGATCACACTTCATTGGCCGCTCAATCTGCCGGTCGACTCTGATGTAATAAAATTACGGCAGGAAATTAATTATTGGCGCGAAAGAGAGAGAAAGGGCCGAAGATCTCCGGCCCTGACGAATGACTTACTGGAAACCACCCTGCAATGCACTTTGTGCCTGCGGCAGCGCCTGAGCATTCGCGCTCAGGTTGCTCATCAACGTGTTGTACTGCGTGGCCTGCTCCTGCGTCGGGAACTGTACCGTCGAGCCGTTGAAGCTGACGCGAGTCCCCTGCTGCTGCAGGAAATCACCCGTCTGTACCGCGTCCTGGCTCAGCGTCTGCAGCGCCGGTAACAGCGGTGCCAGCGAAGCAGCAGGCTGAGTCACCACTTTGTTATAGACGTTGTCATACACCGTCTTCAGCTCTTCCGGCTGCTTAAGGGCACCCTTGCTGCTGTCGGCCTGCGTCTTCGCGGCCTGGATCTGCTGGGCCAGCACGCCCAGTGAACCGCTCGCCTGGCGCAGCGAGTCGCGGCGCGTCAGGTAATCTTGCGGAGTACGGATAGCAGACAGTTCGTCCACCACCGGCTTCAGGCCGGAATCGACCGCTTTATTCACCTGCTGGGAGAAGCCGTAAATAATCGCGTAGTCGCTGACGTAAGCGCCAAATTTCTGCTTCTGATCTTCACTCAGGCTCGGCAGGTGTTCACCGCTGCGCATTGCGGTATTTTGCAGAAAATCGATGAAGGCTTTACGCTGATCGGCTTCTTTGTCGCCACAGCCGGTTAGCTGCAACACCAGAAACAGTGCCATAAATGGCACCAGCAGACGCGTCCAGATGCGTGATGTTCCTGTAGTCATAAAAAATTAACTCCTGTTAACAAGTACTTACCGAATTGGCTGACAGATAAATTCTGGGTAAAGAATAGTCCAATTCACTTTTGATGGATAGCGAATAGCGCGATTCTTCTGATTGTTGTGACCCCAGTTAGCTGATTTTAAGCAAGTTTGAAAAATAAGCATAAAATATGGCTCCGCTTCACAGAATTGATCCCATACTTAAGTCTCTGGCATTTCCCTGTGCTGCCTTAAAAGCTCCCCAGCGGCTGTTGTATGCCAGCATTCAGAACCTGAGACTCAGGTTCTCCCCCCTCTGGTTGTTCACGTGATGTGAGTTTTTGAGGAGTGCTTATGGAGTTGAAAGATCCTATGTCGGAGCTGCTGTCCAGTCTGGAGCAGATAGTGTTAACGCGTGAAGTGATGATGCAGGCCGCACCCGTAGCGAAAAGCGAGGTGAATCTCCCCGAGCCTAAGCGCGTTCGGGAAATTACCGGCATGCAGATAGGTGAGTTTGCCCAGGCATTAGGCGTGAGCGTTTCGTCGGTGAAAAGCTGGGAGGCAAACCGCACCAGGCCATCAGGCAGTGCACAGAAATTAATGAAGTTATTACATTCGAATCCTTGCCTTGGCAGACAGCTGCTGGGCTAGCAGAAGAAACCCGCCCCGAGGCGGGTTTTTGGTTTTAAAGGCTTATTTCCCGGCTTTCATATCAATGACAAAACGGTACTTCACATCGCCCTTCAGCATGCGCTCAAACGCCTGCTCGACCTGATCAAGACGGATCACTTCCACCTCGGACACGATATTGTGCTGGCCGCAAAAATCGAGCATCTCCTGCGTCTCTTTAATGCTGCCGATTGAAGTGCCGGAAATGCTCAGGCGCTTAAACACCACTGGGGTGACGTTCGGCGATTTGTGCGGTGCGTCAGGAATGCCGACCAGCACCAGATGACCGTTGGTTCTCAGCGCATTGAGGTAAGGGTCGAGGTCGTGCGGGGCGGCCACGCAGTCGAGGATCATATCCAGGCTGTTCGCCACGCTCGCCATCTGCTCCGCGTCTTTGGAGACCACAACCTGCGTCGCCCCGAGGCGCAGCGCATCTGCCCCCTTCGCGGGGGAGGTGGTAAACAGCACCACTTCCGCGCCCAGCGCATGCGCCAGCTTGACCGCCATATGCCCAAGGCCACCCAGGCCGATCACCCCAACACGCTGGCCCGGCTGGATGTTCCAGTGCTTCAGCGGCGACCAGGTGGTCACGCCCGCGCACAGCAGCGGCGCCACGGCGCTCAGCTCGAGGTTTTCCGGCACGCTGACCACGAATTTGCCGTCGACGACGATGTTATCGGCATAGCCGCCGAAGGTTTTGCCGCCGATGATTTTCTCTTCGCCGTTATAGGTCGCGGTAAAGCCCGCTTCGCAATACTGCTCCTCACCGCTATGGCACTGCGCACAGTGGCCGCAGGAGTCGACCATGACGCCGACGCCGACCAGATCGCCCGCTTTCACGTGGCTGACCGCGTGGCCGGTGCTGATGACGCGCCCGACAATTTCATGGCCAGGCACCAGCGGGAACTGGCTGACGCCCCACTCGTTACGCGCCATATGCAGGTCAGAATGGCAGACGCCGCAGTAGTGAATGTCGATCAGCACATCGCCAGGCTGTACATCGCGGCGGATAAATTCGAAAGGTTCCAGCGGGGTGTTAGCTGCTTTGGCAGCGAATCCAGAGGAGTGCATAGTGTCTACCTGGTTGGCAAAAACCGCACAGGGTAGGGAAATGAGGCGCCAGGGGCAAGGAGGAATTGTAAAACAGGATGAACGGAATACGGGGCGACCGGAAAAAATGGTCTTCATGACGGCGGGTGCAAACTCTCAACGCGGGGCGACCGTAAAAGAAGGTCGCCCCCTACGGTTCGGGGCAACCTCAATCATGCAGGGGCGGACCCTCTTTTCCGGTCCGCCCGCAAAGGTTACTGCAGCAGCGAGATATCCGCGACCTGCAGGAACAGCTCGCGCAGCTTCGCCAGCAGCGTCAGACGGTTGATACGCACTTCTTTCTCTTCGGCATTCACCATCACCTTATCAAAGAAGTTATCCACCGCTTCACGCAGCTGGGCCAGCTCGATCAGCGCATCCTGGTAACGGCCTTCGGCGAAGAACGGTGCCAGTTTGCTGCTCAGCGCGGAGACGTAGGTCGCCAGCTTAATCTCTTCATTCTCTTTCAGCAGCGACGCCTGCACGCTGTCGTTCAGCGGCTCGGTTGCCTTCGCCAGAATGTTGGAGACGCGCTTGTTGGCGGCCGCCAGGCTGGCTGCTTCATCCAGCGTGCGGAAGTGAGACACCGCTCGCATGCGGGCATTAAAGTCAGCAGGGCGGGTCGGGCGACGAGCCAGCACGGCCTGGATAGTATCCACGCTGTGGCCCTCTTCCTGATACCAGGTGCGGAAACGACCGAGCATAAAGTCGATCACTTCATCCACCGCTTTGGCGTTCGACAACTTGCTGCCGTACAGGCGCACGGCTTCTTCCGTCAGGGTCTGCAGGTCGAGAGGCAGGTTCTTCTCAACGATAATACGCAGCACGCCCAGCGCGGCGCGGCGCAGTGCGAACGGGTCTTTATCGCCTTTCGGATGCTGACCAATACCAAAGATGCCCGCCAGGGTATCCATCTTATCAGCAATCGCCAGCGCACAGGCTACCGGGTTAGACGGCAGATCGTCACCGGCAAAGCGCGGCTGATACTGCTCGTTCAGCGCCACCGCCACGTCTTCGGCTTCGCCGTCGTGACGCGCGTAGTGCATGCCCATCACGCCCTGAGTGTCGGTGAACTCAAACACCATGTTGGTCATCAGGTCGCACTTGGATAGCAGGCCAGCACGGGTGGCGTGATTCACATCTGCGCCAATCTGTGCGGCAATCCAGCCCGCCAGCGCCTGAATACGGTCGGTCTTATCGCGCAGCGTACCCAGCTCTTTCTGGAACAGCACGGTCTCCAGACGCGGCAGGTTATCCTCCAGGCGGCGCTTACGGTCGCTGTTGAAGAAGAACTCGGCGTCGGCGAGGCGCGGGCGCACCACTTTCTCGTTACCGGAGATAATCTGCTGCGGGTCTTTCGACTCGATGTTGGTGACGAAGATAAAGTTCGGCAGCAGCTTGCCGGCATTGTCGTACACCGGGAAGTACTTCTGGTCGCCCTTCATGGTGTAGACCAGCGCTTCCGCCGGAACCGCGAGGAACTTCTCTTCAAACTTCGCCGTCAGCACGACCGGCCACTCAACCAGCGAGGTCACCTCTTCCAGCAGGCTTTCGCTCAGGTCGGCGACGCCGCCAATCTGCGCGGCGGCTTGTTCCGCACCGGCTTTGATCATCGCTTTACGCGCTTCGAAGTCCGGCTGGACCTTGCCGCGCTCGACCAGGATCTGCGGATACTGGTCGGCATTATCGATGGTGAACTCCGGCTCGCCCATAAAACGGTGGCCGCGAATAGTGCGGGCAGAGTCGATACCGAGGATTTTCGCCGGGATCAGCTCATCGCCCAGCAGCAGCGTGACGGTGTGGACCGGGCGCACGAACTGCACCTCGGAAGCACCCCAGCGCATCAGTTTCGGGATCGGCAGCTTAGCGAGGGAGGTGGCGATCATCGCCGGCAGCAGAGCCTGGGCGCTTTCGCCCGTCACCTGTGCGCGGTACATCAGCCACTCGCCTTTATCGGTGCTCAGGCGCTCGGCCTGGTCAACGGTGATGCCGCAACCGCGCGCCCAGCCTTCGGCCGCTTTGGTTGCCACGCCGTTGGCGTCGAATGCCGCCTGGATTGCCGGGCCACGTTTTTCAACTTCGCGATCCGGCTGTGCGGCGCTCAGCCTGGCGACTTTCAGCGCCAGACGGCGCGGGGCCGCGAACCAGCTCACTTCACCGTGGGCCAGGCCCGCAGCATCCAGCTCGGCGGTCACGTTGGCAGCGAAGGACTCGGCAAGGCTGCGCAGCGCTTTCGGAGGCAGTTCTTCGGTGCCAATTTCCACCAGAAAAGTTTTATCAGTCATGGCTGCCTCTTATTTCTTGTTATTGCACATCGGGAAGCCGAGTGCCTCGCGGGAGGCATAATAGGCTTCAGCCACGGCTTTCGTCAGGGTGCGGATGCGCAGAATATAGCGCTGGCGCTCGGTGACGGAGATCGCTTTACGCGCATCCAGCAGGTTAAAGCTGTGTGCGGCTTTCAGAATACGTTCGTAGGCCGGCAGCGGCAGCGGTTTTTCCAGCGCCAGCAGGCTCTGCGCCTCTTTCTCGTACTGTTCGAAGCAGGTAAACAGGAAGTCGACATCGGCGTATTCGAAGTTGTAAGTGGACTGCTCCACTTCATTCTGATGGAACACGTCGCCGTAGGTGGTTTTACCCAGCGGACCGTCGCTCCATACCAGATCGTACACGCTGTCGACGCCCTGGATATACATCGCCAGGCGCTCCAGACCGTAAGTGATCTCGCCGGTTACCGGCTTACACTCCAGGCCGCCAACCTGCTGGAAGTAGGTAAACTGCGTCACTTCCATGCCGTTCAGCCACACTTCCCAGCCCAGACCCCAGGCGCCCAGGGTAGGGTTTTCCCAGTTATCTTCCACGAAGCGAATATCGTGAATGGTCGGATCCATACCCAGCTCTTTTAACGAACCGAGGTACAGCTCCTGAATGTTGTCCGGCGATGGCTTGATGATCACCTGGAACTGGTAGTAGTGCTGCAGGCGGTTCGGGTTTTCACCGTAGCGGCCATCGGTCGGGCGGCGCGAAGGCTGCACGTAGGCAACCGCCGTCGGCTCGGGACCGAGCGCACGCAGGCAGGTCATGGGGTGAGAGGTGCCCGCGCCCACTTCCATATCCAGCGGCTGGATGATGGTGCAGCCCTGGCGCGCCCAGTAATCCTGTAAGGTCAGGATCAGGCCCTGAAAGGTCTTGGTATCAAACTTTTGCATGATGATTTCGCACGCGATACGAGTGGTGATAAAAAGTGGGCGCCAGTATACCCTTTGACCGGGCCTATTACCAAAAGGCACAGTAGGATTCATTCAGGGATATTTCACCGCCGCGCCATAAATCGGTTCATCCTGTTCTGAATTTTCCTTTGGCCGGGTTGTTGAAGCGCAGCCACCTGGCTACCCTCAATCTCGCATTGATGCAGACTTTGCCGGGAAATGAGGACGAAATGTCGCAAAAGATTGGCTGGATAGATAATTTACGCGCGGTTGCCTGCCTGATGGTGATTATGATCCACACCACCACCTGGTACGTCACCACCGGCATGTCGGTAGGAGAACACAGCTGGGACCTCTCCAACCTGCTTAACTCCGCGTCGCGCGTGTGCGTGCCGATCTTCTTTATGATCTCCGGCTACCTGTTCTTCGGCGAGCGCAGCGCCGAGCGGCGCCACTTTCTGCGCATTGTGCTGTGCCTGCTGTTTTACAGCGCGGTGGCGCTGGTTTATGTCACGCTGCTGACGCCGATCAATGAAGCGATGTCGGTGAAACATCTGCTGCAGAAGCCGGTGTTCTACCACCTGTGGTTCTTCTTCGCGGTCATCGCTATCTACCTGTTTTCCCCTCTGATTCAGGTTAAAGCGGTCAGCGCCCGCTATCTGGCAATTGCCACGCTGGTGCTGGCGCTGCTGGCGAACCCGAACACCGTTGACAGCTCGATCGCCCGCTTCCACTGGCTGCCGATCAATCTGTATATCAATGGCGATACGATTTATTACCTGTTGTACGCGCTGCTTGGCCGGGCGATCGGCACCATGGACACGCAAAAGCGCAGCGTCAGCTGGCTGGCGGGGGGGAGTTTTATCGCCTGCGTGGCGCTGATTGCCTTCGGCACTAAACGGCAGTTCGCGATTAACGGCGCCTTTGCCGATACCTGGTATCTCTACTGCGGCCCGGCGGTGTTTATTGCCGCCGTCAGCCTGCTGGTGCTGTTTAAAAACATCATGAACCATCGCGTCAATCCGTTCTTTGCGCTGATTGCGCGTAACTCGCTACCGATCTACGGCTTCCATGCGCTGTTTATCCACTTTATGCGCACCCATCATCTCGATAACACCGACCACCCGCTGATCGACATTCCGCTGGTGTTCGGTGTTACCCTGGCCGGTAGCCTGCTGCTGGCTATCGGCCTGCGGCGCATCGATCAGCGTCACTTGGTGAGCTGACCTTTTTTGCGCTCGCTGCGCGCCACTTTTAACGGGCGCAGGCGGCGGATACGCGGGTTGAGGATCACCCCCGGCATGCGCACCAGCCTGCGGCGGTTAGGGTTGGGCATCGGGCGCTCGTGCCACAGCTTGAGCAGGATCACCGTCAGCGCCAGCAGGGCGGTAATGCCGTTGGCGGCCATCACCGGCACATCGTGCATACGGTGACCGTACCAGGTCCAGCAGGAGACGCCGAAGAACAGGGCCGCCCACATCCCCAGCGACAGGCCGCTGGTGTCTTTATTTTTGACGATATGCATCACCTGCAGGCAGAACGAGCCGGTCGTCACCCACGCGGCCAGCGTGCCGAGCCAGACCGGCCACGGCGACAGAAAGATGATGGATAACAGCGCCAGCGCAATAGTGGCGGCAACAATTAACAGATTTTTCATGACTGACCTCGTGTCTGCTGTAAGCCACTGTCGACCCGCTCCAGCGCCCGGCGCATATCCTGCGCGAACTGTGGGATAGCGGCCAGTGAACCAAACAGCGTTTTCTCCTGGATAAATGCCTGTAGCGGATCGTCGCTGGCGAAGATCGCATCAAACGGCACCTCATTAAGGGCGCGATCCTGATACTCAAACGGCAGCTCGCCGCGCTGGCGCAGCTGCATAAAGCGGAACAGCAGCGCCGGCAGGATCAGCGCGGCGTGCGGCGAGCTCTGCTGCTGATAGCGGGCTTTCAGCGTCGGCACGATAAACTGCTGCAGTTTAGCGATGCTGTCCGACGAAACGCGCTGGGTCGTATCGCGCATCCACTGGTTGCTAAAGCGGTTTAGCGTGGTATCACAATAAAGCGCCAGATCGACCTGAGTCTCGCCCAGCGCGGCGGCGACATCCTGCTGCACATAATCGCGCATCCACTGGCTGATAACCGGCTGCAGGCTCTGATCAATATACTGTTTACCCAACAGCGCCCCTGCCCAGGCAATGCCGCTATGGCTGGCATTGAGCACGCGGATTTTTGCCTCTTCATACGGCGTGACGCAGCTGACAAACTCCACCCCTGCACGCTCCAGCGCGGGGCGCCCGGCAATAAAGTTATCTTCCAGCACCCACTGGCTAAAGGACTCGCAGGAGAGCGGCGCACGGTCGTCAGTAATACCCTGCTGTGCCAGCCGCGCGAAGATCGCCTCATCAAATTTTGGCGTAATGCGGTCCACCATGCCATTGGGTGCGGAGGTATTGCGCTCAATCCACGCCAGCAGCGCTTGATTACCCTGTGCGGCGACGAATTCGCGCAGTCCACGCGCCACGCTGTCGCCGTTATTGCGCAGGTTATCGCAGTTTAGCAGGGTGACGGCACCGCTGTTATCGTCCATACGCTGCTGCAGGATTTTGACTAACGCACCATACAGCGTGCTGGTCTCTTGCTGCTGCGCGAGATCGGCGGCAATCGCCGGGTGTGTCAGGTCAAGATGACCGTCCTCATTGAGGAAATAGCCGCCCTCGGTGACGGTGAAAGAGATGATTCTGGTGCGGGGGTCGGCACCGCGGGCAACCAGCGACTTAAGCTCGTTATCCCATAAAATCACCTCGCCGATCGCCTCTATCGGCTGATACTGTTTTTCCCCATCCGGTGAGATAATTTCCAGCGTGTAACGCCCCTGCTGGCGGGAAAGCTGTTGCAGGGTTTGCTGAGTGCTGCTGTTGCGAATATTGGCGAGGGAGAGGGCCCAGCTGCGGTCGCCCTGCTGGTGAAGTTGATTAAGATACCAGCTCTGATGTGCGCGGTGAAAAGCCCCCGCCCCGAGGTGCAGCCAGTATAATTGTTCATCGTTTTTTATAGGCAAACCTTATCCTTAATCTGAAACAGACTGTGACAATGTTACAGGTAACACTAGCACAGTAATTCAGCAAATTGAAATCGCGGGGGGTGACTTCACTCCTGCCAGCGCTGCAAAGCGCGGCGCAGCTGGCGTGACGAGGAGAAGCCAGCGGAGAGGGCGGCGCGTTCGCTGTTTTCCCCACTGTGCAGCCGCTGCCGGGCAATCGTCAGGCGCAGCTGCTCGTGGTAGTCGCGCACGCTAATGCCAAGATGCTGGCGGAACAGGCGCGTCAGGTGGCGCGAGCTGACGTGGACCCGGGCGGCAATCTCCTCCAGCGGCCACTCCTGCTCCGGCTGCAGCGTCAGCAGATCCTGCACGCGGTGGATCGCCGGGTGGATATGGTTGCGGTGGCGCAGCCACGGTGACAGCTGCGGATCCTCGCCCGAACGACGAAAATAGACCACCATTTCCCGCGCCACATCCAGCGCCACCTGCGAACCGCACAGATGACCGATCAGATGCAGGCATAAATCGATGCCCGCGGTAATGCCCGCGCTGGTCCAGATGCCGCGATCTTCAACGAAAATACGGTTTTCTTTCACCAATGCAGCGGGTTCTGCCGCTTTCAGACGCTCAATCACTTCGTGATGCGTGGTGCAGCTCACCCCTTTCATCAACCCGGCTTTCGCCGCCAGCAGCGCCCCGGAACAGACGCACACCAGGGTGATTTTACGCGCGTGGATCGCGGGCTGCATGCGCATCAGCCAGTTGCGCACCGCCATCGCCTGTGGCGTATCAAACCACACCTTTGAGTCGCTAACGCCGGGCAGCACCAGCAGGCTGCCGTCCGGCAGCGACGCCGGCAGCGGTTCAATACGGCTGACCAGCATATCCGTCGACATCAGCACGCTTTCATCGGGGCCGATATAGCGCAGGGAAAAGGCATCTCGCGCCAGCTTCAGCGTCTCCGCCGGGCCGGTGAGATCCAGCGCCATCACGCCGGGCAGGGTGATAAACCACACCGGGATAGTCATGTTATGCAAGCTCCTGCAGGCAGCCCTCAACGGTGCGGATTTGCGCAAAGCGGTTGATCAGCACGCTTTCGGTGCGGTGGCGTAAATCTGCAATGCTCAGAGTAATGCCGTCATGGGTAATGGGGAAAGTCAGCGTTGCTTCGGTGACGAAGGTGACGCGATAGCCGAAGTCCGAGGCGACGCGCGCCGTGGTTTCACAGCACTGCTCGGTGCGCAGGCCGCTGATAATCACGTGCTTAACCTGGTTCTGCACCAGCCAGGTCATCAGGCCGGAGTCGGTCAGGGCGTTATGGATGCGCTTCTGCACGGTGCCCGTCGCTTCATGGGTGATAAATGGCAGGCGCGTCACCAGGCCCGAATCCAACGAGAACGGGCCCTCGTCTTCGACATGGAACACATCCACCACCGGAATGCCTTTCGCCTGACAGCCGGCAATCAGCGTGCTTAGCGCCTGCTCAAACGCTGGCGTTTCTGCTGCCTCGTTGTAGCCACGATGATAGAAGGATTGCTGCGCGTCAATCACTAACAGTACGGTATCAGTCATTTCTGGACTCCTGCTAAAGGGGATTAACGCTATGATGAATGGGGATTAGCAAGGAAAGAAGGCCAAAAAAGGACAGGAAACTATCGTAAAGGGACAAGCGGATTAACTGTGAAAGAACGTCATTGCCATGGTAAAAGGGCACAGAATAAATTGTGCCCTGCAATAATTCATTTTACATAGGAAGGGCTTTATCTTTTAAAAGATCAAAATGACACATAAGAGATTCCAGGCAGAGACGTTAGTTTTATCAGGTGCCAAGATCTAAATAGGTCTAACATTCGATTGAAAACTGTAACAAAGAATACGTAACCCTACTGTATATCTAAATACAACACTGAAGCGTTATTGAAAACCCCAGTTAAAGAATCATTACCCGTATAATGAAGAGTTGAAGTGAAATCAATTTTTTTGGTGTTATCAATAACCATGGTTGCCTCTCCATCGTTTCCATCAATCGAAATGACTGAATACAGGGACCCATCTGTATTTAATTTTATTTTTCCATCATTTTGAATTCTTATTCTAACTGTCGATTTTTGCGTACATTCTACCGTTTGTTGTAAGCTAGAATTCTTACCATTAAGCTCACCACTGATAACCGAACCATGATCAAAGAAAATATTTTCAATTGAACAACTGGCTGGTTTAATCGGTGGTTCGACTCCACCACCACCTGAGCCAGAATTACATGGATATGAATCCCCATAAAAAGGGACGCCCAGTGAATAATAAGTGCTACCATCCCGCCAGACTCCACTAGCGCTACTGTAAATACATATTTTCTCATTGCCGTTGACTTGGAAGTTAGAAAGTGTACATTTTACGCCAATAGTTTTACTTTGCATATTAGACAGGGCTGAACCATAACTGCTTCCCTTAGAGAATTCTAAAGTTGGGCTACAAACTTTATAAGTACTCCCCGCCCCGCCATTAACAGATATTATCCATCGCCCTATACACTTACCGCCGAGACCAGGATCGTAACATGTAGCACTTTTTGATATTAATGCATCAAAAGTTCCACTCGGAGTGATACTAAGTGACCACAGGCCGTTCGTATTTTGAGTCCATTTCTCATTGAGATTGACATAAGCTTTACAATGGGCTGCCAGTGCAAACCATATAACCACTGCAAAGGTAAAATTTGTTAAACTTGTTGATTTAAAATAAAAGTTAGCCATTTATAATAATCTCAATAAAATCTTGAAAATCACATAGTATTATAACTGAGTGAGTAGGTGTCTTCACATAATATTTTGGGGTGTATATAATAGTAGGGCTTTATCAGGATGTTTTATTGTTGAATGCTTATTTGATTTTGGGAAATTAAAATCATAAAAAAAGACCCTCCGTAAAATGCAACTTGATCTTAGCGATGTTTAGTATGTTTAGTAATTTTTCTCTCATAAAATGATCAAAAAAAACTTTAATTTCAAAATATTCAATCCAATGAAACATAACAGATAAAAAAACTAAATTACTGTCGATTTAAAGATTAATGCTCTGCATTTATTTATCTTGAAGGCATGATGGACTGAGTTAAACATGATGAAGATCATGAAATTATAACCAAAATTTTGATAATGGACTTGCGAGAATTTATGCTTATATGTTCATCATGGCATTGTCTACAGACGTTACAGACCGTTTGCATTGAAGGGATTACTCTGTATTTCCTCTTACGAACTTGGCAGTAAATGACGCCGAAGAATATGAGAATCTTGCCGGTTTTTGGCATGGTAATATCAATCTCTCCCTGCTTTAGGGTAATGAGATCTATTGTTCATTAATTCGAAATTTATTAATTTTCACAATTTATGACCGGGTGTAATGTATTGCTAAAGTTATGACTTTGAGCAGGATTGATTACATTAAGCGTCATTTTCCTCTACGGCACACTGCAAGTAAAATAAATATAACTGATTAAACAGTCTTCACTAATGCATTGTATAAAAAACCCTAATTATAAGGTAAAGATTACACTTAATCTTAAAAGGATATAAGGATAAAATTTAGGGATGAGATAGTTCATAGAAAAAATGTCCGATTGATAAAGTATTTTGTTCGCGCGGAAATTATTTTTCCTTCGTCTTTATTCTATCCTCTTGCAGTGTTGCCATACTATAGAGGGAGAAATTAATGAAGCGTTTTCAGGATAAAGTTGTGTTAATTACAGGGAGCTCGAAAGGAATCGGGGCCGCCACCGCTAAACGGATTGCTGCAGAAGGAGGTATTGTTTGTATAAACTACTCGCGCGGGAAAGAGAGTGCCGAAAATTTAGTGGACTATATTAATAAACAAGGTGGGAACTCCTTATGTATACAGGCCGACGTGGGTATTGAAAGTGAGGTAAATGGCATGATACATAAAATTGCTGAGCAATATGGTAGGTTAGACGTGTTGATTAATAATGCTGGTGTCTACGCTACCAACCGTCTTGAAGAGTTCAATGATAGTGACTATGACAGGCATTTTAACCTAAACGTTAAAGGCCTTATCTATTGTTGCAAAGCTGCGGTAACTGCTATGCCCAAGTCGGGGGGGAGTATTGTTAATATTAGCTCAAGCGTAACTTCATTTACACCATCCAATTCGCTCATTTACACCGCATCAAAAGCTGCTGTTGATTCTATAACTAAGACGCTAGCTAACGAACTGGGGGGAAGAAACATTCGCGTTAACGCGGTAAATCCGGGGTTGGTCATAACTGAGGGTGTACACGACAGTGGATTTTTCGATAACGACTTCAAAACGTACATTGAATCCATGACCCCTCTTGGCCGTATTGGTGAACCTGGTGATATCGCACCAGCCGTAGCTTACCTCGCCTCAGATGAGGCCGGCTGGGTTACCGGCGAAAATCTTATCATCGGCGGCGGCTTGCATTAACTTTACTTGAGAATATTAATATGAAATTAGATAAATTTTACGGCCCGTTAATCAACGGTGTGTTTGAGTTTGATAGCCAAGATACTCATCCCGTAATTTCACCCTCAACGGGTCAGTGCCTGACGAATTTGCATTATTGCAGCGAAAAAGATGTCGAGCGTGCAGTTATGGCGGCACATGCAGCATTTCCCGCATGGAAGGCTTTGGGGCAACAGGTCCGTGCGTCTATGGTTAAGCAATTGGCCGATACGTTAGAAGACAATATGGAAAGGATGGCCGAAATCGATGCATATGATGTAGGGCGTTGCATTAATGAAATCCGGCGTGATTATCAAACGGCGGTCCGGCACTATCGCTATTTTGCTGCAATTATCATGGGTCACGAAGATACAGGCAGAAATATAGCAGATGGATACAGTCTCGCCAAGCGGGAGCCTCTCGGTGTTTGTGGGCAAATTATACCCTGGAATGCACCAGCAATTATGGCAGCTTTCAAACTTGCACCAGCGCTGGTTAGCGGCAACACGGTAGTACTAAAAGCAGATGAAAATGCCTCGTTGTCAACACTGGAATTGGGTAAGTTGATAACTAAAATTTTCCCTGCCGGCGTAGTCAATATTATTACAGGCTTGGGGAATATTTCGGGTGCAGCACTGACTAGAAATAAGCATGTACGTAAACTTTCCTTCACCGGAAGCACGGAAGTGGGCAAGCTAGTGGCCAAAGCTGCAGCAGAACGTCTGGTGCCTGTTACCCTTGAGCTGGGTGGAAAAAGTCCTAACATTGTTTTTCCTGACATCATGGATATGGATGCTGTGGTAGACAACGTAACCTTCGCAGCTATACACAATAACGGTCAATCCTGCCTTGCCGGTACCCGGCTGTTTGTTCACTCAGAAATCTATGACAGTTTTAGCAGAAAGCTTATCGCTTCGTTTGAACGTATTTGTATTGGCTCTCCTTTGGATGAGGATTCGAGAGTGAGTTGCCTTGTTTCTGAAAAGCAGGGTAAACGAGTTCTCTCTTATATTAAGATGGGCGAAGATGAAGGTGCCACTCTACTTACCGGAGGTAAGCGCCGCATTGTAGCGGGTTGCGAGGAAGGATATTTTATAGAACCCACTATTTTTGAAGCAAAAAATTCAATGCGGATATGCCAGGAAGAGATTTTCGGGCCGGTACTGACGCTGATAAAATGGTCAAACTATGAAGATATGATCGCTCAAGCCAACGACAGTGAGTACGGGCTGGCATCAGGGATTTACACAAGTAGTTTGAAAAATGCCATGGATACAGCGGACAGGCTGGAAGCTGGCTCGGTATGGATTAACCGCTATTCGAATATTACCGATGGGACAGCTTTTGGAGGATACAAAAACAGCGGCATTGGCCGGGAGTTCAGCAAAGAAACACTCAATGCTTATACACAGACCAAGACTATTACACTTCAGTCGGAAGTACCTCCTGCGTGGTTTACAAATAAATAATTATCTATGCACAAGGATGTGCATCCGCTGATTCCGTTACAAGTAGGGGACCGACTTGACATAATTTAGTTTAATTTTTTTCGTAGAGCTCTCCCTGGAGAAGAAAGTTTTTTACACTGTGAAAATTTTGCGATTGACACTAATGAGTGGCTTATATTTCTTTTCTCATGTATATGCGTCTAATTCCATGCTGGCAATCTAAAATTCCAAAACTTTCATAGCCCTGATTTTTGTAATAATCAGGTGCTTGAAAGTTATAAGTGTCCAGAGTGATGAATTTGCAAGCTGATGATAATGCATACTCCTCAGCTTTCTTTAATAGCACTTCTCCCAGACCATTACCTCTCTGCTTTTCATCGACCCATAAAAGATGAATGTACAGCCCATGTCCATAAATCTCGCCCGTAATCCCTGCAATAGTATTTTTGTTGTCATCAATAATTCGAAACGAAATTTCTTCGCAGTTATTAAACATAAATTTAGAGTTGTGTTCATCAAGTTTTTTCGATAAAAGTGATTTCAGCTCTTCATTCTTACCTACAGTTTTTTCAATTTTCTTCACGGGAGCCTCTAAATGCTTTGGTATATTAACTAAAGGAGATGACAATGCTGCATGTTGCTCTAAGGAAATCAAATGTTGCATCAAGCCTGAATTGCAAATTGCAGTTACTAGATCGTAATTGTGAAAATAATTATTTCTCAAAGGTTTCACTATTTTAATTTAAACTTATTTGGTGTTAATTCCGTTAATAACTTTTTGGGGTTGGGTTTTTTTAACATCAAATCCCATATGTGTTTTTTATCAGTAAATATCACTGAAATGTATAAGTTAGCACCGCAGTATTATTAAAATCACCATTTACATGATCTTTACCGATGTAGCTCAGTTTTGATGTAACGTCAATCGAAACTTCTTTTTCGACTGTAATCTGCCCACCTCCAGCAGTACCGTTTATTGAAATTGTAGAGTATAAAGTTCCATCTTTGTTCAGCGTAACCTTTCCACTGTTCTTAATGCTTAACTTAATATTAGCTTTTCGGTTACACGTGATTTTACTTAGTGCGCTGGCTAATGAGTTGTTAATTTCATTTGCTGGGACTTGGTTATGATTTATCGTGATATCTCCGATGTTGCAATTTACGGGTTCAATTGGCGGTTTTACCGCTCCTTCTCCATTTCCGTAGCAGTATTCATTTCCATAAAAATTAATGCCATTATAAATGCTTTGCTGATCGTCTTTCCATGTTCCGTCTGTAGTATTATAAAAGCAAATTTTTTCATTTCCATTTACTTCAAAGTTACCAATACCACAACGTTCTCCCATCGTTTGAGCATTGATCAAATTCATAGAGGCCTTGTAGGAGGTTCCTCTAGGTATCCTAACCATTGGGCGGCATATTGCTGAATAGTTTGCCACCCCGTTAGTAATAACCAAGCGCCACGTTGCATTGCAATATCCATTAGAAGTTGGAACGTAGCATTTTGGATTGTTATAATAACGTGGCTCCAAGGTCCCTCTTGGGGTAATAAAAAATGACCACAAACCATTTGACAACTCTTTCCATTCCTCCGTCAGTTTGACTTCAGCCTGCGCATAATTTCCACTCGCGCAAATGAAAACCAGCATAAGCAGAATTGGTTTTTTTATTGATAGGTTTACTAATTTACAGATCATTTATCTTTTTATCCGGATTGTCGAGAAAATTATCATCAAAAAACTGATGTGCACGAAACGCTAGAATGCACATTCTTTTGCTAAAAAGTATCCTTTGTGGCAGTTTTTGTTTCAATGTGTATGTATAGTAGGTCTTTTTTTTAACAATTTTATTGTGGTATTCTTTTTTTCTTGATGGTTGCTTTTTTAACTTAAGTCGGGGTGTAAGGTAGAAAACAACAGATTCCATTTTCATTTAATCTTAGTGAGGGAATGTAATGCTTACAAACTAGGTTTTTGATATGCCCATAAATAGATTTTTATTTTTTATGGTTACTGTAAATGTTCGTGATTTAGATTTTTGTGCCTTATATTGGTGTTTTTATGGGTTATTGTTCTGTTTTTTTAGTGGCTGCAAAGTCTTTTGTGTGGTTGAAGGGCAACATGTCAGACTTTGGTGCCTTGAAGGTAAGCAGTCTTCCCTCTTATTAAAGGACTATTGAAGGAGGCGGTTTACAGCCCTTGAATCAGCTACCTCAAGTGTAATGTATGGCTTTGGAATAATTAAAATTTTTCAGGGGATTTAAGTTGATGATTGTCATTCTCGCATAAATGCTATTAGTTTGCGAAACTCGTATAAAACAAGAGTAATTCTGCCTGGAGTGTTTTTGCGATGACCCTAAATCCCATTAATGACTTATTTTAAATAACAAATCTCAAGCTTTGTTTTATGCATAGATTTTATTCTTACAAGTTATTTTGTTGACTAATCCCAGTGTTAAAGTTTCATTTATTCATGGATTTCTTAATCCTTAACTCCAAAACATAAAACCATGAGCAGTGAACTTTTATATGTGCTCGTTAAACCATGAAATTTGCGCCGAGAGCACTTCCTCACGCCAGGGGGAACGGTACAGGTCATAACGCGCCGCACCTGCAACCCTGTAGAGATATTTGACGCCATTTAATCCTTCGTAGACTTCGTTCACCTGGTCCATAGGTATCATGTCGTCGTATTGGGAAATCATCATCAACGTTGGCTGATGCACCCCTGCTGCATAAGGAGCGACCCGAAAATGTAATAGTTCACGTAAAGTCAAATATGGCATCCGGGTAACCATCGCCGGACAAGCACGCCGCTGTTGGCAATAAAATTGTCTGGACGAGCGATCGCGTATCAGTCTACTTATGGGTACCCACAGTTCTCTGCCTTCAATACGTTGAAGCCGAGCTCGCTCCTGCAATGCCTGAGATAAATTCTTACGCGCCTCGGCGGTCATGCCGCGGCTTACTAAAGCAGGACCATCCAGCAGCGGCATCTGGCTGACTACACAGCGCACCTGAGCATTGCGGTAGGCAACACAAAGAGCATGGGCTCCGCCCAGACCGGTCCCCCATAAGCTAACACTATGTTCATCCAACTGGGGGTGTTGGTGTATCCAGTTAAGCACCGCACGTATATCCTCCTGCTGATGTGCCGTAATCAACCTACCTCTTTCGCCAGTGCTGTGGCCAAAGCCGCGATAGTCAAAGGTCACGACCGCAAACCCATTTTTGGCAAAAAACTGTGCAATATCAGGCAACAACATTTCCTGTACGCCGCAAAAATCATTGCACATCACAATCACCGGTAATGCCGCGGGATTTTCAGTACCCTGCATATGCTTGATGGCATATAAACGGAGCGCCAATAAATCATCCAAAAACGGTACTATCACTTGAGTCACTATCACATCCATAAGATCTCCTTCCCGGGACGGGTGATTGCCTGTGCCAAATAACCGATCAAAGACCTGGGGGGGCTGGCGCGGCTTTGCTATTGTCTATTCTGAGCTCATACACCATGGTTGCATTAGGTGGTACATTTGGTGCATAGCCTTTCTCGCCGTAAGCCAGTTCCGCTGGTACCACCATGGTTAGCGACCCATGATTTTTTAGATGACCGATAGCTTCACGGAACAATGGCGGGTATGCGCTAAGTGGCTGAGATAGCACGTTACCTGTCAGTGACATATCCTGAATCACCGTCCCGTCCGTTAAGGTTTCCTTGACTACAACATCAACGATTGCCGTTTCGTGAAGTGGTGTATCACCAGCGTAATCCACCCGATACCAGAACCCGGATGATGACTTCTTCACACCCTGTTGCTTAATGAAGTCGGCTATGAATGTCTCGCCTGATTTTTGCTGAGTGGCGATCATCTTCTCTCGGGCCACGTTGACTGCCTGTTCCGAATCAGCCAAGGCCTGGATGAGAACATCACGCGGCAGCTGAGGCTCTCCGCTAAAGGCATCCACTACCCCGGCTAATATCGTCTTATGATCTGGCTTCAAGCCCCACGTTTCGCGCTCCTTGAGTAATGTAAGGATGTCACGCCCCAGCGCATCGCCAGCAGCATAGGCTTGCTGTTGTGAGGGGTGATTCAGCATTTGCGGTTTAGCCAGCCATACTGCACGCCTACGTAGCTCATCCATCTCGGACTTCATCTGTTTGAGGTTCTGAGTCTCTCTGGTCAACTCAGCCTCACGTTCACTCATCTGTTTGGTCAGTAGATCACTTTGTACTTTTAGCTTTTCGCGATCCTGCTTAAGAGCCGATAGCGACGCGTCTTTTTGCTCGGCGATCACTTGGAGGTCTTTAGCACGTTTCTCAAACTTCTTCAGTTCCTGGTCTTTGAGCGCCAACTGGTCAGTGAACTCTGCCTTTTCTTTCTCCAGACGCAAAGCGTGCGTTGAGCGCAGTGTTTTCTGTTCGGCTTGCAGCGATTTAAGTTCAACCTTAAGTGCTTTATGCTGCTCCTGTTCAGCCGCCAGCTTCTGCTGTTGATGCAAAAGGTCGCTGCTCTTCTCATCGAGAACCAGTTGCAAGGCCTCAAGTTTTTCCGCCATGGGGCGCTGGCCATCATTGGTTTTTGTCTCATCGTCCGACTGCTGTCGCTTAAGCAGTATGATTTGCTTATTCAAAATGGAGATTTGGTCCTGCGCTTGCTGCAAAGATGCACGTTCATGTCTGACGCGTTCCTGCAGTTGAGCGATTAACGCACTGGCGCGATTTTCATCTGACACACCTGTAAACACATTGCGCAGTCCATTGAAAAGCTGACTTAACGGCACTTTTTTTAGGTTATTTAAGTTTTGCTCAGCCTGAAGCCGACGGGCAATTTCTGCCGCTAAGGCACTCTCCTGTTTATTCAAAGTGGCCTGCTGCCTGGCGATTTGAGCGTCGCGCTGCTTCAGGGCATGGCGCAGCGCAGGACTTTCGGAAGGCATGGCCTGAGCCAAACCATTAGCCGGTTTATGTGAAATTTGTGAGGCCTGCTCTTTGATATGTTTGCTGCTATATTGCTCGGCAAACTCTAACAGAGCTGGAATACCATCCTCGGCACGTACACTTTCTGCAGTCCACAGCACAGGAAGCATTAATACCAGACGACGCAAACGGGCGGTCAATTTCATTTAACTGACTCCACCCCGTCAACCAGCGCGTTAAGCAGGGCTTGACTAATATTGGAGCACAAGCGATTAACCTTAAACTGGTAAAGCGCATCCATCGTCTCCTGAGTATTATCGTTAACCTGCGCTCGCATGCGGGCATACTGCACTGTACTGTGCATCAGTCTGTTGAAAGCTTGATGGTACTGCTTATGCTGTCGCGCAGAGACCTGCTTCAGCATATCCAACTGGTTCTGACAGAGCACCATTTTGGGCGCTATACGCTTAGGTTCACTGGTTGATTCAGCTACCTTTAATGCAGGAGACTGCAACTGCACAGTGTCTTGGGCCTCTTTAGCTCTATTGCTATCTATTGGCGGTTTGTTGGTTCCGCAAGCGCTTAGAAAATGACTCAAGCCCAGTAGCAGGCAGATCGGTGCAAATCGACGACACAGGAAATAAATTTTTCTCACGTTCAGTTTCTCATTAGGTGAAACAGTCCACCGCAGCGAAGCCAGTGATACAACTCTTCATTACGCTTGAATCCCAGCTTTTGCATTACCGTGCGCTTATGTGCGCTGACGGTTTTGGCACTAATCTTCAGGTATTGTGGAAGACTTTTTTGTGGCATTTCCTGTGTCAGGCAAGTCATGACTTCCTTTTCGCGTTTAGTCAATTTCAACAACGCACAGCACCGACAGTTTCTTGCAGGAAAGACTGATGAATCACGTTCACTTAACGCCTTCTCAACTATGGCCAGAAGGGACTGAGGGGAGGCTGCACGTAACAGGCTGCCATAGTGACAAAGGCACCGGTATCCACCAGGTTTATTCTCCATGCTGTCACGTACGACTATGTATATCGGTGATCTTGCACCCCGGCGGCGCGATTGAATGAATAATGGTTTCGGCAACTCGTTATTTACGGACCATAGGACCAGATCAGCCCGCGCGATGCTCTCCTCACCGACAAAAAAGACGCCTTGTCCCCGTTGTTTAAAATAGGGTAATAAAATCAGCTTTACACCCTGAGCAAAAAATCTATTGGTATCAATTACGCATATAGTCATGATCTTATTCATTGAGTGTCCCCAACTGATTCAGTTGAGCGGCGAATCTCCACGTTAAAAAGTACATCGTCAGGAAATAACAGGGCTGCCTCACGACGATAATGCTCTGCCAGTTGGTATTGCTGCTGGTAGTGCAATATGGATATCAGGCTGGCGTAAACATTGGCATCAATACGGCGGGTCAGATAGCCCTGTGCCCAGCGGGCATAACCCGTAAGCAATGCTTCATTTTGCGTCTGGTTATAGGTCAGTAAGGCATTTACCTGTTCATCAAAGTCCACGCGTTCCTGATGTACCCAGCGCGAAAGCGCCGGCATTGCGCGCACCTCCTTAACATCAATAAGACCGTTCCGTTCTGCACGGGTGAGCGTCAGGCCGCCTTGCAGGGTGAAAAACATGAGCACTAATGTGACTGCCGCTGCCAGAGGGAGTAGATACTGCAATGTGAGGCCAGCAAAGCGTGGTAAGGGTTTACGCTCTGCTATACCACTGACCTGGCACTCCAGTGTTCCCAAGATGATCAGGAAAATCATAAAATGCAGCGCAGACAGGTAAAAAGGGTGCTCAAGCTGGGTGTGCAGCGCCATTGGTAGTAACAGCAGACAGAGAGCTATCTGTTCGCCGGCCTGGTTGCTGCCTGCAGCGATTTCACGTCGATCCATTTGCCACGCGCGTACCGCAAGGCGCAAGCCACCTGATATCAGCAGCCCCATACCAAGAAGGGCTACAACACCGCCTTCCACCCACCAGAGCAAAAGCTCATTATGGGGATGACTGGCGATCTCTGTCACTAGCGTGGGCGGCACCTGGTTAATACGATAGTGAAGGAACTGGTATTCAAATCCGCCATAGCCCCAACCTGAGAAGGGTCTTTCGTCAATCATGCGCAGCGTGTCGCGGAGCATAGTCCAGCGTGCGTGGTTGGACGCATCATGAGCTATGTACTCCAGATTGCTTTCGGCAGTTGAAAGCAGCATCGAAGCAACGCCAGTCACAACCCCGATGACTATTAGCATCGCGGCTCTCTTACAGGCTAAGGGTGATGCATTTTTAAAACGCAACAGGAACAGCACTGCAACCAATGCCCCGCCCAGCCAACCTACCCGGGACTGTGTCCATACCAGTAAGGCAGGCATAACCAGCAGCGAAAATATCAGGAAAGCCTGGCGACAGTGCTCATGCCATGCCTTACGCAGGATAAAACCCGGTAGCAGAAACAGCATCAGCGCCAACGCCAACCCGGTGGCCGTAAAACTCGCCAGTATATTCGGCTGCTGGAAAATGCCATAAGGGCGATTACCCTTTACAGGAACCCAGGCAAACTCGGGGAAAAACAACTGCACCAGCGCCAGAACCGCCTGCCCGCAGGCCGCCAATAGTAGAATCAGCCACAGCACCTGGCGCTGATCCCGTCGAAGACGCAACTGTAGCCAGGTAAAATAAAATACGAGGCCGGCAAACAAACCGGCTAAACGCCAGGCCGCACGCGGTGCTGCAGCCGGATCGGCATACAATAGCGGAACGGTAAGCACGGCCACACCAACGATAAACATCGGTAATGCAATAGTGCTAAAAATTATTTTCTTAGCTTTGAAGTTCAGGGTGATTATAAGTATAAATAGTGCCATTGTAGCCCATGAAAAAATATTCATAGGCAACGACAGGCCTGTAGCTCCTTGATTCAAGAAGTAGCCATGCATGCCAAAAAACGAGATTATAACCGGGCAGGCGAAAATAACCTTTTGCATCAATAGAGCCCCATAAAAATAATTTTAATAAATAAAAAATCAAGACCTGACTCAGGCATTAAGATGCGATAAAGAAATCATCTTCCACAGTTAAATAATCTAAAGAAAAATATTGATAAGGCGTGTGTCATATTTTCATTCTTTAAGCGTCATGATAAATTTTTTCATTGATTTGAAAAAGCTTACGCCATAATTGGACTAGGTTTTCACTCAATTAGGGAAAGTATGGAAACCCTACTTGCACGAATACAGCAAAGTTTTACAACTTTCCAATTCCATATTTTCAGCCATTATAAGGGTGACAAACAAGTACATGGTCGGGGTTTCCCACCAATAGTGTGATATTACTTGTTATTCGTATGCAATGTTAAAATTAGCCACCGCGCTAAAATCACCTTTCTTGATTTTTCGTTCGCTAAGAGCATCCGGTTCAGCCATTACATAAGCCTGGAGAAAGATAACGTTGTTGCCATCGGTAATATCCTGCCCGCGACTTTGTTTATTTAACGCTAACGCAACACCATCTTGTGTCTCCAGGCCGATGGCGATACCACTGGCTTCACTACCACTGGCTGGAGCAAGCAGCCCAGGCAGGCTAATGCTCTCCGTGCCGCTGAACGTTACTTTTACTGTATTTCCTAATGTCGTATCACAGTCCATAAGGCGCAGCTGGAATGGCTTGCTGAGAGTGCGCGTATTCAAATACAGGTATTTATCGATTACTGAACCAAAATTAACTGCAATACTTTCATCTTCAGGAAGAAGCGTACAGGGTTTCGCCACCAGATTACCACTATAGGATACATTTACTGATGGTGCAGAGGCGGCCTGAGCTGTATTAATTGTTGCCAATACTAAGATCAATCCATAGCTTGCTTTTTTTAAATGCACTTCATTACTCCTACGGATATTCCAGCTGCAACATGGCGGACGAGATAAAATGTTCACCGGGTAAATCAGCTCCTTTCCGTTTTACGGGTGTTGCTACAAAGGTCAACGAAGTCTGGTCGGCCGAAACAGGAAGCGTCGTTCCCACGTTAAAATCCGTCAGAACGCCGTTAACCGACTGGCTACGTAAGTTAATGCCAAAGTCCGTAATATTGCTTTTCACTGCGGCATTATCAAAAGCTGTAACATCGCCGACGTATCGGACGACGACGTCTTGACCGTTACCCGAACATTGGTACATCATATTGAATGTCTGTGCGTAATTCTGGCCATCGATTTTATTAACACCTACTTCGTCAAAAGAGATTTCAATTGGCTGGCCATTATTTATTTCACAGGGGGGGTTCTCCATTAAGGTACCATGAAAAGTCATGTTATCATCCGCCATAACGGGAGAAGCCAACCATGCACTGACTATGCATAACACCAGGGCTACTAGCAAAATTTTTATCTTCATCTGTTTATCACCTTTCACTGGTACGCCACCATCAGAGTTGCGCCAGCATTAAACTCTCCACCCGTTAGCGTAGCCCCCGCCTTTTTTACCGGGACTGCCTGCAATACAGGTTTATCGGGATAGGTGAATTGTACCCAGTTATTAATGGTTAATGGCTGCCCGTTTGCCCGTAGCGCTATCCCAAAATCAGCGATGTTCGTTTGTAGTGCACTGGTATCGAAAAAGGTCTGATTTCCCATGACCATTAGTTTCATAGCGTTGGAGAAGTTACCATTACATTCAAGACTGTAATCTACTAATCTTAGGTAATTGATGCCGTCTACGTTCTTCGTAATTACATTAGTACCGAAGTCCACGTCGATCGTTTTATCCCCGTTAATGATGCAGGGAGGAGGAGCGACCACGGTGACTTTTACCTGAACCGTCGACATAGCAGCACCCGCGCTAAAATTCCAAATAGACATAATTGAAACCAGTAAAGCTAAGGCAGCAGCAGCATGATTGTTTTTTATTTTCACAGGAATCTCCTCAGTTATAACTGAGCTGAAAATCTACCGCTGCGCGGTAAGCTCCGGCCACCAGGGGTGCCGGAGTTCGTTCAGCCGTCACGGTATAAGTCAGACTGTCCTGGCCTTGAGCAAGGAACAGGGGGACGCCACGACTCCCAAGCCGCACATCATGCCCGCTGCCGTCTAGCAAGCGCAGCCCAAGTCCGGAAACTCCATCTGCTCTGATTAGCTGAGGGTTGTCCATATCAGCGGGAGCAATGAAGCTAACGCTGACCGTCGGCTGTATAGCTGCCCAGTACCGGGCGCCAGTCCGTTCATCACGCTGACTGGCAGAGTTTCGTAAGCAGTCCGTTAGTCTCAGTTCGAAAGCAACTGGCGAAGCCCTTTCCCCAGGGGAACTTAGTTGTGCTGTACCGGCTTCTCCGAGCCAGATATCCTGACGTGCGCTATTCATCTCCAGCCGACAAGCGCTTTCAGTCAACACACCCTGTATATGCAAGGTGCCGTTAGCACCCTCTACCTCCCAGTTATCTGCCGCGTGTAGCGGCAGCAACGTCATCTGGATCGCGCACAACGTTATCGCTAACGCACCGATGTAACTGTAATAGCGAAAATCATTAAGCCAGCGATCTGAGTTTGCTTTTTTATTATTGTTTTCAGTCATTTTAGTTACCTCATGAAACACTAAGCTTTTTAATCGTTATGCACGATTTGTTTGGTTATGGCGCTTTTTTATTCTGAACAACCTGACAACTGCTTCCGCTACAGCTGAAACTCAGCTGTGGCCGCCCGCCGTAATCGTTAATGTAGGTCAGTACCGGTGTGGTACCTACACTCGCAGCACTGACTGTCAGCGGTGCGTTACTCATAGGTGGCACCATGAAAGGTTCAAATCCTTTCGCGCCGGCACCTGCGATCTTGTTGCTGGCATCCACGATAGTGACGTAGTAAGGCGTGGGATTGTTTACCACAAACTTGTCACCTTGCCTGGTCAGCGTCATCTGTTCCTGAGCCGGCGCTGCATTTTTTTGAATTGCAATCGCGGCGGGGCGGTAAAAGAGCTTGATACGCGTCTGTAGCGCTATCTGCAGCGTGTTGGGCTTATCGCTTTTAGGCGGTATTTCACGCAGGTTAAAGTAGTACAGACTCTCTCGATCCTGTGGCAGTCGTTTAGTTAGCGGTAGGGCCTGGATTTTAATCTGGCTTGGCTTACCCGGTTCGATGCGCTGCACTGGTGGCAGGACCGTCATCGGTTCCTGGATTTTTTTGCCAGACTCATCTTCCAGCCAGCCTTGAGCCAGGTAAGGCAGCTGCTTATTCTGATTGCTGATATTTAGGCTGATCGATGATTGATCTCCGTTGAAAATAACTCGGGTACGGTCAAGAGCAATCGCGGCTTGAGCCTGCTGTGCAACTATTGAGAACATCCACGCTGCTGCCAGGGCCGTCGTCAAAATATATTTTTGTTTCATCGCTAATTTCTCATGTTTTATTAATGTGGTTCACCAGATACAATTCAGGTTTTAATCGAGCTTATGATTGAGCTGTTTTTTTTGTCATATTCTGCTTACTGTCATCTGTAACAAGGTTTTCCGCTGCCATTACATGGCAGGGCAGTAGCAGATTGCTCTGCAAGTCTATTAATAGCGGAGCCGGTAGGTTTATTTCGCACTTTGCCGTACCATCCCAGTGCACCATCATGCGATCGCCTGCGTTAATTCCGCTCAGATATACGCTTCCGCCATCATTAACAATCCCTGTCTCCTGCTTACGACTGTTCAGGACAGTTGCCCCGAATGGTGGAGAACTACCGTCGGCCAGCTTAATAATGGCCATCGCTTTTTCTCCCGCGATTACACCAAATTTACGATAGCCGATCGCACCTTCAGTCAGCGTGGCCTGAACCACCGATTTAGTTGCCTCTGCGTTCTCACCTAGCTTGTTAAGGTCGATACTGGCCTTATTTCGGTAGTAGCTGCTGACATCTGCCACGACCACTTTGCCCCAGGCATTGGTATTTGATGTTGCACCATACCCACGTACTGGCACATCCGGCACTCCCTCGGTATCCAACAGCATACGTGTCCCACCCATCATGCCCGCACGGTGAAGCGCTCCGCCTTCTGGAGTAAGAGTCGCACCACCTTGAGCAGAGAATCCGACTGCGCTGTAACGCCCTTCCTGATAGCTCGCGTTAGCACTTAATCGCGCCATATCACCGTCGTGATTATAGTAACCACTCACATTAGCTCCGCTACGAGACGTTCCCGTAGACAGTTGGTAATTGTTGTTTTCATCAATGCGGTCGTAATAACCCACTCTGTGAGTGATATCTTTCCGATCAACGGTGGCGTTGTAACTGACGTTGCCATTGTTACCCCACGGCATTGACAGCGATAGATACATACCGTCATCATCACTACCGTTGTAACGGTTACGATAAGCCGACAGTGACATGCTAAGATTCTTAAAGCGGCCGATATCAAAATAGCGTGATAGTGTCATGTTGTAGCGATCGTTAGCCGGGCGATCCCAGTACGTTTGATGGCTGTAATTCAGATATGCACTTAGCCCTAAATCACGAAACTGCTTATTGAAAGAGAGCGTGTACATTTCCTTACTGCCACCAACCCGGTAACCGTTATTATGCGCGTCGAGGTATTCGCTCATGCTCATAAAATCCTCTTCCGAGAAACGGTAGCCTGCAAAAGTTACCTGACTGTCGATCTCTTCGAAGGTCTTTGAATAGCTGACCCGATAAGATCCGCCGCTAAGCGTCTCCGCTTCTCCTGGCAGTTTTGCCCGCGACTGCGTGGCATCAAACGACAACGCACCTAAGATCATCAGATCGCGACCGATACCGACTGAAAGGGCGTTGTAATCGCCCCCAAACAGGGCCCCACCGTATAACGACCAGCCGTTGCTTATTCCCCAGGAAAATTCACTGGTACTAAACACTGGACCGTTTGAGCGGTGCGCAATGTCAGATGGTTTTCCGGCGGCGAACTTAAAGCGCACCGAACCCGGTCGCGTCAGGTATGGAATGTTGGCAGTATTCATAGTGAACTCCTGCACGCTGCCATCTTGTTCTTCTACCCGCACGACCAACTCGCCCGAGACCGCATCGTTGATGTCCTGGATGCGGAATGGCCCTGCAGCAACCTGAGTTTCATATAAAATCCGCCCCTGCTGGCTAATGACCACTTTGGCGTTAGTTTTCGCTATGCCGACAACTTCCGGGGCATAACCTCGCAGGTTAGGCGGTAGCATATTGTCGTCCGATACCAGGCTTGCGCCAGTAAAGCGGAAGCTGTCGAACATACCGGAATCAAGATAACTTTCTCCAATGGTCAGCTTGGATCGCAGAGCAGGAAGGGCTCGATAAGCATAATATCGGCTCCAGTCCAGTCTTTTAGTCGCTGCCTGGCCGCTTCCGGCCTGATGGTCGACATTACCTTGCCAATCCGCGCGTAGCCTCCATGCCCCCACGTTTGCTCCTGCGGTTCCGGCACCACTCAGGGAATAATTTTGGTTGCCATTAAGCTGTTGACGCTGTGTTTGAGCATTAACGTTGTAGTCAAAAATTATTCCTGGAATTCCTTCATCCCAGCGAGAAGGTGGATCCCAGTCCGGCGAGGAATACTCCAGATATGCCTGTGGAATACTCAGGTATAAGGAGGACGTCGCAAGATCAGGGCGCACTTCCATCCCCTTCAAGCTATCAACATTTAAACATCCACCTTGATGCCACCAGAGCAGATCTTGAGCTACATCGGGCTTTAAACCAAGCAGGCCAACCAGCTCTGGTGACAAACAGGCACGACTTCCTTTGGGATCATTTTCCGGTGGAAAAAAATTGACGACCTGCTCAGGAATGTCATCTTTATTGATGTGTATAGCCATGGTGTAGGCTCCTGGCATAATATACCCACCGCGAGAAAACTGACTCAGGTCAATATTGCTCCGGTCGTTAACGTCCAGCACATCAATGTTGAATTCAATCGTTTCTGCAGCCCAAATTGAGGAACTCCCAATAGCCAAAGAAATGCTCAACCCCAATGCATTAAGACGAAAGATTTTCCTCGTTGTGGATAATAACCCAACCATAAAACCAGACCTTTAAAATGAAGAGCAACAGTTATTGTTACAATCAATTCCCGGCGTTCAATAATAAGCCATTTTTAACCGTATTGATGATTTGTATCTACCAGAAACTAAGAGCTGCTTGTTGGAAACAAGCCTCATTGTATAATCCAACTTCATGCTTCCATGGCTTATTTCTCGCATAGGCATGGCTTCGCCAGGGATCGCACTGTTCCCTTGGGAATCTTTTATTTCAAGTGCGATTCCTTTAGCATCCCCATCTATCCCAAAAAACTTACCGTCTACATTGCCGTCGAAGGTTACCTGGAAATACTGCCAGCCAGGTAAACTCGAGTGAGGGCGTGTAAGCTCACAGTTAATCAACTTGATACTAAATGGTTTTGATCTCCCAAAACCCTCCTGAATTATCTCACCAGTTGGCACTGTATCCATATCAATAGTCTGGTCGCGACTTTCTGATGAAATAGCACATGCACTATCAATAATAGCTCCTTCCATATTGACAATGCCCCATCCTGAGAAAGTGGCAGAGGCTTGCGACACAGAAAAAAACGAAGCCAGTATTATCAACAATGAAGGAGGCACTACCCAATAATGATGTTGAGTCATAACCTTGATAACCATTTGAGTCATTTATAAAGCATGCGGAATTTTCCGCATGCTTGAATATTGCTACATCAAAAAATATTACTGATAGGCCATGGTGAAGTCGGCCACGCTGGTGAAGTCACCAGGGATAACAGCTTCGGATGCATTATCACCCTGCAGATAAGCTCGGAAACGCAGGATGTTTTTACCTTCAATAACCTTCTGAGTTGAAGTTGCTTCACCCATTTTGATGAGTTTACCAGCAGTATCGGTCAGTGCGATGCTTGCACCTTTGGCTGCGCCGTTGATAGCCAGGCGACCGCTTTCATTTTCAACACCAGTAAAGGTTACAGAAACATTCTCTTTACCTTCTTCAATTTCGCAGTTTTCCAGTAAAATCTGGAATTCTTTTGGTGTAGACTGGCCACCGTTCTTCAGGGCAACTTTAGAAACCTGGCCGAGGTTAACAGTCTGGTCAACAGACTCAGGGTTGATTGAGCAAGGAGCGTCAATGATAGAACCTTCAAAGTTAACTACACCCTGACCCTGGTTGGCCGCATGAGCCACAGAGGATGCACCGAAAGCAATTACTGCTGCCATCATGATTTTGTTCAGTTTCATTTTTATCTCCAAATTTTTTAAGGTTAGCTTTTCTACGCACTCTCTATTTACGTAGTAGTCACAACAGCCTGGTGAACATTGCATTACATACGTCTCTGTTCTGTTGTTGCGATAGGACATACTTTATCGGAGAACGGCATTGGTGGTTATTTGTATTGCAAAATAGACAAAAAACAGATTTTTGTGCTATTCTACTATCTCAGTACAGTTTTATTTAGAGTTAAAAAAAGGTTTGTCAGCATCGTCAAAGATGCATTTTCTGGCTTTGTTAATGAAAAAAATTATCTATTTTTAATAAAAATTGACAAAATAGGCTTATGCTAGATAAAAGCATTGAAAAAATTTCCATAAACACAGGTATGGCGCATGTACTTCATTTTAAACAAGGGCTTGAAATTCAACCCTGACGTTAATGAGATCTCCCTCATAAATGATCAACACAACAGTGTGGTGCTTTCAAAACCAGCCACTAGGCTGCTTTTAACTTTAATTCAGAATGCTAATAATGTTGTGACGCGAGATTTTCTACTAAAAAATGTTTGGGAGGATTATGGATATACCCCATCAAACAACAACCTTTACATGGCTATCAGTGAGTTGAGAAAGGCATTCACATCTCTTTGGAAGGATATTGAACTAATAAAAACAATTCCAAAAGTTGGTTTGACGCTTGAGGCTGCTATTGATGTTTTCGAGATAAAAGGTGGTGTTTCAAACACACAACTATCAAGCGACACCAATCCAGCAGAAAAAGAGATAAATAGTGAAACTGTTTCCTTGGTAGAGGTTGAGGAATTACCAGTATCTGACAATGAATTGGAGACATATTTCCTAAAAGATAAGAGATCTCACGTAAAAATTAAAGCTTTAATATCATTAGCGATAGTGATACCATCAATACTATATTTCATTTCGACTTTCGAAAGGAAGCTTCCCATTGGTGTTTCAAAAGATGAATATGCATTTAAATATGGAACTTGCGACGTTTTTAGTCACGACATTTCTTTAGGTCATGTGCCGGATAAAGAAATCTTCAAAAGCAATATCATCGAAAAGTTAAAGCAATACGATATATCCTGTATAAATGTTAAAAAAAACATTTACTACCAAACTACTTTTGGGAGAGGGGGTAATAAGCAAAATTATTTTATAGCTGCATGTACCTATATTCATAACTCTGACTCTAGAAAATGTGAAACTATTCATGAATTCGGTGAATAAATAAAATGAAAATAAAAATTCAGAATGTGATGTTAGTAATCTCAGTGATAATATCTATGACGCTGGTTTTTTATGCAAAGAAAAAAGAGAATACATTCTCTTGCTCTTCGCATGTTGACTATTTTTTTCCGAAAGGGTCTTTGCATTCAGATTTTCAAATCCTTATGTACAGTGATGAAACTGGGTTAATAATACATAGAGGGAGTTTAATTGTTGGGCAGGAAAAGTACCTTATAAATAGACAAATAGATTTCATCATAAAGAATAAAAACAAAGGTGGACTCTTAACTTTGAAGCTCACAGGGGTTGAAAAGAATCCTAATGATAGCGTGCCAGATGAGGATGCTTGGAATAAATCTTACTCACCCGGGTTGCAGTATTATCCATTAGTGTTGAAAACTAAAGGTGGTGATATTATCATAACGGAGAATGCATCACCTCTATATGTTTGTTCTCAGAGTAATTAAGTTCACTCAAGAATTTCACTTATGCATATAGATAATTAACAGCATGGTAAAATTCCCTTTATCATATAAAGAAAAGATTCTGGGATGTAAAGTACATGCGCTAAGATAATTTTAAATATCCTGATGTTAATAAATTAGATATTAATATCAGGATGTGATTTTTGTGTGTGCTTTTATGGGGGGGGGCGGGGTTTTGAAGCTGAAAATTCCTCGTAATCAACTTCCCTTAACAATTATATAACTCAAGTAACCATGCTCTAAGTAGGACTTCATGAGCCCTTTATCTGATATTGTTTCACGTTTAAAAATAAGTAGCCAAAGAGTCGTTAGTTTTGAGTTTAAAAATAATACTAAAGCGGTTTTTCCAGAATATGATGGAATGAAGATCTATATAGCAAAAAAAGGCCGACTTTTTTTTAAGGCACAAGGTGATAAAAAAATATACCCTTTTAATGAAGGTGATATTGTAATTTTATCAAGTGGAAAGGCATTTGATATTTTTGACCACGACTCAGCGGAATGCATCGATATAGATAAAATCCAAGTGGTAAAGGGGGGCTCCACTTTTTTTACCAACGGAGGTGACGATTTCTCTTTTATCGGATGCAGGTTTGTGCTTCATATAAATGAAACGATTCGTTTTATCACTGCTTTGCCTGAGCCTATAATTATTTCAGCGCAAAGTGAAGAGAACAACGTGATCAGCGATTTCTTAATTCATCTTTTTTCAGAGATAAAGAAGCCTAAGCCGGGTAGTGAGTTGATTACTGAGCACTTATTGCAAATAATTCTGACACAAGCACTAAGAGTTCATATTTTTACAGGAGCGTCAGGAGGTGAGGAAGGTATGTTTTATGCTTTGACGGATAATAATATTGGCCCTGTTCTAACCTGTTTGCACCAGCAGCCTGGAAGAAAGTGGCTTTTGGATGAACTTGCAAGCGTTGCTGGTATGTCACGCTCTGCTTTCACCTCAAAATTTAGAAGGCTGCTGGGGTGTAGTGTTAAAAAATATATTCGTATATGGCGCTTCAGTCTTGCAATAGATCGCATGATAAGGAATAAAGAAACTATAAGTCAAATTGCATTTGACTTGGGTTATGAGTCCGAAAGCGCTTTTAGTACCGCTTTCAAGAAAGTAATGGGAGAGTCTCCCAGGAATTACATTAGCAATCTTTATTAGTCAGGTTTTTTTTGAAGGGATATTTAGAATTTACCCGTCAAAGCAGATGATGCCAAGATTTTGTTTCTGCATAAAATTATTTTGGCGATGGCGGTATTAATAAAGAGTAATCACTATCGTATCTCTCTAACGGTTTTTACATGAATTGTATTTCCTGTTGTCTTATTCACCCATTCAGGATTTAAATTACTTTATGACAGTGCTAGGCTAAGTGGTGAGTGATAGACTTAACGAGTTTTATATATTCAATACCCTATTTAAAAAGCCTAATAGCAATAAGCAAAAAGATAATTTCTCTAAAAAAATAAAATGTATTTTAATTAATTATGATGAATCTTCACGCCTTTAATGTCATTAGCTTGATCAAAAGTTGATATGTCGGGTTATATAGATTGCTGCGCTTAAATTCCCCATAAGGACAGATCGCCGTCGCGGAGGGACATAAGGTGTGATGGCTAAAGCCATAGTTTTCACAGGGGCAAAGGCAGTGATATACTCGCCGCCTCTGCAAAAGGGAAGATCGTCGTCTCCGGTGAGGCGGCTGGACTTCAAATCCAGTTGGGGTCGCCAGCGGTCCCGGGCAGGTTCGACTCCTGTGATCTTCCGCCACTTCTCCTCTTTCTGCGTCAACTCAGTTCAATAAATCCAACAAAAATTAGCTAGTTAAGTTGAAAGTTCACTCTCCTGATGTCAATCTATGTCTACTGGAATCTACCCCCATTTTGGGGTGTTTTAGGGGGTTAAAAATCGCTGTGAAAATCGATACCCCCAGACGGAGACGCAATGGCACTAACTGACGTAAAGGTGCGAACGGCAAAGCCCTTGGATAAACCTTACAAGCTGGCAGATGGTGGCGGGCTTTACTTGCTGGTCAATGCAAATGGCTCACGTTACTGGCGGATGAAGTACCGCGTTATGGGGCGTGAGAAATTATTGTCCATTGGTGTCTATCCTGATGTGTCGCTTGCTGTAGCTCGCCAGAAACGGGACGAAGCCAGGCGTAGTCTGGCGGCTGGAGATGATCCCGGAGCAATTAAAAAGGCAGAAAAACAAGCGAGAAAAATCGCTACTGCAAATACGTTTGAATCAATTGCTCGAGAGTGGCACAAGTCAAAAGCTGACCGCTGGTCACTACGCTATCGTGAGGAGATTCTAAGTACATTCGAAAAGGATATTTTTCCCTATATAGGGATAAAGCCCATTGCTGATATTAAGCCATTAGAGTTGCTTGAAACCCTTAAAAGAATGGAGAAGCGTGGTGCATTAGAGAAAATGCGTAAAGTACGTCAGCGCTGTGGCGAGGTCTTTCGTTACGCAATTATAACGGGTAGAGCTGAATATAATCCTGCTCCAGATCTAGCGGGGGCATTGGCCGTACATAAAAAACAGCACCTTCCCTTTCTGACTGCTCAAGAGTTACCTTCATTTTTAGAGGATCTGGCTGGATATACAGGTAGCGTCATTACTAAAACTGCTACCTATATAATAATGTATACCGGCGTCAGAACTCAGGAATTACGCTTTGCTCGCTGGCAAGATATTGACCTCGAAAATGCAATATGGGAAGTGCCTGCAGAACATATGAAAATGCGTCGTCCTCATAAAGTCCCGCTCTCAAGGCAAGCTATATCCTTATTGAAGCAATTAAAACCGATTACAGGCCACTATTCTTTTATTTTTATAGGTAGAAACGATCAGCGTAAACCTATCAGTAAAGAAAGCATCAATCAGGTCATTGAACTCTTAGGCTATAAAGGTAGGCTTACTGGTCATGGGTTCAGACATACGATGAGCACGATTTTGCATGAGCAAGGTTTCAACTCTGCCTGGATTGAACTGCAACTGGCTCACGTGGACAAAAACGCAATTCGGGGAGCTTATAATCATGCTCAATACTTGGAAGGTCGTCGTGAAATGATGCAATGGTATGCAGATTTTTTATCTGGATTAGTAGAGGGTTAAAATGGATTTTTTTAAGATAAAAAATACAGACTCATTGTTGAGAGATTATTATCAATTATCAGAAGCAGCCAAGTTAATTGGATGTGATAAGAAGGATATTTTATGGTATGCCTGCCATAAAAATATTGAGTTATGTATGGAGTTTGATGACGGTGAGTATGATGTGTCGAGTGGGCTAAGTGCTAGCGTTGATAATAACGAGTTGAACCTCTCTATAAATAATCTACCTAAAGATAATGATGGCTATTTTATTTTGTCGGAGAGTTGTTCTTTAAGGGTAGATCTTAATGACATTAATCTTGATTCTGATGACCTTTTAATCTGCAATATGAAAGGTTATTTTGCATTAAGCAATGATTATAAAAATGTCTTATTGAAATACGAAGGTCAGCCTGATGAATGGCCTGACTATTTTATTCCATCAGGTAAAAGTAATTTGGATTTTCCTGTTGAGTTATATCCAAATTATGGCGAGCGAGATAATTATCTTCTTTTAGATACTTTATGGATAACAAAAAAACAGATTGACGCTTTTTTAAAAGCTGTCGCTGAAGATAAAAAACCAAAAAAAGTAGTTAAAAATTATCAGCCCCAATCTGATGCCCAAAAGCAGAAGCATGCTGTTCCAAGGGCCGAAATTCTTATGGCTGTGATCTCTCTTTTTCATCGTGATATGAGGCTCCGTAGAGAGAGTCCTGCAGCAGTAACAGAACAACTATTTCTGCATGCGCAAGAATTCTGGCCAGATAAAGGGGAACCCCCGTTAAGCTATGACACGGTGGTTAGCCTGTTGCGGAGTTGCATGAAAAAAGAGGGCTTAACATTTATTTAACAAACTTTGTGGCTAATAGGTTGCTTCTCAAAATCTTTTAGTCACATTTTAACACCCTGAAACTTGTGATTAAATTTTCCGTATTGAAGCCAGTAGACATGACTTTACGGAGAAAGAAATATGCAACCATCATTCGAATCCCTGCCCTTACAGCGTCCCTCTATGGACGCCTTAATTGATATGAAATTTATAACTGCTGACTGCCTGTTAAGCGATAAATGGATCTACCGGCTAATTTCTTTAAATCGCTTCCCCCGACCAATTAAGATTGGGCGCATGTCCCGTTGGCGGGCGGCTGACTATTACAACTGGAGAGATCAACATGAGGCTGATTCTGGTGAGAAATTTGATGGGATGCGAAGAAAAGCTAAAGCGTTGCAGCAGGGTCTTCATTGAGCGACTCATCATACATGAGCCGCAAAAAAAAAATCTATATGAAATAGATTTTGCGCGTACTTGCGCAAACTATCCCTTAGCATCAATACCACGTGACTGAAGTTCTTTGCGTAAAACGCGTTTTATCCATGATGCTAAGGCGGAGTCACCATCTTTGCGCATTTCACTTTCCAGCTGCTGGCGGAATTCATCTGTTAAGCGCATTTGGAAAGGAGGTGAACGTTTTTCTTGTGGTGTTGACATGGTAATTACCCTAATCTATGATGACCTACATGGTAATTACCATTGTAGTTGCCTAAAACTGAAAAGACAATGCCCGCTTTTGCAGCAACACAGAACGGGCATCTAACCAAATATGCTTAGGGACCACAACATGGCTATATCAAAGTGTACCTGGATCTTTGCCGCGATCAACCGTTCGCAGTCTTCCCGCCGCCCGGTGAGGCTGCGGGTCACAGCGGACGATGAACGCAGCGCCCGCCGCCGCCTGGCCGGGGATTACGTGCTGCTTTTCGCCGGACGCCTGCCGCGCCGGGGAGGCCGCCATGCGTGAATATCCGCAACCCGGCGAGCGCTGGCAGCATACAGAGGGCTGGACGGTCACCATTCTCCGCTTCATCGCGCCTCCGGTGTCCGCGCTGATGACCGCATCGGAGTTCAGCCGGGAGGTGGTCTACCGCTACGACAGCGACGGTCACCAGACCACTTCGCCGCTGGTGTGGTTTGATGAAAGCTATACCCGGATTGCCGGAGCGCCCCGGCGTGACGTGCAGAGCGCCGGAGGCAGCGGCGGGTTCAGTCCGTCAGCGCTGCACCCGTCCGTCATATTTGAACGCTGGCGGGAGCGGAGCGAGCGCAAGCCCCGCGAACCCGACGACAGCGACTACTCACACTACCTCTGACACACCGCCAGCTTTAAAGGAGTAAATCATGACGCATTCATTTGGGCACAACGGTGCTCAGGGCCGCCCCTTGCCTGAATCCGGCGCTTTCAGCGCATTTGAGTACGGCCTGTCCGCCGACGCCTTCGACAAACTGAGCCGGGCAAAAGAAGCCTGCGACCTGCTCCAGCTGCTCTTTGCCTTCCACCCTCACAATGACGGCGGCGTGATGCAGTCCACCGCGCCCGGCATGGCCGCGCTGATGGAGTACCTGCGCGCTGACCTGATTGAGGTGACGCGCTGCTGCGCCCTGATGGAGGAGGCTCGCGTATGAGACCGCCACGCGTATCCGTTTTCCCAGCAGAACTCACCACGGCCCTCTACCGCCGCGCCATTGCGTCCGCCTGGCGTGAGAAGCGCCTTACTGAAACCGGCAGCGAGCGGCAGGGACCGCACCGCCTGACGGTGGAGCGCATCGAGATGGCCATTGCCCTGCACATTGAGAGCGCGATGGTGAACGAGCACGGCGAAGGGCCGGGCGCGGCCGCCGCGCTGGCGCTGATGAGCGACATGGTGGAGCCGGAGCTGCTGACCGCGCCGCCGGTGCTCACGCCGCGCGGCTGCGAGGTCATGACGGCGCTGTACCGCACGCTTCCGGCGGCGTTTGAAGACTTCTGCGACACCGGCATTTCACTTTACAGGCACTGAGGGGGCGTTATGAACGTGACAGAGATTGCTTCCGCCGCGCGCGGACGCTGGTCCGTTATCCTGCCGCTGCTGGGTATTACCGTGCCGGATAACGGCAGGCACGGCCCCTGCCCGCACTGCGGCGGCGATGACCGCTTTCGCTTCGACGACCTCGAAGGCCGGGGCACGTGGATTTGCAGCCACTGCGGCAGCGGCGACGGCCTCGACCTGGTGAAGCAGGTGACGGGCGACGGCGTGAAGAAGGCCGCGCAGGCGGTGGCAAAGGCGCTGGACGTACGCGACGTGAAGGACACGCCGCCGGCGCCCGCCAGGGAAAAAGCCCCGAAGCGCGACATGGCCGCCGCCGTGGCCGCGCTGCTGGCAGACAGCCACACCGGCGAGAGCGCCTACCTTGGCGGAAAGGGCTTTCCCGGCCACCCCGCGACGCTGACCGGCAGGGCGCAGCGCATCAGCAACACGGCATTTCCGGCAGGCTCCCTCCTGCTGCCGCTGACCGCGGCTGACGGCTCGGTGAGCGGCGCGCAGCTGATAGCGCCCACCGGTGAAAAAAGCCTGCTGCCGGGCAGCACCATGAAGGGGGCGTTTATCACGCTGGCCCCGCTGCCGCCGGAGCCGCCGGTACAGGTGGTGATTACCGAGGGCTGGGCCACGGCGCTGACCGTCAGCCAGCTGACCGCCGGGTACGTGGTGGCCGCCGTCTCAGCCGGTAACCTGCCGAACGTGGCGAAGGCGCTGCGCGCACGCTGGCCGGAGGTGAAAATCATCCTCGCCGGTGATAACGACTTTCACGACGGGGAGGAGAACGCCGGCAAAGCTTTTGCAGAGCGCGCCGCGAAGGCGGTGGCGGGCTGGGTGACGCTGCCGCCGGGGGAAATCCGCGCCGACTGGAACGACTTTCACCGCCAGCACGGCGTGACCCGCGCCCGCGAAGCCTTCCGCAACGGTCTGGTGCTGTGCGGTGAGGGCCGCACGCAGCTGCCGCACGGCTTCCGGCTGACGCAGGAGTACCTCTGGTACGAAAAGCAGGTGCAGCGCAACGGCGAAACGGAAATCCAGAACGTGAAAATCTGTAATCCGCTGCGCGTGACGGCCATCACCTGCGACGCCGACGGCGGTAACTTTGGCCGCCTGCTGGAGTGGGAGGATACCTGGGGCGAGCGCCGCAGGTGGGCGATGCCGATGGAGATGCTGAGCGGCAGCGGCGAGGAGCTGCGCCGGGTGCTGCTGGTTAACGGCCTGTCCTACATCAGCACCACCGGCGAGGCCCGCGCCCGGCTGATGGAGTACATCTCGCTGTGCAAGCCGGAGCGGCGCGTCACCTGCGTCAGCCGCACCGGCTGGCACGGGCAGGTTTACGTCCTGCAGGATGAGGTGACGGGGGAAGGTGCGGAGGGCGTCATTCTGCAGACCACCTCCGTGCAGGGGCGCGACTTTCGCGTGGCGGGCACGACGGACGAGTGGCGCGAGCACGTCGGGCGCTTCTGCACCGGCAACTCACGGGTGGCGTTTGCGGTCAGCCTGGCCTTTGCCGCCCCGCTGCTGCGCCTGATTGGCATGGACGGCGGCGGCTATCACCTCAAGGGCGAGTCCACCGATGGCAAGACCACCACCATGAAGGCAGCCACCTCGGTGTGCGGCGGCCCGGACTACTGGCAGACGTGGCGCGCCACCGGCAACGCGCTGGAGGGTTCCGCCAGCCGCCGCAACGATGCGCCGATGATGCTTGATGAAATCCGCGAGGTGGACGGGCGCGAGGCGGGCAATATCGCCTACATGCTGGCAAACGGCCAGGGCAAGGGCCGGGCGGGCACCGACGGCGAGCTGCGCACCCGCAAGCAGTGGCGGCTGCTGTTCTTCTCCACCGGGGAGCTGTCGCTGACCGAGCACGCGGCTAAGGCCGGTGAGCGCACTTTCGCCGGGATGGAGGTGAGGATGATACAGATACCCAGCGACTCGGGTATGTTCGGCGTGTTTGAGGAGCTGCACGGCTTTGACAGCGGCAAGGCGCTGGCCGAGCACCTTGAGTGGGCGACCGGCAGCTACTACGGCACGCCGTTCCGGGAGTGGCTGAAGGCGCTGACCGCCGACCTGAACGGGCTGACGGCGCAGGCCAAGGCGCTGATGCGGGAGTACACGCTGGCCCTGACGCCGCAGGACGCGGGCAATCAGGTGGGCCGGGCGGTCAATCGCTTCGCCCTGGTGGCAATGGCCGGTGAGCTGGCGACGCGCCTCGGCATCACCGGCTGGCCGGAGGGGGAAGCGCTGCGCGCCGCCCGGATATGCATGAACGCCTGGCTGAAGGACCGCGGCCACACGGCCAACCAGGAGGACATGGCCGCGCTGGAGCAGGTGCGCACCTTCTTTACCGCCAATCAGTACAGCCGCTTTGCAGACTGGCACGACGAGCGCAACCGGCCCGGTAACATGGTGGGCTGGCGTCGGGTGGACAGGGGCAACGGGGCGCAGGGCCGGGAAACGGTCACCACCTTCTACGTGATGCCGTCGGGCTGGAAGGAAATCTGCCGGGGCTTCGACCCGCGCAAGGTGGCAAGGCTGTGCGCGGACAGGGGCTACCTGCTGGCGGCCAACGACGGGAAGTTACAGACCAGCATACGCCCGCCAGAAATGAACGTGCGCAGGCTGTACGTCTTTAACAGCGAGGTGCCGGGTTAACACGGTGCGTGAGTCTTATTCATAAGGGGTAACAGAGGTAACAGGTGTAACAGCCGCGCCAGCGGCGGACGGTGCTGTTACACCTCATTTTATGAAAAGGGTAACAGGTGTTACAGCTCCGGTCGGCCTGTTACCCGCTGTTACCCGTCCTGTAACACCGCATCTGAAAATAAAATCCCATGATATTCAGTGATGTAACCCGTGTAACACCTGTTACCCGGCGCTGCGGACAGGGATGGAGGTGAAACGACCTCTGCCGGGCTTTTTCCTGGCGGGCCTGCTTCCTGACCGGTTTGTCCGTCTGTACGCGAACAAGCAGCGCTGAAATGATTTGTTCTGTGAGAGACAGCAGAATATCCCCAACCTTTACAGAGAGAGAATAATCAGCATGAGCGAGACCCTTTCTTCTTCCGTCAGCCGCTTCAGCCAGGCAAAGGCGGAGCACACCGCGCAGATGCAGAAGCTCAACGGCATCCGCAGCGCCATTGCCCGCTGTGAAAAAGAGCGCGAGACGGCGATAGCGAACGGGCAGGAGGCGGAAAGCAGCTGGCGCACGCGCTTTCGTGACCTGCGCGGGGCCATCACCCCGGAGCTGCGCGCCGAGCACAGCCAGCGCATCGCCAGCCGGGAGCTGGCGGGCGAGTTTGCCGCGCTGACGGAAGAGCTGGAGACGGAAAAGCAGTGGGAAATGATCCGCGCCGTCGGCACCGGGCGCCGCTACGTCAATGCACACCATACGGCCTTTACGGAGTACGCGGAAAGCCAGTGGGACGCCGCCCTGCGCAGCCTCAGCCCGGCGCTGCTGCGGGCCATCCGGCTGAAGCTGATGGCCCTGACGCTCAGCGACGGCGGACGCGATACCTGCCCGCTTCATGAAGAACCCACCGCCGTGCTGGCCCGCCTGACCGGCGACATCCTGACGAAGAAGGCCGCCTCCGCGCCGCTGGATATGGAGGCCGAGCCGGTGCTGTCACAAATCGGCCTTCACCGCCCGGCGCTCACCGGGGTGGATATGAACCTGTATAACAGCCCTGCCAGCTGTCATGTCCTGTCGCAGAAACTGAAAGAGAAAAAGGAGAAGAAAGCATGATGCACTGCCCGTTCTGCAAAAGCCCGGCGCACGCCAAGTCCAGCCGGTACATGTCCGAACAGGTGAAGGAGCGCTATCACCAGTGTACTAACCTCGACTGCTCCTGTTCGTTCAAGACGCATGAGAACATCGTTAAGGTCATTACCTGCCCGCCTCAGCCGGAACCGGTCACGGCGACGCCACCTCCGGCACCGGGGTGGGAAAAACAGACGCTGGGGCGATACGGCTCCGCATTCAGACACTGATCACAACTCCTGCACATCCCTGCCTTCCGGCGGGGATTTTTTTGCCTCAAAACTAAAGATTTTCTGCACAGTGACGAGTATAAATAGTGATGCATGCAAGAGCTGCATGGTTTTGCATGCAGCTCTTGCACCCCCAGAGGCCCGCCAGCGCCAGAGCTGACGCGGCCTGAGTGCCTGCATGCACTTGCATGAAAAGCAATGCATAAAGCGGGCAGGCGTGGCGGGGATAGCATTGCGCGCAAGGGCGTTTTACCGTGATAAATATAATGACCCAGATAAGGTCATGTGTAAAAGGAATAACTAATGACATTACGTCTAGATCAATTGGAGTTTGGTAGTGTTAGAGAAGTAGATGGATCAAGTATTGTTTTGAAGGCTGATGCCTTAGACAGAATATTGGAAGGTGAAAATTATCAATTAGAAGTCGGCAGCTATGTTAATTGCGGCGGTCGGCATGGTGATACTATCTGTATAGTTTCAAAGATTCAGATAGAAGATGTTGAAGTTAAGATTAAAGATGGAAATTCGGTGCAAATTCATTCAAATGAGCTAAATAAGTTAACTCTCTCCGTTATCGGTTCAGTTGATGATTTTAATCAATTCACTAGAGGAGCTAATAGACTTCCGACAATTAAATGTAAGGCTTATATATTAACACCAGATCAGGTTAATAGCTTGCTGGGTATTGACTTAGAGGTGACAAATAAAAATTTTCTTGTGACCGATGATGATCTAAATAAAGTTTTTTTGGACATAGATAAGTTTCTGGGCAGGCATGTTGCGATACTAGGCACAACAGGAAGCGGGAAAAGTTGTACAGTTGCCAGCATTATGCAATCTATCTTAGATAGTTACGAACATCCTAGAATTATCTTCTTTGATATACACAACGAATATCCATCTGCATTTGGATATGGTGATGTAGAAAATGAAGAATACAAAAGAAAAACACAGTGCACAGCATGGTCAGAATTTTCATTACCGTATTGGTTTTTAGATATAGAGGAATTTTTAGATATATATTATCCGGGAGCTGGCACCACACAATTCGCTGAGGTTAAAAATATAATAACTATTCTTAAACAGAGAGAGTATTCAAAAGTATCAACTGAATCCGAGAGGATTTCGGTAGATACCCCTGTGTTCTTTGATATTAACGATCTAATTAATGAGTTCAAACAAAAGAAAGAAAATGCAGGTTCATCTACTACGAAAGCAGAGCCATGGGAAAAGCTAATATTGAAGTTTGAAAATATCATAGGCGATAGTAGATATGCTTTTCTTCATCGTAATATTTCACATAAAACCAGCTTGTCTGATTACTTTAATAAAATTTTGGGATTAAACGGGGGAAGTAAGTATCTAAACATTCTTGACTTGAGTGGATTACCTTCTGAGGTGAGAAATATATGCATAGGTATAATGACCAGACTGTGTTTTGATTATAAATACTGGGATTTAGACCCAGAGAACCTTCCTCTCGCACTTGTTCTTGAAGAGGCACATAATTATATTCCTGAAGAGGAAAGTGCAAGGTTTTCTCTATGTAGACGGCGAGTTGAGCGAGTGGCAAAAGAAGGCAGGAAGTACGGGATTAGCTTAATAGTTGTTACGCAGAGACCTTCAAATATATCCACTACAGTGCTGTCACAGTGTGGGACTTATATAACTTTACGACTAACAAACGACTTAGATCAGAATAAGGTTAGACGATTACTTCCAGATACTTTAGGAGGACAAGCTGATGTATTACCAAGTCTAAGAGATGGCGAGGCATTAGTATCAGGAGATGGCATTAAGTTACCTCGAAAAGTAATGTTCAGGAGTCCGGATCCAATGCCTAAGAGTAACGATGTCAGATACCATCGCTCATGGAAAATTGGGCGACCAGATGATTACTCTGTAGAAGCAATTATCAGAGGATGGGAAAGAAGAGAAAAATAAATGAAAATGAAAAGAATAAAAATATCTGGTTGGAGATCCTTTGATGGACATGGTATTTCTTTAGATAAATTAAAAAAGAATAATATAATCATTGGGCCTAATAACGCGGGTAAATCCAATGTGTCAAAATATTTTATGGGTTTAAAAAAAGTAGCAAACAATGTTAGAAGAGGTAGTGATAACTCATTGTTATTCCACCATATAGTACATAGCGTTGCGGAAAGTGATACATGGGCATGGCAGTTACAGGATATCCATTGTGAGATTGAAATTGATAGTTTTGATTGGGAGATTAAAGACAAAGCTCCCCACTTTAAATCTGATGTAGTCTTAAAGGCCCGGCATAGAAGTACCGACGGTTTTGTTCAGCTGTATTGCTCTTGGGCTGATAACGATATCATTAGTTTAGATAAGCCATATAAAATATATGACCAAGATAGTGGTGAATATAAGGATCCAAAAAATAAAATAAAATGCATAGATGATAGCTATATTTACTGGAGTACTTTTCTTGACTCTCTTTTATTTATAGATCCAATAAGACATCATAGTAGAGACTCTAAAGAGTCGAGCGAATTTTATTTTGATGGGACAAAAATACTTGATAAACTTAATGACGTTTTCAATAATTCACCTCGGCTGTGGTCGTCATACATAACAAAAATTAAGGTGTGGTTAAGTGATATTCTTAATGAAGAGGTCGTGAGTGTTGATTCATTAAAAAATGACTTTCGTCTACATATTAATCGAGGTGGTGAAACTATTTTGTCTTCACTGTCACAATTAGGTACAGGTGTATCACAAATAATTATGCTGCTGTCTCATCTTTTTTTGAATAAGGACAAGCAGTTAAATGTATTTTTAGAGGAGCCAGAATCAAATCTACACCCTGAATCTGTGATAAAATTGATAGATATTTTCAATCGCGAGCTAGAAAACCATACTTTCTTTATAACTACACACTCATCAATCTTGATAGATCAGCTAGATGAAAACTGGTCGATTAGCAAAATTTCTCGTGATTTAAATAATGCGTCCAAAGTTTATTCTTGTGAAAATCTTGTGCAAAAATATGAACTCCTAGATGATCTTGGGATAAGGGCTTCTCAACTATTACAATCCAATATGCTTATATGGGTCGAGGGTCCTAGTGATGCAATATATTTGAAGAAATGGATTGATGATATATCTGAAACAAAGCTTACTCTTGGTAAAGATTACTCATTTGTTTTTTATGGTGGTTCGAATCTATCGCACCACAATATTCTAAATGATGAGCACCTTGACTCCATTGATTTTCTATATACATCTAGGTATGTGGCAATTTTTTGTGATAGTGACTGTGATTCTAAGGATAAATATGATGAAGGAGATTTCAAACAGCGTGTAAAAAATGTATTGGAAAAACTTTCAGAACTTAAGAAAATCGAAATAAGTAGTGCTTTCGACATGGGTGATTATGTTAAAATATGGATAACATCAGGGCGTGAAACTGAAAATTATGTTCCAAAAGAAATCCTGCTGGATGTTTTATCTGACGATGAATTTGCTAAAAAATTTATTGTTCATGATAAGAAGAATCATAATTTAATTATTAGTGAAAATTTAAAGAAAAGTGTTGAGTTCTCTAATTTTGACTCCTTCTTTTCAGTTTTTTCTAAAATTTATACATATGCAGATGGCGCGGAAATTCCTAGCGAACATATTAAAAAAATTTCAAGTCATTATGCTGGAGATAAAGTTAAAATAGCCAAGGAAGTTGTTAAGAGATGGGAGGAGAAACATTATGTATCCCCTTTTAAAGAGGAAATAAAAGAGTTGGTCAAAATGATTAAACGTGCTAATGGTAAATTCATATAGCTCACTATTTATTTTTTTTAGTGAGTTAATCAATAAGATAGGTGATAGCAATGCTTTAATTATATTTTTACTCTAACTTAGAGGTGCTCAACTAGTTATACCGTTTATCTTTCAAGCTGCGGCGCTAATGACTGCCCTCCCTTACCCTGGTCACTTACTCAAGTGAATTTCAGAGGATGAGAAAGCTTTTCGCCTGGCCGCACTTGGAATTCATTGGAGGTATATGAACAATTATTTCTCTTTGAGCGGCGCGCCGGCAAGTGGGTGTGTTTGGTGGTATGTATGGGGGTTTTTTGGTTTTTCGCTATGATTTTTTCTTTGAATTACAATGATTTTAGTTTTCAGTTCGATTCCTGTGATCTTCCGCCAAATCCTACTCCCCGGCTCAACTAGCAATCGAACAGCCAGCCAGAGCAGCCTGTAAGTTACGCTTACAAGTTCAGACTTAAGACGTCTGGAAAGTCAGCCACAAAACATCTCTCTTTAGGAATTGGGCAATAAGCACAACCCTATGAGCCGCCCTTTGTAGGGTTCAGGCATGCCTGAGCCGGGCTGGGCATGCCCAGCCCCTACCGTTAACGCCTTTTCTGTAGGGGGCGACTTTTTTTCCGACCCGTCTTGATATGGAGAGTCTTTCTTACCTCTGTGGCGACAGCACCATCCCGCTGGCAGGTTGTTACAATGAGTAGCGTGAGGCAGCACTGTCACTATCGCTGTAAATAAAAACATGTTTTAAAAAACAGCATTGACCTCAAGTCTTAAATGAGTAAATTAGTATCCATCAGCACGACAAACGTTGTTAGTAAGTTACTAAATAGTAAGAAGTATTTTGAAACTCATTTTGCTTTACAGGCCACGAAGTTTGTTGTTTGGGATGTAGTTCGCTTTCAGGCCTTGTAGTGTTTGTGCTGGTGCGCAAAATGGTAGTGTTAGCGCGACGATGTAAGGCCTTGTTTTTGAGTTCATGCGGGTGGTTTTGTGTATTTATCGTAACCATGCCGGCAAAGGGCAGCGCATCAAAGAGTTTATGTCGCGATGGGGGATGTGCTTGTTTGCATTGTCACGCTGGGTTTCAAAGCGCAGACAGGCGTATAACGGGATAAACAGAGGGGGCTTTTCGTATTAACACCCTGTATTATCTTTAATTAACGGGTACATTTAAAAGCAGTACTAATAGTAGTATCACTCTAATAAGTCCATTAATGTTAAATCTGAAGTCTGTAGTACCTTAAAAGCCCTGGCTGCAACGGGCAGGGCTTTTAAGATTACTCCCTCCGTTGAATTGTAAGCTTTCCCAGCAAATCATTGACAAAACTAATCTTGATTGTTTCCCCATAAGAGTTCACTATGCCTCATCGGTTTGTCATACAGACCTTATGAAAGCAGTTTTAGTAAAGCAGTCCTCATTTCAAGCGTTATCCTTAGATACCCTTCTGCATGAGCCTCCTCCTAAGTGCCCAATAAGTCCTCATCTGCAAGCAGGCCATGTTCGCCACCTTATGTGGCTAAAGAAAATTTAAGGAAGTATCTATGTCTAATAAAATGACTGGTTTAGTAAAATGGTTTAACTCTGAAAAAGGCTTCGGCTTCATTACGCCAGCAGATGGCAGCAAAGATGTATTCGTACATTTCTCAGCCATCCAGAGTAACGATTACAAAACGCTGGACGAAGGGCAGAAGGTTGAGTTCTCGATTGAGAATGGTGCTAAAGGTCCGGCAGCTGCTAACGTTATCACGCTGTAATAGCTGATAATGACATGAACACTTACGACAGCGATGACGGCATCAGCCTGAGCAGATAAGTGAACGTGATAAAAACCCGCCCTGAGCGGGTTTTTTACGTTTCAGGCAGGGTAGCTCAGAGGATGGTCGTCGTTTTACTTCAACTGCTTGAGTGAAAGAGCGAAACCAAATAGTGCAAAACCAACGATGGCGACAGTAAGAACGCCGATGAGTAATTTCCAGCCCACTACCTGCCCTCCCTTAGTGTTTTTAATATGCCTGAGAGATAATAATATTCATGATTCACAGCTCAACCGGTGCGCATGTTTTTCAGAATAAGCAGTTATCAGTAACGTTCACAGTAAGTCTTTCTGTGCCCGATCAGGCTAAAATCGCCAGTGGTATAGTGGCCGCAGTGTCTCACATGACTTTACGGTCAGAGTGAATAATAGGACTCCATTTAAGCTGTTTTCGACCCGGATACACAATGTCTGCGACATGGCTTACTGACAATTTTTTCGTCCAAAAATAACATTATTTTGTGAAGCAAACCTTAAAGACAACTATGGTTGTACTAAGGGTTAATAACGAGGGAATAATATGCACTTTCAGACAGTCATATCATCAAGAATCACATCCATCAGTTATTTTTCATTAGAAAAAGTGCTGGAGGTGGCTTTTGTTGATTCATTGTCCTATCAGTTCATTAAAGTGTCTGAAAAAACTCATAATGACTTCATAACGGCAAAATCCAAAGGCCGTTTTTTTGATGGTGTAATTAAAGGTAAATACCTTTGCCGAAAAAAAGAATGAGTCTTTAAACGCAAAAATCTAAAGCCGTGGCCAGTTTTGTTGACCACGACAAGCAGCCTGTAAGTCCTATTTAAAACTTCAACGTAAGGCTTACTGCATGCCCTGTACGGGCATTCAGCTGTTCGGTTTTACCGAACAGCTGCGGCGCCTCGCCGATAAATCCAATTCCTGGATTCAAACAAATCCCCCAGCCTGGACCTGTTGCGCGAAAAAGGCTGTTTTCCCGATAAAACTTGCATGCCGCTACTCCCGCAGCGCCTCTAACACCAGCTTAAAGGCCGGGGAGGGCTGCTTTCTGCTGGGGTAGTAGAGGTAATAGCCGGGAAAAGGGTGGCACCACTCTTCCAGCACGCGCACTAAGCGGCCTTCGGCAATATGCGGCGCAAACTCCTCCTCCGGCAGAAAGGCGATGCCCAGCCCGGCGAGCGCAGCGTCGACCATATGCGCTGAAGTATTAAACGTCAGCTGGCCCTCCACGCGCACGTTGACCGGCCCCTCTGCATCGTCAAACTCCCAGACGTACAGGCCGCCCGAGCTGGTCATGCGCATATTGATGCAGTTATGGCGCACCAGGTCCTGCGGCGTCTGCGGCGGGGCGTGGCGGGCAAAATAGTGCGGCGCAGCCACCGCTGCCATGCGCAACTGCGGGCCAATCGGCACGGCGATCATATCCTTATCGATGGTATCCCCCAGCCGCACGCCCGCGTCATAACGGTCGGTCACGATGTTGCGAAAGCCGTGGTTGGCATCAAATTCCAGTTTGATATCAGGGTATTCCAGCAGCAGGGGCGTCAGCTTCGGCAGCAGCGTGGTGTGCAGCACGTTGGGGCCGCAGGTGATGCGCACCGTTCCGGCGGGCTTATCGCGCAGCTCGGTCAGCATATCCAGCTCGGCTTCAATTTCGTCAAAGCGGTTGCCAATCGCCAGCAGCAGTCGTTCACCGGCAGCGGTCAGGGAGACGCTGCGCGTGGTGCGCGTCAGCAGGCGGATCTGCATGCGGTTCTCCAGCCCGGAAATGGCCTGGCTCAGCGCCGACTGCGTGACGCCAAGGTGGGCAGCCGCACGGGTAAAGCTGCCCTCGCGCGCTACGCTGACGAACGAGATTAAATCATTGAGGTTACGCTTCATCGCCCTGTTTCGCCCTGATTAATTAGCTCAGCTTATTAAGCCATTAAGTATTGATTAGCTAGTCAGCATACTTCACGCGTGTAGAATTTTCACCCAGAAACTGGCGCTAGCGCAGCCACGCGCGGCGCAATGATAAGGAAACAGTGTGATGACCATGAGCGATAGTGGGGCACAGCAGGCTGCCGCCCACTGGGGCGGGGTACTGGCGATGACGCTGTGCGTGTTTGCCCTGGTGGCGTCCGAATTTATGCCGGTCAGCCTGCTGACGCCGGTAGCGCGTGACCTCGGTGTCAGTGAAGGGCTGGCAGGGCAGGGTATTGCTATCTCCGGGGCTTTTGCCCTGCTGGCCAGCCTGCTGATCCCGGCGCTGGCGGGTAATCTCAACCGTAAAACGCTCCTGCTGGCGATGACCGCGCTGATGGCGATTTCCGGCGCGACCATCGCGCTGGCGGCCAGCTATCCGGGCTATATGGCAGGCCGCGCGCTGATTGGCGTGGCTATCGGCGGCTTCTGGTCACTCTCTGCCGCTACCGCCATCCGCCTGGTGCCCGCGCAGCAGGTGCCGCGCGCGCTGGCGATTTTTAACGGCGGCAACGCGCTGGCTACCGTTATTGCCGCCCCGCTTGGCAGCTATCTGGGCGGGGTGATCGGCTGGCGCGGCGCGTTCCTCTGCCTGGTGCCGGTGGCGCTGATTGCCTTCATCTGGCAGTGGTTCACGCTGCCGGCAATGCACACCGACAGCCGCGCAGCGCGCAGCGGCAACGTCTTTCGCCTGCTGGCGAACCCGCTAGTGGCGTTGGGGATAGCGGCCTGCGGCCTGTTCTTTATGGGGCAGTTCGCGCTGTTTACCTACCTGCGCCCGTTCCTTGAAACCGTCACCAAAGTTGAGGTCTCCACGCTGTCGCTGATCCTGCTGGCTATCGGCGTGATGGGGCTGGTGGGAACGCTGGCGATCGCCAGGTTGTTAACCCTGGGACTGTATCCCACGCTGATCGCCATTCCCCTGCTGATGGCCGCGACCGCGATAGCGCTGATGCTCTTCGCCCATCAGCTGTGGACAGTTGCCGCGCTACTGGGGTTCTGGGGGCTGGTTGCTACCGCCGCACCGACCGGGTGGTGGACCTGGGTCGCCCGCACGTTACCCGAGGATGCGGAAGCGGGTGGCGGGCTGATGGTCGCCGTGGTGCAGCTCTCTATCGCGCTGGGTTCCACGGTCGGCGGGCTGGCCTTTGACCACCGCGGCTATCACAGCACCTTCACGATTAGCGCGCTGCTGCTGCTGGCGGCAGCCCTGCTGGCCCTGCTGGCCTCGCGCAAAGATAACTAAACCCCACTGAGGACTGACCATGAGAAGATTTGCCATGCTGTTAGGGCTGTTAATCAGCGCGTTTGCCGCCAGCTCCGCCGATATGTCGCGCGGCGCGGATAATTTTTATCAGAGTAAAGAGCTCACCCGGCAGAAAGTCACGTTCAAAAATCAGTATCAGATGGACGTCACCGGCTATCTGTTTACGCCGAAAGGCATGGATCAGAATGATAAGCATGCGGCGATAATTGTCGGCCACCCGATGGGCGCGGTGAAAGAGCAGAGCGCCAGCCTGTATGCGCAGAAGCTGGCGGAGCAGGGATTTGTGACGCTGGCTATTGATGTCTCTTTCTGGGGCGAGAGCGCCGGCCAGCCGCGTAACGCAGTGGCGCCGGATATCTACGCCGAATCTTTCAGCGCGGCAGTGGACTATCTGGGCACGCGTTCCTTCGTTGACCGCCAGCGTATCGGCGTGCTGGGGATCTGCGGCAGCGGCAGCTTTGTGATCAGCGCCGCGAAGATCGACCCGCGCATGAAAGCGATCGCCACCGTCAGCATGTACGATATGGGCGCCGCGAACCGCAGCGGGCTTAATCACTCGCTGACGCTGGAGCAGCGCAAAAAAATTATCGCCGAAGCGGCTGCCCAGCGCGACGTGGAGTTCGACGGCGGTGAAACAAAATACACCAGCGGCACCGTGCATAAAATTGATGCAAACTCGTCCGCGATTGAAAAAGAGTTTTATGATTTCTACCGCACGCCGCGCGGGGAGTTTACCCCGAAAGGTTCTTCCCCATTGCTGACCACGCATCCAACGCTGACCAGCAACGTGAAGTTTATGAATTTCTATCCGTTCAACGATATCGAAACCATCTCTCCGCGTCCGATGCTGTTTATCACCGGCGATGCGGCACATTCGAAGGAGTTCAGTGAGCGGGCTTACCAGCTGGCGGGCCAGCCGAAAGAGCTGGTGATCGTGCCGAATGCCGGGCATGTCGATCTCTACGATCGTACCGATCTGATCCCGTTCGCCAGGTTGGCTGCGTTCTTTAAGGATCGTTTGAAATAATTCAGCCTGTATTTTTGTTTACTGTCGGGTCGACCAGAGCAGCGGTCGGCCCGACGGTTTATGGTTTCTCTTTGGCGGCAAACTTTTTTTAATTTTTCAGTCATCCCTACTCCGACATCAATAACTATCGGAATTGAATGAAATTATTTATTTTACTTATTAGTAGAACCCGTAATTAATTATCTCCCCTGCAATCAGGTAAAGCTAAAAATAGCATTTCCACCGCTATCAAAATGGCTTTCTTGTTCATATTATTTCTCTCGCGGATTATTTTACGACAAGGAGGTAAGCGGATGTCTCAGGATATCTTCATCAAAATCAAAGGGATTGAAGGTGAATCCCTCGATGCGGCTCACCAGGGTGAAATTGAGGTGCTTTACTGGCGTTGAGCGGTCAGCCAGCCGGCCAATATGCACGCGGGCAGCGGGGGCGGCGCGGGTAAAAGCCGCGTTGAGGATCTCATTTTCGATCACCGATTCGATAAAGCCAGCACCAGCCTGCTGCAGTACTGCCTGAGCGGCAAGCATATCCCTGAAGCAATATTCACCGTGCGTAAGGCCGGGGGGGCGCCGCTGGAGTTTCTGCGCATCACGCTGCAGGAAATTATCATCAGCAAGGTAAAGTCCCACGAGTATCAGAGCATGCGTATGCCACGCGAAAGGATCGGCTTGTCTTTCTCACGGGTCAAAATGGAATACGTGCTACAGAACGCAGAGGGAGGCCCGGCGGGCACGATGGCGATGGGGTACGACATCAAGGCGAATAAAATCACCTGAAGGTAACCACATTAATTAAGGAAGAGTGATGTTACATGTTGATGAACTCGGACACGTAGATGCAGAACGTATTATCGTGAAAATATTCAGTAAGATACAGCATGGACGAATGGATAAGGTCAACGGTCTTGTCGTGCACCAGACCGACAGCCCAACCGCCAGCAGCACCTTCAACAGCTATCAAAATGCCAATGCCAACGGTGCCCACTTTCTGATAGATAAAGATGGCACTATTTATCAAACAGCCTCGTTGTATAAGATGACGTGGCACGTGGGATATTTACAATCTCGCTGCTTACTCACCAAAAAATGTGCGCCGACCGAATTTAAAACTATGGATGTGCTGGAAAGGTCTTTGGGGCACACGCTTAAAGTGCATCAAAGAGAAACGCAAAAAGTATTCCCCGACCGTTTTCCTGATAATACCGATAGTATTGGAGTCGAAATCGTAGGCGAATCCAAAAAAATATATGACATTAAAACGGGAAAAGGAAAGGATGTTTATGAATCTGTGACATCACAGCAAAATGACGCCCTAAAATGGTTAGTGAAAGAGTTAGTGGAAACGCTAAGTGTATCTATGAATGAAATATATCGCCATCCAGAAATAGGAAGAAAAAATGATACGGAGGCTAGTTCTGCAACATGGTAAATGCAAATAAAATGCTATTAATTACACTGTCCTTTTTATGTATTTTATCTCCTCAGGTTAAGGGGCGGGTAGTAAGCCAGCTGGAGATAAAAGGCGTTGGATTGGTTGAGGACGGACGGAATGATAAGAGCGAAGAGCGAGAATGTAAATCATTTAAGCCAACAAAAAGTCAGATGATTGCTTTTTTTAACTTAGCTAAAGAGTCTGAAAAAAATGGAACACTACTTCATGAGTATTACTCGCCGTGCCTGGCGATTGGCACGATAAAATTCCAGGATGGATCATCGGGTAGATGGACCGTAAAATCCAGCGGTTTGGGTTTTGTGATTTTTGAAAATAAAAAATCGGCAGTATTTTTTCATAAAGAAAATAAATGGGACGACCCTTATGCCTGTACATATGGGCTTGGCGATGACCTGATATGCTAGGGATAATTAATCCGCTATACCTGCTTCTCATCATGGGTCGACCACACAGCGGTCGACCACTAACAAAGGTGAAAGTGCAGTGTATTACTGGCACTGGATGGTCAGTATGCAAATATACCGACATCCTGAAATAAGCAGAAAGAACCGCACGGAGGCTAGCAGCGCCAAATGGTAAATGACAAAAAAATGATGTTTTTAACTTTATTTCTCTTAGGTGCTTGTTCATTTCAATCTCAAGGAAGGACAGTCAGCAGCCTGAGTATCCATCAGGTAGGGTTAGATGATGATGGAGGTAATGAAAATGAGAAAAGAGCCTGCAAAACATTCAGGCCGAATAAACAGCAGATGATACTTTTTTTCAATCACGCCAAAGAGTCGAAAGATGATGGGACCTTACTTCATGAATATTACTCACCTTGTCTGGCAAAAGGAAAAGTAAAATTTAAGGACGGAGCATCCGGAAGATGGACAGTGCAATCAAGTGGTTTGGGGTGGGTTTTTTTTGACAATGGAAAATCAGCAACTTTTTTCCTGAAAGGTAATAAATGGGACGATCCTTTTGCCTGTAGCTATGGGCTTGGCGATGACCTGATATGCTAGGGATAATTAATCTGCTATGCCTGCTATCCATTATGGTTGACCAGAACCGCAGTCGACCACTACAGCAATTGAGATTTAGGTACTTTACTGGTGCTAAATTGTTAGCCGCTGACGGTTTCCGGGTCAGAAAAGCCTGGCCCGGAAATATGACTCCATCAATCCGCCGCCAGAATCCGGCTCACTTCCCCGCCGGAACCCTTCACCCGCAGCACGCCATCCAGCAACTCAACCACCGCGAACGGCACGCTATCGGCGCCGTCGAGCATCCCTTTCAGGGTGATAAAATCGGTATTGCCGATGCGCGCATAGCCGCCGCGATGGTCGTGGCCGCTAAAGCAGGCGCGCACCCGGTAGCGGCACAGCAGCGCGGCAAGTTCGCCGCCGTTCCACAGGTTATGGCTGTTGTGTGGCGCCAGCGGATAGTGGCCGAATACCACCACCGTTTCTGCACGCTGCTCAGCAGCAATCAGCTGCTGCTCAATCCACGCCATCTGCTGCGCACCCACCGCGCCGTTCCACGGTTTAGCCTGCGGCTGGTTGCGCGCCAGCAGATCGGCGAGCTGCGCTTCGGCCTGATGCCGCTCGTCGCCGTTGCCCTGATTGCAGTACAGGCTGATGTCATTGCCATCAAAGACGATAAAGCGGAACCCGGCGAGGCGGAACTGATAGTAGCTTTTCGGCAGCCCGGCGGGCGGCGTATGCGCTCCGCTCAGGCGGTCGGAGATGACGCGCGCATCATGATTGCCAATCACCATCGCATGCGGAGGGCGCAGCGTTTCATATAGCGGCAGAATCGCCTGGTAGCTGGGCCAGTGGCGGTCCACCAGGTCACCGAGCGTCACGACGAAATCGAGCGGCTGCTGGTTCAGCGCATCAATTGCCTGCGGCAGCTTGTGCAGCGCGTGCCGGTAATAGAGGTTCTTCGGCACGTCGGCATCGACGTCGGCGTACTGCGGGTCGGCGATCAGGCCAAAGCGCAGCGTGGCGTCCAGCGGCGTAACCGCATTCAGCTGCGGCGGGCGGTAGAGCGCCGCGACGCAGCCGAGCGCCTGCTGCTGCAGCGTCGAGAGTGGGTGAGGGTGGGCTTCAAATGAGTTCATGTGGTGATGCCGCTTCTGCGCCTGGTTCCCTAAAGGTTAACTAAGCTAGCGAAGCTGAATGAACCTTTTATTAATTCTTTGTGAAATTTTCAAAAAGAATAACTTTGCTGGATGAATTGCGATTTTTTCTGGAGTATTTTAATTATTTTAAGGATTGAAAATATATTCCCGTACGCCTTTTTACTGCCTTTGATTAAATGTGCTACAGATAGACAGGGCGATTTATTTTAAACATGGAAATAATGGGCTGGTCATCTCTTAAAAAATCCATAGCGACATTTATAGCTGTTAAATCGGCATTTATGTTGCACTTATAATCAGCTGATAATGGGTATTTAAGGTTTTTTATGATTAAAAATCATGGTGATAGGTTTTTTTAGCGCTCTGGCTTCTGTCGTTAGGTGTTAACGTGTTAATAAAATAAATTGATCCTTATGATCATTTATTCTTACTTTACACTTATTAGCTGCAATCAACAGACTCACTAGTACTCTATCTCTTTAAAAGAGGGTATTAAGCGTCCGCATTAATCGTTTTTGATAATTTAAGTTGCTCAAACTCTGTCGCTGGAATAAATCTTATTCTGGTGTGGGGAGCTTTTTTAGAAATAAAAGGATAAGTGAAAACAGCTGCCAGCAGGCCGGTTGTTTAATCATTTTTTTTTAAAAAAAAGGAATTGCAGTGATGAAAAAAAATAGCTTCAGGCTGAGTACATTAACCGTTGCCATTATCGTCGGTTTTAGCGGTACTGCAGGCGCAACGCCAGCAGTAAAAGACACCACGGCACTCAGTCATAACGGCCCGGGACAATATACTGGCGGCGGGTCGGTATTTATTGGCGGTGACAACCTCTCAGTCGTTAATGATACCATGACCGGCTCCCGCTGGGTCGGTATCAACCCAAACACCCCCGGATTTGCCGCACTGGTGAATAGCAGCGGCTACAAAGCCTACATGGATGCCAATGCGCCATCCCTCGCCGGAGATGCTCACTCTCCAATCGGTGAAGACGACCAGCGTGCCGTTCACGGTGAACGTCTGGCCCACTCACAGGGTAAAGAGAGTTATTCCGAGCCCGTTGGCGTGGTTGACGGCCTGAAAATGGGCACTGCCGAGGGGCGCTATCAAAAAACCCAGACCGTTACGCTCTATCAGCGTGATGCATCAGGCGCTATCCAGTACCAAAAGAACGCCGACGGTAGCGTTAAGCTGGATACTGCGGGCAATCAGATACCTGTGACCGTCAGCAAAACCCTGGTACTGGAACGTAACTCTGATGTCTATATCAAACCGGTGACCAGCAGCGGCGGTAGCTTCGGCCTGCAAAATGCGGCGATCTACACCAAAGTCGTTAGCCTGAAAAACGATATCACCGCCGCCGTTGCCGTTAACGGTAACCTGCAGGAAAACAGCGCTAGCCAGCGCGCGCGCGACCTGCTGATCGTGAAAAATACCACTATCGATAACACGCTGAATCAGGACGCGGTGCGCGTTGGTGCTGCCGGTAATGTCGGCGGGGGCGGCAATGATGAGTACGCGCATAGCGAACGTCCATCCGCCATCGGCCTGAGCATCAACAGCAGCAGCGTTGACTATCAGTTTGATAAAGAGGGCCATAAGCTCAACAGCGGCGTGCTGACTCATCAGGTGGCAAAAAGCGCAAATGTGCTGTTGGATAACGCGCACATCGTGGCGAAGAACATTGCTGCGGTGCGCAGTGACGATAATGGCGAGGCCCTCAATCACGGCATCGATTATGGCCGTTATGCCGACAAAGGCTCAACGGCAGTCGCCATCGCCGGTTCTGGCCTGTTTGTCTCGATCGGCAACCAATCTACCCTGACCGGGGGTGTCAACAATGCCGGTAATGCGCTGAGTATGTCGGGCCACGCTAACCGCGTTGACCTGAACAACTCGACGCTGAACGGCAGCGTGCAGCTGAACCATGATGGCTACCGCCCGGTTATCACCGTATCCGTGGTGCGCGACAGTAAAACCGGTGATTATGTGGCTAATGGTACAGCAGTGGATAACACCAACCTGCTGGACCGTCAGCACAACGGCACTAACCTGAATATCGGCAACAGCAGCGTGGTGAATGGTGATATCACCGCATCTGGTCAGAGCGGTTATGACGTGCAGCTGGTGGATGTGACGGTGACAGATGCCCCCGTCCCGCTGGCACAAAGCGATATCCTCGCCTCACTTTCCGCCAGCGCAATCTATAAAAATGCCGTGAGCAGCGCAAACCAGACTCTGCTGGCAAACGCCGGCGGCGCCTGGACTCCCGTAACGGTTAATCTCGACCACAGCACTCTGAATGGTCGCGTCGCGGGCAACACTTCTCTATCCCAGCCGGACTTTATTGTGGGTGGCACCAATGTGATCGCGTGGAATCCGGATCTGAACGTGAAAAACGGTGCCGTGTGGAATGCCGCAGCCACCGCCAGTAATTATCCGGCCGTGAGTGATGTGCATGACCTGAATCTGTCTGCTTCCATCCTGAATATGATCAATGTGGATACCGACGGCTCAACCCTTGGCGATCGCGGTCGTTATGAAGACCTCGGCGCCGCCCGCGTGGTGGTGCACGGTAACCTGTCGCAGGATAAAGATGGCAAAGGTCACTACCTGACCTCACGGGTTAATATCGGTAAAGCCGTGGCTGAGCCGTTGCTGAATCTGGGCGGTGAATACACCTACGGCTCCATGCAGGTGAAAGGTTCAGCACAGGGCTTGTATCAGCTGGCGATAGCTAACTCCGGCGCTGAGCCCTATGCCAAAGAGGGCTATATCGCTGACCGTGGCGATAATAATGGCGCCAGCAGCTATAACCCGCACAGCTTTATCAACTATCTGGGCCAGGGCAGCGATGCACACTTCTATGGCCGCACTGAGATGGGTGTCTGGCAGTATGAGGCGGTTGATCAGTACAACGATAACGTTCATGACGAACACAACGTGTACTTTAAAAACAACGGTCACTTGTCCAACAGCGCCGCCACGGCGCTGAGCATGGCCGCCTCACAGGTCAACGTTGCCAGTATGGAGACGGATGCACTGGCCCAGCATATGACGGCTTCGCGTCACGCGGGTGATGAGGGCGGCGTGTGGGTTTCATACTTCGGCGGCAAGAGCAAAAACACCACCAATGCCGGGGCTAAATATAAGCTGAACACCAACGGTGTGATGTTGGGTGTGGATAACCTGTTTGATGCCAGGAATGGTGGCAGCTGGTTAGCCGGTCTGGCCTTCTCTTCTGCACGTTCAGATATGAATGTGATGAACAGCAGCGGCGATCTGGACAGTTACGGTGCGCAGTTCTATCTGTCGCGTGACTTCGATAATGGCATCTTTGTTGATACTCACGCGCAGTTTGACCACTTCAGCAACAGCGGCGACGCCCATATGCTGGACGGCCAGCGTTCACGTTCTGACTTCTCCGGCAACGGCTATGGTCTGGGCATGAAGTTGGGTTACACCTGGACCGATCGGGGCTACTTCGCTGAACCCTATATCAAAGCGACCGGCCGTACCTTTGATGGTGTGCACTACACCATGAACAACGGCATGGTGGTGAATGGTGACGACTACAAATCACTGCAGGGCGAGATAGGTGCTGATGTGGGTTACACCTTCGATATCAATCAGGGTTACGTAAAGCCTTACTTTCATCTGGCAGGCATCAACGAATTTGCCGACGGCAATGAGATGAAGCTGAACAACGTAAGCATGAACAACAGTATCGATGGCGCTGCGGTTCAGGTGGGGGCCGGTGCCGAGGTGAAACTGATGAAGGATGTCGGGGGTTACGCCAGCTTCAACTACACCAAAGGCGATGATATCTCTCGCCCATGGCAGGCGAACGTAGGGTTAAGTTACTCATGGTAATTGCCTGTTAACACTATCCCCATCTCGTCCTGGGATGGGGATATTTTTCCGGCTAAGGATAGCGAGCATATGATGAAAAAAATCGCAGTGTGTACAGAAAAAAAACAACCCGGGACCAGCAAAATTGTCAGGCAAAGCAATCATGACGGCGGGCGCGTGCCTGACGAACTGAGTGAATATGCCGACAAGCCGTTATATATCCTGATCGCCCTGTGGTGCTGCCGCCAGAAGAGCTGGGTCGGCCGCAAGCAGATCTCCGCCGCGTTTGCTATTACGGAACGGCGGGCCTCCTTCCAGATATCCTACATCCTGCGAAAAACGGCGATTGTTCGCATCCAGGCGCGTAAAACAAAAGCAGAAGGCTCACGCCACCGGTGCCACGAAATCTTTATCGAACATGTTTTCTTACTGCCGGAGAAACAGGAAGACATCACCTCCGCAACCCCGCTTGCCGACGTTGCGAGCCCCAAACCCGATGCGCTGGCTACCGAGCTGAAGATGTCCGGGCAAGCCTGATGGTTGAGGCAGACCTATCTTCCTGCTCTACAGCATGGCCGGCGCGTTGCCATAAATAGCTGAAGGTAGCGAACAGACAGAGTGAATAGCCCAACAGTTCGCTGCCCTCTTCTGCCATGTTCTTCACCGTCCGATTGTAACCATCCAGCATCAGATGCTGCCAAAGCTCGTGCATGCCAAACAGCCGTGAAAAGACCAGAATGGTGATCATTCCTGCCGTCATCATGTTCCATGCCGGGTGGCGCATAAAGGCCGCCAGACCGCTGATGAGGGTGGCGGGTTTACGCAGAGCGATAGCCAGACAGCTCAGCGCAACGGCCAGCGCAAACCAGAACCAGCTGCCGTGGCGCCACTCATCGAACAGGAAATCCATCTCGCGGATCAGCATGCAGCAGAAAAAGCCACCGGCCAGCACCATCATCGACCGCTCCGCTGGCGAACGCCAGGCGCGCCAGAAAAACAGCAGCGCCATCAGTCCCAGCATGATCTCCTGAGCGCACTCGGTGAAAGAGGCCTCATGGACGGCGTTATTCATCCACACCACGTCGATAAAGATCAGGCCCATCATCAGGCTGAGAAAGACTGCCAGGCCGATAAAAGAGAGTGTTTTATTTATAATTATTCGTAAATCTGCAGACATGTTGCCTCCCGGTGTCACAAGGGACGGCAATTATAGGGAGCGTTTTTTTGGAAACTACTCCTTTTATGCTTTACTGAAATTTGCGACACAAAAAGCTAAGTCAGTGCGTCACAAACCAGCGCGCCGCAGCGTTACTCTTTCAGGCGATATTTTGCTTCCTGTTGAATAAACCAGCTTTCCGGGACGTTATGCGGCGGCTGGCTGAGCTGACTAATCCCCTGCTCGATAACCTGTTCTGCCTGCTGCCACAGCGTCCGGTTTCCGGCGGTAAGAAGCTGGATCTGCACGCGTTTCTCAATCAGGTAGACCCTGGCAAAATGCGGATCGAAATGAACAATTGAACGCGTGTTGTCGATAATGTCGGCCAGCTTGATGGTTTGTGCATCGGGGCTGGCCTGTTGGGTGTGGCGGAAATGGGCGAGTTTGCGCGCCGCCCGGTTCTGCCCGGCAGTGGCACCGCGATTGGTCAGCATCTCAACCAGCGAAGCCACCCGCTCGCCGAAGTCGTTGCGGATATCATTTAAGGTGTTCGGCGTGTCTTCAACGGTGTCGTGCAGCCATGCGGCGGCCAGCATCTCTTCGTCGTCACAGACGCTACGCACCAGTTCAACCACCGCCGCCGGATGGACAATATAGGGCTCATCGGTATATTTGCGGCGCTGGCCCGCGTCGGCATGGGCTTTGGTGGCATAGCGACGCGCCTGCTCTTCCAGTGTTTGCAGCATGATTTTCTCCCGGGCATAAAGTCGCTTGCAATTATATAGTGCACTATTTATATTGTTTGTCATGACTACAGATAAAGATGACAAAAAAGTGAAGGATGCGCCACTGCTGCTCGACCAGCAGCTGTGCTTCGCACTTTATTCTGCCAACCTGGCGCTGCATAAGCTCTACCGCCAGCTGCTGGCCCCACTGGAGATCACCTATCCGCAATATCTGGTGATGATGGTGCTGTGGGAGCGGGATGATGTCACGGTCTCTGAGATTGGCGAACGCCTGTTTCTCGATTCGGCAACCTTAACCCCGCTGCTGAAACGGCTGGAAACGGCGGGGCTGCTGCACCGTCAGCGCTCGCGCAAGGATGAGCGTCAGGTGGTAGTGACCTTAACGCAGCAGGGTGAACAGCTGCGCCAGAAGGCGCTGAATATACCCGAGTCGGTGCACTGTGCCTCTGCCTGCGAAGTCGAAAAATTACAGGCGTTGAAAGGCGAACTGGAAACGCTGCGCGATAACCTTAACGGCTGATCGCGTGGCGAAGATAAAAGCAACATTAACCCTATAGAGCCATTTAAATAGCACGCGATTTCATCGCGAATAAATCAACTGAGGAGCCTTACCATGTCTTTAGAAAAAGTTGTTTACCGCGCAAAAGCCAAAGCCACCGGTGGTCGTGATGGCCGTGCCACTTCCTCCGACGGCGTGCTGGATATTAAACTGGGCGTGCCGAAAGAGATGGGCGGGGCAGGCGGTGAAGTGACCAACCCGGAGCAGCTGTTCGCCGCAGGTTACTCTGCCTGCTTCCTCGGCGCGATGAAGTTTGTTGCCGGCCGTGACAAGTTCTCCATGCCGAAAGAGGCATTTATCGAAGGCGAAGTGGGTATTGGCCCGCTGCCGACCGGTTTTGGCATTGAAGCGACGCTGAATATTCATCTGCCGGGCATGGACAGCGCTGAAGCGCAGAAGCTGGTGGATGCGGCACATATCGTCTGCCCTTACTCTAACGCCACGCGCGGCAATATTGACGTCACGCTGAATATTATCAACGACTAACACCTGACTTTTGCAGCGATACCGCCAGGTATCGCTGCCGCAACGGGGCAGTTTTCTCGCCCCGTTTGCTGTTTTACCAGACAACCACGTGACCGTTTTATCGCTATATTGCCGAAAATATCGCCGTTGCGCAGACTAACCCCCGCAAGTGTGTTTTACTAACGCCCCTCCTGTGAGATCGCCCCTTACCCACCATCAGACTTCTCTGGTTATTGGCGGCATTAAGGATTATTGGCTTTGTGGTCGAACTCTGACGCAGTGCCAGGGTCTGATTAGCGTTCAGAACGTGTTTAGTAATTGTTTGGTTAAAGCCAGGATTAAGGTCGAATGAATTATATTAAAATGCTTACCCAGCAGAAATTGTCGTTATTGCTGGCTTTTTATATCGGGATTTTACTGAATATCCCGGTATTTTATCGTCGTTTCGAACCCCTATTGGCGAAATTTGACGCCCTCAAGGCGTTCTCGATGCTGGCCGAAGTGATGGCGGCATTCCTGCTCTCCTTCTTCCTGCTGCGCCTGCTCTCGCTGGGCGGAAAATGGTTCTGGCGCATTACCGTCAGTCTGCTGACGGTGATCTCCGTTTCAGCCAGCTACTATATGACCTTCTTCAACGTGGTGATCGGCTACGGCATTATTGCCTCAGTGATGACCACCGATACCGACCTGTCAAAAGAAGTGGTGGGCTACCACTTTATCCTGTGGATGGTGCTGGTCAGCATCATCCCGCTGATGCTGATCTGGTGTAACCGCCTGCCCGGTACGCTGCTGGCACAGATGAAAACCCCGGGGCAGCGCATCAAGCCGCTGCTGACGCTGTTACTCTCCCTGCTGCTGGTCTGGGGGCCTATACGCTACCTCGACAAGCAGCAAAGTGCCAATGAGAAGCAGACCAACGTTGACCTGCCTAGCTATGGCGGGGTTGTTGCACACTCCTATCTGCCGTCTAACTGGGTGACGGCGCTGGGGCTGTTTGCCTACACCAGCTATGACGAAGAGATGGACAGCAAAGGCCTGTTCGACCCGGCAAAGAAGTTTACCTATAACGCCCCGGCGGGACTGGACGATACCTATGTGGTGTTTGTGATTGGTGAAACCACGCGCTGGGACCATATGGGAATGCTGGGTTACAGTCGCGATAACACGCCGAAGCTGTCGAAAGAGAAGAACCTGGTGGCATTCCGCGGTGAATCCTGCGACACCTCAACTAAGCTCTCCCTGCGCTGCATGTTCGTGCGCGAAGGCGGGACAGAGGAAGGCCCGGCGCGCACGCTGAAAGAGCAGAACGTCTTCTCGGTGCTGAAGGAGCTGGGCTTCAGCTCAGATCTGTACGCGATGCAGAGCGAAGTGTGGTTCTACAACAACACCAACGCGGACAGCTATGCCTTCCGCGAGCAGATCGGTTCAGAGCAGCGTAATCAGGGTAAATCGGTTGACGATATGCTGCTGATCCCGGAGCTGAAAACCTCGATTGATGACCATCCTAAGGGCAAGCATCTGGTTATCCTGCACACCAAAGGCTCGCACTACCTGTATTCTCAGCGCTATCCGCGCAGTTTCGCCCGCTACCAGCCGGAATGTATGGGCGTGGACGATACCTGCAGTAAAGAGATGTTGATTAACGCCTATGACAACTCGATTCTGTATGTCGACACCATGCTCGACAGCGTGTTTGACCAGCTGCGCGATAAGAAAGCCATCGTGTTCTATGCTGCGGACCACGGCGAGTCGATCGACGAGAACATGCACCTGCACGGCACGCCGCGCAACATGGCACCACCGGAGCAGTTCCGCGTGCCGATGATGGTGTGGGCGTCGGATAAGTATCTTGAAGACCCGAATAACAAAAGCGCCTTTGAGCGCCTGCAGGCCGAGCAGAAGGCGGGTAAAACCCACCGTCACGTTGAGCTGTTCGACACCATTCTCGGCTGCCTGGGCTACACCTCGCCGGATGGCGGCATCAAGCAGGCCAACAACTGGTGTGCGAAACCGTAAATACCCGCTTTGGTAGGGGCCAGGCATGCCTGGCCCGGTCGAGGCATGCCTCGACCCTACGGTTATAATATCCCCGCCGGATATTCTGCTACTCCCTTGTTTTTACCCGTCTACTTTCCCTGCCAAAAAAATTCCTTATTACCCGCATAAATTCCTTATCCCACCTGCGATCGCTCACTTAATTCGCGCCGCGTTGCGCTTATGACCGCTCCTGACTTGTTGATCGTTTCTTATACCTGCGTTGCAGCATTTTTACCTATAAGTACGTCATATAGACATTTTTATGACGCAAAATGCAGCGTTTCATGGACTATTTTACGAGTTTTTTTTCGGCGTGATGTTCTGTCATGCAGGCTGTCAGGCAGTGATTCATTCCAGGTTGAATGGATGTGGTGCGTTTTTAAACTGCAAATGTTATTGAATTGTTTTTTTAATATTTGCTTGCTGTTTCTCACACTCTGAGTAAATACCCGACGCTTGTATTGACGTTCCTTGAAACTATTGACAAATTGGACCCTCAGTACAAAAGGTAAGGGGATTTGTCTGATAGTGTCCACGGCTTCAGAAACCCACAAACCCCGCCAGATTAACTGTAGCCGCAAGGCACCACGCACAGACCACCCACAAAAATTATCGGTCGGCGTACAGCACACAACATCACATCACTTATTGGAGCTAAAGCATGAGTATTTCCCTGGCTAAATCCGGGATGCTGAAAGTCGGTCTCAGCGCCATTGCACTGCTGATCGCCACAGGTGTTCAGGCAAAAACCCTGGTTTATTGTTCTGAAGGTTCGCCTGAAGGTTTTAACCCACAGTTATTCACCTCTGGCACTACTTATGACGCCAGCTCGCGTCAGATCTACAACCGTCTGGTTGAGTTCACCATCGGTACCACTGAATTACACCCTGCCCTGGCAGAGAAATGGGATGTCAGCGCAGACGGTAAAACCTATACCTTCCACCTGCGTAAAGGCGTGAAGTGGCAGACCACCAAAGATTTCAAGCCAACGCGTGACTTCAACGCGGATGATGTGGTGTTCTCGTTCGAACGCCAGTTGGATAAAAACAACAAATATCACGGCGTTTCCGGCGGCAGCTACGAATATTTCGAAGGCATGGATATGCCTAACCTGATTAGCAAAATCGTTAAGGTTGACGATTACACCGTGCGTTTCGAGCTGACGCGCCCGGAATCACCGTTCCTGGCTGACCTCGGCATGGACTTCGCGTCTATCCTGTCTGCCGAATACGCTGACAACATGCTGAAAGCAGGCACGCCGGACAAACTCGACCTGAACCCGGTCGGTACCGGTCCGTTCCAGCTGCTGCAGTACCAGAAAGATTCACGCATTCTGTACAAAGCGAACACTGACTACTGGGGCACCAAGCCAAAGATTGATCGTCTGGTGTTCTCCATCACCCCAGATGCTTCCGTGCGCTATGCCAAAATGCAGAAGGGCGAGTGCCAGGTGATGCCGTACCCGAACCCGGCTGATATCGCGCGCATGAAAGAAGATAAAAATATCAACCTGATGGAACAGCCTGGCTTGAACGTTGGCTACCTGTCGTTCAACGTTGAGAAAAAGCCGCTGGATAACCTGAAAGTGCGTCAGGCACTGACCATGGCGGTGAATAAGAAAGCGATTATCGAAGCGGTCTACCAGGGCGCAGGCCAGGAAGCGAAGAACCTGATCCCACCAACAATGTGGGGCTACAACGACGCGATTCAGGACTATGGCTATGACCCGGAGAAAGCCAAAGCGCTGCTGAAAGAAGCGGGCATGGCGGATGGTTTCTCCATCGACCTGTGGGCGATGCCGGTACAGCGCCCTTATAACCCGAACGCGCGCCGTATGGCCGAGATGATCCAGAGCGACTGGGCGAAAGTGGGCGTGAAAGCCAAGATCGTCACCTACGAGTGGGGCGAGTACCTGAAGCGTGCCAAAGCGGGTGAACACCAGACCGTGATGATGGGCTGGACCGGCGACAATGGGGACCCGGATAACTTCTTCGCCACCCTGTTCAGCTGTGCCGCAGCGAAAGACGGTTCTAACTATTCACGCTGGTGCTACAAGCCGTTTGAAGATCAGATCCAGCCGGCGCGTGCCACTGACGATCACAACAAACGTATTGAGTACTACAAGCAGGCTCAGGTGGTGATGCACGATCAGGCTCCAGCGCTGATCATCGCCCACTCTACCGTGTATGAGCCAGTGAGTAAGAAAGTGAAAGATTACAAAGTGGATCCACTGGGCGGTCACTACTTCGCGCAGGTTGATATCCAGGAATAATACGGCGGGTTGGAGAGCTACAACTCCCCGTAAATTGCGTAGGGGCCAGGCATGCCTGGCCCTTCTTTCGCAAGATGTGAGCAATAATAATCCTGTCGGTTACGGCTGCAGGAAATAAAAGAGAACACGGATTATGCTGCAGTTCATACTCCGACGTCTGGGACTTGTCATCCCGACGTTTATCGGTATCACCCTGTTAACCTTCGCGTTTGTTCATATGATCCCCGGTGACCCGGTGATGATTATGGTGGGCGAGCGCGGGATCTCCCCGGAACGTCACGCACAGCTGATGGCCCAGCTTGGTCTGGATAAGCCACTCTGGCAGCAGTACATCACCTATATCAACGGTGTCATGCATGGCGATTTGGGCCTGTCACTAAAAAGCCGCGTGCCGGTGTGGGACGAGTTCGTTCCGCGCTTTAAGGCCACGCTGGAACTGGGCATCTGCGCGATGCTGTTTGCCGTTGCCGTCGGCATCCCGGTGGGCGTGCTGGCTGCGGTAAAACGCGGCTCGATCTTCGACCACACCGCGGTGGGCATCTCCCTGACCGGTTACTCCATGCCTATCTTCTGGTGGGGGATGATGCTGATCATGCTGGTGTCGGTGCAGCTCAACCTCACCCCGGTATCCGGGCGTGTGGGCGATACGGTGTTCCTCGATGACAGCATGCCGCTGACCGGCTTTATGCTGATCGACACGCTTTTCTGGGGCGAGCCGGGCGACTTTAAAGACGCCGTGATGCATATGATCCTGCCTGCCATCGTGCTGGGCACCATCCCGCTGGCGGTGATCGTGCGTATGACGCGCTCGGCGATGCTGGAAGTGCTGGGCGAAGACTACATTCGCACCGCGCGCGCCAAGGGGCTGACGCCGATGCGGGTGATCGTGGTTCACGCGCTGCGCAACGCCATGCTGCCGGTGGTCACGGTGATCGGTCTTCAGGTCGGCACGCTGCTGGCCGGGGCCATCCTCACGGAAACCATCTTCTCCTGGCCGGGCCTGGGGCGCTGGTTAATCGACGCACTACAGCGCCGTGACTACCCGGTGGTTCAGGGTGGCGTGCTGATGGTGGCTACGCTGATTATCTTCGTCAACCTGCTGGTCGACGTGCTTTACGGCGTGGTTAACCCGCGCATCCGTCACAAGAAATAAGGGGCCAACATGTCTGTTGTGGATCCAGGCAGCGTCAGCGCTGCACCCAAGCCGATGACCCCGATACAGGAATTCTGGCACTACTTTAAGCGTAACAAAGGCGCGGTGATCGGCCTGGTTTACGTGGTTCTGATGATCATTATCGCGGTGTTTGCCAACGTACTGGCCCCGCACGCGCCCGCCGAACAGTTCCGCGATGCGCTGCTGAAGCCGCCAGCCTGGCAGGAAGGCGGCAGCTGGCAATATCTCTTCGGTACTGATGACGTGGGCCGCGATGTGCTGTCGCGTCTGATGTACGGTGCGCGCCTGTCGCTGCTGGTCGGCTGCCTGGTGGTGGTGCTGTCGCTGATTTTCGGCGTGATCTTCGGCCTGATTGCCGGTTATGTCGGCGGGGCGGTCGACGCGGCGATTATGCGCCTGGTCGATATCATGCTGGCGCTGCCAAGCCTGCTGCTGGCGCTGGTGCTGGTGGCTATCTTCGGCCCGTCGATTGTTAACGCCTCGATAGCGCTGACCTTTGTTGCCCTGCCGCACTACATCCGTCTGACCCGTGCTGCGGTGCTGGTGGAAGTGACGCGTGATTACGTTACCGCTTCCCGCGTGGCCGGAGCCGGTGCAGTGCGCCAGATGTTCGTCAATATTTTACCAAACTGCCTGGCACCGCTGATCGTGCAGGCGTCTCTCGGTTTTTCCAACGCGATCCTCGATATGGCCGCGCTGGGTTTCCTGGGTATGGGTGCGCAGCCGCCAACGCCGGAGTGGGGCACGATGCTCTCCGACGTGCTGCAGTTCGCGCAAAGTGCCTGGTGGGTGGTCACCTTCCCGGGTGTTGCCATTCTGCTGACGGTACTGGCATTTAACCTGATGGGCGACGGCTTACGCGACGCTCTTGACCCGAAACTCAAACAGTAGGCAGCGAGATGGCACTCTTAACAGTAGATAAACTCTCGGTGCATTTCGGTGACGAAAAAGCACCGTTCCGCGCCGTCGACCGCATCAGCTATCAGGTCGAGCAGGGGCAGGTTGTCGGGATCGTCGGTGAATCCGGCTCCGGCAAATCGGTCAGCTCGCTGGCGATTATGGGGCTGATTGATTACCCCGGCAAAGTGATGGCCGACAACCTGGTGTTTAACCAGCGCGACCTGAAACGCATCTCCGAAAAAGAGCGCCGCCAGCTGGTGGGCTCGGAAGTGGCGATGATTTTCCAGGACCCGATGACCAGCCTCAACCCGTGCTACACCGTGGGCTTCCAGATTATGGAAGCGATAAAGGTGCATCAGGGCGGCAACAAGCGCACCCGTCGCCAGCGCGCTATCGACCTGCTGAACCAGGTCGGTATCCCTGATCCGGCTTCGCGCCTTGACGTTTACCCGCACCAGCTCTCCGGCGGGATGAGTCAGCGCGTGATGATCGCCATGGCGATCGCCTGCCGGCCGAAGCTGCTGATCGCCGATGAGCCAACCACGGCGCTCGACGTGACGATTCAGGCGCAGATCATCGAGCTGTTGCTCGATCTGCAGCGCCAGGAGAATATGGCGCTGATCCTGATTACCCACGATCTGGCGCTGGTGGCGGAAGCCGCCCAGCACATTATCGTGATGTACGCGGGGCAGGTGGTGGAAACCGGTAAAGCGGTGGACATCTTTAAAGCGCCGCGCCATCCGTACACTCAGGCGCTGCTGCGTGCGCTGCCGGAGTTCGCGGCGGATAAAGCGCGTCTGGCGTCGCTGCCGGGCGTGGTGCCGGGCAAATATGACCGCCCGAACGGCTGCCTGCTCAACCCGCGCTGCCCGTATGCGCAGGATCGCTGCCGCAGCGAAGAGCCGTCACTGCATGATATTGCCGGGCGTCAGTCCAAATGTCATTTCCCACTGGATGATGCCGGGAGACCAACTTATGAAGCCTGAACACGATAAAGCCACGCTGCTGATGCAGGCCATCGACCTGAAAAAACACTACCCGGTGAAAAAGGGGTTGTTTGGCCAGGAGCGACTGGTCAAAGCGCTGGACGGCGTGTCGTTCGATCTGGAGCGCGGCAAAACCCTGGCGGTGGTCGGCGAGTCCGGCTGCGGCAAGTCCACGCTGGGCCGCCTGCTGACGATGATCGAAACCCCGACCGAGGGGCAGCTGTTCTATCAGGGGCAGGACCTGCTGAAGCACGACCCGGAAGCGCAGAAGCTGCGCCGTCAGAAAATTCAGATCGTCTTCCAGAACCCGTACGGTTCTCTGAACCCGCGTAAAAAGGTCAGCCAAATCCTTGAAGAGCCGCTGCTGATTAACACCAGCCTGAGCAAAGCGGAGCGCCGCGAGAAAACCCTGGAGATGATGGCCAAGGTCGGCCTGAAAACCGAGCATTACGACCGCTATCCGCATATGTTCTCCGGCGGCCAGCGTCAGCGTATCGCCATTGCACGCGGCCTGATGCTCGACCCGGACGTGCTGATTGCCGACGAGCCGGTTTCCGCGCTCGACGTGTCGGTGCGTGCGCAGGTGCTGAACCTGATGATGGACCTGCAGCAGGATCTGGGGCTGTCGTACGTGTTTATCTCGCACGACCTGTCGGTGGTTGAGCATATCGCCGATGAAGTGATGGTGATGTACCTGGGCCGCTGCGTGGAGAAGGGCAGTAAAGAGGAAATTTTTGCCAATCCGCGCCACCCTTACACCCAGGCGCTGCTGTCGGCCACCCCACGCCTTAACCCGGATGAGCGCCGCGAGCGCATCAAGCTGACCGGCGAGCTGCCAAGCCCGCTCAACCCGCCACCGGGCTGCGCCTTTAATGCCCGCTGCCGCCGCCAGTTCGGCACCTGCGTGCAGCTTCAGCCGCAGCTGAAGTCCTACGGCGGTCAGCAGGTTGCCTGCTTCGCGGTCGACCAGGACGAAAACCCGACGACCTGACTGCGGCAATCCTGTAGAGGCCGACCTTCTTTTCCGGTCGGCCTTTCAATTCTGCGGGTCGACCAAAACGAAAGGTCGACCCCTACGTTGCCGCACAGACGTTTGTTGGGGCCGACCCTTTTTTCCGGCCGGCCCTCTCTTCCCTATCGCACAAAATTCTTCAGCCAAACCCATGGTTCTGCATCCGCTGCTATGCTGTATAAAAAACCATCCTAATCTATCCTCCCTAAGCCCAATCAGGGCAGGTCGAAGAAACAGGAGGTTGGACAGGGCTTTCGTAGTGACTTATGTCAAATTTTCTTTAGGTGGCAGAGGATTATGGGATAGCCTTAATAATTAAAAGGAAAACGTCGCATCGGGAAAGCGTAAATATGAGGAAGGTATTTCATTTAAATGAAATGGCCGCCAGGAAATACGCGAAATAATCACCTAAGGCAAATAATCACTGTGCTGATATATAACCCCTGCAATTAATTATTTTACTTATTTCACGTTATTTATTCTTTCAAAACCTTCTATCTGTGATATGAGATTAGTCTGAGTGATTTAAACTTTATATGTTATATTGCCGCGAAAACATCCACCTTGCGCGATCATTCTCATGAAAAGCTATGATGACCTGCAGCGTTTTAAAGAAAAAACGCAAACAAACCATATTGAATTCAAAGACATGTCTGAGCAGGCGATCAATTCTGACAGCACCAACTGGGCGATAATCAAACAGTTGCTGAATGAGGGCGCAGGGTCGGTGCTGGATAACCGTCAGCGTATCGATCTGGCGTCACCGCAGCCGATCGATTCCGCTGCCTTTAGCCCCCCGCCAGCGGAAATGCCTGCGGTGGCACCACATTTACCGGTCCACTCTTATGTTGCGGCCGCGCCATTGGCTAACGATAAGATCGGCGCCTCGCTGCTCGACAGTATTTCCGCCTCGCTGCAGGCGGGACCGCCTGAAGTCGCAACAGCGCAGCCCGTCGCTGCGGCGACACCGGTAGCGGATGCTGCGCCGCTGCGCGCCATGCCGCTTGCCCGCCAGACTGCCATGGCTGGCTCTTCCCTGCTCGAACAGCTGTCAGCCAGCACGCCGGTTAAACCGGTCGTGCAAAGCGCCCCGGCCCCTGTGGCTCAGGCGCCTCAGCCCGTTGCGGCCGCGGCCGCCCCACAGCCCGTTATGGCGGCTGCGGCCCCGGTTAACGCGAGCTTCAAACAGTTGTTTAGTCCGGCTGCGGCCCCTGCTCCTCAGGCGCTGTCGAAGGATGTGTTGTTACAACCCCTGCTGGAGAAAATTGCCTCATGCCGTTAGTTTGCGTCTGCTCCCCTAAAGGCGGTGTGGGTAAAACCACCATGGCGGCCAACCTTGCTCATGCCCTCGCACGCGGCGGCAGCAAGGTGCTGGCTATCGATTTTGACGTGCAGAACGCCCTGCGCCTGCACTTTGGCGTGCCGCTGGCCGACGGACGTGGCTTTGTGGCGAAATCAGCGGAATCTTCCGACTGGAGTCAGTCGATCCTCACCACCGGCGGCAATATTTTTGTCCTGCCTTACGGGGAGGTCAGCGAAGAGCAACGCGTTGAGTTTGAAAACAATCTGACACGTGACCCCAACTTCCTCGCGCGCGGGCTGCACAGCGTCCTCAACTATCCTGGCCTGGCGATTATAGCGGATTTCCCGCCAGGCCCAGGCCCGGCGCTTAAAGCTATGACCGCACTTGCCGATATGCATTTAGTGGTGATGCTGGCGGATACCGCCTCTCTGTCGCTGCTGCCGCAGATTGAGAACGAAAAAATGATCGGCGGCGCGCTTAACCATCGCAGCGGTCACTATTTTGTGCTCAACCAAAGCGACAACCGCCGCAATATCAGCCGCGATGTGACCGCCTTTATGCAGCAGCGCCTTGGCGACAGGCTGCTGGGCGTGGTCAACCGCGATGAGAGCGTGGCGGAGGCCAACGCTTCCCAGCAGTCGATTTTTGATTTTAGCCCGGTCTCAGCCGCGGCCTTTGATATTGAGCTGGTCGGCAAGCGTCTTGCGGCGCTGCTTAACATCAAAGTCGGTGACGGCGAAATGCACGCCCCGCTGAACTCTCGTTAACTTTAGGCCTGTACCCAAAATAACTCGAGTTGCAGCCAACGCGCATGCAGCTTGAAGTATGAAGAGTATAACGCCGGGCACGGAAGCCTGAAGACGCGTGGCGCCAGCGCCACGATTATAACTATACGTATTCAGGATGACTTATGAACAAAGTCCTGTTCTATCTGCTGCTGCTGATATTATTCCCCATCGCTGCGGTCATCGTTATCACCCCAATGGACAGCCAGAAGCAATATATCTTTGGCTTAATCTCTATTGCTATCGTGTTTTTATTGGGCTTTAGCAAGAGCAAAAAAGTCTCGCTGGTGATGGTGGTTCTCTCGGCAATGATGTCGACGCGTTATATTTTTTGGCGCGCAACCGAAACGCTGCATTTTAATTCCGAGGTGGAAGCGATCCTCGGCATCGGCTTATTTATTGCCGAGCTCTATGTCTGGCTTATTTTAATCCTCGGCTACCTGCAAACTTCATGGCCGCTTAAGCGAACCATTGAGCCGCTGCCGGACGATGTCAGCCTGTGGCCGACCGTCGATGTCTACGTACCGAGCTACAACGAAAGCCTCGACGTGGTGCGCGACACCGTTCTGGCCGCGCAGTGCATCGACTACCCGCGCGACAAGATCAAGATCTACCTGCTGGACGATGGCAAGCGCAGCGAATTCGCCCGCTTCGCCGCAGACGTTGGCGTCGGCTATATCACCCGTGATGACAACCGCCACGCCAAAGCCGGTAACCTCAACCACGCAATGAAAATCACCAAGGGGGAGCTGATCTGCGTATTTGACTGCGACCACGTCGCCACCCGCACCTTCCTGCAGGCCACCGTGGGTGCCTTCCTGAAGGATAAGAAGCTGGCGCTGTTGCAGACCCCGCACTACTTCTACTCGCCGGATCCGTTTGAGCGCAACCTGAAAGCGGCGCGAGAAATCCCGAACGAGGGCGCACTGTTCTACGGCCCGGTCCAGCAGGGTAACGACAACTGGAACGCCACCTTTTTCTGCGGCTCCTGTGCCGTTATCCGTCGCTCAGCGCTGGAAGAGATTGGCGGCTTCGCGGTGGAAACCGTGACCGAAGATGCGCACACCGCGCTGAAGATGCAGCGCCTCGGCTGGGGTTCAGCCTTCCTGGCGATCCCGCTGGCGGCGGGCCTCGCGACCGAACGCCTGGGTCTGCATATCGTACAGCGTACCCGTTGGGCGCGCGGTATGACGCAGATCTTCCGCGTGGATAATCCGCTGTTTGGCCGCGGTCTGAAGTGGCAGCAGCGCCTGTGCTACCTCAACGCCATGCTGCACTTCCAGTTCGGCCTGCCGCGCGTCATCTTCCTGACCGCGCCGCTGGCCTACCTGCTGTTTAACCTCAATATCATTCACTCGTCCGCCAGCCTGATCTTCGCCTACGTGCTGCCGCACCTGGTGATGTCGCTGTACGTCAACTCGCGTATGAATGGCCGCTTCCGCGCCACCTTCTGGGGCGAGATTTACGAAACGGTGATGGCGTTCCACCTGGTGATCCCGACCATCCTGACGATGATTTCGCCCAAGCACGGCAAGTTCAACGTGACGGATAAGGGCGGCCTGCTGGATGTCGGCTTCTTCGACTTTAACATCGTGCGCCCGCACGTGATCTGCGCCCTGCTGCTGCTGATTGGCGTGGTGAGCGGCGTGGTTCGCGCCGTCGGCCATAACTATTTTGGCGTTGACCCGTATGTGATTGCGCTCAACGTCGGCTGGGCGACCTTCAGTCTGATCATCCTGATGGCGGCCATTGCCGTGGCGCGTGAAACTAAGCAGGTGCGTAAAACCATCCGTATCGATGTCCACCTGCCGGTGGTGATCCACTACGCCAGCGGCATTTCGTCACGCAGCAGCACCATCAACCTGTCGATGGGCGGCGCGCAGATAAGCGCGCCGGACCAGCGCCATGAAAATGATGAAATCGAAGCGATTGACGTGATGCTGGAGTCCGGCACCATCTCCATTCCTGTGCAGATCATTGGCGCAGAAGATGGCGTTATCCGCCTGCAGTTCCACGAAATGCCGCTGTCGCGCCGCCGTGAACTGGTGCGCGTGGTGCTGGCGCGCGCCGATGCGTGGATCCAGCCGGAAGGCCCGAAAGATAATCCGCTGCGCTCGCTGCTGAATATCATCCGTACCGTATTTGAACTGTTCTGGCTGAGCTGGAAAGACAGCCGCGCCAGAAAGAAACAGCAGGCGCACGTGGAAGAGGATAGCGCAGTATGAAGCCATTATTACTGCGAGCACTCTGCCTGAGTAGCATGCTGACCCTGAGCAGCGTGCAGGCCGACCCGACCAGCGTGACGCAGGACAGCAGCGCGCTGTCCGATATCCCGCCGCCGGCGGACGTCGGCGCGGCAACCCCAGCGCAGAGCAGCAGCCCGGAGATGTCGACCATGACCGCCCCGGCGGTGGAGAACGATCGGCCTGCGGCTGCGGCCGAAGAGAACTTACCGGCTGGTGATGAAGCGGCACTGCCGCCCGGCACCAGCGCGATGCCTGCCGGTTTACCGCCGCTGCCTGCCATAAGCGATGAAACCCCTCCCGCTGCGGTTGCGGTGCTCAATCAGCCGCTGACCAGCACCGTCAGCGTGGCGCAGATGGGGCAGAAGCAGGGCATCACCCTGACAGGCGGTCAGCTGCAGTCCGGTATTGTCTTCACCCTGCCAACGGATGAAGTGGTCACCAACGCCCGTCTTAACCTGTCGCTGAAAGTGTCGCAGGCGCTGGCGGCGCGCAATACTTCCCTGCAGCTGATGCTGAACGGCCAGCCGCTGGGCACGCTGCCGCTTAGCGCTTCCGATCGTGCCAGCGAAGATTACCAGCTGGATATTCCGGCGGCGATGGTGGTCTCCAGCAACAACCTGAGCTTTAAAATTAACGATGCCGATCGGCTGCTGTGCGAGCGCGACAGCGCCCAGCAGTACCAGGTCACCATTCTGCCGAAAACCTCGCTGGCGCTGGAAGGCCAGCAGCTGAATATCGGTACCAGCCTGCGCAACTTCCCGCGTCCGTTTATTGATCCGCTGCGCATGAGCCCGGCGACCGTGGCGATGGTGTTCGGCGACAACGTTTCCCCGGGTGAAGTTAGCGCGGCGGCGATCCTCGCTTCCTGGCTGGGGATTCAGGCCGACTATCGCGGCATCAGCTTCCCGGTGCTGCGCGGCCAGCTGCCGGAGAAAAACGGCGTGGTTTTCGGCCATCCCGGCGAGAAGATTGGCAGCCTGACCTTACCGGATAGCGCAGGCCCGTCCTTGCAGATCGTCGACAATCCGGATAATCCGGTGTACAAGCTGCTGCTGGTGGTCGGGAAAGATGACGACCAGCTGCGTCAGGCCAGCTGGCGCCTGCTGCAGCCGCTCAACCTCGACGACGCTGCGCTGAACGTCGCCAACCAGACTATGCCATTAAGCAAGCCATACGACGCGCCGCGCTGGATCAACACCGATCGCCCGGTCCGCCTGAGCGAGCTGCTGCGCAAAGACCAGAGCCTGACCACCACCGGCATCTGGCATGATGCGCTGCGCGTCAATTTCCGCGCCGCGCCGGACCTGTTCCTGTGGGACGGCGACACGATTCCGGTGCAGCTCAACTATCGCTTCCCGTCGGAAAGCTGGATTGATGAAGATAACTCGCTGCTCAACGTGACGCTGAACGGCACCTTCCTGCGCAACCTGACCGTCAATAAAGTCGGTCTGCTGGAGAACATCTGGCACCGTCTGGGCGGCGATGCGCGCCAGGAGAAATACACGCTGAAGCTGGACCCGTACCTGATTTACGGCGACAACCAGATGCAGCTCTATTTCAACATCAAGCCGAAGGCCAGCGCGCCGTGCAGCGTGCTGACCAACAACAACATCAAGAGCCGGATTGAGGATGATTCGTTTATCGATCTGAGCCATACCCGTCACTTTACGCTGCTGCCGAACCTCTCTTACTTCGTCGGCGCCTCGTTCCCGTTCTCGCGCCTGGCCGACTACTCGCAGACCGTGCTAATGCTGCCAGAGCAGCCGAGTAACGCGGAGATCAGCACCCTGCTGGATATGGCTGGCCGCTCGGGTAATGCCACCGGCGTGGCGCTGAGCCATAACAGCGTGATGTTTGGTATTCCGGCCAGCGGTTCGCTGCGCGAGCGTCTGGAAAACAGCGACGTGCTGTCGGTCTCCACCCTGGCGCAAACCCATTTTAACCGCGAGATGCTGGCGGCTTCCCCTTATAAGGTGAACAACCGCACGCTCGGCGTCAAAGTGCCAAACACGCTGGATAACCTGCGCGGCTGGCTGACCGGCGACTGGTATCGTCAGACGCTGGACGCCGACCGTTACTTCTCCTCCAACGAAGACTGGCGCGGTTTTGTCAGCTATCGCTCGCCGTGGAACAGCAGTCGCCTGGTGGTGATGACCGTCGCCACTGACGATAACCAGCTGTCGCGCCTGCACGGTGACATGACCTCGGCACGGATTAACGCGGGGATCCGCGGCGATACCGCCATCATCACCGATGAGAACGGTATCCGCAGCTTCCGCGTCGGCGCGATGTTCCCGAGCGGGCAGATGCCGTGGTACAGGATGGTGGTGTGGTATGCCAACCAGCATGCGGTGCTGCTGGCCCTGCTGGCGCTGTTCTGTTCCACCGTGGTTGGCCTGAGCGTGTATGTGCTGCTGAAGCGCCACTCATGGCGTCGTCTGCACCCGAAAAGCGATCCCCGTACCTCTGGCGAGAAGAAAGAATGATGAAAACCAGGCTTACCCCGATTACCGCCAGAATTCGCCAGCGCTGGGCGATCGCCGGCGGCTTTGCCCTGTCGATGCTCGCCAGCCCGCTAATGGCGGCGGAGAGCAACCCGGCGATTCAGGCGCTGTTTGACCAGGCCAACTACTGGCACCAGAAGGCTCACGACGAGCTGGCGCGTGATGCGCTGAACAAAGTGCTGATGGTTGATGGCAATAACACCCAGGCGCTGTACCTGATGGCGCTGTGGTCGCAGCAGAGCGGCGACGGCACTGCTGCCGCCAAATGGCGCGCGCGCTTAAGCCAGGTCTCTCCGCAGGACTCGCGCCTGGTGGAGCTGGATAACGCGCGCCAGCTGCAAACCATTCCGGCCGCGCAGCTGTCGCTGGCCCGCCAGCAGGCGCGCAGCGGCAACACCGCCGCCGCGCTGCAAACCTGGCGCAACACCTTTAGCGGTAATGAGCCGCCGGCCAGCGTGGCGGCAGAATACTACCTGACCATGGCCGGCGACCGCGCGCTGCTGCCGCAGGCGGTGGATAACCTGCGCCAGTTCGCGGCACAGCATCCGCAGGATACCGGCGCGAAGCTGGCGCTCGGCAAAGCGCTGACGTATCAGGAGTCAACGCGCCGCGAAGGGCTGCAAACCCTGGAGAGCCTGGCCGACGGTAACGCCGATGCTGACCGCTCCCTGCGCCAGGGGCTGCTGTGGCTCGGTCCACAGCCGGGGGATGCGCCGCTGTATCAGAACTACCAGCAGCGCCATCCGCAGGATAAAACGGTGCTGGACTATTACCGTAAGAACGTGGGCGGTGCCGCGAAAGGCCAGGGCTTTACCGCCCTCAACAGCGGTGATGTCTCCGGTGCGCAGAGCGCCTTCGACCAGGTGCTGCAAACCAACCCGGAAGATGCGGATGCGCTGGCCGGGCTCGGTTATGTATCGCTGCGCAGCGGCGACTACGCGAAAGCGGCGGACTACCTCGATCGTGCCGCTAAGCTGGGCGGCAGCGACAGCCAGCAGCGCCAGCAGCAGGCCGCCGATGCGCGCTTCTACGGCCAGCTGGCGTCTGCCCAGCAGGCACTGAAATCCGGTGACAGCGCTCAGGCGCTGAGCCTCAGCGCGCCGCTAACCCAGGCCGCAGGCGAGAAAGGCGTGGCGGCGAAGCTGTTCCGTGCCGACGTGCTGCGCCGCAATAACCAGCTCGATCAGGCTGAACAGACCTACCGCGACGTGCTGGCGAGCGACGCCAATAACCGCCCGGCGAAAGAGGGGCTGTTCTACGTGCTGCGCCAGAAGGGCAACACCGCCGAAGCCAATACGCTGTTGGCCTCCCTGCCAGCCAGCGTGCGCGAAGCGGTGACGCCGCGCCCGGTGGCGACCAGCGATCCCGTGCGTCGTGATGCCAAACAGGCGCTGGCGGCGGGCAATCCGCAGCGCGCCATCAGCATTCTGCAGCAGGGCATGCAGCGCTTCCCGAACGATGGCTGGCTGCGCCTCGACCTCGCGCGTATCTATCAGCAGCAGGGCGATACCGCGGCGGCCGCTGGCGTGATGCAGCCCGCCTTCCGCAACGGCGCCAGCAGCAACGAAGTCTACGCTGCGGCGCTGTTTGCCAGCGAAAGCGGGGCTTGGGGGCAGGCGCAGAGCCTGCTGTCGCGCATTCCGCCACGCAGCCAGAACGCGGAGATGCGCACCCTCGCCCAGCGCGTTAATTTCAATCAGCAGATGTCGGTAGCCCAGCAGTATCTGGCGCAGGGCGCCAATGCCGCCGCGGCGAATACCCTGAAGGCGCTGGCGGTTAATCCGCCAGCGAACCCGGCCGATGCCGGTAACCTGGCGAAAGGGCTGGCGCAGGCGGGTGACATGACCAGCGCGGTAGCCGTGGTGCGTAACAATATGCAGCGCGGCGTGCAGGGCAACGCGGGCGACTACGCTGCCCAGGTCGCGGTGCTTAACCAGGCCGGACTGAATGCCGAGGCGCAAACCTTCCTCAGCAACCCGGAACTGCAGGCGCGCAGCACCAGCACCCAGCTGGCGGGGATCCGCAACGGCGGCCTGATCAACGAAGTCGACGACCTGCGCGAGCGTAAGCAGTATGCGGCGGCCTACGACAAGCTGATCGGCGCATTGCAGAAAGACCCGCAGAATAGCGACCTGATGTTCGCCATGGCGCGCCTCTATCAGTCCGGAAAAATGAACAAAGAAGCGGCGGTGGTCTACGACTACCTGATGACGCGCGACACGCCGACCCAGGATGCGCGCGAAGGGGCGATCAACAGCGCGCTGGCGCTGAACGACGTGCCAAAAGCGCGTGCGCTCGCCAGCGGTCTGCAGGGCGAACCTTCCCCGCAACGCCTGCTGTTACTGGCGCGCGTCGCGGAAGCAGAAGGCGACCACAACCAGGCGCTAAGCTACCTGCGCACCGCCAAGGGCAAGATGATTGGCCTCGACGGCAGCACGGTGGGCAGCAGCGCGGGCATTGGTGGCCTGACGCTGGCCGACAACCCGTTTATCAACCGCACCACGCTGTCGGTACGTAAATCGCCATCGGTGTATGGCAATACCATGCCGTGGCAGCAGTCGCCGGATGCGCGCGACTACCGTGATATCGACGGCGTTAGCGTGGTGGGCGGCGGCACGCAGGTCGCGACCCAGCAGAGCCAGACGCTGCACCAGATCGACACCATGATGGACGAACTGCAAAAGGATACCGGCACCTGGGTGCAGGGCGGGATCCAGATCCGCGGTCGCGATGGCGAGAACGGCCTGAGCAAGCTGACCGAAGCCAAAGCGCCGCTGACCTGGTCAAGCTCACCGCTTGGCGATGCGCGCTTTGATTTCACCGTCACGCCAATGACGCTCAGCGCGGGCAGCGCCAGCGGCGACGCCTTCCGCCGCCTTGGCACCGGCGCGGCCAGCGTGGCGACCAGCAACCTGATCCAGAACATCAAGAACGAGCAGGCTTACTACAGTGGCTTAACCGCCGCGGAAAAAACCGTGTTTGATGCCGCCAACCCGGGCGTCGGCGCCGCGCTGACCAACCTCAGCGGCATCGACAGCGCGGACTACAACCCGTTTACCAACGGCGGCCAGAGCAATCTGCAAACCCTGAACAACAACAGCACGCTGGCGAAATACCTTGCGGCCTCCTCGCGTAAGGTTAACGTTGATACCGCCAGCGACAGCGCGTCCGATTCGCAGACCGCCAACGGTGTTGAGTTGAACCTGGCGTTAAGCGGCGACAGTTACAAAATTGACCTCGGCAGCACTCCGCTGGGGCAGGATCTCAGTACCATGGTGGGTGGTGTGAAGTGGGCACCGAAGCTGACCGACTACCTGACGCTGATCCTCACCGGGGAGCGCCGCGCCGTCACCGACAGCCTGCTCTCCTACGTGGGCGTGAAAGACAGCTACTCCGGCAAGAGCTGGGGCCAGGTGACCAAGAACGGCGGTAACGCGCTGTTAAGCTACGATGATGGCGATGCGGGCTTCTACTTCGGCGGTGGCGGCTACAGCTATATCGGCGAAAACGTTGCCAGCAACACCGCGCTGATGGGAAGTGCGGGAGCCTACGTGCGCCCGTTCCACTACAGTGACCGCGAGCTGAAAACCGGCATCAACATCAGCTGGATGGACTTCTCGAAGAACCTCAGCAACTTCACCTACGGTCAGGGCGGCTACTTCAGCCCGCAGAACTACATCAGCGTGTCGTTCCCGGTGGACTTCTCGCAGACCTATGATGACCTGAGTGTGAAAGTGGGCGGTTCGGCCGGTTACCAGTCTTATACCCAGGACAAGAGCGCCTACTTCCCGAACAACCCGGACTATCAGTCCCTGCTGGAAGATGCGGTCACCGCCGGCTACGCCAAAGAAGCGTACTTCAGCGGCGGCAGTAAGAGCGGTATCGGTTACAACCTGCACGCGGGTGCGGATTACAAGATCAACAAGGATGTCACCATCGGCGGCCAGGTGGGCTACGATACCTTCGGTGACTACAACGAAAGTACTGCGCAACTCTACTTCCGCTACATGCTGGGGGGCAAATAAGCATGAGTCAGTTACAGAATCGTACCCTGCAATATTATCGTCAGCAGCAGTATCAGCCCGGCTGGTTTGATCTGCTGAGCGTGATGATCAACGGCATGTTGAACAATGCGGGCGAGCAGGAGAGCCAGGCGTTTCTGCGCCAGATGGGCGACAACCTTGCCAGCCGCTACCCGCTGGGCGAGGTGGCGACCGTGGCCGATCTGGAAAACCAGATCAACCGCGTGCTGGCGCAGTTCAACTGGGGCTTTGTCGATCTGCAACCGAGCGCCAGCGCGATCGTCATCGATCATCTGGCGCTGCCGCCGGGCGATGGCGTGATGAGCGACCGCCAGTGGCGGCTGGCGCTCGGCGCGGTGCTGGTGGGGCTGTATGCCCGCTGGCTGCGCGGGCAGGGTGGCAGCGATAGCGTATCGCTGAGTGTGGAAGAGACGGGCGACAGCTCGCTGCGCTTCCGCTATCAGGCATGAGGATGACTATGATTGCCATATTCAGGGCCAGCGTGCTGCTGCTGGCACTGGCGCTGGGCGTATCCCAGGCCGGTGCAGCGGACGGCTGGAGCACCTTTAAAACCCGTTTTATGACCGCCGATGGCCGCATTCAGGACACCGGTAACAAAAACGTCAGCCACACCGAGGGCCAGGGTTTCGCGATGCTGATGGCCGTCTGGTACAACGACCGCAGCGGCTTCGACAGCCTGTGGCGCTGGACGCAGAACAACCTTAGCAACCCGGCTAACGGCCTGTTCTACTGGAAGTACATCCCCGGCGCCAGCGACCCGGTCAGCGACCGCAACAACGCCTCCGATGGCGATGTGCTGATCGCCTGGGCGCTGCTGAAGGCGGGCAATAAGTGGGGCGATAACGGCTATTTACAGGCTTCCGACCGCCTGCAAAAAGCGATTATTAAACGTAATGTGATCGTCTATGCCGGGCGCACCATTATGCTGCCGGGGGCGCAGGGCTTTAACAAGACCAGCTATGTGATCCTCAATCCGTCCTACTTTATCTTCCCGGCGTGGCGTGATTTTGCCGCGCGCAGTCATCTGCAGGTATGGAACAAGCTCATCAGCGACGGGCAGCAGCTGCTGTCCGAGATGCGCTTTGGCGACAGCGGCCTGCCGCTCGACTGGGTGGCGCTGAACGCCGACGGCAGCATGGCTCCGGCCACCGCCTGGCCGCCGCGCTTCAGTTACGATGCCATCCGCATTCCGCTCTATCTGCACTGGTACGATCCCCAGTCGCTGCAGCTGGTGCCGTTCCAGCGTTTCTGGATGAGCTTCCAGCGCCTGCAAACCCCGGCCTGGATTGATGTGATGAGCAACGAAAAAGCGCCTTACAATATGGCCGGCGGCCTGCTGGCAGTGCGTGATTTGACGCTGGATGATACCGGCTATCTTAACGACCAGCTTAACAGCAGCGAAGATTACTACTCCTCCAGCCTGCACCTGCTCACCTGGCTGGCGCTGAAAGACCGGTAGATCGGGTTTTCGTAGGGGCGAAGGCATGCCTCGCCCGTACTGAGCTCCGTGCTCACCTCGGGTCGGGCATGCCCGACCCCTACGATTCAGGTTACCTGGTTATTGTAGGGGCCACGGCAGGCCGTGCCCGCATGGTTAGATCTTCGAAGACGATGATGTACTGTCATTGACTGTGGTCCATATTTGAGTAGAATAAATTCCACTCAACCCTGAACGCAGCGATTAAGTTCACTGGCCGTTGGGGTGAAGGAACCGGCCATCGCGCCGGTTTTTTCGTTTCTTAAGGATAAGAAAAAATGCGCACCTCCTTTTTTGTTGATGGATACAACCTCTTCTACGGTCTGCTGGCCGGAACACCCTACAAGTGGCTAGATTTGCCCGCTCTGCTGGCTCATATCTGCAAGATACAAAATCCAGCCTCTGTAACCCAGCAGGTGAATTACTTTACCTCTCCCGTTTTGCCCCCTCTTGCAAGCAGGGGGAAGCAGTCAGCCGAGGCACAAGATATTTATATCCGTGCCCTGAAAGCGCAGGGTGTGATAGTCAACCTGGGCAGGCACAGACTTAATCGCGGTAAAGCTCCACGCTATATAGAAGGCGTTCAGGCATCCCGAACCGATAAGGTAGATGTGTGGGATCTTGAGGAGAAAGAAACGGATGTAAATATTGCCATAAGCATGTACCGACTTCTCGCATGTCAGAGAAATAAGAATGTCGCACAATGCATTGAACAGATCGTCCTTGTCTCAGCGGATACTGATATGACACCCGCACTGAAAGCGATCAGAGAAGATTTCCCAGCGGTTACTGTTGGTATTATTCTGCCGCACAGGGAAGGTATAGATCGTGGAGTTCCTGGCTCTCTAAAAAACCACAGTGACTGGATAAGGCGGCATGTAAAAATTGATGAGCTGATAGCCCATCAATTTCCTCCTCGCGTACCGACAAGAAAAAAACCAGCCGATAAGCCTGATTATTGGTAGCACGATAGTTAAAGACGTGGCATCAGGCTAAGCCTGGGGGCGAAGGCATGCCTCGCCCGTACTGAGCTCCGTGCTCACCCCGGGTCGGGCTACCTGCCTGGGTAGGGGCCGACCTTCTTTTGCGGTCGGCCCTGAACCCACCCCGACAAACCCCACGCCGATCACTGCGGATACGCCACCCAGTCGCCGCCGTTCAACCTAATCCACGGCTTGCCCTGATACATCACCACCACCGCGTTATCATTTTCCGAGACTACCGGCGTCTGCGGCAGGTTATCGCTCAGCGCGGCCATATTCACATTCGGCGCGTTGAACACCTGGCCGTCGACCACGCGGGAGACCAGTTCGGAGATCGCCTGCAGGCTGGTGGGAGTGCTGACGTTTAGCGTCGCCTGGTGCGGCGCTTTCATCCCGGCAAACTTAATCCCGACCGGCACGTGGGTAATGCTGCTGCTTGGGATGTCGCGCAGGCCGGACATCTGCATGCGGTCACCCTCCAGCGCTGCGCCGTGCTCCGGCACCACAATCACCATCACCCGGCGGCCAGACTTGTCGAGGTTCGTCAGGAAGCCGTCCAGCTGGTCAAACAGCGTGTTGGCCCGTGGCTGCCACGGCGCGGTTTTGCTGCTGCCCAGCGTGCGCGTGCCGTCGTGCAGCGGGATCAGGTTATAGAAGGTGGCGCTGCGGGCGTCGGCGCTTTTCTGGCGTTCGTCGAGCCAGCGCTGCATCAGCTGCGCATCGTTAAACACCGGCGAGCCGTCGAAGGAGGTCAGTTCGTGCGTGATACCGGCCTGCGGCATCAGCGGTGCCTGTAAATTGCCCTCTTCGCGCAGCTCCTGTAAATAGCCGCCAAAAATCCCCTGATGGTCCAGCATCAGCTGCGGCTTAAACCCGAGCTGCGCCAGGTTATCAAACAGGTAGCAGCGGGCATCTACCGGCTTGTACAGATCGCTGTGCGAGCTTTGCCCGCAGCTGGCGCGCAGCAGACGGATGCCCGCCGGGCCGCTGTAGCCGGTGGCAGAATTGTAGTTATCCAGCAGCAGGTCGAAATGTTTCCACAGCGGGTGATTACGCAGCCGGGCGTAATCAATATCCGACCAGGCCAGCGAGCAAATGTTGATCACCAGAATATCGAACGGCGCGGCATCGGCAGGCAGCGCCGCCGGGAAGGCGGTGACGCGATGCTTCTCTGTTTCATAAAACCTGTTCAGGTACGCCGTCAGGCTGGCGCTGGTGGGGGCAGCGGACTGATCCAGCCCGCTGGCGGCCACGGTATTATTCCCCGGCGTACTGCTTGCGACGGCAGCCGGCGCAGCCGCTTTATCCGGCAGCAGGGCGAAGGATGGCCCGGCCAGGTTCACCACGTTGAGCCACACCAGCGCCAGTGACACCAGCACCGTCACCCGCAGCCACTGGGCAACAAACAGGTAGAGCACCATCAGCACGAAGCCGCTGCCGATCATCTGCCAGTTGATAAAGCGCTGCAGCAGGTCGAGCAGATAAGCCGGGGAGAAGCCCGCCAGCTGGCTGCCCTGGCTGAGCAGGCTGGAAAGCCCCGGCAGCCAGGTGTCGTGCCACAGCAGCGCGATGCCGAGGGGCACGGAGACCCAGTGGCGCAGACGGTGCAGCTTCGGCGAGGGCAGCGGCAGCAGCAGCCACGCCAGAAACACCAGATTATCCAGCGCGTGGAAGTTGAGGTAGCCAAACCACAGCAGGGCAAATTTCAGCAGGAAATAGAGGTTCCAGCCGCCCAGCCCGCGCCAGTTGCGCCACAGGCCAGGGGAAGTCTCAGCAGAAGGGTCACGCAGGGTCATGATTTTTTACTGTCCGTCCCGGAAGTTTTACGCCGCCACGTGCCTTCATATTTCAACGCGCGCGGCGGCAGCACGCGGTGCCGCAGCCCGCGCCATTTTTTCGGCAGCCAGCGGCTGTATAGCGGTTTGAGCAGCAGCAGGATCAGCAGCAGCAGAGTGACAATCTGCACCCAGTCCATCAGCGTCATGGCGCATCGCCCTTGTCCACCGGGGTGTTAAGCGTCACCTCTTCCGGCACCAGGCGCAGCGGTGCGGCCTGCGGTTCCGCAGCAGAAGAGGGGGCTTGCACAGCAGGGGCATCGCGCCAGGCGCCGGGCGTGGTGCCCGCCATCTGCCGCACTTCCGACAGGATCTGCAGATCTTCAAACCACACCAGGCGATTGGTGAAGATCTCGTCGGGCGGCAGGCGGAAGATAAATTTCAGCGCGGTATCCAGGTCGTTGTAGCGGCACGAAGAGAGGAACAGGTACAGGCGGTCGCCGATGCGCGTCACCAGGTCACCGAAGCGGCGCGGCTTGCACAGCGTCAGCGCCTGCTCCGGGTTCAGCTCCGGCACCGGGCGCAGCGCCACCAGTAGCCCTTTGCCGTCCTGCGGCAGCACGGTGTTGCCGATCAGGCGCGTTACCGAGCGGCAGAAGTGCTCCAGCGGCAGGTAGCCTTTCTCCTGCAATGGCTGCATCGATTTCAGCAGTACGCTCAGGTCGGCCGGCACGTGGCGGTTATAGCGCTGCCCCTGCAAGCCTTCCAGCGTGGTGAGAAAGCGCGACATCGCGGCGTTTAGCGGCACAATCGCGTTTACGCCGCAGGCCAGCAGCAGGCGCTCATCGCTGTTGCGCAGCGCGGTGTGCATCTCGCGCACCACGATTTTCAGCCCGCTGCCGCGCGTGCGCCGCAGGTTATGAATGTCTGCGGCAAGCTGGGCGATCTGGTCACTGTGGTGCAGGTTAAAGATCACCGTGGCGGCGCTGGCCTGCTGAGCGCGGCTGGCCAGCTGGGTGTTATCGTCGAACAGCGTCCAGGCGCTGGAGAGCGGCGGCGCGCCCTCCAGCACCCCTTTTTCGGCCAGGTACAGATGCTCATCATTTAAGGTTAACGGGCTATTTTGCTCCGATTCGCTAATCTGAGTGAAGCAATCCTGCTGTAATTCAAGGCGTAATGCGCGGTCGGCCAGCATGCCACTTTTATTACACCACCAGTTAATTCGGTAATTCCAGCTATCCTGCTGCCATTCCAGATGTGAAAGTCCGTCTAAATGACGATAGCGGGTTTGTAAATCATTTCGCAGGTGATTAACGCCGGAACCGTAAGTGATAATCAACATTGTTGACTGTCGCGAGGCTAACCACTTTTGCATTCCCTTCAGCCAGCTGTTTAATTCTTCAGGTGCTATTTTTTCCCAGCTGCTAAATGCGGTAAAAAATAACAAGAATCGTGGCTTGTTGGCTAAAGCGCGCGATAAATCTTCGCTCAAATTAAGCAGAGCTTGCGGAGTAGCGGGCAGGGAAAACAGCGGGATCTTGTTCGGGCCGCTGGCAGGGTCTGGAACCAGCAGAGACTGGGGTTTCTCAGGGGTCGCGATCAGCGTCACGGCCGTCTGAGTCGCGATAGTCTGACGTGCCAGAGTGCGTGCATCTTCCTGACGGTTTACCGTTACCCAGTAGCAGCCTGGCGGTTGCATCAGCACTAATTCATTTTGGACCTGACCCAGCCCTAAGCTAAATGAAATCGTCATAAGATTTTTCGCACCAGGGGTAATCCAGCATAATGGCAGGTCGGATAAAGATTTCCGTACCAATTCTAATCCCGTAAATATACATTACATCGTAAACCATTCCAGTGAATCATTGATGGAATCGTTATGTGATGAAATCCTATTAATCCGTGCGGATAATCCGACATAATGACCGCCATGCCGAATAAAAATCAGCAATCTGGGAAAACCCCTGGCCACGAAACGCCCGATGACATTAGCGCACTGGGTGAGGCTTTTGCGTTAACCGCGTTTCGCTATATCGATATTGCCCGTCAGGAAAGGCTGGCCGCAATTTATCAGCGCTGGCCATTACTGACCGAATTGGGCGCATTGCAAAAAAAGGGGTAGTTATGCCGGTGGTGGCATTTTGCGGTTTACGCGGGGGAGTGGGCACCACTTCCATAACAGCGGCGCTGGCCTGGGCACTGAATAGCCTTGGCGAACGTACGCTCGCCATCGATTTTTCCCCGTTTAACCAGCTGCGGATGCATTTCAACACCCCTTACCAACAGCCGCGCGGCTGGGCGCACAGCGCGCTACGGCAGCAGCCCTGGCAGCACAGCGCCATGCGCTACACGCCATTGCTCGATTTTATTCCCTTCGGCCAGCTGCAAGCGGCTGAAAGCGAAGCGTATCTGCGCAATCCTGAAGCGCTGCTGGCGCCGTGGGCCGGGCGGCTGCACGCGCTGCGGGGCGACTATCGCTGGGTGCTGCTGGATATCCCGGCGGATATGCCGCAGCTGGCGCGGCAGCTGTTGCCGCAGGCGGACCACCAGATCGGGGTGATTGTCCCCGACGGCAACTGCCATCTGCGCCTGCATCAGGCAGAGGTCGCAGAAAATACCCGGTACCTTATTAACCAGTTTAATCCGGTGAGCAAGGCACAGCAGGATCTGCACCAGCTGTGGAGCGGCTCGCTCAATCAGCGCCTGCCGCTGCTGGTGCATCGCGACGAGGCGCTGGCTGAAGCGCTGCTGAACAAGCAGCCTCTCGGTGAGTATCGCCCGCTGAGCCTGGCGGCGGAGGAGATTGCCACGCTGGCGAGCTGGTGCCTGATCAACCTGACGGGCGCGCCAGCATGAACCCGCTGCGCGCGCTGCTGATGCCCGCCGCCCTAAAGGCGCTGAGCACGCGTTACCGCGGCTATCGCCGCCAGCGCACGCCGCCCCTGACGGCGGCACTGCACTGCCTGCTGGTGGCGCTCGGCTGGGCGCTGCTGCGCTTTGAAAGTGCGCAGTGGCAGCAGGTCAGCGCCCGCCAGCGCCAGCTTTACCCGCATATCTCCCCCGAGCGCCCGCGCCCGGCCGATGCGCTGCGCTACCTGATCCAGAGCCTGTGGCTGCTGCTGGTGCTGCCGCTGGATGCCTCGGCGCGCAGCGAACGCCAGCGGCTGAATGCCTTTAGCGCGCTGGCCCGCTGGCGCCGGGGTTTTTACCGCTGGCTCAACCGCCTGCCGCAGCGCGCCGCGCAGGCGAAGCTGGAAAAACGCGGCGAGCGCTGGTTAAGCCAGCTTCCCCCTTTGCTGCGCCGCGCGCTGTTCACGGTGGCGGTGCTGCTGGCGACGGCGCTGGCGCTGCTGTGCATCTCGCAGCCGTTCGATATCTGGACGCAGTTTATCTTCGTGATGGTGCTGTGGGCGGTGGCGATGGTGGTGCGGCGCATCCCCGGCAGGCTGCAAATCATGATGATGATCGTGCTGTCGCTGACCATCTCCTGCCGCTATCTGTGGTGGCGCTATACGGCCACGCTAAACTGGAACGATCCGCTCAGCCTGACCTTTGGCGTGCTGTTGATCGCCGCTGAAACCTACTCATGGGTGGTCCTGCTGCTGGGTTATTTTCAGAGCCTGTGGCCGCTGCAGCGCAAGCCGCTATCAATGCCGGAAGATGTCAGCAGCTGGCCCGCGATCGATCTGCTGGTGCCAACCTGGAACGAGCCGCTCAGCGTGGTGAAGCCGACGATCTACGCTGCGCTTGGCCTCGACTGGCCGCGTGAAAAGCTCAATATTTATCTGCTGGATGACGGCCGGCGGCCGGAGTTTCGCGCCTTTGCCGAGAGCGTGGGCATCCACTACCTCGCCCGCCCCAGTCACCAGCACGCCAAGGCGGGCAACATTAACCACGCGCTGCGCACCACCTGCCGCGGCGAGTTTGTGGCGATTTTTGACTGCGACCACGTGCCGACGCGCTCTTTCCTGCAGATGACCCTCGGCTGGTTTATTAAAGACCCCCGGCTGGCGATGTTACAGACCCCGCACCACTTCTTCTCGCCGGACCCGTTTGAGCGCAACCTCGGGCGTTTTCGCCGCACGCCGAACGAAGGCACGCTGTTTTACGGGCTGGTGCAGGATGGTAATGACGTCTGGGATGCCACCTTCTTCTGCGGCTCGTGCGCGGTGCTGCGGCGCAGCGCGCTGGAGGAGATCGGCGGTATTGCGGTGGAAACCGTTACCGAAGATGCGCACACCTCGCTGCGCCTGCACCGCGCTGGCTGGACCTCGGCCTATATCCGCATCCCGCAGGCCGCCGGGCTGGCCACCGAGAGCCTGGCGGGGCATATCGGGCAGCGCATCCGCTGGGCGCGCGGCATGGTGCAGATTTTCCGCCTCGACAATCCGCTGCTCGGTAAAGGGCTAAGGCTGGTGCAGCGGTTGTGCTACGCCAACGCCATGCTGCACTTCCTGGCGGGTATTCCCCGGCTGATCTTCCTGCTGGCCCCGCTGGCGTTCCTGCTTTGCCACGCCTTTATCATCTACGCCCCGGCGCTGGCCATCGCCATCTATGTACTGCCGCATATGCTGCACACCAGCCTGACTAACTCGAAAATTCAGGGGCGCTGGCGCCACTCGTTCTGGAGCGAAGTGTATGAAACCGTGCTCGCCTGGTATATCGCCCGGCCGACCACGGTAGCGCTGTTCAACCCGCATAAGGGCAAGTTTAACGTCACCGCTAAGGGCGGGCTGGTGCAGGAGGAGCATCTCGACTGGGTGATCACCAAGCCCTATATCTTCCTGGTGCTGCTCAACCTGGCGGGGGTGGCAGCGGCCATCTGGCGCCTGTATAGCGGCCCGACGCACGAGATCCTGACGGTGCTGGTCAGCCTGCTATGGGTGTTTTACAACATGATTATTCTCGGCGGCGCGGTGGCGGTATCGGTGGAGGCGCGCCAGATCCGCGAAGCGCACCGCGTGGAGATCGCCATGCCTGCGGCCATCGCGCGCGCCGACGGCCATCTGCTGCCCTGCACCCTGCGCGACTATTCGGACGGCGGCGTCGGGCTGGAGCTGCGTGAAGCGCACGCGCTCAACGCAGACGAAGAGGTCTGGCTGCTGCTCAAGCGCGGCCAGCAGGAGTTCAGCTTCCCCTGCGTGGTGCAGCGCACCTTTGGCCGCCGGGCGGGCATTCGCCTGCACAACCTCAGCACCGAACAGCACGTCGAGTTTATTCAGTGCACCTTCGCCCGCGCCGATACCTGGGCGCTGTGGCAGGACAGTTTCCCGGAAGACAAACCGATCCACAGCCTGGTGGATATCGTCATCCTCGGCTTTAAAGGCTACCTGCGCCTGGCGGAGTACGGGCCGCCGCGCCTGCGCCAGCTGTTTATTGGCTTAACCGCGCTGATGGCGTGGCTAGCTTCATTTTTCCCTAAAGCGCGCGGGACACGGCCCGGTGCCCGCTCGGTAATCGCAGAATCATGAGAAAAACACGCCGCGGCCTGGCCGCACTCCTGCTGGCATTCGTCACCCACGCCGCCCCCGCAGAAACCCCGGCAGCAGAGGCGCAGGTGCCGCCCGCCGCCCCGGTACGTCAGTCGGCGCTCAACTTTGCCCAGCTGGCACCGCCGCCGGGCAACTTTGCGCTGCGCGGCACCCAGCCGCAGGGGCAGATTGAGTTCGGGGTGCGCAGTGACGAAGTGGTGACTAACGCGCTGCTCAACCTCAGCTATCGCCCGTCCCCGGCGCTGATCCCCACGCTGTCGCAGCTGAAAATCACCCTCAACGACGAGCTGGTCGGGCTGGTAACCATCACGGCGGATCAGCTGGGGAAAGAGAACCAGACGCAGGTGGCGATCGACCCGCGCTTTATCGGCGATTTCAACCGCATCCGCCTCGAACTGATCGGGCATTACACCAATATCTGCGAAAACCCGGCTAACAGCGCGATCTGGCTGGATGTCGGTAAGCAGAGCGGGCTGCAGCTGACGCTGCAAAAGCTGCCGCTGAAAAACGACCTTTCGCACTTCCCGGAACCGTTCTTTGACGCGCGCGACGGCCGCCCGATGAGCCTGCCGGTGGTGTTTGCCGCCACGCCGGATCTGGGCCAGCAGCGCGCCGCTGCCATACTCGCGTCGTGGTTTGGCAGCAAAGCCCAGTGGCGTGGGCAAAACTTCCCGGTGCTGTTGAACCAGCTGCCCGCGCAGCAGCACGCGGTGGTGTTCGCTACCAATGCCCAGCGGCCTGACTTCCTCAAAGCGCTGCCCCCGGTGGATAAGCCGACGGTGGAGATCGTCGATCAGCCGGGCAATTCGTACCAGAAAATGCTGCTGGTGCTCGGGCGTGACGACAACGATCTGATCGCGGCGGTGCAGGGTATCGCGCAGGGCGAGCTGCTGCTGCGCGGTCAGACCGCCCAGGTGGAAGCGGTGAAAACCCTCGCCGACCGCCAGCCCTACGACGCGCCGAACTGGGTGCGCACCGACCGCCCGACCACCTTTGCCGAGCTGCAGCAGTATGCGGGCCAGCTGCAGTCGGATGGGCTGCAGCCTGCGCCGCTGGCGTTTACCCTCAACCTGCCGCCGGACCTGTTTTTGATCCGCGCACGCGGCATCGACATGGATCTGCGCTACCGCTACACCTCGCCGCTGCAGGAGGATGGTTCGCGGCTGGCAATACACCTTAACGACCAGTTTGTGCAGGATTACCCGCTGACCGTGAAGCAGGATCGCAGCAAACAGCTGCTGCGTATTCCGCTGCTGCAGGGGCTGCAGGATGGTAGCACCAGCCTGACCATCCCGGCGCTGCGCCTCGACGTGGTGAACCAGCTGCGCTTTAGCTTCGACTATGCGCTGACCTTTATCGGCGGTACCAGCGACCGCTGCGAAACCGTGGTGCCGGTCAGCAATCACGTGGTGATCGACGGCAACTCCACCGTCGACTTCTCCGGCTATCGCCACTTTATCGAGATGCCGTCGCTGCGCGCCTTCGCCACCGCCGGCTTCCCGTTCAGCCGCCAGGCCGATCTGGCGCAAACTCTGGTTCTGATGGACCCGCAGCCGCAGCCGGAGAACATCAGCGCCATGCTCAATGTGCTGGCGAACGTCAGCGCGCAGACCGGCTATCCGGCGCTCAAGGTGCAGATTGCCGACAGCTGGGCGCAGGCGCAGAGCAGCAACGCCGATATTCTGACCATTGGCAGCCTGCCCGCCGGGCTGAAGCAGGACAGCAATATCAGCCTGCTGGTCGATGCGGCGAAAAGCCGCATCAACAAGCCGCTGCGCCAGCCAGCGCTGAGCAGCGTGGACGGCCCGGCCAGCGACCGTCAGGCGCAGAGCCAGACCACGATAACGTCAGACGGACCGATGGCGGCGGTGGTCGGCTTCCAGTCGCCGTATGACCCGCAGCGCAGCGTGGTGGCACTGTTAGCCGACAGCGCGCGCGGCTGGCAGCTGCTGAATGAGGCGATGAACGACAGCGGCAAACGCGCCGCCATGTTTGGCTCCGCCTCGATTATTCGCGAGTCCGGCGTCAGCAGCCTGCGCGTCGGCGAAACCTATTACGTCGGCCACCTGCCGTGGTGGGAGCGCCTGTGGAATGCGCTGGCGAATCATCCGCTGTGGCTGGCGCTGCTGGCCGGGGTGGTGGTAATCCTGTTTGCGGTGCTGGTGTGGCGCCTGATGCGCGGCGTCAGCCGTCACCGCCTGGATGACGAGGATGACGACGCGTGATGCGGCGGCTGACCGGGCTGTTACTGCCGCTGCTGCTGCTGCCCGGCAGTCCCGGCGTGCGGGCGCAGGTGGCGCCGATTGACTGGCTGCTCCAGCAGGTGCGGGTCGGCGAAGCCAACCATAAATACGAACTGGTGACGCAGTCGCTCTACCGGCTGGATAAAATCGACCCGGATAATCCGCAGGTTGTCGCGGCCAAACTGCGGCTGGCGCTGCGCCAGGGCGACCAGGCCCGCGCCGCACAGCTGATGGCGCAGCTGCGGCGCAGCGCACCGGATGCGCAGGCCACGCGAGAGGCGGCGGCCAATATGCTGCTCATTACGCCGGAAGGCCGGCAGCAGCTGCAGCAGGCGCGGCTGCTCGGCGCTTCCGGGCGGCTGGTGGAGGCGCAGGCCGCGTGGGATCGCCTGTTCCACGGCGCGTTTCCCTCCGCTGACATGGCGCTGGAGTACTGGCGGCTGGTGGGCCGGCTGCCCGGCCAGCAGGCGCGCGCGCTGGCGCAGATGCAGGCGCTGGACCGCATCACGCCGGGCAATGCCGAACTGCAGCAGTCGCTGCGGCTGATGCAGCAGAATGTGCAGCGGGTCAAAGCCGATAGCCAGGCCGCCGCGCTGGGCGCTCGCGGGCAGGCGCTGGCAGCGGCCAACCACCGGGCGGCCGCTATTGCGCTGTTCCGCCAGGCGATTGCCGCCGATCCAGGCGGTGACGACGTCAATAAATGGCGTAGTTTGCTGCGCTCGAACCACTACTGGCTCAGCATTGAGCGGGGCGATAAGGCGCTGGCGGCAGGCGAACTCAGCGCGGCGCAGAGCCACTATCAGCAGGCCGCGGGTTTCGATCCGCGTGATGCCTGGGCCCGTATCGGCTTTGGCGATGTGGCGCTGGCCGGTAAAGATCGCGCCGGGGCGGAGCAATACTACCGCCAGGCGCTGCGGCTTGAGCCGAAAAACCGCACCGCCGCACGTCGGCTGGTGACGCTGCGGCTGGACGCGCTGACTGCTGAAGCAGAGCAGCTGGCGGCGCAGGGCAGATGGGCGCAGGCGGCAGAGAAGTATCGCCTGGCGCAGCGCGAGGCGCCGGATGATGTCTGGCTCAACTATCACAGCGCGCGCGCGCTGCGTGAGAGCGGTCAGCGCGCGGCGGGCGACAGGCTGATGGCAGCGATGGCGGCGCGCCAGCCGCAGCAGCCGGCGCAGGTTTATGCTTACGGGCTGTGGCTCTCCGGCAACGGTGACGACGCGGCCGCGCTGGCGCGTCTCAACACCCTGCCACGCAGCCGATGGACGGGGGAAATGCGGGCGCTGGCGCAGCGCCTGGAGCGCAGCGAGCTGCTGGCGCGCATCGACCGCAGGGTGGCGAAGCAGGAGTATGCCACGGCGCTGAGCGACTATCGCCAGGCAATGCAGGCGGTGGGGATTAGCGCCACCGCACCCGGCGACAACGATACCTTTACCCGCCTGATGCGCAGCGACGCGCAGGACGACTGGCAGCAGCGCGGCATCCGCCGCGACAGCGCCAGCCTGTATCGCCAGCAGGATACGCAGCTGACGCTGGCCGAGGACTATTCGCGTAATAAAGGCAGCGGCGGCGTTTCCGATTTTAGCGCGCACACCACCATGATGCAGGCGGAGACTCCGCTGTCTGACGGGCGTGGCTGGCTGCAGCTGGATAATGTAGACGTCTCGGCAGGCAGCTTTGCCCGCAGCGCCAATGGCACTATCAGTGAGAATTTTGGCACCTGCGCCAGCGCGGATGCGCTGTGCAACCGCGACTTCCGCCAGCATCAGAACGGCACCAGCATTGGCGCGGGCTTCCGCAGCGAGCGCTGGTCTGCCGACCTCGGCACCACGCCGCTCGGCTTTGAGGTCACCAACTGGGTCGGCGGCCTGAGCTGGAACAGCGATATTGACGATCTCGGCGTGACGCTGAGCGCCTCGCGCCGCCCGATTGCCAGCTCGCTGCTGGCGTTTGCCGGCGCGCGCGACCCCAATCAGGCTAGCGGCAAACGCTGGGGCGGCGTGGTGGCGACCGGTGGCGCAGTCGGTCTGAGCTGGGATCGCGGCGGCGCGCACGGCGTATGGGCCGATCTCAGTGCACATCAGCTAACGGGTAAAAACGTGGCGGATAACTCCCGCGAGCGCCTGATGAGCGGTTACTACTACAAGCTCATCAACGACGATAACCGCCGGGCAACCGTTGGTATTAACGGCATGCTGTGGCACTACGCGCAGGATCTGAGCGACTATTCCCTCGGCCAGGGCGGCTACTACAGCCCGCAGCGCTATGCTTCGCTGTCGCTGCCGGTCACCTATCGCCAGCGCACGGCCAACTGGTCGTTTGACCTTGGCGGCTCGGTTTCGCTGTCGCACGCCCATAGCGACGCCACGCCGCGCTATCCGCTGAATTTCGGCGCCATCACCGCTGATAACGCCCCGGGCAGTGACGGCGGCGGCTCCGGCTTTGGCTATACCTTGCAGGCGCTGGTCGAGCGCCGCTTAACCTCAAACTGGACGCTGGGCCTCGGCGTGGATATCCAGCAGGCCAAAGATTACACCCCGAGCCACGGATTACTCTTTCTGCGCTACTCGATGGCGGGCTGGCAGGGCGACCTTGATATGCCGCCGCAGCCGCTGGCGCCGTACGCCAGCCTGAAGTAAGCTGCGTGACTGTTTTCCCAGGAAAACACCTAAACCTCGCCCTGCAAAGCGTGATAGCTTAACAACCCGCAGTCATAGGATATACTCAGGGCGATTTTAGTCCTTTCAGCAGAGTTCTTCGGAGAGCAGGCTTGCGAGTCAGTCGTTCATTAACGATCAAGCAGATGGCGACCATTTCCAGCGTTGCGGTGGTCACGATTTGTATTTTTATCGTCATACAGCTTTTCCATTTTGTGCAGCAGCGCAGGATTGACTACGCCCAGCAGATGGAGAACGTGGCGCATACCGTGCGTCAGCCGCTGTCGCAGGCGGTGCTGAAGGCGGACATTCCTCAGGCTGAATTTATCCTCAACTCGCTGCGCCCGGCCGGTATTCTGGCGCGGGCGGAAGTGGTGCTGCCCAACGGCTTGCAGGCGCTGCATACCGATTTTGAACCCGAAAAGCCGGTGCCGCAGTTTATCGCCCGGCTGTTTGAACTGCCGGTGCAGATCACCGTGCCGCTCTATTCGGTAGAGCCGGCCAACCCGAAACCGCTGGCGCTGCTGGTGCTGCAGGCCGATTCATGGCGCGTATATCAGTTTATCCTCAGCGCGGTTTCCACCATGGTGACCACCTATCTGCTGCTGGCGCTGATCCTCTCGGTGTCGATCAGCTGGTGTATCAACCGCCTGATGGTCAGGCCGCTGCGCACCATCGCTGCCGAGCTGCAGGACCTTAGCCCGCAGCAGAGTATCGGCCATCAGCTGCCGCTGCCAAAATACCATCGTAACGATGAAATAGGCATGCTTATCCGCAACTACAATCGCAACCAGCTGGCGCAGGCGGCGCTGTATGCCGAGCGCCCTGCTGACCAGAGCAGCGCGGCAAAGCCGCGCACGGTGTGCGAGCAGGATATTGTGTGCGCGCTGCAGCAGCAGCAGTTTGCCCTGTGGCTGCAGCCGCAGATCGATATGCGCAATGGTCAGCTGGTGGGGGCCGAAGCGCTGCTGCGCATGCGCCAGGCCGACGGCAGCTGGTCGCTGCCGGACGATTTGATCCCGTGCGCGGAGGAAAAAGGGGTGATTACCGCGCTGGGCCGCTGGGTGTTTGAAGAATCCTGCCGGGTGCTGGCGGGCTGGCAGCAGCAGGGCATTACGCTACCGCTGAGCGTGAATCTCTCCGCCGTGCAGCTCAGCGACCCGTCAATGGTCAGCCATCTACAGAACCTGATCACCCAGCATCAGATCTGCCCTGGCAGCCTGGTGCTGGAGATCACCGAAACCGCGCAGATTGGTGAGCCGCAGCAGGCGCTCAGCCTGTTGCAGCAGCTGCGCCAGGTGGGCGTGTCGGTAGCACTCGACGATTTCGGCATGGGCTACGCCAATCTCAACTGGCTGAACCAGTTCAAAGCCCTGCCAATCGCCAAGCTGAAGATGGACCGCAGCTTTGTGGTAGCGCTGCCCGAAGATGACACCATGGTGCGCATCGTCGCTGCTATTGCCGAGATCATCACGCTCGACGTGGTGGCCGAAGGGGTGGAAACCGAAGCGCAGCGCGACTGGCTGCTGGCACGCGGCATCCATATCGGCCAGGGTTACCTCTACTCCGAAGCGCTGCCGCTGGCGCAGTTCCAACAGCAGTACCTGTAAAACCCTGCTATTTCACTCACTGATTTTGCATATAAAAGATGCAACGCCAATGACAACGCGAGGATGGCTGGTGTACAATTATTCAGCAACTTGCATCAGGAGGTGATATGCCTGCAAAAAATCTGACTCAGAAAGAGATTATTCAAGCTCTGTCTGATGCACAAAAAGCTGGATCTGTTCAGCTGACAGGAACAAGGGAAGAGCGCCGCGAGCAGCTTCGTGAGATGCGCCGTAAAGATTTTATCCAGGAAGGATATCGCATTGGGCAAACATCATCCTAAGCGCTTTTATTTTGCACGTCTCGAGATTGCGGTAAAATTTGCGTCGACCAGTGCGAAGTTCGGTTATGACGCAGAAGACCAACAATATTATGAAGATGCTTTGCTCGATCTCCAGAATATCTGGGAGCAGCAGGGCTATATTGAAATCTACGACCCATCCTCGCACGGCTATTCCGCTCACTACCCTCTGGCTAAAGACAGTAATTCTGTCGCTGGCTCATCCCCCGACTATACGGGCCTGTACCATGCTCGCTTACTCAAAACGGGTGAAGTCGATCCGTTGGTGATCGTGACATTTCAGGGCATGATCGTCGACCAGCAAAGATATGAACGGGCAGTTATAGAAGCGTTGATCTATCACGACCTGATGTTTTTGCCCATGGGTCAGAAGACACCGCAGAACAAGAAAAAGCAGCGTGAATGGGTTCGTCATAACCTGGACTCCAGCGACGAAAACGCCAGTTAGTTGCTAAAAGCGTCATATTGAATTGATTAGGCGCTATTTCACTTTCTTTAGTTATACAAGTCGGGGCTGAAGTGATTCAGCTCATAAAACCAGGTTATGGAAGCCGCCGGGCCTGGTCGGGCTATATTAATCCTGTTAACTGGATGTTACTTTCGCGCTGTCACTGATTATAACAACAGCAATTCAGCCGTTAACGGATACCTTATGAAAAAATCCCTGTTCAAAAGTCTCTATTTCCAGGTGCTGACTGCCATCGCCATTGGCGTGCTTCTGGGCCATTTCTATCCTGAGCTGGGCGCGCAGATGAAGCCGCTGGGCGATGCCTTCGTCAAGCTGATCAAAATGATTATTGCCCCGGTGATCTTCTGTACCGTGGTGACCGGCATCGCCGGAATGGAGAGCATGAAAGCGGTCGGCCGTACCGGTGCGGTCGCGCTGCTCTACTTTGAAATCGTCAGCACCATTGCCCTGATTATCGGTCTGGTGGTGGTTAACGTGCTGCAGCCGGGCGTGGGGATGAACGTTGACCCGGCGACGCTGGATGCCAAAGCGGTGGCGATGTATGCCCAGCAGGCAGAGCAGCAGGGCGTGATCGCCTTCCTGCTGGATGTTATTCCCAGCAGCGTGATTGGCGCCTTCGCCAGCGGCAACATCCTGCAGGTGCTGCTGTTCGCCATCATGTTCGGCTTCGCGCTGCACCGCTTGGGCGATAAAGGCACGCTGGTGTTTAACTTTATCGACAGTTTCTCCAAGGTGATTTTCGGTATCATCAACATGATCATGCGCCTGGCGCCAATCGGCGCATTTGGTGCCATGGCTTTCACCATCGGTAAATATGGCGTTGGCTCGCTGGTGCAGCTCGGCCAGCTGATTATCTGCTTCTATATTACCTGCGCGCTGTTTGTGGTGGTGGTGCTGGGGCTGATTGCCCGCATGGTCGGCTTTAACATCTTCAAATTTATCGCCTACATCAAAGAAGAGCTGCTGATTGTGCTGGGGACTTCCTCTTCCGAATCTGCGCTGCCGCGCATGCTGGATAAGATGGAAAAGCTCGGCTGTAAAAAATCGGTGGTGGGGCTGGTTATTCCTACCGGCTACTCATTCAACCTTGATGGCACCTCGATTTATCTGACCATGGCGGCGGTGTTTATCGCCCAGGCGACCAACAGCCATATGGATATCTGGCATCAGATCACCCTGCTGGTGGTGCTGCTGCTCTCCTCTAAAGGCGCCGCGGGCGTGACGGGGAGTGGCTTTATCGTCCTGGCGGCTACGCTGTCCGCGGTCGGGCACCTGCCGGTGGCCGGGCTGGCGCTGATCCTCGGTATCGACCGCTTTATGTCCGAAGCGCGTGCGCTGACTAACCTGATCGGTAACGGTGTGGCGACGGTGTTTGTGGCGAAATGGGTTGGCCAGCTGGATGAGACGCAGATGAAAGAGACGTTGAACGCGGGAAAAAAAGCTGAAAAAACGGCCTGATTTCACGGCATAAGTGCTTAATTCATTAAATATTGCCCCAAATGCCCGTCGTGACTTGCCCTCACGACGGGCATTTGCATAATAACCCCCAAGCTATTTTTATGATTTTTCATTCTGCGGTGTGACATCCCCGCCGATGTGTGGTCTAACAAACTGTTCCATTCGCAATTTATATTAAGAACAGTCGCTTCCTGAACGTGCGTACGCGCGCTAACAGCAGGTAGTAGATCGCCAGTGATAATTTTTTGGTTTGTGATTGAGTAGGGGTTCACATGCAGGGCACCAGAATTCGTTTATTAGTTGGTGGAATATTGCTGGCTGCGGCCAGCCTGACTGTGCAGGCCGAAACTCTCCAACCCGATCCTGCCTGGCAGCAGGGCAAGCTGGATAACGGTTTCAGCTGGCAGCTACTCACAACCCCTCAGCGCCCAAGCGATCGCGTTGAGATTCGCCTGATGGTTAACACCGGCTCGCTGGTGGAGAGCGCCCAGCAGGCTGGCTACAGCCATTTACTGCCGCGCCTTGCGCTGGTGCATAATGCCGCGCTCGATCCCGCGCAGCAGCGCTCGCTGTGGCAGCAGAGTATGGACCCGCAGCACCCGATGCCGCCGGCCATCACCTCCTACGACTACACGCTCTACAACCTCAGCCTGCCGAACAACCGCCCGGAATTAGTGAAAGAAGCGCTGACCTGGCTGGCGGCAACGGCGGGTAAAATGACCATTAATGAAGAAGTGGTCAATACCGCCAATAATGCGGATGATCCGATTGCCACCTGGCCGGGCAATCCGCAGGATACCTGGTGGCGCTACCGGCTGAAAGGCTCCTCCATGCTGGCCCACGACCCCGCTTCCCCGGTAAAAGTGCCGGTGGATCTCGCCGCGCTCAATGCCTTCTATAAGCAGTGGTACACCCCGGATGCCATGACGCTGTTTGTCGTCGGCAACGTCGACAGCCGCAGCCTGTCTGAACAGATCAACAAAGTGTTTTCGCCGCTGGAAGGCAAGCGCGAACAGCCTTCCGCGATGCCAACGCTCTCCCCGCTGCTGCCGCAGCCGATCAACCTGGCAAACAGCACCCTCAGCCAGGACCGCCTGTCGCTGGTGTGGGATACGCCATGGCAGCCGATCCGCGAGTCGCAAAACCTGCTGCGTTACTGGCAGAGCGACCTGGCGCGTGAGGCGCTGTTCTGGCATGTGCAGAAGGTGCTGAGCGATAACAAAACTCAGGGCATGCAGGTGGGCTTTGACTGCCGCGTGCTGTACCAGCGTGCGCAGTGCGCCATCAACCTGGATGCCGACAATGCCTCGCTGAACAGTAACCTGACGCTGATTGCCAAAGAGATGGTCAACATTCGTGATAAGGGTCTGTCTCAGCAGGAGTTTGATGCGCTGATTGGGCAGAAGAACAGCGAGCTGAACAAGCTGTTCGCCACCTACGCGCGCACCGATACCGATGTCCTGATGAGCCAGCGTCTGCGTTCTCAGCAGAATGCGGTGGTGGATATCGCGCCGGAGCAGTATCAGAAGCTGCGTCAGCAGTTCCTGTCAGGTCTGACGCTGGATATGCTGAACCAGGAGCTGCGCCAGCAGCTGACGCAGGATATGACGATGGTGCTGATGCAGCCGCCGGGCGAGCCGGAAACTAACGTCAAGGCGCTGCAGGAGAGCTGGCAGAAGATTATGACGCCAGAGCCTGCGCCCGCTGCAGCATCCGATGCCGCAGCCGCTCCGTCCGGCGACAGCACCACGCCACCGCAGTAATCATCGCGGGCCAATACCCTGTGGGGCTGACCCTCTTTTTCGGTCAGCCCGTTATTGTGAATCACCGCCATGGGTCGACCGAAAAAAAGGGTCGACCCCTACCTGCCTGTTACTCTGCCGTCTGTATTATCCAATCCGGGCGCCCAGCCATGCGTTGTATCAGCAGGGGCAACCTCGTATTTGTAGGGGCTGACCCTCTTTTTCGGTCAGCCCGTTATTGCGAATCACCGCCACGGGTCGACCCGCACCTGTTGCTCTGCCGTTTGTATCACCAGATACGGGCGCGCAGCCATTCGTTGACCAGCATGGGCCAGCTGGCGAGCGGCAGGTCGGCGACGTTGCGGATGCCGAAGCCGTGGCCGCCTTTCTCATAGAAATGCAGCTCGCACGGCACCTTGTGCTCGCGCAGCGCGCTGAACATCACCATGCTGTTATTCACCGGCACCGACTCATCATCCACTGCGTGGATCAGCAGCGTTTGCGGCGTCCTGTCGCTGACCCGCGTCTCCATCGAGTATGCATCAATCTCCTGCTGCCCCGGATTTTCCCCCAGCAGCTGCTGGCGTGAGCCGCGGTGCGCCAGGCCATCGCGCATGCTGATCACCGGATAGATCAGTACCAGCGCATCCGGGCGCGGCGAGCGGGCATCGGCGGCATCCTGCACCGGGTAGAGCTTCTCGTTAAAGCGCGTCCCCGCGCTGGCGGCAACGTGGCCCCCGGCGGAGAAGCCCATCATCACGATCCGCTCGCCGTTGCGCCCGCGCAGCGCGCGCTCACGCAGCACGCGCACGGCGCGCTGGGCATCGGCCAGCGGCGCATCGGCACCTTCATGGTGGCCGTCCGCGGGCAGGCGATAGGTCATCACTGCCAGCGTGTAGCCCATCGCATTAAAGAACATCGCCAGCGCGCTGCCCTCTTTGTCGATCATAATGCGCTCATAGCCACCGCCGGGCGCCACCAGCAGGGTTACACCGTTCGACTGCTCGGGATACCAGATTGCCAGCTCCGGGCAGCGCACGCCGCTGGCGGCGCGATCAAATGGTTCATACTGTGTGGCCAGATCGATAATTTTTGGCTCCGCCCGTGAGTCGCTGGCCCCCGGCGCATCGCCGTTGGGCCAGAGATTAAATATTTCAGCTTTCATGGGCGCTCCTGATTATTGTTATCATTTAAATAAGAGTGTAGATGCCGTAATAGAAATAAACGGGATATCCGTCACGGCCTAATTAGCAGAAGCATTGCCGATTGCAGTCGCTTTCGTCCACTATTTCGCGCACGTTTCAGGCAGTTTCAGAATATGCTCAATTTTCAGGGCTGGAGGCGCTCAGGCAGCAGCGCGCCTGGTTTCAGCGCGCGCTTACATTAGTTTTTTTGCAAGATTTCTCTAAACTCAAACTGTTTATTTAGCCATAAATAAACGTTGTAAATAATAGGCGTTGAAGAGGAGTTTGTGAGGAGTATTAATTTGAGTTAATCAGCGTAAATAAGTCAGGCGGCAGAGTGTGCCGCCTGACAATATTATTCCGGCATCGCCGCGCGCGGAATGATGGCGCCGCGATGCTGGATCACGGTGCTGGCGGTCAGGTGACCGCGTTTGGCCGCATCGGCAGCGCTGCCGCCGGTCAGGCGCAGCGCCAGATAGCCGGCGCTGAAGGAGTCACCGGCGGCCGTGGTATCCACCACCGCCTGCGGCGGCAGGCGCACCGCCGGCACCTCCAGCAGCGGCTCATCATCCACGGCCACCAGGCAGGCATCGGCTCCACGTTTGATCACCACTTCGCTCACGCCGGCCTGCTGCGTGCGTGCAATCACGGCGGATGCTGGCGCATCGCCCCACAGCAGGGTTTCATCATCCAGCGTCAGGAAGGCAATATCGGTAACGGTCAGCATCGCCCGGTAGGCGGCCTGCGCCTCTTCCCGGCTCGGCCACAGGCGCGGACGATAGTTATTGTCGAAGATGATTTTCCCGCCGTTGGCGCGGCAATCGGCGAGCAGCACGAACAGTTTTTCGCGCGCTGACGGGCTGAGGATAGCCAGGCTAATGCCGCTGAGGTAGAGGTAGTCGTAATGCGCCAGCTGCTGGCAGATGGCGTCTGCCCGTTCGCCGTCCAGCCAGTAGCGGGCGGCGGCGTCATTGCGCCAGTAGTAAAAGGTGCGCTCGCCGCGGGCATCGGTTTCAATCACGTACAGGCCCGGTAGCTTGTTGTCCATCTGCTGGATAAGCCCGGTGTGCAGCGCTTCCGCCTGCCAGGCGGCGATCATCTCGCGGCTGAAGCTGTCGGTGCCGAGTGCGGTGACGTAATCCACCCGCAGCGCCTGCCGGGCCACCTGGCGGGCAACATACACCGCCGTATTAAGCGTATCCCCGCCAAAACCCCGGCTCATCTCGCGGCCCTGCTGGGAGAGTTCAATCATACATTCGCCGATCACGGCCAGTTTCTGCTGCGTCATAGTCTTCGCCCGATAAAAAATCTGCTCACAGTCTCGCCGGGCGCGGGGCAACAGTCAATGATTTAAAACGTCGTTTTATTTTTATTGTGATGGCGGTTTAGCCGTGACCAACTGCTGATAAAACGCCCCAAAAGGCACCTGTTTTGGCGATTGAAGCGGCAGAATATCGGTGACACTTAACGCAGAGGCGTGACCGTAATGCCGATAAAGTTCTCAGGGCCGTGGCCGATACTTGCAACACGGGATGCCATATGAAGGCGGTCTCACAGATAAAGGGTCACAATAATGGTGCTGAATAGCCTCAGTCACCGGCTACCAAACGCAATTGTTGTTCAAGAGCAGCTTAAAGAACCGGGGTACTGGCAGCAGTGTCAGCGTTCCTATAACTTCCAACCGATTTACCGGGTTGACGGCAGCCTGATGGCAATTGAGTTGCTCACTGCGGTGTTTCACCCCACCGCGCCGAGCCAGAGAGTGTCGCCGGAGCTTTATTTTGCCACGCTGGAAATCAGCCAGCGCCTGCAAATCGTCGCCGAGCAGCTCGACCTGCTGGCGCAATGGGAAGATAAGTTTGTCAGCGCCAGGATTGTGGCCTCGGTCAATATCGACGGTCCGACGCTGCTGGAGATCCAGCACAACCGCACGATTCGCCAGCTGATTGCGCGCTGTCCGTGGGTGCGCTTTGAGCTGGTCGAGCACCACGTGCTGCCGCAGGATGCGATCTTCGCGCAGATGCCGGAGCTTGGCCCGCTGTGGCTGGACGATTTCGGCTGCGGCATGGCGAACTTCTCGGCGCTGACCGAGCTGAAGTACGACTACATTAAGCTGGCTCGCGAGCTGTTTATCCTGCTGCGCGCGAGCGAAGAGGGGCGCAACCTGTTCGGCATGCTGCTGGCGCTGATCAATCGCTACTGCAAAGGGGTGATTGTTGAAGGGGTGGAGACCGAAGAGGAGTGGGAGCAGGTGCGTAACTCCCCGGCCAGCGCCGCACAAGGCTATTTCTTCGCCCGCCCGCTGCCGTTTGACCAGCTGGAGAGCCTGCCGCTAAACCTTGTCTGATGCCTTCTGCCGTCGTCTGGACTATCTTTACAGGAGACGGAAGCCGACAAGGAGACGACGAATGTCGCGTACGGGGAAAATAATTAGCTGGATAGCCGGAATTTTGTTGTTGCTGGTGGTGGTGATTGTGGTGGTGATAGCCACCTTTGACTGGAATCGCCTGAAGCCGACCATCAACCAGAAAGTGTCGGCGGAGATCAACCGCCCATTCGCCATTCGCGGCGACCTTGGCGTGGCGTGGGAGCGTAACCGCAGCGAGCCGGGCTGGCGCTCCTGGGTGCCGTGGCCGCACATTCATGCTCAGGATATTATGCTGGGCAACCCGCCGGAAATCCCCGATGTGACGATGGTGCATCTGCAGCGCGTGGATGCCACTATCTCCCCGCTGGCCCTGCTCGGCAAGCAGGTTTACCTGCCGTGGATCAAGCTGCAGCAGCCGGTAGCGAAGCTGGTGCAGACCGCCGATAAGAAAAACAACTGGACCTTTAACCTCGCTGGCAGTGACCAGAAGCAGGATGATGCCGCGCCGTCAGCGTGGTCCTTCCGCCTCGATAATATCGCGTTTGACCAGGGGCAGATTGGCTATCGCGATGCGATCAACAAAGCTGATGTGCAGGTGACGGTGGACCCACTGGGCAAACCGGTGCCGTATGCGCAGCTGGCAGGCGGCGATGATAAGCAGCAGGGCGCCGCCGATTTCGTCTTTGGCTGGCACGCCAGCGGCACCTATAACAACGAGAAGCTGAATGGAGACGGCAAGATTGGCGGCATGCTGTCGCTGCGCAGCCAGACCACGCCGTTCCCGATCCAGGCCGACCTGCGTAACGGCACTACCCGCGTGCGCGTCGCGGGCACCATTCAGGATCCGATGAATCTCGGCGGCGTGGATATCCGCCTGCGCTTCTCCGGCGATACGCTGGCCAACCTTTATGGGCTGACCGGCATTCTGCTGCCCGATACACCACCGTATGAGACCGACGGCCATCTGACGGCGCGCTTCCAGCAGAAGGGCGGCCCGGTGTTCCGCTATCAGAACTTTAACGGTCATATCGGCGACAGCGATATTCACGGCTCGCTCACTTACACCCAGGGCAAACCGCGCCCGAAACTGGCAGGGGCGCTGGAATCCCGCCAGCTGCGCATGGCTGACCTTGGTCCGCTGATTGGCGTCAAATCAGGCAAGGGCAGCGAGAAAACCGAGCAGGCCAAGGCGAAGCGCGGCGAGGCCACCAGCCAGCCAGCCGACCGCGTGCTGCCGCACGACAAGTTTGATACCAAAAGCTGGGACGTGATGGATGCCGACGTGAAGTTCAGCGGCAAGCGCATAGAACACAGCAGTTCGCTGCCGATCAGCGATCTTTCCACTCATCTCACTCTGAAAAACGGTGACCTGCTGCTCGACCCGCTGCGCTTCGGCATGGCGGGCGGTAATCTCAATGCCACGCTGCATCTGGAAGGGGATAAATCGCCGATGCGCGGGCGCATCGATCTGCACGCGCGCAATCTGAAGCTGCGCCAGCTGTTCCCGGACGTCGAGGCGATGCAGAGCGCCCTCGGCCAGATGAACGGTGACGCTACGCTGAGCGGGCGGGGTAACTCGGTGGCCGACCTGCTGGCAACCAGCAACGGCGAGCTCAAGCTGCTGATGAACGATGGCCTGATCAGCCGCAGCCTGATGGAGATTGTCGGCCTGAACGTCGGGAACTACGTGGTCGGCAAGCTATTTGGCGACGATGAGGTGAAAATCAACTGCGCCGCCGCTAACCTGCAGGTGAACAACGGCCTGGCGTCCTCACGGCTGTTTATCTTTGATACCGAAAACGCGATTATCAATATTACCGGTACCACTAACTTCGCCAACGAGCGGCTGGATCTGTCGATCAACCCGGACAGCAAGGGCATCAGGATTATTACCCTGCGCTCGCCGCTGTACGTGCGCGGCACCTTTAAAAACCCGGATGCCGGGGTAAAAGCTGGCCCGCTGATCGCCCGTGGTGCCGCCGCCGTGGCGCTGGGTGCCGTGGTGGCGCCGGCCGCCGCGCTGCTGGCGCTGATCTCACCGAGCGATAACGATGATAATCAGTGCACGCGCGTGTTGCAGCAGATGAAAGGGAAATAACCCGGGAAGCGGGCTGACCGCAAAAGAGGGTCAGCCCCGACAGCAGTCTGATGATTTTGTACGGGTCGACCATTTTTCCGGTCGACCCGTATTTGCAGTTTGTAGGGGTCGACCATTTTTTCCGGTCGACCCGTGCGTGGGGCAGGATCAATCAAACAGCGATTCGTGGCGCGTCTCTTTACACAGGATCAGCGCAATCAGCGTCAGGCAGGCCATGGCGGCCAGGTAAATGCCGACGTAAAACAGGCCGTAAGTGTGCGCCAGCCAGGTGGCAATATAAGGCGCGACTGACGCCCCGAGAATCGACGACAGATTGTAAGAGAACGACGCCCCGGTATATCGCACTTCGGTCGGGAACAGCTCCGGCAGCAGCGCGCCCATCGGGCCGAAGGTCAGCCCCATAATGCTCAGCCCGCACAGCAGGAAGGCCATAATCAGCGCCTGGTTACCAGAACCCAGCATCGACGGGAAGATCAGCGAGAAGGCGATAATCAGCAGCGTAATCACGATCATGGTTTTGCGACGGCCAAAGCGGTCCGCCAGCATCCCGGCAATCGGCACCATCACGCCAAAGCCAATCACCGCCACCATCAGCATCCACAGGAAGGAATTCCGTGGGATCCCCAGCCCGTTCGGCGCTGGCGTGGTGCCGTAGGTCATTGAGTACACTGTCATAATGTAGAACAGCGTATAGGTTGCCAGCATGATAAACGTGCCGATCACCGTGGTGCCCAGATGTTTGGTCAGCAGGGTGCCGATCGGGACTTTTACCTGCTTCTTCTCTTTTTGCGCTTTGGCAAATACCGGCGACTCATGCAGCGAGACGCGCACATACAGGCCAATCAGCACCAGCACCGCAGAAAGGATAAACGGCACGCGCCAGCCCCAGGTCATAAACTGCTCGTCGGTCAGCAGCCAGGAGAGCAGCAGGAAAGTACCGTTGGCGAAGAAGAAGCCAATCGGTGCACCGAGCTGGGGGAACGAGCCATACAGCGCACGCTTTTTCGCCGGGGCATTTTCCGTCGCCAGCAGCGCCGCGCCGCCCCATTCACCACCAAGTCCGAGACCCTGACCAAAGCGCGCCAGCGCCAGCAGCAGCGGGGCAAAGACGCCAATCGTCTCGTAGCCCGGCAGCAGGCCGATCACCACGGTGGAGATTCCCATGGTCAGCAGGGATGCGACCAGCGTCACTTTGCGCCCGACGCGGTCACCAAAGTGGCCAAACAGCGCCGAGCCAATCGGGCGGGCAACAAAGGCAATAGCAAAGGTGGCCAGCGACTGTAGCGTCGCCACGGTGGCATCGCCCTGTGGGAAGAAGATATGCGGGAAGACGATCACTGCCGCAGTGGCATAAATATAGAAATCGAAGAATTCGATAGCCGTACCGACCAGCGACGCAATCACTACTTTTCCGCGTGAGTTTACGGGCGTGGTGTCGGGATCGGTGGCGATAGCGGGTGCGATTGAGGCTGGCATAATTGTTTCTTATAAGTAGAAGTGAACACAGAATCTTACGCACAGCATAAGGTGCATTCAATGGTGAAAAAACCCCGCCGCGCCGGGCCTGGCGGGCAAAAAGTGGATAATTTTCAATACGCGATAATTGCACGTAGATGGCAGGGTGAAATCGACTATTTCTGGCGGGAATCACTGCAAAAAGGCTAAATAAAAGTTAGCCCCCAGCGATAAATGCTGTCTTTTGCGCGAATTATCGCCAGAGGTCGCGATTTTCAACTGGTTTTCAGGCTGAGTTTTCCCATATTCCGCTATTTCGCCATTTTATTATCAGGATGTAGCCTGATATGACGGGATATTTCGCCAGGCCGCCCGGGAAGATTCATCGCTCGTTGATAAAAGGTTTAGACAGGAAACAGTTATCAAGGTTTACAACTTTGCTTGTGCGGTTTAGAATTCGCCCACTTTCTTCTCAGGAGCACACAATTGGACAGTCACCCTGTAACTGACACGTTATAAAGGCAGGCCCACTCCTATTGTGCGCCTGCCGTTTACCGGCGGGCCATGTTCCACCTCTCCCCAGAGCTGTTGCATCCCGTAATCTGATACTGAATATCGTCCAGGCTTACTGCCGGACAGGGATTGCTTATGCGCCGTTTACTGATTACGCCACAACGTCATCATCTGTTTCCTCCCGGTTTCACGCGCTGATTAGCCCGTAACCGGTGCGCCTGCGCGCACCTCAACTCCCGTCGTGAGACGATAATGAGGACGAGAAAATGACATGGACCCCTTTTATCCTGCATCTGGCCCTGGCGGTAACGCTGGGCGCGATTATCGGTGCTGAACGCCAGTGGCGTCAGCGCATGGCCGGCCTGCGCACCAATGCGCTGGTGGCGACCGGTGCAGCAATTTTTATTCTGAGTTCAATCAGCACTTCCCCGGACAGCCCGGGGCGTATTGCCGCACAGATTGTCTCCGGCATCGGCTTTCTCGGTGCCGGGGTGATTATGCGCCAGGGCGTGAATATCTCCGGCCTTAATACCGCCGCCACGCTGTGGTGCTCCGCTGCGGTCGGCGTACTGTGCGGGCTCGGTCAGTTCACCAACGCGGTGGCCGCCACGCTGGTGCTGCTGTGCGCCAATATCCTGCTGCGCGAGGCGGCCCAGCGCATCAATAAGCAGCCGCGCGCGGTGGATAACGAAACCGAACAGCGCTACCGCATTCAGATTGTCTGCGGCAGCGAAGATGAAATTATGGTGCGCACGCTGATCCTCCAGGCACTGAACGGCATGGCGCTGCGCCTGCAGTCGCTGTACAGCGCAGATATTGCCCGGCCCGGGCACCTGGAAGTGAGCGCCGAAGTGATGGCATTCCCCGCCGCACAGCGGGAAATCGAAAATATCGTCTGCCGCATCAGCCTGGAAAAGAGCGTCAGTGCGGTGCACTGGCAAATCGCCCCGGCCATCACGGCTTAACTAAAGGAGCATCACGATGAAAGAACCTCCATCCCGAGAAAGGCGGCGGTGGCAACTGAGGAGGCATAACGGCAACTAAGGCTCGTTCCCTCCCACCTGTCAGCTCCGCCCCCTCTGAATAATGAAAAAAATCCTCGTTCGCAGGAGCGGTTTCCTGCGCGTAAAAAACACCTCATTCAAGGGAGCTGGCCTATGAAAATGCATAAAGCCAACCTGAAAATGGCGCGTGACCTGGCTATTGCCAGCGCGGCCACCCAGAGCCTGGATAACACCCTGGCTCGTCTTAATACCCAGCGTCAGGGACTGACCCAGGAAGATGCAGAAGCCCGCCTGCAACATTATGGCCCGAACCAGGTTGCCAGCGATAAGGCTCCGGCGGCGCTGGTGCAGCTGCTGCAGGCGTTTAACAACCCATTTATCTGGGTTCTGATGGTGCTGGCTGCCATCAGCTTCTTTACCGACTACCTGCTACCCGCGCGTAAAGGGGAAGAGACTGACCTGACCGGCGTGATCATCATGCTGATCATGGTCAGCCTGAGCGGGCTGCTGCGTTTCTGGCAGGAGTACCGCACCAACAAAGCGGCGGAAGCGCTGAAATCGCTGGTCAGCACCACCGCCACGGTGCTGCGCCGCAGCCACGCCGACAGCGAAGCGGTCAGCATGGAAGTGCCGCTGCAGCAGGTAGTACCGGGCGATATCGTGATGCTCTCCGCCGGGGATATGATCCCCGCTGATGTGCGGCTGCTGGCCTCCCGCGATCTGTTCGTCAGCCAGGCGGCGCTGAGCGGCGAAGCCCTGCCGATTGAAAAGTACGACACCCACAGCCAGTCGCTGGCGGCCAATCAGGCGGCAGAGATTGACGAGCAGGAGCTGCTGAGCCAGCCGGGGATCTGCCTGATGGGCACCAACGTCGCCAGCGGCAGCGCCACGGCGGTGGTGGTTGCGACCGGCAGCCAGACCTGGTTCGGTTCGCTGGCGAAGTCATTAGTAGGTGAGCGCCCACAAACCTCCTTCGACAGAGGCGTCAACAGTGTCAGCTGGCTGCTGATCCGCTTTATGCTGGTAATGGTGCCAATTGTTCTGCTGATTAACGGCTACACCAAAGGCGACTGGAGCGATGCGCTGCTGTTTGCACTGGCGGTGGCGGTCGGCCTGACGCCGGAAATGCTGCCGATGATCGTCAGTTCAAACCTGGCGAAGGGGGCGATTGCGCTGTCAAAACGTAAAGTGGTGGTTAAGCGACTGAATGCTATCCAGAACTTTGGGGCGATGGACGTGCTATGCAGCGATAAAACCGGCACCCTGACTCAGGACCGGATTATTCTGGCTCAGCACCTTAACCTGCAGGGGCAGCGCGATGAGCGCGTGCTGCAACAGGCGTGGCTTAACAGCCGCCATCAGACCGGTGTTAAAAATCTGATGGATAAGGCGATTCTCGGCTTCAGTCAGGGAAATCAGTCGGTTAGCGGGCTGTGGCGCTATCGCAAAATCGACGAGCTGCCGTTTGATTTCGAACGCCGCCGCCTGTCGGTGCTGGTGGCCGACGAGCAAAAGCAGCTGCTGATCTGCAAAGGTGCAGTGGATGAGATGCTGGCAGTCTCCTCTTTCTGGCTGGATGCGGGGGAAGTGCGTCCGCTGGATGATGCCGCGCGTCTTAAGGTGCAGCTCCTGGCGGAAGAGTATAACCAGCAGGGCTTCCGCGTGCTGCTGGTCGCGTCGCGCAATGTAAGTGAGCATGCACTAACTCAGCCGCTGTGCGCGGCCGATGAACGTGATCTGGTCATCACTGGCCTGCTGACGTTCCTCGACCCACCGAAAGAGAGTGCGGCTGCGGCGATTGCTGCGCTGCATGAAAATGGCGTCACGGTGAAGATTCTGACCGGAGATAACGCGATTATCACCAGTAAGATCTGCCGGGAAGTCGGGCTGGAGCCGGGCGACCCGCTGTGCGGCAGTGAAATCTCACGCATCAGCGATGCCGAGCTGGCGCGGCTGGTGGAGCAGAGAACGCTGTTCTGCCGCCTCAGCCCGCAGCAGAAAACCCGCGTTCTGCAGGCTTTGCAGAGCAACGGCCACACCGTCGGCTTCCTCGGTGACGGTATCAACGATGCGCCCGCGCTGCGTGCGGCGGACATCGGGATCTCCGTTGACAGCGCCACCGATATTGCCAAAGAGTCAGCGGATATCATCCTGCTGGAAAAAAGCCTGATGGTGCTGGAACAGGGGGTGATTAAGGGGCGCGAGACCTTCGGGAATATCATCAAGTACCTGAACATGACCGCCAGCTCTAACTTCGGCAACGTGTTCTCGGTGCTGGTTGCCAGCGCGTTTATTCCGTTCCTGCCGATGCTGGCAATCCATCTGCTGCTGCAGAACCTGATGTACGACCTGTCACAGCTGGCGCTGCCGTGGGACAAAATGGACAAAGAGTTCCTGCGCAAGCCGCGTAAGTGGGATGCGAAGAACATCGGGCGCTTTATGCTGTGGATGGGACCGACGTCGTCGATCTTCGATATCTCGACTTTCTGCCTGATGTGGTATGTGTTTGCGGCAAACAGCGTTGAAATGCAGGCGCTGTTCCAGTCCGGCTGGTTTGTTGAAGGGCTGCTGTCGCAGACGCTGGTGGTGCATATGCTGCGCACCCAGAAGATCCCGTTTATCCAGAGCCGCGCTGCGCTGCCGGTGATGCTGGCCACCGGGCTGGTGATGATTCTCGGCATCATGATCCCGTTCTCACCGCTGGGTCACGCCGTTGGGCTGGTGCCATTACCGTGGAACTACTTCCCATGGCTGCTGGCCACGCTGCTCGGCTATTGCCTGCTGACGCAGGGCATGAAGCGCCTGTATATCCGCCGTTTCGGCCAGTGGTTCTGAGGGGGAAATAATGGTGAAAAAAGATAATGCAGTCACCACTATCGTGCTGTTTTTTGTCGGCCTGCTGATTTTTTCCAGCGGGTTGGCGATGATTTTTAGCGGCTGAGTCGCCCGAGCGGGCGGACCGAAAATAAGGTCCGCCCCTACAGCAATCCAGTGAACCTAAGCGTAGAGGGCGGGCATGCCCGACCCTTGACGTTAAGGGCGGATAAACCGCAGATAAATAAAACGAATCACATAATACTCCAGCGCGCCCAGCAGTAAAAACCACAGGCAGTACACCAGCGTATACAGCTGGCTGATATCCGCCAGATGGAACATCTCCACCAGTTTACGCGTCAGCGTCAGGCCAAATGCCGGTGCAGGCAGCAGCAGCGCCGAAAGAAAGCCGAGCATCAGCGTACTCATCGGCATCAAAAAGGTTAAAAATGGATTTTTCATCACGGTTCCGTGTCAGCGAGTTGCGGCTATTTTCAGCCATCGATGCCCGCGGTTCAACCTTTAAACGGCCAGCGCCAGCGGCAGCTGTTCGCGCATCCAGCTGACAAAGCTGCTGCGCTTCTCTGACGGGCTGAGATCCTGGCGCCACAGCAGATGGATTGGGCGGCTGCTCTGCTGCCACTCGCGCAGCAGCGGCACCAGCCGGCCCGCTGCAATATCTTCCGCCAGCAGAATATGCGGCTGCAGAATCAATCCGGCCCCGGCCAGCGCTGCCTGGCGCAGCGCCTGGCCATCGTTACAGATAAAGCTGCCGTCGGTCGGCCACTGCACCTCACCCAGCCGCCAGGCATTGCCCTTATTCCACGCCATATTGCACAGGCAGCGGTGCTGATAAAGCGCCTCTGGCGTTTGCGGCGTACCGTGCTGCGCCAGATATTCCGGCGCGGCGCACACCACCATCTGATAATCCCCGAGCTTCTGGGCAACCAGCGGTTCGGCATTTTTCAGGCTGCCCACGCGCAGGGCGAAATCAAACCCTTCGGCGATCAGATCGACGAAGTTGTCGTTGAGATCCAGCTCGATCTTCACCTGCGGGTAACGCGCCTGGTAGCGGGCGACCACTGCAGCCACCGCACTGGCCCCAAGGTTGAGCGGCGCGCTGATGCGCAGCAGCCCGGACGGCGTGCGCTTCATATTCTCCACGCTCTCTTCCGCCACTCGCAGCTGCAGCAGCGCCTGTTTGCACTGCCGGTAGTAGCTCTCGCCCGCTTCCGTCAGGTTCTGGCGCCGGGTATTGCGCTGCAGCAGGCGGGTATCGAGCGCGCTCTCCAGCTGGCGCACATGCTTGCCGACCATCACGGCGGTGATATCCAGCCGCCGCGCTGCCTCGCTGAAGTTGCCGCTGTCGACCGCGCAGATAAAGGCTTCAATACTGCGTAATTTATCCATGATTACAAACCCTGGGTTAGGAGTTCCCGAAAGTATCGCGCATTTATCCCGGCTCTGCACTGCGCGACAATCCCTCAACCGCACCTATGAGGAGAGAACAGATGAAAATTTTAGTGATTGGCGCATCCGGTACCGTCGGCCAGAGCATCGTGAACGAACTGAGCCGTGACCATCAGGTGATCCGCGTGGGAAAAACCCAGGGCGATTTCCAGGTCGACCTGACCCGTGAAGAGAGTGTGAAAGCGCTGTTTGCCAGGACGGGGAAGGTCGATGCGGTGATTTCCGCCACCGGCGGCGTGCACTTCGGTCCGCTGGGCGAAATGACCAGCGCGCAGTTCGACAGCGGGCTGCAGGATAAGCTGATGGGCCAGGTGCGCCTGGTGCTGATCGGCAAAGCGTTCGTTAACCCGGGCGGCTCCTTTACCCTGACCAGCGGCATCCTGGCGCAGCAGCCGATCCGTACCGGCGTCAATGCCACCGCGGTCAATGCGGCGCTGGAAGGCTTCGTGCTGGCAGCGGCCAATGAGCTAAACGGCCTGCGCATCAACGCCGTCAGCCCGACGGTATTAACCGAATCGCTGGAGAGCTACGGTCCGTTCTTCCCCGGATTTGAAAGTGCCCCGGCCAGCCGCGTGGCGTTAGCCTATCGCCGCAGCGTCGATGGCAATGAGACGGGGCGCGTTTACCGCGTCTGGTAATGCCCGTCAACCTTGACGCTGTCTCTGCGTTGGCTGCATGCACTTACCCGAATCACTTACTTAGGTAAGCTCATCGGGATGGGCTTATTTGCCGCCTTGATTCAGCGCCAACTCTTTAGGCCATATATTTGAGGGGATACTGGCGTCTTAAACGGGCGAAATATCCCCCAACGCCTTCAGGGGTGTATATCCCTACTCTTTTTGTAAGACGGTAATTCTTTTACAGTTTCCGCTTTAAAATTCCTGTCTAAAATAGCCGCTGTTAAAAAGTATAGCCGAGGCTATACTCAAATCCCTGATTTTACTGTCTTTTTTTCTGACCATTTGCGTGCTAGGATGCGTTTCACTTGAGCTGGCTTGTGGTTATTTTTCCGACATAAGCTGATGTTTTAACGATTTGGAACGCACCCGTCGCTTCAGACCGGGATAAATACAATGAACCTATACGCCACCCTGATTCTCGCTTTCGGCATGTCGATGGACGCTTTCGCAGCGGCAATTGGCAAAGGTGCCAGCCTGCATCGTCCGACCCTGAAAGAAGCACTGCGCACCGGTCTGATTTTCGGCGTGATTGAAGCGCTGACGCCGCTGATTGGCTGGGCTATTGGCCTTGCCGCCAGTCAATACGTGATGGCGTGGGATCACTGGGTCGCATTCGGCCTGCTGTTTATTTTAGGCAGCCGTATGATCGTTGAAGGCTTGCGTAAAAAAGAACAGGAGCCGGAAGAAGCGCCAACCCGTCACGGTTTCTGGCTGCTGGTCTGTACCGCAGTCGCCACCAGTCTTGATGCGATGGCGGTGGGGGTTGGCCTGGCGTTCCTGCAGGTCAATATCGTCACTACCGCGCTGGCGATTGGCGCCTCGACCATGATTATGGCGACCGCGGGTATCCTTCTCGGCCGCTTCCTTGGCCCGGTGATGGGCAAATGGGCAGAAATTTTCGGCGGCGTGGTGCTGATTGGTATCGGTTCGAGTATTCTGGTTGAACACCTTGGGCTGATGAGTTAATCCTCCGCCCTTTCAGCGCGCAGCGGAGCGGATATGGCGTTATCGGTCGTTAACTGGAACAGCCACAATCAGATTGAGTGCGCGCACCTCACCGCCCGCAATGCGGCTTTCCCGCTGCACACGCACGAAGAGTATGTAATCAGTGCCAATCTCAGCGGCGTTGAACAGCTCAGCCTGCATCAGCAAACCCTGTCGGTCCACGCCGGGGAAATCACCCTCTATAACCCCGAAACTTTACAGGCCTCGCAGTTTGGCGATCGTCCGGTCGAGTTTTTCAGCGTGCACCTGCCGCAGCAGGTGTTTGCCGATCTCGCCGATCGTGCGCCGCCGATCCTGCGGGAAGGGGTGCTGCGCGATCCCCAGCTGTTTGCCGCAATCTGTGGCTTTGCGCAGTCGCCGCAGGAGCAGGAGGTGCAGCAGCAAAACCTGCTGTGGCTGACCAGCCAGCTGCTGAAATATAGCCGGGATGAAGCACTGTCATCGGCCCCGGAGTCGCTGGGCCGGGCGCTGGAGTGTATGCGCGATAACCTGACCAGCAAACTGACGCTGGACCAGCTGGCCGCCGCTGCCGGGCTGAGCAAATTCCACTTCGTGCGTCAGTTTCGTCAGCAGATGGGCATTGCGCCGCTGCAGTACCATATGCAGCTGCGCTTGCTGGCGGCGCGCAATCTGCTGCGCCATCAGCACGGCACGCTGGAGGTGGCGCACCGGCTGGGCTTCTACGATCAGAGCCACTTTATTAACAGCTTCCGTAAAATGATGGGCATCACGCCGCATCAATACCTGCGCCTTATCCGCCGATAAACTCGCGATAGCCGGAAACAATCACATATCCCGCGAAGTAGCAGAAGATCGCTGCCGAAGCGATATACGACCAGCGCAGCATTTTCGCCCCGAGCATGCGCCCGCCAATGCTGCCGACCGCGCACAGCATCACCGACCAGCTGACGCCCGCCAGAAAGAAGCCGCCTAAAAACCAGCCGGAATCCGCCGTGCTGCCGCTGCCCATGCGCGAAATCAGCGCGCCGCCCACGGCGGCAAACCACAGGATCGCCGTTGGTGATGACATCGCCAGGAAGATGCCGCGAAAAAAGTTCTGGCGGATGCTCAGCGCTTCGCCAATATCACCGACGCTAAGTGAGGTAGCAGGCTTGAGCGCGCTCTGCACCATCTTCCAGGCAAACCACAGCAGGATCAGCGAACCGCCAATCCACAGCACCCAGCGCACCGGGGTGAACTGCAACAGCACCGCCATTCCGGCCATTGCGAGGATCGCGTAGATCAGATCGCCAATGCAGGTGCCGATCCCCAGCCACAGGCCGTGAAAAAAACCGCGCTGCATCGCCAGTGTGATCATCGCGATATTGGCGATGCCAATGTCGAGGCAGAGAGAAAGACTGAGTAAAAAACCGTTAGAGAAGGGCATTGGCGTCCGATCCAGCATGAAAAAGAGGCAGATTATCACCCGCGCTGAGAGGGAAATATTGGAAAATATTGCGCAGGCGGGCAGTAAACTGCTCCGCTAATCAGCGGAGAAATCGCTAAGCGCAGCGGCTCGTTTAGGGAAGGTTTAACTTTTTCCTGACATACTAAAAGTCGAAAGTGTGATCTGCTTCAAAATTCATTGCCTGAAAAACGCGCTGGTTGTATAATTTTTTTGCGTAATTCAACAAAAGTTACAAGCGGACCCCATGAAAAAATTCTTTAAATACGTGTTTCGCATCTATGTCGATACCTTCAAACACGTACCGCCAGGCGCAGTACTCTGAGCCCGGCAGCAATCGAAAACCCTCGATAACTTCGGTCACGGATTGACCGGGGCTTATCACCTCCACTGCTGCCTCCGCGCACCACAAAAAATTCATCACGACTTCATGCTGAGAAAAGGTGACGTTCTGTCAGAGCGCGATCACCGGATCTTCTGCCCGTGCATCGATCCACCGTTCAGCGCCGAGCACCACAGCGATCCCACCGCGCCGTTATCGTACTCAATCAGCACAAAGGTCTGAACGTTTCATTTTGCCGTGAGGGCAGGGTGCGTAAAGCACAAATTTTATGCTATCTTGTGCAAACATACCGCCCGGTATCTTTTGTAAAGAGAATGTTGATGAAATCACCCCAATTCGTTAGCTCAGCTGGCGAAACGCCCACCTGTCAGCGCGGCTGGCATCGTAAAAAGCAGCCAGAGCAGGTGCGTGCCGCGCTTATTCAGTGTGCGGCCGAGCTGGCCGCCCGCCAGGGTCTGACCGGCGTGACCGTTCAGGCCGTCTCTGACGCCGCTGGCGTGACAAAAGGCGGATTTTTTCACCATTTTCCCCACAAGCAGGCGCTGCTGGATGCGGTGTTTGATGCCTTTATGGCCGAGCGCGAGCAGGAGATAGACGCGCTGATAGCTGCCGACCCCCATCCTGGCGGCCGCTTTACGCGGGCGTATATCACCACGGCGTTTGAGGAGATGTCCCAGCGCGGAGAGAATATTCACATTCCCCTCTCACTGTCGATGATGGCATCCCCCGCCCTGTGCCAGCGCTGGAATGAGTGGCTGGCGGGGCGTCTGCAGCAGCACCAGCTGACCGACAGTCATCCGCTGCATGAGGTGGCGCGGCTGGCGACGGACGGCGCCTGGCTGTCCGGCTCGCTGGAAGTGCACAGCGCCGTGCGCGATGCGCAGATCCTGAAAAACCATTTACTGGCCCTGACCCGAGAGAGTGAACCATCGTGAAATCGACCTTCAAACAGGAAGTTGTTCATCAACTGCTGCACTGGCTGGAAGGGAATATCCATACGCCGCTGACGATAAATGATTTTGTGGAAAAGTCGGGCTACTCGAAATGGCATTTGCAGCGCATTTTTAAAGAAGTGACCGGGCAGAAGCTGGCGTCCTACTGTCGTCAGCGGCGGCTGACCTCCAGCGCCTTTATGCTGCGGCTGTTTGACCGGCAGATCGATTCAGTGGGCAGCGAACACGGCTTCTCCAGCCACAATGTCTATCACAAAACCTTTAAGCGCCACTTCAACGTCACGCCCGCGCAGTATCGCGATGCGCTGCACTGGTCGTGCAAGGGGCTGTGCCCGCCAATTAACCTTAGCGCGCAATCCATACCGCAGGGAGAGCAGGTGGAGCTGTATGGGTTGCAGCTGACGGGCGCGCTAAACGAGTATGCCTTTACGCTGGCGACCATCGGTGACTTTGGCTGGTCAGCGCGTGAGCGGTTCTGGCAGGCGCGGCTGGCGGGCAGGGCCGCAAACCCCGGCACGCTGTACGGCATGATTAACGTGGTTAAGGGCGGCCCGCGCGAAGAGGATTGTGGCACCTTGCAGTATCTGACCTGCCTGGAGGATGACGCGCCCTCAGCGGCCGCTCCGCTTATGCTTGAGATCGTCAGGCAGCCTTACCTGCACTTCACCTTTCGTGGCGATGTGCGTCACTACGCGGATTTTATTAAGCTGATTTATGAACATGCCCTGCCGACCGCCGGTGCGGTGCGCCGTGACGGCTACGACATTGAACGCATTGATGCGCAAAGTTTTGCCGCTGCGGCGGGCAAGCAGGCCCACATTGATTATTTTGTGCCGGTGATGGTGTGAGGTGAAGTGGGGAAGCAGGGGGAAAACGGGCATGCCCGCCCCCTGGGAGCCAGAGTTCGGGCATTGCCGGTGGTGCAGAATTACTTAATCAGTTCAGCGGTCATGTAAACACCGTTGTTAGAGTTAGCACCGGTGATTTTGTATGAAGAAGCACCAGCCTGCTCTGCCTGTGCGGCAATTTTTGCTTCAGCGCTGTCCAGCGTTGAACCGGTAGCGCTCACGCTCTGCGCGAAGCTGGCGAAAGAGACGGTAGAGAGTACGATAACAGCAGCAAAATTTTTGATAGATTTCATCGGATAATTCCTTCATTAAGTTTGATTGGCTGGGGCAGTGTGCCCCGTTGAAAACAATGTTACGCCTGCTGAAGGAAATCTGATAGCGGAGGGTTTTGCAGAAGTTGTTCAAAATTATTGTTCAACAATTGACGCTGTTTTACGCTTAAAAAGCTGGCCTGACACACTAGACAGTTTGTGACATTTGGCCAGCCCAATCGGAACCTGAATTAACGCCGCAGCGTAGTGAGGAAATGTGCTTTCACTTTCTCTGCTGCTACCGTCAGGCACAGCTTCTGGCGCGGGCAGCCAGCAAAGGGATCGTCCATGGACGCCGGGCTTTGCAGCTGGCGCAGCGTCTGGCCCCGGGAAACGCGGTCGGTGACCACGCGCACCGGGGATTCGGTCACGCCAAACCACTCCGGGTGATTAAGGTAAGCGATGGTCAGGGTATCGTGCAGCGCCATGCCCGCGATGCCCTCTTTTTGCAGGGCGTACTCCATATAGCCCTGCGAGATTGCGCTGAGTACCGGATGGTTGAGGGAGCGGATCTCATCGCTGCTGAGCTGCACCTCCAGCGTCACATCCAGCGGCAGCATCACTACCGGAATACCGCTGCACAGCACCTGATCGGCGGCGTGCGGGTCCTTCCAGATATTAAATTCCGCAAACGGCGTGACGTTGCCGGCGTGGCCGTGGCTGCCAAACGCGCCGCCCATCATCACCAGCTGTTTAATCTGCGGGATAATATCCGGTGCCTGGTTAATCGCCGTGGCGATATTGGTCAGCGGACCGATGGCGACAATCGTCAGCGCGTCAGGATGCGCGCGCACGCTGCGGATAATAAATTCAATGGCATTTTCCGCCGCTCCGCTCCACGGGTTATCAAACACCCCGCCGAGGCCGTCGTTACCGTGTACGGCCCAGGCTGGCTCGGTGGGTTGATGCGCCAGCGGGCGCGAGCAGCCGCGATAGATTGGCACGTCGAGGTTGATTTTCTGGCTGAACAGCCGGGCATTGCTGACCGCCTGCGCGACGGAAACATTGCCAAAAACGGTGGTAATGCCGAGGATATCTACGCTTTGCGCCGCATACGCCAGCGCAAAGGCGTCATCGACGCCAATATCGGTATCAAAGATCACTTTTTCCATCAGAAGCTCCTTATCCGTTGAGCGCGCATCCCTGCCTGAACATCAGCGGGTCAGCAGATTATGCAGCGCCTGGAGATCGTTTTTCACCCATTCCAGTTCCTGGGCAAACTTTTCGTCCGACAGCAGCGGCTGGCGGAACAGGGTAATCAGTACCTGCGCCCCTTCTTCATTGGCGACGATACGCATCGGCACAAAAATTTCCTTGCTGTAACCGCTGTCGATGTAGTGGTCCATGATGCAAAACGGGTTGTGATCGGTGAAGCGCACCTTGACCGGGCCCTGTGGTCCACGGCCTTTCCAGACGCTGCCTTCCTGCTCCAGCGGACCCTGGCTAAGGCCGGATGCCCACTTCGGGAAGAATTCGGGTTTCCAGATCGTTTCATAGAGATCGACCCAGTTACGATGAATGGCAAGGCTAAGGGTGTGTGAGGACAGCATTAAAAACCTCCGGTCGATGATGATTAGCGGATTTAAACACCGGGGGCGGCGGATGAGAACCCCTGCAGCGCCTGTTATCTTGATACCACGACGCAGCTCGCAAATAAATGTCTACCCGTCATTCTTCCTGCACCTCGAATTATTTAGGGTATAAGCGATTTCAATGACCGATAACGGCTTGTTTCGACCGGCGGGTCCGCCTATAAATGATGCTTAACTATACGGGCAGGAGAGCAGGGTGAAGCAACAGGATATTGGGCGACTCTTACTGCTGGCGGCCATTTGGGGCGCCAGCTTTTTATTTATGCGTGTGGCCACGCCGGTTTTCGGCTCGCTGAATACCGCATTTCTGCGCGTGCTGTTCGGCTGCCTTGGCCTGCTGGCCCTGCTGCTGGTACTGCGCGTCAGGATAAATTTTAGCGGTAAAGCGCTGCCGGCGATGCTGCTGGGAGTGATCAATTCAGCGGTGCCCTTTGTCATGTACTGCCTGGCGGCCAAGTGGCTGCCGGCGGGTTACTCGGCGATCCTGAATGCCACCACGCCACTGATGGGCGTGCTGATTGGTGGGCTGCTGTTCTCTGAAACTTTCACCGTGCGCAAAGTGCTGGGCGTGTTAATCGGGCTGGTGGGGATTGTGCTGCTGACGACCACCGGCAGCCTGGCGCTGTCGCATCTGGTGCTCATGGGCATTGCCGCCTGCCTGGTGGCTACCGCCTGCTATGCGATGGCCGGGTTCCTGACGAAAAAGTGGATTGGCGACCGCGGCGGAATGGATGCCAAACTGGTGGCGCTCGGCAGCCAGATCGGTGCAACGCTGTTTATGCTGCCGGTGTTTATCGGCTCGGTGGCGACCCAGCCGCCAGTGCAGTGGAACCACCCTGGCGTCTGGCTGTGCGTGCTGGCGCTCGGGCTGGTGTGTACCGCCTGGGCTTATATTCTGTTCTTCCGCCTGATTGCCGATATTGGCCCGCTGCGCACCCTGACGGTCACCTTCCTGATCCCGCCGTTTGGCGTACTGTGGGGCTATCTTTTCCTCGGTGAAACCCTCTCGGAAGGCTTTATCGCCGGGGCGCTGGTGATTATCGTCGCGGTGTGGCTGGTGACCGGCGGTGCAAAACCCAAGGCGCAGGTCACCGCATTTACTGAAGGGCTAAAGCGGGAGTGAAAGGGTATGTTGACTGAGTTTCTCAGTCACAGGGGAGTAAAAGCTGGTCTCTCGGCAGCGACTCCCGGCCTGCCCAGGAGGGGAAAATGGCAAATAGCGTTAATGACCTGCGATCCGCGCTGGCGCTGCTGGCGCAGACGCCGGGTGAGCTGGTCAGCACCGATACTGAAGTGAACCCGCACGCCGAGCTTTCCGGCGTCTATCGCTATGTCGGGGCAGGCGGCACCACGCTGCGCCCGACGCGCGCGGGGCCGGCAATGTTATTTAACAAAGTCAGAGGTTTTGACGATTTTCGCGTCGTCACCGGAGTGCTGGCATCACGCCGCCGCGTCGGGCAACTGCTCGGCTGCGAGCCTGCGCGGCTCGGGCATTTATTGATTAATTCGGTGAACAACCCGATCCCGCCAGTGCTGACCAAAGCCACCGACATCCCCTGCCAGCAGGTGATACATCTCGCCAGCGATAAAGGTTTTGACATCCGCACGCTGCTGCCTGCGCCCACTAATACTGAAGAGGACGCCGGCCCCTACTTTACCATGGGGTTGTGCTACGCCAGCGACCCGCAAACCGGCGAATCGGACATCACCATTCACCGCCTGTGTATACAGGGGCGCGATGAACTGTCGATCTATTTTGTTCCCGGCCGTCATATTGATGCGTTTCGCCAGAAGGCCGAAGCCGCCGGGAAAGCCCTGCCGATCACCATCAGCATCGGCGTCGATCCGGCGATTTATATCGGTGCCTGTTTCGAACCGCCAACCACACCGCTCGGCTTCGACGAGTTATGCGTGGCCGGCGCGCTGCGCGGGCAAGCGGTAGAGCTGGCGCAGGCGGTGTCGGTGGATGCGCGGGCGATTGCCCATGCCGAGGTGGTGATTGAGGGCGAGCTGCTCCCCACTGTGCGCGTGCGCGAGGACCAGAACACGAATACGGGTAAGGCGATGCCGGAGTTCCCGGGCTATACCGGCGCGGCAAACGCCTCCCTGCCGCTGATCAAGGTGAAAGCGGTCACCCATCGCCGCCACCCCATCCTGCAGCACACCCTCGGTTGCAGCGAAGAGCATGTCAATATGGCGGGTATCCCAACCGAGGCGAGCATACTCGGCATGGTGGAGCGGGCGATGCCGGGGCGTTTGCTGAACGTGTTTGCCCACTCATCCGGCGGCGGGAAATTCCTCGCGGTGATGCAGTTTAAAAAAGCCGGACCGATGGATGAGGGGCGACAGCGGCAGGCGGCGCTGCTGGCATTCTCCGCCTTCCCCGAGCTGAAGCACGTGATGCTGGTGGACGAGGACGTGGATATTTTCGACAGCAATGACGTGCTGTGGGCGATGCAGACCCGCTATCAGGGCGATGTCGATACCCTGTTTATCCCCGGCGTGCGCTGCCACCCGCTGGACCCGTCGCAGGTGCCGGAATTCAGCCCGTCGATCGGCGCGAAGGGGATCTCCTGCAAAACCATTTTCGACTGTACCGTGCCCTATGCGCTGAAAGATCGCTTCCAGCGCTGCCAGTTTCAGGAAGTCGACGTTAAGCGGTTTCTGCCAGATTTTGAATAAGCCGCAGGTCGGGCATGCCCGCCCCCCTGGCTGGCTTGTCCAGCGGCCTGCATCGCCAGCCGTTTCGTCTCATCATCAATGCGGAAAGGAATGGTGGGCATGTGTCAAATCCTGGTGGTGTCGTTGGTGTTGTCATTGCGCCTGAACTCCCTGTTGCAGTCAGATTAAAATTCGTACTGATCCTGCGCATTTTTATACTTTTTTTACACCTCGCCCCCCTATTTTTACATCAACTTTGCACGCCGCTCGCAACAATAGCTGCAACCTGAAACGCCTCTGGAGGTGTGTTGTGAGCGTTGCCGTAATAAGCGGAATTGTGCTGGTCTTTATGCTGTTGGCGTACCTGGTGTATGCCCTGATCAATGCGGAGGCGTTCTGATGGCTGCCGCTGCATTCTTACTGATTGCCAGCTATCTGGCGCTGCTGATGTTGCTGGCCCGCCCGCTGGGCAAAGGGCTGGCGCGGCTGGTGGAGGATCGCCCGTTAGCGGGCCTTGGCGCGTTTGAACGTGTGCTATGGCGCGTCAGCGGCGTGCGCCCGGCGGGCATGAACTGGCAGCGCTACCTTGTGGCTATCCTGCTGTTTAACGCCTGCGGCCTGCTGCTGCTGTTTATCCTGCTGATGAACCAGGCGTCGCTGCCGCTTAACCCGCAGCAGCTGCCCAACCTCAGCTGGCATCTGGCGCTGAATACCGCCGTTAGCTTTGTCACGAATACCAACTGGCAGGCGTACGCCGGGGAGAGCACCCTGAGCTATTTCAGCCAGATGGTTGGACTGACGGTGCAGAACTTCCTCTCTGCCGCCACCGGGATCGCCGTGGCCTTTGCGCTGATGCGCGGCTTCGTTAACCGCGCAGTGGGCGACCTCGGTAACGCCTGGCGCGATATCACCCGCATCACGCTCTACGTGCTGCTGCCGCTGTCGCTGCTGATGGCGCTGTTCCTCGTCAGCCAGGGCGTGCTGCAAAACACCGATGGCTACCTGAGCCTGACCACGCTGGAAGGAGTCAAGCAGACGCTGCCGATGGGGCCGGTGGCCTCGCAGGAAGCGATCAAGATGATCGGTACCAACGGCGGCGGTTTCTTTAACGCCAACTCCGCGCACCCGTTTGAAAACCCGACCGTGTATAGCAACTTTGTGCAGATGCTGGCGATCTTCCTGATCCCAGCCGCGCTGTGCTTTGCCTTTGGCGACGTGTTGCGCGATCGCCGTCAGGGGCACACGCTGCTGTGGGCAATGTCGCTGATGTTCCTGGGGGCGGTGGTGGTGGTGATGTGGGCCGAGCTAAATGGCAACCCGCATTTCCTCACGCTTGGCGCCGATAGCGCCATCAATATGGAAGGTAAAGAGACGCGCTTCGGCATTCTCAACTCCAGCCTGTTTGCAGTGATCACCACCGCGGCCTCGTGCGGGGCGGTTAACGCCATGCATGACTCGTTTACCGCGCTTGGCGGCATGGTACCGATGTGGCTGATGCAGATTGGTGAGGTGGTATTCGGCGGCGTCGGGGCCGGGCTGTACGGCATGCTGCTGTTTGTGCTGCTGGCGGTGTTTATCGCCGGGCTGATGATCGGTCGCTCACCGGAGTACCTCGGGAAAAAAATCGACGTCTGGGAGATGAAAATGACCGCCCTGGCGATCCTCGTCACGCCTTGCCTGGTGCTGCTCGGCACCGCGCTGGCAATGATGACCGAGGCCGGGCGCAGCGGCATGGCGAACCCAGGCACCCACGGCTTCTCCGAGGTGCTGTACGCGGTGTCGTCAGCGGCGAACAACAACGGCAGCGCCTTTGCGGGCCTGAGTGCCAACACCCCGTTCTGGAACCTGCTGCTGGCGTTCTGCATGCTGGTTGGCCGCTTCGGCATCATCATTCCGGTGCTGGCGATTGCGGGTTCCCTCGCGCTGAAAAAGGTTCAGCCCGCAGGTCAGGGCACGCTGCCAACGCACGGCGTGCTGTTTATTGCCCTGCTGATTGGCACTGTGCTGCTGGTTGGTGCGCTGACCTTTATCCCGGCGCTGGCCTTAGGGCCGGTGGCGGAACACCTGAGTTAACGTGGGGGTCGGGCATGCCCGACCCGCTAGCGACCATTGGGCGAGGCATGCCGCGCTCCTGGTTATTGTCGTAAGGACGGAATGAGTCATGAGTCGTAATCAACAGGCACTGTTTGACGGCGCGCTGCTGCGCACTGCACTGGTCGATGCGCTGAAAAAGCTCGACCCGCGCACCCAGTGGCGCAACCCGGTGATGTTTGTGGTGTGGCTGGGCAGCGTGGTGACCACGCTGCTGGCGATCGCCATTGCCAGCGGCAAAACCCCCGGCGAGACCGGTTTTACCAGCGCGATTGCCGTCTGGCTGTGGTTTACCGTGCTGTTTGCCAACTTCGCCGAAGCGCTGGCGGAAGGGCGCAGCAAGGCGCAGGCCAACAGCCTGAAGGGCGTGACCAAAACCATTATGGCCAAGAAGCTGGCGGAGGCGAAATATGGCGCCAGCCATCAGCCGGTGGCAGCGGAATCCCTGCGCAAAGGCGACTGGCTGCTGGTGGAAGCGGGCGATACTATCCCCTGCGACGGCGAAGTGCTGGAGGGGGGCGCATCGGTGGATGAGAGCGCCATCACCGGCGAGTCTGCCCCGGTGATCCGCGAGTCCGGCGGCGACTTCTCTTCGGTGACCGGCGGCACGCGCGTGCTCTCCGACTGGCTGGTTATCCAGTGCAGCGCCAACCCGGGCGAAACCTTCCTCGACCGCATGATCGCGATGGTGGAAGGGGCTACGCGGCGCAAAACCCCCAACGAGATCGCGCTGACCATTCTGCTGGTGGCGCTGACTATCGTCTTCCTGCTGGCGACCGCCACGCTCTATCCGTTCTCCGCCTGGGGCGGCAGCGCGGTGAGCGTCACGGTACTGGTGGCGCTGCTGGTCTGCCTGATCCCCACCACCATCGGCGGGCTGCTGTCGGCGATTGGCGTGGCGGGCATGAGCCGCATGCTGGGGGCCAACGTGATTGCCACCAGTGGGCGCGCGGTGGAAGCGGCGGGCGATGTCGACGTGCTGATGCTGGACAAAACCGGCACCATCACCCTCGGCAACCGCCAGGCCACGCAGTTCCTGCCCGCGGCGGGAGTCAGTGAAGAACGGCTGGCCGATGCGGCACAGCTGGCCTCGCTGGCGGATGAAACCCCGGAAGGGCGCAGCATCGTGGTGCTGGCGAAGCAGAAATTTAACCTGCGCGAACGCGACCTCGCCAGCATGGACGCCACCTTTATTCCATTCTCGGCGCAGACGCGCATGAGCGGCGTCAACGTGCAGCAGCGGGCGATCCGCAAAGGGGCGGTGGACGCAGTGCGCCGCCATATAGACAGCAACGGCGGCCAGTTCCCGCCGGAAGTGAACGGCCTGGTGGAGCAGGTCGCGCGCGCGGGCGGTACGCCGCTGGTGGTGTGCGACGGGCCGACCGTGCTGGGCGTGGTCGAGCTGAAGGACATCGTGAAAGGCGGCATTAAAGAGCGCTTCGCCGAGCTGCGCAAAATGGGCATCAAAACCGTGATGATCACCGGGGACAACCCGCTGACCGCCGCCGCGATCGCCGCTGAAGCCGGGGTGGATGACTTCCTCTCGGAAGCGACCCCGGAAGCTAAGCTGGCGCTGATCCGCCAGTATCAGGCCGAAGGGCGTCTGGTCGCGATGACCGGCGATGGCACCAACGATGCCCCGGCGCTGGCGCAGGCCGACGTGGCGGTGGCGATGAACTCGGGTACCCAGGCGGCGAAAGAGGCGGGCAACATGGTCGATCTCGACTCTAACCCGACCAAGCTGCTGGAGGTGGTGCACATCGGCAAACAGATGCTGATGACGCGCGGCTCGCTGACCACCTTCAGTATCGCCAACGACGTGGCGAAATACTTTGCGATTATCCCGGCCGCCTTCGCCGCGACCTATCCGCAGCTGGACAGGCTGAACGTGATGCAGCTGCACTCGCCCAATTCAGCCATTCTCTCGGCGGTGATCTTTAACGCGCTGGTGATTGTGTTTCTCATCCCGCTGGCACTGAAGGGCGTGAGCTATCGCCCGCTGAGTGCCGCCGCGCTGCTGCGCCGCAACCTGTGGCTGTACGGCGTGGGCGGGCTGCTGGTGCCGTTTGTTGGCATCAAACTAATTGATATGCTGTTGACCGTCACCGGCCTGGCATAAGGAGAATAATGATGAGTCAGTTACGTCCCGCACTGTTTTTACTGATCCTGCTTACGCTGGTCACCGGGCTGCTCTATCCTCTGTTAACCACTGGCCTTGCGCAGTGGTGGTTTCCGCAGCAGGCTAACGGCTCGCTGCTGCGCGAGCAGGGCATCGTTCGCGGCTCGGCGCTGATCGGCCAGAACTTTACCCGCGCCGACTATTTTCACGGGCGCCCTTCAGCGGCGGGTGATGCGCCGTATAATGCGCTGGCCTCTTCCGGCAGCAATCTGGCGGGCAGCAACCCGGCACTGGACCAGGCGGTGGCACAGCGGGTTATGGCACTGCGCGCGGAAAATCCACAGGGCGGGCAACAGGTGCCGGTCGACCTGGTGACTGCCAGCGGCAGCGGGCTGGACCCGCAGATTTCGCCGCAGGCGGCGGCGTTTCAGGCGGCTCGCGTGGCCTCGGCGCGCCATCTGCCCATTGAGGAAGTGCAGCGCCTGATCGCCGATAACACCGTCACGCCGCGCCCGGCGTTTCTCGGCGAGCCGGGGGTCAATGTGCTGGCACTGAATATGGCGCTGGATGAATTACAGCGATAAATAACATCGGGTCGGACATGTCCGACCCCCTACGCCGATCTGGTAGGGGTGAGGCATGCCTCGCCCGTGGTTTTATACCTTCAAGGAAACCAATGAACGACGAACTCCAGCGGCCTGACCCGGATGCGCTGCTGCGCCAGACGGCGCACAGCGGGCGCGGCAAGCTAAAAATCTACTTTGGCGCCTGCGCCGGGGTGGGGAAAACCTTCGCGATGCTGCAGGAGGCACGGCGCCTGCGCGCGCAGGGGCTGGAGGTGCTGGTCGGCGTGGTGGAGACCCACAACCGCGCCGAAACGGCGGAGCTGCTCGACGGCCTGACGCTGCTGCCGCGCCGCGCCACCGGCCAGCATCGCCACCCGGAGTTCGACCTTGATACTGCCCTGGCCCGTCATCCGGCGGTGATCCTGATGGATGAGCTGGCGCACAGTAACGCCCGTGGCTCGCGCCATCCCAAACGCTGGCAGGATATTGAGGAGCTGCTGGATGCCGGCATCGACGTGATGACCACCGTCAACGTGCAGCATCTGGAAAGCCTTAACGACGTGGTCGGCGGCGTGACCGGCGTACGCGTGCGCGAAACCGTGCCGGATCCCTTTTTCGATGCCGCCGATGAAGTCGTGCTGGTGGACCTGCCGCCAGACGATCTGCGCCAGCGGCTGAAAGAGGGCAAGGTTTATATCGGCGAAGGGGCCGAACGCGCCATCGAAAACTTCTTCCGCAAGGGCAACCTGATCGCCCTGCGCGAACTGGCCCTGCGCCGTACTGCCGACCGCGTCGACGACCAGATGCGTGCCTGGCGTGACACCCAGGGGCGCGAGAAAGTGTGGCACACGCGCGATGCTATTCTGCTGTGCATCGGCGACAACAGCGGCAGCGAAAAGCTGGTGCGCAGCGCGGCGCGGCTGGCGGCGCGGCTCGATAGCGCCTGGCACGCGGTGTATGTCGAAACCCCGCGGCTGTATCGCCTGTCCGAAGCGCGGCGGCGCGGCATCCTGCGCACCCTGCAGCTGGCGGCCGATCTCGGCGCGGAGACGGCAACGCTTTCCGATCCGAGCGAAGCCAGCGCGGTGCTGCGCTATGCCCGCCAGCACAACCTCGGCAAAATCATTATTGGCCGCCGCCCGACCAGGCGCTGGTGGCGTGAGCGTTTTGCCGACCGGCTCGGTGAACTTGGGCCGGACCTCGATATTCTGATTGTCGCGCTGGATGACCCGCCCCCGGAAGCCGCCAGCCCGCTGGCCCCGCGCAGCAGTGAACACAAATGGCAGGCTCAGCTGCGCGGCTGTGCGGCGGCGCTGCTGCTGTGTACCCTGGTGACCGTGGCCGGGCGCTGGCTGCTGCCCGCCGTCGATTCAGTCAACCTGGTGATGGTCTATCTGCTGGCGGTAGTGATTGTCGCGCTACGCTACGGGCGCTGGCCGTCGGTGGTGGCCACGCTGCTGAATATCGTCGCCTTCGATCTGGTGTTTGTTGCGCCGACCGGCACCATGGCGGTCTCCGACGTGCAGTATCTGGTGACCTTCGGCGTGATGCTGGCGGTGGGGATGATCGTCGGTAATCTCACCGCCGGGGTGCGCTATCAGGCGCGGGTGGCGCGCTATCGCGAACAGCGGGCGCACCACCTGTATGAGATGGCGAAATCCCTGAGCCGGGCGCTGAGCCAGCGCGATATTGCCGCTACGCTCCAGCACAGCGTTGAAAGCACCCTGCAGGCCAGCTGCGAGCTCTATCTGCCGGATGAAAACGGCGAGCTGGTGGCCGTGGGTGAAACCCATCTCAGCGCGGTGCCGGACCGTGCCATTGCGCGCTGGAGCTTCGATAAGGGCCAGCCCGCGGGCGCGGGCACCGATACGCTGCCCGGCGTGCCGTGGCAGATGCTGCCGCTAAAAAGTGGTAGCGAGACGCTTGGGCTGCTGATCCTCGAACCGCGCAACCTGCGCCAGCTGATGATCCCTGAACAGCAGCGGCTGGTAGAGACCTTTACCGTGCTGATCGCCAACGCGCTGGAGCGCATGAACCTGAGCCAGCGCGAAGCGGTATCACGGCTGGCCGCCGAGCGCGAGCAGCTGCGTAACGCGCTGCTGTCGGCGCTCTCCCACGATCTGCGCACTCCGCTGACGGTGCTGTTCGGCCAGGCGGAAATCCTGACCCTCGATCTCGCCGCCGAGAATTCACCGTATGCTCCGCAGGCCAGCGCGATGCGCGAGCAGACGCTGAACACCGTGCGGCTGGTGAATAACCTGCTGGATATGGCGCGTCTGCAGTCCGGCGGCTTCAACCTGAAGCGCGAATGGATGGCGCTGGATGAGCTGATCGGCAGCACGCTGCGCCAGATGGCCCCGTCGCTGGCCGGGCGCGAGGTGCAGCTCGATCTGCCGGGCGAGCTGCTGCTGATTGACGTTGACGGCCCGCTGATGGAGCGGGTGCTGACCAATCTGCTGGAGAACGCCCTCAAGTACGCCGGGCAGGCCGAGATCGGTATCCGCGCCCGCGCCGCCGAACGGCAGCTCCAGCTGGAAGTGTGGGATCGCGGACCGGGCATTACGGGCGGGCAGGAGCAGCTGATTTTTGAGAAGTTTTCGCGCGGCAATAAAGAGTCGGCGGTGCCGGGCGTCGGGCTGGGGCTGGCAATCTGCCAGGCGATTGTCACCCTCCACGGCGGCGAGATTCACGTTGAGAACCACCCGCAGGGCGGTGCGCGTTTTATCATCCACCTGCCGCTGACGCCGCCGCCGGTGATTGCGGATTATGCCGAATAATGCAGCGTACACGCTGACTGAATAGTTAAAAAAAGTGAATGCTTATTAATTTTTGATGAAAACTATGTTTTTTCAACTTGTTGTTTTATTGGATTTTTATTGATTAGTGCGATTGAAATGGCAATGGAAGTGCCTTTTTTTAGTCAATAAATCTGCATGTTTTGGTTGTGCCTGCTTAACCAACATGTTTTACTATTTCTGAAATTTGCACAAAGTTATTAAATAAACGCATAAGCTAATTCAAGGAGTTGTAAAATCATGGAGACGATTTTAATTTTTTCCTTCCTGCCAGATTATTAATAATTACTCGATTTAATCTTCCGCTGAAATTATCATTTAGTCAATCAAGGACGAGTCATGTCATTATCTTGTATCGACCATGCTGTATCTTCATATATTGAACCGCTGTTATCATCAATAGATGATAATTATAAAAATTCAGAGGGTAAATTAGTTGTTTATCTTGAGGCTGGGCATTTCAATACAGGATTCGGGGTGGACGATTTCTGTCTCAATTCATTAAAAGATGCAGTCCATATCGGTTCAATACTCATCAAGAAATACAATAAAAATATTAAATTAGTTTATGGCATTCTGGCAGATGATTTAGGCCTTTCGTGCGCAGACGAACAATGTACTATCACACCTGTTATCAGCCAGCAGAGTGTGGCCTCGCTGCCGGAAGAGCTGGAAGCTTTTATTGGGGCCAGTAAGTTAATAAAGCGCGATAAGCTTATGATTTTCTCGGAACGAACCAGTAAAAACCGTGCCATTGATACCATAAAAAAATCCATTAAAAATGGATGTGATGGATTAGTGATGACAGAAAATGGCAATTATGATGAGATTAAAGTACGTGCACCTGATGACAGCGAGTTCCTGCTTGCCAAAAGGCAAGGGAGTACCTTTATCGCTAAGTGCCCGGCAATTATCTCCCAGCATTACAAGGACGTGTTATTAAAATTAAGACAACGTTTTTTTGAATGCGATCATTTTCTCATTGTTGATTGGTCCGATCTCGCAGACAGAAATAAAATTTCACAAGGAAAGATTGCGCTGCAAGTTCTGCAGGGTGGATTAAGTAGGGAGAAAGTTACTGTTGATATCACAAATGTATTCTTTGGTGATGATGAGGGTGAAATCTGCCGTATCGATGGTCAAAAGGGTCCGCTGTTATGATTTACCTTGATAATAACGCGACAACAGCCCCGGCTGCGGCAGTCAGAGAGACGGTTTTTTATTGCATGGAGGAATATTATGCAAACTCCGCCTCTCTCAATCATTTTGAGGGCATCAAGGCCAATACTTACCTTGAAGAGTGTCGCGCAGTCGTTGCACAGATGATTGAAGCCGCACCCGAAAACCTGTTCTTTAATTCCGGGGCGACCGAAGCCAACAATATGGTGATCAAATCCATCGCTGACTCTTTTTCCCAGCGGGGGAAAGTACACATCATTACCAGCGCCATTGAGCATAAGTGCCTGCTTAAATCCTGCGAGTATCTGGAAAAGCGGGGGTGCGAAGTGACCTATTTACCCGTCGACTTCCAGGGCGTTATCAGGATTGATCGGCTAATTGCTGCCATCCGGCCAGAAACCCGTTTGATCAGTATCATGGCAGCAAACAATGAAACGGGTGCGTTGCAACCGCTGCGAGAGATTGGAGAGATTGCCAGACAGCACGGTATTTTGTTTCACACTGATGCTGCGCAGTTTGTTGGAAAACTGCCTTTTTCCGTACGAGAATATCAGCCTGATTTTGTCAGCTTCTCAGCACATAAGTTTTACGGACCAAAAGGGATTGGTGCACTCTATTGTTCAAAGCCTGAACTCCTCCTCGGTTCGCCACTCATTCATGGCGGCGGTCAAGAGTGGGGCGTGCGTAGCGGAACTGTTAATTTGCCGGGTGTGGCGGGAATGGCTAAAGCCGCAGAGTTATTTATCTCCAACCATGTTGCTGTCCTTGCCCGACACCGTGACATGAAGCAGAAAGCAATCGAGCAACTGCTGTCGCAATTTCCTGACGCCAGCATTAACGGTTGTCGCGACAAAAGCCTGCCCAATACGATTAATTTTTCCCTGCCCGGCATCAAAGCCAGCACCTTATTGAAAAAGCTTAAGATGAAGGTGGCATTAAGCAGTGCTTCTGCCTGCCATTCAGCAGAACAGAAATTCAGTCACGTTTTGACCGCTATGGGATTAAGCGAAATGTCCCTGGAGTCTGCTATTCGCTTGAGCTTTAGCAACACGACAAATGCTGATGAGCTTGGCCACGCACTTGAGCTAATAACCAGTACTGCTCACCGCTTGAGGGGCACATCATGAACAGATTATCAATGCGCAAACGCTGGGTGGCTGAGCTGTTGTTGGTATGCGTAGCGGCTGGGTGGGGAATTGGTTTTCCGGTAATGAAGCAGGCCGTGGATATGCATCCGGTACTGATGGTGCTGGGATTACGTTTTCTGCTTTCTGCTCTGGTGATGTTGCCGTTGAGTGCCAGAAACCTGGTCGCCATTGGGCGCCGGACATTGGCTGCTGGCGTAGCGCTGGGCTTGCTGCTGGGTGCCGCTTTTGTCTTTCTGATCCTCGGATTGCAAATGACCACGGCATCGAATACCGGTTTTCTCGCCGGGCTGGCCGTCATTTGGGTGCTATTACTTTCCGGACCGCTGGCGGGAAAATTACCCTCTATCGACGCTATTCTGGCAACGCTGTTTGGCGTGGCAGGGTTATTTTTGATGTCAGATATTCACGGCTGGCAGTTGCAGTGGGGAGATTCCCTGGTCGTCATTGGTTCGGTGTTTACCGCGTTGCATATCCTTGCACTGGATAAATTAAGTGCCCGACACGACAACACGGCACTCACTTTTTTACAAATTGCCACCATGGCGCTGGTGATTATGTTTATTCAGCATATCAGGGGTGGACAGTGGTTTCCGCAGGTGTGGGATAGCACGCTGGTGATTGCCCTGATAGTAACGGCTCTATTTTCTACCGTTATCGCTTTCTGGGTGCAGACACATTATCAACGCTATACCACGCCAACACGTGCCGTACTGATTTATAACCTCGAACCCGTCTTTTCGGCGCTTTTTGCCGTCTGGCTGCTGCGTGAGAACTTGTCTGGAAATGTGCTACTGGGTGGAGGACTTATCCTGCTGGGGATGTGCCTTCCAGGTCTGATCGCGACGGTAACAGGCCGCCATCGTAAGGAGCAGGAAACGCCATCAGCGTTATAACGATGCCGGGCATGGGTAGGGGCGAGGCATGCCTCGCCCGATTTACGCTAACCGTGCCGCAATAAACGCCGCCGCTTTCTGCGCGCCCTGCGCGGAAATGGTGTGGCCGACGCCGGGTTCAAACTGGCTGTCGACCGCGACGCCATGAGCCCGCAGGCGCTGGGCGGCCGATTCGCTCTCCTGCACCGGGATCACCCCGTCGGCCATACCGTGGATCACCAGCACCGGCGTGTTCAGCGCGGGGCTAAACGGCTCAGGCGAGGAGAGGCGGCCAGAAAAGGCTACCAGCCCAGCGACCGGCCAGCGCCCGGAGACCAGCGCATCGAGCGCCATAATCGACCCCTGCGAGAAGCCAACCAGCACCACGTTATGCAGCCGATCGCCCATCTGATGCTGGTCGAGTATCGCCTGCAAAGTCTGGTCAAACGCTTCACGCGCGGCAGCGACCCGCGCCGGACGATTCTGCGGTGTAATGCCGTCGAGGCTAAACCACTGCCAGCCCGCACCGTGCGGAAAATGAAACGGCGCATTGGGGCTGGCGAAGCTGACGTCGGGCAAGGCTGCTGACCAGTGGTCGCCCAGGCCTGCCAGATCGTCGCCGCTGCTGCCAACGCCGTGGAGTAAAATGACTAATTTGTCGGCCATTTGCGGCCTCCTGTAAATGTTAAAAACCGTAAGCCTGCATATCCGGCCCGGCGGGAACAATACCGTTCGGGTTCAGGGCTTTAATCGAATAATAGCCGTGTTTGATATGGTCAATATTCACCGTGTCGCGCACGCCGGGCAGGGCCAGCATGCGCTGTAAATAGCCGTCCAGCGCCGGATAGCTGCGCAGCTGGCGCTGATTACACTTAAACAAACCGTGGTAGGCCACGTCAAAACGGATCAGCGTGACGAACAGGCGGATATCCGCTTCGGTCAGCGCGCTGCCGAGCAGATAAGGGCCGCCGTGCTGCAGGCGTGATTCGAGTTCGTCGAGCATGCCGAACACGTCGTGATACGCCTCAAGGTAACTCTCCTGAGTCGTCGCGAACCCGGCGCGATAAACTCCGTTGTTCAGGCGCGGGTAGATTTCAGCGTTCAGCAGGTCTATCTCGCTGCGCAGTGCAGCAGGATAAAGGTCAATACTGCCCGTTGCCAGCGCACCAAAGCCGCTGTTAAACATGCGCACGATATCTGCCGATTCATTGCTGACGATGGTGGCGGTTTTCTTGTCCCACAGCACCGGCACGGTGGCGCGCCCGGTAAAGCTGTCGTCGGCGCGGGTATAGAGCTGGTGCAGATAGTCGGCGTGATTTAGCGTGTCGCGGTCGGCGCCGGGGAAGTCGCCAAAGTGCCAGCCTTCATCGGTCAGCTGCGGTTCAACCACCGACACGCTGACGACCGCTTCCAGCCCCTTTAACCTGCGGGCTATCAGCGTGCGCGACGCCCACGGGCAGATGAGCGCAACGTACAGATGATAGCGATCCGGCTCGGCGGCAAACGCCGTGCTGCCGTCCGCGCTGACCCAGTGGCGGAAGCTTGAAGTCTGGCGCACAAAGCCGCCTTTCTCATCAGTGGCCTGTACCGGGTGCCATTCCGCCGTCCATTTACCGTTTACCAGCATGTTTTGTTCCTCATTAGTTGTTGAGGAACACTCTACACGCATTCCGTTATGCCGATTATCCCGTCAAAATTGCAAATATTCCTTCCGATATGGAAGGAATCACCAGTCCCGATCCCACGTCGGCTGCCCGGCGTAACGGCTGACCAGAAAGTCGATCAGCGCCCGTACTTTGTGGGCAAGGTGGCGGGCGGGCGGATAGACAGCATACAGGCCGAGTGGCGGGATTTCGCTGGCGGGCAGCAGCGGCAGCAGGGTGCCTGCGCTCAGGGCCGGGCCGGCGATAAAGGTCGGTAGCCTGGCAATGCCCAGCCCGCTAACGGCCGCCGTCAGGCAGGCTTCGGCGTTGGAGAAGTACAGGCGACCGCTGACCGCCACCGTCGCGCCGCCGCTGCCAAATGGCCAGTTGTGCGGATCGCGAAAGTTGGTGTCGATAATGCAGTGATGATTGCTTAACTGCTGAGGGTCGTCCGGCGTGCCGTGCTGCTGCAGATAGGCTGGGCTGGCGGCGATAACCACGCGCATATCACACAGGCGGCGGGCTATCAGGCTGCTGTCGCTCAGCCTGCCGATGCGCAGCGCCACGTCAAAGCCTTCATCGACGATATTCACCACCCGGTCGGAGAAGCTGACGTCCAGTTCGATATCGGCGAACTCCTGCGCAAAGGCAACAAGCTGCGGAGCAAGCTGGCTGGCACCGAAGGTGATCGGCGCGCTGAGCTTGATGCGGCCCGAGGGTTTGCCCGCCGCGTGGCGCACCGAGGCGTCGAGCGCATCCCACTCGTCGAGCAGGTTTTTCACCTGGGAGTAATACGCCTGGCCGACTTCGGTCGGTGACAGTGCGCGCGTGCTGCGCTTCAGCAGCTGCACCCCCAGCTCGCTCTTCAGGCGTGAAACCAGTTTTGATGCCTGTCCGCTGCTGGTGCCCAGGCGGGCGGCGGCCCTGGCAAAGCTGCCCAGCTCCAGCACCGCGACAAACATCCGATCGCATTCCAGACGTTCCATGTTTTACCCCAAATTGAAAAGACGGTGTTGCCAACAACGCGTAGGGGGCGACCGCATTTCTGGTCGCCCCGTATCCATGACGACCCAGGGGTAACGCCAGGGGCGCGGGCCGACCGAAAAAAAGGTCGTCCCCTACGCTAATTTGCCAGGGTTATTAAACCAGCCGCGCACCGCTTTGTGCATCAAACAGATGAATTTTATCGGGGTTGATGGCGAGATGCGGGGAGTCGCCCGGCTGCAAATCGACGCGGCCATTGAGCTGGACGTGCAGCGGAAAACCCTGCCAGTCAACGTGCAGCAGGCTGGCTTCACCGGTGACTTCCAGCACTTTAAGGCGTGCAGGATACGGAGAATCGGCGGCCAGCGCAAAATCGTGAGCGCGTAGCCCGACGATCACCGGCTGAGCGCCCTGACGTTCCGCGGCCGCGTGCCAGCGCTGCGGCAGCGCAAACCACAGCCCGTTGCAGTGTACGCCGGGCTGGCCGTCACGCGTTTCCAGCTCGCCGGGCAGCAGGTTCATCGGCGGCGAACCGATAAAGCGCGCGACAAAGGTGTTTACCGGGCGGTCGTAAATCTCCAGCGGTTTACCCTGCTGCACAATCACGCCGTCGCGCATCACCACGATCTGGTCTGCCAGCGTCATCGCCTCGACCTGATCGTGGGTGACGTAGACCATGGTGGTTTTAAAGCGCTGATGCAGCGATTTAATTTCGGCGCGCAGCTCCATACGCAGCTGGGCATCCAGATTCGACAGCGGTTCATCGAACAGAAACACCTGCGGATTACGCACCATCGCCCGCCCCATCGCCACGCGCTGACGCTGGCCGCCGGAGAGCGCACGCGGGTAGCGGTTCAGCAGCTTGTCGATACCGAGAATGCCAGCGATGCGCGCGATGCGGCTCTGCTGCTCGTCGCGTTTTACCCGCTTGACCTGCATATGAAACGCCAGGTTCTCGGCCACCGTCAGATGCGGATAGAGCGCGTAGCTCTGAAACACCATCGCAATGTCGCGATCCGCCGGATCGAGATCGTTGATCTGACGGTTATCCAGCAGGATCGTGCCGTCAGACAGCGTGTCCAGCCCGGCCAGCAGGCGCAGCAGCGTCGATTTCCCACAGCCGGAGGGACCAACCAGCACGGTAAAACTGCCGTCTTCGATGGTCAGATCGAGCGGCTGTAATACGGTCTGTTTGCCGTAATGTTTGGCGACTTTCACCAGTTCAACGCGTGCCATAGTCTGTTCCCGTCATGATAATTGTGCCACCTTGCCCCTGTACGGGTTGTTTGGCCCTGTACGGGTCGGGCATGCCCGACCCCTGCGCAACCGGGTGTTTGTCGTTAACCTTTACTGCCGCCGCTGGCCAGGCCGCCGACCAGGCTTTTTTGCAGCCAGATGGCGATCAGCAGCGGCGGCAGCGAGGCGAGAATACCGACGGCAGCGATCAGTCCGTCATCGGTGGCGCGCCCGGCGGTAAATCCGGCGATGGTCACCGGCAGCGTCTGCGCGCTGATATTGCTGGTGAACAGCAGCGCATAGAAAAACTCATCCCACGCCAGCAGCCAGCCGAACAGCGCCGAGGCGCCCAGCACCGGCTTCGCCAGCGGCAGCGTAATGCGCAGCAGCACTTGCCAAAAGCGCAGCCCGTCGAGGCGCGCCGCCTGTTCGATATCACGCGGCAGCGCATCAAACTGGTTTTTCAGCATCCAGGTGAGGAACGGCAGGATCAGCGAGCAGTAAACCAGCACCAGCCCGAGGTGGGTGTTCAGCAGGCCGAGCTGTTGCAGCACGAAGTAGAGCGGCAGGACGAAGGCGACCGGCGGCACCATGTAAATCGCCAGCGACGCCATCAGCCAGCCGTCGCGCCCCGGATAGCGCGAGAAGCTGAACGCCGCCGGGATAGCCAGCAGCAGTGAAATCAGCGTGGCAAAACAGGCCACCAGCAGGCTGTTGCCGAGCGCATGCAGGAACAGTTCGCCGGGCTGCCCCGGCTGCAGCGACAGCAGCGCGGCGTAGCGGCTGAAGTCCCACTGGCGCGGCAGCCACGCCAGCGGAATGCGCGCCAGGTCACTGTTGGAACTGACGCTCATCAGAAACAGCCACAGCATCGGCCCGAGGATCGACACCCCCAGCAGCACGGCGGCGGCATACAGCCCAATACGGCGCAGTTTACGTTTCATCGGCGAAGCTCCTGCGGCGCTGGCGATAAAGCAGCGCCATGTAAATGGCGATCAGTACGCTGCACATCAGGGTCATCAGAATGGCGTAAGCCGCGCCGCTGCCCGCGCGCAGGTAGCTGAACGACTCCTGATAGACATAGAAGCTGAGGGTTTTGGTGCTGTCGACCGGGCCGCCGCGCGTCATCACGTAGATAATGTCGAAGATTTTAAACGCGTCGATGGTGCGCAGGATCAGCGCCACGCTCAGCGCGCCGACGATGGCCGGAAAAGTGATGGCACGAAAACGCCGCCACGCGGAGGCGCCGTCAAGCCGCGCCGCTTCATACAGGTCCGCGGGGATCGACTGCATGGAGGCCAGCACCAGCAGCGTCACCAGCGGGTAGTTTTTCCATACGTCCGCCAGCATCACCGCATTCAGCGCCGAATCCGGCGAACCCAGCCAGCTGCGGTAGCTGTCGATAATATGCAGCTGGGTCAGCAGGGCATTGATGCTGCCGTAATCCGGGTTGAAGTTGAGCCGCCACATCATGGCGTTGACGATGGTAGGCAGCGCCCACGGCAGGATCACCAGCACGCGCAGCACGCTGCGACCGCGGAATTTTTGATTAAGCAGCAGCGCCACCAGCACGCCAATAATGCCCTCCAGCGCCACTGACAGCACGGTGAAGTAGAGCGTGCGGCCGATAGACGCCAGAAAATCCGGGTCGGTGAGAGCGTAGAGGTAGTTGTCCAGCCCGACATAACCGGTCTGGCCGCCGCTGCCAATCAGCTCAGCATCGGTAAAGCTGAGCCAGATAGTGCGCAGCAGCGGCCAGGCGGTCAGCAGGCCCATGACGATCAGCATGGGTGCCAGCAGCACCCACGCCTGACGTTGCTCACGGTGTTGCAGACTGAGCATTAAGACCTCTTAATGTAGACGTGACGCGCTTTTGGTAACGGCATCCATCGCCGACTGCGGTGTCTGCTGGCCCTGCAATACCTGCTGCAGCTGCTGCTGCAGGCCGTTAGACAGGCGTGAATAGTCCGCGGTAATCGGGCGCATCAGCATCACATCAAGGGATTTTTTCGCCGCGGCAATCAGCGGCTCCTGGCCTTTCTGCACCGCCGGGTCGTCGTATGAAGACTTCCAGATAGGCAGGCTGAGTTTGGCGTATTTATCCTGCACCGGCTGCGAGGTCAGGTAGCGCACAAACGCCAGCGCCTCGCCCTGATGCGCGCTGGCCTGCGTCACGCCCAGCCCCATCGAGCCGTTCATCGCTGCCACCTTGCCCGGCATTTCCGATGGCGCCGGAACGATCCCGACCTCGCCCGCGACTTTGCTCTGCTTCGCATCGTTGGCCATGTTGTACATATAGGTCCAGTTCAGCGCGAAAGCGGCATCGCCGTTGGAGAACACTTTGCGCACGTCCTCTTCCAGATATTCACGTGAGTTCGGGTTCGTCACGCCTTTATCCAGCGACTCTTTCATAAAGGTGACGGCTTTCACCGAGCCGGGATCGCTGAAGTTGAGCTTGCCGTTCTGATAGAACTGGCCGCCGAATGCGGAAACCAGCGTGGTGTAGTCGCACACCAGCGCTTCGGCCTGCGACCAGCTCCACACCAGCGGATATTTGACGATGCCTTTGTCCTGCAGGATTTTCGACTGCTCCATCACCTGCGCCCAGCTGGTGGGCGGGTTGGCAATCCCGGCTTTAGCCAGCATCGCTTTGTTATAGAACAGGTATTTAGTATCGAGGATCCACGGCATGCCCCACAGTTTTTTATCCCAGCTTACCGTGCTCCAGGCCCCGTCAAACACTTTGCCTTTCTCGTCGGCGCTGACCGTGCTGGTGATATCTTTCAGCAGGCCAAATTTGGCAAATTCAGCGGGCCACATATCGTCGAACAGCACCACGTCATAGCCGTTACTGCCCGCCCCGCGTGCCGCGATGATTTTATCGTGCAGGGCTTCATACGGCACAAATTCGAGATTAACGCTGACGTCAGGGTGGGCTTTTTCGAAATCACTGGTCATGGCACGCACGTCGCTTTCGCTGTAGGCGGCCTGGGACATAAAGAGGGCGTTGAGTTGCGTTTTTGCGAAGGCGCTGGAGGCGCTCAGAGCAAGCAGAGTCATCACACACACGGCAGAACGGCTATTCATTACTTACTCTCCATTTAACCTTGATAAGGAAGCGTCAGATATACGGTCTTATTCGCCTGGAACAATAAAATGGCTGAGCCGTAAAACGTAAGCGGCTCAGACATTTATTATTATCGTAAATAACTCAATTTAAATACTTAATTATCAGTGTGTCTTATAGGTCTTGCTTATTATGGTTGGCGGGTTCCCCTAAGTGTTGGCAGTATCGCCGCCCCGAGCGCGCCCGCCGCATCGCCCAGAGAAGATGGAATAATATGCTTGTTAACCGCATAACCACTGGCGCGCGCCAGCGCTTTCTCCATTCCTCCCTGAAAATGCGGAAACAGCGTGGCTGCGCTGCCGCTGAGCACCGTGACATCCGGGCCGTACAGCGCCAGCAGGGTATTTAACCCGCGGCCCACAATCTGACCGTACTGATACAGAATGCCGCTGACGCGCGCGTTCTCCGCGCACAGCGTGGCGATGCGCTCACTGAGGGTGGCGTCCCAGCGCAGATCGGGAAGTGCCGCAGTCAGTGCCTGCTGCAGCCAGCCGCGCGAGGCCAGCATTTCCCAGCAGCCCTGCAGGCCGCAGTAGCAGACGACCGGGTCGTCCGATACCGGGATATGGCCGGCTTCCGGGTGGCTGCCGTCGACGTTGCGAAACGGCGTTCCGCCCTCCAGCATCGCCACGCCAATTCCGGTGCCGAGCGTCACCATTAACATGCGCCCGCTGCCCTGGCCGGCGCCGAGATGAAACTCGCCGAGTGCCGCCGCTACCGCATCGTTATCGATGGCGACCTGAACCGCGAGCAGCTCGCGCAGCTGGGCCACCAGCGGGAAGCCGGAGAAGCAGGCCAGCGTATCCTGATTTTCAATCACTTCAGTACGCATATTCACCGGGCCGCTGGCGCCAATGCCGAGGCTGGCGAGACGCTGGCCCGCCGGCACCAGCTGGCGCACCTTATCCGCCAGCGCCCCGGCACGTTGCCAGGCGGGCAGGGTGGCGAACCATGCGGTCGGGACGGTTTCTGACGCGATTTCACGCTGCCCGGCCAGCATAATAATGCGCGTACCGGTACCGCCGATATCAATGCCTGCTTTGAGGGAGGGGGCGTCAGAAGTTGTCATATTTTTACCGTTATTTTCTGGCCGTAGAGGAACTCACCCGGCACCCGACCATTCCCACGCGCCAGCGTGACGGTCAGATGCTGAACCCACAGCATGGCACAGAGCAAGCGCGGCAGCGGTTCAGCGGGAGTGGGCAGATGCACGCTGTCGGCATAGGCCACCGGACCGACGCTGGTCACCAGCGTGCCGTTCTGGCGCAGGTCAGCCGCCAGAGTATTCAGCGTGCTGTCGCTGCCGTCACCAAACAGCAGGGTCAGCATACCGGCGCCCGAGGTTTCCATCGGGCCGTGGCGGAACTGCCCACCGATAAAGCCCTCTGCCGCCACTTTGGACGCTTCTTTGGTAATCAGTGCGCCGGTCAGCGCGGTTGCCGCATCGGCGCCGATGCCGACCATCGCCACGCGCGGGTTGTCGTCTTTCAGCAGAGCATCGCTCAGCTGCTGCACCTTGTCACGCTGGCCGATAATGTGGGCGATAGCGGGCAAAACAGCCTGCACCGCTGCCAGCAGATCTTTTTCATCGCGCCCGGTCAGGGCGTACAGCACGCGGTAGCTGGCGACCAGCGTATTGAGATAACTTTTGGCGCTGACGGTGGCCTCCGGCCCGCTGTGCAGCAGCACCGGCACATCGGCTTTTTGCGCCAGGGCGCTGGCGGCATCGTTGGTCACGCCAATCAGCGTTTTCGCTGCGCTGACGTTCTCCAGCAGCGCCACCACTTCACCGCTCATCCCCGACTGTGAGGTTACCCACAGCAGGCTGTCGGCGGTGACCAGCTGCGGCATATCCAGCAGCCGCCCGGCGTCAATGCGCCACACCGGGTAACCGCGCTCGATCAGTTCGCGCTCGATGGGGATCAGCGCATAATCCGAGGATCCCATGCCCGCCAGAACGATACGATCGTAGCTATTCAGATCCAGGCTGTTGAGCTGCGCAGGCAGCTGGCTGGCCAGCTGATCGCGCAGCGCATCAACCTGCTGCTCAATATCTTTTTCGTATTCGCTGAGCACTGATGCGGTCATTGATACTCACTCCCCGTTAATGTTGCTGATGAATTAAACATAGCTGCACGAATTCGTGCAGTCAATGTGCATTTTTCGCGCAATTGCTTATTTTTTTGCCGTAAATTTGTCTGCTATACTGACATCTGCGCATTGTTCGTACAGTATGTGCATGAAAGCGTGCAATTATCGTAACGGGAAGGACACATGAGCGCGTCACAAAGACGATTACAGATTGTTGAGATGATCAGGGAAAAAGGTTATCTGAACGCCGCTGAGCTGTCGGAGCAGTTTGGCGTTGACAGCTCCACCATCCGCCGCGACCTCGCGCAGCTGGAGAAGACCGGCCAGGTGATGCGCACCCACGGCGGGCTGCTGCCATCGATGGCGGTTGCGGAAAGCAATCTCGATACCCCGTGGAGCGTGCGTCACCAGATGAACAACCCGGCGAAGGTGGCGATAGCCCGCCATGCCGCCAGCCTGGTGCGCGACGGCCAGTCGCTGATTCTGGACAATGGCTCCAGCGTATACGAGCTGGCGCTGGCGCTGCGCGATAAACGCAACCTGACGGTAGTGACCAATGATGTGCTGACGGCGGTGGCGCTCAGTTCCTGCCCTGGCATCACCATTCACGTCGCCGGCGGCATGATGCTGAATAACGTCTATACGCTGATCGGCCAGGAGACGGTGGATAAGATCAACAGCCTGCACGTCGACTGGGCGTTCCTCGGCGCCGAAGGGGTGCATTTCGACAGTGGCGTGACCAATATCAACACCGTCGAAATCCCGGTGAAGAAGGCGATGATCCAGGCGGCGGAAAAGACCGTGGTGCTGGTCGACAGCAGCAAAATGGGCTATCGCGCGCTGGCGCACGTCTGCCCGCTGTCGGATATCGAGATGATTATTACCGAGGCCTCCCCGGCGCTGAAGCAGCGGGCGAAGTACGGCGAGCGTTTGGTGGTGGTGGCGTCGACAGAGGGCTGACCGAAAAAGAGGGTCAGCCCCTACAAAGGCGAGGTTGCCACGAACGGTAGGGGGCGACAATTTGGTCCGGTCAGCGCGAATTGATGCTGAAGTTGCCACGAACCGTGGGGGACGATTTTTTTTTCCGGTCAGCGCGTATTGATGCTGAAGTTGCCACGAATCGTAGGGGTCGACCATTTGTTCCGGTCGACCCGCGTCACAGGAATGCACTAAGCTGAAGGTTTTCTGCCGTATAAGTGAGCCTGCTTTATGCTGTATCGCCGTTTTGAAAGGATGATCGACATCTTCACGGATGCCCCGGCCGACACGCCGCCGGATAGTCTGTGGGCGTTCTATCGCTTTTATCTGCGCCAGGTGTGGCAGAGTTTTGCGCTGCTGCTGGTGATTGGCCTGGTGGCGTCACTGATTGAAGTGGCGCTGTTCCGCTACCTCAGCCGTATTATCGACCTGGTCAATGCCGGACCGGCAGCCACCTTCTTCAGCGACCACGGCGGCGAGCTGCTGTGGATGGTGGTGGTGGCCCTCATCTTCCGCCCGCTGTTTATCGGCCTGCACGACCTGCTGGTACACCAGACCATCAACCCCGGCATGACCAGTATGATCCGCTGGCAACATCATAACTACGTGCTGCGTCAGAGCCTCAACTTCTTCCAGAGTGACTTCGCCGGGCGCATCGCCCAGCGCATTATGCAGACCGGTAACGCGCTGCGCGATTCGGCAGTGCAGGCGGTGGATGCTCTGTGGCACGTGGTGATCTACGCCGTCACCACGCTGGTGCTGTTTGCCGAAGCCGACTGGCGGCTGACGATTCCGCTAATTATCTGGATTATCGGCTACGTTCTGTGTCTGCGCTATTTTGTGCCGCGCGTTAAAGCGCGCTCGGTGGCGTCGAGTGATTCGCGCTCGCGCCTGATGGGCTGCATCGTCGACGGCTACACCAATATCACCACGCTAAAGCTGTTCGCCCACAGCGACCTGGAGCGCCAGCACGCGCGCGAGGCGATTGACGACCAGACGATGAAAACCCGCAGCCAGGGACGCATGGTGACCAATATGGACGTGGTGATCACCACGCTGAACGGCCTGCTGATCGTCAGTACCACCGGGCTGGCGCTGTGGCTGTGGACGCAGTCGCTGCTTAGCGTCGGGGCGATTGCGCTGGCGACCGGGCTGGTGATCCGCATCGTCAATATGTCCGGCTGGATTATGTGGGTGGTGAACGGCATCTTCGAGAATATCGGTATGGTGCAGGACGGGCTGTCGACCATCGCGCAGCCGGTCAAGGTGCGCGATAAAGCCAACGCCGCAGCGCTCAAGGTCAATCAGGGCGAGATCCACTTTGACGCTATCCGCTTTAACTACGGCGGCGAGCGCCGGGTGATTGATGATCTGCAGCTGACCATTCGCCCCGGTGAGAAAATCGGTCTGATTGGCCCATCCGGCGCCGGGAAGTCGACGCTGGTCAACCTGCTGCTGCGCCTGTATGACCTCAACGGCGGGCGCATCGTGATTGACGGCCAGAATATTGCCGACGTCAGCCAGGAGAGCCTGCGCGCGCAGATCGGCATGATCACCCAGGATACCTCGCTGCTGCACCGCTCCATTCGCGACAACCTGCTGTATGGCCGCCCAAATGCGACCCAGCAGGAGCTGATGCAGGCGATCCATCAGGCGAAAGCCGACGAATTTATTCCGCTGCTGTCGGATTCGCTGGGGCGCACCGGGCTGGACGCGCACGTTGGCGAGCGCGGCGTGAAGCTCTCCGGCGGCCAGCGCCAGCGTATCGCCATCGCACGCGTGCTGCTGAAGGATGCACCGATCCTGATTATGGATGAGGCTACCTCGGCGCTGGATTCCGAAGTGGAAGCGGCGATTCAGGAGAGCCTGGAAACGCTGATGGGCGGTAAAACGGTGATCGCCATTGCCCACCGCCTGTCGACCATTGCCCGTATGGACAGGCTGGTGGTGCTGGAGCAGGGACGGATTGTTGAGATCGGCAGCCACAGCGAGCTGCTGGCGAAAGGTGGCCTGTATGCGCGCCTGTGGCGGCACCAGACCGGCGGATTTGTCGGCGAGGAGTAAGGAGCAACCTTTTTACGGTCGACCCGCACATCAGCCCGTAGGGGCGAGGCATGCCTCGCCCCTGGCCATCAGCCTTTGTAAGGTTTCAGTTCCAGCCCGTAAGCCACGCCGTTGACGTAGACCTTCAGATGCTTAGTTGATGCATTAAACTGGTCATTATTCAGCACCTTGCCGCGCATCAGCAGCTCATTGTCGTTATTAAAGCCGTAGCCCACTGCCGGGCGGCCCTGCCAGTGCTGGTGGAAAGCGCTATCCGGTGCGGCATCCAGCACCGCAATCTCTGCGGCGGTGGCGGCACGGTAAGCTTTATCAAACATAAAGTGCACCCCGGCGCTGAAGCGGTCGAGGGAGTTGGTCTCCAGCAGCGCGCTACAGAAGCCGGTATACACCGCAATCTTGACGTACAGCCTGGTTTTTTGACCCGAACTGCCCGGCTGCAGCAACACGCGCGTGACCGGGCAGGAGCCCTGACCCGACCAGGTGGCGATATAGCTCTGGTCGCCGGTTTTTTGCAGGAAAATATCGGCGGCCCCTTCGGCGGTGCGCTCCGTGGCGTCAATCTGGGTGGTCGGCATACTGCTGTAGAACGCCGTACCGACAATACGGATGCGCGCCTGAGTGGTGTTATGGGAGAAGAACAGCTCCCCAACGTAAAACCACTTCTCCTTGTCGCTGCGGTTATCCATGCGCTCGTTGCCCGGCGTGGTGAGATAATCGTAATTCAGCGAGCCGGTGATTTTAATCCCGTGGCTTTCAATGTCGACATGCCCCTGCTCATAAACGGACATCTCCGGCCACTCTTCAATACCGGTGGCATCGTCAAAATCGAAGCCCTTACCGGCCTGCACGTTAAACTGCTGATTGACGATGCGCGCACGGTAACAGCGCATCGGGTTCGGGCAGGTCTCCAGGTTGAAAGCTTCGATGGTCCACTGGCCGTAGGAGATATTACCGGGATATTCGGTGTGCTCGATCCAGCCATTGTAGATTGCCGACTGCCCGGCACGCTGCAGATCGATGGCGGGGTTTGGGCCGGTGCTGCGCTGAATATTGAAGTTGCACAGCTCAATAGCGGTGATATGGTCCCATTTGCCCTGTACCTGACCGGACCAGTGGCCGTAAACCACGGTGCCGGTACAGTCGCGGGCGTACCACTGGTCAATTTTACAGTCGAGGGTGTCAACCAGATCGAGCGAGCGGCCGCCCATGTTGTAAAACATTACGCTGGTGACGCGCACAAACTGGCCGCCGGGAATAATGTTTTTAAAGAAGCCTTTGGTGTTGCGTGCGCCGTCTTTACTTTCGCCGTCGATAATCAGGCTGGAGACTTCCATATAGCGCGCTTTGACGGTGAACATTACGTCATTCTTTTTATCTGACACTAGCTCTGTTGAGGGGTAGTAACCAAAGTTAACGTGCTCCCCTGCCACGCGGAATTTTGGAACTTCTGCGGCGGAAATATCAAATTTTGACAGCATAAACTTGCCGGCGGGAAATTTAACGCCGAGGGTAGGGTTAACGCGCTTTGACCAGTTCCACATCCACTCTACCGCCTGTTTACAGTCGGTCTTACCGTCGGCCAGCGCACCAAAATGGACCACGGTCACTTCGTTATAGTCGGTCAGCACACGCTTCCATCTTTTTCCACGCGGCGTCTCAATAACGACACCGTGGTCGTGCGGGGTGGTGGTATCCAACATATCGTAAACAAATAGCCCGCCGCCCATTTTATAGTCCTTTTTATACTCCAGCACCATTGCCATCTGGCCCATATCGGTGGGCTCAGTGGTACGCAGATCTTCCAGAGTTTTACAGGTGATGATGGAGGTAGGGATGGTGCCATTGGTATTGTTAGAGCTGGTGGTATTCTCAGACATAAGGCCCCCGGCAAAGTGGAAGGTGTACAGGTAAAATCCACTTAAGTATATTCATGGAAAATATCGCCGATGCGGCAGGGCCAGGCTAAATGCAGTGGTAAAATCTAGTTATTTGCCTTATGTCTTAAAATGAGACTGTTGTGTTTCATTATTTTTGATTGCTGCCTAAATATTTACCAGAATAACCTTAGTACGATTCTGCTCATGGCAGGAACTGCCGGGAAGAGGGAAGCAGGGGATAAACGGGGCGGGCATGCCCGACCCCTTCGATGAATCAGGCGGGCCATGCCTCGCCCGCACTTATACTAACGGTTTCAGCTCAAGGCCGTAAGCCACGCCGTTGACGTAGACCTTCAGCACCTTATTAGCCGTACCCGTCTGGGTGCTCGCCAGCGTCTTGCCCTGCAGCAGCAGCTCGTTGTCATGATTAAAACCAAAGCCCACGCTGTTATTACCCACCCAGTGCTGGTGATAGACATTGGTGTCGGTCAGCGCCGCTTCCAGCGTGGCGCTCTCCTCCGGGGTGGCGGCGCGGTAGCCTTTGTTAAACATAAAGTGCACGCCACCGGTATAGCGGTCGTTGGCGTTGGTATCCAGCAGAGCGACCACGTTAGAGAGCTTGGCCAGCTTCACATACAGCTTCGTGTGCGAGCTGCTGCTGCCCGCCTGCAACATCACCCGCTTCACCGGGCTGGCTCCCTGGCCGGACCAGCTGGAGATAAACCCGCGCGTGACCTTTTGGATAAAGATATCCGCAGCGCCCTCGGCGGTGTTTTCACTGAAGCCAAGCTGCGGGACATCTTGCTTGGTAAAGGTGGCAGAGCCGATGACGCGCAGATGCGCCTGGAAGGAGTTTTGCGTCAGCAGCAGCTCGCCGACATAAAACCATTTTTCATCGTTGCCGCTGTTAAACATCCGGTCGGGCGAGGTCAGATACTGATAATTCAGCGAGCCGTTAATTCTGACGCCGTGGTTTTCAATACGCACATCACCCTGCTCATAGAGCGATATTGCCTCCCAACGCTCTCCGCTCTGGGAAAAATCCATAGCGGTGAAGGCCTTGCCCTCGGCATCCTTATTGTTTTGTTCATTGTGCTGCAGGTTGATAATGCGACTGTAATGGCACTTCAGCGGCGCTTTACAGGTTTCAATGTTCAGCCCGTTAATCGTCCAGTGGCCGTTGGCAATGGTGCCCGGATCGTCCGAGTGCTCAATCCAGCCATTCCAGATAAATGACTGCCCGGAGCGCTGCAGGTCGATCGCCGGTTTTTCTTTACTGCGCTGAATATTGAAGTTGGTCAGCTCAATGGCAGTGATATGATCCCATTTCCCCTGGGGATTATCAGACCAGGTGGCGTGGATCACCGAGTCATAGCAGTCGCGGGCGTACCACTGGTCGATCTTGCAGTCGAGCGTGTCGAGCATGCTGATGGATTTGCCGCCCATGTTATAGAACATCACGCAGGAGACGCGGACGAACTGGCCGGCTTCGACGATATTCTGATAGAACCCCTTAGTATTTTTAGCTTTGTTATTTTCGCCGTCGATAATCAGGCTGGAGATCTCGGTATAGCGCGCTTTAACCTTAAACATCACCTCGCCATCTTTTCTATCGGAGAGCAGGGTGGTGGCAGGCAGATAGCCAAAGGTCACGGTCTGGCCCGATACGCGGAATTTAGGCGTTTCCGGGGTGGCGTCGGAAATATCAAATTTTGACATCATAAATTTCCCGGCAGGGAATTTAATGCCGATTTCCGGGTTATATTTTTTTGACCAGGCCCACATATATTTTACAGCATCGATACAGTCAGTTTTACCGTCCGCCAGCGCGCAAAAATCCACCACGGTCAGGGCGTTGTGATCGGTCAGTGCACGCTTCCAGCGCGCCCCTTTAGCCGTGACGAAATTCACGCCGTTATCATCGGGCGTGGTGGTATCGCTGATATCATAAACAAACACCCCGCCGCCCATTTTATGATTTTCGCTGTACTCCAGCACCACCGCGAGCTCACCAACGGCGGTAGGTTCGGTCTGGCGCAGGTCGGCCACGGTGCGGCAGGTGGTGACGGCACTATTGCCGCCGGTGGCTGAAGTGAGTTCCATCACCACTTTGCCAAACTCTATTGCTTTGCCGCTGGTGTCATAAACCTTCAGACTGTTTCCGCTGGTGGCAGCAGTGACGGCTTCATTACTGGCAGGACTGGCAGGTTTTTTAGCTGGCATCTTATTTCCCAGTGAATATAACGTGAATGGATACAATCCACTAAAGTATATTCCGGGAAGTTTTTTGCATCATGGCAGGGCCAGCGTTAATAAAATAAATCAGCAGAATAAGACACCAGTCTGGCGTTATTCTTATTCTGCAAAAAATATTACCAGATTATCCTTAGTACGATTCTATTTACGCCAGGGACTGACGCCACGGCAGCGCTGAACGCGCTTCTACCGCCCAGGCGCGCACGCCGTCGCGCTCCTGCTGAAGAAAGTCGGCTACCGCATCGTGCAGGCCGGGGTGGCGCAGCCGATGCCACGACTCGGTCAGGACCGGTTCAAACCCGCGGATCAGCTTATGCTCGCCCTGCGCCCCGGCATCAAAGCGCTGCAAACCGTGGGCGATGGCGTACTCCATCCCCTGCCAGAAGCAGGTTTCAAAGTGCAGGCGGTTGAACTCCTCCAGACAGCCCCAGTAGCGGCCGTATAAGGTATCGCCATCCACCAGGCTGAAGGCCATCGCCACCGGGTCGCCGTGCTGGCTGGCAATGATGACGCGGATGGCCGCGGGCATGCTTTGCGCCAGCAGGCTGAAGAACAGCCGCGTAAGATAGGGCTGGCGACCGCGGACGAGGTAGGTGTTGGCGTAGCAGTCGTAGATAAAGTCCCACTGCGCCTCGCTCAGCTGCGCGCCCTCATACCAGGCAAACTCCACGCCCTGGCTGGCGACCAGCTCGCGCTCTTTGCGCAGCTGTTTGCGCTTGCGTGAGGTCAGCAGATCGAGGAAATCCTGAAAGTCGCGAAAACCGCGGTTGTGCCAGTGGTACTGGCAGCCCAGGCGCGGCAGCCAGCGTTCATCACCGGCTAAATGCTGATGCACGCGCGCATCGCTAAAGTTGATATGCGCGCTGTACAGCGCCTGCTGTTCAAGAAACTGCGGCAGCGCCTGCAGCAGCCGGGCGCCCGCGTGTTCATTCCCCAGCAGGCGCGCGCCGCTGACCGGGCTGAACGGTACCGCCGACAGCCACTTGGGATAATAAGGAATACGCGCCCGCTGGCTGGCTTCGGCCCACGCGTGGTCGAAGACGTATTCGCCCATCGAATGGGTTTTGGTATAGCCGGGCATCGCCGCCAGCACCTTATCCCCCTCGCACCACAGCAGATGCTGCGGCTGCCATCCCGTGGCACGGCTGACTGAGCCGCTCTCCTCCAGCGCCGATAAAAAGGCGTGGCGCATAAACGGCTGGGCATTCGGGGTCAGGGCATCCCACTGACTGGCCGGGATATCGGCCAGCTGCGTCAGAAGGGTCAGGGACATCGGCGTACTCCGCGTGCAGAACTCAAACCCCTAAACTGACGCTTTTTCCTGCGCGGATCAATCGCTTCTCTGCTTCTGCTGCATGTAAAGAACCTCATACTCATTCTCATTATCATTTGGCTTTGCTATTCTTGGGCAACTTATGCGCGCTGTGCCGCGCACGGCTTACCGGTTTAAGGGCGGATTTATGGCGGATGTTCAGGGTTATCGCTTGTTCAATGTAGTACTGGCACGCAAGCAGGTACTCTCTCCTTCGATGCTGCGCTGTGTGTTCAGCGGTGACGAGGTGCGCCAGATGAAGTTGGACGCGCCGGACCAGCGCATCAAGCTGCTGTTCCCGTCGATCAACGGCACGCCTGCCACGCTGACCGATGAGGGCGAGAAGACCTGGTGGGAAAAAGTGCGCGCGATGCCGCAGGAGACGCGCCCGATTGCCCGTACCTACACCCTTCGTCACCTCAATGCCGGGGCGGGTGAAGTTGAGGTGGAGTTTGTGATGCACGGCACCGAAGGCCCGGCGTCTGCCTGGGCGCTAAACGCCGAGCCGGGCGCGCCGCTGCAATTGGTGGCGCCCAACCGCGCTTGTCCAACCAGCAGCGGCGGCTATGAGTGGGACTCGCATCCGGAGGTGGAGCGCGCGCTGGTGGTGGCGGATGAAACCGCGCTGCCGGCGGCCAGGGCGATCCTTGAACAGCTGGCCGGGTGGCAGAACCCGCCGCAGCTGCAGCTGTTCCTTGAAATGCCGAAACGCGGCGACTGCGTCGATCTCAGCCACTATCGGTTTGCCGAGGTCCACTGGCTGCCGCGTGAAGAGAGTGGGGCATCGCACGGCGAAGCGCTGCTGAGCGCGGTAAAGCAGCAGGTTAAGCTGCCGGAAAGTGCGCTGGTGCGCGGCGAACTGCATGAGGAGCAGGATGGCGATATCCTCTGGGATCGCGCCGACAGCGGCGACAAGCGCTTCCACGGTTGGGTGGCCGCCGAATCCAGCGCCGTTAAGCAGCTGCGTCGCTATCTGATTGGCGAACGCGGCCTGTCACCGGAGTGCATTAGCTTTATGGCTTACTGGAGCCGTGGCCCGATGCGCCACGATTAACGCACCATCAACTGCGGGCTGACATTTTTCAGCAGGTCGTAGAACCAGGTTTTGGCGGTGATATCGCCAATCTCGGTATGGCCATACAGATAAACTTCCAGATTTGGCAGCTCAAACGGCAGCTCGATAATGCGCCCGTTGCCGCGCGCGACGTAAATCTTCGCCGCGCTGGTCGGCAGCGTCACCAGCAGCTCGGTGGCGGCAATCACTTCGCCTAACGCCGCAAAATGCGGCACTTCCAGCGCGATTTTGCGTTCAAAACCGTACTCGCGGATGCGCTCCTCCACCATGTAATGCCCGCTGATGGTAGACACGATAATGTGCTGTTCTTCCAGATAGCGCTGCAGGGAGAGCGTGTTGCCGATGCGCGGATGCGCCGTGTTGAGCAGGCAGACATAGCGCTCATCCATAATGCGGTCGCGCTGCGCCAGCGAAATCGTCTCGTTGCGGCTGCACAGCGCCGCGTCAATTTTCCCGGTTAGCAGCCACTCATCCAGCTTACGCATCTCGACGGGGATGACTTCAAGGCGCACGTTGGGCGCAATTTCACGCAGGTGCTTTACCAGCCGTGGCAGCAGCAGCAGCTCCCCGAGATCGGACAGCGCGAGGGTGAATTTGTGAAAAGATGTTTCCGGGGTGAAGCTACGGGTATCCGCCACCGCTTTTTCTATCCCGCTCAGCGACTTCTTAAATACCGCATAGAGCTGGCTGGCAACCGGGGTAGGCAGCATCCCCTTGCGGCTGCGTTTAAACAGCTCATTTCCCGTTTCATCCCGCAGCCGGGCTAGCGCGTAGCTGGCCGAGGGCTGGGTGATAAACAGTCTGTTAGCGGCGGCGCTGACGCTTTGCGTTTCAAAGATGGCGATAAACACCCGCACCAGGTTGAGATCCATCATGGCTGACATATAGTTGAATCCTATAATTGGAGATTCATATTATCTATTTGAACTATTTTAATCCTTCACCTAATATCCCTTCCATAATTATTTGATATGTTCTTTCATTTTTTTCATATTGCTATAAAAAACATATAAATCAATAAAATAACTAACTTGTTGTTCCGTTTTACCCAAAATAATTCGCGTGCAGGCAGGCGGCTATAGCCAACGCACCTGCGGCTTGAAGTATGGGGGGTAAGGCAGGAGTGGGCGCTTTCTGTCGCCTATCATCGCGGAGTATCCATAATGAAACATGAAATTGTCGACGTCATCGTTGACTGGATTGACGATCACCTGGAAGAGGGCCTCAACATTGAGGCGGTCGCGGCGAAATCTGGCTACTCAAAGTGGCATTTGCAGCGGGCATTTAAAGAGCAGAAAGGCATTACCCTGGCGACGTTTATTCGCAGCCGCCGCCTCGACCAGGCCGCGCAGTGTCTGGTCAGCTCGACCAAAAGCATTATGACCATTTCGATGGATCTCGGTTTCTCATCCCAGCAGTGTTTCCAGCGGGTGTTTAAAAAGCACTTCAACGTGACCCCGCGCGATTACCGTATCCAGCACCGTCAGTACCATTAAGTTCGGGAAAATCATGCAACAGCTTGTTAAATCAGCCATCATCGTCGCGCTGTTCAGCGCTTGTGCCACCGCTCAGGCCGCCGAAGGGATCAACCACTCAGCGGCCAGCACCCAGGCCGACACGCCTTTCAGCTACGAGCGCCAGCTGCAAAAGGTGATGCGCCCGATTAACGACCTGCTGCCCCCTGACGACGTGCAGGAAGGGCAGGCGTCACGCTCCTGAGAACGTAAAATCGCTTAAATTCCGCTGTTTATCAGCGCGCGTCTTGAAAAAGTTCATACTGCATCGGCTATACTGTGCGCCCTGTTGAATTGCGAACTGGATGCTATGGAACGTTTCGTCGAAAACCTGATTTACTCTGCGCGCTGGCTGCTGGCACCGATTTACCTCGGGCTGTCGCTGGGATTGGTGGCGCTCGCCATTAAGTTTTTCCAGGAGCTGTTCCACCTGCTGCCGCACGTGCTGGAGATGTCGGAAAATGACATGGTGCTGGTGCTGCTTTCGATGATCGACATGACGCTGGTCGGCGGCCTGCTGGTGATGGTGATGCTGTCCGGCTATGAGAACTTTGTGTCGAAGCTGGATATTGGCGAGCACAAAGAGAAGCTTAACTGGCTGGGCAAGATGGACTCCGGCTCGCTGAAGAACAAAGTGGCGGCCTCGATTGTGGCGATTTCATCCATTCACCTGCTGCGGGTGTTTATGGATGCGAAGAATATCCCGGATAACAAGCTGATGTGGTATGTGATTATCCACCTGACCTTCGTGCTGTCGGCGTTTGTGATGGGTTACCTGGACAGTATGTCGCGCAAAGAGAAAATTTAACGCTATTCGCCGATCGGCACGGGTCGCCCCGGCATTTGTGATCGGCACGGGATGCCCCGGCATTTGTGATCGGCACGGGTTGCCCTGGCATTTGTAGGGGCTGACCCTCTGTTTCGGTCAGCCCGCTAGCACAGTGCCAACCATCGGCACGGGTCCCCCCTACGACATTGCCCGGCGTCGGTTGCTGACGGCGCCGAACGCCACAACCAGCAGGGCGCCCACCGCACCGGCAATCCAGTGGATATAAGGGATAGCCGCAGTATAGCGTAGCGCCGCCGGGTCACTCACCAGCATGGTGCCGGCTATCCAGCCAATCAGCGCGCCGCCGACGATGACGATAAACGGGAAGCGCCCCAGCAGCGTCAGCACCAGCTTACTGCCCATCACGATAATCGGGATGCTGATCAGCACGCCGAACGACACCAGCCAGACATTGCCCTTACCCGCGGCGGCCACCGCCAGCACGTTATCCAGCGACATCACCACATCGGCCATGGTAATGGTCAGCACGGTTTTCCACAGGCTGCTGTCGCTGGCGACGTGCGCTTCCTCTTCTTCGTTCGCCACCAGCTTAAAGCCAATCCACAGCAGCAGCAGCGCGCCGACAATCTTCAGCCACGGCACCGCCAGCAGCTGCACGGCAATCACTAACAGAATCACCCTGGCAACAATCGCCCCCAGCGTGCCGAGGATAATCGCCTTCTTTTGCATCTGCGGCGGCAGCTTGCGGCACGCCATGGCAATCACCACGGCATTATCGCCGCCCAGCAGCAGGTCAATTAGCACGATTTGCAGCAGGATGATGGCAATATCGAAATGTTCAAACCACATAAGCACTCAGTCAATTTACAGGGAAATATACCCTTCATACTTCAAGCTGCAGGTGCGTTGGCTACAGCCGTTCACCCCAGTCACATAGCTATCTATGCTCCTGGGGACTCACAGCTTTGCCGCCTTCCTGCAACCTGAATTATTTTGGGTATGATAAAGGTCAGCGGCGGAACTCATCGGCGCTAATCTGGTACTTCTTGAGTTTATTATATAATCCGGCACGTGACAGCCCCATTAACTGAGCCGCCTGGCGCAGGTTGCCGTTCAGCGAGTCGAGCGTGGTGATGATATGCGCCCGCTCGTGGGCGTCGAGCCTGGCCGCCGGCTGCGGTTCATGACGGCTGGCACTGCCCGGCTGCGCGCGCTGCGTCACCTCATCCGGCAGGTCCTGCACGTCAATAAACAGCCCATTGTTCATATTGATCACCCGCTCAATAATATTTTCCAGCTCGCGCACGTTGCCTGGCCAGTCGTAGCGGGTCAGGGCGTCCATCGCCCCGGCGGTGAACTGCACGTTGACCTTTTTCAGCTGGGTGCAGACTTTCTCGCGGAACCACTCGGTCAGCGCCGGAATATCGCTGCTGCGCTCGCGCAGGGCCGGGATCGCAATCGAAATCACATTCAGCCGATAGTAAAGGTCGCGGCGGAACGCGCCGCTCTCCACCGCGTTGATCAGATTGCAGTTGGTGGCGGCAATAATACGCACGTTGACCCCGATCGGCTGCGACGCGCCGATGCGCACCACTTCACTCTCCTGCAGCACGCGCAGCAGGCTGGTCTGAGCCTCCAGCGGCATATCGCCAATCTCATCGAGGAACAGCGTACCGCCCTCCGCCAGTTCAAACTTGCCGGCGGCACCGCCGCGGCGCGAGCCGGTAAATGCACCGTCGGCATAGCCAAACAGCTCGCTCTGCACCAGGTCCCGCGGCAGCGCGCCGCAGTTAACGGCGATGAACGACTCACCGCTGCGCGGGCTGTCGTTGTGGATAGCCTGAGCAAACAGCTCTTTGCCGGTGCCGCTTTCGCCGGTCAGCAGTACCGTGCTGTCGCTGCGGCAGCAGCTGCGCGCTTTATCCATCGCCGCCTGTAGCGCCGGGGCGCTGCCGCACAGCATCTCGAAGGTGTAGCTGGCGCTGGTGCCCATCACCCGGCGGGTAATTGCCCGGATGCGCTGGTTCTCCCGCAGGGCGATCACCCTGCCGCCGCCCGGTGCGGGCATCACCGACACCAGGCAGGAGACGCGCTGATTGTCTGCCGGCACAAACACCACCTCGCGGTCATTGCAGAAGGTCATGCTGGCGAGGCGAGCATTCTCCGGGTTGAGCACCTCATCCACCGGCTGCCCGGCGCGCACCCCGCGGTGGAAGATCTGGCGCGCATAGCGGTTAATGGTTTTGATCGTCCCGCGCCGATCCAGCACGATCACCCCTTCGTTAAGCGTTTCGAGGATCGACTTCTGCTCCGCCAGCAGCGCGCGCAGGATCAGCTGCTGTCCAACCGCTTCGGCGGCGGCCTGCACGGTGCCGAGGGTGTGATAGTGAAAGTTATCCTGGCTGGCGGTCAGCGTCAGCACTCCGATCATGCGGCCTTCGGCATCGCGGATCGGGGCGGCGGCGCACTGCAGATGGCGCTCGCGCAGGGCGATTTTCCAGTTTTCGCCGCTCAGCAGATAGACCAACCGCTGCTGCTCCAGGCAGCGGCCGGTGCAGTTAGTGCCAAGCTCAGACTCGCGCAGGATGCTGCCGACCGGGGTGAGATCGCGCCCGCAGCAGGAGAGCGTCACGCCCTGCGCATCGGTCAGATTAATGTGGCCGTCCGGGTTATACGCCAGCAGATTTTCCATAATGCTGCCCGCCACCGCGATCAGTTCCCCGTTCTCCGCCAGGATCTGCTTCAGCTTCGCCTCCGGGGGAGAGCGGTAGGCGAAGTGCGCGGGATGAATTCCAGCGGCGCGGCTGCTCTGCCAGGAGCGCAGCACCTCAGGGCGCAGGGATTCCGGCTGCTCACCGTGATTAAAATCCTGCCATGCCTGCTCCAGCAGGCTGTCCCAGCGGCTGGCCTCCTTTCCTTCCGGCAGGCTCATCTTGCCATCATATTCAGCCTGAATGACGCCGGCGAGTTCTGGTCGATTCATCGTGTTCTCCCCGCTATTGGAATGTCCATTTTATCGACATGTAAAGTTGACATGTTTTTTTTATGTTCATTCTGTGAGCGAGGCGGACAGAGAAACGCGCGCAGCGCGGGACTCTGCACTCTGGCATAGCGTTTGCTTATGTCTGTTAAAGCCGCATCAGCAGGCGAACCAACCAGAGGGAAATCACGATGTCAGCAACAGATAACAGCGTACGAGTGGGATTAATTGGCGCCGGGCGCATGGGGAGCTTCCATGCCGCTTCGCTGGCGCAGAAGGTGCCGGGAGCGGTACTGGCGGCGGTGGCGGACCCGGTTGCAGGGGCGGCTCAACGCCTGGCAGAGCAGCTTGGCGCGGGCAAGTATTACAGTGAACCGCAGGCGATGCTCGACGACCCGGAGATTGATGCGGTGCTGATTGCCACTCCGGCGCGGACCCACGCGCAGCTGGTCGCGGCGGCAGCGCGCGCCGGTAAACATGTGTTCTGCGAAAAGCCGATGGCTATCACGCTGGAAGAGGCTGACCACGCCATCAATGCGGCAAAACAGGCAGGTGTGGTGCTGCAGGTCGGCTTCAACCGCCGTTTTGCCCGCGGCTTTGCTGCGGCGCTGGCCGAGATCAAGGCCGGAGATATCGGCTCCCCGCAGCTGATCCGTTCGCTGACCCGCGACCCGGCCCCGCTGCGCGACCCGAGCGGCATCCCGCCCTGGACCATTTATCTGGAAACGCTAATCCACGATTTTGACATGCTGCTGCAATGCAACCCCGGCGCGAAAGCGGTGGAAGTTTACGCCATCGCCGACGCGCTGGTGCGCCCGGATTTTAAAGATAAGGGGCTGCTGGATACCTCCGTGGTCACCATCCGCTTTGATAACGGGGCCATCGCGGTGGCCGACGCCAGCTTCCAGGCGGTTTACGGCTATGACGTACGCGCCGAGGTGTTCGGCAGCAGCGGCATGCTGCAGATGGGCAATATCAACGTGAATAACTGCGTGCGCTACGGCGCCGCGGGGATCTCCATCGACACCTCGCGCCAGGATACCGACCTGCTGGCCGAGGCCTATATCGCCGAGCTGACCGAGTTTGTGCGCTGTGCCGCCACGGGTGAGACCCCGCGTGCCAGCGGTGAAGACGCGCGTAACGCGCTGCAAGTGGCGCTGGCCTGCATCGCTTCAGTCCAGCAGGGTAAACCTGTTCAGCTAAGAGGGGTATGACAATGGCGGACTATCGTCTGTCGGTTTCGGCCGAAATGGTTTTTCTTAATTTGCCGTTTATTGAACGCGTGCAGCGCATTCACCAGCTGGGTTTCGCCGTGGAGATCTGGCACTGGAACAACAAAGACATTGACGCGCTGGCGGCAACGGGCGCGACCTTTACCTCGATGACCGGTTACCTGACGGGCAACCTGACGGACGATGCAGAGATCGAGGCACTGCTGAGCAGCGCTGAAGCGTCGCTGGCGGTGGCGGCTCAACTCAACTGCCCGAGCCTGAACCTGCACGGCACCGGGCTGGACAACCGGGGCCTGCCGGTCAAGCCGGTGGAGGTGGTGACCGGGGAGATGTGGGTAAAAGCGGTGCGCACGCTGGAGAAGCTGGCGGCACTCGGCGAGAAAGCGGGCAGGGTGTTCACGCTGGAGAACCTCAATCTTGCCGTCGACCATCCGGGCACGCCGTTTGCCCGCGCCGCCGACACGCTGGCGCTGGTGGAGGCGGTCAACAGCCCGTATCTGAAGATGAATCTCGACCTGTATCACGCGCAGATCGGCGAAGGCAATCTGATCGCGCTGATACAGCGCAGCGGCAACGCCATTGGCGAAATTCAGGTGGCGGACGTGCCGGGGCGCTGTGAGCCGGGCAGCGGCGAGATTAATTATCGCGCCATCGCCAAAGCGCTGCGGGCGATGAACTATCGGGGGGTGATTGCGCTGGAGGGATGGGCATCCGGGGAGAGTGAAGAGGCCCTGGCACGTTTTAAAGCGCACTTTGAGTCATGAAGCAGTGATGCGGCCAGCCCAGGCCGCTTTTTTTAGGCCCGGCGCAGTCGCTTTGATGTCGGTTAATGCATAAAAAATAATAATTTACCTCTAGCTACAGGAATTTTATGATGAATATGAAAAAGAGCGGATTGTTGATTCTGGCGCTTGCCGTCGCCCCCGCTTCCCAGGCGAAAGATCTGCGTATCGGCGTGGCGCTGGCCAACTTTGACCTTAACTTTATCTCCATCCTGCGTACCCAGATGGCGAAAGAGATGGAGAAAGAGCAGATTCAGGGGCAGTTTGAGGATGCCAAAGGCGATGTGGCCGTGCAGGTGCAGCAGGTCGAAAACTTCATCAACCAGGGCGTGGACGCGATTATCCTTAATCCGGTGGATACCCAGGGCGTTAAGCCAATGATGGACGCGGCAAAACGCGCCAATATTCCGCTGATCTTCGTCAACCGCAAGCCGGAAGTCGAACTGAGCGGTAAAATGGCCTACGTCGGCTCTGACTCGCTGCTCGGCGGGCGCATGGAGATGGAAGCGCTGGCAAAAAGAATGAACTATAAGGGCAATGTCGCGATTCTGATGGGCGCGCTGTCGGCGGAAGAGGCGCGCCAGCGTACTAAGGCGACCGAAGAGGTCATTGCCAAATACAAAGAGATGAAAGTGGTGGAAAAGCAGTCCGCCCAGTGGATGCGTAACGAAGCCGTTGATGTCACCTCCAGCTGGCTGCTGTCCGGCGATAAAATTGACGCGATAGCCGCCAATAACGACGAAATGGCCATCGGCGCGATTATGGCGCTTAACCAGAGCGGTAAAAAAGATATTCTTGTCGCCGGAATCGACGGCACCCCGGATGCGCTGCAGTTTATTAAGAGCGGCAAGCTGGCGTTAACCGTCTTCCAGGATGCCGCCGGGCAGGGCAAAGGGGCGGTGACGATGGCGAAGCAGGTGCTGGACGGTAAAAACGCCGATAAGTTTATGTGGATCCCCTATCAGGTGGTCACGCAAGACAACTACGCCGAGTTTAGTGCCAAAAACGTTAAGTAACGCCTGCGGGTCCCGATCCCAGGACCCGCAACTCTCGCATTCCGTTTTTTCTTCCCGTAACAGCTGAAAAAAGTGTGACGCCTGTAGCAATTTTTAGGCGTAGTGCATATTATTTCGCCACTGAGTGCGCCTGCTTGCCGCTCAACATCCATTACCCTGTTTTCTGTTGAGAATTCTGGACATGCCCGATGATTAGTCGCCGCCGGTTATTGCTGGGGAGTGGCGCGTTTATGCTTGCCATGAGCACCGATAAATTGTTTGCCCGCCAGGACTTCTATCCGCTGTGGCCCGACGAACCCCCGGGCGGTGGCGGTCCGAGCGGAGCATTGCGTATTTCCGCTAACGGCTCGTGGTCCAATATCGTCAGCCCGGGGATCCAGCGCTTTCTGCCGGAGAACCCCAATGGCAAAGCGGTACTGATTGCCGCGGGCGGCGGCTATCGCTGGATTGGCATGGGGCGCGAGGGCTGGCCGGTGGCGCGCTGGCTCACCAGCAAAGGCTTTACCGCGTATGTGCTGAGCTATCGGCTGCCCGGCGAACACTGGCAGGCCGGTAATCTGGCACCGTTGCAGGATGCGCAGCGTGCGATCCGCCTGGTGCGCTCAATGGAGCCGCACGTGCATCTGCTCGGCTTTTCTGCCGGCGGGCATCTGTTCGGCATGGCGGCCGCGCGGCCTGATTTCGCGTCCTATGCGCCGCAGGACAGCCTCGACCAGATCGTGCCGAAGGTCGACAGCGTCGGGCTTATCTATCCGGTGATCACCCTCGAACCGCCATATACCCATACCAATACGCATCTGTCGATGGTGGGCAAAAATCCGTCCCCGGCGGAAGAAGCAAACTGGTCGGTGCAAAACTACGTTACGCGCGCCTACCCCCCCACTTTTCTCGCCCAGGCGGAGGATGACCGCACCTCGAACCCGGAAAATAGCGTGATCATGCACGATACCTGCCGCAAGGCCGGGGTTCCGGTGCAGATGATCCGTATTTCACAGGGCGGGCACGGTTTCGGTCTGGGTAAAGCGGGCACTCCGGCGGCGATTTGGGATGAAGCCTACGCGGTGTGGCTGGCGGCGCGTGCGGGTTGACCGAAAAAGAGGGTCAACCCCTACAAATCCCGTAGGGGGCGACCTTTTTTTCCGGTCGCCCCGTGCCGAGGATTTCCGCCGCACGGGATGAAGGCCATTTTTCCGGTCGCCCCGTGCCGATGATTTCCGGTCACCCCGTGCCGTCAGATTAGATCTGTTGCAGGAACGCCAGCAGGTCCTGATTCAACTGCTCCTGGTGGGTAACGGCGAAGCCGTGCGGGGCGTTGTCATACACTTTCAGCTCGGCGCCTGTGATCATCTCTGCGGCCAGCTTGCCGGTGGCTTCGAACGGCACAATCTGGTCGTTGCTGCCGTGGATCACCAGCGTCGGCACGTTCACTTTTGCGATATCCGCGCGGAAATCAGTCTCGGCAAAGGCGGTCACGCAGTCGATGGTGCCTTTCAACGAGGCCAGCAGCGCGATATTCAGCGTCTGCGTTAGCACGCCATCGGAGACGGTTTGCCCGGCATTAATGCCGTAAAACGGCGTGGCAAAATCTTTGATAAACTGCGCCCGATCCTGCCGTAACCCGTCGCGAATACCGTCAAATACGGCCTTTTCCACCCCTTCCGGATGATCGGCGGTTTTACCGAAGATCGGCGTGACCGCCCCCAGCAGCACCAGCGCGGCAATGCGTTCGCTGCCGTAGTTGCCGATATAGCGCGACACGTCGCCGCCGCCCATTGAGAAACCGACCAGCGTCACGTCGTGCAGGTCGAGGTGGGTGATCAGGTCGTTGATATCCGAAGCAAAGGTATCGTAGTCATAGCCTTCCCATGGCTGATCCGAACGGCCAAAGCCACGGCGGTCAAAGGCGATAACGCGGTAGCCGCGCTCGGCAAGGAAATTCATCTGGCTGTCCCACATATCGGCATCCAGCGGCCAGCCGTGGCTGAACAGGACCGGCTTGCCCGTGCCCCAGTCTTTGAAATAAATTTGCGTGCCGTCAGCCGTGTTAAATGTGCTCATTCTGTCTCCTCAAAGGGTGAATGTGGTGAAGTAGTCGCTATCGTGACTCCCCTAAAAAGTATAGTGACAAGGCAACAATTTTGAAGCACAGCCGGGCACACGGCATGGCCGCCAATTATGCCTACAGGCTGGAGCACAAAGCCCCGGCGGTCCCAGGAGTTAACTACTGGCTTTATGCGTTCGTATAAGGCCTTTTTTTTATCTATTTATACATTTAAAGCTCATAAGTGACATATGGCACGCGCGATAGACTAATATTGAGATATATTATTAAGTCCTCAATTTTTAAGGGTCAAATATGAGCCATCAGAAACCCTTTGTTATCTCCTTGAAGCTGCAAACCATCGCCACCCAGCTCAATGAGCTTAAGCAAGAGTTGCAGCAGGCAGAGCAGGATCAGCTTTCGCAGCTGGCTCAGCATAAAATTACATCGCTTGCGGCGCTGGGAGCCCAGCTAAATGAGAGGCGTAAAGCGCTGGGCCTGGATATTGCTACGCTGGAGTTGCAAACCGGGATCTCAGCCTCGACTCTCAAGCGCCTGTTTAAAGATCCTGAGCAAGTGAAGTTTGGCAGTGTCTATGCGGTAGCTGCCGCGCTGGGAGTGTCACTGTGCGCCGTCGTTTAACGGTGTGGCTGTACGATGAGGCCGTCGGCGTGCTTTCTCAGGAAGACAACGGCTACCTGTTTGCCTATCGTCCGGATTATTTTGGCCCGGCACTGTCACTCAGCCTGCCGGTGAGTAAAGGAAGATTCCCCAGCACCACGCTGCACCCGTTTTTTGTTTCTTTGGCCCCGGAGGGCTGGCTGAAAATGCGCTACAGCCAGCTACAAAAAATTGATGAGCAGGATCTGCTCGGCATGCTGCTGCATAACGGTCAGAACCTGATTGGCGCGGTACGCATCAGCGCTGAGGAAACATCATGAATCGGTGTCGAATCCTGCTGACCCGGCTGGAGTCGGAGGCAGAACAGACCTCAGGCTATTCAACCAGGGGGATGAAAAAACTGACAGGGAGCGCGCGCGTTGAGCCCTGTCTGGGCTTTACCCGGACGCAGTTCGTACAGCAGTTGCCGCAGCAGCAGCGGGGTATGAGTATCTCGGGTTACCAGCCGAAACTGCAGCTGGTATTGCGGCAGCGCGACTTTGCCGTGGTGGGCTATCAGGGCGACTACATCCTTAAGCCATCACCCGTTGAGTTTCCCCATCTGGCTGAAAATGAACATGCCACCATGACCTTGATGGCACGCCTCGGATTCGACGTACCTGCGCACGGACTGCTGCCCTTCCGGCCTGAACACCCGGATGATGACATTGAATATGCTTTCGTTATCCGTCGTTTTGACCGCGACAGAGAGGGTCATGCACTGCATCAGGAGCCGCTGGATGCGGCGATGAACGTCGGTGAAAAGTACGGGAAATACCGCGATGACGGTCTTCCGTGGGTAAGCTATCAGCAGATCGCGCAGTTCCTCATTCAGCACGTCAACGATAACCTGGCGTTTAAAATCGACCTGCTGCGGCGCATTATTTATGCTTATCTACTGGGCAATAACGATATGCATCTGCGCAACTTTGGCCTGCTGCATCCGCGTGGCGCTGCGCCACAGTTGTCGCCTCTGTATGATTTTGTCTCGGTGGCGCCTTTCTCTGCTTATTTTCAAAGCAGCTATCTGGCACTGCCTCTGCTGGCCTGTGAAGAGGGCGGCAGAGAGCTGGCGGCTGGATTCACCACCCAGTATGGAGAGTATCTCGGGATGGATTTCCTGACACTCGGGCTGATTATGGGGCTGAGCCGCAAGCTGGTGGTTGCACTGCTCGCTAACTTGCTGAAAGAGCAGCAGCAGGTGGAAACGACCTATAACGAATCATTTATGCAGCCAGAAGCGGTGGCCGCCGTGTTGCAGTGTTATCGCCAACGCCTGAGCCGCCTGCAAATAGTGGATGAGCCAGCGCTGTAAGTAGCGGGTCAGGCGTGCCTGACCCCTACGCTTATTTGTGAGCCGCCTCGGTTAACTCAATGGCAGAACGGATTTCAAACAGCGTCTGTGGCATATAAGACACGGCATAAACCAAGCCGTCGCTTTTAGGGCTTGACGGGCTAACTAAATCAGGATGATTTATTATGATTAAAATTGAATCGTTTATGAGGCATCCGTTTTGGGGCAATCAAACACACGCGTCGTTACTGCGCATGTACCGATTGAAATGGCAGAAAAGCTGGACCTGCTGGCGACGAGCTATGATCGTTCCAGGGGGTGGTTGGTGAAGCAGGCAATACAAGCCATGATCGATCAGGAAGAGCGGCGCCATCAGATGACGCTGGAAGCGCTGGCTGCGGTAGATGAGGGGCGTGTCGTTGCCCATGATGACGTGATGAAATGGGCAAATAGCTTAAGTACGGACTCGCCGCTGGCGCTGCCAAAAGCTGGACGTAAGTAATGCATTTTGTCTGGACGGAACCAGCCATCGAAGATGTAGAATGCGTTACCTGGCCGCGTGGCGGTTCGGCGTTAACCCAACATATCACATAAATTTGTAGGGGCGGACCTTCTTTTTCGGTCCGCCCGCTGTGCGATCACACATCGGGCAGCACGCGCTTTTGGCTCCGGTAAATTTGTTCTATTCTGTGGAAAAACCGTTTCATTTACCGGAGCCTCCGCGCTGAATTCATAATGAAAAATACCGTGCCAGCGAAGCAGACCCAGAAAGCCACCGCCAGCGATGTTGCCCTGCTGGCTGGCGTATCGAAGTGGACCGTGCTGCGGGCGTTTAAACCCGATGCATCTATCTCGCCGCTGGCGCGCGAAGCCGTACTGGCCGCCGCGAAAAAGCTCGGCTTCCGCCCTAATCTGCTGGCGCGCAGCCTGAAGCAGCGCAAAACTCACATTATTGGCGTTGTCGCCGACGAGTTTAGTAACCCTCATACCCTGAAGATGCTGAATGAAGTGACGCGCCAGCTCAACGCGCGCGGCTATATGGCGCTGCTGCTGAACGTCGATTCTGAAGCGAACTACCACTCGGTACTGCAGATGGCCGGGCAGCTGCAGGTGGATGCGCTGCTGTTCCTCGCCACGATTTTCAGCGACGAGCTGATTGTGGCGATGGAAGAGCTGCATCAGATCCCCAGCATTCACGTGTGCCGCAGTACCGATAACGCGGATATCGAAGTGGTCAGCGTTGACGGTTTTGCTGCGGGCGCAGAGATCGGCAGGCTGCTGCTGTCGCAGGGCTATCAGCGCTTCGGCTATATGAAGGGGCGCGACACGGCGTCGAGCCAGCTGATGCGTATGGAAGGCTATGCCGCGGCGCTGGATGCGGCGAAGAAGCCGCTGGATAAGGTGCTGGTGGCGGGGCATTACGACCGCGAGCTGGCGTACCAGCAGATGATGGCCTATCTGAAACGTACGCGCGCTGCGGAGCGCATCGAGGCGCTGTTCTGTGAGAATGACGTGCTGGCATTTGGCGCGATGCAGGCGATCCGCGACTTCGGCGAAGGGGCGCATATCGGCGTGGTGGGGTTTGACGATGTCGGCGAGGCCAGCTCGTCAATGTGGAGCCTGACCACCTGGGCGCAGCGCTGCGACCTGCAAATCGCCGAGGCGCTGAACCGCCTGCTGGACGATCGCGCCGATGAAAATGGCGCATGGAGTCAGGGCGAGCTCCAGGTTCGCCACTCGCACCTCAGCCGCGTGGCCCACGGTGCGCTGCATAAATGCGGCTGCGCCAGCCGCAGCTAAGCGGTCGTTAGGGGTAGGTTTCCGTTACCGCCTGGTTGAAATCTTCCAGCAGGCGGTAGAGCTGACTGAACTCGACGTCTAACTTGCTGCTGTCGCTGGCCTGCAGGCATGCCTCCTCCAACCGTCGGCAGTGGCGGTCGCACGCTTCAAGGCCAATAACCTGCGCTGAGCCGGCCATGCGATGCAGCACTTTTGCCGCCATGCGCCACTCACGCTGCTGGCGGTACTGTTCCAGTAGATGCAGATCTTTGCGATTCTCTTCGCAGGTGCGTAGCAGCAGGGTGCGTATCATCTGTTCATCGTTGCTGGTCAGTTCACGCAGTATCTTCAGGTTGGTAAACGGTGCCAGTGGGCTTTGCTGTGTAGCGACATGCGGCTGGATATGCGCCAGCATATGTTCCAGGGTATGCATCCGCAGCGGTTTAAACAGGCAGTCATTCATACCTGCCTGCAGGCAGCGCTCGCGTTCCTCGGCCTGTGCATTGGCGGTCAGACCGTAGATCAGGATATCCGGGTCATCCTCACGGATCAGCATCGTCAGCTCCAGCCCGTCGATGCCCGGCATGTTGCAGTCGGTGATCACCAGGTCATAGTGATTCTGCTGCCACAGCGCCAGCGCCTCTTCACCGTCTGCGGCCTCATCGACCTGATGCGCCAGCCGCCCAAGCTGGCTTTTCAGCAGCATGCGGTTGGTCGGCTGGTCGTCGACAATCAGGATCTTCAGCGCGGCGGCATGTTGCGCTACTACCTCCACGCTATGAGGGGCCGGGCTGCGGACTAAGAGTTTAGCGGGCAGTTGCAGGCTGACGCTGACAGTGGTGCCCCGGCCCGGTTCGCTGTCCAGCGACACGATGCCTTCCATTTTTTGAATCAGCTCAGCCGCTATAAACAGCCCGAGGCCGGTGCCGGTCTGGCGTTTTCCGGCGCTGAGCTGGGTGTAAGGCTTGAACAGTTTTTCCCGATCCTGCCTGCTGATGCCGCTGCCAGTGTCCGATACGGCCAGATCAAACTGCAAACAATTTTCGCTGATTTTGCTGGCGTTAATGGTGACGGTCACGCCGCCCTGCTGGGTAAATTTCAGCGCGTTACTGATAAAGTTGTACAGCACCTGCTTAAAACGCAGGGCATCAATCCACACTTCATAATCCGTTTCACCGCTGCTGTTGACCTCCAGCGTCAGATTCTTTAGCCGTGCCAGACCGCTGAATATCGGCACGGTCGGTGAGACCAACTGCTGGAGATCGACCCAGGCGGGTTCCAGCTCCAGCTGGCCGGACTCAATTTTCGCCATGTCGAGAATATCGCCAATGATCCCCAGCAGCGAGTGGGCGGACTCCCATGCCAGATTGAGCGGGTCATTCACCGGACGTGGTTTGTCGTCCAGTACCGACAGCTCCAGCAGCCCGATAATCGCGCTGATTGGCGTGCGGATCTCATGGCTCATGGTGGCAAGGAATGCGCCCTTCGCCCTGCTGGCCTTCTCCGCTTCGTCTTTCGCTACCGACAGATCGGTGAGTAACTTCTCGGTGGCGGTCACATCCTGCCAGCCGCAGATCAGCCCCGCCGTCTGGCCATGGGCGTCGTTATAGGCTGTAGCCCAATGGTCGATGACATGCTGCTGTTGGCCGTCGTCAAGCACCGCGCGCAGCGTGAAGTTTTTTTGCGGCATCTGCACCTGCTCTTTCATCAGCGACAGGACTTCAGGGGCCAACACTGACAGCGGATGGCGCTGGTCAAACAGCGGCAGGGCAATCAGCTTCAGCCGTTCTGCGCTAAAGAAATCCTCGAATGCGCGATTGTGATTGAGGGTGTGCCCCTCTTTATTGACCACGTAGACCGGCGAAGGTGAGCCGTTGAGCAGCGTCTCGCGGAAGGCCAGCTCCTCCATCAGTTTTGACTGCGTGCGCCGGCGCTGCTTCACCTCGCTGCGCATATACCAGATCCACGCCAGTGACAGGGCGATAAGGAGGCAGGAGAGGGCAATCACCCAGTAGAACGGGCCGCTGTAGAGTCTCCAGGTGGTCAGCTTAACCTCGCTGCCCTGCTGCCACTTGTTCACCATCTGCGACATGGTGCGCGGTGGAATACTGGCCAGCGCCTTGTTCAGGATGCTTTGCAGCTCAGGCTCATCGCGGCGAACGGCGAAAGTGATGCGCGCAGGAGTGTCGGTCAGGCGGTCGCTAATCTTCAGCTGCCTGCCAAAGACATGGCCAATCATATAGTTGGCGCTTAGCAGGTTATTCACTGAGGCGTCGGCTTTACCATCGATCACCATCTGCATCGCAAGGCTGGTATTCGCCGCGGTAACAATCTCGACCTGTGGGAAATGGGTTTGAATATACGGCGTCATTTCATTGCCGGGGGAGAGCGCCACCCGCATCCCTTCATGTAGTGCGGTGGGGGCATCCGGTTTATTTGGCACCACCAGCACCCACGGGGTTTGCAGATAGGGGCGGGTGAACAGCAGCTGGTTATCGCGCTCACTGCTCTGGGACAGGGCGGCAATCATATCGCCCTTGAGGACTTCCCCGCCCTCGCCAGGATCGGGAAGCCCGGTGAGGTCGCTGACCACGAAATTTAGCTGGGTGCGCAGATGGATCTGGCGCAGCAGGTCGGCGCTGATGCCGTGTAGCTGCTGCTGATTATCATAGAAGCTGAACGGAGCAAAAAAGGGATTACTCTGCACGCGTATTTGCGGATGTGTATCAATCCAGTGCTGCTCTTTTTCAGTAAGATTCAGCGTCTTCTCGTAAGAGGGGTAATCCGCGCCGGATATCCACTGGCCCGTAATGGTGCGGTGCTGGCTCTGTGAGATGTGGTCTAACACCGTATTGACGGTGCGCTGGAGCGTGACATCGTCGTGGCGGAAAATCAGCCTTGTGCCGGCATCATCTTCGGGGAAGATATCGGAAACCACCAGCTGGTTGTTGTAGTTGCGCTCGATAAGAAAGTTGGCGCTGGTGAGGTTCCCGAGATAGACCTGATTCTTCTCAATCGCGACGGAAAATAATGCCGCCTGGTCGGAGGGATAGCGCACAATTTTCGCCTGGCGGAAGCGGCTCTTTATCCAGCTGTCGCTCATATAATATTGCGCCACCGCTACGCTGACCGGCAAGTCATTGGTGGTAGCGGTAAAGTTGTGCTCACTGGTGGCCACCAGCGCGGGCAGATTGGGGGTAAAGTTATCGGAGCTGATAAACATCTTATCGTCCTGCAAACCTTCCCCGGCGTGGTACTGCATGGCATCCACCGCGCCGCTTTTCAGGGCGATCAGTGCCTGCTGGTAGCTGTCATATTTAATCACCTGCATTACCACGCCGAGGTTGCTGCCGATGATATTCATGTAGTCGGCATCAATGCCTTCAAACAGATTATCTTCCTGCACGCTGACAAAGGGCGCCTGCTCCGGCGCCCAGATGGCGACGCGCACCACTTTTTTATTGCCCAGCCAGCGCCAGTCAGGATCGCTTAGCTTCAGGTTGAGCAGCGGAAACTGGGTCTGGGATTGGATCTGGACTTTTTGTGAGGCAGCCGTAGCACTGAGCGTGGCGGCCAGCATCAGTAGCAGGAGTATCAGGCGTAGCATGGATTAATCCAGGTTATGGCGGCGGGCGAAGTTGGCCAGTTCGACTTGGTTACTCATTCTCAGCTTGGTGAGCAGCCGGGTTTTATAGGTGCTGATGGTTTTATCGCTGAGCTTCATCATTTCAGAAATATCGATATTTTTCATGCCGCTGGCGAGATATTTCAATATCTGCAGCTCGCGGGCAGAGAGTGTGGCAATCGCTTCTTCTTCGGATGCCGGGATGGTCGAGGAGCGTTTGTGATTCAGCTCCGGCATCGGGAAATAGCTAAACCCTGACTGGATGGCACGCAGCGCATCGGTCAGCTCGGTCAGGGTATTTTCCTTGCTGATAAAACCGTTGGCGCCCGCTTTAATGCTCAGGTTAATAAAGTGGCTGTCTTTCTTGCCGGTCAGCACCAGCAGATGCCCGGCGAAGTCGATATTGCGCAGGCGGGTGATCACCTCAATCCCGTTAATGGAGGGAATATCAATATCAACGATCACCAGGTCGGGGCTGAGCGTGCGCGCCAGAGCGATACCTTCATGGCCGTCGCTGGCTTCAGCAATCACTTCGTGATCGGCTTTTTCCAGCAGCATCTTGATGGCAAGTCGCGTTACCGGGTGGTCATCAATTATCAATACTCTGGCCATAAGCCCTCCAGGGGGTAGTTTCCAGGCGATTATATTGCAGTTTTAACTTAGCCCGACGTCAGCATTTTCCCGATCTGCATGACGAAACCATAACGGCAGAAGTAGGAAAAATCTGTACAGATTATAGCCCATTGAAATCGCGACGAATAGTGGCTGCGCTGCCGCTATTTGTCGGCCTTAATTTCCTCCAGGCGCCGGCGTTCTGACTGAATAGGGGGTTTTCCTACAGCTAAACAGGAAATATCGGGATGTCAGACGAGCGACTACCCCACATAGAATCTGTGGGTAAGGAACCGTTCGGTTCAGTTCATAGGGTTGGGCAGCCATGATGTTACTGAGAGTAATCCAGCGTTGCAGAATGCACAAACGGGCCAGATGCCGCGCGGCCAGCGCCCTGGGTAGCTTCCTTGCGCTGATTGAAGCCGGCCACACCAGCGAACGCCAGCTGCGTTACTGGATGCGCTATAAGCGACGAACGCGACGGATTGGCTATGAGCATAGCTCGCCGTGGGAGGAACGTAGCAATACGGAAATCTCCTACAAGTGAAGAGGAATTTCCGGGATTAAGCCATTTCCCGCATCAAGATAGAATTATTGTCATCGAATCAGCCGAACTAATTCTTAATTAAATTAACGTTATCCGACGCCGCTTTTCTTATTTCCCAAATATCGGGAGGGGAATCGTGCGCCCTGAATAGTGAGAATCATTATGAGCAATATATGTAACCTGGGACTGGCGCCGCTGGCCGCAGCGGTACTCTGGGCGATCGGCGCGGGGGCGCAGGCGGCGAGCAACGTACCGATTAATGCTGGAGCCACTACGCAGACGGTCGACAGCCCGGATGTGGAGACCACGGCGCGCAGCGCCAACGCCAGCAGCACCATTGCGGGCGGTAACCTGACTATCAATGGTGGTTCACTGGTAACGCGTGGTGACTATGCCCATGCGGCCTATGCCCACGGCGGCATAATCAATCTTGATGGTACCCGCATAATGACAAGGGGGACCTGGTCGTACGGCGCTTATGCTGATGGCGGTGGCACGCTGAATATTAAAAACAGTCAAATCGGCACCAATTACCTTAAAGGCTACGCGGTATATGCCTCTGCGGGCACTGTCAATATGGAGAACACTGATGTTACCACCAATTATGGCGGGGCTAACGCGGTAACCTCCGGTGCGGCAGGTATGCTCACCATGAACGGCGGTAACGTCACCTCGGCAGGATATGGTCTGATTGCCCATACCAAAGGCAACATTGTGGCCGATGGTGTGACGGTAAGCGTAATGAATAAAGGCTACAGCGGCTTGTTCGCTAACGCGGCAGGTTCTTCCATAATTTTTAATAATGGGCAGCTAACGTTAGGCAACAGCGGGCAGGCCGGAGCGGTAACCACGGGCGGCAGCATCGCGCTGAGCCAGGTGGCTATCAAGGGTGACAGCGGCACCGGTCTGAGCTTATCCGGTAGCAGCAGCATTACTGGCAGCAATGTGGGCATCAACTTAGACAATTCAGGCGGCGCGTTACCGTCTACGCTGGTGCAGTTCGCAGGTGTCAGCGGTGATAACAACAGCCTGACGTTGCAGGACTCCAACCTGATCGCGCAGGGTACCGATGCAATAGGAATCAATGCCAGCGTGGGCAGCAATACCGCGACCCTGAGCAACACGCAGCTGAACACTATAGACGGCACGACAATAAATGTGGTCGACAGCGATCTGACGCTGAATGCAAGCGGCAGTACCCTTTCCGGAAAAAATCTGCTGACGGCCTTCAGCGGTAATGCGCTGATCAATGCTATCCAGGGTTCGGTACTGAATGGTGATGTGACGGATAGCGGAGCCACCCGCAGTACGCTGAACCTCGACGATTCCATGTGGACCGGCGCCTCCAGCGGCCTGCAAACCCTGGCACTCAATAATAATAGCCAGTGGGATGTGACGCAGAGCGGCAACGTTGGCAGCATCACGCTGGATAACAGCACCATCAATATGACGGCAGAGGGCACCGGCTACAGCAAGCTGACCGTCGGCAGCCTGACCAGCCGCAATGGTACCGTAGAGTTTAAAACCCATTTAATGGGGGACGATTCGCAGACCGACCAGCTGCACGTCACTGGCGACTATAGCGGTGATACCGGGGTGGTGGTGAAAAACGCGGGCGGTACCGGTGCGCAAACCCTGAATGGTATTAATCTGATCCAGGTTGACGGCAAGGTTGACGGTACTTTTACCCAGAAGGGGCGTATCGTGGCGGGCGCTTACGATTACTTCCTTAAGCAAGGAACGGATGCCAACAGAGGCATGTGGTATCTCGATAGCACGCCCAGTGCGGTACCGGTCATCAAGCCGATTTACCCGGTCGATCCGGTAACACCGCCGGTTGATTCGGTAACGCCACCCGTAACACCGCCGGTTGATCCGGTAACACCACCCGTGAAACCACCTGTAGCACCAATTGCTGCTGCACAGATGACCGTTCGCCCTGAAGCGGGCAGCTACATGGCCAACCTTGCGGCGGCCAACACGCTGTTTACCACCAGCCAGGACGACCGCATGGGCGAAACGCGCTACATCGACCCGGTCAGCGGGGAAGAGCACAGCACCAGCCTGTGGCTGCGCAATGAAGGCGGGCATAGCCGCTCGAAAGACAGCTCCGGCCAGCTGAAAACCACTGGTAACCGCTACGTGATGCAGCTGGGCGGTGACGTGGGACAGTGGACCCGCAACGGTGACGACCGCTTCAACCTTGGGGTGATGGGCGGCTACGCCAGCGCGCAGAGTAACACACATTCGAACGTTACCGGCTACGGCTCAAAAGGTGATATTCACGGCTACAGCGCCGGGGTTTATGGCGGCTGGCAGCAGGATAACGTGGCGAAAACCGGGGCGTACCTCGACAGCTGGGCGCTGTACAACTGGTTCGATAACAGCGTGAAGGGCGACGACATCGGCGAGGAGAGCTACAAATCGAAAGGGATCACCGCGTCGCTGGAGGGGGGCTACACCTTTGAGGTTGGCGAGCTGAACGCGCGCCAGAGCTACTACCTGCAGCCAAAAGCGCAGGTGACCTGGATGGGGGTGAAGGCGGACGATCACAGAGAGGGCAACGGTACCCGCGTAACCGGTAGTGGCGATAACAACGTGCAGACGCGCCTCGGCCTGCGCGCTTTTATGAAGGGCCACAGCCTGGTCGATGAGGGCAAAGGGCGCACCTTTGAACCCTTCGTGGAAGCCAACTGGATCCACAACACTGACAGCTTCGGCAGCACGCTGAATGGAGTGAACGTTAGCCAGGCGGGCGGGCGCGATATCGGCGAGCTGAAGGTCGGGGTCGATGCGAAGGTGAGTAACCGCGTGAACCTGTGGGGCAACATCGGCCAGCAGCTGGGCGACAAGGGCTACAGCGACAGTAGCGCCAGCATTGGGGTGAAAGTGAATTTCTGATAGTCCGTATAGTAAACAGGGGGCCTGATGGCCCCTTTGTCATGCAGGTCCACCGCGCATGGAAAGATCACCCGGGGGGTTACCATGAAACAGATTACCTATTCCACCGTCGAGCGCCATATTATCGCAGGAATGATAAAAGGTCTGAGCGATAACAAAATTGGTAAGGTTGTCGGCCTGAAACGCGGGGAGGTCTCCTTTTTTATCAAGCTGATGATGCGACGGTTGGACTGTGGTACCCGACGGCAGTTGATTGAGTACGTGCAGGATAAGTTCCCCGAGAATACTTTCGACCTTTAGTTTACCTTCCAGGAGCATGCCATTACGGCATGCTTTTTTATTATTCCCGCCATAAAAAACCTGCCAAAAATTCTTATCTTCTGATGCTAAGGATGTTGATCTTGCTCATGGTAAATGCCCGCAGGTTAATGATTAACGTTTTTGATAAAATAGTCGGGCTATTTATCCCTGAGCAAACCAGTTCGTTACATGATGTCCGGAGAGTAACGTGCTGGCGGGTAGTGTTAAATTCGACTTTGTTATATTGAATTGGTGGTCTATAGGGTGGTTCATAAACGGTAAAGAATATTTGCGCATTATAAGACTCATATTTTTATGTTCCTCTTTATGGGTGGTTTAAAAATAAATAAACGATGTGCTATGTTAATTTCAAATTTAAAAAAAGTTATTCTTATCAATGAGTGAAGAGAGTGGATTTTGTTTTTACCTTTTGATTTATTTGATAAAATTATTAATGACCGATTTTTTTACTACAGAATCATCCCGAGCTGCTGTAGGGGGTTTCTGGATCGCTTAACTCTCTTTTGTGCGCTTTTTTCTTTGGCATAATATGTATCCCAGACGCAACAAATGGAGTTAAGTAAGGAAGGCGTTTTGAGTATTAAGGACCGCTTAAGGGAATCAGGAGAATGAAGCGTGGAAAGGATTCTTCTGGTTGTGTTGTCATACTACTATCCGTGTTAGTGCTTTATTCTGTGTAGGTTTGATTATGCTGTGCTTATAGAAGCGTTTGGCCTTAAGGAAAAGGCCACTTTTTTATGGATGACTATTTAATCTTAGTAAAATAAAACCTTTCCACGGATAAATAACTTTCAGGTTGAATGCTGTGGGAAATGGCTCCCGCATTACGACCAATATTAATCGCTGTCATTAAAGGAACCGGGCAATGAAAAAAATTATCCTAGCTGCATCTGTTATTGCTGCATTTGGCGCGGCTAATGCTGCCCAGGCAGCATCTACCGGCACCATTACTTTCAACGGTGAGCTGACTGCTACCACCTGCGACGTCAGCGTTGAAGGTCAGGGGCCGGATGCCACTGTGGTTCTGCCAACGCTGGGTACTAACGTGCTGAATGCCCCAAGCAAAGTGGCCGGTGCCACCCGTTTCAATATGGCGCTGACCAACTGCGCCGGCACGCTGAAAACGGCCTCTGCATACTTTGAAGATGGTGCCACGGTTAACGCCCAGGGGCGCCTGATCAACTCCGGCACCGCCACCAATGTTGACCTGCAGCTGCTGGACGGCTCCGGTACGCGCGGCGTGATCAACGTCGGTAGCGGCACCCAGGCTACCACCACCACTTACGTGGATGTCTCCACCGGTTCTGCCACCCTGCCGTATGACGTGCAGTACTTTGCCACCGCGCCAACGACGGCCGGTACCGTTGTCAGCAGCGTGGTTTACAACCTGCAGTATAAATAAGCCCGCTGTAAGTAACCTGGGGCAGTGAATGCTGCCCTGATTAATTGATTGAGAAACTGATATGTCCCGCTTATTCCATTGTCTGGCTTTGCCCGTTTTTACCGCGCTGATTGCGCTTAGTAGCTTCTCTTCTTCTGCCAGCGTGGTGATTAGCGGTACGCGAGTTATTTACCCGGCTGACCAGAAAGAAGTGACGGTGAAATTAGATAATGTCGGGAAAGCGCCGGTATTAATACAAAGCTGGATTGACAACGGTGATGCCGGTGCAACGCCAGAAAAAATGTCGGTGCCGTTTATTTTAACGCCGCCGATCAATCGTATCGAAGCGAAAAAAGGCCAGACCCTGCGCCTGAGCTATACCGGCGCGCCGCTGCCGGCAAATAAAGAGTCGGTTTTTTATTTAAACGTGCTGGAAATTCCGGCCAAAGATAAAGCCCTGCAGTCGGACAACCGTTTGCAGATGGCATTCCGTTCGCGCATCAAACTGTTTTTCCGCCCTGTCGGGCTGCCGGGCAACGCGAATGATGCCGTGAAAGCCCTGAGCTGGACGGCCAGTGCGCAGGGGGTGACGGCGACGAATTCCACGCCCTTTTATCTCTCGCTGGTCGAAGTGGCGCTGGGCGGCAAAAAGGTCGACGGTCAGATGGTGCCGCCAATGGGGTCGATAACGTTTTCCCTGCCGGGTGCCAGAGCGGGTAGCCAGCTGGCGTTTAGCTCGGTCAATGACTACGGGGCCGTAGTAAAGGGTAATGCCGTAGTGAAATAGCAACACGTCATCCACTAAAAAAATAATAGTAAAGGCTGGGCCGGATGAAACTGAATTCTGTGGCGAAATTAACCGTTTTCCAACGCCAGGGAAAACTCTCCACGCTCTGCGTGCCGATCGTAATAGCGCTCTCCTGCTCTGCAAGCGGCGCTGAATCGCAGGATGTTGCCAGCAACGTTGAGTTCGATGCTTCATTCCTCAACCTGGAAAATAACAGTGATATTGACCTGTCACGCTTCGCTAACGGCGCGTCGGCCACGTCCGGCACCTACCGCGTGCTGGTCAGCCTGAACGGTGAGCCGATCGGTAACGAAGAGGTGACGTTTAAGGCCCGAACGGATCGCTCCGTCTATCCCTGTCTCACCCCGTCGCTGCTGCAGGGCATCAATTTCAATGAAGCGAAACTGCCGAAAGGTTTCCTTGAGCCATCCGGCGCTGAGGCGTGCCTGGATTTGCAGGATCGTCTGCCGGAATCGCGGCTTGAATTCGACAGCAACGCCCAGCAGCTGAATATCAGCATCCCGCAGATCTACCTGCTGCAGCACGCCCACGGCAGCGTCAACCCGGCGCTGTGGGACAGCGGCGTCACCGCCGGGATGCTCGGCTATAACCTCAGCGGCTATAACAGCACCTCGAACGGCTATCAGTATCAGTCACTGTACGCGGGTATCAACGCCGGGCTGAACGTTGGTGCGTGGTATTTCCGCCACAATGGCGCGTATAACGCGACCGATCACGGTGGCAGGCACTACGGCACCATTAACAGCTATGTGCAGCGCGACGTCCCGGCGATCAAAGGGCGTTTCCTTGCTGGGCAGTCGAATACCCAGGGGCAGCTGTTCGACACCCTGGCCTTTACCGGGGTAGAGATTGCCAGCGATGAGCGCATGCTGCCACAGTCGCTGCGCGGCTACGCGCAGGATATTCACGGCTTTGCCCGCACCAATGCGCGCGTCAGCGTGCGCCAGGGCGGGCAGGTGATCTATGAAACCACCGTGCCGCCTGGCGAGTTCCTGATCAATGACCTCTACCCGAGCGGTTACGGCGGTGACCTGGCGGTGACGGTGCGCGAGGCGGACGGCAGCGAGCAGCACTTCCTGGTGCCTTATGCTTCAGTGGCCCAGCTGCTGCGCCCCGGCAGCGATCGCTACTCGCTGACCGCCGGTAATCTGCGCAGCGACTACCTGCGCGACAAACCCGCGCTGTATCAAGGTACTTATCAACGGGGTTTAACCAATGCGCTGACCGGCTACGCCGGGACGCAGCTCAGCCAGAACTATTATGCCCTGCAGGTGGGCGCGGCGGTCGGCACCCCGGTCGGAGCCGTCAGCGCCGATGTCACCCAGGCGCGTGCGCATCTGAACAACAACGGCCTGAGCAACGCCGGGCAGAGTTACCGCCTGAGCTACAGCAAGCTGATTAGTGAAACCGACAGCAATCTGGCGCTGGCCGCCTACCGTTTCTCTACCCGCGGCTATATGGATTTTATTACCGCCGCGCAGACGCGTGATGCGCTGGAACAGGGTGACGACCAGAACAGTATCTGGCGGGCGAAAAACCGCCTGACTGTCACCGCTTCGCAGGAGCTGCCCGGCGCATGGGGGCAGTTCTATATCAGCAGCTCGTTGCAGAACTACTGGAACAAGAGCGGCAGCGACAAACAGTATCAGCTGGGTTACAGCAACCGATATCAAAGCCTGACTTACGGTATTAACGCCAGCCGCACCCAGTCCGGTTACGGCATCAGCCAGAATAACTTCCAGCTGACCTTCAGCTTCCCACTTGGCCGCCAGGACCAGGCGTATACGCCGCAGATGCGCCTCGACTTTAACCGCGACAGCAACGGCAACAGGGGGCAGCAGGCGACAATCTCCGGTGCTGCCGGGTCCGAAAACCAGTACAGCTACGGTGTGAGTGCGCTGCACAACCAGGGCGGCAGCAGCGGCTCGTTAAACGGCCAGTATCGTGCGCCCTATACCTCGCTGAACGCGGCGTACAGCACCGGGCGCAACTATCATAGTGAGTCTGTTGGGGCCAGCGGCACGCTGATCGCCCACAGCGGCGGCGTCACCGCTTCGCCATACGTGGCCGAGACCTTCGCGCTGGTGGAGGCAAAAGGCGCCAGCGGGGCGCACGTCTCGAACTACCCGGGGATTACCGTCGATCCGTTTGGCTATGCGGTGGTGCCGTATCTCAACCCGTATGAGATTAACGAGGTCAGCATCGATCCGAAGGGAGCCGGTGCCGATGTTGAGCTGGAGAATACCTCCCAGCGCGTGGCGCCATTCTCCGGCGCGGTGGTGAAGCTGAGATACCAGACCCACAGCGGCAGCCCGATCCTGATTAACGCCACCTTTGACGGGCAGCCGGTGCCGTTTGGTGCCGAGGTGCAGGACAGCCACGGTAACAGCGTGGGGGCGGTCGGCCAGGGCGGACAGATTTACGCCCGCGTCAGCGATCGGCAGGGTGAGCTGCGCGTCAAGTGGGGGGAGGGTGCAGATGGACAGTGCGCGGTGCGTTATCACCTGATGCCGCAGGCAAAAGGTAGCAAAACGTCAGTGGTGCAGCAGTTTAACGGGGTATGTGCAGATATTCAGCCATCAATTAACAAAAAACAAGGGATAGGGCAGAGCAATTCTGTTCCTTCGTAGCAGGATAAAAGATGAATCAATACCGTTATACCCTGATTGCTATGATGCTGGCTCTGCTCTATTCAGGTGCCGCCAGCGCTTTCGGTTGCGAGTTTCAGACGGGATCCGCCGCTATCAATATGCAAATGCCTGTCCAGGGGATGAATATTACCGTCGGACCAGATACTCCTGACGGCACGGTCATCTATCGGCAGTACTACAAGCCGGCCGGCCGAATGGAAGTGGCGTGCCACGATAACACCACCAGCTACCGGCCGGTGCTGAATTACACCTATAGCCAGACCCCGCGCCCGATTTCGGGTTATAACAGCGGACCTTACGCGGGCAAAATTTATCAAACGAATATCCCCGGTGTCGGCGTGGCGGTATTCCGCGGAACTGGTACTGGTGCACCGGTGATGCCATTTACACAGTACTCATGGCCCGAACCCGACACGGCTTCCTCTAGGGTCTGGGTGGCACAGGGGGGATTTGATTTCGATGTGGTATTTGTCAAGATCGGCGCTATCCAGCCTGGCTCTCTCACCGGGGCTTCTTTACCGACCATAAGTATCTATTTTAATGCGCAGAACATCACGCCAATACGAGTGGTGCAGGCCAGTTTTAGTGGCGCGCTGAATATCGTTTCGCGCAGCTGCACTACCCCAAATGTTACCGTGAATATGGGCAGCTATGGCGTAGAGCAGTTTCAAAACACCGGGGCTAGCACCTCCTGGAAGGATGCCTCGATAATATTGACCAACTGTCCGCGCTTCTACGGCATGCTGGTGGACGGGCGCAATACTTACTATTCTGACAACGGTAGTTCGGGACTGGGTAATTTCAGTGCCAATGCGCTGAGCCTTACAGTTCGACCCAATACCCCGGTGATTGATACGGCAAACGGTATCTTTAGTTTGCAGACAGGCAGTGGCACAGCATCCGGTGTTGGTATTCAGTTGGCACAGGGCAAGACCTCAGGAGGTACAATTTCTCTGCCAGCCAGCCTTACACGTTAGGCAATGATGGCAATCCCACGCGGACCCTGCCGCTGCTTGCTCGCTATATTAAAACCAGCGGACCCGTGAAACCGGGTAAAGCTAATGCCACGGCAACGTTTACCATTAACTACTACTGATCCCTGAGCAATAAAAAAGCCAGCATCAGCTGGCTTTATCTTCTGGCAAAAACGCTTAGCGCATCGTCACGAACTCTTCGGCACCGGTCGGGTGGATCGCCACGGTGTTGTCGAAGTCTTTCTTGGTGGCGCCCATCTTCAGCGCCACCGCGAAGCCCTGCAGCATTTCGTCCATGCCGTAGCCGATGCCGTGGATGCCGACAATCTTCTCATCGGCACCGACGCACACCAGCTTCATGCGGCACGGCTGGCGATGCTGGGTAACGGCGGTGTACATGGCGGTAAACGCCGATTTGTACACTTTCACCTGGTCATCACCAAACTTCTCACGCGCTTCCGGCTCGCTCAGGCCGACCGTGCCGATTGGCGGGTGGCTGAACACCACGGTGGGCACGTTGCTGTAGTCCAGATGCTCGTCCGGCTTGTTGTTAAACAGGCGCTCGGACAGGCGACGGCCCGCCGCGACTGCGACCGGGGTCAGCTCGACCGCGCCGGTGTTATCGCCCACCGCGTAAATCCCTTTTACATTGGTGTTCTGGTATTTATCAACGCTGATGTAACCCTTTTCGTTCAGTTTCACGCCGGTCACATCAAGGTTCAGGTTGTCGGTCATCGGCTCACGGCCAATCGCCCACACCAGGCAGTCCACGGTCTGCTCTTTACCGTTTTCCAGCTGTAAGGTGAGGCTACCATCGGCATTTTTCACTACCGCTTTCGGGATCGATTCGGTGTGCAGCGTCGGGCCTTCGGTGTTCATGACTTCCACCAGCGTGTCGACAATCAGCGGATCGAAGCTGCGCAGCGGCGCGTGTTTACGCACGAACAGGTGCGTTTCAGAACCCAGCGCGTTGACCACACCGGCAATTTCGACGGCGATATAGCCTGCACCGACGACGGCGGTGCGTTTTGGCAGCGCCTGCAGCTCGAAGAAGCCGTCAGAGTTAATGCCGTATTCCGCGCCTGGGATGTTTGGCTGGCTCGGGCGGCCGCCGGTGGCGATCAGAATATGGTCGGCGGTAATCTTCTCGCCGTTCACTTCAACGGTGTGTGCATCAACAAAGCGCGCGTAGCCTTTAATCACGTCGACTTTATTTTTGCCCAGCACGTTGTCGTACGAGCTGTGGATACGGTCGATATAGGCGCTGCGGTTTTTCACCAGCACGTCCCAGTTGAACTGGTTTACGGTGGTATCAAAGCCGTAGTCCGGGCCGTAGTTGTGGATAGCTTCGGCGATCTGCGCCGCGTGCCACATAACTTTCTTCGGAACGCAACCGACGTTCACGCAGGTGCCGCCGAGCTCTTTTGCTTCAATCAGTGCACACTTCTGTCCGTACATGGCCGCACGGTTAATGGAGGCGATACCGCCGCTGCCGCCGCCGATGGCAAGGTAGTCATAATGTTTGGTCATCGAGTCTTCCAGTTCAGTAAGTGAGTTAAATCAGCTGGCGTAGAGTGTAACGCTACAAGGTGAAAAGCCGCAAAGGTTGCGTCTATGATTGTGATAGCCTCATACCGATTATCATTGTCACTTTTCGCTAAAGGATGACAGTTATGCATCTGCAGTTTTTAGGCACCGGGGCCGGTACGCCGAGCCGCGAGCGCAACGTCACCAGCATCGCGCTGGATTTACAGGGGGTGCGTAACGCCACCTGGCTATTTGACTGTGGCGAGGGCACCCAGCATCAGATCCTGCGCACGCCGATCAAGCCCGGTAAGATCGAGAAGATATTCATTACTCATCTGCACGGCGATCATATCTTCGGCCTGCCGGGGCTGCTGACCAGCCGATCGATGAATGGCTCACTCGAACCGCTGACCCTTTACGGCCCGGTAGGGATTAAAACCTTTGTTGAAACCACCCTGTCATTAAGCGGTTCGTGGGTCACCTTCCCGCTGGAGATTGTGGAAATAGGTGCGGGGGAGGTGTGCAATGACGCGCATTTTCGCGTGACGGCTTACCCGATGACGCATCCGGTGGAGTGCTACGGCTACCGTATTGACGAGCATGACAAACCCGGCGCGCTGGATGCGGCGAGGCTGGCGGCGCACGGCGTGCCTGCCGGGCCGTACTTCTATGACCTGAAGCATGGCCGCAGCGTGACGCTGGACGATGGCCGCACCATAAACGGCTGGGATTATGTCGGCGAGCCGATCAGGGGGCGCAGCCTGGCGATTTTCGGTGATACAGCCCCCACGGCGGCGGCGCAGCAGCTGGCAGCGGATGTCGATGTGATGGTGCATGAGGCGACGCTGGAAATTGCCATGAAAGAGAAAGCCAACAGCCGTGGGCACTCCACCACCGTACAGGCGGCGCAAGTGGCGCAGGAGAGTGGCGCAAAGCGGCTGATTATCACGCATCTTAGCTCGCGCTATTTACGTCATGACAGCGAGCGCCTGCTGGCAGAGTGCCGGGCGGTGTTTGCCGCCACCGAGATGGCGCATGATTTCGCGATATTTCAGCTGTAGGGGTCGGGCATGCCCGACCTGGGCGAGGCATGCCTCGCCCCTACGCGATCGGGTGGAGGTTAACCGCAGGCGACACCGTTATTCCGGCACAATCCAGCTGACTTTATGGTGGCCGGTGCCTGACGGTACCAGCACTTTCTGCAGCCACGGCAGCACGTTGTTCATCTGCTGCTCCAGCTTCCACGGTGGGTTAATCACCACCATCCCCGAGGCGGTCATCCCGAAACGGTCGCTGTCCGGACGCACGCCCAGCTCAATCTGCAAAATACGGCGAATGCCGGTGGCCTGCAGCTCGTTAAACATACGTTTGATCTGCTGGCGCAGCACCACCGGATACCACAGCGCATAAACGCCAGTGCCGAAACGCTTATAGCCTTCCTGAATCCCCTGCACCACGGCCTGATAGTCACTTTTCATTTCGTACGGCGGGTCGATCAGGATCAGACCACGGCGCGACAGCGGTGGCAGCTTGGATTTCAACTGCTGATAGCCGTCGGCACGCGCCAGGCGCGCGCGGTCATCCTTCTGGAACTCATTGCGCAGCATTGGGAAGTCGCTGGAGTGCAGCTCGGTCAGCTGCAGCTGGTCGTACTCGCGCAGCAGATGGCGGGCGATCAGCGGTGAGCCAGGGTAATAACGCAGCTTGCCGCCCGGGTTGTAGTTTTTCACCACGCTGATATACGGCTCCAGCTCGGTCGGCAGGTCGTCCTGCTGCCAGATACGCGCAATGCCCTCCAGATACTCTCCGGTACGTTCAGCGTGCTCGCCGCTCAGCAGATAGCGCCCGGCACCGGCGTGGGTGTCGAGGTAGAGATAGGGTTTATCCTTCTCATTCAGTGAGCTGAGGATCAGGCTCTGCACGGTGTGTTTGAGAACGTCGGCATGGTTGCCTGCATGGAAACTGTGGCGATAACTGAGCATGTATTAGGAAATCCGGGAAGGTAAAAGCGAGCGTGCCGCCAGTGGGCGGCACAGGTTGCGGTGATTATAGCGAAAACGGGTTAAAAAAGCGCGATCAGGCAGGGATTCGTTGCCACATTGGGTAAGTAAAGAACAGCAGGTGCAGCAGATTAAAGCTGAAATGCACCAGGGTAGAGACCCACAGCCGCCCGCTCCACAGCCAGGCAAGCCCGTAGATCAGCCCGGCCAGCGTGGCGAAGAACACCAGCAGCAGCCCGCCGGAGAAGTGCACCGAACCGAACAGCAGCGCGGCGATAAACAGCGCACGCTTGTCGCCCAGCAGCTGGCTTAGCCGCTGCTGGATATAACCGCGAAACAGCGCTTCTTCCGCCAGTGAGACAAAAAACAGATTGGCCAGCATAAAAGAACCCAGCCACTCGGGCAGGTGCGGTTCCACCTTCAGTCCCCCGGCAAAGGTGGCCAGCAGCAGCAGCAGCGGCATTGACATCAACAGCACCAGCCACCACAGCCCGTTGGCAGGTGGCTTCGAAGGCCGCTTAAGCAGGGTCGGCAGGCAGGCCAGCAGGATAAACGGCACCAGCGCCTTGTCGAGGTTGTAATAGAAGGTAAACGGCGCGCTCTGTGGCCCGGCGCGCACCCCGGATTCGATCAGCTGATTGTTGAAGCCCGGAATCGTATGCAGCATCAGCGCAAAGGCGCTGACCACCAGGATAATCTCCCCCGGCAGGGAGAACGCAGAAGGCTGCTTGTGCGTACCGGAATAGACAGCAACAAAGCCAATGACGATCAGCGCCACAATAGCCGGTGGCATTAACACCTGCTCAAAGATGGCAAGGCCCAGCGCGATGGCCAGCAGCACCAGTGCGCTGCGATGATAAAACGGCAGGAACAGTAGCGATGCTGCCAGTACGTACCACATATAGACACTCCCTGTTTGTAACGAAGTAATACGGCGTATTAACGCCGGGGAGTATGCAATGTGTTTCGGGTGGTGGCAAAGCGGAAAGTGCGGTCAGAAACAGGGCGTCTGCGTGGCCCGCCATTGATTTTCTCACCCGTTACCCTCATGTTAACCAGATTGCCCATACAACGATTAAAGGACTGCGCTATGACCAATCCGTTACTCTCTGCCTTTACGCTCCCCCCTTTCTCCGCCATCAAACCTGAACATGTGGTGCCCGCCGTGACTCAGGCGCTGGATGAGTGCCGCGCCGTGGTGGAAAAAGTGGTGGCGCAGGGCGCACCGTACAGCTGGGATAATCTGGTGCAGCCGCTGGCGGAAGTGGATGACCGTTTAAGCCGCCTGTTCTCCCCGGTTAGCCACCTGAACTCGGTGAAAAACAGCCCGGAACTGCGCCAGGCCTATGAGCAGACGCTGCCGCTGCTGTCTGAGTACAGCACCTGGGTTGGCCAGCATGAAGGGCTGTACCAGGCCTATCGCGACCTGAAAGCGGGCGCAAACTTTGCTGCGCTGGATACTGCGCAAAAGAAAGCGGTGGATAACGCGCTGCGCGACTTCGAGCTGTCCGGCATTGGCCTGTCGAAAGAGAAGCAGCAGCGCTACGGTGAAATCGCCGCGCGCCTGTCCGAACTGGGTTCGACCTACAGCAACAACGTGCTCGACGCCACCATGGGCTGGAGCAAGTTGATTACCGATGAGAGCGAACTGTCCGGCATGCCGGAAAGCGCGCTGGCAGCGGCCAAAGCGCAGGCCGAAGCCAAAGAGCAGCAGGGCTGGCTGCTGACGCTGGATATCCCGAGCTACCTGCCGGTGATGACCTATTGCGACAACCAGGCGCTGCGTGAAGAGATGTATCGCGCCTACTCAACCCGCGCCTCCGACCAGGGGCCGAACGCCGGGAAGTGGGACAACAGCGAGGTGATGGCGGAAGAGCTGGCGCTGCGCCACGAACTCGCCCAGCTGCTGGGCTTTGACTCCTATGCCGATAAATCGCTGGCGACCAAAATGGCCGAAAGCCCGGCGCAGGTCACCGACTTCCTGACCGATCTGGCAAAGCGCGCCCGCCCGCAGGCGGAGCAGGAGCTGGCCCAGCTGCGCGCCTTTGCCAAAAAAGAGCACGGCGTCGACGACCTGCAGCCGTGGGACCTGACCTATTACGGCGAGAAGCAGAAACAGCATCTCTACTCCATCAGCGACGAGCAGCTGCGCCCGTACTTCCCGGCACAGCGCGCGCTGGACGGCCTGTTTGAAGTGGTGAAGCGCATCTACGGCATTACCGCTAAAGAGCGCAGCGATGTGGATGTCTATCACCCGGACGTGCGCTTCTTCGACCTGTTTGACGAAAGCGGCGAGCTGCGCGGCAGCTTCTACCTCGACCTGTATGCGCGCGAGAACAAGCGCGGCGGGGCGTGGATGGATGACTGCGTGGGCCAGATGCGCAAAGCCGACGGTACCTTGCAGAAGCCGGTTGCCTACCTGACCTGTAACTTCAACCGTCCGGTGAGCGGCAAGCCTGCGCTGTTTACCCACAACGAAGTGACCACGCTGTTCCACGAGTTTGGCCACGGTCTGCACCATATGCTGACGCGCATTGAAACGCCGGGCGTCTCCGGCATCAGCGGCGTGCCGTGGGATGCGGTCGAGCTGCCAAGCCAGTTTATGGAAAACTGGTGCTGGGAGCCGGAAGCGCTGGCGTTTATCTCCGGCCATTACGAGACTAACGAGCCGCTGCCGCGTGAGCTGCTGGACAAAATGCTGGCGGCGAAGAACTACCAGGCGGCGCTGTTTATCCTGCGTCAGCTGGAGTTTGGCCTGTTCGACTTCCGCCTGCACGCCGAGTTTGACCCGGCGAAAGGCGCGCAGATCCTGCCGATGCTGAAAGAGATCAAAAAGCTGGTGGCGGTGATGCCTGGGCCAGAGTGGGGCCGCTTCCCGCACGCCTTCAGCCATATCTTCGCCGGCGGCTACGCGGCGGGTTACTACAGCTATCTGTGGGCCGACGTGCTGGCGGCAGACGCCTATTCACGCTTCGAAGAGGAGGGGATCTTCAACCGTGAAACCGGCCAGTCGTTCCTCGACAACATTCTGACGCGTGGCGGTTCCGAAGAGCCAATGGCGCTGTTCCGCCGCTTCCGCGGCCGCGAGCCGCAGCTGGATGCGATGCTGGCACACTACGGTATTACCGAGCAGGGCTGAGATTAGTGAACATCTGTTTGTTAGATGAAACGGGCGCCGGAGACGGCGCCTTATCTGTTTTAGCTGCCCGCTGGCAGCTGGTGCATGATGAAAACGCGCTGATGGCGCTGGTGATGACGGCCGGGCATCTGGAGCTGCGCAAGCGCGATGAGCCAAAGCTCGGCGGCATATTTGTTGATTTCGTTGGCGGGGCGATGGCGCACCGCCGTAAGTTTGGCGGCGGGCGCGGTGAAGCGGTGGCGAAAGCCGTCGGCATCAAGAGCGGCTATCTGCCGGAGGTGGTGGATGCCACGGCGGGGCTGGGGCGCGATGCGTTTGTGCTGGCCGCCGTGGGCTGCCGCGTGCGCATGCTGGAACGTAATCCGGTCGTGGCTGCCCTGCTGGATGATGGCCTGGCACGCGGCTATGCCGATGCGGAGATTGGCCCGTGGCTGCGCGAGCGGCTAACGCTGCTGCACGCCTCGAGCCTGACGGCGCTAACCGATATTACGCCGCGCCCGCAGGTGGTGTACCTCGATCCAATGTTTCCGCACAAGCAGAAAAGCGCGCTGGTCAAGAAAGAGATGCGGGTGTTTCAGTCGCTGGTGGGGCCGGACCTCGATGCCGATGGCCTGCTGGAGCCCGCGCGAATGCTGGCGACTAAGCGTGTGGTGGTGAAGCGCCCGGATTACGCGCCGCCGCTGGCGGACGTCGCCACGCCGAACGCCGTGGTGACCAAGGGGCACCGTTTCGATATTTATGCCCCCCTCACCCCAGGGGGATAAACAACGGGTCGGGCATGCCCGACCCTACGCGTCATTTTCACCGCGACCTGTCTGGTCTGACCCTCTTTTTCAGTCAGCCCGCCGACGCGGCGGTGAACAACGCATATAGCGTTACTCTTCGTCGCGCAGCGGCACAATCAGCATATCGATGTGCACGGTGTTGATCAGCTGGCGCGCTGACGACATCAGCTTGCTCCAGAAATCCTGATGATGGCCGCAAACCACTAAATCCACCTGATACTGCTTAATCGCGTCGACCAGCACCTGGCCCAGGTCACCGCTGCCGCTCAGGGTTTCGGCAATCGGGTAGCCAGCCCCGTTTGACAGCTCGGTCAGCGCGCTGTGCGTCTCTTCAGAGATACGCTTCTGCATATCACCCAGATTGACGTCGATCAGCCCGGTATACAGGTCAGAGTAATTCACATCAACGTGGATAAGTGAAACTTTGGCGTCGTAAGGGCGAGCCATGGATACCGCTCTGTCGACCAGCAGTTTGCTTTCGGGGGACAGATCGACAGCAATCAAAATGTGTTTGTAAGCCATATGAATACTCCTTTTCGCGTAAGTGCCTGTCCCAGAGTATAGCGAAAATTGTTAATGAATGTTGTGGCAGCCGACGTGGTTTGGCTGGGCGATCAACATGAAATTTTGTCTGAATGCCCCGGCGAAATAAAACATCGCTGGAAAAAATTTAAGCAGATCTCCTACACTGATAAAAGACGGCAACGAAAGCAGCGCTGTTACGCCGTCCTGCTGCAGCAATCATCTCAATAATAAGGGTTGGCGAACCAGCGGGAGTTGATCCCGTTCTCGTCGCGTATCGCATTTCCTGATGAAAGTCCGGGAGGGGATCATGATCAGCACCATCGCGCTTTTCTGGGCTCTTTGTGTCGTTTGTGTGGTGAATATGGCGCGCTATTTCTCTTCGCTGCGTGCGCTGTTAGTGGTGCTGCGCGGCTGCGATCCGCTGCTGTATCAGTATGTGGATGGGGCGGGGTTCTTCACGTCTCACGGGCAGCCGGGCAAGCAGGTGCGGCTGATTGGCTATATCTGGTATCAGCGCTACCTTGACCACCACGATGATGAGTTTATTCGTCGCTGTCAGCGCCTGCGCGGGCAGTTTATTTTGACCAGCGCCCTGTGTGGGCTGGTGGTGATTAGCCTGATTGGCCTGGCCATCTGGCATTAAAAAAGGGCGACCATTGAACATGGTCGCCCTTTTCGGATCGATCGGAAAAAATCATCGACCCTTGCTGTAGGGGCGGACCCTCTTTTTCGGTCCGCCCGCAGCACGATCAAATCAGCTTCAGCGCAATCCAGTACAACCCACCTGACAGCACAATCGAGACCGGCAGGGTGAACACCCACGCCAGCAGGATGTTCTTGATGGTGCGGCCCTGAACGCCACCGCCGTCAACCAGCATGGTGCCCGCCACGGAAGAGGAGAGCACGTGCGTGGTTGAAACCGGCATTCCGGTATAGCTCGCCACGCCAATAGAGACCGCCGCCGTCATCTGCGCCGACATCCCCTGAGCGTAAGTCATGCCCTTCTTACCGATCTTCTCACCGATAGTGGTGGCAACGCGACGCCAGCCGAACATGGTCCCCAGCGACAGCGCGAGCGCCACGGCCAGGATGATCCATACCGGCGCGTACTCAACGGTATTCAGCAGGTCGCTCTTCAGCTTATTAAGGAAACGTTTGTCGTCAGGCTTGGTTTCCGGCAGCTTGGCGGTTTTCTCAGCGGTATCCGAGATGCACATCAGCAGGCGGCGCAGCTGGCTGCGTTGCTCAACGTTCAGCGCATCGTAGCTGCTGAGATTGTTCAGCAGGCCCTGCACGCGCTCGATAGCCGGCAGCGCACGGGCAGCGTCGCAGTGGAAATCATGCGGGCCGGAAGGCACCTGTTCCGGCGTCGGTAACGCTGGCGGCGCCATCTGGATGATGTGCGTCAGTGAGGCCGCGTGCTGCTGGTAATACTGCTCCAGGTGGTTCACGGCATCACGCGTACGCGTAATGTCATAGCCGCTGGAGTTCATATTCACCACAAAGCCCGCCGGCGCCACGCCGATCAGCACCAGCATAATCAGGCCAATGCCTTTCTGGCCGTCATTGGCACCGTGCGAATAGCTGACGCCAATCGCCGAGACAATCAGCGCGATACGCGTCCAGAACGGCGGCTTTTTCTTGCCGTCGATCTTCTCGCGCTCTGCCGGAGTCATATGGATGCGCTGACGTTTTTTATTCCCGCTCCAGTAACGGCGCAGGATAAATACCAGCCCGCCGGCAATCACCAGGCCAACAATCGGCGAGATAATCAACGACATTAAGATGCCAATCATTTTAGGGATATTGAGCGCATCCACTACCGAGGTGCCAGTCAGCAACGCGTTAGTCAGGCCAATACCAATAATGGCACCGATCAGGGTATGGGAGCTGGAGGCCGGTAACCCGAAATACCAGGTGCCGAGGTTCCAGATAATCGCAGCCAGCAGCATGGAGAAGACCATGGCCAGGCCGTGAGCCGACCCGACATTAAGCAGGAGGTCGGTGGGTAGCAGATGGACAATCGCGTAAGCCACGCTTAAGCCGCCCAACAGTACACCAAAGAAGTTGAATACCCCGGCCATTACCACCGCTAACTGCGATCGCATTGCACGGGTATAAATCACGGTAGCTACCGCGTTGGCCGTATCGTGGAAGCCATTGATTGCTTCGTAAACCAGTACGAACAACAGAGCAAGAACCAGGAACAGGCCGGTATGTAAATCAAGACCAGCAAACAGATGCAGCATAAGCGTTACGCCATTTTGGAGGACATGAACGCGGCGCATTATCAGCGACAAACCGCGCCTGGGGAAAGGGAAATATAGACTTTTTTTGACATTAATGTGTCATTTGAGTGACTGTTACCCCTGAAAACATCATGAAATCATCAGGTTACAAAATGTTTCAGCTGCGATTTGGTGTCAGGCTGGTATCCCAGCCGTCAACTCTCTACAATCAGCGTTTTTGTGGTTCGGCGCGGAGTCTGTGGTGGAAAAATTTGACGTTATCGTAATTGGTGCGGGTGCGGCTGGCCTGTTCTGCGCGGCTCAGGCGGGCGCGATCGGGCGGCGCGTGCTGCTGATCGATAATGGCAAAAAAGCCGGGCGTAAAATCCTGATGTCCGGCGGCGGGCGCTGCAATTTCACCAACCTCTATACCGAGCCAGCGGCCTATCTGTCGCATAACCCGCATTTCTGTAAATCCGCTCTGGCGCGCTATACCCAGTGGGATTTTATCGATCTGATTAACCGTCACGGCATTGCCTGGCACGAGAAGACGCTCGGACAGCTGTTCTGCGACGACTCAGCGCAGCAGGTGGTCGACATGCTGCTGAAAGAGTGTGAAGCCGCCAGCGTCACGCTGCGCCTGCGTAGTGAAGTGCTTGCGGTAGCGCGTGATGACAGCGGCTACACGCTGCAGCTCAACGGTGCAGAGGTGCAGGCGGAAAAGCTGGTGATCGCCAGCGGCGGGCTGTCGATGCCGGGGCTGGGCGCATCGCCGTTTGGCTATAAAATTGCCGAACAGTTTGGCCTGAAGGTGTTCCCGACCCGCGCCGGGCTGGTGCCGTTTACCCTGCATAAGCCGCTGCTGGAGCAGCTACAGACGCTGTCCGGCGTCTCGGTGCCGTCAGTGCTGACCGCCGAAGACGGCACGGTATTTAAAGAAGCGCTGCTGTTTACCCACCGCGGCCTCTCCGGCCCGGCGGTGTTGCAGCTCTCCAGCTACTGGCTGCCGGGCGAATTTGTCAGCGTTGATCTCTCCCCGGCGCAGAATATCGATGCCTTTATTAATGAAGAGCGCCAGCAGCACCCGAATCAGAGCCTGAAAAACACCCTTGCTAAACTGCTGCCGAAACGCCTGGTCGAGTGCCTGCAGCTGCTGGGGAGGGTGCCGGAATGCACGCTGAAGCAGCTCAATAGCCGCCAGCAGGCGGAGCTGGCCAGCGCGCTGCACCAGTGGAAAATCCAGCCCAACGGCACCGAGGGCTACCGCACCGCCGAAGTCACGCTCGGCGGCGTCGATACCAGCCAGCTGTCGTCGAAAACCATGGAAGCGCGTGATGTACCGGGGCTGTACTTTATTGGCGAAGTGGTTGACGTCACCGGTTGGTTAGGCGGTTATAACTTCCAGTGGGCGTGGAGCTCAGCCTGGGCGTGTGCGCAGGCGCTATAATGAGAAATCTGATTTAACTGATTCTCAGGCGGTAAAATGCAAAATTCTTCCAGCGGACACAAAAACACCACCGAAACCCTGCTTCAAAGTGGTCAGGCGTGGAATGGCCAGACTTTGCAAAATTACCCTTCGGGTGAGCTTGAAATTACGGTGATGAAAATGACCATCCCCGCGCATTCAGAGCTGCCCTGGCATACCCACCCCATTCCTAACACGGCGTATATTCTGTCAGGTTCCCTGACCATTGAGGATAAAGCGACGGGGGATACCAGGACATTCAGCACGGGTGAGGCTTTCAACGAGTCCATCGATATTGCCCACCGGGGATTCACCACCGACCAAAGCACCGATGTCATCATCTTCTATGCAGGTGCAAAAGGGATGACGCTGTCTGTACCACTGCCGGGAGAGGAATCTGAGTATTAACAGGTTCAGCTGACACAGTCTGTAGACCAAACACTACCGTTACCCAGTGGAGGTGAGGCCAACGCTTCCCCTGGCAATTTAATCAGGCGTGGCTCTTTGCGGGAGTAAGCTATAAACTCCCACAGCGCTGGGTTTGTGAGATTTTTGTAATGAGGGGCCGCATATATAAACCAAACTTCATCAGCCCTGCTTTTTTAATTTCCCATGGGCAGTGAAAGACCATCCTGATACGGTTGAGAGTAGGAACAGAATCGACGCCCACCTCAACCCTTAATCTCTTTCAAATATTTAAACACCGTTGCTCTTCCCAGCGACAGCACGTTCGCCACATAGTCGGCCGAGTGGCGCACGTTAAATATTCCCTGAGCGTAAAGCGCCGTCACCAGCGCTTTCTTGTCGCTGCGCGTCAGAATAGTCAGCGAGCTGTGGTTCTCGGCCAGCCACTGATGCACGGCGGTGTTTATCTTCTCCCGCCAGTCGTGCGCAAATAGCGGCGCAGGCTGGGGCTGCAGCTGGCTCATTGACAGAAACGTCTCCAGCGCATTGCGCGCATCTTCCAGCATCGCGGTACTGAAGTTGATGCAGAAAATGTAGCCCGCACTGCCCGGCACGCTGGCGCGAATGCTGACGGAGCGCATCTTTTTCCCGTCCCAGTTCAGTTGCTCGTAAGGCCCGGTCAGCGTATCGAGGTCGTTGAGCGTCAGCTGCTCCAGCCCGGCATCATCGCCGATGCTGCGCTTCGACAGGTTATTCGCCAGATAGGCAATTTTACTGCTGGTGACATCGTGGATGGCCACTTCCACCATGGGGAAAAACAGCGCGGCAATACCGTCCGCTATCGCTGTCAGCGTGGCGAACTGCTGGCTTTCTGCTGTGCTTTGCTGGTTCATCTCAGGCCCCCATCTGCGCGAGAATGCTGGCGGAGATCTGCGCATCCTGCACCCCCAGCCCGGTCAGATCGGCGACGGTGATCGCCTCCGCCGCACGCTGATACTGCGTGCTATCGCTCAGCAGGCTGCCAATCTCAATGATTTTTCCCGTGCGCTGTGCTGCGGGCAGATGGCAGAGCTCGCCATAGCTGCTGCACTGGGTAAGCGAGTCGACCAGCACGCAGGCGGCAGCGCCAACGATGGCGGCATCCAGCTCCTGTTTGCCCGGCGAGTCGGCACCCACGGCGGTGATATGCGTCCCCGGCCGGATCCACTCCCGGCGCAGCAGCGGCACGGAGGAGGGGGTGGCGGTGACGATAATCGAGGCCGCGCGCGCCGCCTGTTCGGCCTCCAGCGTGGTAATGAGGTTGATATCGCAGTCAGCCAGCTGCTGGCGAATGCGCACCAGCGCGTTCTCACTGCGCCCCCAGATAATCACCTGGCGGCAGGCGGTCAGGGCCAGCAGCTGGCGCAGCTGCAGCTCGGCCTGTAACCCGGTGCCGAAGATGGCGATCTGCTCAACCCGTTCTGGCAGCAGCAGTTCAGCGGCAATCCTTCCGGCCAGCGCGGTGCGCATCCCGGTCAGCCAGCCGTGGTCGTTTAGCAGGGCCAGCGGCTGCCCGGTTTGCGCGCTAAACAGCATATTTAGCCCGTCATTGCCCGGCAGGCCGAGGTCGCCGTTGCGGTAAAAGCCGCTGGAGACTTTGACGCAGAAGCTCTCTGAACCCTCCATCCACGCGGATTTAATACAGCAGTCGCCACCCGCCTGCGCAAACAGAAACTGCTGCGCCGGCGGCAGCTGAACGCGGCCTGCTGAAAAAGCGCGAAACCCCTCTTTGAGCTTTTCCAGCGCGTCCGCCTCATGGTAGTGCGCCTGAATCACCGCCTGCTCAATAATCCTCATTGCACCGCCTCGCAGAACTTCTCCAGGGTGATGTTTTTGCCGCACAGGATCACCGCAACGCGCTTGCCGCGCCATTTTTCTGCCTGCTGCATAAACGCCGCCATCGCCACGCCCGCCGCGCCTTCAACCATCCAGCGCTCGTAGCGCGCCAGCGTTTTCATCGCGGCTTTGATCTCCTTTTCGCTGACCTGCACGCACTCATCGACCACCTGCTGACAGATCGGGAAGGTGATGGTGCCAGGCTCCAGGCCACCGGCAGTGCCGTCGGACAGCGTCTCGTGCTCGGGCGGCTCAACGATTTCGCCCGCCGCGAGGGAAGCACACATCGCGACGGAGGCTGCAGGCCAGCAGCCAATAATGCGCGTCTGCGGCGACAGCGTTTTCATCACCGCGCCAATCCCGGAGATCAGCCCGCCGCCACCCACCGCGACAAAGACGGCGTCGAGCGGCGCTTCCTGCTCCAGCATTTCCAGCGCCACGGTGCCCTGGCCAGCAATCACCTGCGCGTCGTTATACGGGGAGACAAACGGAACGCCCTGTTCTGCGGCGGTACGCGCAGCGGCCAGCTCCACGCTCAGCGCGTCGCCCTCCAGCGTTACCACCCGGGCACCGTAGGAGGCAATGGCCTCCAGCTTAAGCGGAGACGCGGTTGCCGCCGCGTACACCGTTACCGGTATGCCCGCCATCGCCCCGGCCAGCGCCATGCCCTGGCCGTGATTGCCGGATGAGGCAGTGATCACCCCCTGAGCGCGCTGCTGCGGCGACAGCAGCCGCATCTTATTGCTCGCCCCTCTGAACTTGAACGAACCGGTGTGCTGCAGATGTTCGCCTTTCAGGAACAGCTCGCAATGATACTGCGCAGAGAGTGCGTGGCTACGGTCGAGCGGCGTCACTTTTACCTGAGGGCGCAGTGCGGCGTGCGCCAGCTGGCTATCGTCGTAGAGTTGAGAGAGGGTCAGCATGATGGCATCCAGTAAGTGTATTTAAAGTCTATTATAGACATTTAGTACACAGCGATCCAGCATTTATCCGCGCGTCAGGCGCCTCTGGCTGTAAGGGGGCAAGGGATATCGGCTTATTGTGTCATGCAGGCAAATCACGCTTCCGCAGCCTGCCACAGGTGAATGCCGTCTCGGCCGGTGCGTTTGACGCTGTACAGCGCCTGGTCTGCATGGCGCAGCCACTGGTGGATGGAGTCGGCGTTACTGGCCGGGGCAATGCCGATGCTGACGGAGAACTGGAATTCAGCAGAGGCGGGCAGGCGGATCTGGGCGATTTTCTCTTTCAGCGCCGCTGCCAGCATCACGATAGTGATATCGTCGGCATCGCGCACAATCACCCCTAACTCATCGCCACCGAAGCGTGCCGGAATATCGCGGGTGCCCACTTCGCTGCGCAGCAGGCGTGAGATCTCCGCCAGCAGATAATCCCCCGCTTCGTGGCCAAAACGGTCATTGACCTGCTTGAAATTATCCACGTCGATCAGCATCAGCCAGGCGCGGCCTGCGCCACGCTGGGTGCGCAGGTATTCGCTCTCCAGACGGCGGTCAAACAGGCGGCGGTTGGGGATCTTCAGGCTCGGGTCCATCAGCGAGATGCGCTCCAGCTCGCGGTTTTTACGCCGCAGGCTAAGCGTGAGCTGATACGACACCGCGCTGAGCACCAGCATATAACAGGTTGCCAGCGGCAGCGTCAGCCACACCGTGCGCGTGCTGAAGGTCGGCTGCAGTGGCAGGCCGAGCACCGCCCAGACGGGAATAAAAGTCAGCGCAAACGCCTGGATCGCCGGTTTCAGCTGCGGCCAGCCGCCGGCGGCATAGCGGTCAGAGGCCAGCACAGCGATGATAATCAGCGAAGGCATCGGGCTGATGGCCATTAGCGCCACCCATGCGCCACCAAACGCGGCATCAATGGTTAAGTTGCGGCGCTCGGTGTTGGTCGGGTCGGGTGAGGAGTGCGCCAGTAGCCAGGCGACCGACGGCCAGATAAAGGCATTAATAAACAGCAAAATAGTGAACCACGTGCTGCGATCCAGTTCCGAAAGCACCGACTGAAAGGGGAAAAAACACAAAAAGGTGCCCAGCTGACGCATGGCGAACATGCGACGAATAAAACGCGTTGAGCGCAGTTTTAACTGGCTGTCATCGGGTGAGTAGTAGTGCATGAATCAGCAATGTGGGCGGGTCGATAAAGCAGTGTATCGGAAATTATCAGAACGTATCGGACTTTTCTTAATATGTGAAAAAAAACCAGCCGCAGGGGCGCGGCTGGCCGATTTTTAACGCAGATTAAAACGCGTAATTAGCGGAAACGGAGAAGTTACGCGGCGCGCCATACACCACATACGTGCCCATATAGTCGTAGTACTCTTTGTCGAACAGGTTGTTGACGTTGGCCTGTACGGAAACCTGTTTCGTCACCTGGTAGCGACCAAACAGATTGACCAGCGTCACCGGGCTTTGATCGATGTAGTCGCTGCCAGCCGGGCCACCGGCGACGTTATTAAAGGTCTTGTTCTGCCAGTTGACGCCGCCGCCCACGGTCAGGTCCTGCAGCATCGGCAGGCGATAGCTGGTGAACAGTTTGGCGGTAGTGCGCGGGATCTCCGGCATCACGGCGGTGCCATCGCGCTGCTCGGCAATATAGCGCGAGGCGCCGAAAGTCATCTGCCAGTTGTCGGTCAGGGCACCATTAACTTCAAATTCCACGCCGCGGCTGACCGCATCGACAGCGTCGTAAGCGTATTCGGTGCTGCCCGGGATGTAGGTGTAGCTGTTGACGCCCAGGCCGTTCTGCTCGGTGCGGAACAGCGACAGCGTGGCGGTCAGACGGCTGTTGGCCCAGTCGCCTTTGATGCCGGTTTCATAGCTTTTTCCGCTGACCGGATCGAGGTACTTCGCTTCGCTGTTACGTGACGTCTGCGGCTGGAAGATGCTGGTATAGCTGGCGTAGACGGAGTAGGTGTCATTGAGATCGTACGTCAGGCCCGCATACGGCGCGATTTTATCGCTGTCGTTGGTGCCGGAGGTGCCGTTGGCGCTCCAGTCGGTATAGCGAGCGCCGACCAGCAGTGACAGCGGGTCAGCCAGCGAGAAGCGTGCGGCGGTATACACCGATTTCTGGCGAATGGTGTCTTCCAGATAGGGGCTAAAGGCTGACCAGTCGGTCGCGCCGGTAGAGCCGTTCCAGCTGCTGTAGTCACCAATATTGACGCCGGACAGGTCTGCAAAGCTGTTGAAGAAGGTGTTGTCCTGCTTGCTGTAGCTGCCGCCAATCATCAGCTCATGGCTGCGGCCCAGCAGCTCAAACGGACCGTTAGCGTAGAGGTCTACGCTGTCGGTGGTGCGGCGGCCTTTGTTCCAGCCGCTGTACAGGGCAATACCCTGGCCGGTGGCTTTATCCGGGTAACCGTCCGGGTACATGAGGCGGGTGTCGAAGGTGGTTTTACTGTGGCTGCCGGTGGCCTGCGCCTGCCAGCCGCTATCAAACCTCTGCTTCAGCGTGGCAAAGATCTTATTTGACTGTTTATCGCTATACGCCCAGTCCGCACCGGAATTAAAGCTGCGGTCGAAGCGAGTGCGCTCGCCGTTGCTGTAGAAGGTCGGGATACCGCCCCAGCTTGGGTCTTCGCTGCTGGTGTCCTGGTAATCCCAGCCCAGCGACAGGGTGGTGGCGTCGCTCAGGTCGGCGTCGATCAGCGTGGAGAGGAATTTCTTACGGGCATGGTAGCGATCCAGCCAGGTGTCATTTTCCTGATAGCCGCCGATGACGCGGCCGCGCACGCTGCCGGACTCGTTCAACGGCACGGTGACATCGCCAACATAGCGCTGCTTGTCCCAGCTGCCGGTTTCTGCAGACAGGCTGCCGCTGACCACTTTGCTGTCGGCGTGCTTGCGCACCATGTTAACCGAGGCGGAAGGGTTGCCGGAGCCGAGCGACAGGGCGTTAGCGCCGCGCACGATCTCAATACGGTCGTAAATGGCGGTGTCGGATTGGGCGTCGCCGAGGTCCCACACATCCTGCACCACGGTCGGAACGCCGTCGAACAGATAGTTGTTGATCAGAAAGCCGCGTGAATAGTAGTTCGCGCGGTCGGAGTCGATATTCGAGGCGGACACGCCGGTGGTATTGTTCAGCACTTCGCCGATGCTGTGCAGGGCCTGGTCCTGAATTCGCTGTTTGCTGATGATGCTGACCGACTGCGGGATATCGCGCAGCGCCAGCGTCATTTTGGTGCCGGCGGTCGTTACCGGCACGCTGTAGTCCGCTGCGGCCTGTGCTGCCGGGCTGCTGGCGGTGTTAGCTTCCACGGTCAGCGTTTCACTCTGCGCGGTTTCCGCTGCCAGTGCCGGATGCAGTGCAGAAATCACCAGTAACGCGGCGACGGAGGGGGTGAAAATGCGCTGAGCGGATAATGACGTAGCGGGTGTTTTATTCGTGAATTCAGGACGAGAAAACAGCACGGTAATTCCTCGGATAACTCGATAGTTTTAATTAATTTCCTGCACCGGACATGAAAAATTTACCGAATATCCCTGAGCGGTAGAGTCTCTGAACTGAATCCCTGATGACGCGGTGAGGTCCACTGGCGTGCAATCCAGACCACTGTTGGCCTGTAATGTTAAAGCAAATGAGAACTATATGTATTTAGCATTGCGATGTAAATAAATATTACAGGGGGACGGGAATGCTATCGGGGGGAGGGAGTTAGGGGGATAAAACGGGCCGACCGAAAAAAAGGTCGGCCCCGACGATTCACCTGACGGTGAAACCGATTAAAAATCGGCTTTCAACACCACGCGGAAATTGGCTTTCCCGGCGCGGACGTGGTCCAGCGCATCGTTGATTTTCGACATCGGGAAGAACTCCACGTGCGGCGCGATATCGCGGCGTGCCGCCAGCTTCAGCAGCGAACGCAGCTGGCCCGGGGAGCCGGTGGAAGAACCGGTCACGGCTTTGTCGCCCATGATCAGGTCAAACGCGCCTACTTCGATCGGCTTCATCACGGCACCGACGGTGTGGAACTTGCCTTTTGGCGCCAGCGCGGTGAAGTACGGCTTCCAGTCGAGATCGACGGCAACGGTGCTGAGGATCAGGTCGAAACGGCCTGCCTGAGACTTCAGCGCTTCCGGATCGCGGCTGTTGACCACTTCGTCGGCGCCCATATCGAGAATCGACTGCTTTTTGTTCGGTGTGGAGCTGAACGCCACCACTTCGGCACCCATGGCGCGCAGGATCTTAATCGCGATGTGGCCCAGGCCACCAATGCCAATAACACCGACGCGGCTGGTAGCGGTGATGTTGCTCATCAGCAGCGGTTTAAATACGGTGATGCCACCGCACAGCAGCGGACCGGCGCTGGCCGCATCCAGGCTTTCCGGTAATGGGATCACCCACTGCCAGTCGGCACGCAGCTTCTCGGCAAAACCGCCGTGGTTGAGGATAGTTGGCGTGCTGCCGTTCTGGCAGTTGACCTGCTCGCCGTTGATGCAGGCATCGCAGTGCTGGCAGCTTTTTGCCGTCCAGCCAATGCCGACGCGCTGGCCAACCTTCAGGCCTTTGTCTTGTGCCGCTTCACCAAGCGCGGAAACGCGGCCGATCACTTCGTGGCCGGCAATGGTTGGGTACTGGGAAATACCCCATTCGTTGTCGATCATCGACAGGTCAGAATGGCAGACGCCGCAGTATTCCACTTCGACTTCAACTTCCTCTGCGCTCAGCGCAGCCGCGTCGTACTCATACAGTTCCAGAGCCTGGCCTGCTTTCATTGCCGCGTAGCTTTTGATTTTCACGTTATTACCTCAGATTCAGTTTTCCATCAGGGGAGAAGTGTAGCTGCTCGGGCGGTAAAAGTGAGCGTTTCGCCGCACGTAAGGTTTATCTGAAGGGCTGACTGCGGGGAAAGTGGGCAAATGCAGGATAAAAAAAGGGGCGAGGCATGCCTCACCCCTACCACTTCGCACGATCGTGGTAGCAGCCGGGCATGCCCGGCCCGTAACGATTACTCGTTGATACGCGGATGCTGATCCACCAGGCGGGAGCGCTTGGCTTCCAGCTCGGCGATCTGCTCGCTGATATCTTCGATTTTGTGCTCGATGTTGTCGTGGTGTTCCTGCAGGATCTCTTTGGCTTCTGCCATATCAGAGGCTGCCGGAGTGGCACCGCGCAGCGGCATATTGGCCGTTTCCTTCATCATGATGCCGGTGATTAAACCAATCACCGCCACCACCATCAGGTAGTAAGCCGGCATATACAGATTGCTGGTCGCTTCTACCAGCCATGCGGCGGCAGTTGGCGTCAGGCCGGCAATCAGAACCGAGATGTTGAAGGCGCTGGCCAGCGCGCTGTAGCGGATATGCGTTGGGAACATCGCCGGCAGTGAGGAAGCCATCACGCCGGTGAAGCAGTTGAGGATCACCGCCAGAATCAGCAGACCGGCAAAAATCAGCCCCATCACGCCGCTGTTAATCAGCATAAAGCAAGGCACTGCCAGCAGCAGCAGCGCGACACTGCCGATAATCACGAACGGACGACGGCCAAACTTATCGCTCATCAGGCCCATAACGGGCTGGACAAACAGCATACCCAGCATGATGGCGATGATGATCATCACGCCATGGTCTTCCGAGTAGTGCAGATTATGCGACAGGTAGCTCGGCATGTAGGTCAGCAGCATGTAGTAGGTGACGTTGGTGGCAATCACCAGACCGATACAGGCCAGCAGGCTTTTCCAGTGTTTGGTGGCAATCTCTTTGAACGAGACTTTCGGGCCGTCGGCCAGGCCTTCACGGTCGCCCTGCTCCAGTTTATCCACGTGCTGCTGGAACGCCGGGGTCTCTTCCAGCGCATGGCGCAGGTAAAGGCCGATGATGCCCAGCGGCAGCGCAACGAAGAACGGAATACGCCAGCCCCAGTCGAGGAAGTTCGCTTCACCGATAACGGCTGAAATCAGCACCACCAGTCCGGCACCGAGCACGAAACCGGCAATTGAACCGAAGTCCAGCCAGCTGCCCATAAATCCACGCTTACGGTCCGGTGAGTATTCGGCAACGAAGATTGAAGCCCCGGTGTATTCACCGCCGACCGAGAAGCCCTGTGCCATTTTGCACAGCAGCAGCAGGATCGGTGCCCAGATGCCAATGGAGGCATAGGACGGGATCAGCCCGATACAGAAGGTACTGACTGACATAATGATGATGGTGATCGACAGGATTTTCTGACGACCATACTTATCGCCCAGAGCGCCAAAGAACAGGCCGCCTAATGGACGGATCAGGAAGGGAACGGAGAAGGTCGCCAGGGCGGCAATCATCTGTGTGCCCGGGTCAGCTCCCGGGAAGAATACCTGGCCCAATGCATAGGCCACAAAGCCGTAAACGCCGAAATCAAACCACTCCATCGCGTTGCCGAGTGAGGCCGCGGTAATGGCTTTACGTAATTTGGTGTCATCAATAATGGTGACGTCTTTAATCCCAATAGGCTTAACACGCTTCCTACGTAGCTTCATATAAAACACCCTGTAATTATCTGTTTCACAAATAAAAATTCACACGACAAAGGTCAGGCCCGCGCTGTCTGCCTGACCGGTCACGGGTGAAAAACCTACAGCAAAATGCGCCATCGTCAGCCATGCAGAAACGTTGCATGTAGCACGTCCGCGCACTTTGCCCGCATACAGTATATCTGTTCCTGGCGAGGTCACATAATTTCGCTCAGAAACAGCGGGGGGAGGGATGACGACTAACGGCATTTTTCCCCCCGGGAACTGGGGTGAACCTTCCGCGGCTGGCGTCAGTAGAGGTTATCGCGGCTTATTCTCCTGCTGCTTAACCCAGTTGAGCAGCGCGGCATTGTCCAGCGGGCGGGCGTAGTAAAAGCCCTGGATAAACGCCACCCCCTGTTTTTTCAGGTATTCAAGCTGCATCGCATTTTCCACGCCTTCTGCCACCACCTCCAGCGCCAGACGGTGCGACAGCTGAATAATGGCGTCCAGCACCGGCGTTTCGCCATCAACCGCTTCAATCGCATTGACGAACCCTTTATCAATCTTCAGATAGTCGATCGGGAAGGTTTGCAGATAGCTCAGCGAGCAGTGACCGGTGCCGAAATCGTCGATTGCCACGTGCATCCCTTCCTGACGCAGCTCGGCCAGCTTGCGCGCCACCTCGGCGCCGTCGACGATCAGGCTGCGCTCGGTCAACTCCAGCGTAATCGCCAGTTGCAGATGCGCGACGCTGGAAGCGAACTGGCGAATGTCGCTAACGAACGCCTCATGCTGTAAATGCTCTGCCGCCACGTTAATACCGATATGAAATCCTGGCGACACTTGCCAGCTGGCGCAGTCTTTACTCACTAACGCCAACAGATGGCGGGTGAGCGGAACGATCATGCCTTCCTGTTCGGCGGCGGCGATAAAGATATCCGGGCGCACCCAGCTGCCGTCGGAGCGCTGCCAGCGCATCAGCGCTTCGGCTCCGGCCAGCGATTCAGTTTGCAGATTCATCACCGGCTGATAATTTACCGAGAACTCACCGCGGCTAATGGCGCGGCGAATTTCATCACCCCACGAGCTTTTCCGCTTCAGCCAGCTGCTGGTCAGGGCCATAAACAGCAGCGAGAGGATAATTGCCATCGGCAGGAAGGTGAACAACACCTGCCGCCAGCTTAGCAGCGCTTCAGAGCGCGGGGCGGTAATGCTGATGGCAATCGGGTAACGCTCAGAGCTGCGGCGGTAGATGCTGTTACCGAGGATACCGGGCCGATCGTTCTGCATTTCACCGCTAATAATGCGGTAGCCACCGCCAAAACGCATGGCGATATGGTAGCCGTGGCGGGTACCGGCAGCCTGCATAACATCTATCAGATACTGACCATCCACCACGGCATAAGTACCGAAGCCGTTGGGGATTTCACGCATAAACACCACTGCCGGACGGTCCTGGACGCCGAAAGTCCCCGCCACCGACAGGCTCCACCAGGCTTTACGCAGGGCCGGCATCGGTTGACGCATCATGGTTTCCAGCGTGCCCTGGGTATCGCCGAAGGCCGAGGAGCAGAATACGGTGTCATCCTGCGTTACGCCGACGGAACGGAAATAGGGGTACAGCGTGCCAAATTGCTGAAGCTTGAACTTAATCTCGTTACAGCTGCGGTTATTGAACTGGCGCAGGCGGTCAGACATATTCCACGCCATATCGCTGATATGTTCCGCCTGGCTTAGCAGCATGGAGGCGGTGACCTCCTGCTGACGTTTCACCGCCTGGCGCGCCTCAATAAAGGTGAAGATCAGGCACAGGATCAGCGGCAGCAGCCCGGCGATGACCAGCCATAAACGCTCATACTTTGGCTTTATGATTGCTTGCAAGCTGATCCCCTGTGGGCGCGGAAGGGCGCACGAATAGTCCGCAATGGCGGAAAATGGTCGGTTTTACACCGCATGTTATCAAGTAATTATCGACACCCTGCATTAAACAATTAAAAAATTTGCATAACAAATATGAATACTGCCAGTAAATGCCAGAAAGAGGCGAGAAGCCTTGTCGCCGCCGACAGGCAGGCGTAGTTTGGTTTTTTCGCGAGATGAAAGGGCAAGATAATGAAGATGAGCGACATTCCTTTTGGCACCACGGCCTGGTCAGCACTGGAAGCGACGGAACATCCGGGTGAGAAGGGCACGGCATGGTGGCGCACGCAGGAGTTTGGCGCGGTGCGGGTGAGGATGGTGGAGTACACCGCAGGTTACCTGGCCGACCACTGGTGCAGTAAAGGCCATATCCTGCTGTGCCTCTCCGGCGAGCTGCATACCGAGCTGAAAGATGGGCGCGTTTTTACCCTGACGGCGGGCATGAGTTACCAGGTGGCGGATAATGCGGAAGCGCACCGCTCGTGGACTGACAACGGTGCGCATCTGTTTATCGTCGACTGACCCGCCATACTACAAGCCGCAGATGCGTTGGCTGCGTTCACCTACCCCGCTTACAGTGCGGGGATGCGTGAATTTGCCGCCCTCCTGCCGCCTGAACTATTTCGCGTCAGAATTAAAGAAGATCTGCTTCAGCGCCAGCTCGACGCCGCGAATTTCCGCCAGCCCTTTCAGACGACCAATCGCCGAATAGCCCGGGTTGGTTTTTTTATGCAGGTCGTCGAGCATCTGGTGGCCGTGATCCGGGCGCAGCGGAATAGCACGCTGATTACCGCTGCGGCGGCGCCTCTGCTCCTCGGCCAGAATCACCTTGATCACCCCTACCATATCGACATCCCCCGCCAGGTGCGCGGCCTCATGGAAGCTGTTGGGGTTCTCTTCGCGTTTGGTCGAGCGCAGATGAGCAAAGTGGATGCGGTCGGCAAAGGTCTCCGCCATCTTCACCAGGTCGTTATCCGCGCGCACGCCGTAAGAGCCGGTGCAGAAGGTAAAGCCGTTGTTTACGCTGTCGACGGTCTCTTTCAGCCACTGCATATCCTCAATGGTGGAGACAATGCGCGGCAGGCCGAGAATGGGGCGCGGTGGATCGTCCGGGTGCACCGCCAGGACAATGCCCGCTTCCGTCGCTACCGGCACGATAGCGCGTAAAAACTCCGCCATATGCTCGCGCAGTTTGGCGTGGTCGATACCGTCATACTGCGACAGCTGCGCCTGGAACTGCTCCAGCGTGTAACCCTCTTCGGCACCCGGCAGCCCGGCAATAATGTTGCGCGTCAGGGTCTCGACCTGCTGCGCGCTCATCGCCTTAAAGTACGCTGCGGCCTGCTGCTGCTCGTCCGCGCTGTAATCCTGCGCCGCGTTCGGGCGCTGCAGGATATGCAGCTCGAAGGCGGCAAAGGCGATATGGTCGAAGCGCAGCGCTTTCGCCCCATCCGGCAGCGCCCAGCCGAGGTCGGTGCGCGTCCAGTCCAGCACCGGCATAAAGTTGTAGCAAACGGTGTCGATGCCGCAGGCGCCAAGGTTGCGCAGCGACTGCTGATAGTTGGCGATGTACTGTTTGTAGTCGCCGCGCTGGGTTTTGATCGACTCGTGGATCGGCACGCTCTCGACCACGGACCACACCAGGCCCTTCTCCGCCAGCAGCGCCTGACGCGCTTTGATCTCCTCCACTGGCCACACTTCGCCGTTAGGGATATGGTGCAGAGCGGTGACGATGCCCGTGGCTCCCGCCTGGCGGGCATCATCCAGCGATACCGGGTCTTTAGGGCCGTACCAGCGCCATGTATGTTCCATGAGTTCTCCTTAATTAGTCTGTAATCGGATCTTTTACGATAAAGAAATAGGCCAGCGCCCCGGCAAAGGTCACGCAGGAGCAGATCACCAGCGCCATATTGAACGAGCCGGTGGTGTCGACCACCCAGCCGGTGACAATCGGCGCGAATGAGGCGCAGATAAAGCTGCCGAAGTTCTGAATACTGCTGACCGAGGCCACCATGCGCGACGGCGCCATCACCTGCACCAGCCCCCAGGCTGAGGTGCCGGCAAAGTGGACAAAGAACAGCGCCAGGCTGATAAAGCCCACGGCCATGGCGGTGGAGGTGGACTGCACTACCAGCAGGGTACAGGCGGCGGAGCAGACCAGCCCGAAGCAGATCAGCGCTTTACGGGTTTTTGCCAGCGCATAGCCGCGTCGCGCCAGGCGGTCGGCGACGGTGCCGTTGACCAGCATGCCGATGGAGCCAAACAGGAATGGGATTGCCGCCACCCAGCCGGTGCTCGCCAGGCTCAGCCCGCGCTCCGCCTGCAGATAGCCCGGCAGCCACGAGAGATAGAGCCAGCCGGTATAGTTGACCCCGCTGAAGCCGAGGATCATCCCCCACACCGTGCGCTTCTTAAATAGCGCCCCCCACTCCTTTAGCGACACGCGGGTTTTCTGCGACGGCTGCGTGTCCTGGTCAAGATACTGCTGCTCTTCGCTGGTCAGGGCAAAGCGGTCGCGGTTGCGATACCAGGCCACCCAGCACAGCGCTACCGCCACGCCCGCCACGCCGATAATCACAAACATCATGCGCCAGCCGAACGCCAGCATCAGCGCCACGAGGATCGGCGGGGCAAAGGCCTGGCCGAAGGTGGTGGAGGAGTTAAAAATGCCCATCGGCAGGCCGCGCTCGCGGGCGCTGAACCAGTCGTTGACCACTTTAACGCCGCTCGGCATAAACGGCGCTTCGCCGATGCCGAGGCCAATACGCAGCATAATAAAGTGGCTGAAGCTGTTCACTGCCCCGGCCATCGCCTGCATCACCGACCAGAACAGCAGGCCGCCGCCCAGCACGATGCGCGGACCAAAGCGGTCCAGCAGCAGGCCGCTCGGCAACTGCGAGATGCCGTAAGAGAGCGAGAAGGCGGAGAGCAGCACGCCGAATTCGGTGGCGGACAGCCCGAGATCGTTGCGGATCGCCGCGTTGGCGATCGACAGCGATCCGCGATCGAGAAAGTTAATGATCCCGGCGGTGAACAGCAGTATCAGCGATACGGTTTGTATCCGTTTGATACGGCTGGTTTTTTGTAGAGGTGTTGCAAAGGTAGAAACCGTCATCGGTAATCCTTGCCGGCTCAGCGGCCGTTTATCGGTGTCGTTATAGGATTTTCCGGCCCAGTGGTCAGGCCGCTGGACCAGAGGATAAACGCTAATCACCTTACGGTTCCGTGATGGCGATCTCAGCACGGTAAATTTGGCGTGGGTTGGGTAGGGCAGACCCCTTCGTGCGTCGCGTGAGTTTGACGGGGCGAGGCATGCCTCGCCCGGCTGTGATAAGCTCAGCGCATCACTTTCCCCGCCAGGAACAGGTATGGATTTACCGACACTAAAAGTAGAGCGCTTATACCGGCAGATTTCTAACCTGCTGATTAACTGCATTAAGCAGGGACAGTTTCCGGCGGGCGCTATCCTGCCGCCGGAGCGGGAGCTGGCGAAGCAGCTCGGCGTCAGCCGCTCGTCGATCCGCGAAGCGCTGATTGCGCTGGAAATTACCGGCTGGGTGGAGATCCGCACCGGTAACGGGGTTTACGTCATGAACCCGCTGCCGCAGAGCGAGAGCGCCCCGGCAGAGGAGGAGTTCAGCCTCAAGGCGCTGATACAGGCGCGCCAGGTGTATGAAGCGATCACCGCGGAACTGGCGGCGCGCAACGGCAGTGATGACCAGCGCGCAGAGTTGCAGGAGATCACCCAGGATCTCATCCAGCTGCACGTGAATGACGACAAGTTTCTGCGCGAAGATAAGCGTTTCCACCTGCTGATTGCCGAGATGACCGGCAACGAGGTGCTGCGCGATATGATGGAATACCTGTGGAACAAGCGTAAAAGCTCGCGCTTTGTGCGCCTGGAGAGCCACTACGCCGAAAGTGATTTCCCACGCGAGATGAATCAGGATCACGCCGATATTGCCGCGGCGATTATCGCCCGCGATGCCCCGCAGGCGCGCGCCTGCATGGAGCGCCATTTACAGCACGTGTATGACCGGCTGTTTATTGAATAGATCGTGGTAGGGGTCGGGCATGCCCGACCCGCGTTGATTACAGCGCTTTTCGTCCGTTACCCAGTAAAATCGCCAGCCTTCCGCCGCCCGGCGTGGTCTCCATCAGGATCTTACACACGCTGGTTAGCGGCACCGACAGCAGCATGCCGATGGGGCCAAGCAGCCAGCCCCAGAAGATCAGCGACAGAAACACAATCAGGCTCGACAACCCCAGCCCGCGCCCCATCACGCGCGGCTCCAGCAGATTCCCCAGCAGCATATGAATGGCGATAAACAGCCCCGCCACCAGCCCGGCATCCAGCGGCGTATTGAGCAGCAGCGCCTGAAGCACCGGCGGAACTCCGGCTATCACCGGGCCGATATTAGGAATGAAGTTGAGCACAAAGGCCACCACGCCCCACAGCAGCGCAAACTTTACGCCGAGCGCCAGCAGCGCCAGCCACACCAGCACCCCGGTAAACAGGCTGATCAGGGTTTTCAACGCCAGATAGTGCGTCACGCCTTTTAGCGCCTTGTGCAGCCCGGCGATGCGGATCTGCGGATTGACCAGGGCATAGCGCAGCTTGTACGGCAGGTGGTGCACCTCAAACAGCATGAAAATCACCGTCATCACCACCAGAATAACCTGCGCCATCGCCCCGGAGAACTGCCCAAGCATGGTCGTGGCGACGTCGACGATGGCGTTTGGATCCAGCCGCTGCGCCAGCGACTGCGCCGAAATATTAATGTGGAAGCGCCCGGCCAGATGCTGCACCACGGCCAGCTTCTGTTCCGCCTGCGCCTGGAGCTGCGGGTAAACCTCGCTGAACTCCTGCGCCGACCCGGCAATCATCAGACCGAGCAGCCCCAGCACAATAATAATCGCCACCGTCACCAGGCCGATCGCCAGCCCGCGCCGCACGCCGCGCCGCATCAGCCAGCTGACCATTGGGTTAAGCACGATGGCAAAGAACAACGCCAGTAAAAACGGCACGACGATCTCTGCGGACAGCTTAATCGCGCCGAGGATCACCATCAGCGTGGCCAGCTTCAGCAGGATATTCTGGCCGATCTTCTCCTGAAGTAAGGGTTTCATTGGTTCTCCGTTTTAAGCGTATGCGCCAGCCATTGTAGCCCCTCAAACTGCGCCTCTGACGACTTTCGGAATGATCACCCCTGGCGGGCGCGGCATGCCACGCCCCTCCGGGTTTGGGGGGTACGCGGCTACTCCGTAGGGGGCGGGCATGCCCGCCCCGTGTTTTTCCCGACCGCGCTGGCTAACCGCGTTCGCGGTGCTGCATCATCGCCAGCGCGCTCAGCATCAGCAGCAGCCCGCTGAAAATGGCGATGCTGGCCATCGCCATTCCCTGACCGACGGAACCCTGCTCGAACTGACGCCAGATAAATATCGACACCGTCTGCATCCCCGCCGGGGCCAGCAGCAGCGACGTCACCAGCTCGCGTGAGGCGATAGCAAATACCATCAGCATCGCCGCCAGCAGGCTGGGGAATACCAGTGGCAGCACGATATGGCGCAGCGCCTGCAGTGAACTGGCACCGTGAACCCGGGCGGCGGGTTCGAGGTTGCCGCCAAGCTGTTTCAGCGCGCTGCCAACGTAGCGCACTGGCCACGGCAGCAGCAGGCAGCAGTAAGAGATCAGCAGAATCGCCCAGCTGTTATAGGGCGTGACTGGCCAGAACGGCTGGTTCCACAACAGGATCAGCCCGACGCCCACCACGACGCCGGGCAGCGCGGCGGGCAGCAGCGACAGCGCATCAATCACTGCCGCGCCGCGAATACGCCTGACCACCACCAGCCACGCGGCGAGAAAACCGAGCAGCCCGGTAATCAGCGCTGCGCCAAGCGCCAGCCCAAAGCTGGTGGAGAGCGCTGCCAGCGCATCGCCGTGCTGGGCAAACAGCGCGCTGAAGTGCCGCAGGGTCAGGTTATCCCGCTGCATGCCGCCGGACAGCGTGGAGAGCAGAGCGGTCAGCAGCATCGAACTCATCGGCACCACTACCACCAGTAGCGCCACCAGGCTGAACAGCGCGAGCACTGGCCAGCACCAGCCGCCGAGAGGTACACCGCTGTTCTGTGCCGGTTTTCCGGTAATGCTGGTGACCTCTTTACTGCCCACCAGCTTCTTCTGCAGGGCAAAAGCCGCCAGCGCCACCAGCACCAGCAGTAGCGACAGCAGCGACGAGCCGGGCAGGTCGATCGGCCAGTCCGCCAGCCGCTCCTCAATGCCGACCGTCAGCATCACCACTCCGGCACGCGAGCCAAGCGCGGCGGGGACGCCGTACTCCTCGATGGCGAGAGTAAAGGCCAGCAGTACCCCTGCGGCCAGCGCGGGCAGCATCATCGGCAGGGTGACGTGCCAGAAGGCGCGCCGGGCGCTGGCCCCGTGTACGCGGGCGACAATCGCCAGCTGCTGTCCGCTCGCCAGCAGGCTGCGCGACACGGCAAAGTAGACCACCGGGAAAATGTTCAGCGTCATCACCAGCGCAATGCCGCTCTGGCTGAACAGCAGATCGTTGAGATCGACGCCGATCAGCTGAGCCAGATAGCCGTTATGTTGCAAAGCCAGCATCCAGCTCAGGGCAGCGATATAGGGCGGCGTCAGAAACGGGATCAGCAGCAGCAAATCCCACAGGCGCGCCAGCGGCAGGTTAAACAGCCCGCGCAGCGTGCCGAGCGGAATGCCGACCAGCGCACTGAGCAGCGCCACCGCCAGCCCGGTTTTCAGGGTTCCGCCGAGCAGCGCGGGCAGCTGCGGGTCGGCCAGCAGTGTGGGGATTGGGCTGAAGGCCCCGGCGAACGAGCCTTGTGCCAGCGCCGGAAACAGCGCCTGCAACAGGATAAACAGCAGCGGCAGAGCGACCAGCACCACCAGCAGCGCCACGGTGAGTAGCGGCAACAGACGAGAATTCATTATGCAGATCCTGAGTGGTGGCGCAGGCGCGCCACCGCACGGCTTAAGGTTGGCTGAACAGCGTGCCAAAACGTTGCAGGACTCCAGCTCGGTCGGCGTTGCCGCCGCGCTGCGCGGGCAGGATTTTCAGGTCGCTGAGCAGCGGACGCTTAGCGCCAACGTCCGATCGCGCCGGCATCAGCCAGGCATCCGCCACCTTCTGCTGGCCTTCTGGCGACAGCACGTAGTCGATAAAGGCTTTAGCATCGGCCGCGTGCTGGCTGCTTTTCAGGATCATCATCGGGCGCGGGGCCACCACGGTGCCGCTGGCCGGGAAGATCACTTTAATCGCTTCACCGTCCTGAATGCTGTTATAGGAGACGTAATCCACCGCGCCGAACACTGCCGCTTTCGCACCCTGTAGCACCGGGGTCAGCGCCTGGGCGTTGGGCCCGGCAATGACCATACTGTTGGCTTTAAGCTGGCTGAACAGATCCCAGGCTTTGTCGCCCATGCTGTTTTGCAGGCCGATAAGCAGGTCGAGGGAGGCGCCTGACAGTGACGGATCTGGGGTGGTGACGCGCTCTTTAAAGGCGGGGCGGGTGAGATCCTGCCACTCTTTCGGCTCCGGGGTGCCGCTTTTGGTATTCCAGACGATGCCGAGCGCCGAGATCCCCTGCGCCACATAGCTGCCGGATTTAAATGCCGCTGGCACCTTCTCTGCGTTGGCGCTCTGATACGGCAGCAGCCAGTCGCGCTGCTGCAGCTCTTCGGCGGTATCCCACGAGGCGGAGATCAGAATGTCGGCCTGTGGGTTAGCCTGTTCGGCTTCCAGCCGTGCCATGACTTTACCGGTGGTGGCCTGGAAAATATTCACCTTCACCCCGGTCTGCTTTTCATACCCGGCGGCGAGGCTTTTCGCCAGTGAGCCCGGCCCGGCGGTATACACCGTCAGGGCGTTAGCATCGGTGATCATCATGCCAGAAGTCAGCATCATCGCGAAAAGTGCTCCTGTTTTCTTCAGTTTAAACAATGTCATGCAAGTTCCCCAGAGAGTGACGTAACGGTTTGAATGGCTGAAACGCTGCCCGCTGACAGCCAGACGATGCGGTCGGCAAGCATCTCTGCCTCGCCGCGATCGTGGGTGACGTACACGGCGGTGGTGCCGAGCTGGCGCAGCAGGCTGGCCATCTCCAGGCACAGCGACTCGCGCAGGTCACGGTCGAGGTTAGAGAGCGGCTCGTCGAACAGCAGAATTTTTGGCTCGGCGATAATCGCCCGCGCCAGCGCCACGCGCTGCTGCTGCCCGCCGGACAGGTCAGAGGGTTTACGCCGGGCGAAGTCCGCCAGGCCAACGCGCTGCAGCGCCGCCAGCACGCGCGCTTCACGTTCACGGGGGGGAACCTTGCGCATCAGCAGCGGAAACGCGACGTTATGCGCCACGCTCATATGCGGCCACAGGGCGTAATCCTGAAAAACCATGCCGATATCGCGCTGTTCGGGAGGCGTACTGAGCCGGGCACTGGCAATCAGGCGCTCGCCAAAATGCAGCGTGCCCTGCTGAGGCTGTAGCAGCCCGGCCAGCAGTTTCAGAAGGGTACTTTTGCCGCAGCCCGAGGGGCCGAGCAGGGCAACAATGCTGCCTGCTTCAATCCGCAGATCGTACTGGTTGAGCACCGTGTGCGCCCCGAAGGCATAGCCAATGCCTTCCAGCGTGACGGAAGTGGGGGAACGTGACATTTTCTATCCTCTTTGGGACTTTGCGGGCGAGTATAGGGCAGCTATATGACGGATTTATGGCGGGTGATGAGGGGAATTCTCATCTTTGATAAAAACGTCCAGGGCTTTTAGTGGTTCAGGTATGATGGTATTTCATCCATTTTTACCCTGCGAGCAGTGATTTTCATGTCTGAGCAGCCAGCCGAGGCCCCGGCATTAAGTGGCTTTCGTTTAAATCTGCGCATTATTTCCGTCGTGATGTTCAACTTTGCCAGCTATATGACCATCGGCCTGCCGCTGGCGGTGCTGCCGGGTTATGTCCACGATGTGATGGGCTACAGCGCCTTCTGGGCCGGGCTGGTGATCAGCCTGCAATATTTCGCCACCCTGCTGAGCCGCCCACATGCCGGACGCTACGCCGATCTGTGGGGGCCAAAGAAGGTGGTGATCCTCGGCCTTTGCGGCTGCCTGATCAGCGGGCTGTGCTACCTGCTGGCGGCGCTGGGCACGGGGGTCCCGCTGCTAAGCCTGCTGCTGCTGTGCCTGGGGCGCGTAGTGCTTGGCGTGGGCCAAAGTTTTGCCGGCACCGGCTCCACGCTGTGGGGGGTTGGGGTGGTGGGGTCGCTGCACATTGGCCGGGTGATTTCGTGGAACGGGATCTGCACTTACGGCGCGATGGCGCTGGGTGCGCCGCTCGGCGTGGCGATTTACCACTGGGGCGGCCTGCTGCTGCTGGCAGGGATCATTATCGCCATTGCGCTACTGGCGATCTCTCTTGCGCTGCCGCGAGCGAAAGTGAAAAACAGCAAGGGCAAGCATCTGCCGTTTCGCGCAGTACTGGGGCGCATCTGGGGCTTCGGCATGCTGCTGGCGATGGGGTCGGCGGGATTTGGTGTGATCGCCACCTTTATCACCCTGTTTTACCAGGCGAAAGGCTGGGAGGGGGCGGCCTTTGCCCTGACGCTGTTTAGCGCCGCGTTTGTGGGTACCCGCCTGCTGTTTCCTGATGCGATTACCCGCCACGGCGGGCTGAACGTGGCGCTGGTGTGCTTCGCGGTGGAGGCGCTCGGGCTGTTTATGGTGTGGGGCGCGTGGGAGCCGTGGCTGGCGAAGGTCGGTGCGCTGCTGACCGGGGCAGGCTTCTCGCTGGTGTTCCCGGCGATTGGCGTGGTGGCGGTGAAGGTGGTGCCGCCGCAGAATCAGGGTAGCGCGCTGGCAACCTATACGGCGTTTATGGACCTGGCGCTCGGCATTACCGGGCCGCTGGCCGGGCTGATTATGAGCTGGTACGGGGTGCCGGTGATTTATCTGCTGAGCGGGTTGCTGGTGTGCGTAGCGATGGTGGCGACGATAAGGTTGAAGGCTTCGATGTCGCGTTAGCGGGCGGACCAGAACAGCGGCCCGCCCTGGATGACCCGTAGGGGCCGATCTTTTTTTCGATCGGCCCGGGCGATCATTAATCCTGCAGTAACGCAATGCTCTGGCGGATTTCGCGCTCAATGTCCGCCGCGCTCCAGCTGTCCATCACCGAGGCAAACGGCTCGAAGGCGTAAACCCCCTGGTAACCCAGCGCTTCCAGGCGCTGCACCTGCCACGCGCTTTTCAGCAGGTCGTCTTCACTCAGCATCAGGCGCTCTTCATCGGTCAGCTCATTCACCGGGCGGCCATCAATCACTCCGGAGAGGTGCACCAGGCCAATCTGCGACACAGCAATACCGGCGGCGAAATCCTGCTCCGCACCCTCAAACAGATGGTGATGGAAGGTATCCAGCACGATTTTAAACGGCACCTCGGCCTGTTGGATCAGGCTAATAGCCTGGCCGGCAGAGCGCAGTGAACTGACCGGGAACCCCAGCGGCTCAACCAGGCCATTGACGCCGTAGCGTGCAAACAGCGGCGCCAGCTCGCGCAGCGCGGCTGCGGTATCCTCGGCCGAAATTCGCGTCCCGTCGTTGAGCGGGCACATTACCAGCGCTTTAGCACCAATCCCGCTGGCATCTTTCAGCAGCGATTCCGCCCGCGTCAGCAGGTCAGCGCTGATTTGGTTAAACGGATACAGCGCGTTGATGGTGACGATCTCTATGCCATATTTTTCGGCCAGGTCGCGCACCTGCTGATGGCTCATATTGTCGGTAACGCTGCCGCCCTTCATATCATTGCGCAGCTCAACCTTATGCAGGCCGAGTTTTTGCACCAGCTGGAAAAACGCTTCAATGCTGAGCGCGGGGGCGATTTTACGGTTAATGCAAAAGCGGGTTGGATCAATAGCCATGAGATGGCTCCTGTTAAGTAGGGCGTATTCAAAAGGTTACCGCGCCAGCGCTATTGTCATGCCGGAGCCAGTCGCAGGTGCTGCATGGCCTACAAGAGAACATTTATTTCATAATTAGTTAATAATGAAATTTAAATTTTTAGATCCGTCTCGCAAAATTTCAATAATAGCGGTGTTCAGCAGCCTGTAACCCAGGGGAGTGCAGCTGTTTTAGCGCACAATTATCCCGGGCTAACCTGGCGGTTTGAAAAACGGCGGTTCCGCACCGGGCGTGCGCTGCGGCGTTTTTTACTCAGGGCAATGAAGTGGGCGATCGATGCACATCGGTTGGGCGTAAAAAATGCGATCCAGGCCGCTAAAAACGAATTTTCTAAAGTGAAATATTTGAAAAATTTATTTCAATATTATACTGTCTCAACACGAATCAGGGTTTTGCCCGGCGCGGCAGCGGAAAGACGTCAGACTGCCAGCAAGGGAACTTACTTCATCAAAGAGGCCAGCACATGACTATCGTAGGAAACTTTATTGGCGGTAAAACTTCTCTGAGCGCCAGCAATGAAACTATCCCGATTTACGACCCCGCCACCGGCAAAGCGGTGCGTGAACTGACGCAGAGCACCAGCGACGAAGTGGCGCATGCCATTGCTGTTGCTCATGAAGCGTTCGATAGCTGGTCCCGCACTTCACCGCTGCGTCGTGCCCGCGTGATGTTTAACTTCAAAGCCCTGATGGAACAGCACCGCGATGAGCTGGCCGAGCTGATTGTCAGCGAGCACGGCAAAGTGTGGTCAGATGCGCTGGGTGAACTGACCCGTGGCCTGGAAGTGGTGGAGTTTGCCTGCGGCATCCCGCACCTGATCAAAGGTGAGAACTCGGCGGATGTGGCGAGTGGCGTTGACAGCTACTCGCTGATGCAGCCGCTCGGCGTGGTCGCGGGCATCACTCCGTTCAACTTCCCGGCGATGGTGCCGCTGTGGATGTTCCCCATTGCGCTGGCGTGCGGTAACACCTTTGTGCTGAAGCCACCGGCCCTTGACCCGTCTGCCTCTGTGCGTATGGCGGAGCTGCTGACTGAAGCCGGTCTGCCGGACGGCGTGTTTAACGTGGTACACAGCTCAAATGAAAACGCCGAGCAGCTGTATAAAGATCCGCGCGTGCAGGCGGTAAGCTTCGTCGGCTCTTCCGGCGTGGCCGAGCATATTTACACCACCGCCAGTGCCCACGGCAAGCGCGTGCAGGCATTTGGTGCGGCGAAGAACCACGCTATCGTGATGCCGGATGCCGACCTCGATGCCACCGTAAACGCCATAATGGGCGGCGCGTTCGGCTCTGCCGGTGAGCGCTGCATGGCGCTGCCGGTGGTGGTGGCCGTGGGTGATGACACCGCCGACAAGCTGATTGCGGCATTGACGCCGCTGGTCAAAGCCCTGCGCGTTGGCCCTGGCATTCACAAAGGTAAAGACGAGAATGAAATGGGGCCGGTGGTTTCCGCTGCGCACCAGAAAAAAGTGCTGGGCTACATCGACAAAGGCGTGGCGGAAGGCGCGAAGCTGGTGGTTGATGGCCGCGGTATCCAGGTGGAAAGCAACCCGGAAGGCTACTACGTTGGCGGTACGCTGTTCGATAACGTCACCAATGAGATGGTGATCTGGCGTGAAGAGATCTTCGGGCCAGTGCTAAGCATTATGCGCGCGCCAGACTACAAAACCGCGCTGGATCTGGTTAACAGCCATGAGTTCGGCAACGGCAGCGCTATCTTTACCAGCAATGGCCACACCGGCCGCGACTTTGTGCGTGAAGTACAGGCGGGGATGGTTGGCGTTAACGTGCCGGTGCCGGTGCCGATGGCGTTCCACAGCTTCGGCGGCTGGAAGCGTTCGGTGTTTGGTGCGCTGAACGTACACGGGCCGGACGGCGTGCGCTTCTACACCCGTATGAAAACCGCCACCGTGCGCTGGCCGAGCGGCCAGAAAACCGTGTCTGAATTCAGTATGCCGACTCTGGGCTGATAAAACGGGCGAGGCGTGCCTCGCCCCTACGCTTGCCCACAGAACAAGGAGACAGAATGTCATTGCTATCCAAAGTAAAACAGCCGGATGCGCAGGGCCGTATCCAGCACGTTACCCCGGAAAGTGCAGGCTGGCGCTATGTCGGTTTCGATGCTTATCAGTTGAAAAAAGGACAGATACTGACGCTTGAGAGCGGCAGTAAAGAGCTGTGCCTGGTGCTGGTTGCCGGGCTGGCTTCGGTGAAAACCCGTCATGCGGAGTTCCCGAACATCGGTAAGCGCATGTCGCCGTTTGAACGCACGCCGCCCTATTCGGTTTACGTGCCGCACAACGAGCAGGTTGAAGTTGTAGCAGAGTCCGATCTTGAGCTGGCGGTATGCAGTGCGCCAGCGACGGAAGGCAAGCTGCCAGCCCGCCTGATTGCGCCGCAAGATGTCGGCGTCGAGCAGCGCGGCAAGGGCAATAACAAGCGCCTGGTGCACAATATTCTGCCGGACGATAAGCCTGCCGACAGTCTGCTGGTGGTGGAGGTATATACCGACGAGGGTAACACCAGCTCTTACCCAAGCCATAAGCATGACCAGGAAGATTCACCGGATGAAACCTACCTGGAAGAGACCTATTACCACCGCTTTAACCCGGATCGCGGCTTCGCGATGCAGCGTGTTTATACCGACGACCGTTCGCTGGACGTCTGTATGGCGCCGTACAATCATGACGTCGTTACCGTGCCGCGCGGCTATCACCCGATGTCGACCGTTGCCGGGTACGACAACTACTACCTCAATGTGATGGCCGGGCCGGTGCGCCTGTGGAAATTTACCTGGGAGAAAGACCACGCCTGGGTGAACAGCGACGACTATCCGCGTAAAAAATAACCGGTTGGGATGATTGACTGCGGGCTGAGCGAAAAAGAGGGTCAGCCCCTACACCAATTCAGTGAACCTGTGCGGTAGGGGGCGATCTTTTTTCCGGTCGCCCTTTTTTATGGGCGCGGTTTATTCGGGTCGGCGTTGGTCAGCGCCAGTGATACCGCCAGCGTCTGCGCCAGGCAGAGTGAAGCGACCTGGGAACGGAAGCCATCCACCTGCGCTTCACGCACGACAAAGCAGACGTCGCTAAACGCCGCCAGCGGACTGACCTGACTGTCGGTGATCGCAATCTGATGTGCACCGCGTTTGGCACCCAGCTCCACCAGCTCCACCGCTTCACGCGCATACGGCGAGTAGCTGATGGCGATCACCACATCTTTCGGATTGACCATGCTGAGCTGTTCGGCAAACATCCCGCCGAGGCCGTCAATCAGGAAGGCGCGGCGCTCAAGGTGGCGCAGCGCGTAGGTCAGATAAGAGGCGACGCTAAAGGAGCGGCGCAGGCCAATCACGTAGATGTTATCGGCCTCGTCCAGCAGCTTCACGGCTTTATCCAGCTGTTCCGGATTAACCTGCATCGCCAGCTGCTGCAGCGCCTGCGAATTGACCATGGTGAAGACGTTCAGGATTTCTGCCGGGCTTTCCGGCGCGCCCTGCGCCTCATCGGTAGCGGTCTGGCGGAACAGACGTGCTCGCTCGGTATAGTTTACGGTCTCTTCCATCAGGTGCTGACGAAACACCTGCTTCATTTCATTGAAACCACTAAAACCAAAGGCGTTAGAGAAGCGGATCAGGGTGGAAGGCGGCACGTCGGCCTGCTGGGCGATAGAGGCAACGGTATCAAAGGCGATGCTGTTGCTGTTATCCAGAATATAGCGAGCCACCTGCTTCAGGCGTTTACTCAGGGTGTCGTAACGGCGACGGATATCGTCCTGTAACAGGGAAAGCTGGGTGGGATTGTTATTCATTGCTCGGCTCGCTAAGGAAAATGTTGTTCTTCTGTGCGTTATTCTACCAGATGAACAAAAAATTTCACTTTATAGTCAAAGCAGCGGCTTTTATTTCATCAGGGTTGGGAATTGGTTCACAAAATCGCAAGCTATGGGACTTCTGCGATATATAAATTCTAATCGACAAAAAAAAGGGCGACCGTGTCGGGTCGCCCTCTGTGTGATGCCGCGCGGCTTACTGCGCCGGGCGCGCTTCCCGCCAGTAGCCAATCAGCGTCAGATAATTACTTTTCACTTTCTCAATCAGCGCAGCGTTATCCAGCTCGCCCTGCAGCCACTGGCGTGACGGCTGGCCGAAGATGGTGCGGCCGACGGCGAAACCCTTCACCCACGGCGATTTCGCGGCGGCGGCGAATCCGGCTTTCAACTCGGCCTCCGGCGCGTCCAGACCCAGCAGCAGGATGCCGCGGCAGTGAGCATCGTGCTGCTCAATCAGTTTGCCGATCGCCTGCCAGGAGTCATGGGACAGCGGCGGCAGCTTCCACCAGTCCGGCTGGATCCCTAAGCTGTAGAAGTGGCTGAGAATATCCTGATAGTGCTTCTCATCTTTATCCGGGTTGCTGTCGGGCAGGATCACTTCCAGCAGTAGCTCGTGGCCAGATTTGTTACAGCCGTTCCACACGTCAAGGATCAGCTCATCCTGCTGCTGGCGCATTTCGGCGCTGTCATGCGGATGGTAAAAGGTCAGGCACTTGACCACGTGCTCCTGCGGCCAGTCGACCAGCTGCGAGCCGATGTTGCCATGCTCCAGGCGCAGCGGGCGCGAGCCTGGCAGCTCGATCGGGCGCCCAATCCACCAGCCCTTGCCGGTGATTGCGTTCAGAGCCGGCTGGCCATAGGTGGTGTCGGCCAGAATCCCGCTGCGGCCATCGTCAAGGCCCGCCTCTTTCGCCGCTTGCTGTGCACCCTGCAGCAGCAGCAGCTTGAGCTCGGGGATGCGTGAATCATCCACTCCCGCCTCACTGGCCATATCGGCCAGCTGCTTGCGGTGGTCGAAGGCGAAGACGTTCAGCTCCTGCCACTGCTGTTTGCGGGTGGTGACGCGGTGCAGGTGGTTGAGACGCGGGTCGAGATCCGGACGGGTGACCTCCTGGTCGCGGCTGAGGAAGTCGTCCAGCTCCTCTTTCGTGGGCATCGCCGGGGCGCAGCCGTGGCGCGAAACCACCAGCGCACCGCAGGCATTGGCATAGCGGCAGGCCTGTTCCCAGCTTTCATCGTTCAGCCAGCCGCGCAGCAGGCCGGACATAAAGGCATCACCCGCGCCGAGCACATTAAGCACTTCCACGCGCACGCCGGTGTGCAGTTTAGTTTGCTGCCAGCTGTCCGGGATTTCGCCTTCAAATACCACACAGCCCAGCGGGCCGCGTTTGCACACCAGCGTCGCTTTGGTTGCTTTGCGCACGTTTTTTAGCGCGGTCAGGCTGTCGGTGCTGCCGCCCGCGATGTGGAACTCCTCTTCGGTGCCCACCACCAGATCAAAGTAGTGCAGCACTTCCTGTAGCTGCAGGGTGACGCGTTCGGATTCGACAAAACGGGTTTCGCCATCGCCCAGCGAGGTCAGGCCCCATAATACCGGGCGGTAGTCGATGTCGAGCGCGGTGCGCAGGCCATTTTTACGCGCAATTTCCAGCGCTTTCAGCACGGCGGCGCGAGTATCGGGATGTGACAGATGCGTCCCGGTCACGGCCACGGCGCGGGCAGAGGCGATGTAATCTTCCTGAATATCGTCCGGCACCAGGCCCATATCAGCGCAGTTGTCGCGGTAGAACACCAGCGGGAAGGTTTCCTGATCTTTGATCCCTAAGATCACCAGCCCGGTCAGGCGGGTTTTATCGGTAATCAGGCTCTGGGTATCACAGCCGACGCGCTGCAGCTCTTCACGCAGGAAGCGGCCCATATGTTCGTCGCCCACGCGGGCCAGCATCGCTGATTTCAGACCCTGAATCGCCGTGCCGTAAGCCACATTGCCGGAGGAACCGCCAAGATACTTGGCAAAGGTGGTTTCATCTTCAAGGCGCGCACCGATCTGCTGGCCATAAAGGTCGACGGCGATGCGTCCGATACAAATCACATCAAGCCGCTTCTGTTGTGTAGTCATACCTGTTTTTTCCTCTTTAGCTGACCCTGTTGAGCTTCTCCAGCAGATCAGTGGCTTGAATGCCCGATCGATTCCGGATCTTACATGAGCAAAGTATGAGGAATAAAAATTTCAAATTCAATATGAAATGAAATTATTACCCCAAAAGTGTGAGGTGGTTAAAACTCTTGTATCGCTGATTTCACCGTGCGGCTGGCAGGGAGTATTCCGCGCTATGACAGAGATGTGAGCAGCCTCGCAACTTTGTCCTGACCGATCGGCGAACATATTGAAGTGAAACGGTTTTTCTCATTTATGACTGAAGGTCCTGTTATCGTTTCATTTACTCGCTGGCGATCCCCCCTTGCATCCCCGTTTCACCGCAGAATTTGATCTCTCTCGCAAAATGAAATGTTTCTTCTGTAATTTTGTTTGGTGAAAAAAATATTTGTTTATAATCGTCCCACGTTTCACTTACAGCTGTCGCCGTTTTGCGCATAAGGCGACCATAAATGCGAACCCCGGCCGACCTAAAGATGCGGCCGTCGAACCACAAAGGAAGAGCAAATGGGCAAGACGAGATTAACCACGGCACAGGCTCTGGTCAGATTCCTGGATAATCAGTATCTGTCGGTAGACGGCGTTGAAACCAAGTTTGTGAAGGGCATTTTCGCTATCTTTGGTCACGGCAACGTGCTGGGCTTAGGCCAGGCGCTGGAGCAGGACAGCGGTGACCTTGTGGTGCATCAGGGCCGAAACGAGCAGGGTATGGCGCATGCGGCTATCGGTTTTGCCAAGCAGAAACTGCGCCGCGAAATCATCGCCTGTACCTCTTCCGTTGGCCCGGGCGCGGCCAACATGGTCACCGCAGCGGCCACCGCCACCGCTAACCGCATTCCGCTGCTGCTGCTGCCGGGCGACGTGTTCGCCACGCGCCAGCCGGACCCGGTGCTGCAACAGATTGAGCAGAGCCACGACCTCAGCATCAGCACCAACGATGCCTTCCGCGCCGTGAGTAAATACTGGGACCGCGTCAGCCGCCCTGAGCAGCTGATGACCGCCTGCATTAACGCCATGCGCGTGCTGACTGACCCGGCGGAAACCGGCGCGGTGACGATATCACTGCCGCAGGACGTGCAGGGTGAAGCCTATGATTTCCCTGATTACTTCTTCCAGAAGCGCGTACATCGCCTGGAGCGCCGCCTGCCGACCGAAGGCCAGCTGGCCGATGCGTTAGCGCTGATTGCCGGTAAGAAGAAGCCGATGATTGTCTGCGGCGGTGGGGTGAAATACTCCGGCGCGGGCGAGGCGCTGGTGGCGTTCGCCGAGCGCTACAATATTCCATTTGCCGAAACTCAGGCCGGGAAAGGCACCGTGGTTTCCGACCACCCGCTGAATGTGGGCGGCGTGGGTGAAACCGGCTGCCTGGCGGCCAACCTGCTGGCGAAAGAGGCCGATCTGGTGATAGGTATCGGGACGCGTTACACCGACTTTACCACCGCCTCGAAATGGATTTTCCAGAACCCCGACGTCAACTACATCAACATTAACGTCAGTAATTTTGACGCCTATAAGCTCGATGCCGTTCAGGTGGTGGCCGATGCCCGGGAAGCGCTGATCGCGCTGAAGAGCCGCCTGGCGACGACCGGCTTCAGCAGCGGCTGGGGTGAAAAAGTGTCCCAGGCGCAGAGCAAACTGCTGAAAGAGACCCAGCGCGTTTACTCCTCCGTTTACAGCGGTGCCGACTACGTGCCGGAGATCGATGACCATATGGACCGTGACGCGGTGTGGGCCGAGTTTAACCGCCTGACCGGTTCTTACCTGACTCAGAGCAGCGTGCTGGGCACGCTCAATGAGCATCTCCCAAAGGATGCAGTGATTGTCGCGGCTGCAGGCAGCCTGCCGGGCGACCTGCAGCGCATGTGGCGCAACAAAGATTACAACAGCTATCACGTCGAGTATGGCTACTCCTGCATGGGCTACGAGGTCAACGCTTCACTGGGCGTAAAGCTGGCTGAGCCACATCGCGAGGTTTACACCTTCGTCGGCGACGGCTCATTTATGATGCTGCACTCCGAGCTGGTGACCTCGATCCAGGAGCGCGCCAAGATCAACGTGATCCTGTTCGACAACATGACCAACGGCTGCATCAACAACCTGCAGATGGAGCACGGCATGGACAGCTTTACCACCGAGTTCCGCTTTCGTAATGGCGAAGGGGGCAAGCTGGGCGGTGGCTTTGTGCCGGTCGACTTCGCGGCGATTGCGGCCGGTTACGGCTGTAAGACCTATCGTGTGACCACGCTGGAGCAGCTGGAAGCGGCGCTGGCGGATGCGCAGAAGCAGACGGTATCCACCCTGATCGACATTAAAGTGCTGCCGAAAACCATGATCCACAAATACTTCAGCTGGTGGCGCGTAGGCGGCGCCCAGGTATCCAACTCAGAGCGCGTAGACGCCGTGGCCCGAATGCTGAACCAACATATCGACCAGGCTCGGGAATACTAATTTTACTTTTTGCTGTGCTTTTACCTTGCGGGCGTTAACGCGCCCGCGCTATACCCAAAATAATTCGAGTTGCAGCCAACGCACATGCAGCTTGAAGTATGACGGGGATAAACCCTACAAGTAAGGACCTGTTATGACATTGAAATTAGGTGTAATCGGAACGGGCGCCATTGGCCAGGAACACATTCGCCGCTGTAGCAAAGTGCTGCAGGGTGCCCAGGTGGTGGCCGTTTCTGATATCAACGTTGACGGTGCGAAAGCCGCTCTGACGCGCATCGGTATTGAAGCCGAGGTGTTTGCTAACGGTCACGACGTGGTGAACTCCCCGAACGTGGATGCGCTGCTGGTGACCTCCTGGGACCCCACGCACGAAGAGTTTACCCTGGCCGCGATTGCAGCCGGTAAGCCGGTGTTCTGCGAGAAGCCGCTGGCAATGAGCGCTGAGGGTTGCCGCCGTATCGTCGATGCCGAAATCAAATTTGGTAAGCGCCTGGTGCAGGTAGGCTTTATGCGCCCGTACGACAGCGGCTATCGTGCGCTGAAAAAGGTGATTCAGCAGGGGGAGATCGGCGAGCCGCTGATGCTGCACTGCGCACACCGCAACCCGACCGTGCCGGAAAACTACACCACCGATATGGCGATCACCAACACGCTGATCCACGAGCTGGACGTGCTGCGCTGGCTGACCGAAGACGATTACAAATCGGTGCAGGTGGTGTTCCCGCGCTCCACGTCAAAAACCCACGGCAAGCTGCGCGACCCGCAGGTAGTGCTGTTTGAAACCCGTAAAGGTATCCGCATTGACGTGGAGATCTTCGTTAACTGCGCTTACGGCTACGACATCCAGTGTGAAGTGGTGGGGGAAGAGGGGATCGCTAAGCTGCCTGAGCCATCCGCCGTGCAGATGCGCAAAAGTGCCAATCTCTCAACCGCGATCCTGACCGACTGGAAAGACCGCTTTATCGATGCCTATGACGTTGAGCTGCAGGCATTTATTAATGATGCCACCGCGGGCAAGCTGACCGGGCCATCCGCCTGGGACGGCTATGCCGCTTCCGTGGCTGCCGATGCCTGCCTGAAGGCGCAGGAAAGCGGCGCGATTGAGGCGGTGGAACTGCCGCAGCGCCCCTCTTTTTATCTTTAATGGCTGCGCCTTACCCCGCCGATTGCGGCGGGGGAACATCGTTAAACAGCGTACTGATTTAGCACGGAGAGTCTGATGAAAATTGCCTTTGATGTGGATGTCATTCGAGATTTAGGCATCACAAAAATGGTTCACCAGGTGGCTGACTGGGGCTATCAATATATTGAACAGTCCCCGCATCCGCAGATCAACCCGTTCTATAAGCATCCAAAAGCCAGCCGCGAAATCATTACCGAGTACAAAAACGCGCTGCGCGAGACCGGGTTAGAAATCTCCTCGTACATCGTGGTGTATCGCTGGTCCGGCCCGGACGAAGCGCGGCGTCAGGCCGCCGTACGCAACTGGAAGCGGATGATTGAAATTGCGGTGGAAACCGGCGTGCAGGTGATCAACACCGAGCTGTCGGGAACCCCGAACGAACCTGAAATTTGTGAAGAGATGTTCTATCGCTCGATGGAAGAAATTCTGCCGATCGTCGAACGTGAAGGCATCCGCATCGAAATCCAGTCGCACCCGTGGGATTTTTGCGAAGAGAACAACGAAACCGCCGATCTGGTGAAATCGTTTCGCAGTGAGAACGTCAAATACCTGTACAGCGTGCCGCACACCTTCTTCTACGACAAAGGAAAAGGCGACGTGAAGAGCATGCTGGAGTACGCAGGCGGTGACCTGTCGCACGTGCTGATCGCTGACACCATGAACCACACCAAACACTGCCGCTATATTGTGAACCCGCCTGGCGTTGACGCCACGATTCACCAGCACGTGGGCGTGGGCGAAGGGGAAGTGGACTTCCCGACGCTGTTCCAGACGCTGCGCGATATGGACTTTGCTAACCGCACTTATAAAGTCGGTGGCGAGTCGATTATTGCCTCTTCCCTGTTTGGTTACCCGGAAAAAATGCCTGTTCAGGCGGTCGCCACGCGCGAGCTTATCGAGCGTGAACTGCTGAGCAAATGAACCAGGCGGCTGCGGCCGTCTTTTGAGGTATTAACATGCAAATGAATAAAGAGAACGTGAAGCTGGCGATCGCCCCGATTGGCTGGACCAACGATGATATGCCGGAGCTGGGTAGCGAGAACACCTTCCAGCAGATCGTCAGTGAAATGGCGCTGGCAGGCTTTACCGGCAGCGAAGTGGGCAGCAAATATCCGCGCGATCCGGCGGTGCTGAAGCCGATGCTGGATATTCGCGGCGTGCAGATTGTTAACGCCTGGTTCAGTACCTTTTTTGCCAACGGTGACAAAGCGAAAACCATTGATGAGTTCATCAACCACCGCGATTTCCTGCACGCAATGGGCGCCAGGGTGATCGGTTGTTCAGAGCAGAGCCTGAGCATTCAGGGCACCACTAAAGCGGTGCTGGAAGAGAAGCCGCTGTTTAGCGACGAGCAGTGGCGCCTGACCGCAGAAGGTTATAACGAACTGGCTAAGCTGGCGGCGGAGAAAGGCATGACGGTTGGCCTGCATCATCATATGGGCACCGGCATCCAGACCACGGCAGAAATTGATCGCTTTATGGCGGCAACCAATGATGACGTCTATCTGCTGTTTGACACCGGCCATGCGTACTACTCGGAAGGCAGCCAGCAGGCGATGCTGGATATCCTGACGAAATATCTGCCGCGCATTAACCATGTGCATCTGAAAGACGTGCGTGATGAGGTGGTGGCGCAGGTGAAGAGCCAGAAGCTGTCGTTTTTGGATGGCGTGAAGAAAGGCACCTTTACCGTACCGGGTGATGGCGTCATTGATTTTAAACCGGTGTTTAAAATCCTCGACGATTTCGGCTACAAAGGCTGGATGGTGGTGGAAGCAGAGCAGGACCCGGCGCTGGCGAACCCGTTTGAATATGCAGTGAAAGCGCGCAAATATATCCGCGAAAATACCGGTTTGTAAAATTAACCCCGGTAATCTGTAGGGGCCGACCGCTTTTCTGGTCGACCTTTAGCGGGCTGACCGTAAAAGAGGGTCAGCCCCTACAGAACATTCTCTATTTCAACGTAATGGTATTGATAATGCTTTCCGCTTCGGTCTGCGCCTGCTGCTGATTATCCGCAGGCAGGGTGATTTGCAGCGTCAACAGTTTGCCATCAACTTTGCCCAGCACCACGGAAGACCATGAAGACTGGTTGTTGGCAGAGATTACGGTATCCAGCTGCTGTAGCGGCTGACCCTTGACGGTGATCGCTTTGTTAGTCACCACCTGCAGTTGGGCATCGCGGTTGCGCTGCTGCGCTTCCAGGCGGCCTGCCAGCACGTCCAACCCTTCATTGGTGCTCTCACCATCAATCACAATAATCGCTCTCTGGCCGGATTCATCGGCGTAGACGTGCATATTATTGGCCTGAGTGCCGAGCTTGCCGCTCTTATCTGACATGCCCGGCGGCAGGGTAAAGCTCAGCTTACCGTCCATCAGAGTGACGTTCTGGGTAGACTGGCTGCTGCTGGTGCCATTGTCATCGGCAGCGTCTTTGTCTTTTTTGCCATCGCAGGCGGCCAGGCCAGCCACCAGAACTGCTATTCCGGCATATTTTAGTAAGTTACGCATCAGGGTCCCTTTTCTACAGTAGTCGCGTCTTTATCAGGCACTTATACAAGCGTATTCAGCGGCTAAAAGCAACTTAACAACTATTGCAGATCGCGTCCTAACCAAAGTTTACATGGGTACGCGCGGGCGTCCTGGCCAGACGCTTGAGCGCGGTGTTAAGCAGCACCCCGTAGGCAGGCAGGAAGAACACCATGCAGATCAGCACTTTGAAGCTGTAATCCACCAGTGCGATCTCCACCCAGTGCGTGGCCATAAACGGGTCCGGGCTTTTATAGAAGGCGATAAAGAAGAATGCCAGCGTGTCGCTGATATTGCCGAGGAACATCGCGGCCGCCGGGGCCATCCACCATGCTGCTTTCTGGCGCAGGCGGTTAAAGACGTGCACGTCTAAGATCTGGCCCAGCGCGTAAGCCATAAAGCTGGCGCAGGCGATGCGGGCAACAAACAGGTTCATCTGAGACAGCGCGGCTAAGCCCTGCCATTCGCCCTGATAGAACAGTGCGGAGATAACGTAAGAGATCGCCAGCGCTGGGATCATCACCGCCAGAATAATGCGGCGTGCCAGCGGAGCGCCAAAAATACGCACTGTCAGGTCGGTAGCGAGGAAGATAAACGGGAAGCTGAAGGCACCCCAGGTGGTGTGCAGGCCAAAAATGGCCACCGGCAGCTGGACCAGGTAGTTACTGGAGGTGATCACCAGCAGGTGAAACAGGGAGAGCCAGACCAGCGCGTGGGTGCGCTGACGCGCAGTAAAAGCGATCATCGTTATCAGCCTTTTTATGTAGAAATGGGGTGAGGGAACCCATAAGAATAATTTTAATCGTCGGTACGATTTCGCGGCATCTTACCGTTTTAGCCTGCTATTGCAATGGTTAATTTTAGCGCAAACGTTATCGTTGGATTGATCCCTTGCACGCGGTGCGGCTGGCGCTAAAATAGGCGGCAGTTTGTCATCCCAGATTGAGAATATCATGAGCGACCTCTTCGCTAATCCCGACCAGACCCTTGATGCGCTGGGCCTGCGCTGCCCGGAACCGGTAATGATGGTGCGCAAAACCGTGCGTCATATGCAGGAGGGTGAAACCCTGCTGATCATCGCCGATGACCCGGCCACTAAACGCGATATCCCCGGCTTCTGCCGTTTTATGGAACACACGCTGGTGGCCGAGAACACCGAGGCGATGCCGTATCAGTTTTTGTTGAAGAAAGGGTTATAGCCGGTATAAAACCAGGGTCGGGCATGCCCGACCCGTACGCCGATCTCCGCAGGGGGCGACCATTTTCCGCTCTACCCATGGCGGGCAGCCCCTCCAGGATAGTGAAGTTGACAGCCTGTTATTTCTTGCGCAACAGTCGCAATGCGTTAGCGGTTACTAACGCGGTAGCCCCTGAATCTGCCAGAACCGCCAGCCACAGGCCGGTGATCCCCAGCAGCGTGGTCAGCAGAAAAATCCCCTTAAGCCCCAGCGCCAGCGCCACATTCTGGCGGATATTGGCGTGGGTGGCGCGCGACAGGCGGATCATCGCCGCTAGCCCGCTAAGGCGGTTATGGGTCAGCGCCGCGTCGGCGGTCTCCAGCGCCACATCGCTGCCGCTGCCCATCGCAATGCCGATGGTCGCGGCCTTCATCGCTGGCGCATCGTTAATGCCGTCACCGACCATCGCCACCGGCTGCTTAGCGTTCAGCGCGCTGACCGCCGCCACCTTGTCTGCCGGCAGCAGCCCGGCGCGGTAGTCAATCCCCAGCTCGGCGGCAATCGCGGCGGCAGCACGCGGGTTGTCCCCGGTCAGCATCACGCCATTAATCCCCAGCGCTTGCAGCTCTGCCAGCGCGCCCCGGGCATCGGCGCGCAGCGTATCGCGCAGGGCGATAATCCCCAGCAGCTGCGCGGCGTCATGCAGCAGCACCACGGTATTGCCGGCGCTTTCCAGCTCTTCCACCACCTGCTGCTGGGGAGCGAGCAGCGTAGAAGGCAGTTTAGTCGGGGAGCTGATGGAAAGTAAGCGCCCGCTAACTTTTGCCTCCACGCCGCTGCCGGCCAGAGCGCGCTGATCGGTGGCTTCAGGCAATATCAGCGAGCGCCCGGCGGCGGCGGCAACAATCGCCTGCGCCAGCGGGTGCGAAGAACCCTGTTCAATCGCGGCGGCGGTGGCCAGCAGCTGGTCCTCATCACTGCCCGCCAGCGGCAGCAGCGCGGTGACCTGCGGCTTGCCCTCGGTCAGCGTGCCGGTTTTATCAAAAGCGATGGTGCGCACGCTGCCGAGGCTTTCCAGCGCGGCGCCGCCTTTAATCAGCGCACCACGGCGCGCAGCAGCGGCCAGCCCGGAAGTGATCGCGGCGGGGGTGGAGATCACCAGCGCGCAAGGGCAGCCGATCAGCAGCAGGGTCAGCCCTTTATAGATCCACGGCTGCCACGCGGCGGCAAACAGCAGCGGCGGCACGATGGCGACCAGCAGCGCCATCAGCATAATCACCGGGGTGTAGATGCGGCTGAAGCGGTCAAGGAAGCGCTCAATCGGCGCACGGCGCTCTTCGGCCTCTTCAATCAGATGCAGAATGCGGTCAATCGCGCTGTTGCCCGGCTCGGAAACCACCTGCAGCTGCACCAGACGGTCAACGCTCAGGCAACCGGCGCTGATTTTCTCGCCCTGCTGGCGCTCAACCGGGATCGACTCGCCGGTCAGGGCGCTTTCGTCGAAGCTGGCAAAGGGGCTAAGCAGGCTGGCATCGGCGGGCAGGCGCGCTCCGGCGGCCACTTCAATTACATCGCCCGGGCGCAGCGCGCTGACCGCCACGCTGGCGCGCTGGCCGTTGCTGACGCGCAGGGCAACGTCCGGCTTCAGCGCCATCAGCGCCGTGACCCCTTTGCGCGCGCGACCGGCAGCGAAGGATTCCAGCCGCTCGCCGAGCATAAACAGCAGCAGCACCATCGCCGCTTCTGCGGTGGCACCGATAAACAGCGCACCAATAGCGGCCACGCTCATCAGGGTTTCAATCGAGAACGGTGACCCGCTGCGCATCAGGCGCAGCGCGCTGCGGGCAATTGGCCAGACGCCCACCAGCGTGGTGGCGATAAAGGCGAGGTTGCCGGCCGGATGGTTGAAGCTGTTAAGCAGCCAGCTGATGGCCATCAGTACGACCAGGGCTATAAGGCTGAGATTCTCCCGCCAGAAGCTGACTTCGGCTTTCGCCGCTGGGGCCGCGTCGCTGCGCTGCAGCTGGAACCCTGCACGTGACACGGCCTGCTCGACATCGCTGCGCCTGTCGTCTGCGCAGTCGACCAGCAGCTTCTCACTGGCGAACACGACGCGTGCCTGGTGAATCCCGGGCAGCTGCCTGACGGCGGTTTCCACTTTACGCGCGCAGCTTGGGCAGTCCATCCCGCTGACCTGCCAGCTGAAACGCGTGCCGGAGCCGGGCCTGTCGCCCTCATCAAGCGGGTCAGCCCCGGTGGGACTGCAGGATGATTCGGCGCAGCAGGGCGCCTCAACGCTGGCCGCGCTGACGGAAGTGATTTTGCTGATAACGGGACGCGGGCGGCTGCTGCATCCGTGTTGTTTGCTGGCGTGGCAGTGACCACAACCGCAAGAAGAGTGCTGGTGCATAACGCCTCCTGACCGGTGACGGCGGGCTTCAGTGCCCGCCAGTCACCCATCTTACACTCTGGAGTCCACTCCAGAGTCAAGCGTCAACTCAGCTTACAGCCACAGGGAGCGCACGATCATAAAGTGACCGGCAAAGTAGCAGGCGGCAATAATCGCCCGGTCGGCGTTAAAGCGGCGACGGTAGTGGCTGATTAACCAGACAATATTGGCTAATAGCAGCAATCCGGCACCGGCGACCAGGGTAAAGCTGTAGTCGGTCGGGCGGAAGAAATATTGCTCTGCGGCCAGCCACACCATCAGTATCGTCATGCCGATAAAGGTGCAGATTGGCCAGCGCAGCTCCTCCAGCCTGCTCCATACGGTGGCGATCAGCGCCGCACCGATAATCAGCAAAGTGAGCGGGATCGGCCAGAAGAAGCTCAGCGTCATCTGGCTGGCGAAGCACAGGGTATACAGCAGGTGCGAGAGGAAAAATGCGCCAATGGCGTACAGCATGCGCTTATTGGGCAGCAGCGTCAGGGCATCCCCAACCAGCGTTGCCAGCAGGCCAAACAGGATCAGATAGTCCGTGGTTTTCAGTACCGGCGCCTGCCACGCCCATGCCAGCAGCAGCAGCAGGGTAACGGGCTTAAACACCCAGCGCTGCCACTGCGGGCCGCGGTAAGAGGCGTCGACATACAGCCAGCCGGAAAAAAGAACCGCAAGGAAAGACCAAATCATATTGTTATCCTTAGATTAAAAACTCCACAACTGACAATCAGTTTAGGTTAAGCGGGCGCGATGTGACAATGAGAGGGCTCCGGTTGTATGCTTAGCCGCACTGCTGACTTTGCCTCCAGGAGGAGGAAGAAACATGAAGCCACCTCTCATCTTTTTTATCGTGCTGGCCATTATTGCCATCTTAGCCACGCGTCAGTTTATCAAACAGCGGCGTGAAGTCGCGGTTAACGACGCTTCGCCGGTGCGCAGCCTGATTGTGGAAGTGAAAACCAAACGGGAATTTCCGGCGCCGAACCGCCGCTCGCGCCAGCGCGAGAATATTCCGGTGGAGGATATGCGCTACGAGGCGTGGTTTCATCCGCTTAATGGCGCAGGGGATTTCAAGCTGGAGCTGAACCCTGGCGATTATCATCAGATTGATAAGGGCGTGAAGGGAGAGTTGAAGGTCAAAGGCACAAGGTTCGTTTCGTTCAGCACCAACGCCTCTCGCTGATAAGGCGTTGATGCTTTTAAGCCAGGGGCAGCACTTACTGCTTCGGGTAATTCTTCTTTTGCCACGCCAGCAGTTCGAACACGCCAAAGAAAAACACTTTGGCCTGGGTTACGCCGCTGAGCTTTTCCGCGCCGGGTGGCTGGGTAGAGCGCATCAGCACCAGCTGTAGCCCGTGCATGATCACCATGAAAAACAGCGCGACGTTGACGAAATACGTCAGCGGTTTGGGAAAAGGGTGAACCAGGTTGAGCAGTAAAAAAGCCCAGACGAACAGCATCAACACGCGGCCAGCATTAATCAACATTTGACGTTTCCTTATCATTAGCGTGGCGAATATACAGGCGGTAAGCCACCTGCCCGGCAATTTTTTCCCGGTGCAGCTGCCAGTTTACCGGCACTGGCGGCAGGCCGTGTTCCACTTCGCTCTCAACATACACCAGCGCATCATCGCTCAGCCAGCCGTTGCTTTCCAGCAGCGTGCTGGTCTGCTCCAGTAATCCCTTGCGAAACGGCGGGTCGATAAACACCAGCTGATGTGGCTCCCCTTTCTGAGCAAGGAACTGCAACGTGTTAGTGTTCACGACGCGCGCGTTCTTTGCCCCCAGCGTAGCGAGATTTTTTTCCAGCTGCTGCGCCACCGGGCGCTCCAGCTCCAGCAGGGTGGCGCTGCCTGCATGACGCGACAGCGCTTCCAGCCCGAGAGCACCGCTTCCGGCGAAGCAGTCGAGGCACTTGGCCTGCTGAATATCGGCCGCCAGCCAGTTAAACAGGGTTTCGCGCACGCGGTCGGTGGTCGGGCGCAGCCCTTCGCTGTCCGGGACCGGCAGCTTACGGCCGCGCCAAAGGCCGCCAATGATACGTATTTGCCCGGCTGCGCCGCTGCGGGGTTTCTTTGTCATCTCACTGAACTCTTAATAATTTGTTGCACAGTTTAACGGGCTAACCGGGCGGAGGAAACGTAAAAAGGGTGCTGTGATGCTCTCTGCAGAAAGTGTTAGACTAAGGGATTAATTATCAGTCTCTTTATACACCAGAATGGTTTTCCCCACGAGGAGTGTGGTTGCAACATGGCAAAGAATAAAAAACGTGGCTTTTTTTCCTGGCTGGGCCTGGGGCGTGACGAGAAAGCGCCTGAGGAAGAGGTAAAAGAAACGTTAGAACAGCAGCCCTCTGCCGATACCCCCGTTGCTGAAGACACACCGGCTGCTGAAGCAACCCCTGCCTCTGACGCGCCATCAACATCGCTAGCCGAGCCGGAACCTGCCCCTGAAAAAGTGGCAGAAGAGATTGTGGCGGTCACGCAGAGCGTGGCGGAACAGCAGGCGGAAGAAGCGCGTGTGGTTGCAGCACCGGTAGCGGCTGAACCTGAGCCTGTCGTGGTGACCCCAGAACCCGAGGTGATTACCGCTGTAGAAGAAGAGATCCTGCCGGAAGAGATTGCCGCTGAAGAAGAAGAGGTGATTGACGACGCGTCGCTTGAAGCCGCCGCGCTGGCAGCGGAGCCGGTTGACGCAGCGCTGGCCGCCGAAATCATCGAAGAGAGCGCTGAAGAGGCTGAAGAGCCTGAAGAAGCTGAAGTGGTTGCAGCGGCGGTGGTCGAGCAGGAGCGCCCAGGTAAAGAGGGCTTCTTTGCCCGCCTGAAGCGCAGCCTGGTGAAGACCCGTCAAAACCTCGGTTCCGGCTTTATCAGCCTGTTCCGCGGTAAGAAAATTGACGACGACCTGTTTGAAGAGCTGGAAGAGCAGCTGCTGATTGCCGACGTCGGGATGGAAACCACCCGCCGTATTATCAGCAACCTCACCGCTCAGGCCAGCCGCAAAGAGCTGCGCGATGCCGAAGCGCTGTACGGCCTGCTGAAAACCGATATGGCCGCCATCCTCTCTAAAGTGGAACAGCCACTGGATGTGAGCGGTAAAACCCCGTTTGTTATCCTGATGGTTGGCGTGAACGGCGTGGGCAAAACCACCACCATCGGCAAGCTGGCGCGTCAGTTCCAGGCCGAAGGGAAGTCGGTGATGCTGGCGGCGGGCGATACTTTCCGCGCCGCAGCGGTTGAACAGCTGCAGGTGTGGGGCCAGCGCAACAATATTCCGGTGGTCGCGCAGCATACCGGTGCGGATTCCGCGTCGGTGATTTTTGATGCCATCCAGGCGGCTAAAGCGCGCCACGTTGACGTGCTGATCGCCGATACCGCCGGGCGTCTGCAAAATAAATCACACCTGATGGAAGAGCTGAAAAAAATCACCCGCGTGATGAAGAAGCTCGACGACCAGGCGCCGCACGAGGTGATGCTGACGATTGATGCCAGCACCGGCCAGAATGCTATCAGCCAGACTAAACTGTTCCACGAGGCCGTGGGCCTGACCGGGATCACCCTTACCAAGCTGGACGGTACGGCGAAAGGTGGCGTGATCTTCTCAGTGGCGGACCAGTTCAACATTCCTATTCGCTATATCGGCGTTGGCGAAGGTATTGAAGATTTGCGATCGTTTAAGGCTGACGATTTTATTGAGGCACTTTTTGCCCGAGAGGACTAATTAGGATGATTCGCTTTGAACAAGTCAGTAAGGCTTATCTCGGCGGTCGGCAAGCGCTGCAGGGGGTAGATTTTCATCTGCGTCCCGGTGAAATGGCGTTTCTGACCGGACATTCCGGGGCAGGTAAAAGTACCTTGCTGAAGCTGATCTGTGGCATTGAGCGCCCGAGCGCCGGGCATATCTGGTTTGGCGGCCACGACATCAGCCGTCTGAAAAGCCGTGAAGTGCCGTTTTTGCGCCGCCAGATCGGGATGATCTTCCAGGATCACCATCTGCTGATGGACCGTTCAGTGTATGACAATGTGGCTATCCCGCTGATCATCGCCGGGGCGAGCGGGGAAGATATCCGCCGCCGCGTGTCGGCCGCGCTGGATAAAGTGGGCCTGCTCGACAAAGCGAAAAGTTTTCCTATCCAGCTGTCCGGCGGTGAGCAGCAGCGCGTGGGCATTGCCCGTGCGGTGGTGAACAAACCGGCGGTGCTGCTGGCGGATGAACCGACCGGTAACCTTGATGAAGCGCTGTCGGCAGGCATTCTGCGCCTGTTCGAAGAGTTTAACCGCGTCGGCGTTACCGTGCTGATGGCGACCCATGATATGGGGCTGATCGGCAGCCGTAACTATCGACTGATGACGCTCAACCAGGGACGTCTGCACGGAGGTCATCGTGGTGAATAAACGTAATCCGCGCCCGGCGGCAGCCAAAGCAGTGAAGCAGAAGCAGCCGTCAAAAAGCAAAGCGCTGAAGGGCGGCTGGCAGGAGCAGTGGCGCTATGCGATGCACGGTTCGCTGTCTGATATGTGGCGCCAGCCGCTGGCGACGCTGCTGACGGTGATGGTTATCGCTATCTCTCTGACGCTGCCGAGCGTCTGCTACATGGTCTGGAAGAACGTTAGCCAGGCCGCAGAGCAGTGGTACCCGGCCCCGCAGCTGACGGTTTACCTCAGCAAAACGCTGGATGACGACGCCGCCGAAAGCGTGGTCGCGCAGCTGAAGAAAGAAGAGGGCGTGGAAAAAGTTAACTATCTGTCGCGTGAAGAGGCGCAGGGCGAGTTCCGTAACTGGTCCGGCTTTGGCGGCGCGATGGATATGCTGGAGCAGAACCCGCTGCCGGCGGTGGCGATTATCACACCGAAGCTCAATTTCCAGAATTCCGACACCATGAACAGCCTGCGCGACCGCGTGTCGAAAGTGCAGGGCATTGATGAAGTGAAGATGGATGACAGCTGGTTTGCCCGCCTTGCGGCGCTGACCGGGCTGGTGGGCCAGGTGGCAGCGATGATTGGCGTCCTGATGATTATCGCGGTGTTCCTGGTGATCGGTAACAGCGTGCGCCTGAGCATCTTTGCGCGGCGCGACACTATCAACGTGCAGAAGCTGATCGGCGCCACCGACGGCTTTATCCTGCGGCCGTTCCTGTACGGCGGCGCGATGCTCGGCTTTGCCGGTGCGCTGCTGTCGCTGGTGCTGTCGCAGGTGCTGGTGCTGCGTCTTGAATCGGTGGTGACGCAGGTGGCTTCGGTGTTTGGCACCACCTTCGCGCTGCATGGCCTGGCGTGGGATGAGAGCCTGCTGCTGCTGTTGATTGCCGCGATGATTGGCTGGATAGCCGCGTGGCTGGCCACGGTGCAACATTTACGTCGATTTACGCCGCAGTAACCCATGTACACGTTTTTTTGATATAATCTTCCTCTGCTGCGTGAACGTTAGCCGCAGAGGAAGTTCATCAAACTGTCACTTCCCCCTGCAATTCTGGCCTCTTGTCCGCACAGCATGCTGTTTGTAAAATATCCACTGCCTGAATTGAACTTGTGGATAACTTTAGCGTCTTAATCAGTAATCGGTAACATCGTTAGCACAGATTGCGTTTGCTTCTGCTGTCCGTTCACGTAGTCTTATGGGCGGTTCACGGAATGACGCGGTAATTTGCTTAACACAGAGAGGGTTTGAATGACCAAAGATATGCAAACTTTAGCTATTGCTCCTTTAGGCAACCTGGATTCTTACATCCGGGCGGCTAATGCCTGGCCTATGCTGACGGCAGAAGAGGAAAAAGCGTTGGCTGAACGGCTGCATTACCAGGGCGATCTGGAAGCAGCAAAAACGCTGATCCTGTCTCACCTGCGCTTTGTTGTTCATGTCGCTCGTAACTATTCCGGTTACGGACTGCCGCAGGCAGACCTTATTCAGGAAGGTAACATCGGCCTGATGAAAGCCGTGCGCCGTTTCAACCCGGAAGTGGGTGTGCGCCTGGTGTCATTCGCCGTTCACTGGATCAAAGCCGAAATTCACGAATACGTGCTGCGTAACTGGCGCATCGTGAAAGTCGCCACCACCAAAGCACAGCGTAAGCTGTTCTTTAACCTGCGTAAAACCAAGCAGCGTTTAGGCTGGTTTAACCAGGACGAAGTGGAAATGGTGGCGCGTGAGCTGGGCGTCAGCAGTAAAGACGTGCGTGAAATGGAGTCGCGTATGGCGGCCCAGGACATGACCTTTGACCCAACGCCGGATGACGAAGGCGAAGGCCGCTCCATGGCGCCAATGCTTTATCTGCAAGATAAATCTTCTGACTTTGCTAACGGCATTGAAGAGGATAACTGGGAAGATCACGCCGCCGATAAGCTGAGCGATGCGATGCAGGGGCTGGATGAACGTAGCCAGCACATCATCCGCGCCCGCTGGCTGGACGATGATAACAAAACCACGCTGCAGGAGCTGGCTGACCAGTATGGCGTTTCCGCCGAGCGCGTGCGCCAGCTGGAAAAGAACGCGATGAAGAAACTGCGTCTGGCTATCGAAGCCTGATTCAGGGTCGGGCATGCCCGACCCTTACGCGCTCAGGGCAACCTGGCTACCGCGAAAAAAACCGCCTTCGGGCGGTTTTTTGTTATTCATTCTTTATCCATCCGCCATCCTGCTGCTCAAATCCCGCTGCCTGCATAAACGCGGCTATCACCTGCTGCGCTGAACTGCCATCCTGACTCATTACCCACTGCGCAACCTGCGGGTTTTGCGCCATCACTTCCTGCACCAGATAGAGACCCACCCCGCGCCGCCGCGTCACCTCGCGTACCTCAAGCTGCTGCATCTCTCCTGCGCTGCCGCTGAGGGTCACGCGCACTGCCGCCAGCAGACGATCGTTAAAACGTGCCGCGTACAGCTGCTTTGCCTCATTCAGTTCGCTTTCCAGCGCCGCGATATTCGCCTGCGGCCAGATTTTTTTTATGTCGCTGCGATCCTGCTCAGACAACTGTTGCAGGCGGATGATAGTCAGTTTCATCAGAATAACCCGGTCATGAGAAAGGCATATTGTAGCGAAGTTGACCATACTATAGCGTGTTAGTTTTTCTGTACGAAAACGAGGCGATGTGCGGGCGTTTCAAATGGTTTACCGAGTAAACCGTTATTCTCTGCGCAGAAAGCCAGCATAATGCGCTGGCTAGTTGGCGAATTTGCCACCGTTGCTGTTAGTGGATTGTCCTGCGGTACCCGCTATTTACTGAATCTGTCAGTTGATTTACAGCAGAATATTCCTGTTTAATAACCTGAAAATTAAAGCCTTATTGATAAAAACTGTCGGGAATTATGCTAACTCGTTCAAAGGCAAAGCGTTTATCGCTATTCACCGACAAATAAATAGCAAGCAATCACAACAGATGGGGTAGTCAGGATGAAGATCAGTAAAGGTAAAGCGCTGTTAGCTGGCTGTATGGCTCTGGCAATGAGCGGTGCAGCAGTAGCAAAAGATATTAAAGTCGCGGTAGTTGGCGCCATGTCCGGCCCGGTTGCCCAGTACGGTGATATGCAGTGGACCGGCGCTCAGCAGGCGATCGCAGACATTAACGCCAAAGGCGGCATTAACGGTGACAAGCTGGTCGCGGTGAAATATGACGACGTGTGCGATCCAAAACAGGCGGTTGCGGTTGCTAACAAAGTGATCAACGACGGCATCCGTTACGTGATCGGCCACCTGTGCTCCTCTTCGACTCAGCCCGCTTCCGACATCTATGAAGATGAAGGCGTGCTGATGATTACGCCAGCAGCAACGGCTCCTGACCTGACTTCCCGCGGCTACAAGCTGATTATGCGCACCACTGGCCTCGACTCTGACCAGGGCCCGACTGCGGCAAAATACATTCTGAATGAAGTGAAACCCCAGCGCATCGCCGTGATCCACGACAAGCAGCAGTACGGTGAAGGCCTGGCGCGCTCCGTGCAGGAGAGCCTGAAAAAAGGCGGCGGCAACGTGGTGATGTTTGAAGGGATCACCGCGGGTGATAAAGACTTCTCTACCCTGGTGGCTCGCCTGAAGAAAGAGAACGTCGACTTTGTCTACTTCGGTGGTTACCACCCGGAAATGGGCCAGATCCTGCGGCAGGCGCGTGCGGCCGGTCTGAAAACGCAGTTCATGGGTCCTGAAGGCGTAGGCAACGCTTCTCTGTCTAATATTGCCGGTGCAGCCTCTGAAGGCATGCTGGTGACGCTGCCAAAACGCTACGACCAGGTTCCGGCTAACAAACCGGTGGTTGACGCGCTGAAAGCGAAAAAACAGGATGCAACCGGTCCCTTCGTCTGGACTACCTATGCCGCACTGCAATCCCTGGCCGCGGGCATGGAGCGCAGCAAGAGTGAAGAGCCAGACGCTATCGTTAAAAACCTGAAAGAGGGTGCGCCGGTGCCAACCGTGATGGGTGACCTGAGCTGGGATCAGAAGGGCGACCTGAAAGGCTTCGAGTTCGGCGTATTTAAATGGCACGCTGATGGTTCATCAACCGCCGTTAAATAAATCGGGCTTTTGGGATAATGACGCCTGGTGATGTATGCCAGGCGTCATTGTCTTCAGTGTGGGTTGATTCGTAAGGTATTAAGGTATGTCCGAGCAGTTTCTCTACTTCCTGCAGCAAATGTTCAACGGCGTCACGTTGGGCAGTACTTATGCGCTGATCGCCATCGGTTACACCATGGTGTACGGCATCATCGGCATGATCAACTTCGCCCACGGTGAAGTGTATATGATCGGCAGCTACGTCTCGTTTATCGTTATTGCGGCGCTGATGATGATGGGCATTGATACCAGCTGGCTGCTGATTGGCTGCGGCTTCGTGGTCGCGGTGGTGATCGCCTCCTGCTACGGCTGGAGCATTGAACGCGTGGCGTATAAGCCCGTGCGTTCCTCTAAACGGCTGATTGCCCTGATCTCGGCGATCGGCATGTCGATATTCCTGCAAAACTACGTCAGCCTGACCCAGGGATCGCGTGACGTGGCGCTGCCAAACCTGGTCACCGGCCAGTGGACGCTGGGCGTCAGCAATGGCTTCGCGGCGACCATATCCACCATGCAGATTGTGATCTGGGTCGTGACGTTCCTGTCGATGCTGGCCCTGACGCTGTTTATCCGCTATTCACGCATGGGCCGCGCCTGCCGCGCCTGCGCGGAAGATCTGAAAATGGCCAGCCTGCTGGGGATTAACACCGACCGCGTGATCTCGCTGACTTTCGTCATTGGTGCAGCGATGGCGGCAGTGGCAGGCGTGCTGCTGGGCCAGTTCTACGGCGTGATCAACCCGTACATCGGCTTTATGGCCGGGATGAAAGCCTTCACCGCGGCCGTTCTCGGCGGCATCGGCAGTATTCCGGGTGCAATGCTGGGCGGTCTGATCCTCGGTATTGCTGAAGCGCTGACCTCGGCGTATCTCAGCACCGAATACAAAGACGTGGTGTCGTTTGCGCTGCTGATTGTGGTGCTGCTGGTGATGCCAACCGGCATTCTCGGCCGCCCGGAGGTTGAGAAAGTATGAAGAAGCTCAACCTGCTTAACGCCCTCGTTTCCTCGCTGATGTTGCTGGTGCTGGCGGCGTTCTTTATGGGGATGCGCCTGAATCTCGACGGCACGCATCTGGTGGTGAACAACGCCGGAAGCGTGCGCTGGAACTGGATTGCGCTCGGCTGCGGCGTGGTATTCCTGTTCCAGCTGCTGCGCCCGCTGCTGACCAGCGGCCTGAAAAAAGTCTCCGGCCCGGCATTTGTGCTGCCGGGCATTGATGGCTCAACCGTTAAGCAGAAGCTGTTCCTGCTGGTGCTGATCGTCGCGGCGGCGGTGTGGCCATTTCTGGTTTCACGCGGCACGGTGGATATCGCTACCCTGACGCTGATCTACGTGATGCTGGGCCTCGGCCTCAACGTGGTCGTCGGCCTGTCCGGCCTGCTGGTGCTGGGTTACGGCGGCTTCTACGCCATCGGCGCCTATACCTTCGCGCTGCTCAACCACTATTACGGCCTCGGCTTCTGGCAGAGCCTGCCGCTGGCGGGCCTGGTGGCGGCGGCGTTTGGCCTGCTGCTCGGCTTCCCGGTGCTGCGGCTGCGCGGAGACTACCTGGCGATTGTCACGCTCGGCTTCGGCGAGATCGTGCGTATCCTGCTGCTGAACAACACCGAAATCACCGGTGGCCCGAACGGTATCAGCCAGATCCCAAAACCGACCTTCTTTGGCCTGGAGTTTGGCCGCAGCGTGCGCGACGGCGGCTGGGGCACCTTCCACGACTTCTTCGGGCTGAAGTATGACCCAAGCGACCGTATTATTTTCCTCTACCTGGTGGCGCTGCTGCTGGTGGTGATCACCCTGTTTGTGATTAACCGCCTGCTGCGCATGCCGCTGGGCCGCGCGTGGGAAGCGCTGCGTGAAGATGAGATCGCCTGCCGCTCGCTGGGCCTCAGCCCGACGCGCATCAAGCTGACCGCTTTCACCATCAGCGCCGCGTTTGCCGGTTTTGCCGGCTGCCTGTTCGCCGCGCGCCAGGGCTTTGTCAGCCCGGAATCCTTCACCTTTGCCGAATCGGCGTTTGTGCTGGCGATTGTGGTGCTGGGCGGAATGGGGTCGCAGTTTGCAGTGATCCTCGCCGCTATCCTGCTGGTGGTGTCGCGCGAGCTGATGCGCGATCTGAACGAATACAGCATGCTGGTGCTCGGTGGCTTAATGGTATTGATGATGATCTGGCGCCCGCAGGGCTTACTGCCGATGAAGCGCCCGCATCTGAAGTTGAAAAGCGTAGAAAAAGGAGAGCAGGCATGACTCAGCCTTTGTTAGCAGTCAATGGCCTGATGATGCGCTTCGGCGGCCTGCTGGCGGTCAACAATGTTGAACTGGAGCTGCGCCCGCAGGAGATTGTCTCCCTGATTGGCCCTAACGGTGCCGGGAAAACCACGGTGTTTAACTGCCTGACCGGCTTCTATCGCCCGACGGGCGGTTCGATCAAGCTGGGTGACCAGCAGCTGGCGGGCCTGCCGGGGCAGAAGATTGCGCGCATGGGCATTGTGCGTACTTTCCAGCACGTGCGCCTGTTCCGCGAAATGACGGTGATTGAGAACCTGCTGGTGGCCCAGCATCAGCACCTGAAAAGCGGCGTCTTCTCCGGCCTGCTGAAAACCCCGGCCTTCCGTAAAGCGGAAAGCGAAGCGCTGGATCGTGCGGCAACCTGGCTGGAGCGCGTCGGCCTGCTCTCCCTGGCCAATCGCCAGGCGGGTAATCTTGCCTATGGCCAGCAGCGCCGCCTGGAGATCGCCCGCTGCATGGTGACCCGCCCGGAAATCCTGATGCTGGATGAACCGGCGGCCGGTCTGAACCCGAAAGAGACACACGAGCTGGATGAACTGATCGCCGAGCTACGCAGTCAGCACAACGTCTCGGTACTGTTGATTGAGCACGATATGAAACTGGTAATGGGCATTTCCGACCGCATTTACGTGGTCAATCAGGGTACGCCGTTGGCAAACGGCACGCCAGACGAGATCCGCAACAACCCGGATGTGATCCGCGCTTACCTTGGGGAGGCCTAAGATGACTCAGGCTATGCTATCCCTGAATAATGTCAGTGCGCACTACGGTAAAATCCAGGCGCTGCACAACGTCAGTCTGCACATCAATCAGGGCGAAATCGTTACCCTGATTGGCGCCAACGGGGCGGGTAAAACCACCATCCTCGGCACGCTGTGCGGGGAACCTCGCGCCAGCGAAGGCTCGATTGTCTTCGACGGCAAGGCGATCACCGACTGGCAGACGGCGCGTATTATGCGTGAAGCGATTGCCATCGTGCCGGAGGGCCGCCGCGTCTTCTCACGCATGTCGGTAGAGGAGAACCTGGCGATGGGCGGCTTCTTTGCCGAGCGCCAGCAGTATCAGCAGCGTATCAAGCGCGTGTACGAGCTGTTCCCGCGCCTGTATGAGCGCCGCGTGCAGCGCGCCGGCACCATGTCCGGTGGCGAGCAGCAGATGCTGGCGATTGGCCGTGCGCTGATGAGCCAGCCGCGCCTGCTGCTGCTGGATGAGCCGTCGCTCGGCCTGGCCCCGATTATCATCCAGCAGATCTTCGACACCATTGAGCAGCTGCGTCAGGAAGGCATGACGATTTTCCTCGTCGAGCAGAATGCCAACCAGGCGCTCAAGCTGGCCGACCGTGGCTATGTGCTCGAAAACGGTCACGTGGTGCTGGAAGATAGCGGTGCTGCGCTGCTGGCGAATGAAGCGGTAAGAAGCGCCTATCTGGGCGGTTAAATCCGGATCGGGCATGCCCGATCCCTACGAATAACGTAGGGGCGAGGCATGCCCCGCCCGTTTCGAACCCTCTGTCACCTTGCTGTCACCCCTCCGTCATAACGCCGTTATTTTTCTGTCATTTTTGCGTGTCATGTTACCTCCCGACTACAACAATGCGCGATAGCGCGCTTTACAACACCGGGCACAGGTAATCGACATGTCATCATTCGCATTTCGCCGTAACGCAGTAAGCGTGGTACTGGGACTGACTCTGAGCGCGAATGCGCTGGCCGCCACCGAAATCCCTTTCTGGCACTCAATGGAAGGCGAGCTGGGCGTGGAAGTGAACTCGCTGGCGACGCGCTTCAACGCTGAACACCCCGATTACAAAATCGTGCCGACCTATAAAGGCAACTACGAGCAGAGCCTGGCCGCCGGGATTGCTGCGGTGCGCACCGGTAAAGCGCCGGCGATTTTGCAGGTGTATGAAGTCGGTACGGCAACCATGATGTCGTCAAAGGCGATCGTGCCGGTGAATGAAGTGTTTAAAACGGCCGGGATCGCGATGGATGCCCAGCAGTTCGTTCCGGCGGTGGCAGGTTACTACAGCGACGCAAAAGGTCAGCTGATCTCCCAGCCGTTTAACAGCTCCACCCCGGTGCTGTACTACAACAAAGACGCGTTTAAAAAAGCCGGATTGGACCCGGAGCAGCCGCCAAAAACCTGGCAGGAACTGGCGAAAGATACCGCCGCCCTGCGTAAAGCGGGCATGAGCTGCGGCTATGCCAGCGGCTGGCAGGGCTGGATCCAGATTGAGAACTTCAGCGCCTGGCACGGTCTGCCGGTCGCCAGCAAAAACAACGGCTTCGACGGCACCGATGCGGTACTGGAGTTCAACAAGCCGGTGCAGGTGCGCCACATCCAGATGCTGGAAGATCTCAACAAAAAAGGCGATTTCACCTACTTCGGGCGTAAAGATGAACCCACCGCCAAGTTCTATAACGGCGACTGTGGCATCACCACCGCCTCTTCCGGCTCGCTGGCCGACATTCGCAAATACGCCAAATTCAACTTCGGCGTTGGCATGATGCCGTATGACGAGACCGTGCCGAACGCGCCGCAGAACGCCATCATCGGCGGTGCCAGCCTGTGGGTAATGAAAGGCAAAGATGCCGATACCTACAAGGGCGTGGCCGAGTTTATGCAGTTCCTGGCAAAACCAGAAATTGCCGCCGAATGGCACCAGAAAACCGGCTACCTGCCTATCACCACTGCCGCTTATCAGCTCACCAAACAGCAGGGCTTCTACGACAAAAATCCCGGCGCGGATATCGCCACCCGCCAGATGCTGAACAAAGATCCGCTGCCGTTTACCAAAGGAATGCGCCTCGGCAATATGCCGCAGATCCGTACCATCGTCGACGAAGAGCTGGAAGGCGTATGGACCGGGAAGCAGTCACCGCAGGCAGCACTGGATAGCGCCGTGAAGCGCGGTAACGAACTGCTGCGCCGTTTCGAACAGCAAACCCGTTAGGGTAAGCCGTAGGGGCGGATTAACAATCCGCTCGCCATGAGAAAAGTGAGGAGGGGCGGATCGACGATGCGCCCGCCCGGGCCGACCAGAACCACCGTCGGCCGCTACGCATTGAGATGAGATGGTTGCCATGTCCCAACCCCGCCCCGTATTCCGCACCAGCGCGCTGCCCTATCTGCTCATGCTGCCGCAGCTGCTGATCACCGCCATCTTCTTTATCTGGCCCGCTGGCGAAGCGCTCTGGTACTCGTTGCAGAGTATCGACCCGTTTGGCATCTCCAGCACTTTCGTCGGGCTGGATAACTTTAAACGGCTGTTTGCCGATAGCTACTACCTCGACTCTTTCTGGACCACGCTGAAGTTCAGCGGTCTGGTCACCGTTTTTGGCATGACGTTCTCGCTGCTGCTGGCGGCGCTGGTGGACTACGTTGTCCGCCTGAAAAAGCTCTATCAGACGCTGCTGCTGCTGCCCTACGCGGTCGCCCCGGTGGTGGCTGCCGTGCTGTGGATGTTCCTGTTTAACCCGGGCCTTGGCCTGTTCAGCCACCTGCTGAACCAGTGGGGCTACAGCTGGAACTACGCGCAGAACAGCGGCCAGGCGATGTTTCTCATCGTACTGGCCTCAATCTGGCAGCAGATGAGCTATAACTTCCTGTTCTTCTTTGCCGCGCTACAGTCGATCCCGAAATCGCTGGTGGAAGCCGCCGCCATTGACGGGGCCGGTCCGGTGCGCCGCTTCTTCAGCCTGGCGCTGCCGCTGATCACCCCGGTCAGCTTCTTCCTGCTGGTGGTGAACCTGGTGTATGCCTTCTTCGATACCTTCCCGGTGATCGACGCTGCCACCGGCGGCGGCCCGGTGCAGGCCACCACGACGCTTATCTATAAAATCTATCGCGAAGGCTTTGCCGGTCTGGATCTCTCCTCCTCGGCTGCACAGTCGGTGGTACTGATGCTGCTGGTGATTGGCCTGACCGTGATCCAGTTCCGCTTCGTCGAACGCAAGGTGCGCTACCAATGATTGAAAACCGACGCGGGCTGGATATCTTCAGCCATACGCTACTGATCCTCGGCATCCTGACCATTCTGTTCCCGCTGTACGTGGCGTTTGTCGCCGCGACGCTGGATAACAAGGCGGTGTATCAGGTGCCGATGACGCTAATCCCCGGCAGCCATCTGTGGGAGAACGTGCGCAATATCTGGCTCAACGGAGTGAACGGCAGCGGCCCGGCCTTCAGCCTGATGATGCTCAACAGCCTGATTATGGCGCTGTGCATTACGGTGGGGAAAATCAGCGTGTCGATGCTGTCGGCGTTTGCGCTGGTGTGGTACCGCTTCCCGCTGCGCAATCTGTTCTTCTGGATGATCTTTATCACTCTGATGCTGCCGGTTGAGGTGCGTATTTTCCCCACGGTGCAGGTGATTGCCGACCTGAATCTGCTCGACAGCTACAGCGGGTTAACCCTGCCGCTGATGGCTTCCGCCACCGCCACCTTCCTGTTTCGCCAGTTCTTTATGTCGCTGCCGGATGAGCTGATGGAGGCGGCGCGCATTGACGGTGCCAGCCCAATGCGCTTCTTCCGCGATATCGTGCTGCCGCTGTCGAAAACCAATCTGGCGGCGCTGTTCGTGATTACCTTTATCTATGGCTGGAACCAGTACCTGTGGCCGCTGCTCATCATCAATGATGCTTCGCTCGGTACGGCGGTCGCGGGGATCAAAAGCATGATCTCCACCAGCGGATCCCCCACCCAGTGGAATGAAGTGATGGCGGCGATGCTGCTGACGCTGATCCCGCCGGTGGTGATTGTTTTAGTGATGCAGCGCGCCTTTGTGCGCGGTCTGGTTGAGAGCGAGAAATAGTGATGGCAGGTGTACGACTTCAGGCAGTAACCAAATCCTACGACGGTAAAAACCAGATTATTCAGCCGCTGGACGTGTCGATCCGCGATGGTGAGTTTATGGTAATGGTCGGGCCATCCGGCTGTGGAAAATCCACGCTGCTGCGCATGGTGGCCGGGCTGGAGCGGGTCACCAGCGGCGATATCTGGATTGATACGCGGCGCGTGACCGAAGAGGAGCCGAAGGATCGCGGCATTGCCATGGTGTTCCAGAACTATGCTCTCTACCCGCATATGAGCGTGGAGGAGAACATGGCGTGGGGCCTGAAAATTCGCGGCATGGGCAAAGAGCAGATCCGCCAGCGGGTGCTGGAGGCGGCGCGCAGCCTGGAACTGGAAGCGCTGCTTAAGCGCCGCCCGCGTGAACTGTCCGGCGGCCAGCGTCAGCGCGTGGCGATGGGGCGCGCCATTGTGCGTGAGCCCGCGCTGTTCCTGTTCGATGAGCCGCTGTCGAACCTTGATGCCCGCCTGCGCGTGCAGATGCGCCTTGAGCTGCAGCAGTTACACCGCCGCCTGAACACCACCAGCCTGTACGTGACGCACGATCAGGTCGAGGCGATGACGCTGGCGCAGCGCGTGATGGTGATGAACAAAGGCGTGCTGGAGCAGCTCGGCACCCCGGAGGAGATTTACCAGCGCCCGGCCACGCGTTTCGTCGCCAGCTTTATTGGCGCCCCGGCGATGAACCTGCTGGACGGCCAGCTCAATGATGACGGCTCGCGCTTTATCCTCGCGGATACCCTGGCGCTGCCGCTGAGGGCGCCGAAGGCAAAATGGGCCGCGCGCACGTTGACGCTGGGCATCCGTCCGGAGCATATTGAGCTCTCCTCTCATCAGCAGGACGGCGGCATTCCGCTGGTGGTGGAGACGCTGGAGATGCTGGGGGCCGACAATCTCGCCCACGGGCACTGGGGAAAAAATAAGCTGGTGGTGCGCCTGCCGCACTCGGTGCGCCCGCAGATGGGCAGCACGCTGTGGTTGCAGCTTCCCGCTGCCGCGCTACACTTTTTTGACCATAACGGACAACGGACCGAATAATGACCCACAGCTGGCCATATCCGCCGATCGTCGCCCATCGCGGCGGCGGGAAACTGGCACCGGAAAATACCCTTGCCGCCATTGATGTTGGCGCGCAGCACGGGCATCGCATGATTGAGTTTGACGCCAAACTGTCGCAGGACGGCGCCATCTTCCTGCTGCACGATGATACCCTGGACCGCACCAGCAACGGCTGGGGCGTGGCGGGCGATCAGCCGTGGGACAAGCTGGTAACGCTGGATGCCGGCGGCTGGTTTGGCAGCGCGTTCAGCGATGAACGCCTGCCGCTGCTGGCGGAAGTCGCCGCCCGCTGCCGCCAGCATCGCCTGATGGCCAATATCGAAATTAAGCCGACTCACGGAGCGGAGGTGGCAACCGGGCGCGCTATCGCGCTGGCCGCCCGCGTGATGTGGCAGGGCCAGGTCGCGCCGCTGCTGTCGTCGTTCTCGTACTCTGCGCTGGAAGCGGCACAGCAGGCGGCCCCGGAGCTGCCGCGCGGGCTGCTGCTCGACAGCTGGGATGAGAACTGGCAGGCGATGACGCGCGCGTTAGGCTGCGTGTCGATCCATCTGAATCACAAAGTGCTCGACCCGGAGCGCGTGGCGCTGCTGAAGCAGGCCGGGCTGCGTATTCTGGTGTATACGGTGAATAAGCCGGAGCGGGCGCGGGAGTTACTACAGTGGGGCGTGGATGCGATCTGCACCGACCGCATTGATATTATCGGGCCGGATTTTCGTTAATTAAACCGCGATCGCCTGGTGATAACGGGCGGACCCAAACTGCGGTCCGCCCCTACTGTAGGGGTCGACCTTTTTTCCCGGTCGGCCCTTAGGTTGGCCGGATTAATTCTGCTGGGTCTGCTGCAGCTGACCGTTGTTATTGGTGCGCTGCGTGGCACTGTCGCGCTGCTCCTGAATTTTTCGCTGTAAATCCTGCTGCTGACGCTGCTGATCCTGTTGCAGCTTCAGCTTCTGCTGCGACTGCTGATTCTGCATGTTTTGCTGTAAGCGCTGCGTGCTCGGATTGTAGTTTGAAGACTGCGGGTTATTCGGATTATTGTTGTTGCTGTTATTCAACATGTTCGCCATGCCGCTCAGCGGCAGCAGGGCAGCAAAAACAACCAGCCATTTGGTTTTCATTTTCATGTTACGTCCTCCGTGTTCCTGCCATAAGTCTATGTTATCTGCCAGGCCTGTACCCCAGGAGTGCTCCTGAATTGCGCTATCGTTCGCCTTTTGCGCAATTTTGTGCATATTTATCAATGGCAAACACAACGTAAATAAACTTAAAGGATGTAACAATGATAACAAAAGGTACTGTGCAGCGCCTGTCGTGGTCGCTGTTAGCCGCTTTACTGGTGTGGCAGGGGGCGGGTGCCGCTCCAGCCGCACCGCCGGTCTCCTATGGCGTAGGCGCGGATACTTTCCATCCGGTCACGGCTCAGCACGGCATGGTCGCCTCGGTGGATGCCACCGCAACGGAAGTGGGGGTGAAAATTCTTCAGCAGGGCGGTAACGCGGTGGATGCCGCGGTCGCCGTGGGTTATGCGCTGGCGGTGACGCATCCACAGGCCGGTAATCTCGGTGGCGGCGGCTTTATGCTGTTGCGCACCGCCTCCGGCCAGACTACCTCGATTGATTTTCGCGAAATGGCCCCGGTGCGCGCCAGCCGCGATATGTTCCTCGACGCTGCAGGTAATGCCGACAGCAAAAAATCGCTGATCTCCCACCTGGCGTCCGGCGTTCCCGGAACCGTGGCGGGCTTTGCGCTGGCGAATAAAAAGTACGGCACGCTGCCGCTCAGCACGCTGATCCAACCGGCGCTGGAGCTGGCGCGCAAGGGCATTGTGGTTAACGAAGCGCTGGCCGATGACCTGAAGATCTACGGCAGTGAGGTTCTGCCAGCCCACCCGAACAGTAAAGCGATCTTCTACAAAGCCGACGGCAAGCCGTACCAGCAGGGCGATAAGCTGGTGCAGCGCAACCTGGCACACAGCCTGGAGCTGATTGCGAAGCAGGGGCCGGATGCGTTCTACAAAGGGCAGATTGCCGATGAGATCGCCTCTGAGATGGCGCAGCACGGCGGGCTGATCGACAAGCGCGACCTCGCCAACTATCGGGCAATTGAGCGCAAGCCGGTGAGCGGCAGCTACCGCGGCTATGAGGTCTTCTCCATGCCACCGCCATCCTCCGGCGGTATTCATATCGTGCAGATCCTCAATATCCTGGAAAACTTCGATCTGGCAAAAATGGGCTTTGGCAGCGCTGATGCCATGCAGGTGATGGCCGAGGCGGAGAAATATGCCTATGCCGACCGCTCGGAATATCTCGGCGATCCAGATTTCGTTAAGGTGCCGTGGCAGGCGCTGACCAGCAAAGCCTACGCCAAATCACTGGCCGAACAGATCGATGTGGCCAAAGCGCGGCCGTCATCCGAGATCAAACCGGGCAAGCTGGCGCCCTATGAAAGTAATCAAACCACGCATTTCTCGGTGGTGGATAAAGACGGCAATGCGGTCGCGGTGACCTACACGCTGAACACCACCTTTGGCAGCGGTATTGTGGCCGGCAACAGCGGCATTCTGATGAATAACGAGATGGATGACTTCTCCGCCAAGCCGGGCACGCCCAACGTTTACGGTCTGGTCGGCGGGGAAGCGAATGCGGTGCAGCCGTATAAGCGCCCACTGTCGTCAATGTCGCCGACTATCGTTGCGAAAGACGGTAAAACCTGGCTGGTGACGGGTAGCCCGGGCGGCAGCCGTATTATCACTACCGTACTGCAAATGGTGGTGAACAGCGTTGATTTCGGGATGAACGTGGCTGAAGCCACTAACGCGCCGCGCTTCCACCATCAGTGGCTGCCCGACCAGCTGCGCGTCGAGAAGGGCTTCAGCCCGGATACGCTGAAGCTGCTGGGTGAGAAGGGGCAGAATGTGAAGGTGATGCCTGCGATGGGTAGCACACAGAGCATTATGCTGGGGCCGGACGGTATGCGTTACGGTGCGTCCGATCCGCGCACCATCGATGATCTAACCGCCGGGTATTGATGCGATGCGGGCGAGGCCGATCTGAGGTAGGGGGCGACCCTTTTTTCCAGTCGCCCCGTGCCGGTGATGTCCCACAAGAGCATTACGCTTCCCGTTTCTGCTGGTGCTCTTGCAGCCGTTGATTAAACAGCTTCGGAGCCCAACTCTCGCGCAGTGCCTGCAGCAGCAGCGACTGCTGAGTCTGAGGTACCAGCCCCCCCACCGGCGGGTCGGTATCCAGATTGGTTGGGAACGAATAGCCCTCCGCCGCCGCGGCAATCACCGCATTGATCCGCTCCTCAGACATTCTGCGCAGGCGCAGCGCCGGGTAAATATGCTGTAACACCTTAATATGGTTAACTTTCTCCATCGTTTTGCCAAAGGATGAAGAGACCTGCAGCAGGTTTGCGGTGCGGATATGGTCGTGGGTATGGTTACTGCCCGCCGCATGGAACAGCGCCGGATTGAAGAACAGCCCGTCCCCCTTCTCCAGCGGCAGCTGGATGGCATTGCGCTGGAAATAGTCGATAAACTTCTCATCGCGCCAGGCCAGATAGCCCGCCTGATACTGATGCGACCACGGCAGCAGCTGCGTCGGGCCGGACTCCACCGGCATATCGCTGTGTGCCACCGCGCCCTGAAGCGTCAGGTACTGCGAGAGGATCTGCAGCGGCAGTGGGAAGCGTTCCACCACCTCATTGCTTTGAAAGCCGAGATGATAATCACGGTGCGGCTGCTGGGCTTTGCCGCCGGGGCGCACCTGATTGACCTGCGCGGTCATCTCATAACCCGGGCCGACCCAGCTTTCGCAGATCAGCGCCAGCAGCGGGTTACAGTAGTAGTCAATAAACGCATCGGCATCGCGCTCGGCGACTTTCTGCAGAGCATTCCAGATGCGCCCGTTATTGCCTGCCGCCGCAAAATGGTCCCCGCCGCTGCCGCTTTCAGACTCACTGAGCAGGATCTGCTCGAACAGCGCGCTGTTGCGATCCACCGTCGGGAGATCGCTGAACAGCCCTTTAACCACGAAGACGCCCGGCCCGGAGGACAGGGCGCGGTGCAGTTCGCTCAGCACCGTTTGCCGGTGCTCGGCGGCGGCTTTGGTCAAATCCTCGCGCTGGTAGATCAGCACATCCAGCTCGGCCTTCCGCGCCAGCGGGAAATCTTTCAGCGGGGTGGTCTGCTCGCAGACAATGGCGAAATCATCAACCGATAACTGTTCTTTAGTCAGATAGAGACTGTTCATCACGGGTTCCTCACAGGGCCAGTTTATTCTGGGGTTTTGCCGCGCCGTCATCGCTACAGCCGACGACGTTTTGATCGAAGTCGACGATCGCACCGGTCATCATTCCCGACTCTTCGGACAGCAGGAATGTCACGCTGCGCGCCACCTCCTGCGGTTTGAGAAGGCGACCAAACGGCTGCTCACGCTCGGCTTTCTCCAGCCAGTCCTCGCTGGCGTTGTGATACTGCTTCTGGATCTGATCTTCGTGCGGCGTATCCATCCAGCCGATGTTCAGGCCGTTGACGCGAATGCGGTTGCGCATCGCGCTGAAGGCGACGTTTTTCGTCAGGGTAACCAGCGCACCTTTGGAGGCGGCATAAGGCGTGAGGAAGCTCTGCCCACCGTGGGAGCTCATAGTGATGATATTGACGATGCTGCCTGCAACGTGGTTGGCAATCATCAACCTGATGGCCGCCTGCATCAGAAAGAACGGCGCGCGGACGTTAACGGCGAAGATGGCGTCAAAAAGCTGCGGCGTGGTGTCGAGTATGGTGCCGCGGTCGGACATCCCCGCGCAGTTAACCAGCCCGTGCAGCGTGCCAAAACGGCTCTCCGCTTCGGCGATCACCCGTTCACAGGAGGTCGGGTCGCTAAAATCGGCGGCGACAAACCAGGTTTCACAGCCCGCAGCGCGCAGCTTATCGACCTGCGCGGCACCGGCCTGCTGGTTGCGCCCGCAGATCACCAGACCGCGTGCGCCGCGCTCGGCCAGTAATAAAGAGACGGCAGCGCCCAGCCCCTGATTACCGCCGGTGACCACGAAAACCTTGTCACGAAACTGCTCGTTGAATTTTATGCTCATGATGATGCCTTGCTGGTCTGTTTAAGGGTGTAGGGTATGTGTGAATTGCCTTGACTCACCCCCACCTTAGCACCAACATTTTGTTAACAATACGCGCAGGTGACCTCAAAAAGACCTCAAAAAAGGGCCGTTCAGATGTTTGGCCAACCGCCTGTGCCCCTTTGCGATTTTCCCGACATATCACCGCCATTAGCACGATTGAATTTCGTAACTTCCCGTTTTTCACGTAAATTACAGCATTCAGAAACCCTTCTGATCCTGCACGATGGATGTGCAGAGAGACTTATCGCGACAAGGATCGTAATGAAATATCTCTCACACTTCTGGGGCATTGCAGCCGCGCTGCTGATGCAGGCTTCATCCGTATCGGCTGACAGCATTTATGCACCGTCGCCCGTTCCTCTGCTGACGGTGAGCGTTCGATCTGATGCGCTGATCGTGCCCGTGACTATTGCTGGCAAGCAGTACTCTTTTTTACTGGATACCGGCGCCGCGATGATGGTGATTGATAACCGCCTTGCCAGCGATATCACCAGCAAAACGCCGGACGACCTCCTGCCGGCGCTGGCTAAAAAAATCCTGAGCACCGGCATCAATACTTCAGGCGGCATGCTGAAAGGCGAGTTAATACGTTTCTGGCAGCCGCTGGCGCTGGCGATTGGCAATGAGGTGGTGCCCGCCAGCGATCCCTGGGTGGGTGCCGATCTCAGCGCGTTCACCCAGAACAGCGGGATGCAGATTGATGGCATCATTGGGCAGGACCTCTACCGCCAGTTCAACTGGGCAGTGGATAACCGAAATCATCAGCTGACGGTCTGGAAGCACCCGCTCACTATCCGCAATTACCAGGCCTGCGTACCCTATCGCGATGCCTGGGATTTTGGCCCCGAACTGATGCTGGACTATCACGATCGCCCACTGTATATGGCGTTGAACACGGGGGCGGCCTGGAGCACGATTGGTGAGGAGATCGTCCACGCCAGCCGCGGCCATTTCGGCAGCGCGATCCTGACCGGCATTACCCAGCCGGTTATCACGCTGAACGGAATAGAACGCAGCGATGCTTATCTGCTGGGCGGGATTCAGTTTGATCGGCTGCCGCTGGGGAAGCTGCTGGCGATTGAAGATAAACGGGGCAACTACGGGCTGGGCATGAACTTTCTGCAGCGCTTTGATGACTATCTGTTGGCCCCGGACAAAATGCTGTTGTGCTATAACCAGCAGCACTTTACCCGTGATGAGGCGGCCCCGCTGCGCACCCTGGCCGTTCGGTACTTTGCCAGGCGAGTGGAAATTTATGCCAACTCCCCCGGGGCACTCTCCTCGTCCGTGCTGCACAACGGCGACGTCCTGCTGCAGATTAACGGCAGCAAAGTGTTGCCTGAAAAGATGGAGTGGATCCGTGGCACGCTGGCTGATACGCCGCTCGGGGAACTAAATCTGCGCATTGAGCGGCGGGGAAAGGTCAGGAACGTCACGCTGTGAGTAAGGGGAGGGCGGCTGCGCTCCCCTTTCAATGGCCCGAATACCGTTACGAAAACGGTTTACGCGCGAAAGCGCGCCATGTAGAGCGCATCTACCAGCTGGCCGTTGCGCAGCGCAAAGCGGCGGGCGCGTCCCTCGGTTTCAAAACCAAACTGTTCATACAGTGCGATGGCATGCTGATTATCGGCAAACACCGTCAGCTCAATACGTTCGACGCTGAGCCAGTTGTCACACAGGTCGATCAGCGTGCGCATCATCGCTTTGCCCACGCCCTTTCCGCGCTGGTGAGCATCCACCGCGATGCCAAAGGTTGCCGTATGACGGCGGCGGGCACGCCCGTTGACCTCCAGCGTCAGCTGGCCTGCAATCTCATTATCGATAGAGGCCACCAGCATCTGCACGCCGTCAGGCACCGACGCAATCCGCTCCTGCCACTTTTTGAGAGAGGGATGGGGGAGCTGTAGCGTATCGGCATAGGTTTCAGGCTGGCTGTACAGCTGATGGATGGCAACAGCATCTTCGGCAACCACATGACGGACGACAATCTCACTCATCTTACCTCTCCTTGTTTGCGGGAATCCCCTTTAAATTCAGGGTTTTTACCAGCAAGATCAAGTGAAAAATAATCGGCAAAGCACTTTACAAGTGCGAATGATAATGATTATTATTGTCATGCGTTTTCAGGAGAGCCTACGGTGCTCGCTGGGAAGGCACGACATTGCTCACATTGCTTCCAAGTATTATTTAGCCAGCTCGGGTGCTGGCTTTTTTTTGCCTGCAATTTGACGATATGCTGAGGCTACTGGGTCAATGTTGACGACTGCGTTTATGTCACGGCGCTGCAGCGATCGCCGTTCCAGCGCTTAAGCGGGCTATTGGGGGTACTACCGTTGCTGCGCGGCTTGTTAGAGGGGGACAGTGACTGATGATTAAATACATCACTTCCTAAAAAAAGAAATTATAAATGGAAGCACTATAATGGTTAGTAGTGTTAAAGGTGCCCAATAGCTGGGAGATAACACATAATACGTGATGGAAGTTATAATTATAGATGCACATATAGCTGCGTCTTCAATGACACCACTAATAATTTTTTTTAACACCCAGCTCCTGAATTCCATTTTTATAATCTATTTAATGTTTTCATTAATAACATGGCTGTTATTAATGAAGTAATCATTGATATAAAAAGTGTCGCTAAAACAAAAAAATCAAATGATGGAATGCTTTTAAAAGGCTTTATGAGTTCGACCACATTATAAAGTTTTTCTATATCAATATATTTAAAAGCTATTTCAAATAAAAGCGTCGATACTATCGCAAAAGACACCAGAAAAACCAAAAAGAAAAAAAATAATCCTTTTAAAAATACAATCTCCATGTGTTATATCTCAAAGAGCATGTCTTAGACTTTAACCGATAAAGAAAAGGATATCAAATGAGCTTGTCATCTTCTTTACGTTCCAAGATGAGAAATGAAAGAGATGCCGCTATCGCTTTAGATAAAGCTTTATCCGGCGTTAAGGACAACATTAATTCTACCGCCAGTGACGTGTATTCAGGTGTGGAAAGGCTTTCCTGGTATAGTTCCTGTTTTTTTGAAAAACACAAAGACTCTTGCTCAGACTTATCTTCAAGTGATAAACGTTTCTTCCTCGTTATTGGTGAGGTATACAAAAGAGCCGATGTTATAGGTGATATGATTGAGATGTATATCTCTATTGAGCTTGAAAAAGCCAAGGAAAGCATCAAAGGGAGGTCAGATATTGCAAATAATAATAAAGTAAGGGAATTAGATGTAAAAATAACTGCTCTTTTGTCTTATTATATGTCGGGAAAGGCAGCTAAAAATACTATAGCCGGGTCAGTAACCTCTCTAATTGAGAACTCGGGAGCCTTTAGTAGTAATGTGTTAAACGTTATGAACAAAAGATCATTAGGGATTGTTACGGATCTGTCAATGTACGGGAAAATACAAAAGGCATCAATTAGTGCGATAGACTTAAAACACAAAATGCCATCGCTATATTATGAATTATATAAAAATAAACTGGAAATGTTGTATTTTTTAATACAACCCTCTGTTGATAAGGCTATTGCCGCATCAAATGGGAAGAGTGGGGAGGATAGGATTATCTCAGTAGTAAGAGCTTTAACTAAGGATTATTAATGTTAGGTTGATAGTCCGATCGATCGCACACGGCAGGCAGATGAATCCGACCTGCCTCATGATGTTCTGGTGCTCAACGGCTGATTTTCATCAGGCCCCCCCCTGCCTGGAAGACTTTTATCTCAGTTTAGCCACAAAACTTGCTGCTTATGCTGGGCTGAAGAAGACCAATCGAGATGGTCGAATATTTTGAACAGAGAAGACAATTTTCTCCGCTATCATCCCCCTCCTTTCACGTTCAGACTGTGTCAAAACGTTGAGGAGAATTGAATATGATTTACTTACGCAAAGCACAAGATCGCGGTCATGCTAACCATGGCTGGCTGGACAGCTACCACACCTTCTCTTTCGCTGATTACTACGATGCCAACTTTATGGGCTTCTCCGCGCTGCGGGTGATTAATGAAGATGTGATCGACGGCGGCCAGGGTTTCGGTACCCATCCGCATAAAGATATGGAGATCCTCACCTATGTCCTGTCCGGGACCGTTGAGCACCAGGACAGCATGGGCAACAAGGAGCAGATCCCGGCAGGTGAGTTCCAGATTATGAGCGCCGGGACCGGCGTGCGTCACTCTGAGTACAACGCCAGCAAAGAGGTGCCGCTGCACCTGTACCAGATCTGGATTATCCCGGAAAGCACCGGTATTGAACCGCGCTATGCACAGCGCCGTTTTGACGATGTGCAGGGCCGCCAGCTGGTGCTGTCGCCGGATGCGCGTGACGGTTCACTCAAGGTGTTCCAGGATATGACCCTGTCGCGCTGGGCGCTGAAAGCGGCGGAAGAGGGCGTGGTTGAGGTCGAAGAGGGCCGCCGCATCTGGATCCAGGTGGTGAAAGGCGATGTGACCGTCAACGGCGAAGCGGCAACCACCTCTGACGCCTTCGCTATCTGGGATGAAAAATCCCTGGCGATTAACGCCAGCAGCGATGCAGAGATCCTGCTGTTCGACCTGCCGCCGGTTTAACTACAACCTGTGTCACACTTTAAGGGGCGAGACCCTCGCCCCTTTGTCGTTTTTGCCCACGCTTTTGTTACACTCAGAATAATTCTGTCCGCATAGCTGAAGCCCAATGAAGAAAAAAAGACCGGTACTACAGGACGTTGCCGATCGCGTAGGCATCACCAAAATGACCGTTAGCCGCTATCTGCGTAACCCCGATCAGGTTTCTGCCGCGCTGCAGGGCAAGATCGCCGCCGCGCTGGATGAGCTGGGTTATATCCCCAATCGCGCCCCCGATATGCTTTCCAACGCCACCAGCCGCGCCATTGGCGTACTGCTGCCCTCACTGACCAACCAGGTGTTTGCCGACGTGCTGCGCGGCATTGAAGCGGTGACCGACGCCGCAGGCTACCAGACGCTGCTCGGGCACTTTGGCTACAGCGCCGAAAAGGAAGAGTTGCAGCTGCGCTCCCTGCTTGGCTGGAATATCGACGGCCTGATCCTCACCGAGCGCACCCACACCGCCGCCAGCTTGCGCATGATCGAAACCGCAGGCATTCCGGTGATTGAGATGATGGACAGCGTATCGCCATGCCTGGATATGGCGGTCGGTTTTGACAACGTTGAGGCGGCGCGCCAGATGACCCACGCCATTCTGCAAAAAGGCCATCGTCACCCGGTTTACCTCGGGGCGCGGCTGGATGAGCGTACCTTGCAGAAAGAGCAGGGCTATGCGCTGGCGATGCGTGAAGCAGGGCTGGAGCCGCAAACGGTGATGATGGAGGCGGCCTCGTCGTTCTCCGCCGGGGCGATGCTAATGCGCGAGGCGCAACAGCGCTATCCGCTGACCGACAGCCTGTTCTGTACCAATGATGACCTGGCAGTCGGGGCGATGTTTGAGTGCCAGCGCCAGGGGCTGCAGATCCCGCAGCAGATGGCGATTGCCGGTTTCCACGGCCACGATATTGCTGATGTGGTCAACCCGACGCTGGCGACGGTGCAGACCCCGCGTGAACGCATGGGGCACGAGTCCGCGGCGCTGCTGCTGGCGCGCATTCGTGGCGAGAATGTTGATATGCGCCCGGTGGATGTCGGCTTTACCATCTCAGCCGGGGGCAGCATTTAATAACTTGTTTAGCTATTCGGGGCGGATATGTCCGACCCCGACTCTGATTCTTCCGTTTTTATGACCCCCCTCACATTTACCAGCTTTTTCCTGGCCAGCTGTTGCCATAATCAATGCACATCCAGACAATGTTACCGATAACAACTGGACGAACACACCTGCACCTTCTCTGCCGGAGCGATAAAAATGAACACAACTTCAACGCCAAATCACGTATTTGTCCTGATGGGCGTATCCGGCAGCGGCAAGTCCGCCGTTGCCAATGCGGTCGCGCACCAGCTGCAAGCGGCATTCCTCGATGGCGATTTCCTGCATCCGCGCGCCAATATCGAAAAAATGTCCGAAGGCCATCCGCTGAATGATGATGACCGCCGCCCGTGGCTGCAGTCGATTAACGATGCGGCCTTTGCCATGCAGCGCACCAACAGCGTCTCGCTGATTGTCTGCTCGGCGTTGAAAAAAAGTTATCGCGACATCCTGCGCAAAGGGAATCAGAACCTCTCCTTCGTCTATCTGCAGGGCGATTTCGATACCATTGAATCCCGCCTGCGCGCGCGCAAAGGCCACTTCTTCAAGCCACAGATGCTGGTGACGCAGTTCGCCACCCTGGAAGAGCCGGGCAGTGATGAGCATGACGTGCTGGTCGTCGATATTAATCAGACGCTGGATGAGGTTGTTGCGGCAACGCTCAAAACCATTGATGGTGCGATCGCCAAAACTAAGTAGGGTGTCATGAGTACTGCAACGCTGGTGTTAACCGCAGCCGGATCGGTCCTGCTGCTGCTGTTTTTAGTGATGAAGGCGCGAATGCACGCCTTTGTGGCGCTGATGCTGGTCTCGATCGGCGCCGGGCTGTTCTCCGGGATGCCGCTGGATAAAATCGCCGATACCATGCAGAAAGGCATGGGCGGCACGCTCGGATTCCTCGCTATTGTCGTCGCGCTGGGCGCGATGTTCGGTAAAATCCTGCACGAAACCGGCGCGGTCGATCAGATCGCCATCCGCATGCTGAAAACCTTTGGCGAAAGCCGGGCGCACTACGCTATGGGCATTGCCGGTCTGATCTGCGCACTGCCGCTGTTCTTCGAAGTGGCGGTGGTGCTGCTGATCAGCATCGCGTTTGCCGTGGCGCGCCGCACCGGGGATAACCTGGTGAAGCTGGTGATTCCGCTGTTCGCCGGGGTGGCTGCCGCCGCGGCATTTCTGCTGCCGGGGCCTGCGCCGATGCTGCTGGCTTCCCAGATGCACGCGGACTTTGGCTGGATGATCCTGCTGGGGCTGTGCGCCGCTATTCCGGGGATGCTGATTGCCGGGCCGCTGTTTGGTCGCTTTATCAGCCAGCACGTTGAGTTCGGCGTGCCCGAAGAGGGCGAGCACCCTGAGTTTGACGAGAGCAAGCTGCCCTCATTTGGCTTCAGCCTGTCGCTGATCCTGTTCCCGCTGATCCTGGTCGGGCTGAAAACCATCGGTGCGCGCTTTACCGCGCCGGGCACCAGCCTGTACGAGTGGCTGGAGTTTATCGGCCACCCGTTTACGGCGATCCTGCTGGCCTGCCTGGTGGCGATTTATGGCCTGGCTTATCGTCAGGGTATGGATAAAGAGCGCGTGATGCAGATTTGCGGCGCGGCACTGCAGCCGGCGGGCATTATCCTGCTGGTGATCGGTGCGGGTGGCGTGTTCAAGCAGGTGCTGGTGGATTCCGGCGTGGGTCCGGCGCTGGGGAATGCGCTGACCGGAGCCGGTTTGCCGGTAGCGCTGGCGTGCTTTGTGCTGTCCGGTGCGGTGCGCATTATTCAGGGCTCGGCGACCGTAGCCTGCCTGACCGCCGTGGGCCTGATTATGCCGGTGATCGAACCGCTGCACTACTCGGGCGCGCAGCTTGCCGCGCTGTCGATCTGTATTGCCGGGGGCTCGATTATCTGTAGCCACGTCAACGATGCCGGTTTCTGGCTGTTTGGCCGCTTTACCGGCGCCACCGAAGCACAGACGCTGAAAACCTGGACGCTGATGGAAACTATCCTCGGTACCGTCGGCGCGATTATCGGCATGATTGCCTTTGAACTGTTGTCGTAATTGATGTTGCGGGTCGGGCATGCCCGACCCCTACGAAACCGCAGGGGCGAGGCATGCCCGACCCGGACAAAACCGCAGGGGCGAGGCATGCCTCGCCCGCGATCGTCACAGTTTCAGGTACGCGCGTATCCCATCCAGAAACATCTGCGTCGCCAGCATAATCAAAATCAACCCCATCAGCCTCTCCAGCGCATTCACGCCTTTATCCCCCAGCAGGCGCAGGAACAGCCCCGACAGCAGCAGAATCGCCACCGTAGCGCCCCAGGCGATCAGCAGCGCGCCCACCAGATGACCCATCTGATGCGGATACTGGTGCGACAGCAGCATCAGCGTCGCCAGCAGCGACGGCCCGGCCACCAGCGGGATCGCCAGCGGTACCAGGAACGGCTCTTCACCTGCGGATAATCCGCTGCTGCTGCTCTCCTGACCGGGGAAGATCATCTTAATCGCAATCAGAAACAGAATTATCCCCCCGGAGATCGACACCGTTTCCGTACGCAGGTTGAGGAAGCTAAGTATTTTTTCCCCGGCGAACAGGAACAGCAGCATAATCAGCAGCGCAATCAGCATTTCGCGCATCAGCACCATGCGTCGACGTTTCGGCTCCAGATGCTTCAATACCGACATAAAAATCGGCAAATTGCCCAGCGGGTCCATAATCAGCAACAATAATATCGTCGCCGAGATCATTTCGGTCATCGTCGTTGTTCTCTTTAATTATCAATGTCCACGCGTTATAAGCGTAGCTGCTAAAAAAACCGGCCTAATCGATTTAATTCACTTGCCACTTTTGCTGCACCTTGTAAGGTTTAACCCTATTTCTTTTATTAACTCTAACAGGTCAGGCGTTACTGGCGCAGCCAGTTTGCTTACCGCCAGCGCACAGCAACCGCAGCGTACTGTAGTACGTGAGGATTGCGCGCACTGCCGGGAGGCAAAATGGCAAGTAAAGTAGCCTGAAGCAGGTGCATGATGAAGACAGTTGGACTGGTAGGTTGGCGCGGCATGGTTGGCTCGGTGCTGATGCAGCGCATGAGTGAAGAGCGCGATTTTGATGTGATCCGCCCGGTATTCTTTTCTACTTCTCAGCACGGCCAGGCCGCGCCGGAGTTTGGCGGCCGCTCGGCAGGCACGCTGCAGGATGCGTTTGATATTGAAGCGCTGAAGGCGCTGGATATCATCATCACCTGTCAGGGTGGCGATTACACCAGTGACATCTATCCTAAGCTGCGCGCGGCGGGCTGGAATGGCTACTGGATTGATGCGGCTTCCACTCTGCGCATGAAAGATGATGCCATTATCATTCTCGATCCGGTCAACCATAAGGTGATCCACGACGGCCTCGATAAAGGGATTAAAACCTTCGTCGGCGGCAACTGCACCGTCAGCCTGATGCTGATGTCGCTGGGCGGCCTGTTTGAAAACAATCTGATTGAGTGGGCGTCAGTGGCGACCTACCAGGCGGCTTCCGGCGGCGGCGCGCGCCATATGCGCGAGCTGTTGACCCAGATGGGCATGCTGCACAATCACGTGGCGAAAGAGCTGCAGGACCCGGCTTCTGCCATCCTCGATATTGAACGCAAAGTCACCGAGCTGAGCCGCACCGGCGTGCTGCCAACCGATAACTTCGGCGTGCCGCTGGCGGGCAGCCTGATCCCATGGATCGACAAGCAGCTGGATAACGGCCAGACGCGTGAAGAGTGGAAAGGGCAGGCGGAAACCAACAAAATTCTGCGTACCAGCAGCGTGATCCCAGTGGATGGCCTGTGCGTCCGCGTCGGTGCGCTGCGCTGCCACAGCCAGGCCTTTACGCTGAAGCTGAAAAAAGATGTGCCGCTGGGCGAAATTGAACAGATGCTGGCTTCGCACAACGAATGGGTGAAAGTGGTGCCGAACGACCGTGAGATCTCCATGCGTGAACTGACCCCAGCCGCCGTGACCGGCACGCTGAACACCCCGGTTGGCCGCTTGCGTAAGCTGAACATGGGGCCGGAGTATCTCTCTGCCTTCACCGTGGGCGATCAGCTGCTGTGGGGCGCGGCCGAGCCGCTGCGCCGCATGTTACGCCTGTTGGTCGGTTAAAAGTTGTGACGCTTCCCCCGTTTTGACGCGGGGGAAGATGTCACCCTGTATCTTAGTGTTCCAGCGCTTTCACTAAAACCAGATCCACCCGTAATCTCTTTTCTGACGATCCTCTGCGTCAGATTTCAGCATCTTAACCGTGCCACGGGCGCTGCCCTCCGGCCTTTTTAAGAATGCACTTAGCTTCCTGCTTCTCGCCTCTACAACAACAAACGTGGATCTGAAAGAAATATATTTACGCTTTCAGGCAGGGTTATTGTTGTGCCCTGGCTATGCTTAAAACGTCACTCTCCCAGAATAATTTTGCTTTATGAACGGTTAGTTTGTTGCGCGCGGCGGCGGTTTTTTCCAAGGGAAGGTCCGGTCCTGCCAGCGTGATTTAGGCTCAATGAAGAGCAGTGCATGGGTTATGCCTTCCCTGGCTTAATTTTCGCCTGCCGACCATCACGGGAAGAAAGTCATGTCAGAGCTTGTAGATCGCAATGTTATCAATGCATTAGTTTCTGGTCATTTTGCTGACCCCTTTTCCCTGCTGGGTATGCACCAGACCGCAAGCGGTCTTGAAGTGCGCGCCCTGTTGCCGGATGCCACTGAAGTTTGGGTGATCGATACCCGTACCGGGCAAAAGTGCGTGCAGCTGGAGTGCCAGGACTCACGCGGTTTCTTTCATGGCGTGGTACCGCGCCGGAAAAATCCCTTTCGCTATCAGCTGGCCGTCACCTGGCACGGCGAGCAAAACCTGATTGATGATGCCTACCGCTTTGGCCCACTGCTGCCGGAAATGGACAGCTGGCTGCTGGCGGAAGGCACGCACCTGCGTCCCTACGAAACCATGGGGGCGCATGCCGACGTCATTGATGGGGTGATCGGCACGCGCTTTGCGGTGTGGGCGCCGAACGCGCAGCGCGTCTCGGTGGTCGGCGAGTTTAACTTTTGGGACGGCCGCCGCCATCCGATGCGCCTGCGGCGGGAAATTGGCGTCTGGGAACTGTTTGTCCCCGCCGCCCGCACCGGGCAGCTGTATAAATTTGAGATCATCGACAAAGACGGCCAGCTGCGGCTGAAGGCTGACCCGTATGCCTTTGAAGCGCAGATGCGCCCGCAAACGGCCTCAATGATCTGCGGTATCCCGGAAAAAACCACGCTCTCGCCGGAGCGCCAGCGCGCCAACGGCTTTGATGCCCCGATCTCGATTTACGAGGTTCACCTCGGCTCCTGGCGCCGCCACACCGATAACCACTTCTGGCTAAGCTACAAAGAGCTGGCGGAGCAGCTGGTGCCCTATGTTAAAGAGATGGGCTTCACCCACCTTGAACTGCTGCCGATTAATGAGCATCCGTTCGACGGCAGCTGGGGCTACCAGCCGCTGGGAATGTATGCGCCGACGCGCCGCTTTGGCACCCGCGACGAGTTCCGTGAGTTTATTACCGCCGCGCACCAGGCCGGGCTGAACGTGCTGCTCGACTGGGTGCCGGGCCACTTTCCATCCGATGATTTTGGCCTGGCGAAGTTTGACGGCACCGAGCTGTACGAGCACGGCGACCCGCGTGAAGGCTTTCACCAGGACTGGAACACGCTGATCTATAACTTTGGGCGCCGCGAGGTCAGCAACTATCTGGCGGGCAATGCGCTCTACTGGGTGGAGCGCTTTGGCATCGACGGGCTGCGCGTGGATGCCGTGGCATCGATGATCTATCGCGACTACAGCCGCGCCGAAGGTGAGTGGGTGCCAAACCACCTTGGCGGGCGCGAGAATCTTGAAGCAATCTCTTTCCTGCGCTACACCAACCGCACGCTGGGCCACGCCGCGCCCGGCTCAATTACCGTGGCGGAGGAGTCGACCGATTTTGGCGGCGTGTCGCGACCGCAGGAGATGGGTGGGCTGGGCTTCTGGTTTAAGTGGAACCTCGGCTGGATGCACGACACTCTCGACTATATGTCGCTCGACCCGATTTATCGCCGCCATCATCACGACCTGATGACCTTCGGCATGCTCTACAACTACACCGAAAACTTTGTGCTGCCGCTGTCGCACGATGAAGTGGTCCACGGCAAGCGCTCGATCCTCGACCGCATGCCGGGCGATGCCTGGCAGAAGTTCGCTAACCTGCGCGCCTATTACGGCTGGATGTTCGGCTTCCCCGGCAAAAAGCTGCTGTTTATGGGCAACGAGTTTGCCCAGGGGAAAGAGTGGAACCACGATACCAGCCTGGACTGGCATCTGCTGGAGGGCGAAGACGGCTGGCACAATGGCGTGCAGCGGCTGGTGCGCGATCTTAACCACACTTATCAGGCCAACCCGCCGCTCTATCAGCAGGATTTCGACCCGGCCGGTTTTGAGTGGCTGGTGGTGGATGATTTCGATAACTCGGTATTTATTTTTGTGCGCCGCGACCGCGACGGCAATGAGCTGATCGTCGCCAGCAACTTTACTCCCGTACCGCGCTACAACTACCGCTTTGGGGTGTCTGGTGCCGGGCGCTGGCGTGAAGTGCTGAATACCGATTCTGGCCACTATCACGGCAGTAACAATGGCAATCTTGGCACCCTCAGCACCGACGACTGGGGCAGCCATAACCGCAGCCACTCGCTGAGCATAACGCTGCCGCCGCTCGCTACGCTGTGGCTGGTGCGGGAGGCTGAATGACGCCCATCCGCAGCGGTGAGCCCTTTCCGCAGGGGGCCAGCTATGATGGCAGAGGGGTGAACTTTACCCTGTTTTCGCAGCACGCCGAGCGCGTGGAGCTGTGCCTGTTTGATGCTGCCGGTAGCGAAACCCGCGTTGATCTGCCGGCGCGCAGCGGGGATATCTGGCACGGCTATCTGCCCGCCGTGCGCCCCGGTCAGCGCTACGGCTACCGGGTACACGGCCCCTGGCAGCCGCAGATCGGCCAGCGCTTTAACCCGGCTAAGCTGCTGCTCGATCCGCGAGCGTGCGAAGTGGTGGGCGAGGTGACTGACCACCCGTGTTTCCAGTGTGGCGTGCAGCAGCCAGACCCGACTGACAGCGGGCCACTGGCACCGAAAAGCGTGGTGCTGGCGAATGATTTCGACTGGGAAGATGATGTCGCGCCACGCATACTCTGGGGCAGCACGGTGATTTATGAGGCGCACGTGCGTGGGCTGACTAAACTCCATCCTGAGCTGCCGGAAGCGATCCGCGGCACCTACGCTGCGCTGGGTCATCCGGTGATGATTGACTATTTCAAGCGCCTCGGCATTACCACCCTCGAACTGCTGCCCGTCGCCAGCTTCGCCAGCGAGCCGCGCCTGCTGCGCCAGGGCTTAAGCAACTACTGGGGCTACAACCCGCTGGCCTGCTATGCGCTGGAGGCGCGCTACGCTTCCGGGCGTAATGAGCTGCACCCCAGGCGTGAATTTCAGCAGGCGGTAAAGGCGCTGCACAAAGCGGGGATTGAGGTGATCCTCGACGTGGTGTTCAACCATACCGCCGAGCTGGAAGAGACCGGCCCGACCCTGTCGATGCGCGGCATCGATAACCAGAGCTATTACTGGCTGGACGAGCAGGGCGCGTACCGCAACTGGACCGGCTGCGGCAACACGCAGAACCTCAGCCACCCTGCGGTGATGGCGTGGGCGCTCGACTGCCTGCGCTATTGGGTGGAGGAGTGCCATATCGACGGTTTTCGGTTCGACCTCGCCACCGTGCTGGGGCGCACGCCGGACTACCGGGCGGATGCGCCGCTGTTCCAGGCGATCGTCGCCGATCCGCTGCTCTCGGCCTGCAAGCTGATTGCCGAACCGTGGGACATCGGCCCCGGCGGCTACCAGGTGGGTAATTTCCCGCCACCGTTTGCCGAGTGGAACGACCATTTTCGCGATGCGGCGCGGCGCTACTGGCTGCACGGCGAGCTCAGCAACGGCGATTTCGCCCGCCGTTTTGCCGGATCCAGCGATGTGTTCCAGCGCGCCCAGCGCCAGCCCTCCAGCAGCATCAATCTGATCACCGCGCACGACGGCTTTACGCTGCGTGATGTGGTCAGCTACGGGCAAAAGCATAACGAGGCCAACGGCGAGGATAACCGCGACGGCAGTAACAGCAATTTCAGCCACAACCACGGCGTGGAAGGCTTGCAGGCACCGTTGCTGGTTACCGAGCATCGGCGGCGCAGCGTGCATGCGCTGCTGACCACGCTGCTGCTGGCGCAGGGAACGCCGATGCTGCTGGCCGGGGATGAACACGGTCACAGCCAGCACGGAAATAATAATGCCTATTGCCAGGACAACCCACTGACGTGGCTGGACTGGCAGCGGCAAGACCGCGGTTTATTTGCCTTCACTGCCGCTTTGATCCATCTGCGTCGCCGCATCCCGGCGCTGCAGCAGGATAGCTGGTGGCAGGAGGGAGATGGCAACGTTGAGTGGCTGAACAGCCAGGGGCTGCCGCTCAGCGCTGCGGAGTGGGAGCAGGGTGTGCATCGTTTGCAGATCCAGCTTTCACAGCATTGGTTGATAACCTGCAACGCCACCGAAGAAGTGTGCGACCTGGTGTTACCTCAGGGGCAATGGCATGCCATTCCTCCCTTCGCCGGGGATGATAACCCGATTCTGTTAACTGTCTGGCATGGAGCCGCGCACGGTGTGTGCGTGTTCCTGAAACAATCATAAATAGGAGTCAGACATGAGCAAATTAGATAAGAACGACCCTGTCATGCTGGCAAGACAATTGCCAACCCAAACTGTCGCCCTGATCCTCGCTGGCGGTCGCGGAACGCGCTTAAGAGACCTGACTGCCAAACGCGCTAAGCCCGCCGTTCACTTCGGCGGTAAATTCCGCATCATCGACTTTGCGCTCTCCAACTGCCTGAACTCCGGCATCCGGCGCATCGCGGTGATCACCCAATATCAGTCGCATACGCTGGTGCAGCATATCCAGCGCGGCTGGTCTTTCCTCAATGAAGAGATGAATGAGTTTGTCGACCTGCTGCCCGCCCAGCAGCGCCTGTCGACGGAACACTGGTATCGCGGCACGGCGGATGCGGTGACGCAGAACCTCGATATCATCCGCCGCTATCGCGCCAAGTACATCGTGATCCTCGCCGGGGACCACATCTACAAGATGGACTACTCGCGCATGCTGATCGACCACGTCGACAGCGGCGCGCGCTGCACCATCGCCTGCCTGCCGGTGCCGCTGCATGAGGCCAGCGCCTTTGGCGTGATGAAGGTGGATGACGACAACAAAGTGGTCGAATTCCTTGAGAAACCGGACAGCCCGCCGTCGATGCCCGGCGATGACAGCAAAGCCTTAGCCAGCATGGGCATCTACGTCTTTGATGCCGACTACCTGTACGGGCTGCTGGAAGATGACATGGAGCTGCCGGAGTCGAATCACGATTTTGGCAAAGATCTGCTGCCGAAAATCGTTGCCAGCGGTGAGGCGTTCGCACACTCCTTCAGCATCTCCTGCGTGCAGCAGGATGAGACGGCAGAACCTTACTGGCGCGACGTCGGCACGCTGGAGGCCTACTGGAAAGCTAACCTCGATCTTGCCTCGGTAATGCCTGAGCTGGACATGTACGACAGCAGCTGGCCTATCCGTACCCATATGGAGCCGCTGCCGCCGGCCAAGTTTGTGCAGGACCGCTCGGGCAGTCACGGTATGACGATGAATTCACTGGTATCGGGGGGCTGCATTATCTCCGGTTCGGTGGTAGTGAACTCGGTGCTGTTCTCACGAGTTCGGATTAACTCCTTCTGCAATATTGAGTCGTCGGTATTACTGCCGGACGTGGTGGTAGGTCGCTCCTGCCGCCTGCGCCGCTGCGTGATTGACCGCGCCTGCGAGCTGCCAGAAGGGACGGTGATTGGCGAAAACCCGGACGATGATGCCCGACGTTTCCACCGGTCTGAAGAAGGAATAGTGCTGGTCACCCGGACGATGCTGGCGAAGCTCGGATGGCGTTAGTCAGGTATGTGCTTGAATAAAGGAGCCGATAATGCAGGTGTTACATGTCTGTTCAGAAATTTTCCCGCTGCTGAAAACCGGCGGGCTTGCTGATGTTGTTGGGGCATTACCGGCGGCGCAAATTGCGGAAGGCACCGATACCCGGGTATTAATTCCAGCGTTTCCGGCGCTGAAAAAAGGCATCCCCAACACCGAGGTGGTGGCGAAGATGCAAACTTTTGCGGGCGAAGTTGAGCTGCTGTTTGGGCACTTCAATGGGGTGGGGATCTACCTGATCGATGCGCCGGGCCTGTACGAGCGGCCCGGCAGCCCGTATCACGATGAGTCGCAGTTTGCCTATACCGATAACTACCTGCGCTTTGCGCTGTTAGGGTGGGTGGGGTGTGAACTGGGCTGCGGGCTGGATAGCCACTGGCGGCCCGATGTGGTGCATGCGCATGACTGGCATGCCGGCCTGACCTGTGCCTATCTGGCCGCTCGCGGGCGCCCGGCGAAGTCGGTGTTTACCGTGCACAACCTCGCCTATCAGGGGCTGTTTAAAGCGCACCACCTGGAAGAAATTCAGCTGCCGCAGTCGTTCTTCAATATGCACGGGCTGGAGTTCTTTGGTCAGATCTCCTACCTGAAAGCCGGGCTGTTTTACGCCGATCACATTACCGCCGTCAGCCCGACCTACGCGCGCGAGATAACCCTGCCGGAGTTCGGTTACGGCATGGAAGATCTGCTCAAACAGCGTCAGCTGGAGGGCAGGCTGACGGGGATCCTGAACGGTGTCGACCCGGCAATCTGGGACCCGCAGCAGGATTTACTGTTAAGCGCACGTTATAACCGTGACGTACTGGAAGCGAAGCAGGAGAATAAGCGCCAGCTGCAGGTGACGATGGGGTTGAAGACCGACGATAAAGTGCCGGTCTTCGCCGTGGTCAGCCGCCTGACCAAGCAGAAAGGTCTCGACCTGGTGCTGGAAGCGCTGCCCGGACTGCTGGAGCAGGGTGGACAACTGGTGCTGCTGGGGGCGGGGGATGCGGATATCCAGCAGGGATTCCTCGCCGCTGCCGCCGAGTATCCCGGCCAGGTGGGGGTGCAGATTGGCTATCACGAAGCGTTCTCGCACCGCATCATGGGCGGTGCCGATGTGATAATGGTGCCGAGCCGTTTTGAGCCGTGCGGGCTAACGCAGCTCTATGGCCTGAAATACGGCACGCTTCCGCTGGTGCGGCGCACCGGGGGGCTGGCCGATACGGTCAATGACAGTTCGCTGGAAAATTTAGCCGATGGCATCGCCAGCGGCTTTGTATTTGAAGACAGTAACGCCTGGTCATTACTGCGTGCTATCCGACGTGCTTTTGTACTCTGGTCCCGTCCTTCATTGTGGCGCTACGTTCAGCGTCAGGCGATGGGGATGGATTTTAGCTGGCAGGTGGCTGCGGTGGCCTACCGCGATCTCTATCAACGTTTGTTGTAACCAGTAAATGGGAAAATTGATATGAACGCACCTTTCTCCTACGCCTCCCCGACGCTCAGCGTAGATGCACTTAAGCATTCGATTGCCTATAAACTGATGTTCACCATCGGTAAAGATCCCTCAATCGCCAACAAGCATGAGTGGCTTAACGCCACGCTGCTGGCGGTGCGTGACCGCATGGTGGAGCGCTGGCTGCGATCAAACCGTGCGCAGCTGTCGCAGGACGTGCGCCAGGTATACTACCTGTCGATGGAGTTTCTGGTCGGGCGCACGCTGTCGAATGCGCTGCTGGCGATGGGTATCTATGACGATGCCAAAGCGGCGCTTGATGAGATGGGCTTTGACCTCGAAGAGCTGATTGAAGAAGAGAGCGACCCCGGCCTGGGCAACGGCGGTTTGGGCCGTCTGGCGGCCTGCTTCCTCGACTCGCTGGCAACCCTCGGCCTGCCGGGGCGCGGCTACGGCATCCGCTACGAATACGGCATGTTTAAGCAGAATATCGTCGACGGCCGCCAGGCCGAGTCGCCGGACTACTGGCTGGAGTACGGTAATCCGTGGGAGTTCGAGCGCTTTAACACCCGCTACAAAGTGCGCTTCGGCGGGCGTATCCAGCAGGAGGGCAGCCGCGCCCGCTGGGTGGAAACCGAAGAGGTGCTGGCGACCGCGTATGACCAGATTATCCCCGGATACGACACCGATGCTACCAACACGCTGCGGCTGTGGGGCGCGCAGGCGAGTAATGAAATTAACCTCGGTAAGTTTAACCAGGGGGATTACTTCGCGGCGGTGGAAGATAAAAACCACTCGGAGAACGTGTCGCGCGTGCTCTACCCGGATGACTCCACCTACTCAGGCCGCGAGCTGCGCCTGCGCCAGGAGTATTTCCTGGTGTCTGCCACGGTGCAGGATATCCTCCACCGCCACTGGGCGATGCACCAGACCTTTGACAACCTCGCGGACAAAATCGCGCTGCACCTCAACGATACTCACCCGGTGCTGGCGATCCCCGAGCTGATGCGCTTACTGATCGACGAGAACAAATTTACCTGGGATGACGCGTTCGAAGTCACCTGCCAGGTGTTCTCTTACACCAACCACACGCTGATGCAGGAAGCGCTGGAAACCTGGCCGGTAGATATGATCGGCAAGATCCTGCCGCGCCATCTGCAAATCATCTTTGATATTAACGACTACTTCCTGAAGACCATTCAGGAGTATTACCCGGATGACTGGGCGCTGCTGTCGCGGATCTCGATCATCGACGAGAACAACGGCCGGCGCATTCGCATGGCGTGGCTGGCGGTGGTGGTCAGCCACAAGGTCAACGGCGTCTCCGAGCTGCACTCCAACCTGATGGTGCAGTCACTGTTTGCCGACTTCGCCACCCTGTTCCCCGGCCGCTTCTGCAACAAAACCAACGGCGTGACGCCGCGCCGCTGGCTGGCGCTGGCCAACCCGGCGCTCTCCGACGTGCTGGATGACACCATTGGCCGCAACTGGCGTACCGAGCTGAGCCAGCTCGCCGAGCTGGAGCAGCACATCGACTACCCGGAATTTATTCAGCAGGTCAGCGCCGCCAAGCTGGCGAATAAAAAGCGCCTTGCCGCCTGGGTGAGCCAGAAGATGGATATCGTTATCGATCCGCGCGCGATGTTCGATGTGCAGATCAAGCGTATCCACGAGTACAAGCGCCAGTTGCTCAACGTGCTGCATGTCATCACCCGCTATAACCGCATCAAAGCGGACCCGACCGCCGACTGGGTGCCGCGCGTGAACATCTTCGCCGGGAAAGCCGCCTCGGCTTATTTTATGGCGAAGCATATTATTCATCTGATCAACGATGTGGCGCAGGTGATCAACAACGATCCGCAGGTGAAGAACAAGCTGAAGGTGGTGTTTATTCCCAACTATGGCGTCAGTATCGCGCAGATCATTATTCCGGCGGCCGATCTCTCCGAGCAGATTTCGCTGGCGGGCACCGAGGCTTCCGGCACCAGTAACATGAAGTTTGCGCTTAACGGCGCGCTCACTATCGGTACGCTGGACGGGGCTAATGTCGAAATGCAGGAGCACGTCGGTGAGGAGAATATCTTTATCTTTGGTAACACCACGCCGCAGGTGGAGGCGCTGCGCGCCAGCGGCTACAACGGGCGTGATTTTTATGAGAAAGATGCCGAGCTGCATCAGGCGCTGACGCAGATCGCTACCGGGCTATTCAGCCCGCAGGAGCCGGGGCGCTATCACAATATCTTTGATTCGCTGGTCAGTCTTGGCGACCACTATCAGCTGCTGGCCGACTACCGTAGCTATGTAGATATGCAGGATGAGGTGGATAAGCTGTATCGCAATCAGGAGGAGTGGACGCGTCGTGCGGTGCACAACATCGCCAATATGGGCTACTTCTCGTCGGATCGTACCATCCAGGAGTATGCGGATGAGATCTGGGCGATTAAGCCGGTGCGGCTGTAGCTGAACGGGTAAGGGCGAGGCATGCCTCGCCCCTACGTAATGTCACCGCTGTAATGACGCAGGGCTCGGGCTTGCCTCGCCCCTACGTAATGTCACCGCTGCAATGACGCAGGGGTCGGGCATGCCCGACCCAATTTTCTATTACGACGCTAACGACAGTACAGTGGGTTTTTTACCGTGCTGCGCCAGCCATTCGGTGACGCGCGCCTGCTGTTCATCGGTCAGCCACATCCCCTCTTTGGTACGGCGCCAGATGGCATCATCGGTGGCACGCACCCACTCATGATCCACCAGGTAACGCAGCTCCGCCTCGTAGAAGTGGTGACCAAACAGCTCGCCGAGATCTTCCAGGCTGGTGGCATCCTTCAGCAGCACTTCGCTATTGCTGCCGTAGGTGCGCGCATAGTGACGTGCCATCGCTTCCGTAATGAACGGGAAGCGGCGACGCAGGCTGGCGGCGTAATCTTCACGCGTACCGGCAAAGTTTCCGCCCGGCAGCACGCAGCTTTTGGTCCAGGCTGCTCCGATATTCGGATAATACTTGCTGAGTTTTTCCATCGCATGCTCGGCCAGCTTACGATAGGTGGTCAGCTTGCCGCCAAATACCGAGAGCAGCGGCGCCTGACCGGCATCGTCGTGCACGTCGAGCGTGTAGTCACGGGTAATGGCCTGCGGAGAATCGGATTCATCATCACACAGCGGACGCACGCCGGAGTAAGTCCAGACGATATCGTCTTTCACCAGGTCCTGTTTGAAGTGCGCGTTAAACACCTTGAGCAGATAGTCGATCTCGTTATCGTCAATCTTCACGCTCTGCGGGTCGCCCTGGTATTCAACGTCGGTGGTACCGATAATCGAGAACTCGTCCATCCACGGGATAACAAATACAATACGGTTATCTTCATTTTGCAGAATGTACGCCTGCTTCTGGGTATGCACGCGCGGCACCACAATGTGGCTGCCTTTGATCAGGCGGATACCGTAAGGGGATTTCAGCTTCAGGCTGTCATCAAACAGCTGCTTCACCCACGGGCCGGCGGCATTCACCAGGCCTTTTGCCTGCCAGGTGAAGGTTTTGCCGCTGTCGACGTCTTCAGCTTCCACCTTCCACAGGCCGTTTTCACGCCATGCGCGCGTTACGCGGGTGCGGGTACGTACTTCGCCGCCGCGCTTTTCAATTTCCTGCGCGTTGAGCACCACCAGGCGCGCATCATCTACCCAGCAGTCGGAATATTCGAAACCGCGCACGATTTCCGGTTTTAATACCGAATCTGAGCCAAAGCGCAAACTTTTACTGCCCGGCAGGCTGGTGCGTTTGCCCAGGTGGTCGTACATAAACAGACCCACGCGGATCATCCACGCCGGGCGCAGGTGCGGGCGGTGCGGCAGACGGAATCGCATCGGGAAGGCAATATGCGGCGCCATCTTCAGCAGTACTTCACGTTCGGCCAGCGCTTCGCTCACCAGACGGAATTCGTAATGTTCCAGATAGCGCAGGCCACCGTGGATCAGTTTAGAACTGGCAGAAGAGGTGGCGCAGGCGAGGTCTTGCGCCTCCAGCATCAGCACCGACAGTCCGCGCCCGGCAGCGTCAGCCGCAATACCGGCACCGTTAATACCGCCGCCGATTACGATCAGATCTTTGGTTTCCACGTCATCTCCTCCGATGTTCGGAATCTTTCAATAATGTTCGTTTTCGAGCATTATATTAGTCGGAAACCAACATTGATGCCAGCGTTAACCTAATAAAAACATTTATGCGTGATGCAGGTAACATTATTAACCCAAGAAAAAGGCTTTCTCCCCGATCACTGCCGGGTTATTGTGCGCCGCCTTCGGGCTACAATGGGAACTTATTCGCTCCCTTTTTTAGCTTGTGACGAGAACCCACCATGGAACAATTTGAGTGCATCAGCGTGCAGCAGGCACAGCAGAAACTGGCAGACGGCAGCGCGCTGCTGGTCGATATTCGTGACCCACAAAGTTACGCAGCCGGGCATGCCAGTGGCGCATTTCACCTGACGAATGACTCCCTGCCCGCCTTCCTTGCCCGGGCTGAATCTGTCCCGGCAGTGCTGGTGATGTGCTACCACGGCAACAGCAGCAAAGGGGCCGCGCAGTACCTGCTGACCCAGGGTTTTGCCGAGGCTTACAGCATTGACGGCGGTTTCGATGCCTGGCGCAGCGCCTTCCCCCAGCAGGTAGACGCGCAATAACGCGCATTTTGGCTCGCGGCGTTACCCCTGCAACTTGTCGGGTGAAAAAGCTATACTGCCGCCTTTGTTTGCTCAGGATTAAAGGAAGCCGTCCTAACTATGCGCATTACTCACTTTACGCATCTGCGCCCGGCCCAGGCGTTCGTTGACTATATGGCCACGCGTGGCGTTACGCTGCGCATCGAGCACGACAACGGCTATACGCTGTGGCTGGATGACGAATCGCAGCTGAATGTGGTCGAAAACGAACTTAACCTGTTTATCCGCGACCCTAACCATGTGCGCTACCAGGCGGCGAGCTGGCAGAGCGGCACCACCGACAGCGGCATTCAGTATCAGCATACCTCCCTGATGGCCAACGTGCGCGACCGCGCCGGGCCGTTAACCCTGCTGATCATGGGCGCCTCGATTCTGGTGTTTATCCTGATGCAGATTTTTGGCGACGAGGCGGTGATGCGGGTGCTGTCGTGGCCGGATGTCGATCAGCATCTGGAGCTCTGGCGCTGGTTCAGCCACGCGCTGCTGCACTTCTCGATGCTGCATATCCTGTTTAACCTGATGTGGTTCTGGTATCTCGGTGGCGCGGTGGAAAAACGCCTCGGCAGCGGTAAGCTGTTGGTGATCGCCCTGATTTCGGCGCTGCTGAGCGGCTGGATGCAGGCGAAGTTCAGCGGCGTGCTGTTTGGCGGCCTCTCCGGCGTGGTGTATGCACTGATGGGCTACAGCTGGCTGCGCGGGGAACGTGACCCGGAAAGTGGGATTGAACTGCAGCGCGGCCTGATGGCGTTCGCCGTCCTCTGGCTGCTGGTGGGTTATTTCGGCTGGTTTGGCCTGTCGATTGCCAATGCCGCGCACGTGACCGGCCTGCTGGTCGGGCTGGCAATGGCGTTTGTCGATACGCGACAGTTAAAAAAGAGGGGACGCGAGTGAAGCAGACACAACGACATGACGCCATCATCGAACTGGTGCGTCGTCAGGGCTATGTCAGTACCGAAGAGCTGGTGGAGCATTTTGAAGTCAGCCCGCAGACTATTCGCCGCGACCTGAACGACCTGGCGGAGCAGAATAAGATCCAGCGCCATCACGGCGGCGCGGCGCTGCCTTCCAGCTCGGAAAACAGCGCGTGGCAGGATCGTAAGATGATGTGGTCAGCGGAAAAAGCGCGCATTGCCCAGCGCGTTGCCAGCCAGATCCCGGACGGTGCCTCGCTGTTTATCGATATCGGCACCACGCCGGAAGCCGTGGCGCACGCGCTGATGAACCACAACAATCTGCGCATTGTGACCAATAATCTCAACGTGGCGGTACTGCTGATGGCGAAGCCGGATTTCCGGCTGATCCTCGCGGGTGGAGAAGTGCGCACCCGCGACGGGGGAATTATGGGGGAAGCAACGCTCGACTATATTTCTCAGTTCCGCCTCGACTACGGCATTCTTGGCATCAGCGGCATCGACCTTGACGGCTCGCTGCTCGACTTCGACTATCATGAAGTGCGCACCAAGCGCGCCATTATTGAAAACTCGCGCTGCGTGATGCTGGTCGCCGACCATTCAAAGTTTGGCCGCAATGCCATGGTTAACCTCGGGAATATGAGCCTGATCGACTATCTGTTTACCGATGAAGCTCCGCCGCCAAGCGTGATGAAAACCATCGAGCAGCACGAAGTGCATCTGGAGCTGTGTTAACCCGTTATTACGCGTAGGGGCTGACCCTCTGTTTAGGTCAGCCCGACGGGGCGACCAGAAAAGCGGTCGACCCCTACAAACGTGGTCGACCGCTCAATTCACACCCATCCCCATCAAATGCAGCAGCTGCTGCGCCTGCTGTACCGCTTCCTGACGGTGAACCACGCCGAGCTTCTGATACAGATTACGAATATGCGTTTTGATCGTGGTGGCCGCCACATCCAGCTCGCCAGCGATCTGATCGTTGCTGTAGCCGGAATAAATCAGCCCCAGCACCTGCCACTCGCGCAGCGTCAGCGGGCTGGTACGGATCAGCTCCGGCACCTGCGGATGCGTCAGCAGGCGGGTGACAAAGGTTTCGTCAAAATGGGCAAACTTGTGGCGATGATGCTGATTGATGTCGCGCAGGATGCGCTGCGCCCGGCGCTGTTCCATCTCCGGCAGCGTGTGCAGCTGGATAAGCTGACGCAGCTGCTGCGCCATCGCTTCGCCCTCCACCACAAAATGGCTGATAAAGCCGGTGCGGTTCGCCAGCGTCAGCGCCTCAATCAGCGCCTGCTGAGCCTCGCCTTTGCGCCCGGCCTGCCAGTAAAGCGCATTGGCCAGCAGCAGGTTGCGGTTGAGGTCGCTGGTAAGCTGAAGGCGGCGCGCATTGTCATTCAGCTCGTCCAGCACCACTTCCGCCTCGTCAAGCTGCCCCAGCATAATCTGGGCGCGGGCGATATTGCGCCACTGCCCCTGCAGGAAATGGTTATCGGCGTCCGCCGGTTTCTGCGTCAGCCGCAGCCAGTTGGCGGCGGCGCTGCGGTCCTCGTTCATCTGCCAGTAAATCACCCGCGCTTCATCGGCGTTGGTTACCCAGTCGCTGTGATAGTGGCCGTTGCTGAGCAGATTTTCACAGCGCGTCAGGTAGCGGCGGGCATTATCGAGATCGCCACGTGCCAGCGCGCATTTCGCCAGCACCGAAAGGCACTGCAGCTGCTGCTGCGGGTGGAAGTTTTCCAGCACCTTCAGCCCGGCGCGCGCGGATTTCTCCGCCTCGTCAAGATTGGCCCACGACAGCAGCAGCTGGGCGCGGATGCGCAGCAAAAACTCGTGCATCGGCAGCTGCTCCAGACCTTCCTCGGCGATCAGCCGGAAAGCCTGCTCCTGGGTATCCCAGGCGGTTTGCAGATAGCCCTGAGCAATAAGGATTTCGCTCTGCTGCAGCAGTGCCCACAAAGCATAATGGCAGACGCCCTGCTGACGGGCCATCTGCGCGGTCTGCTGCATCATCGCCAGCGCCTGCGCCAGCTCGCCGCGGCAGTGCAGCACTTCGCCGCGCACCGAGGTCGCCACTATGCGGCTGAAGTCGCAGGAGAGCGGCAGCGTATCGAGCGCCAGCGTGGCGAGGCGGTCGGCCTCATCCGGGCGCCCGGCGTTGATCGCCACCTGGGCGCGCAGCGCATTGAACTCGGCGCTGAGCAGCGCATCGACCGTCACCTTTTCCAGCGCCATCTCCTGTTCGGCGCGCGCCAGCAGCAGGTCAACTTCATCGTAGCGATGCTGGCTTTGCGCCAGCCATGCCTGCAGCAGGATCAGGCGCGGATGGTCGACCAGCTGACGCCACGGCAGCGCCTTCAGCCCTTTTTCCAGCAGCGTCAGTTCGCTGTGGTTGAACAGCGTCCAGGCGTGACGCAGTAGGATATCGCGCAGCAGGGCGGTATCTTCCGCCGCCAGCGCGTGGTGAATCGCTTCGCCGGCATAGCCCAGCGCCATCCAGCCCTCGGCGGCGGCGCGGTGAATGGTGTGCAGTTCGCTGCCCAACTCCCACTGGCAGCGCTGACGCAGGAAGGAGGCAAACAGCGGGTGGAAGTTAAACCACTCGCCGCTCTCATCCATGCGCTGTAAAAATAGCCCCTGGCGCTCCGTCTCTTCCAGCCGCCGCTGGCCGTTCTCTTCACCGGTCAGGCGGGCGATCAGCGCATCGTTCATTGAGCGCAGCACCGAGCTGCGCAGCAGGAAATTACGCGTGCCTTCGTCAACGCAGTCCAGCACCTCGTCGACCAGATAGTCGGAAAGGTGGCTGGCGTTAATCCCGGCCAGCCGCTGTGCCGACTGATGCGCCGGGGTGTTTGACTGGCGTGCCGACAGCGCAATCAGCTGCAGGGCGGTCGCCCAGCCAGCCACTTCATCGCACAGGCGCTGCGAATCAACTTCAGCAATGGGCTGCTGCAGGCGAGCGGCAAAAAAGGCGCCGGTTTCCTGATGCGTAAACGCCAGCGACTGGCTGTTGATCTCCAGCAGCTGATCGCGCACGCGCAGGTTGGCAATACCCAGCGAGGGCAGGTTGCGCGACAGGATCACCAGCGTCAGGTTCTCGGGCTGATGACGGATAAAGAAGCGCATCGCCTGGTGAATGGCGTCATTGGTCAGCAGATGGTAGTCGTCAATCACGATCGACAGCGGGCGCTGCCATTCGGACAGCTCAATAAACAGCTGAGCGAACAGCCCGTTGAGGCTGGCGTACTGACGTTTCTGCGCCAGCGCTTCGCTGCGCACGCAGTGGCCGTCCGTTGCCTGCTGTACCGCGGCCATAAAATAGCTGGCGAAGCGCTCAGGATAGTTGTCGCTGTCGTCGAGGGAGTACCAGCCCAGGCCACTCTTTTCTGCCGCCCACTGGGCGATGAGTGTGGTTTTGCCATAGCCAGCCGGGCTGGTCACCAGTACCAGCCGATAAAGGTTGCTGTTGGACAGCCGGGCGATCAGGCGATCGCGCAGCAGCGTGTTCTCTAACCTTAGGGGTCTGCTTAGTTTTGCTGGTATCAACATGAGTTACACTTCATTGTGTGATGATACATCGTGAAATAATGGGAATTATTTTACAGCGCGTAATTAAGACACCATTGACCATCAACCCGGTTATTGCAAGACAGAGCGATCGCGGATGCTCGGTAAGTTGCACCTCATCACATTTCCTGACGTAATTTTTACTGCGCGCGACGCTGGCGCGATCAATTGAATCACCCATAATTACATCAGCAGCACGCTTCCTCCCCCATCTTGCTATCCGGGCGTGCAGTCACACCTGCACCCGCTGACCGTGCGCTTTTCCGGGCTGCCCGCCCGGCAGGTTGAGTCCCTCTAGTTGCTTTTTTTGATTTATTTTTGGCTCATCGCATGATGCGGTGAGCTTTTTTTCGGTTTGCCGTCTTAACTCTATTCTGGGGCTAAATTTTCAGCTACGCCCCGTCACTCCTCCCTGATAAAAAATGCCGGAGGAGGATGTTCTGTCATTCCGCAACGTTAGCATGTGCGCATAAGTAACTAATTTAAGAGGGACGGTATGTCGCAACAGAAATTCAATAAGGCACGTTTCGACGCTGCCTTGACGCGTCAATGGCAGCATTTAGGGTACTCCTCTGCCAGTGAGATGACCTCCCACCAGTGGTGGCAGGCGATAAGCGGGGCGCTGGCGGAACTGCTGGCCGCGCAGCCGGTGGTGAAAAGCGCCAGGACACAGCGCCATGTGAACTACATCTCCATGGAGTTTCTGATTGGCCGCCTGACCGGGAATAACCTGCTGAACCTCGGTTGGTATGACGAAGTGAAGGCGGCACTGGCAGAGCATCAGCGCGACCTGAGCGAACTGCTGGAAGAGGAAGTGGATCCGGCGCTGGGCAATGGCGGTCTGGGGCGCCTTGCCGCCTGCTATCTCGACTCGATGGCAACCGTCGGCCAGTCGGCAACCGGCTACGGTCTTAACTATCAGTACGGTCTGTTCCGCCAGTCGTTCAACGACGGCAAGCAGATTGAAGCCCCCGATGACTGGCATCGTGCCAGCTATCCGTGGTTCCGCCATAACGCGGCGCTGGATGTGAACGTCGGTATCGGCGGTAAAGTGGTGAAAACCGGCAATGGCGGCTTGCGCTGGGAGCCGGACTTCACCCTGCGCGGTGAAGCCTGGGATCTGCCGGTTACCGGCTATCGCAACGGCGTGGTGCAGCCGCTGCGCCTGTGGCAGGCGGTGCATGCTCATCCTTTCGACCTGACGCTGTTTAACGAGGGGAAATTCCTGAAGGCGGAGCAGCAGGGCATTGATGCGGCGAAGCTGACTAAAGTGCTGTATCCCAACGACAACCATCAGGAAGGCAAGCGCCTGCGCCTGATGCAGCAGTATTTCCAGTGCGCCTGCTCAGTGGCGGATATTCTGCGCCGTCACCACCTGGCCGGGCGCAGCATCCATCAGCTGCCCGACTTTGAAGTTATCCAGCTGAATGATACTCACCCCACCATCGCCATCCCGGAAATGCTGCGCGTGCTGCTGGATGAGCATCAGCTAAGCTGGGATGACGCCTGGGCCATCACCAGCCGCACCTTCGCTTACACTAACCACACGCTGATGCCGGAAGCGCTGGAGCGTTGGGATGAGAAGCTGGTACGCAGCCTGCTGCCGCGCCACTTTACGCTGATCAAAGAGATCGACCGCCGCTTTAAAAAGTTGGTCGATAAGCAGTGGCCGGGCGATGAGAAAGTGTGGGCGAAGCTGGCGATTGTGCATCACAAACAGGTGCGCATGGCCAACCTCTGCGTGGTCAGCGGCTTTGCCGTTAACGGCGTGGCGGCGCTGCACTCGCAGCTGGTGGTGAAGGATCTGTTCCCGGAATATCACCAGCTGTGGCCGGAAAAATTCCACAACGTCACCAACGGCATCACGCCGCGCCGCTGGCTGAAGCAGTGTAATCCGGCGCTGGCCGGGCTGATTGACGACACGCTGAAGGTAGAGTGGGCCAACGATCTTGCTGCCCTGCAGGGGCTGGAGAAGTTTGCCGACGACAAGGCATTTCGGAAAAAGTATCGCCAGATTAAACACGATAACAAGCTGCGGCTGGCGGCTTACATCGAGCAGCGCACCGGCATTGTGGTCAATCCCAACGCGCTGTTTGATGTGCAGATCAAGCGCCTGCATGAGTACAAACGTCAGCACCTCGGGCTGATGCATATCCTCTCGCTGTATAAGCGGCTGCGCGACAATCCCCAGCTCGACGTGGTGCCGCGCGTGTTCCTGTTCGGTGCCAAAGCTGCGCCGGGCTACTACCTGGCGAAAAATATTATCTACGCCATCAACAAAGTGGCGGAGAAGATTAACCAGGATCCGCTGATCGGCGACAAGCTGAAAGTGGTGTTTATCCCCGATTACCGCATCACCGCCGCGGAGCTGATGATCCCGGCAGCGGACCTGTCAGAGCAGATCTCGACCGCCGGTTATGAAGCCTCCGGTACCGGCAATATGAAGCTGGCGCTGAACGGTGCGCTGACCGTGGGAACGCTGGACGGCGCCAACGTCGAGATCGCCGAGCAGGTGGGTGAAGAGAATATCTTTATCTTCGGCAACACCGTCGATGAGGTGAAGGCGCTGAAAGCGGGCGGCTATGACCCGATCAAGCTGCGTAAAAAAGATAAGCACCTCGACAGCCTGCTGAAAGAGCTGGAGAAAGGCTTCTTTAGCGATGGCGACAAGCACGCCTTCGATATGATGCTGCACAGCCTCGGCAAGGGGGGCGATCCCTGGCTGGTGCTGGCCGATTTTGCTGAATACTGCGCGGCGCAGCTGCAGGTGGAAGCGCTGTATCGTGACCAGGAAGCCTGGACGCGTGCGGCCATTCTTAACACAGCCCGCACCGGGATGTTCAGCTCGGACCGTTCGGTACGCGACTACCAGCAGCGTATCTGGCAGGCAAAACGCTAAGGAGCGGCTTATGGATGCAAAGAAGTTTGAGCAGGCCGCTGCGGCGGCCGGTATTTCAGCCAAATATATTAACGCCTTCGGCCAGCCGGAAGCGGTCAGCCGGGAGACGCGTGAGAAGCTGCTGGCGGCGATGAGTGAGCCGCTGAAGAGTGAGGATGCGCCGCTGCCGCCCTGCAAAGTTTTGTTGAAAAAGCGCGAGCAGCGGCTGGATATTGGCGGCAAAGGGCGCTTTCAGTGGTGTTTTACCAGTGAAAAAGGACGCGAGTTTTACGGCGAGGTGAACGGCGGCGAGCAGATTCGCCTGCCGCAGAATCTGCCCAACGGCTACCATCAGCTGCTGCTGCGTCAGGGCAAAAAACAGTGGCCGTGCCGGATTATTATCGCGCCCAGGCGCTGTTATGAGCCGGCAGAACTCAAGCGCGGGCAGAAACTGTGGGGCGCTACCGTGCAGCTCTACACCCTGCGCTCGCAGCACAACTGGGGGATGGGGGATTTCAGCGATCTGAAACGCATGGTGACAGATATTGCGCAGCGCGGGGGGGCATTTATCGGCCTCAATCCGGTGCATGCGCTCTATCCGGCGATGCCGGAAAACGCCAGCCCTTACAGCCCCTCATCACGGCGCTGGCTTAACGTGATGTATATCGACGTCGCGGCAGTGCCCGATTTCCAGCACAGCGCTGCCGCCCAGCGCTGGTGGCAGCAGAAAAATACCCAGCAGGCGTTAAAAAAGGCGCGCGACACCGAGTGGGTGGATTACGCCACGGTGGGCGAGCTGAAGCTGCAAGGGCTGCGTCACGCCTGGCAATCTTTCCGCCAGCGCGATGAGCAGGATGCCACCCGCCAGCACTTCGCGCAGTTTGTTGCCGACGGCGGCGAGAGCCTGTTTTCGCAGGCGACCTACGATGCTTTGCACGCGGCGATGCTGAAGGAAGATGCCAGCCGCTGGGGCTGGCCGGTGTGGCCCGCCGACTATCAGCACGGCCAGAGTGAGGCGGTGCAGCAGTTCAGCCGCGATAACCCTGATGAGGTGCAGTTCTGGCTGTGGCTGCAGTGGCTGGCGAATCGCCAGTTCGATGAGTGCTGGCAGCAGTGCCAGCAGCAGCAGATGGCGATTGGCCTGTATCGCGATTTAGCGGTCGGCGTGGCGGAGGGGGGCGCGGAGACCTGGAGCGATCGCGAGCTCTATCGCCTGAAGGCTTCGGTCGGTGCACCGCCGGATATCCTCGGTCCGCTGGGTCAAAACTGGGGCTTGCCGCCGATGGATCCGCACGTGATGACGGCACGCGGCTATCAGCCGTTTATCGATCTGCTGCGCGCCAATATGGCAAGCTGCGGCGCGCTGCGTATCGATCATGTGATGTCGCTGCTGCGCCTGTGGTGGATCCCCTACGGCGAGACCGCTAACTTCGGCGCCTACGTCTACTACCCGGTTGACGATCTGATGGCGATCCTCGCGCTGGAAAGCGAGCGCCATCAGTGCATGGTGATCGGCGAAGATCTCGGCACGGTGCCGGTGGAAATTGTCAGCAAGCTGCGCGATAACGGGGTTTATTCGTGGAAGGTGCTCTATTTCGAGCAGGAGGGGATGGACCGCTACCGTTCTCCAGCGGCGTGGCCACGTCAGTCGATGGCGAGTGCGACCACGCACGACCTGCCGACGCTGCGCGGCTTCTGGAGCGCCGGGGATCTCACTCTCGGCGAAACCCTGGGCCTCTATCCGGATAAGGTGGTGCTGAGCAAGCTGTTCGCTGACCGTACGCGGCAGAAGCAGGCGTTGTTAAACGCGCTGCACCGCTACGGCTGCGTGCCGAAAAGCTGCGGTAGCCAGGCGGCGAAAATGGCGATGACGGCAACGCTTAATCGCGGCATGCAGCGCTTTATCGCCGACAGCAATAGCGCCTTACTGGGGTTACAGCCGGAGGACTGGCTGGATATGGAAAAACCGGTCAATGTGCCGGGCACCACCGATCAATACCCGAACTGGCGGCGCAAGTTGAGCGTGACGCAGGAGGCGATGTTTGCCGACCCGAGAGTCAACCGCTTGATTAAGGATTTGGATAAGCGGCGTAAAAGCTGAATACGGGACGACCGGAACAGAAGGTCTTCATCCTGACCGTTGCAAACCCTCAACACGGGACGACCGAAACAGAAGGTCGTCCCCTACCGCTGTTTCGGTCCGCCCTGGTTTAAGGCGTAAAGGCTTTAAATATTACCGAGCCATTCACCCCGCCGAAGCCAAATCCGTTCACCAGCGTGCTGCCGATCGGCATCCGGCGCGCCTCATTCTGCACCACGTTTAACCCTTCAGCACCGCTGTCGAGCTGGGAAATATTCAGCGATGGCGGGGCAATACCGTCGCGCATTGCCAGCAGTGAGAAGATGGCGCCCACAGCACCCGCCGCACCCAGCAGGTGACCGGTGGCGGATTTGGTGGAGGAGATAGCGGTTTTCGCCCCGTCACCGAGCACGCGGCGTAACGCATTCATCTCCGCGAGGTCGCCGACCGGGGTGGAGGTCGAGTGCGCATTGATATAATCGATATCGCTGCCCGTCATCCCCGCCTGCTGCAGCGCAATGCTCATTGCCCTGGCTGCGCCTTCACCATCTTCCGGCCCGGCAGTGATGTGGTATGCATCCGACGTGGTGCCGTAGCCGACCACTTCCGCCAGAATAGTGGCGCCGCGCTGCTGTGCGCTGCTCAGCTCTTCCAGCACCAGCATGCCGGCGCCTTCACCCATCACAAAACCGTCGCGGCGCTGATCGAACGGTCGCGAGGCCTGCTCTGGATGGTGGTTAAAGGCGGTTGAGAGGGCGCGTGCCGCCTGGAAGCCGCCGAGCGATACCGGGTTAATGCAGGACTCACTGCCGCCAACCACGGCGATATCCGCCTCATCATAGCGAATAGCGCGGAAACCATCGCCGATGCTCTGAATGCTGGCCGCACAGGCAGAAACTGGCGTGCCTAAGATGCCTTTAAAGCCGTATTTGATCGCCACATGCGACGAGGCAAGGTTGGCGATAAATGAGGGAATTGTAAACGGTGACAGCCTGCGACTGCCTTTCTCCGCCACGGTTTTCACCGCATTATTGATGGCGTGAAAGCCACCAATGCCGGTGGCAATAATCGTCGCGGTGCGCAGTTTTGCCGCTTCCGCCAGAGTGTGCAGCCCCGCCTGGCTTATCGCTTCTTCAGCGGCGGCCAGCGCCAGATGGATAAAGCGGTCAGCTTTACGCTGCTCCTTTGGGGGAATTAACGCATCGATATCAAAGCCGTACTCGGGGTCCTGAGCGACAGACTGAATCTGCCCGCCCACGCGAATGGCGGTGTCACCGTGCGCGTCTTCATCGAGATGACGAATGCCGGACTGCCCGGCGATCAGCCGCTGCCAGCTGCCTGCCACGCCGTTGCCCAATGGGCCAATCAGACCCATGCCGGTGATAACAACTCTTCTGCCAGTATTATTCAACATGATGACCTGTAGGTTAGGGAAACTGATTTCAGTGTACACGTGTAAGCTGAAAGATCCACACTCAATCGCAGCGGGGATAGGCGCGGTAAGACGGGAAAAGGGTCAGGATGAGGGGAATGGAGTGTAGGGGATGGGCAGGCCCATCCCGCTAGATAACGAGGTCAATCAGTAGAAGGAGTGCTCGCCGCGCTGGTGCTCGGTGAGGTCACGCACGCCCTTCAGCTCAGGGAAGGCGGCCAGCATCTCTTTTTCGATGCCCTCTTTCAGGGTCACGTCGACCATGGAACAGCCGTTACAGCCGCCGCCAAACTGCAGGATGGCGAAGCCTTCATCGGTGATTTCCATCAGCGAGACTTTGCCGCCGTGGCTGGCGAGCTGCGGGTTAATCTGGGCCTGCAGCAGGTACTCAACGCGCTCGACCAACGGCGCGTCGTCGTTCACTTTACGCATTTTGGCGTTTGGCGCTTTCAGCGTCAGCTGTGAACCCAGGTTATCGGTGACGAAGTCGATTTCCGCGTCTTCCAGATAAGGGGCGCTGAGCGCGTCAACGAAGGCGGATAGCTTCTCGAACTTTAGTTCGGTATCCGTCGCTTCGACTGCATCGGGCGGGCAATAGGAGACGCCGCACTCTGCGGTCGGCGTACCCGGATTAATCACGAATACGCGAATTTGGGTGCCATCTTCCTGCTTTGACAGCAATTTTGCGAAGTGCTCTTGTGCAGAGTCGGTAATTAGGATCATGGCGATTGCTCAATAGTTGACTAATTTCGTTGGTTATAATACGCCCATCACCGACGCTCTACAAGGTTCGGCACAGGCACCATATCTGTATGCTGGCCGCGCCCTGGGCCAGCAAAATGCGGCTGATCTCAGCCACGGTACTGCCGGTGGTGACCACATCGTCCAGTAAGGCGATATGGTGACCGCGCACCTGCGTTTCAAGCCGAAACGCACCGCGCAGGTTTTTTCGCCGGGCGAGAGCCCCCAGGCGATGCTGCACTTTTCCAGCGCGCACCCGCGTTAGCGCATGCGGCAGATATTGGCACGGCGTCCAGCGCGCCAGCGCGCGGGCGATATCCTCTAACTGATTATAGCCACGCCGCCATGCCCGGTGATGATGCAGCGGCACGCTCAGCAGCAGGGAGGGGCGCATCAGCCCGTGGTCCCGCCGCCGCATTAACCAGCTTAGCAGTATTAGCCGCGCCAGCATTACCGCCTGTGCGGTGCCGTGATAAAACTTCAGGCGATTCACCAGCTGGCTGAGTGGCGGTTGCCAGGGCGTGACCGCAAGCAGCGCTCCCCAGGGCGGCGGGCGGCGCAGGCAGCGGCCACACTCGTGCAGGCCGCCATGGTGGCCTAATCCGCAGCGCGGGCAGCAGTGACGGCGCAGCGGTAACCCCCGCAGACAGATGCTGCAGATCCCGTGGGCGGCTACAGCGAGCGGCATCTGGCATAGCCAACAGACAGCCGGCATTGGTAGCATAGCGACCTCATAAGCAAAAACAGGACCCTAACTCATGACGGCACTGCACTGGGAGACAATTGGACAGGGAGATCGCCATCTTGTGCTGCTGCACGGATGGGGGCTGAATGCGGGCGTGTGGCATTGCATCAGCGAGCGGCTCAGCGCACATTTTTGCCTGCACCTCGTTGACCTGCCGGGCTATGGACGCAGCCGGGATTTTCCGGCGATGACGCTGGATGAGATGGTCGCAACGATTCTGCCGCAGGCACCTGAACGCGCTATGTGGCTCGGCTGGTCACTGGGTGGACTGGTGGCGAGCCAGCTGGCGCTGAGCCACCCTGAGCGCGTCAGCGGATTGATTAGCGTGGCTTCCTCCCCCTGCTTCAGCGCACAACCGCAGTGGCCGGGCATCAGGCCGGAAACCCTGAGCGGCTTCCAGCAGCAGCTCAGCGAAGATTTCCAGCGCACCGTGGAGCGTTTTCTGGCGCTGCAAACCCTGGGCACCGAGAGCGCGCGCCAGGATGCACGCCTGCTGAAAGGCGTGGTGCTGGAACAGCCGATGCCGACGCCGCAGGTGTTAAACGGCGGGCTGGAGATCCTGCGTACCGCCGATCTGCGCGCAGCGATGAGCGCGCTGCAAATGCCGCTGCTCAGGCTGTACGGCGCACTCGATGGCCTGGTGCCGCGTAAGATTGCCGCGCTGCTGGATGAGCGCTGGCCGCACAGCCGCAGTCACATTATCGCCAAAGCTGCTCATGCACCCTTTATCTCGCATCCGGATGATTTTTGTCGTGAAGTGCTGGAGTTTGCGTCGCCAATACGTTGATAAACGTTGCAATAGTTACTACTTGCAACAATTTTGTCAGTTGCCGCACTTCGCGACAGCAACAATACTGTTTAACGGCAGCGCACGGCGCTGTCAGACAAACCGAAGTTTTGGCCTAAGGAGAGGATCCAGGATGAAAAAGATTATTGCTGTCACCACTCTGCTCGTCACCGCCGCATTCACCTTCAACGCCAGCGCTGCGCAAGAGATTTCGCGCGAAAAAGCGGCTGAGATGAAGCTGGAAAAAGTCGGCACCGTGACCACCAACTCAACGCTCGATCCGATGGATGCGAAAAAACACCTGTCAAAAAAGGCCGATGAGAAGGGCGGCAAGTATTTCGTGATTATCGCCGCAGATGAAGGCGACCATACTCACGCCCTGGCTGAAGTGTACAAGTAATCGATCTCCTGCCCACCGCGGGTGGGCAGTATTTTAGATTTTCAGCCAGCGAAAGCTCCACGGCGCCAGTTCCAGCCCCTGATGCCCATCCACCCGCTCATCATTCGCCACATCGCGATACCAGCGCGCTTCCGGCAGGGTATAGCTTACCGTTTTGCCACTCAGGTTGTAGACACACCACAGGCTCTCTTTTTCGTCCCGCGCCTGGCGCTGCATCACCAGCAGTGAATTATCGCTGTCGGCGATATGCATCGGGTTATCCGGATGGAACGCGGGCTGGCGTTTACGCACCTGCACCAGCTGGCTGAGCGCATACCACACCCGGTAGCGCAGGGAATCAGTCTCGCTCAGCGCCTGCTCAATGTCGCTGACGGCGTATTTCTGCCGGTTAATCGCCCGGTTATGCCCTGCTGCTTTTACCCCCTCCATGTCATTGCGCGAGCCGAGAATGCTCTGGATATAAATCGCCGGCACGCCGGGGAAGGCCAGCAGCAGGGCATGCGCCAGCAGAAAGCGCTGCAGGCGGGTATCGTCATCGTCATCCCGTTGGTTCAGCGCATCCATGTAGGTGACGTTGATTTCATACGGGCTGGTGCTGCCGTCAGGATTATTTTTATAGGAGATCAGCGCGCCTTCCATCGCCAGATCGCGCACCAGCGAGACAATTTCGGTTTCCGGCAGGATGCCGCGCAGCGGGTTCAAACCGATGCCGTCGTGCGAAGCGAGGAAGTTGAAAAAGGTGGTGCTGCCACCGCTGCTGTCGAGCGAGGCCGCCCACTGGCGCAGTGCGCGCGCGGAGCCGTAGTGAATAGCGTGCAGCACCAGCGGCGGCAGGGAAAACTGGTACACCATCTGCGCTTCATCGCGGCCGTTGCCGAAGTAGCTGATGTTGTCTTTGTGCGGCACGTTGGTTTCCGTTACCACCACGGTGCCTGGGGCGACTTCGTTGGCAATGGCGCGGAACAGTTTCACCAGCTGGTGGGTTTTCTCCAGATGGATGCAGGAGGTGCCGGGGGTTTTCCACATATAGCCGACGGCATCCAGCCGCACATAGTCGGCACCTTTTTTCAGGTAGTCGAGCAGCACGTTAACCATAGCGATCAGCACTTGCGGATTGGCGAAGTTCAGGTCGATCTGGTCCGCGCTAAAGGTGGTCCAGATATAGCGCGTTTCGCCGTCGGCCATGGTAAACGGCGTCAGCAGCGGCGAGGTGCGTGGGCGGGTCACGGCAGTTAAATCGGTGGCGGGGGGCATGCTGATAAAGAAGTCATCCCAGCCGGGATCCTGCGCCAGATAGTGCGCGAACCAGGCGCTGTGCGCGGACATATGATTGCAGACAAAATCGAACATCAGGCGCGTGTGCTGGTGCAGCTCGGCGATCTCCTGCCAGCTGCCGCACCGGGGATTAACCTGGTGATAATCTATCACCGAGAAGCCGTCGTCGGATGAATACGGGAAAAAGGGCAGCAGGTGAACCAGGTTAAAACTGGACTGTAAATGCTGCTGATAGAAGCGCGAGAAGGTGGTCAGGGTAGGGGTATCGTCCTGATGAAACTGGTCGGCATAGGCGATCAGCACCACATCGTTTTCATCCCAGTGGGCTTTTCGCTGCTGATGAATCTGCGCCCGCGCCTCGTCAATCAGCGTATGCAGGCGCTGCAGGTACGATGGCGGAAAAGCGTATTCGTAGATCTTATCTATTAAGTTATTGATAATATCCATTTTTATTTCGGCTGCCACCGCAGGTGAAAAATCAGGCGTTATTTTTCACTGTAGACGCTGGTCACAAAATCGCAACTTACATCAGTGGCAATTGTCGCTTTTTGCGCAACCAGAGCAGCCGCTCACCACATTTTTTACCGGAATTAGCCCCGGCCGGATGCGGATGCGTCGCAGGACTAGCAGCAGTAACGCATTAATCAGTATCACGCTGGCGATGATCAGCAGGCTGCTGCGCGGATGCTGGTCAAAACGGGCAAGTTGATAGAACAGGGCAGAGAGTGAGTACGCCAGATCGATGCCCCACACGACAGAGAAGAGCATCCAGCGGGCGCTGCTTTCGCGCGCGATGGCTCCCATCACCGAGACGCAAGGGACATACAGCAGCACAAAGATCAGGTAGCTGTAGGCGGCGGCATCGCTGGCAAATTTACTGTGCATGGTACCCATCGCACCGCTGGCCATTTCGGCATCACCTTTACTGGCTTCAATCGGGTTCGCCAGCACGCTGAGGCTGAACGTCGCCCGCACGCTCTGCCAGGTTTGCTCGGCGGCATCCTTGAGCTGATCGATCAGGCTAAACTGCGCCGCGTCAAACGGCTGCCGCTGCAGCGCTTCTGCGGTGTAGAGCGTGTTGAGCGTGCCGACCACCACCTCCTTCGCCATTGCCCCGGTCAGCAGCCCGACGGTCGCCTGCCAGTTATCGCGTTGCACGCCAATCGGCGACAGCAGCGGGGTAAGCGTGCGGCTGACGCTGGCGAGGGCCGAGTCGTTGAGGTTACTGACCGGCTGACCGCTGAAGGTAAAACTGTTCAGCCCGCCAATCACGACGCTGACCAGCACAATCACTTTGCCCGCGCGCAGCGCAAAACCGCGCAGACGCTGCCACGTCTGTAACAGCAGACTTTTAAGGTGCGGAACGTGCCATGTGGGCAGCTCCATCACAAACGGGCTGGCCGCGCCGCGCATCAGCGTATGCTTGAGCAGCAGGCCGGTCGCGATAGCGGCACCCAAGCCGAGCAGATAAAGGCTGAATACAACCAGCGCCCCGCGCTGACCAAAGAACGCTGCCGCAAACACCGCGAAGATAGCCAGGCGTGCACCGCAGGAGATAAACGGCGCCATCAGCACGGTAATCAGGCGCTCACGCGGGGCATCAAGCGTGCGCGCACCCATGACTGACGGGACATTGCAGCCAAAGCCGACAATCAGCGGCACGAAAGATTTCCCCGGCAGGCCGAGCGCCTGCATCAAGCGGTCCATCACAAAGGCGGCACGCGCCATATAGCCAGAATCTTCCAGCAGTGAGAGAAACAGGTACATCATGCCGATCTGGGGGATAAGCGGCATCACCGTATTGATACCACCGCCAATCCCCTGCGCCAGAAACAGCGTCAGCCATTCTGGCAGGTGCAGCGTGATGCCCAGCCACTGCGTACCCTGAATAAACAGCGCCGCCGACCCGAGATCGAACAGCGGCTGTAGTGCACCGCCGAGATTAATGGCGAGGAAAAACATCAGGTACATCACCAGCAAGAAGAAGGGCAGGCCAAGCCAGCGGCTCATCGTCAGGCGGTCGAGATGCTGTGACACCCCCTTGCGCGTTCCCTGCTGCTGAATGGCCTGGCAGCACAGGGTTTCAATCGTCTGATAGCGGCTGCTGATGATGCTTTGCGCCACGTCTGCTCCTGCCTGCCGGGATACGGCGGGCAGCAGCCGGGCGGCATCCACGGCCTGCTGCTGGCTCCAGATATCCCCTTCCAGCATTTGCAGCGCCAGCCACTTTTTTTGCGCCGGCGAGAGGGGGGCCGCCATGGCCGCAGCCAGCTGTGCTACCGCCTGTTGCACCGCAGCAGGGTAGGCGACAGCGATCTGCGCGCAGCGAGGTGGGTAATGGTCAATGGCCTGTTTCAGCCGATCAATCCCGCGCCCGCGTGTGGAGACCAGCGGTACTACCGGGCATCCCAGCGCCTGCTCCAGCGCTGCAATGTCTATTCTGAGCTGCTGGCTTTCGGCCATGTCCAGCATGTTGAGCGCGATGATGCAAGGTAGCCCCATCTCCAGCAGCTGCAGCGTAAGGTAGAGGTTGCGCTCCAGATTGCTGGCATCCACCACGTTGATCACCAGCGAAGCCTCCATGCTCAGCAGGTACTGACAGGCGATCTGCTCATCCAGCGAGGCCTGCTCCGAGAGGGTGGTCAGCGAGTAACAGCCGGGCAGATCGACCAGCTTCACCTGATGCTGTGCGGTGGTAAAGCGCCCCTCTTTACGCTCAACCGTGACGCCCGCCCAGTTGCCGACGCGCTGGCGAGCGCCGGTCAGCTGATTAAACAGGGTGGTTTTGCCAACGTTTGGGTTACCGGTCAGGGCGAGAGTCGTGTTTTTCATTAAGCTCCCTCCCCGGCTTCAATGGCTTCAAGCAGCAGCAGGGAAAGCTCTTTGCGGCGCAGCATCAGGCTGGTACGGCGGGTTTCGATATGCAGCGGGTCGCCGAGCGGCGCTACGCGCACCAGGGTAAAGCAGGTGCCGGGCAGCAGGCCCTGCGCCATCAGTTTCTGACGAAAAGCCGCGCTGAGCGTGGGAGAAAAACCGGTAATCCGGTAGCTGTGCTGGGGGATCAGTTGCATTGTCCTGGCCTGCTGACATGTTGGACGCGAGAGTGAGACAATGAATTTTAATGAGAATGATTATTGCTCACATTGATATTGAGCAAGGTTATAGCGGAGAACGGGAGCGGTTTTTTGCAAAAAAGGGCGGGCCTGGCAGCCCGCCCTGAGGTTTAGCTCTTTTTACCAAACGCGGCGGCGAGGGCATCGCCCATCGCGCTGTTACCGGCGGGCTGCGCGGCTGGGCGCGGCTTGCTGCCTTTTGCCGGGCGCGCATTGTCACGGCCGTTAGCCGCGCTGCTACCGCCGCCACGACGCGCGTTGGTTTCACCCGGCTGCTCGTCCAGGCGCATGGTCAGGGCGATACGCTTGCGCTGCAGATCCACTTCCATCACCTTCACTTTGACGATATCCCCGGCTTTCACCACTTTATGCGGATCATCAACAAACTTGTCGGAGAGAGAGGAGATATGTACCAGGCCGTCCTGATGCACGCCGACATCGACGAACGCGCCGAAGTTGGTGACGTTGGTGACGGAGCCTTCCAGCACCATGCCCGGCAGCAGATCGTTCATGGTATCAATGCCGTCGGCAAACTGGGCAGTTTTGAACTCTGGACGCGGATCGCGCCCCGGTTTTTCCAGCTCTTTGATGATATCGCTGACGGTTGGCACGCCGAAACGCTCGTCGGTGAAATCGACCGCGCGCAGGTCGCGCAGCACGGACGGGTTCCCCATCAGCTCATTCAGCGCCTGTTCGGTGGCGGCGAGAATGCGCTCCACCACCGGGTACGCTTCCGGGTGCACCGTGGAGGCATCCAGCGGGTTATCGCCCTGTGAGATGCGCAGGAAGCCCGCGCACTGCTCAAAGGCTTTCGGTCCAAGGCGGCCCACTTTCAGCAGCTGCTGGCGGTTCTGGAAGCGGCCGTTCTCATCACGCCAGCTGACAATATTCTGGGCGATCATTTTGCTCAGGCCGGCCACGCGGGTCAGCAGCGGCACTGAAGCGGTGTTCAGATCCACGCCTACGCCGTTTACGCAGTCTTCCACCACCGCATCCAGCTTCTTCGCCAGCTGGCTCTGACTCACGTCATGCTGGTACTGGCCCACGCCGATGGATTTAGGGTCGATCTTCACCAGCTCGGAGAGCGGGTCCTGCAGACGGCGGGCGATGGATACCGCACCACGAATCGAAACGTCCAGGTCCGGGAACTCCAGCGCCGCCAGTTCAGAGGCGGAATAAACCGATGCGCCCGCCTCGCTGACGATCACTTTCTCGCCTTTCACCTGCGGGAACTGCTTCTGCACCTCAATGTAGAAACGCTCGGTTTCGCGTGAGGCGGTGCCGTTACCGATAGCCACCAGCTCAACGTTATGTTTGGTGCACAGCGCGGCCACTGTCGCCGCCGCTTTGGCGGTCTGCCCGGTGTGCGGGTAGATGGTATCGGTGGCAACCAGCTTGCCGGTCGCATCCACTACCGCTACTTTCACGCCGGTACGCAGGCCCGGATCGAGACCCATAGTGGCGCGCATCCCGGCCGGGGCCGCCATCAGCAGGTCATGCAGGTTGCGGGCAAACACGTTAATCGCTTCGTCTTCCGCCCGCTCGCGCACCGTGCCCATCAGCTCGGTTTCGAGGTGCAGTAGCACTTTGATGCGCCAGGTCCAGCTCACCACGGCTTTACGCCAGGCATCGGCCGGAGCGTTGTTGAGACGCAGGTTGAGGTGCTCGGTAATAATCTGTTCGCCGTGGCTTTCACGCGGCGGCTCGTCAAACTGCGGGTCGGCATTCAGCGACAGCTGCAGGATGCCTTCGTTGCGGCCACGGAACATGGCCAGTGCGCGGTGGGAAGGCACGCCGGACAGGGCTTCGTGATGGTCAAAGTAGTCGCGGAATTTCGCGCCTTCTTCCTGCTTGCCGTCAACCACGCGGGAGACGAGGTGAGCATTTTTCCACAGGTATTCACGCACTTTTGCCAGCAGGCTGGCGTCTTCGGCAAAGCGCTCCATCAGGATATAGCGCGCGCCATCCAGCGCCGCTTTGCTGTCGGCAACGCCTTTATCGGCGTCAACATAGCCCGCAGCCAGCTGCTCAGGATCGTGTTTTGGCTCCTGCCACAGCGTGTTGGCCAGCGGTTCCAGACCGGCTTCAATGGCGATCTGCCCGCGCGTGCGGCGCTTCTGTTTATACGGCAGGTAGAGATCTTCGAGCTCGGTTTTGCTCAGCGTGGCGTTAATAGCCGCGGCCAGCTCGTCGGTCAGTTTGCCCTGATCGGCGATGGATTTCAGAATGGACTGGCGGCGGTCAGCGAGTTCGCGCAGGTAGCCAAGGCGGGTTTCCAGCTGGCGCAGCTGGGTGTCGTCCAGCCCGCCGGTCACTTCCTTACGATAACGTGCGATAAACGGCACGGTATTACCTTCGTCCAGCAGGCGAACAGCGGCTTCAACCTGTTCAGCTCGGGCCTGCAGTTCACTTGCAATCAGGCGGCTCAGCGAATCTTTCATCATTGGGATACTTTAATGGCTTAAGAAATTGGCAACAGTTATACGGATTGCAGCGGCAGAATGCTACTAAACAGGCCGCCGCGGTGCGGATTAGGATTCTTTAACGTAGCGGATGTCGTTGACGTACCACAGCGCTTCACCGCCCGGCGTTTGCACGGTGGCGGCATCGCCGACCTCCTTCTTCAGCAGGGCGCGCGCCATCGGTGAGTCGATGGAGATGTAATCGTTACGGCCAAAAATTTCATCATAGCCGACGATGCGAAAACGCTTGATCTCTCCGTCGTCATTCTCCACTTCCACCCAGGCGCCAAAGAACACTTTGCCATCCTGCTGCGGACTGTAATCGACGATGCGCAGCTGCTCCAGGCACTTGGTCAGGTAGCGCACGCGGCGGTCAATTTCCCGCAGGCGCTTCTTGTTGTACTGATAATCGGCGTTTTCACTGCGGTCGCCAAGGCTGGCCGCCCAGGTCACCTTCTTCGTCACTTCCGGGCGCTCTTCGCGCCAGAGAAAATCCAGCTCTTTCTTCAGCAGATTGTAGCCTTCACGGGTAATCAGTTTTGTTTTCATCGTTCAGCCATCATCGTCGCGGTTTGCCCGCTATTTTGTGATGCCCGGCGTGCGGATGCAAATCACGCATTGCGAATTATCCCCGAACGTTACTGCTTGTTTGTTCTGACAAATACCGCGCGTGAACTTTGTGCTTCAGCCGTGGTTTTTTGCCAGAATTTCAAGATAAGCTGCTGTTTAATATGCTTTGTAACAATTTCGGCTACAATATAAACCATTATTGACTGTTACATTCAGGCATCTTTTTTGAAAATACCAGCTCAGGCAATAGCGCCTTTGGGAGTCACTCAATGCAAGAAAATTACAAAATCCTGGTGGTCGATGATGACATGCGTTTACGTGCGCTACTGGAACGCTATCTGACCGAACAGGGTTTCCAGGTGCGTAGCGTGGCAAATGCCGAGCAGATGGACCGTCTGCTGACGCGTGAATCCTTCCATCTGATGGTGCTGGACCTGATGTTGCCGGGCGAAGATGGCCTGTCGATTTGCCGCCGTCTGCGCAGCCAGAGTAACCCGATGCCGATCATTATGGTGACCGCGAAAGGTGAAGAAGTGGACCGTATCGTCGGGCTGGAAATCGGCGCGGATGACTACATTCCGAAGCCTTTCAACCCGCGTGAGCTGCTGGCGCGTATCCGTGCCGTGCTGCGCCGTCAGGCCAATGAGCTGCCGGGCGCCCCTTCGCAGGAAGAGGCGGTGATTGCCTTTGGTAAGTTCAAGCTGAACCTCGGTACGCGTGAGATGTTCCGTGAAGATGAGCCTATGCCACTGACCAGCGGTGAGTTTGCGGTACTGAAAGCGCTGGTCAGCCACCCGCGTGAACCGCTGTCGCGTGACAAGCTGATGAACCTGGCGCGTGGCCGCGAGTACAGTGCGATGGAGCGTTCTATCGACGTGCAGATCTCCCGCCTGCGCCGCATGGTGGAAGAAGATCCGGCCCATCCGCGCTACATCCAGACCGTCTGGGGCCTGGGTTATGTCTTCGTGCCGGACGGCAGTAAGGCATGAGGCGACTCCGCTTCTCTCCCCGCAGTTCATTTGCCCGCACGCTACTGTTGATCGTTACCTTGCTGTTTGTCAGCCTGGTAACGACCTATCTGGTGGTGCTTAACTTTGCCATACTGCCCAGCCTGCAGCAGTTTAACAAAGTGCTGGCGTATGAAGTGCGCATGTTGATGACCGACCGGCTGCAGCTGGAAGATGGCACGCAGCTGGAAGTGCCGCCGGCATTTCGCCGTGAGATATACCGCGAGTTGGGCATTTCGCTGTATACCAATGCGGCGGCGGAAGAGAGCGGATTACGCTGGGCGCAACATTACGAATTCCTCAGCCAGCAGATGGCGCAGCAGCTCGGTGGCCCGACCGATGTGCGCGTCGAGGTGAATAAAAACTCACCGGTGGTCTGGCTGAAAACCTGGCTGTCGCCCGATATCTGGGTGCGCGTGCCGCTGACCGAAATCCATCAGGGCGACTTCTCGCCGCTGTTCCGCTACACGCTGGCGATCATGCTGCTGGCGATTGGCGGTGCGTGGCTGTTTATCCGCATCCAGAACCGACCCCTTGTGGAGCTGGAGCACGCTGCGCTGCAGGTGGGTAAAGGGATTATTCCGCCGCCGCTGCGCGAGTATGGCGCGTCCGAGGTGCGTTCAGTTACCCGGGCTTTTAACCAGATGGCTTCCGGCGTTAAGCAGCTGGCCGATGACCGTACCCTGCTGATGGCCGGGGTCAGTCACGATCTGCGCACGCCGCTGACGCGTATCCGTCTGGCGACCGAGATGATGTCGGAGCAGGACGGCTACCTTGCGGAGTCGATTAACAAAGATATCGAAGAGTGTAATGCGATTATCGAACAGTTTATCGACTATCTGCGCACCGGCCAGGAGATGCAGTTTGAGCGTGCCGACCTCAACAGCGTGCTGGGCGAAGTGGTGGCCGCAGAGAGCGGCTATGAGCGTGAAATTGAAAATGCGGTGATGTCCGCCGAGCTGATGCTGGATATCAACCCGCTGGCCATCAAACGTGCCGTGGCGAATATGGTGGTTAACGCTGCCCGTTATGGTAACGGCTGGATTAAAGTCAGCTCCGGACGCGAGTTGCAGCGCGGTTGGTTCCAGGTGGAAGATGACGGCCCGGGCATTGAGCCGGACCAGCTGAAGCATCTGTTCCAGCCGTTTGTGCGCGGCGATAGCGCGCGCAGTACCAGCGGCACCGGCCTCGGCCTGGCGATTGTGCAACGTATTATCGATGCGCATCAGGGAACGCTGGAGATCGGCAAGAGCGATAAAGGCGGTCTGCGCATTCGTGCTTATCTGCCGCTGCCTCCGGCCAGCCTGCCCGGCCCGGTGGCGTAAAACGGGTCAACCGGAAAGGAAGGTCGACCCCTGCATCATGGCGGGCGTTCCAGGGGGCGATCCTTTACTCCGAACGACCCGCTATTGTTCGTTGACGTGACCAAAAAACAGCTCGGCAATCTTCGCATTGTCGATCGTCTCCCCGCTTAACGTCCGCACCAGGAACTCACTGCCCAGCAGCTGCAAAGAGATCACAATATCGGGCTGCACGCGCTTAATCTTCTGCAGATGCTGACTGTCGTTCACCAGGCAGATGGTGCGCGTTGCGCTACCGCCCGCCTCTTTTGCCGCCAGCACGATAAACGCATTCTCCGAATCATCGTTGCGCAGAGCGAGGATAAACTTCGCGTGCGCCGATCCCGCCTCCGTTAACACTTCCGAGCTGGAAGGATCGCCGATGACCAGGTCAGTATCCGGCGGATACTGGTGCGCCAGCCCTTCCGGTACAATCACCGTTAACGCTTCCCCGCGCTGCTTCAGGCCGAGATAGACGCTGTGCGCCAGCGGCGTGGCACCGGCGATAATAAAATGATTTTTACGCATCACGCGGGTAAACCTCCCTTTGATAATTCTTTTCATATTGCCGCCCAGCACCGGGCCGATAATTACGCTGACCGACGTGGCAAACACGGTGATGCCCAGCAGAATAATGGAGACGGTAAACAGGCGCGCATGGGGGGTGAGCGGCACGATATCGCCAAAGCCTGCCGTCGACATACTGACGATTGAATAGTAGAACGCCATGGTGAGATCGCTGATGTGTGGCCGGAACTCTTCGCCGAGGTACAGCGAGCCTAGTACGCCATACAGCAGCAGCGAGGTGATGCTGAGCAGGGCAAACAGGCTGCCTGCGGCCAGGCTGGCATGATGAAAGCGCCGCCAGAACCACAGCAGCAGCAGGGTGTTGCCGAGCGTGGCGTACAGCAGCAGGTGCCGCGTATGCGGGTTGTTAAGTTCAAACAGCATCATCGCCAGCAGCAGCAGCAGTGAGAAAGCCCAGGCGATGCGCGCGCGCAGCAGTAAACCACAGCCGATAATCATCAGGCTCAGGCCGAGCATAAAGCGCGGGATCTCCAGCAGGCCAAACACCAGCAGGGCATTTTTCCAGGTGGTAAAACCGTCAATCACACCGGGCACGGAGTGCCATGCGTGGTGCAGGGAAGGGTGCAGAAAAAGATAGCCATTTATCGTCACCAGGCAGGCCAGCAGGTGAACGGGGTTAAACAGATAAAGCGTGTGGTGCAGCAGGCGTTTCACGTCACTGTGTTTCCAGAGCCAGGTCGGGATCCTATTTTAGCAGTTTGTCAGGTCGGACAATGAGTAATGTGCGGTAGGAGGCTGCTGGGCTTAAGTCAAAATGGGTCGACCGGAAAAAAGGGTCGACCTACGGCATTCTTGCAGTTGTAGGGGCAGACCTCTTTTTCGGTCGCCCCGTGATTATTTTCAGAGAGCAGGTCCGGCCTTCACCAGCGCCTCACCGGCATGCGTGTCGGTGAACTTATCGAAGTTGCTGATAAAGCGTTGCGCCAGGTCGCGGGCTTTCACTTCCCAGTCGGCGGCGCTGGCGTAGGTGTTGCGCGGATCGAGCAGGTGGCTGTCGACGCCCGGCAGCGCCAGCGGTATCTCAAGGTTGAAAATCGGCAACGTTGCCGTCTCCGAATGGGCGATTTCACCGCTGAGGATCGCGTTGATGATGGCGCGGGTATCCTTCAGCGAGATGCGCTTGCCGCTGCCGTTCCAGCCGGTATTCACCAGCCAGGCTTCCGCTCCCGCGGCCTGCATGCGCTTCACCAGCACTTCAGCGTACCGGGTAGGGTGCAGCGTCAGGAACGCGGCGCCAAAGCAGGCGGAGAAGGTGGGGGTGGGCTCGGTCACGCCGCGCTCGGTGCCCGCCAGTTTGGCGGTAAAGCCGGACAGGAAGTGATACTGCGTCTGTTCTGGCGTCAGGCGCGACACCGGCGGCAGCACGCCAAAGGCATCGGCGGTCAGGAAGATCACTTTCTTCGCATGGCCTGCTTTTGATACCGGTTTAACAATGTTGTCGATGTGGTAGATCGGGTAGGAAACGCGGGTGTTTTCGGTTTTGCTGCCGTCGTCGTAATCCACCGTTCCATCGGCGCGCACCACCACATTTTCCAGCAGCGCGTCGCGGCGGATAGCGTGATAGATCTCGGGTTCAGCCTGCTCGGACAGTTTGATGGTTTTGGCGTAGCAGCCGCCTTCAAAGTTAAACACGCCGTCGTCGTCCCAGCCATGCTCGTCATCACCAATCAGCTGGCGCTGCGGGTCGGTCGACAGGGTGGTTTTGCCAGTGCCGGACAGGCCAAAGAACACCGCCACATCGCCTTTTTCACCGACGTTGGCCGAACAGTGCATCGCGGCAATGCCCTTAAGCGGCAGCAGGTAGTTCATGATGGCGAACAGCCCCTTTTTCATCTCGCCGCCGTACCAGGTACCGCCAATAAGCTGGATTTTCTCCGTCAGGTTAAACGCCACAAAGTTCTCTGAATGCAGCCCCTGAGCCTGCCAGTCCGGGTTAGTGCATTTCGCCCCGTTCATCACCACAAAGTCAGGCTTAAAGTCAGCCAGACCCTGCGCATCCGGGCGGATAAACATGTTTTTGACGAAGTGGGCCTGCCAGGCGACTTCGGTAATAAAGCGCACGCTCAGGCGGCTGTCCGGGTTGGCGCCGCACCAGGTATCGACCACAAATAAGCGCTTACCAGAGAGCTGGGTGGTGACGAGGTTTTTCAGCGACTGCCAGTTCTCCTGCGACAGCGGCTGATTGTCATTCTTGCCTTTACCCTGGTCATTCCACCACAGCGTGTCGCGCGTGACGTCATCGCGCACGATATATTTATCTTTTGGCGAGCGGCCGGTAAAAATACCGGTATCGACGGCAACCGCGCCTGATTGGGTCACTATTCCGCGTTCAAAACCCTGTAAACCGGGCTGGGTTTCTTCCTTAAACAGCGTGTCATAATCGGGGTTATGAACTACCTCAACCGTATCAGTGATGCCATAAGCAACGAGGTCCTGCTTGGTCAGGTCGTTAGCGCGCATGTTACTGCTCCTTTGTCGGTTTTTTGTACTGCTGCAGATGTAGGGGTGTTTCGACGATTTTGCCGTAATGCCTGGCACATTCGGGCGGCTGGCACCGTGACGATCGCGCGCAGTTTACACCTGTCAGACGACAGAGAAAGAGGCAAAAGGAAGAAATGAGAGGCGACACGCGATTCGCTGTAAAGCGGCGTGATTTGTTTCATTTATTAACTAAAGTAAGTGCGATAAGCCAGTGATAAATATCGTGGAATTGCGCATGAAATGGTTGAAAACTCGGCATATTAGCGATAGAAAGTATCGCATTTTTTTGCTACGAGAAGTTTGTTATGCACAGCAGGAGAGTGCAGGGCCAGGAAGACCTGGCCCGAAGGGATTAGTGAACCTGTTGGTCACCGGCAGCTGAATCATTACGGATGGCCGCGATGTCTACGCTGTCAAAGACGTAATGGTTGCCGCAGTAGTCACAGTGCATGTCGATCTCACCGTCTTCCTGCAGGATCTGATCCACTTCTTCCGGCGGCAGCGTGCTCAGCACATCACCACAGCGCTCGCGCGAGCAGGTGCATTTAAAGCAGACGTTTTGCGGCTCGAACAGCGTGACTTCTTCCTCGTGGAACAGGCGCCACAGCACCTCGTTCGCCGGCAGGTCCAGCAGCTCTTCGGTCTTGATGGTTTCCGTCAGCGTCGCCAGATGGTTGAACTCATCCAGGCTGGCATCCTGCGCGGGCAGCACCTGCAGCAGAATGCCGCCTGCGCCCGCTTTGCCTTCACTTTCGCCGGTGCGGATAAACAGACGGGTTGGCAGCTGCTCAGAGCGCATGAAGTAGTCCTCAAGACACTCTGCCAGCGTTTCGCCTTCCAGCCCAACCACGCCCTGATAGCGCTCACCCTCTTTTGGCGAGATGGTGATCACCAGGTAGCCGTTACCAACCATCTCTTTCAGGCTGCTGCCGTCAGCAATCTCGCCCTGCATACGCGCCACGCCGCGCATCTCCTGCTGATTATTACCGTTAATAACCGCCATATTCAGTGCGCCATCACCCTGCAGCTGGACCGTGATGTCGCCGTCAAACTTCAGGGTGGCGGTCAACAGGCTGGTCGCTACCAGCAGTTCGCCAAGCACCTGCTGCACCGGCTGTGGGTAGTCGTGGCCGTCGATAATCTCGCGCCAGGTCTGGGAAATACCTACCAGTTCGCCACGCACGGCGTGATTTTCAAACAGGAAGCGGTGCATCTGGTCTTGCTGGGACATAAGTTTTTCTCTCTTTAATGGCGCGTTATTCGTCGCCAGAATTTTTAAATTTCATCAGGTCGCGACGCTCCTTTTTATCCGGGCGTCGGTCCGGGTGCGGCATACTGAGCGCATTCATCTTGCGTGCCTGCGCGACCTTTTCCCGTTTTTCAATACTTTCTGCCGTCTCGCGATACAGCTGCTGGGCAATCGCTGCCGGACCGCGCTTATCACTGACGCCTTCGATCACCACGGTGCGCTGGTCATTACCCTGGCGCAGCACCAGCTCAGCATCGACTTCAACCAGCTTGCTGGGTTTGCTGCGCTGGCCGTTGTAATGCACCTTGCCGCCTTCAATCATCTCGCGTGCCGCAGCACGGGTTTTATAAAAGCGGGCGGCCCAGAGCCATTTATCAAGCCGCACCCCTTCTGTGGGTTTCTCTTTCATCGCTGGGTTCCTTTTTGGATTCACCTTATATATGGGGCTAACGCCATAAATCAAGGCGCGCTGCGGCGGATACTCACGCGCAACGTGTTCAGGCAGGTAAAGCGGAGAGTCTCAGCCTTAAAAATAGCACAGATGCGGCGATGCTCAGAACATCGGCCGCACGGTCTGGATGTCGCTTAGCGAGTGGTTAAAGCACTTCTCATAATACTGATGAATTTCCATCAGGCGCACGCGGTGGCGATGCATGCGGCGCAGCGCCAGCAGGCTGTTAATCACCAGGCTCAGCGCCAGCACCAGCAGTAACAGACTGCTGGCAAGATAGCGCCACAGGGTGAGGCTATCCGGTTCACTGTGCAGAGCGATGTGGCGCGTGCCGTTGGCATCGGTGGTGATGCTGGTAATAATGCCGCTGGCGCTAAACGGAGTGTGCAGCAGCATGCCGGAGAGCCGCTGCAGTTCCGGCCACTGGTCCGGCGCGTTGTAATCAAACAGTGAGACCGCCGGTGCTGGCTGATTGACGAACTGACGGCCCTCGTCGCTGAGGATCAGGAAGCCACCCGGGGGAGGGCTGTTCAGCGCTTCTGCCGCACGGCGCGTTTCGCGGTAGAAGAAGGAAGAGGTGGCGGTATTGACCAGATTTTCCAGCGCTTCTGCACTGACCGGGCGCAGCAGCACGTTCATGCCGTTCAGCGCGCCGGAGTTAGCGCGGTGCACCAGCGTTTGCCAGTCTTTCGCGTTCCCCAGGTTGACCAGCGCATTTTTCAGGCGCACACAGTCCTGCTCCTGGCTGCACAGATCCTGGGTTTTCTGCACGATATCGGAGAAGTCATCCAGCAGGATCATGCCCGACTTCTGAATGGCAGTCGCCAGCTGCGGGTTAAGTTTCGGGTCGGTACTGGACTGCGGGTGCAGCTGCATGCTGGTGGTGTCCAGCAGCGCCGTTGCCTTATCGATAATATCGGACTGCGGCAGCGGCAGCGGTTCCGCATTGTTCCAGTACATGGCCGAACAGTCGAACGGCATAAACGCATAGCTGCGGTTGCCCTGGTAGGTCGCCGGGATCGAACACATTCCGCTGCCGTTTACCTTCAGGCTGTCACCGACGTGCAGCGGGGCTTTTTCCAACTCGCTGACCTGGGTAACCTGCAAACTTTCCGTGCCTTTGATCCACGCCAGGCTAAGTTTCAGCGGCATGCTGAGCGGGATCCAGCTTATCAGCAGCGCCAGCAGGATCAGCGAACCCACCGCCAGCACGACATTTTTACGCCAGCGCTGGACAGGGAAGTTGCGCACCTCATCCTGTAGCGAGAGGAAGCGCCCCTGGCGCACCACCTGACGGTTGAGGTAGATATCAATTTCGGTGGTCTGGCCAAGATCCTGGGCGACATAGGGTTGCCAGTGCGGCGGGTAGATTAAGTCGATAATGCCGAGCGAGATATTGCTGGCCTGCCCCTGATTAGATTCGCCAAACAGTCCCCAGCGCTTCGGCGCGCCGCGCAGGCAGTGAATTTCGCGCAGATCATTTTCGCCAGGGCGGCGATAGATAAACCAGGCACTGACCGCGATGATGGCAACGCCCGCCAGGATCAGCCAGGGCATCAACACTATCGGCCCGACCAGGCTGATAAAGAACAGCAGCAGCGCGATACAGATAGCGATCGCTTCACGCGTGCCGTCAGGTCGGCTCAGCGCGTACTCTTCTGCACTCTCTTTGCGCACGCTCAGCAGCTCAATATTTTCGCCCTCTTCCTTACGGATAGAGGCATTCTGCCCGGTGGCGCGCACCATTGGCGTCAGCGCGGGCGCTTCCCAGCTGTACTGCGTCAGCGAGTGACCATTAAGTGAGATCACCAGCGGAATGGTTTGCGTTTTGATCAGCTCAACGTAGTTCTCTTCCGCGATATGTTGTTCCCACAGCGGCGGCAAATGCACTTCGACGGCATCAAGGTAGTAGCGCCATTTGTGGGGTTCATCGGTAGAGAGGCCGTAGCGGGTAATCGAGCGGGTGACGGGGTAGACATTGTTGCTTTGCGAGGTGAGCACCAGCTGATCGGGCGAACTGCTGGCTCCGCTGGGCAGAGTCTGATTTTGGCTGCCCAACTGCGCCACGTAGCGTTCAACCGCCGCGCGCTCTTCGTTGCTCAGCTTGCGATAGGGGGGACTGATAAATGGCAGTGGTTTCGCCAACGGCGGGCGATGCCGCATAGCGTACCAAAAGAAACAACCTGCCGTTACCGAGCAGGCCAGCATTACAGCCAATATGATGACTATTGTGCTCATGCTTCCCTCATTCCTGCCACAATGCTCCTGTCGACGTTCTCGCGTAAGACTGTGTCATATCTAACCCAATTGTGGCGAGTTTAAACAGTGCTGGCTGTCAGCTGTGTGATTAAAAATAGCGCTAAAAATCATAAAATTAGAATAATTGTATACCATGGCCGATGTAGATGTTACCAGGCATTTGGCCACTTAAGTATCGGCATATTCCTATTTATTAGTCTGATAATTGACATTCTTTAAAAGATTTTTCTCATGTTTACAATGATTTGTTATAAATAAGTAAAATGATTCATGCGATGATTGGTTTCCTGCGGCGGCTACCGCACAATGGACAATAACACGGTCAGCACCTGAATTCGCCGGGTGGATGACGCTCACTTTTTGGCTTTTCGCTGGGGCCCTTATGACCAGACAATTACAAAAACCTGCCATCCTTAATGTTGAGGTCGCAGCGCGATCGAAACTGTTCACGGTGGAATCGGTCGACCTTGAGTTCAGCAACGGCGAGCGCCGGATCTATGAGCGCATGCGATCTTCAGGCCGGGAAGCGGTGCTCATCGTGCCGATCATTGATGATCATCTGATCCTGATCCAGGAGTACGCGGTCGGGCTGGAGAGCTACGAACTGGGCTTCCCGAAAGGGTTGATCGACCCGGGTGAAACACCGTTTGACGCCGCTAACCGCGAGCTGAAAGAGGAGGCGGGCTTTGGCGCGCATCAGCTGGAGCAGCTGGGTAAACTGACCATGGCGCCGTCTTATTTCTCCAGTCAGATGAATATCGTGGTGGCGGAAGGGCTTTATCCGGAAAAGCTGGAGGGTGACGAGCCTGAACCGCTGCCGCAGATGCGCTGGCCGCTGAACAATCTGCTGGCGCTGCTGGAGGAGCCGGATTTCCGCGAGGCGCGCAACGTCAGCGCGCTGTTCCTGGTGCGCGAGTGGCTGGTGAAGCAGGGCAGGGTAACGTATTAAAAAAATGCCGGGCGATTGCCCGGCATTTTTGTATCAGAACAGCTCGTGGCTTTCGCCGTTATCCATCAGCGTGGTGCCGACGTCATGCACTGAATACTCCGTCGGCTGGGTGCCGTTGATAAAGTATTCGTCGCGGGTATTGCCGCCGCCGTTCGCCAGCTTGCCGGTGCTGCGATCAATCTTCACCGTCACCACCCCTTCCGGCGGCGTCAGCGGCTGCAGCGGAACGCCGTCCAGCGCCGCTTTCATGTAATCATCCCAGGCTGGCTGTGCGCTCTTGGCGCCGCCTTCATAGCCGGAGATCTGATCTTTAATCGCTCCGGAAGCCGTGGTGCGCCCCAGATCGCGGCGGTGGTCGTCAAAGCCGATCCACACGGATGTCACCACCCCAGGACCGTATCCGGAGAACCAGGCATCCTTCGAGCTGTTAGTGGTACCGGTTTTACCGCCGATATCATTACGCTTAAGGTCACGCCCGGCGCGCCAGCCGGTACCCATCCAGCCCGGTTCGCCGAAGATGTTGGAGTTCATCGCGCTCTTGATCAGGAACGACAGCGGCGTGTTAATCACGTGCGGCGCATACTCCGGCTGTTCGTCCTGCTTATGCTGAGGAACCTGCTCCAGCTCCGGTTTCGGCACGACAGGGTTAGTGCCTTCCTGCGAAACTGCGACGTTTTCCACGCTGTCTTCACTCAGCGCCACCGCTTTTTTGGTTTCGCCGTAGATCACCGGCAAATTGCACTCCGGGCAGGCCACTTTTGGCTTCGCTTCAAAGACTTTATTCCCCTCTTCATCCTCGATGCGGGTAATAAAGTACGGGTCTACCAGGAAGCCGCCGTTAGCCATCACCGAGTACCCGCGCACCATCTGCAGCGGCGTAAAGGCCGCCGAGCCGAGCGCCAGCGATTCGGTGTGCACGATGTTCTGAGCCGGGAAGCCAAAGCGCTGTAAATATTCCGCGGCGTAGTCGACGCCCATGGCGCGCATGGCGCGCACCATCACCACGTTCTTCGACTCACCCAGCCCCTGACGCAGGCGAATCGGGCCGGCGTAGCTGTTAGGCGAGTTTTTTGGGCGCCAGTCGGCACCGGCACCGGCATCCCAGCGGGAAATCGGCACATCGTTGAGGATCGACGCCAGCGTCAGGCCACGATCCATGGCGGCGGTGTAGAGGAACGGTTTGATATTTGAACCGACCTGGCGCAGCGCCTGGGTTGCGCGGTTGAACTTGCTCAGGTTGAAGTCGAAACCGCCAACCAGTGCGCGTACTGCGCCGTCATGTGGGTCGAGCGACACCAGCGAAGAGTTGACGTCCGGCACCTGAGCCAGCTGCCAGTCGTTGTCGACCTTGCGTACCCAGATCTGCTGGCCCGGCTGCAATACCTGGCTAACCGAGCGCGGAGTGGCGCCCTGTAAGGTGTCGGACTTGTATGGACGCGCCCAGCGCACCGCAGCCAGATTGAGCGCGATGTTGCTGCCGTCACGCATCGCCACGGTAGCTTCATCACTGCTGCTGGCGGTCACTACCGCCGGGAACAGCGGGCCGTAAACCGGCAGCGCTTTCAGCGTTTTCAGGATTTGAGCGTGATCCCACGCTGGCTGGCCGGCTTTCCACAGTTCGCTGGACGGGCCGCGATAGCCGTGGCGCATATCATAGGCAATGACGTTGTCCTGCACCGAGTCCTGCGCCGCCAGTTGCAGCTTGCGGGTCACGGTGGTGTAAACCTTGTAGCCGTCGTTATAGGCGTTTTCGCCATAACGTTTAATCATCTCCTGGCGCACCATTTCGGTCAGGTACGGTGCGGAGAAAGCGATTTCCGGCGCGTGATAGTTCGCCACCAGCGGCGTGTTGCGCGCTTCTGTGTACTGCGCCTGGCTGATGTAATGCTGGTCAAGCATGCGCGCCAGCACGGTGTTGCGGCGCTGTACGGCACGATCGTGCGAGTAAAGTGGGTTAAAGGTCGACGGCGCTTTAGGCAGGCCGGCGATCATCGCCATTTCACTCAACGACAGCTGATCAACATTCTTACCAAAGTAAACCTGTGCTGCAGCCCCCACGCCGTAAGCGCGATAGCCGAGGTAGATTTTGTTCAGATACAGCTCAAGGATCTCGTCTTTACTCATCATCTGCTCAATGCGGATGGCGAGGAAAGCCTCCTTGATCTTACGCATCAGCGTGCGTTCGGGGCTGAGGAAGAAGTTACGCGCCAGCTGCTGAGTGATGGTACTGGCACCCTGCGAAGCATGGCCGGAAACCAGTGCAATACTGGCGGCACGGAAGATGCCGATCGGATCGACGCCGTGATGCTCGTAGAAGCGGCTATCTTCGGTCGCGATGAAGGCTTTCACCATCTGCGGCGGGATTTCCTGCAGGGTCAGGGGAATACGGCGTTTCTCACCGTACTGCGCGATAAGCTCGTTATCGGCACTGTAAACCTGCATAGGCGTCTGCAGACGCACATCTTTCAGCGTGGCGACATCGGGCAGCTGCGGCTCTATATATTTGTATAAACCATAGATCGAGCCTGCTCCCAGCAAAATGCAACACACTGCAAGGATCAATAAATACTTTACGAACTTCACCTGATATTTCCCATTTAAAGTCGATTGGGCAGTTTATAAACAATCGCGCGGTAGTATAAAGGCAAGCCAGTACCTTGGATACGTCCTTTTGTAACTGACGATAAGGAGATCGCGTCAATGGCTTTTCAGACATGGCAAGTTGGGTTGGATATTCAAAACGGGCAGTTGTGCGCCCTCGGCATCCTGCGCCGTCGAAACGGCTGGCAGCTGCGCCACTGGTGGCAGCATACGTTGCCGCAAGATACGTTAAGTCATGGCCTGGTGCAACGGCAGGACATTCTGGTCGCACTGCTGCAGCGCTGGCGCAGGCAACTCCCTTCCCGTATCTCACTGCGCGTCGGTTTCCCGCCACAGCTGGTGATGCAGCGCCAGCTGGCTCTTCCCACCACGCAATTACGCGAGCCAGAGCGTAGCAGCTACATCACGGCGGCGGCGAGGCGATTTTTCCCAATTGCACCGGAGGCTCTGGCGCTCGATTACCGCCGCGGGTGGGGAACCGATGCGCCTGTCTACCTGACGGCAGCGCGCCAGGAGGCGCTGCACAGCTGGCAAAACTGCCTGCAGCTGGCGGGCCTGACTCCGCAGGTGCTGGAGCTGACCCCGGCCGCCCTGTTCGCCTTGGCGGACAATTTACGGCTCGATCCTGCCGCCGCGCTGGTACATCGCCTCAGCGACCACTGGCTGTGGTTCGCACCGCAGCATCGCGAGCAGCCCTGGGGCTGGTGCCCGCTGGACGATGCCCCGGACTTCGCCACCCTGCAGCAGCGTTATCTGCAGGAGAGCAGCACGCTGTGGTACAGCTCGGCGCTGGCGGAGAGCTGCCCGCCCGGCACTCAGCTACTTACCCCTTTAAGCGTGCTGCAGAGCTATCAGCCCCCGATGCCGGCGTGTGAAGGCGCGTTTGCTCTGGCGACCGGGCTGGCGCTGCGCCCGGAGGATTGCTGATGGTATGGGTAAATCTGTTGCCCTGGCGACAGGCGGCGCTGCGGCAGCGCAAGCGGTTGTGGGGCCTGCTTGCCCTGGGGGCCGTGCTGATGCTGGTGGGGTTACTGCTGGGCGGAGTGGCGCAGCGCCGCCTCAACCAGCAGCAGATGGAGGGGCTGGCGATATGGCGAACCGGGCTTAATCTGGCAACGCAGCTGAAGGCCCGCAGCGTGGCGGCACAGCAGCAGCTTGCCCTGCTACAAAGTCGGCAGGCTGAGCGGCAGCAGCGTCTGCAGCGGCTGGCGCGCTGGCAGCAGTTTGCCAATGCGCTCGGCGCGGCATTCCCTGCCGATCTCTGGCTGCAGCAGATGGTGAAAGGCGAGCATAGCCTTGAGATTAACGGCTTCGGTCGCCGCATCGAAAGCCTGCATCAGCTGCGCCAGCAGCTGGAGAATATGCCGATCTTTCGCCAGGTGACGCTGGGGCAGATAAAGCGTAGCCGCGATCGTGCACTGGAATTCACCCTGCAGGCGCAGCTTCCTGGCGCTAAGGAACGCGCGGATGACTAACCGCTGGCTGACCGGCTGGCTGCAGGCTGAGCCCTGGCTGCGGGTGGTGAGCTTTACGCTCGCGGCACTGCTGCTGGCAGGCCTGCTGTGGCTGTGCTGGCTGCATCCGGCGCAGCGGCAGCTGCAGACGCTGGAGCAGCAGCAGCGTCTGCAGGCGCGGCGTTACTCCAGTCAGATCTCCGCGCTGCGTTTGCAACCCGCGTTGCGCACAGTGCAGCAGCAGATTGCCCAACTCCAGCAGCAGAGCGAACCCGCTAAGGCGCATCTCTTTTCACTCCCCAGGCTGCTGGCGCACAGCGGGGCGGCGCTTGAGCACTGGCACCCCACGCCGCACGGCGGAGAGCTGGCCCTGACGCTAAGCTGGGCGCAGTTTGGCGCTCTGCTGGACTATCTCACCACCCTGCAACCGAGCGTAGAAATACCCCGCTTTCGCCTGAAGCGGGCGGGGGCGCAGCTGCATCTGGTGCTGGAGCTAAACGATGCTTCCTAAGCTAGCGCTGCTGCTGTTACTGCTGGCGAGCGGCAGCCACGCGCGCGACCCTTTCTTTTTGCAGGAGAGCCGCTGCCAGCCAGCGACCGGTGATGCGCTCGCGGGCTGGCGTCTGCTCGGCATCGTTGGCCGACCGGGCCACTACCACGCCTGGCTGCGTTCACCGCTGGGCAGCACGCTGCACGGCCAAATCGGCGACGCGCTGCCAGCGACCGCGTGGCAGTTTGCCGCTATCGACTGGCTCAGCGCCTCGCTTTCCCCCTCACAGGATTGCCCGCCCGTCATAAAGCTGACGTTAAAAGGACAACAAAATGCACAGGATGCTCTTCCTCTGGCTGGTGCTGATCAGCCCGCTCTCACTGGCGCAGGCGCCGCTGTCACTGGCGTTCGATGACGCGCCCATCGGCCAGGTGTTACAGGCGTTGGCGGACTATCAGCAGCTGAATCTGGTGGTGGCTCCCGGCGTGGAGGGCAACCTCTCGCTGCGGTTGAAAGGGGTGCCGTGGCAGCAGGCGCTCTCTCTGGTGATGAAAATGGGGCGGCTGACCACGCAGCAGCAGGGCAACGTGCTGCTGGTGTTTCCCGAAAGCTGGCAGCAGGAGGAGCAGCGCAAAGCCGATGCCCGCCGTGAGGAACAACAGCAAAATCTGCCGCTGCACAACCTGACGCTGACGTTGCAGCACGCGGATGCGGCAGAGGTCAACGCCAGCCTGCAAAATGAGCGCGCCCGGCTGATGACGGCGCGCGGCAGCATTACGCTGGATAGCCGCACCAACAGCCTGCTGCTGCGCGATACCGATCGCGCACTGCAAGAGGCTGAACGCTGGGTGCGCCAGCTGGATGTGCCGCTGGAGCAGATTGAGCTGGCGGCGCAGATTGTCACCATCAGCGAAGAGAACCTGCGCGAGCTGGGCGTGAACTGGGGGCTGAGCGGAGAAGAGCAGGTAGCGAGCGCGCTGCGCACCAGCCAGCTGCGGGTCGATCTCGGGGTGCCTCATCCGGCCGGGCGCGTGGGCTTCACGCTGGCCAGGCTCGACGGTCGCCTGCTGGATCTTGAGCTGAGCGCGCTGGAGAGTGAGCATCAGGCGGATATTATTGCCAGCCCGCGCTTATTTACTTCGCATCAGCAGACGGCCAGCATTAAGCAGGGCACGGAGATCCCCTATGAGGTGGCGACCGGCAACAGCGGCTCTACCACCATGGAATTTAAAGAAGCGATGCTGGGAATGGAAGTGACGCCGGTGGTGCAGGCCAATGGTCGGATTTTGCTGAAACTGCACATTTCGCAAAATATGCCGGGGCGCAACATGCGCAGCGGCGTTAATGAGGTGCTCACCATCGATAAACAGGAGATCGACACGCAGGTGATCCTGAAGGATGGTCAGACGCTGGCGCTGGGCGGCATATTCCAGCAGCAGAGCGCGACAGGGCGCAGTAAAGTGCCGGTACTTGGCGATATTCCGCTGCTCGGTGGCCTTTTTCGCCATGACGTGCGTGAGCAAAAAAGGCGCGAACTGGTGATCTTTATCACGCCGAGATTAGTGCGTAGTGACTAATGCGCTTTTGGCGGCAAACGACAGAACCTGCATGTTTTTTCCCGAATTGGTCACAGTTGCGTTTGACGCAAGGGCGGAATTAGCTTACAAGGTTTAGCGATTTTGAATTATGGGCCAGGTGCCCGCAGCAGCGAATGCTTTTTAACCGTTTTTTATCGTGCGCAAGCGGCGTAGCCGATGCAACCACATCCGGCTGATAAATGAAGCGGACTGAAACGCGCCAAAATATTGCGTGCAATGGGCAAGGTAAATTTAATCGGTTGCCAAAACACCTTCAGTGTTGAGATAATTTTTAGTCTGACTCTCGCACTATCGCTCATGAGGTTTCAGTTCATGTCCTGCCTGGTTTAAGGCGGGGTATCATCAACGAATTGTCTTAGTAATACCGAAAAAATGGCAGAGAAACGCAATATCTTTCTGGTTGGGCCTATGGGTGCCGGCAAAAGCACTATTGGGCGTCAGTTAGCTCAACAACTCAATATGGAATTTTTCGATTCCGATCAAGAAATTGAGCGACGTACCGGAGCGGATGTGGGCTGGGTTTTTGACGTCGAAGGCGAAGAAGGCTTCCGCGATCGCGAAGAAAAAATCATCAATGAACTCACTGAAAAGCAGGGCATTGTGCTGGCGACTGGTGGCGGTTCCGTCAAGTCGCGCGAAACGCGCAATCGTCTCTCCGCCCGTGGCGTAGTGGTGTATCTTGAAACGACTATCGAAAAGCAACTGGCACGTACCCAGCGCGACAAAAAACGTCCGCTGCTGCAGGTGGATTCTCCACCACGCGAAGTGCTGGAAGCATTAGCTGATGAACGCAATCCGATGTATGAAGAGATTGCCGACGTCACCATTCGCACTGACGATCAGAGTGCGAAAGTGGTCGCTAATCAGATTATCAATATGTTGGAAAAGAGCTGAGTAACGCTCTGATGGCCCCGCGTGGGCGCAGCAAAAAAGGTGATACAGCGTCATGGAGAGGATTACCGTAACTCTTGGGGAGCGCAGTTACCCCATTACTATCGCCGCCGGGTTGTTTGCAGATCCGGCTTCTTTTTGGCCGCTTAAAGCGGGCGATCAGGCCATGCTGGTGACCAACCAGACGCTGGCTCCTCTCTATCTTGACGCGCTGCGTTCCCGCCTCGAAAGCGTGGGCGTGGTGGTAGACCAGGTGATTTTACCGGACGGCGAGCAGTTTAAGACGCTGGCGGTAATGGACCAGGTATTTACTGCACTTCTGGCAAAGCCACACGGCCGTGATACCACCCTGATTGCTTTAGGTGGCGGTGTGATCGGCGATTTAACCGGCTTTGCCGCGGCCAGCTACCAGCGTGGCGTACGCTTTATTCAGGTGCCCACTACGCTGCTGTCGCAGGTCGACTCTTCCGTTGGTGGCAAAACTGCCGTCAACCATCCGCTCGGCAAAAATATGATTGGCGCGTTTTATCAGCCAGCGTCGGTGGTGGTCGATCTCGACTGCCTCAATACGCTGCCTGCACGCGAACTCTCTTCAGGCCTGGCGGAAGTGATCAAATACGGCATTATTCTTGACGGTGAGTTCTTCAACTGGCTGGAGCAGAATCTTGATGCTCTGCTGGCGCTGGACGGCGCAGCGATGGCGTACTGTATTCGCCGCTGCTGCGAACTGAAAGCCGAAGTCGTGGCTGCCGATGAACATGAACAGGGTCTGCGTGCGCTGCTCAATCTTGGCCATACTTACGGCCATGCGATTGAAGCACACATGGGCTACGGTAACTGGCTGCACGGTGAAGCGGTTGCCGCCGGGATGGTGATGGCAGCACGCAACGCCGAGCGTCTTGGGCAGTTCAGCTCACAGGATACCGACCGTATTATCGCGCTGCTGCAGCGTGCCGGTTTACCGGTGAACGGACCAGAAAGCATGGCGGCGGAAGATTATCTGCCGCACATGATGCGCGATAAAAAGGTGCTGGCTGGAAAACTGCGCCTGGTACTGCCACTGGCAATCGGCAAAGCCGAAGTGCGTAGCGGTGTGCCACATGATATGGTGCTGGCATCCATTCAGGATTGCCAAAAGTCCTGATAACAATGTGCAAGCCAGCCACTGGCAACACTGACAGATGTATCACCGTCCACAGGGTTTGGACGGCAACGCCGCTCTATGGGAGGAGGTTAAATGGACGAGTTTAAACCGGAAGACGAGTTAAAACCTGACACCAGCGACCGCCGCCCGACGCGGCCGCGCAAAGCGTCTTCTGCGCCTAAAGTGCCAGTTTCCCGCCAGCATATGATGATGGGCATCGGGATCCTGGTGCTGCTGCTGTTAGTGCTGGGCATCGGCTCGGCGCTGAAATCACCGGACAGCGGCAGTGAGAAGAGTGCGCAGCAGCCTGCGGCTTCGGCCACCAGCGGCGGCGAGAAAAATATCGATCTGTCTGGCTCCTCTTCCATGAGCGGGCAATCCGGTCAGCCGGCCACGACGGAGAACAGTGCGTCAGCCGCGGGCCAGCCTGCTGCACCGCAGGACGTCAGCGTGCCACCTATCTCCCCAACGCCAACCGATGCGCCGCAGATGCAGACGCCTGCCAACCAGCAGCGTGTCGAATTGCCTGGCGATCTGAACAACGCGCTGAGCAATCAGCAGGGCCAGGTCGATGCAGCGGCGCAGGCCGGGCAGGGCGGTTCGTCTCTGCCTACCGGTGCTGCAACGGTGGCACCCAGTGGTGAAACCCCGCGCCAGGTAACCAACAAACCGTCAGCGGCGAGCCATCAGCCTGCACGCCAGACAACGCATGCCGCCGCGGCCCATGACAGCAAAGCGGCAACGGCGCACAAACCGACCGCCAGCAAGCCCGCAGTGAAAGAGAACAAGCCAGCGGCAACGGCCAGCCACAGTGGCGGCACGCCAGGCGGCAACTTCACGCTGCAGTTGAGCAGTGCTTCACGCTCAGACACGCTGAATGCGTGGGCGAAAAAACAGAATTTATCCGGCTACCATGTGTACCAGACAACGCGCAACGGTCAGCCGTGGTACGTGCTGGTCAGTGGCTCTTATGGCACCTCGGCCGAGGCTAAGCGTGCTGTTGCTTCGCTGCCCGCTGAAGTTCGCGCCCAGAATCCATGGGTGAAACCGGTCAGTCAGGTTAAAAAAGAAGCCGGTAAGTAATATTTTGCCGGGGTAACCCGGCATTTCCTCAAGTGTGTGAGCGTGCCAAAAGCACGTCGATCATTTAAAGCGCAGATATGCTGTCGGTGTAACCACAGCCTGATGAGTAAAGTAATAAACGACGGCATGAAAAAAAATCGCGCTTTTTTGAAGTGGGCTGGTGGCAAGTACCCGTTACTCGATGATATTCGACGCCATCTCCCGGAGGGGGATTGCCTGATCGAGCCGTTTGTCGGTGCCGGCTCAGTCTTCCTCAATACCCAATATTCCCGCTACATTCTGGCTGACATTAACAGCGACCTGATCAACCTCTATAACATCGTTAAAGAGCGTGCGGATGAGTTCGTTGCCGATGCGCGCGTGCTGTTTACGCCGCAGGGGAATGACTCCGAGGTCTATTATGCCTGTCGCCAGGAGTTCAATCAGTGCACTGATGCCTATCGCCGCGCGGTGCTGTTTCTCTACCTCAACCGCCACTGCTATAACGGGCTGTGCCGCTACAACCTGAGCGGTGAGTTCAACGTGCCGTTTGGCCGCTACCGCAAGCCCTACTTCCCGGAAGATGAGCTTTACTGGTTTGCCGAGCGTGCACAACATGCGACCTTTGTCTGCGAATCTTACGATGTTACGCTGGGGAAAGCGCGGCAGGGGGCGGTGGTGTATTGCGACCCACCCTATGCGCCTCTGTCGGCCACGGCCAACTTTACCGCGTACCACACCAACAGTTTCACCATGCGCGAGCAGCAGCATCTGGCCGAACTGGCCACTATGCTGGCGCAGGAGAACAGCATTACCGTGCTGATCTCCAACCATGACACTCCGCTAACGCGCGAGTGGTATCAGGCGGCGACCAAGCTGCACGAAATCAAAGTGCGCCGCTCAATCAGCAGTATTGGCGGAAGTCGCCTAAAGGTTAATGAACTGCTGGCGCTGTATACTGGCCGGTGATGAGAGCCTGACGTCAGGCACAACCAGGGAGAAACGGATGAAACAGTTTTTAATTGCCCCATCAATTCTTTCCGCAGACTTTGCCCGCCTGGGCGAAGACACCGCTAAAGCACTGGCTGCCGGTGGTGATGTGGTGCATTTCGATGTGATGGATAATCATTACGTTCCGAACCTTACGATGGGCCCGATGGTCCTGAAAGCCCTGCGCGATTATGGCGTGACTGCCCCTATTGACGTGCATCTGATGGTGAAACCCGTCGATCGCCTGGTGCCTGACTTTGCTAAAGCCGGTGCCAGCTATATCACCTTCCATCCTGAAGCCTCCGAACACGTTGACCGCACGTTACAGCTGATCAAAGAACACGGCTGTAAAGCGGGCCTGGTGCTGAATCCGGCCACGCCGCTCAGCATTCTGGATTATGTGATGGATAAGCTTGATGTGATCCTGCTGATGTCGGTTAACCCCGGGTTTGGCGGCCAGTCGTTTATTCCCGGCACGCTGAACAAACTGCGTCAGGTGCGTAAACTTATCGACCAGAGCGGCTACGACATTCGTCTGGAAGTGGACGGCGGCGTCAAAGTCGACAACATTGGCGCGATCGCAGAAGCGGGCGCCGATATGTTTGTCGCCGGTTCGGCGATTTTTGGTCATCCCGATTACAAAAAAGTGATCGACGATATGCGGACAGAACTGGAGAAATCTCGTCATGGGGCATTTCACTAATATCCGGGCGCTGGCCTTCGATCTCGATGGCACGCTGACCGACAGCGCACCGGGGCTGACCAGCGCGGTGGATGGGGCGCTCAGCGCACTGAACCTGCCGGCAGCCGGGATTGCGCGCGTTTCGACCTGGATTGGCAACGGTGCCGATATTCTGATTGAGCGGGCGTTGACCTGGGCGCTGGGCCACGCGCCTTCGCCAGCGCTGATCGGTGACGCACGCGTGCTGCTGGACCAGCACTACGCCTCGCACGTTGACGGCGGCAGCCTGCTCTATCCGCAGGTTAAAGAGACGCTGGCCGCTCTGGCTAAACACAATCTGCCTATGGCGCTGGTGACCAACAAGCCGACCCCGTTTGTCGCGCCGCTGCTGGCTTCACTAGGCATTGCTGACTATTTTTCGCTGATTATCGGCGGCGACGATGTCGTGGCTAAGAAGCCGCATCCGGCACCGCTGTTCCTGGTGCTGGGCACGTTTGGCCTGCTGCCGGGCGAGTTAGTGTTTGTCGGTGACTCGCGCAATGATATTCTGGCGGCGCAGGCGGCAGGATGTCCCTGCATCGGCCTGACCTACGGCTACAACTATGGCGAGCCCATCGCCACCAGCCAGCCTGACGTCACGCTCGATCACTTTAACGATTTGTTGCCCGCACTCGGGCTGTAATTAATCAGGACGGAAACATGAGCAAACCCATCGTATTTAGCGGCGCACAGCCTTCAGGTGAACTGACCATCGGTAACTATATGGGTGCGCTGCGTCAGTGGGTCCAGATGCAGGATGACTATCACTGTATCTACTGCATCGTTGATTTGCATGCCATCACCGTGCGCCAGGATCCGGTCGCGCTGCGCAAAGCGACGCTGGATACGCTGGCACTCTACCTCGCCTGCGGGATTGACCCGCAGAAGAGCACCATCTTCGTTCAGTCGCATGTGCCGGAACACACCCAGCTGGGTTGGATCCTCAACTGCTACACCTACTTCGGTGAGCTGAGCCGCATGACTCAGTTCAAGGACAAGTCCGCGCGCTATGAAGAGAATATCAACGCCGGCCTGTTTGATTACCCGGTGCTGATGGCGGCCGATATCCTGCTGTACCAGACCACGCAGGTACCGGTCGGTGAAGACCAGAAGCAGCATCTGGAGCTGAGCCGCGATGTCGCTTCGCGCTTCAATGCGCTGTACGGTGAAATCTTCAAAGTGCCTGAGCCGTTTATTCCGAAATCCGGCGCGCGCGTAATGTCGCTGCTGGAGCCGACCAAGAAGATGTCCAAGTCTGACGATAACCGCAATAACGTTATCGGCCTGCTGGAAGATCCGAAGTCGGTGGTGAAGAAGATTAAACGTGCGATGACCGACGGCGATGAGCCACCGGTGGTGCGCTACGATGTGAAAGAGAAGCCGGGCGTGTCAAACCTGCTGGATATCCTGTCAGGCGTGACCGGTAAGCCGGTTGCCGAGCTGGAAGCTGAATTCGCGGGCCAGATGTATGGTCACCTGAAGGGGGCCGTGGCGGATGCGGTATCGCAGATGCTGGGCGAGCTGCAGGAGCGCTATCACCGCTTCCGCAACGATGAAGCGTTCCTCGACCAGGTGATGCGTGACGGTGCGGCAAAAGCCCGTGCTCAGGCGCAGGAAACGCTGAAGAAAGTGTATGAGGCCGTCGGCTTCGTGGCACAGCCGTAATATCGTTCCGTGGGGCGGGCATGCCCGACCCCTACGCCAGATCCCACCCCCGATAAATTCCTTTCCCGAAGATTTCCTGCTCCCGCCGTGAACAGTGATATGGTTAAAAGCATATCGTTGATAACGGAGGGTTTCCATGCAAGCCGAATTACAGTGGATTAACAACGTGCGCCTGCCGTGGCGTGAAGGGCTGTGGCAGATTGAGATCCAGCAGGGCAAATTCGCCCGCGTTGCGCCGCAGCCACAAAACATCGCAGGCGGGGCCGCGCTGGATGCCGAAGGCGGCCTGGCCATTCCCCCCTTTATTGAACCGCATATCCATCTTGATACCACCCAGACGGCGGGAGAACCGGCGTGGAACCAGTCCGGCACCCTGTTTGAAGGAATTGAGCGCTGGGCGGAGCGTAAGGCGCTGTTGACCCATGAGGATGTTAAACAGCGCGCCCGTCAGACGCTGAAGTGGCAGATTGCTAATGGCATTCAGCACGTGCGTACCCATATCGATGTTTCCGACCCGACGCTGACCGCGCTGAAAGCGATGCTGGAAGTTAAGCAGGAGATGGCGCCGTGGGTAGAGATTCAGCTGGTGGCGTTCCCGCAGGAGGGGATCCTCTCTTATCCTGATGGTGAAGCTCTGCTGGAACAGGCACTGCAGCTGGGCGCGGACGTGGTTGGTGCCATCCCGCATTTTGAGTTTACCCGCGAATACGGCGTCGAATCGCTGCATAAGACCTTTGCGCTGGCGCAGAAGTATCAGCGCATGGTGGACGTACACTGTGATGAAATCGACGACGAGCAGTCGCGCTTTGTTGAAACCGTGGCGGCCCTGGCCCACCGCGAGAAGATGGGCGCGCGCGTCACTGCCAGCCATACCACCGCCATGCACTCCTATAACGGAGCTTACACTTCACGGCTGTTTCGCCTGCTGAAGCTCTCCGGGATCAACTTTGTGGCTAATCCGCTGGTGAATATCCATCTGCAGGGGCGCTTTGACAGCTATCCAAAGCGCCGGGGGATTACGCGGGTGAAGGAGATGCTGGAAGCCGGTATCAACGTCTGTTTTGGCCATGACGATGTGTATGACCCCTGGTATCCGCTGGGTACAGCCAGCATGCTGCAGGTGCTGCATATGGGGCTGCACGTCTGCCAGCTGATGGGTTACGACCAGCTGGACTCCGGCATCAAGCTTATCACCACTAACAGCGCCAGAGCGCTACAGCTGCCGGATTACGGCATTCAGAGCGGTAACAGCGCTAACCTGGTGATCCTGCCTGCCGACAGTGGCTTCGATGCCCTGCGCCGTCAGGTGCCGGTGCGCTACTCTATCCGTCACGGCAAGGTCATCGCCGAGACCGTGCCTGCCGCAAGCACCATTCATCTTGCTGAGAGCGAGAAGGTGGATTTCAGGCGTTAAGCAATAAAAAGGGGAGGAACAAGTTCCTCCCCAGCGTTTAATACCCTTTCCGCCAGGGGCGAGGCATGCCTCGCCCGGGGCACGGGATTAATGCGAACCCATATGTCCGTGCAGCTTGTGCTTGCTGACGAAGCCGAGCAGCAGACACATAACAAACACCACGGCGTACAGGCCGTTTGCGGTTGCCAGCGCGGCGTGCGGGCCGTGGCTGTCTACGATAGGGCCGGTAACCACGAAGGTCAGCATTGTGCCAACGGTACCGCAGGTGAGGATAAAGTTGACCAGCTTAGGCGAGGCCACTTTGGTCTGCAGCGAGCCGAGGGTAATGATGGTGGTGTAGATAGCGCTGGAGAAGAAGCCCAGGCTCATCATGATCCACTTCAGCATTGAGGCGTCAGTTTCGCTGATAAACCAGTACATCAGTGCGGTCGCTGCCAGCGCCAGAACGGTCAGGATACGCTGCGGGTCGAAGAAGCGCAGAATGGCGCTGAAGGCCCACATGCCGATCATATAGGCGGTCCAGAAGTTGCCTACCAGGCTACCGGCCTGGCCGATATCCATGCCCATATTTTTGGTAGCGTACAGCGGCACCCAGCCGATAAAGCCCAGCTGGCCGAGGATGTAGCACAGGGCTGCAATGGCGAGGAAACCCACGCCGACGCCCCATTTCTCTTTGTTGACTGGCGCGCCGCTGGCGGTTTTCTTTCCGAGAACCGGGAATTCAAAGCACAGCGCCAGAACGAAGATCGCCACGTAGATTACGCCGATGCAGGCATAAACCCAGTACCACGGCAGGGAGCGGGCAAGGATAGCCGCGGCAATGATCGGGAAAATCGTCCCGGCCATGCTAAAGAAGGAGTCGGTAAACAGCAGGCGTGAACCGCGCTGGCGCCCTTCATACAGGTGAGTGATCAGGAAAGTACCAATCGACATGGTAATCCCGCTTACCACGCCCAGCACGAACATACACAGCGAGAAGACGGTGAGGCTGTGGCTGGTCATCAGGCCCAGCACCGCCAGTACCATCAACACGAAGCCGAAGATCAGCTGGCGCTTCAGCGGCACGATCTCCATCAGCCAGGCATTCAGGAATACCGCCAGCAAGATCCCGGCGTTAAGGAAGGTGAAGGTGTTGCTCATCTGAGCCACGGGCAGCTGGAAGTAAGCAGCGATATTCTCCAGCACCATACCGGTAACGATAACCACTGCACCGGTCAGCGCGTAAGAGAAGAAGCTGATCCAGGTAAGCCCAATTCGATCGCGATTTGTCATAGTGGAAACCTGTTGATAAAGAAGGTCACCGGCGGAGTGCCCGTGATAAACGGGAGAAGTTTAACCAGATTCGTGATCTGCTTAAATCTTTACTGAAACAAATATTTTCATATTTCATTCATAACGTGATCTTAATCACTAATTTTCCCTCTGCGGAAGCGGTTGCGTCATAAGATTAATGAGTAAATAAAGGTAAAACGCTGGCGCGTTGGTAAGTGCCTCTTTACAATCAGCAGAGTTTTTTTGGTTTGTTGCCCTCAGTAAGGAATTTTTCATGTTGAAACGTACTTTGACCGCGCTGGCGACAGTTCTCGCACTGTCTACTGTCTCTGCCGCCGCTGTTGCCGCGAACGGGGACACGCATGTGCTGCTGACCACTTCAGCAGGCAGTATTGAACTGGAACTGAATAACCAGAAAGCACCGGTATCGGTGGCTAATTTTGTGGATTACGTGAACAGTGGTTTTTATAACAACACCATCTTTCACCGCGTGATCCCAGGCTTCATGCTGCAGGGCGGCGGTTTCACTGCCGATATGCAGCAGAAACAGCCAAAACCGCCCATCAAGAATGAGGCGGACAACGGCCTGCTAAACAAGCGCGGCACTATCTCTATGGCCCGCACTGCGGATAAAGACAGCGCCACCAGCCAGTTCTTTATCAACGTGGCGGATAACGCTTTCCTCGACCACGGCCAGCGCGATTTTGGCTACGCAGTATTTGGTAAAGTGGTTAAAGGTATGGACGTTGCCGATAAGATTGCTCAGGTACCGACCAAAACCTTCGGTCCATACCAGAATGTGCCGGAAAAACCGGTCGTCATCCTCTCTGCCAAAGTGCTGCCATAATTATCTGACGGTCAGCTTTGCCCGGGCCGCCTGCTGGCGGCCCAGCTATTTTCCTTCTGCTATTTTCTCCTGGGGATCCCCCATGCTGCTGCTAATCGACAACTACGACTCCTTTACCTGGAACCTTTACCAATATTTTTCAGAACTGGGGGCGGAGGTGCTGGTGCGGCGCAATGACGACATCACCCTGGCTGAAATCAGCGCGCTGTCACCGCAACGGCTGGTCATCTCCCCCGGACCCTGCACACCGGATGATGCCGGGATCTCCCTTGAGGCTATTCGCCACTTTGCGGGCCAGCTGCCGATACTCGGGGTGTGCCTGGGGCATCAGGCCATTGCCCAGGCATTTGGTGCTCGCGTGGTGCGCGCCCGCCAGGTGATGCACGGCAAAACCTGCGCGATTGAGCATAACGATGGCGGCGTGTTTGCCGGGCTTAATCATCCGCTGACCGTTACCCGCTACCATTCGCTGATCGTTGAGAGCCTGCCCGCGCAGTTTGAACTGACCGCGTGGACGCTGCGCGACGGCCAGCCGGATGAGATCATGGGCTTTCGTCACCGTACCCTGCCGCTGGAAGGCGTACAGTTTCACCCGGAGAGCATCCTCAGCGAGCAGGGGCATCAGCTACTGGCTAATTTCCTCAAAGGCTGATTAATGGTTGCCTTGTTGTGATTTTTTATGCATATTTTATGACTATAATTTCACATTCCTGAAATGACTCAATGGCGAGGTAGTGAATGGCAGCGGAAAAATTAGCGGTAACGCGGGCGACATTTGATGAGGTGATTTTGCCTGTTTATGCACCAGCGCAGTTTGTGCCGGTGAAAGGCAAAGGCAGCCGCGTCTGGGACCAGCAGGGCAAAGAGTATATCGACTTCTCCGGCGGCATCGCGGTGACCGCGCTGGGCCACTGTCATCCTGCGCTGGTGGAAGCATTAAAATCCCAGGGGGAAACCCTGTGGCACACCAGCAACGTGTTTACCAACGAGCCGGCGCTGCGCCTGGCCTCTAAGCTGATCAACGCCACCTTTGCCGAGCGCGTGTTCTTTGCCAACTCCGGTGCGGAAGCCAACGAAGCGGCATTCAAACTGGCGCGCTACTACGCCACCAAGCGCCATAGCCCGTTCAAAAGCAAAATCATCGCCTTCCATAACGCCTTCCACGGCCGCACGCTATTCACCGTATCGGTCGGTGGGCAGCCGAAATATTCCGATGGCTTCGGGCCGAAACCGGCGGATATCGTCCATGTGCCGTTCAACGATCTGGCGGCGGTGAAAGCGGTGATCGACGATCATACCTGCGCGATTGTCGTTGAGCCAATCCAGGGTGAGGGTGGCGTGATGCCTGCGACCCAGGAGTTTCTACAGGGGCTGCGTCAGCTGTGTGACGAGCATCAGGCACTGCTGGTGCTGGATGAAGTGCAGAGCGGCATGGGGCGCAGTGGCAAGCTGTTTGCCCATGAGCACTACGGCGTGAAGCCGGATATCGTCACCACAGCCAAGGCGCTGGGCGGCGGTTTCCCGGTGAGCGCAATGCTGACCACCAACGAGATTGCTTCGGTGATGGCCCCAGGCGTACACGGCACCACCTATGGTGGCAACCCGCTGGCCTGTGCGGTGGCGGAAGCGGCGCTGGATATTATCAATACGCCGGAAGTGCTCAACGGGGTCGCCGAACGCCGCCAGCTGTTTGTCGAGCAGTTAAAAGCGCTGGATGCCCGCTTCGATCTGTTTAGCGATATCCGCGGGCAGGGGCTGTTAATTGGTGCCGCGCTCAAGCCGCAGCATGCGGGCAAAGCGCGCGATATCCTCAATGCCGCCGCAGCAGAAGGGGTGATGGTACTGGTTGCCGGCACCGACGTGATGCGTTTTGCGCCGTCGTTGGTCATTGAACCGGCCGATATCGCCGAAGGCATGGCGCGGTTTGCCACGGCGATAGAAAAGGTGCTGAGGTGATCGCTTGATCGTAGGGGGCGACCTTTTTTTCCGGTCGCCCCTTGCTGATGATGGGCATGCTGCTGGCGGGCGGACCGAAACAAAGGGTCCGCTCCTACGTTATTTTGAGGATTTCCTCAGGCGGCGTGACAGCCAGCGGCCATGATGCGGGCGCTGGCTCCAGGTCAGTGATGAAATGGTATACATCACGCCAAGATGCCCCAGAATGCGCTTCACATGGCGCTCCATAATGGTCACCGGCCCCTGATGAAAATCTTCCGGTACCTCCAGCACGTTAGTCTCTGAACTCGGCCCGTCATACTCCAGCCGCTGCTGACAGCGCTGCAGCGCAATCTCACACGACTGTAAATAGCGCTCCGCCAGCGTCGGCGTCAGCATGGTGTGTTCGCGTGCCAGGATAGTCATGGCGTTGATATGTTCGACAATAAACTGGCTGTGCGTCACCCACAGCTGCATATCGGACAGATAGCTGGAGTTAAAGCCCGGCTCCTGCATCGCCTGATGCAGCGAGTTAAACAGCGCATTGTGCGCCTGGTTTACCTCCATGCGCTGATACGCCAGCTTCACCGCATCCTGTTCGTTGCCCAGCAGTAGCTGTAACGCGCTCTGGTAGGTCTCCAGCGCATCGTGCGCATTCTGGCGCAGCAGCCCGCTCTGCCACTGCGGCCACAGCCAGATCATGCCGCCAAAGGCAATCAGGCAGCCCATCAGCGTATCCATCAGGCGCGGCAGCAGGAACTGCGCGCCGTTCAGCGACAGCAGCTGCAGCGTGTACACCGCCGTGACGGTAAAGCCTACCGTGGCCCAGCCATAAAACTTGCGGATAAACAGATAGCTCACCAGGGTAATCACCAGCATGATGCTCAGTATCCACGGCTCCGGCACGTGCATGCCCAGCGTCCCGGCGGCAATCGCCAGCCCGGCCAGCGTGCCGAGCGCTCGGTGCTGAATGCGCACGCGGGTGGCGCTATAGCCGTTCAGGCTGACGAACATCACGGTCATCAGGATCCAGTACGGTTTCGGCAGGTTGAAGAACAGCGCCAGCGAACTGGCAAAGGTCAGCATCACCGCGAAGCGCGCAGCGGTGCGCAGCGCCGACGATTTCAGCGACAGATAGCTCTTCAGCGCCCGCAGCAGCGGCAGGCGGCGCTGACGGTCGGCCATCAGGTCGCGGCGATAGAGCGGGTGCTGAGTGCGCAGTACGCGGCCAATGCGGCTGAAGTGGTAGTAGCAGAAGTTACCGACCGGGTTATCCGGGTGCTGGCGGGCGATCTTCTCCAGCGCCTGCAGCTGTTTATCCATGGTGAAACGCTCGGCGAAGCGATGGTAGAGAATATCATCGGCCAGTACCCGCAGCCGCGCAGCAATGGTCTGCGCATTCCAGCGGATCACCGCCTCGGCGTGGCTTTTCTCCACCAGTTTCTGCACCTCTTCCGGCTGATGCAGGCTGACGGCAATGTGCTCCTGTAAATCCAGCGCCACCTGAAAAGCCCGCGTCAGGCGCTGATAATGGCTGTCGCGGTTGGCAGAAAGCATATGCATCTGCTGGTAGCAGGTGTTGATCAGATCGACCGCTTTTTGCTGACGTGCCAGCAGGGGAGGCAGGGCGGTTTGTGGATCGGTGAGTTTGGTCAGCAGCGTATATTTTGCTTCGCAGTAGTCAGCCAGCTCGCGATACAGCAGGCTGAGCGTTTCACGCATCGGCTGCTCTTTCCACAGCCAGAACCAGAACCAGTTAAACGCGCCGTACCAGACGGTGCCGAGGATATACAGCAGCGGGGGTTCCCACATCGGCATGCGCCCGGCGAGGCTGAGGGTGAAGATGGCGGCAATCAGCGAAGCAGGCAGCAGGCGGGCGTGCAGCGGGCTGATCTCACCGGTGACGCCAAGCAGCAGCGCCATCACCAGCAGGATCGCCGGCAGCGGAACGCCTTCAGCGCCCGCAAACTGGATCAGGAAACTGCTGAAGGCAAACAGGCTGCCGCCAACGATCAGGCGTTTGAAGAAGCGTTTATGGGGGGTATCGAGACCGGCGTTGTTGCAGCAGGCGGGCACTAAAGAGAACAGCAGGCCGCGTTGCAGGTCGCCCAGCAGCCAGCCAATCGCCACCGGCAGACACAGCACCAGCGTCTGTCTCAGGGCATAGTTTACTTCGGGGTGATAGATGATTCTCCGCCACATGCGCTGCACCAAATAAAAAAGGCGCGACAGGGATGTCGCGCCGTGAGTTCAGAGCCGGTTAGCGTGTGCCGTAAACGACGATAGTCTTACCGTGTGCAGAGATCAGGTTTTGATCTTCCAGCATTTTCAGAATACGGCCGACGGTCTCACGAGAGCAGCCGACAATCTGGCCAATCTCCTGGCGGGTAATCTTAATCTGCATGCCATCCGGGTGGGTCATGGCATCCGGCTGTTTCGCCAGGTTCAGCAGCGTCTGTGCAATGCGGCCCGTCACGTCGAGGAAAGCTAAGTTGCCCACTTTCTCAGACGTCACCTGCAGGCGACGCGCCATCTGTGATGAGAGGCGCATCAGGATGTCAGGATTCACCTGAATCAGCTGACGGAATTTTTTATAAGATATTTCAGCCACTTCACAGGCGCTCTTCGCACGTACCCACGCGCTACGCTCCTGACCCTCTTCAAAGAGGCCCAGTTCACCGATGAAATCACCCTGATTGAGGTAAGAGAGGATCATCTCTTTGCCTTCTTCATCCTTGATCAGCACCGCTACCGCGCCTTTGACGATGTAGTAGAGGGTTTCCGCTTTTTCACCTTGATGGATCAGCGTGCTTTTGGATGGATATTTGTGAATATGGCAATGTGACAGGAACCATTCGAGAGTCGGGTCTGTTTGCGGTTTGCCGAGAACCATTCGCTATTATCCTCTGTTGTAATCGAGCCTAATGTCACCCGTCATTTTGCAATGCTTAGGGTGCACAGGGGGGTATTCCCTGTCAGGCGTAGAAATATTCAAGCGTTCCCATAGGAAAATTTTTCCGGGCCTCTGATCAGAGCTTGGCTCGTTTTGTCGTCCCGTATTTCTCGTGCATCGAAGTGCCGACGAAATATTACAGCTTTGTTTGTAGCACAGCTTGCACGCACTGTCTTCTGTTGTCTCGCTTCAGCATAGTGGGAAAAAGTCCTGAAAGGGGACCTGGCTGCGCAACAGCATGCGGCAATATACCAATAAATTATTGATATTAATCATAAAGAAAAGATTAATTTTCAGAATTTATGCCGGTGTGTGCGTGAAAAAAATGTTATCAGCATGTTAAGTGCAACGATGGATGAATTGCTATGGTTCAATTTATAACCGATTGTGGAATTCAAATCTAACAGATTGATTCTTCAGATTTATTACAGGATCGCGTTATGAAAGTGACTTCGCATGCATTAATGCTCTACCTGCTGTTTATGGGCTATGTCCTTGTCTATCTGGATAAAACAGTGATGGGCTTTGTGCTATTACCCCTTCGCCAGGAGTTCCATCTCGCGCCGCAGCAGGTGGGATATATCGGTGGCATCTTCTTCCTCGCTTATGCGCTGTTTCAGTTTCCCGCCGGCTGGTTAAACGATCGCATAGGCTACCGGAGCATGCTGGTGCTCTCGCTGTCGTTGCTTGGGCTGTGTGCGCTGCTGTTTGGCTGGCTCGGTGTCACCTTTGCTCTGCTGCTGAGCTTCCGCTTTATGGCGGGGATCGGCCACTCGGGTTATCCAAGCGCCAGCGCGAAAGCCGTAAGTGCCAATTTTGCGCTGCATCACCGCACCTTCGCCCAGTCGCTGCTGCTCTCCTCCTCCGGGCTGGCGATGGCCATCGGGCCGCTGCTGGCGGTATGGGCGCTGGATAAAATGAACTGGCATCACGCCTATATGATCCTGGCCGTGCTGGTGCTGATGGTAGCCGCGAGCATGGTGCTGCTGTTGCCACGCTCGCCGCGGGGGATCCTCATTCCAGCTGGCGAAGTCGGCCTGCACAGTGCGCTACGCCAGCCGCTTTTATGGCAGCTGTTCTGCACTAACTTTCTGCTGAATGTGCCGGTTTACGGCCTGGTGAGCTGGCTGCCCAGCTTTCTCACTCATCGCGGACTGCCGCTCTCCGCCGTCGGGCAGATGATGAGCATTTCCGGGGTTGGTAGCGCACTGACATCGGTGGCTGGCGGCTGGCTGGTGGGGCGTTATCTGGCCGGGCGTGAACCCTGGGTAATCTGCCTGGCGTCGCTGATTGCGGCGGCGGGGATGCTGATGATTTACCTCTCCTCCAGCGTGCTGATGAGCACAATCGGCCTCTGTATTACCAATGCGGCCCTTATCGGCACCTTTATCACCACCTTTACGCTGCCGATGAAGCGTTTTCCGCTCGCGGTGACCGGCTCGATTATCGGTTTACTGAATGCCGGTGGAGTACTGGGCGGCTTCGTCGGGCCGATTGCGATGGGCTATTTAGTGGCCGCTGGCCATGGCACTTACCTTGGTGTCTTTCTGTTTCTGATGATAGCGATACTGCTGGCGGGACTGGCTCTTCTGCCGGGCAGCCGGCGTGCTTACCTCTCTTCCTTAAACCCGGAGTTATCATGAACACTGAAACGTTAAACAAGGAAATCACCGACAAAGTGCTGGTGTGGCGGCGTCATATTCATGCCAATGCCGAACTCTCATTCCATGAGCATGGCACCGCAGATTATGTCGCTGCTGAACTGGCGAAGTTTGGCCCGTTAAAAATTAAACGGCCAACGCCAACCAGCGTGGTGGCGGAACTGCCGGGCGCGCGCAGCGGCCCATGCGTCGCGCTGCGTGCCGATATGGATGCGCTGCCGATTACCGAACTCAACAATGAACCCTTTACCTCGCACAACAACGGGGTGATGCACGCCTGCGGGCACGATGCGCATACCGCCATGCTGCTCGGTGCGGCCTGGGTGCTGTGCCATCAGCAGGCGCAGCTAAGCGGCACCGTGCGCTTTATCTTCCAACACGCGGAAGAAGTGCCGCCGGGTGGCGCGCAGGAGCTGATCAAACACGGCGTGCTCAACGGCGTTGAGAAGATCTTCGGGCTGCACGTCATGCCGAATTTCCCCACCGGGACGGCCGGACTGACCGAAGGCGTTTTCAGCGCCGCCAGCGATAATTTCGATTTGATGATTCAGGGGAAAGGTTCACATGCCGCGCTGCCGCAGGAGAGCGTCGACCCGGTGGTGCTGGCATCCGGCGTGGTACAGGCGCTACAGCAGATCGTATCGCGCAGGCTGGATCCCAACGATCGGGCGGTGCTGAGCGTGGCGAGCTTTATCGCTGATGGTGGCTATAACGTCATTCCCGACAGCGCCCACCTGCGCGGCACGCTGCGCACGCTAAGCAACCGTGCGCGTAGTGAAATCCCGCAGATGATGGAGAAAATGATCGAGGGCATCACCGCCGCAGCCGGAGGAAGCTTTGCGCTGAAATGGACGCCGGGCTACGCCATTGGCGTCAATCATCCGGAGGCCACGCGCATTGCCCGCGATACGGTGGTCGGCACGCTGGGCGATGAGGCGTTAAAAATCCTGCCGCATCCGATGTTCGGCTGTGAGGATTTTTCCGCGTATCAGAAGGTGGTGCCGGGCTGTTTTGTCTGGGTCGGTAGCGGTAATAAGGCAAAAGGGGCGATATGGAATCTGCATAACCCGCACTTCCGCCTCGATGAGGACGTGCTGGCAATAGGCGTGCGCCTGCACGTTGGCTTTATCCATCAAATATTAATGCAGTAACGCCTGCCGGGGCCGCTCAAACGATCTTTTTACCTTCCATCAAACGTTTAACCAGCGGCCCCATTATCAGCTCCATCGCCAGCCCCATTTTGCCGCCCGGCACCACCAGAGTCTTAATGTGTGAGATAAACGACCCCTGTAACATGCTCAGCAGGTAGGGGAAGTCGATATCTTCCAGCCCCTGAAAGTGGATCACCACAAAGCTCTCGTCAAGCGAGGGGATGCCGCGTGCGGCAAACGGGTTTGAAGTATCCACCGTCGGCACGCGCTGGAAGTTAATATGGGTGCGGGAGAACTGCGGCGTGATGAAGTTGATGTAGTCCTCCATCGAGCGTACCACCGAGTCCATCACCGCTTCGCGCGAGTGGCCGCGTTCGCCGGTGTCGCGCACCAGTTTCTGGATCCACTCCAGGTTGACGATCGGCACCACGCCGACCAGCAGGTCCACTTTATCCGCCACGTTGTGCTGCGGAGTGACGACGCCGCCGTGCAATCCTTCATAGAACAGCACATCGGTTGGGCCAGGCAGCGGCTGCCAGGGGGTGAAGGTGCCCGGAACCTGGTTCCACGGCACGGCTTCATCGTAGGTGTGCAGATACTTGCGCGACTGACCTGTACCGCTGAGGCCATACTCGGTAAACGTCTGCTCCAGCAGGCCAAAGTCGTTGGCCTCCGGGCCAAAATAGCTGACGTGTTTGCCCATATCGCGCGCTTTGCGGATCGCCATGTCCATTTCCGGACGGGTAAAACGGTGGAAACTGTCGCCTTCAACTTCGGCAGCGCGCAGGTCAAGCTGCTGGAAGATCTTCCTGAAGGCCAGGCTGGTGGTGGTGGTTCCCGCCCCGCTGGAACCGGTGACGGCGATAACCGGAAATTTGGCTGACATGGCGTACAACTCCCTGAAGAAAGGTCTGACAAGCTGATCATAGGTATCATGTTTCGCCGGGAAAAGTCATCTCCGCCGCGTGTTGATGCCAAAAAAGCAACGCCCCGCCACAATTTGCAGCTTCAGCGCTACTGCTCTTCCGCACCGGCGCGGAACTGCCCGCGCGGCATGATATTGACCGATTCATGCAGCTCGGACCACACCAGCACCACCTCGCCGCTGGTCAGCTGGCGGCGCACGTCGGCCACTTTTTGCGTCAGCGAGCGCTCATGCTCGCCATAGTCAGTACCTTCGCGCAGCACAAAAGACTCGATCAGGTTGTCGAGGGTTTCACTATCCAGGTCTTTCCAGGGAATAATCATCAGTTGTCCAGCCAGGTTGAAAGCCATTGCGGAATGCGCTGTTCCAGCCACATTTGTGGCTTACGCAGCGTTCCACCTACAAATCCCACGTGCCCGCCGTGCTGCGTCAGCTGATACTCCACGCAGGAGGGCAGCAGGGCAGCATCGGGGATCACTTCCGGGGTCATAAACGGGTCGTCTTGGGCGTGAATAATCAGCAGCGGTTTACGCACGCCGGGTAACAGCGGCATGGCGCTGCAGCGGCGGTAGTAGTCGGTGGCATCGTTGAAGCCGTGGGCGCGAGCGGTGATCGCATCGTCAAAGTCGCGCAGCAGGCGCAGGGATTTCAGCTGTGCCAGATCGACCGGCAGCGTGCCCGGCCAGGCCTGCAGTTTGCGGGCGGCGTTCTGTTTCAGCAGGCCCAGCAGATAGCGCTGGTAGACGCGGGAAAAACCCTGCTCCAGCCGCAGGCTGCACGGCTCCAGCATCAGCGGTGCGGAGACCACGACCCCCGCATCCAGCAGGCACTCATCGCCCTGTTTGCCCATCAGGCAGGCCAGCATATTGCCGCCGAGCGAGATCCCCACTGCCGCGGTGGGGACGTTGCCCCATTCGTCGCGCAGCCACTGTAAAAGGTAGCTGGCGTCTTCCGTCTCGCCCGAGTGGTAAATGCGGTTGAGACGGTTTGGTTCACCGCTGCAGCCGCGAAAGTGCATCACCACGCCGAGCCAGCCGCGATCCTTCCACGCCTGTAGCAGACCGTGCGCGTAGGGGCTGTTAAAGCTGCCCTCTAAACCGTGAAACAGCACCACGCGCGGTTTATGCCGGGCACCCGCCGGGTCTTCGCTCCACGCCAGATCGACAAAATCAGTATCTGGCAGGGTGAGCCGCTGCCAGTGTGGTTGTAGCGTTATGCGGCGGCGCACCAGACGCGGCAGAATGGTTTGCAGATGCGGATTGCTGCCACCGGCCAGCGGGCGAAAAGCCGTATCGGTCAGGTGACTAAAATTCATGTGGTCAGAGCTTGTAGGATCCATGGCTCGCTGTTAGCTTCGTCGGGTTGTCTATTTGCCGTGGGTGAGGAGCACCCTTTCTATGGAACTGAGTCTGTTTTTGTCAATGTTGGGCTTTCTCTGGGTCGCTGCTATCACGCCAGGCCCTAATAATATGTTACTCACCGCCTCCGGTGCTAATTTTGGTTTCCTGCGCTCCCTGATGTTGCTGATCGGTATCATGATCGGCATGCAGGTGATGCTGCTGATGGTGGCCTTTGGCGTTGGCAGTTTGATCCTGCTTTATCCCTCGCTGCACCTGTTCCTGAAAATTGCCGGCAGCCTCTATCTGCTGTGGCTGGCATGGAAAATCGGTACCGCCGAGTATGAGAAGCTGGAAACCGGCGCGGGTCCGGCCGCGCCGATGCCGTTCTGGCAGGGCGGCCTGCTGCAGCTGATCAACCCGAAAGCCTGGCTGATGGCGCTTGGCGCGGTCGCCAGTTTTAGCCTGGCGGGTGAAGCTTATAAAAGTTCAGTGATTGCGATTAGCTTCGCCATGGCGTTGGTGAATCTGGTGTCAGGAGTGATCTGGTTAGGCTTCGGCACGCTGATTGGCCGCATCCTGCGCAGCCGCCGCGCCTGGACTATTTTCAACGTGTTTATGGGGTTGCTGACGGCGGCGTGCGTGCTGCTGATTTGGCACTGACCTCCTCAATCAACCGCGGGCGAGGCGTGCCTCGCCCCTACACAGATGGCGGCCCCTGCGCATATGGCGGCCGTAGGGGCCGCGGCATGCCCGGCCCGGCCTTAACATCCTGCCTAAACCCATTTTTCAGCTAACGAATCCGCAATTTCTCCTAAGCAGCTTTTGCTATAAAAGATAATTTTTAATTACTTTATAACGATAGTCGCGCCCGGTTACAAAGGGGGGGTACACCCAATAACAATACTCTCTGGAGCGGGCTATGGCGGCAAAATTCACACTTTCACTTCTGGCGGCAGCACTGTCGCTGACGGCACTCGGCGCACAGGCGGTGGATGTCACCATCGCTTATCAAACCTCGGCGGAACCGGCGAAGGTCGCGCAGGCCGACAACACCTTTGCAAAAGAGAGCGGGGCGAAAGTCGACTGGCGTAAGTTTGACAGCGGCTCCAGCGTGGTGCGCGCGCTGGCCTCTGGCGACGTGCAGATCGGCAATATCGGCTCCAGCCCGCTGGCGGTTGCGGCCAGCCAGCAGGTGCCGATTGAGGTATTCCTGCTCGCTTCCCAGCTCGGTAATTCTGAAGCGCTGGTGGTGAAGAAAAGTATTAAGGATCCGCAAGACCTGATCGGCAAACGCATTGCGGTGCCGTTTATCTCCACCACCCACTACAGCCTGCTCGCCGCGCTGAAGCACTGGGGCATTAAGCCGGGCCAGGTACAAATCATTAACTTACAGCCGCCGGCGATTATTGCCGCCTGGCAGCGCGGGGATATCGACGGTGCCTACGTCTGGGCGCCCGCCGTCAATCAGCTGGAGCAGGATGGCAAGGTGCTGACCGACTCCGCCGAGGTCGGAAAATGGGGATCGCCAACGCTCGATGTCTGGGTAGTGCGCAAAGACTTTGCGCAGCAGCACCCGGAAGTGGTGACGGCGTTTGCCCGCAGCGCGCTGGATGCGCAGAAAGCTTACCTCGATAACCCGCAGCAGTGGCTGAAGCAGGACGACTATCTCAGCAAGCTGTCGCGCCTGAGCGGCGTGCCTACGGCGCAGGTACCGGGGCTGGTGGAGGGCAATACCTATCTGACCGCGCAGCAGCAGGTGACGCAGCTTAACGGGCCGGTGAATCAGGCGATTGTCGACACCGCGACGTTCCTCAAGGAGCAGGGCAAAGTGCCGCAGGTCACTCATGACTACAGCAGCTTTGTCACCGATCGCTTTGTTAAACCTCTCGCCCAGTAGGAGATCGCCAATGCTTTCCGTGTCTCATCTTCGCGCCAGCTATGCAGGCCAGCTGGCATTACAGGACATCAACCTGTCGATCGGCAACGGAGAGCTGGTGGTGGTTTTAGGTCCGTCCGGCTGTGGCAAAACCACGCTGCTCAACCTGATTGCCGGGTTTATTCCGGCGGACAGCGGCAGCATCACGCTGGACGGCAAGCCGGTGAATGGACCGGGGGCGGATCGCGGCGTGGTGTTCCAGCATGAGGGGCTGCTGCCGTGGCGCAACGTGCTGGATAACGTGGCGTTTGGCCTGCAGCTGGCCGGCGTGGAGAAAAACGAGCGCCGCGCCGTCGCCAGACGCGTGCTGAAGCAGGTGGGGCTGGAGGGGGCCGAGAAACGCTTTATCTGGCAGCTCTCCGGTGGCATGCGTCAGCGCGTGGGTATTGCGCGCGCGCTGGCGGCCGATCCACGCCTGCTGCTGCTTGATGAGCCTTTCGGCGCGCTCGATGCCTTTACCCGTGAACAGATGCAGGAGCTGCTGCTGACCCTATGGCGCGACAGCGGCAAACAGATCCTGCTGATTACCCACGATATTGAAGAGGCGGTGTTTCTTGCCAGCGAACTTATCCTGCTGTCGCCGGGGCCGGGGCGTATCGTCGAACGGCTGGCGCTCGACTTCGGTCGCCGCTATGCGGCCGGAGAAGGCTGTCGGGCGATAAAATCCGACCCGGACTTTATTGAACGCCGCGAATATGTGCTCAGCCGGGTGTTCCAGCAGCGTGAGGTGTTTGCATGAGTTCCCTGGTGAATGAGAAGAGCCGCACGCGCAAACTGCGTCTGCGCTGGCCACTGTCGCGCCATCTGACGCTCAGCCTCAGCACGCTGCTGGTGCTGCTGGCCGTCTGGTGGGCCGTGACGGCGCTTAAACTGATTGCGCCGCTGTTTCTGCCGCCGCCGCAGCAGGTGCTGCACCAGCTGCTGACCATCGCCAGCCCGGCCGGGTTTATGGATGCCACGCTGTGGCAGCATCTGGCCGCCAGCCTGACGCGCATTGTGATTGCGCTAGCGGCAGCGGTGATTATCGGCGTGCCGGTCGGCATTTTTATGGGGCTGAATGATACCGTGCGCGGCATCCTCGACCCGCTGATTGAGCTCTACCGCCCGGTGCCGCCGCTGGCCTATTTGCCGCTGATGGTGATCTGGTTTGGCATCGGCGAGACCTCGAAGATTCTGCTGATCTACCTGGCCATTTTTGCCCCGGTGGCGATGTCGGCGCTGGCGGGCGTGAAGAGTGCCCAGCAGGTGCGGCTGCGTGCCGCCCGTTCGCTCGGCGCCAGCCGCTGGCAGGTGCTGTGGTTTGTGGTGCTGCCCGGCGCGTTGCCGGAAATTCTGACCGGTTTGCGCATTGGTCTTGGCGTCGGCTGGTCCACGCTGGTGGCCGCTGAGCTGATCGCTGCCACGCGCGGTCTGGGTTTTATGGTGCAGTCGGCCGGTGAATTCCTGGCGACTGACGTGGTACTGGCAGGCATTGCCGTTATCGCCCTGATCGCCTTTGCGCTGGAGCTGGGGCTACGCGCCTTACAGCGCCGCTTAACCCCCTGGCATGGAGTACAACAATGAACGAACGCATAAAAATTCAGGCGCTGGGACCGTATATCGGCGCCGAGGTGAGCGAGCTTGACCTCAGCCGCCCGCTGAGCGACGCGCAGTTTGAGCAGCTTTATCACGGGTTGATCCGCCATCAGGTGCTGTTCCTGCGTAATCAGCCGCTAACGCCTCATCAGCAGCGCCAGCTGGCCGCGCGCTTTGGCGACCTGCATATCCACCCGGTGTATCCGCATGCGCCGGGGGTGGAGGAGGTTATCGTGTTGGATACCCATAACGATAATCCGCCTGATAACGACAACTGGCACACCGATGTGACCTTTATCGAAACGCCGCCTGCGGGCGCGATCCTCGCGGCGAAGCAGCTGCCGGAAAGCGGCGGTGACACGCTGTGGGCCAGCGGCATTGCGGCTTATGAGGCGCTGTCGGAGCCGCTAAAAGTACTGCTGAGCGGCCTGCAGGCCGAGCATGACTTCAAGAAATCGTTCCAGGAGTTCAAATACCGCGGCAGTGAAGAGGATCACCAGCGCTGGCAGCAGGCGGTAGCGAAGAATCCGCCGCTGTTGCATCCGGTTATCCGCACCCATCCGGTGAGTGGCAAAAAGGCGCTATTCGTTAACGAAGGTTTCACCACGCGCATTGTCGGGCTGAAAGAGAAGGAGAGTGAGGCGCTGCTGAACTTCCTGTTTGCCCACATCACTAAGCCGGAATTCCAGGTACGCTGGCGCTGGCAGGTGGGCGATGTGGCGATCTGGGATAACCGTGTGACGCAGCATTACGCCAATGCAGATTATCTGCCCGCGCGACGGATTATGCACCGGGCGACGATCTTAGGGGATAAGCCGTTTTAATCGTCACTCATCAGGTTACGTGAAAAATGATGGATATCCGCGCCAGGTTTCAGGCGATACAGCTTTGCCTTGCGGGCGCCGGTGGCAACGCTGTCGCCGGTCTCTTCAAACATCGCTGAAGCCTCAAAGCGGCGGATCAAGCTTTTGCGCTGCACCGGTCGGTCCAGTATCGTCTCAGTGACTTCCTGCAACTGGGTCAGAGTGAAGGCGGCGGGCAGGCAGTAGACCGGTAGCAGAGAATAGAGCGTCTTCTGTCGCAGCCGTTGCAGCGCTTCAGCAATAATCTGCTGATGGTCAAAAGCGATATCGCTGCGCTGTGCCAGACCGTCGAGCGGCTGCCACTGGGCATCGCTGACGTCATCACTTTCTGCCTGACAGTTTTCTGCGGCAATCAGGGCATACCACGCGCTGGTCAGACTCCAGCCTCGCGGGTCACGGTGCGCCCCTGAGAAAGTTGCCAGCTGTTCCAGCCAGGGCGGATTGACGGTGGTCTTCTCACGCAGTTTACGCAGCGCCGTGTCGCGCGTGGATTCATCCTGTTGCATATCAATAAACCCTCCCGGTAGCCCCCACCATCCGCGCTGCGGATGATTAGCACGTTGTACCATTAACACGCACAGCTGCCCCTGCCACAGGGTAAACAGCACGCTGTCCACGGTGACAATCGGCGATGCATAGCGCGAGGCATCGTACTGGTCCAGATACGCTTGTTCAGATGACATCATAGGGTTCCTGCAGGAAGTGTCGCTGGGACACACTACCAGCCCCGGCGTCATGATTCAATAACGCCACCACTTTTCATAATATTTATTTTATTTAAAATCATAGTGTTAAAAGATTTTCTTTTCGTGGGTTATTTTTTTCTTGTGAATAAGTGTCTCTTGGACAATTATATAAGTGTCCTTGGGACATTAATAAATCAAAAGGAGTCTGCGATGATGAAACTGCAATTAACCCTTGATGGTCAGGATGCCACGCTGGAAAGCGGCCGTTTTCCTGACGGTGCGATCTGGGGACGTGTGCTGTCGCCGCTTGATCCGCAGGCCACCACCCTGACGCTGCGTGCCAGCGCGATGCAGACTCTGGATGACCTGATGCTGGTCGCGCAGATACTGGATGCGGTGCGCCAGCGCTGCCTGCTGCGCCAGACCACGCTTGAGCTGCCGTGGCTGCCCTATGCCCGCCAGGACCGTACCCTGCGTGACGGCGAGAGCTTTGCGCTGAAGGTGTTTGCCGGTTTTCTCAATCAACTGCGCTTTGACCGGGTGGTGGTCGTTGACCCGCACAGCGATGTGGCTGCAGGCGTTGTTGACCGTCTGGTGACGATCCCACAGCATCGCGCTCTGATCCACAGCCGAACGCTGAGGGATGAACTGGTGCAGGGCATGATGCTGGTTGCGCCCGATGCCGGCGCGTTGAAGAAGGTGCATGCGCTGGCGCAGCAGGTCAACGCCGCCGAATACGGCATTCTCGGCAAGCATCGCGATATTGCTACTGGCGCCCTGAGCGGATTCGAACTGCTGAAAGGTGACGTAGCCAACAGGGATGTGCTGATCGCTGACGACCTCTGCGATGCCGGCGGCACCTTTATCGGTTCAGCTGCGGTGCTACGTGCAGCCGGTGCGCGTTCGGTCAGCCTGTACGTCACGCATGGCCTGTTCAGTAAAGGGGTAGATCACCTGTTGAGCCAGGGTATCGACCGTATCTGGACCACCACCTCACTGGCCGGGGAAGAATTAGCGCAGGAGCGTGTAGAGCTGATTGATATCGACACCATTTACCGCAGTGAAGGAGCATCCCATGCAAATTAATCCGATTCTGGCTATCGACGGCTACAAAACCTCACATCGCGAACAGTACCCGGCGGGAACCAACCGCGTGTACAGCAACTTTACCCCGCGTGGGAACCGGTATTTCCACTCGCCGCTGGCGGATGATGCCCTGGTGTTTTTCGGCCTGCAGGGTTTTTTACAGTGGTTTATGGTCGATTTGTTTAATGACAAATTTTTTGCTCAGCCGGAAGAGCAGGTAGTGTGTGAGTATCAGCAGCTGATGGACAGCTACCTGGGTAAAAATAGCGTCAGCGTGGAGCATATCCGCGCACTGCATCGCCTGGGCTATTTGCCGCTGGCGATCAAAAGCCTGGACGAGGGCAGTAAAGTGTCGATGAAAATTCCGGTACTGACCATCACCAATACCGTGGATGAGTTTTTCTGGCTGGTTAACTACCTTGAGAGCGTGATGTCGGCAGAGCTGTGGAAGTCCTCCACCAATGCGACCGTGGCGCACCACTATCGCCAGATTTGTCAGCTGTGGGCGGAACGTACCTGTGACGATATGACACATGTCGATTTTCAGTGTCATGACTTCTCATTCCGCGGCATGTCAGGCCTGCACGATGCTGCACAGTCGGGGGTTGGCCACCTGCTGAGTTTTACCGGAACTGACAGCCTGCCTTCTGTCCTCTATGCACAACAATATTACCGCCCGGCAGAAGGGACGTTTATTGCCGGGAGTATTCCCGCCACCGAGCACAGCGTGATGTGCATGGGGGAGCAGCAGGGTGAGATCGCTACCTTCCGTCGTCTGCTGACGGAGCTTTATCCGACCGGGTTTGTGTCGGTGGTGTCGGATACCTGGGATTACTGGAAGGTGCTGACCGAATACAGCCGTGAGCTCAAACCCGAGATCGTGGCGCGTGAAGGCCGTCTGGTGTTCCGCCCTGACAGCGGTGACCCGGTGGAAATACTGTGCGGCAGCGGCGACGATGCCGACCGCGATCCGGCTCGCAGCGCACAGCAGAAAGGGTCGGTCGAAGTGCTGTGGGAGATCTTCGGCGGCACGGTCAATGCCAGGGGCTACAAGGTGCTGGACCCGCACGTGGGTCTGATCTACGGCGACTCGATTACCCTCGAGCGTGCCAATCAGATCCTGAGTCGTCTGGAGGCCAAAGGCTTTGCCAGCAGCAATGTGGTGTTCGGCGTCGGGTCTTATACGTACCAGTACAACACGCGTGACACCTTTGGTTTCGCCATGAAAGCGACGTATGGCGAAGTGCACGGAGAGGGGCGTGAGATCTTCAAACAGCCGAAAACCGACAACGGCATGAAAAACTCTGCGCGCGGTCTGTTACGGGTGGAAAAAGATGATGAAGGGAAATACCGGCTGCTGGACGGTCAGAGCTGGCAGCAGGAGCAGGGCGGGGAACTGAAAATCCGTTTCCTGGATGGAAAACTGTATAACGTGGAGGATCTGACCACGCTGCGTCAGCGTCTGGCAGCGCAGTAGCGGGATGCGGGATTCGGGTCGGGCATGCCCGACCCCTACGAATGCGCTATTCCGGCAAATCAGTGTCCCAGGGGCGTGGCATGCCGCGCCCGAACTGCTGCATCAGGCGTTGATGATCGACTCTAACTCTTCCTGCGCTGCCAGCCATTCCATCTCACACTCTTCTAAGGCCGATTTCGCCGTTGCCTGCTGCTGCAGCGCCGCAGTGAGGTCGGCTTTGCGTGCTTGCTCGTAGATGGCGCTGTCGGAGAGCTTCCCTTCGGCCGCGCTCAGCTCGGCGTTATGCTTCTCCATCTGCTTTTCCAGCTTCTCAATCTGCTTGCGCAGCGGCTGAGTCTGGGTGCGCAGCTCCGCTTCCCGGCGCTTTTGGTCCTTGCGCGCCTGAGCGCTATTGGCGCTGTCGGCTTTTGGCGCGGCATCGGCCACTGTCTGCTTCTGCAGGTCGCTCAGCCACTGCTGATAATCTTCCAGGTCGCCTTCAAATGCTTCCACTTTCCCGTCGTGTACCAGGTAGAGATCGTCGGTGGTCGAACGCAGCAGGTGGCGGTCGTGCGAGACAACAACCAGCGCGCCTTCGAAGTCAATCAGCGCCTCAGTCAGCGCCTGGCGCATATCAAGGTCAAGGTGGTTGGTGGGTTCATCCAGCAGCAGCAGGTTCGGGCGCTGCCAGACGATCAGCGCGAGCACCAGCCGGGCTTTCTCGCCGCCGGAAAAACGGCGGGTCTCTTCGCTGACTTTATCGCCCTGGAAGCCAAAGCCGCCGAGGTAGTCGCGCAGCTGCTGCTCCAGCACTTTCGGTGCGAGGCGCACCAGATGCTGGATCGGCGATTCGTCAGCGCGCAGGAACTCCAGCTGATGCTGAGCGAAGTAGCCGAGCTTGATGCCTTTCGCTAAGCCAATGTCGCCCTGTAATGGCGCCAGCTCGCCCGCCAGTAGTTTGATCAGCGTGGATTTACCCGCGCCGTTGCGCCCCAGCAGGCCAATGCGCGAGCCGGGAACCAGGTTGAGCTTGATCGAGTTAAGGATTTTACGATCGCCATAACCGGCGCTGACTTTTTCCATCTTCAGCAGTGGGTTCGGCAGGTTTTCAGGTGCGCGGAAGCTAAAGGTAAAGGGGTTGTCGACGTGCGCCGGGGCGATCAGCTCCATGCGCTCCAGCATTTTAATACGGCTCTGAGCCTGTTTTGCCTTGGTGGCTTTGGCCTTAAAGCGCTCAATGAAACTTTGCAGGTGCGCGACTTTCAGCTGCTGGTTTTCAAACATCGACTGCTGCTGCGAGAGTTTAGTGGCGCGCTGGATCTCGAACGAGCTGTAGTTGCCGGTGTACTCAAAAATTGACTGCTGTTCGATATGCACAATTTTATCCACCACCGGATCGAGGAAGTCGCGGTCGTGGGAGATCAGGATCAGCGTGCCGGTATAGCTTTTCAGCCAGCGCTCCAACCAGATCACCGCATCAAGATCGAGGTGGTTAGTTGGCTCATCGAGCAGCAGCAGGTCGGAACGGCAAATCAGCGCCTGGGCGAGGTTAAGGCGCATGCGCCAGCCGCCCGAGAAGTCGCTGACCGGGCGCTGCAGCTGTTCCTGGGTGAATCCAAGGCCGTCCAGCAGGCTGGCAGCGCGTGACTGAATGGTCCATGCCTGCACCGCATCGAGCTTGCCGTGCAGCGTAGCGATGGCGTGACCATCGTCTATCTCATTCGCGTGCGCTAATTCAGACTCAAGCTGACGAAATTCGCGGTCGCCGTCGATAACATACTCAATGGCGGGAATATCCAGTGCCGGGGTCTCTTGATTGACCCACGCCAGTGACCAGTTTCCCGGATAGTTGAAACTGCCCGCGTCGGCGCTTATCTCGTTTTTCAGCAGCGCCAGCAGGGTCGATTTGCCGCAGCCATTCTTACCCACCAGGCCCACTTTTTGGCCGGGGTTAATGGTTGCGGTCGCGTTGTCGAGCAGGACGTGGACACCGCGACGGATTTGTAATGCAGAGAATACAATCATAAGCGCCGTAAGTTCAGAGTATGTTAAATTAAGCCATCATAATCAGTTTTCGGAATCAAACAGTTCCGTTGCGTCGAGCATGGTAGCGGAAATCACCCGCCATGACGACGATTTGGAGGGGAATGATGTCGCAGCCGCCTAAAGTCCTGCTGTTGTACGCCCACCCGGAGTCTCAGGATTCGATTGCCAATCGCGTTTTGCTTCAGCCGGCCAGAAATCTGGACAATGTGACGGTCCACGACCTGTATGCACACTATCCGGATTTTTTTATCGATATTCATCACGAGCAACAGCTGCTGCGTGAACATCAAATCATTGTTTTCCAGCACCCGCTTTACACTTATAGCTGCCCGGCGCTGCTGAAAGAGTGGCTGGATCGCGTGCTGTCGCGCGGCTTTGCCAGCGGCGTGGGCGGTAACGTGCTGGAAGGAAAATACTGGCGCAGCGTGATCACCACCGGTGAACCGGAGGCCGCCTACCATCAGGAGGGGCTGAACCGTTATCCGATGTCGGACATTATGCGCCCGTTCGAACTGACGGCGCAGATGTGCAGCATGCACTGGCTGACGCCGATGATTGTCTACTGGGCGCGCCGCCAGTCTGCCGACGTGATGAACAATTATGCCCGCGCCTATGGCGACTGGCTGGCCAATCCGCTGCCCCATGGAGGAGTTTAGATGGAAGGACAAAGCCTCCTGACCGCCGGTGTTGTTTACCTGTTTGCGGCGGTGATTGCGGTGCCGATTGCGGCCCGTCTTGGCATCGGTGCGGTGTTGGGGTATCTGCTCGCGGGGATTGCCATTGGTCCCTGGGGACTGGGCTTTATCAGCGACGTAGACGAGATCCTGCACTTCTCCGAGCTTGGCGTGGTGTTCCTGATGTTTATCATCGGGCTGGAGCTGAAACCGTCGAAACTGTGGGAGCTGCGGCGCTCAATATTTGGCGTCGGTGCGGCGCAGGTGATCCTGAGCGCCGCGGTGCTCGGCGGCCTGCTGCTGCTGACCGACTTCTCCTGGCAGGCGGCCGCTATCGGCGGCATCGGGCTGGCGATGTCATCCACCGCGATGGCCTTACAGCTAATGCGCGATAAAGGCATGAACCACAATGAATCCGGGCAGCTCGGCTTCTCGGTGCTGCTGTTCCAGGACCTGGCGGTGATCCCGGCGCTGGCGCTGGTGCCGTTACTGGCCGGCGGCGACAGTGGTCATACCGACTGGATGAAGGTGGGCATGAAGGTGCTGGCCTTTGGCGGCATGCTGATCGGCGGGCGCTATCTGCTGCGGCCGATTTTCCGCTTTATTGCCGCTTCCGGCGTGCGCGAAGTGTTTACCGCCGCGGCGCTGCTGCTGGTGCTTGGCTCGGCACTGTTCATGGATGCGCTCGGGCTGTCGATGGCGCTCGGTACCTTTATTGCCGGTATCCTGCTGGCGGAAAGTGAATATCGCCACGAGCTGGAAATCGCGATTGATCCGTTTAAAGGCTTGCTGCTGGGGCTGTTCTTTATTTCGGTCGGCATGGCGCTTAACCTCGGCGTGCTCTATACCCATATTGTTGAGATCCTCGCCGGAGTGGTGATTCTGGTCGCGGTGAAGGTGGCGGTGCTGTATCTGCTGTCGCGCATCTACGGCCTGCGCAGCTCCGAACGGCTGCAGTTCTCCACGGTGCTTAGCCAGGGCGGTGAGTTTGCCTTCGTGCTGTTCTCTGCCGCTTCTTCTGCGAAGCTGTTTAGCGGGGATCAGATGCCGCTGCTGCTGGTGACGGTGACGCTGTCGATGATGACCACGCCGCTGCTGATGCAGGGCGTGGATAAAATCCTTGAACGCCGCTTCAATGAAGTGGATGACTCCGCCGAGAAGCCGTTTGTTGAAGATGATAAACCGCAGGTGATCGTGGTCGGCTTCGGTCGATTCGGTCAGGTAGTGGCGCGCCTGCTGATGGCTAACCAAAAGCGCATTACGGTGCTGGAACGCGATATCAGTGCGGTCAGCCTGATGCGCAAATATGGTTACAAGGTGTATTACGGTGATGCTACCGAACTGGAGCTATTGCGTGCCGCCGGAGCAGAAACCGCGCAGTCGATCGTGATAACCTGTAACGGCCCGGAAGATGCGATGGAGATTGTTCACCTCTGCCAGCACCATTTCCCGCATCTGCAAATTCTGGCGCGCGCCCGGGGCCGCGTTGAGGCGCACGAGCTGCTGCAGGCTGGCGTCTCGCAGTTTTCCCGTGAAACCTTCAGCAGTGCGCTGGAGCTGGGGCGCAAAACCTTGATGACGCTGGGGATGCACCCGCATCAGGCGTTCCGCGCGCAGCAGCACTTCCGCCGCCTGGATATGCGCATGCTGCGTGAGCTGATGCCGAATCACAGCGACAGCCAGCAGATCTCCAGAGTGAAAGAGGCGCGGCGCGAGCTGGAAGATATCTTCCAGGCTGAAATGCAGCACGAGAAGCGGCAGTATGACGGCTGGGATGAGGCAGATTAATGCAATCAATCTGCCCGTTGGGGGCGGCTTTTTTTTCCGGTCGCCCTGCTTCCGGCACAATGGGCTGACCGAAATGTAACGGCAGCTCCTGCGGAATTTAATGGTGATTATGATGCGTAAACGTTTTATCGCTGGCGCGACCTGCCCGAAATGCCAGGCTCGCGACACGCTCGCCCTGTGGCGGGAAAATAATATCGATGTGGTCGAGTGTGTGAAATGCGGTCATCAGATGCGTGAAGCCGACAAAAAGGCGCGCGAACAGGTGCGCAGCAATGAGCAGGTGATCGGAATTTTTCATCCCGAGTAGCGTAATTGCACAGCTTTTTTTAAGCTGTACAGTACAGCCGGGTTGAAATTCGATACAATCGGCGCCACTTAGAGCCCTTAGCGTTGGTAAAACAGCCAGCGAATTAAGGGCTCAACGCTCTCAACGGTTAGGAGTAATCATGAAAGTAGCAAAAGACCTCGTGGTCAGCCTGGCATACCAGGTCCGTACAGAAGATGGTGTGTTGGTTGATGAATCCCCGGTGAGCGCACCGCTGGACTACCTGCACGGTCATGGTTCCCTGATTTCCGGGCTGGAGAAGGCGCTGGAAAATCGTGAAGCTGGCGACAAGTTTGATGTGAATATCGCATCAAACGATGCCTACGGCGAATACGATGAGAACCTGGTGCAGCGCGTACCGAAAGACGTATTTATGGGCGTTGACGAACTGCAGGTTGGCATGCGCTTCCTGGCAGAAACCGATCAGGGCCCGGTACCGGTTGAAATCACTGAAGTAGACGGCGACCACGTCGTGGTTGATGGTAACCACATGCTGGCCGGCCAGAACCTGAACTTCAACGTTGAAGTTGTGGCGATCCGTGCTGCGACCGAAGAAGAGCTGGCCCACGGCCACGTTCACGGCGAAGACGGTCATCACCATGACCACGATCACGGCCATGACCACGGTCAGGGCGGTTGTGGTACTGGCGGTTGCGGCTGCAGCCACTGATCGATAACCGTGCAGGGGCGACCGGAAAAAAGGTCGCCCCCTACGAGTCAGAGGTCACCTGCGGGTGGCCTTTTTGTTTTTTACGGTTGCTGCGGGTTAAGCGACAGCGAGTCGGGCATGTAGGGTCGAGGCATACCTCGACCGGGGATCAGTAGTGCGGAGGCGGGGTTTCTTCGGACTGATCGGCCATTAGTGACGGCGCGGCAGCCTTAAGTTTGTCGGTCAGCAGGCGCATCTGTTCACGCACGCGCGCCATCTCCAGTTCGTGCTGTACCACCGTATGGTTCAGCTCATCAATGGTCATTTCCTGAAACGCCAGTTTGCTCTCCAGCATCTCCAGCCGCTGCTCCAGCAGTGATTGTTGCATTCTGTTTCCTCTTGTTACTACCGGGCCAGGCCCACTCCTGGCGAATTGCCCGATTCTAACGGTAAAATGCGGGCAGAAGTAGGCGAAACGGCGTAAATTAGCCGCCAGAGGTTGAAAAGTCTTTTAACTGACTCCATTCCTGTGGTGAAACTTTCGGGCGAACACGTGGTCGGAAGTTAACTTCACTTTGTCATGGCGAGACTATTTTTTCAGCTCGCCCCCAGTTATATTTCAGGCCGCAGGCCTGCAAACGATTCCCGAGGTGAGATGCTTCGGTTTTGGAGAAATGGATGAAATCACTGTTTAAAGTCACATTGTTAGCTACCACGATGGCCGTTGCGCTGAATGCCCCGCTGGCAATGGCTGCCGACGCCGCTCAGGCTAAGCCAGCAGCAGCACCGCAGCAGGCTCCTAAAAATGCCGCCTTCAAAAATGACGACCAGCAGTCTGCATATGCGCTGGGTGCATCTTTGGGCCGCTACATGGAGAACTCCCTGAAGGAACAGGAAAAACTGGGCATCACCCTGGATAAAACTCAGCTGATCGCCGGCGTTCAGGATGCGTTTGCTGGTAAGAGCAAACTCTCTGACCAGGAGATCGAGCAGACGCTGCAATCCTTCGAAGGCCGTGTGAAGGGTGCCGCTCAGGCGAAGATGGAAAAAGATGCGACAGAAAACGCCAGCAAAGGTGACGCTTACGCGGCTAAATTCGCTAAAGAGAAAGGCGTGAAGAAAACCGAATCCGGTCTGCTCTACCAGGTAGAGAAAGAAGGGACCGGCAGCGCGCCGACTGACAGCGATACCGTTGTAGTGAACTACAAAGGGACGCTGATCGACGGCACCGAGTTCGATAACTCTTACACCCGCGGCGAGCCGCTGTCATTCCGTCTGGATGGTGTTATCCCTGGCTGGACTGAAGGCCTGAAGCACGTGAAGAAAGGCGGCAAAATTAAGCTGGTGATCCCACCGAACCTGGCTTACGGCAAAAATGGCGTTCCGGGTATTCCGGCTAACTCCACGCTGGTATTCGACGTTGAGCTGCTGGACATCAAAGCGGCGGCGAAAGCCGATGCCGCACCAGCCCCGGCTGCACCAGCCGCTGGTGATGCCAAAGCTAAGCAGTAATGCCTGCCACCGCCACCTTCGGGTGGCGGTTTTGTTTCCACCACCTGCACAGCTATTCCCCTGCTTTTTGCGTTAGATTGCATTTCACGACAAAGGTTGGGACACGCCTTTCCCATATTTGCTAGACTATCCGGCGCGCATTTAATAAGAATGAGTCTGCCCTTGCGCCGTGTGACAGGCTCTGGTCAAAGGGTGGTGTCGTCAATGTCTAATTCACTGTTCTCCGGTGACGTCGCGGATTTGGAGCTGCTTGAACAGCACCCATTCACCGCCGGGGATTTCGAAATTCTCAAATCTTACGAAGCTGTTGTTGATGGCCTGGCGATGCTTATCGGTTCGCACTGCGAGATCGTGCTGCACTCGCTGGAAGACCTGAAGTGCTCGGCGGTGCGTATTGCCAACGGTGAACATACCGGGCGCAAAATAGGCTCGCCAATCACCGATCTCGCGCTGCGCATGCTGCACGATATGACGGGTGCTGACAGTAATGTCTCGAAAGCCTACTTTACCCGTGCCAAAAGCGGCGTGCTGATGAAGTCGGTGACCATTGCTATCCGCAATCGCGAACAGCGGGTGATCGGCCTGCTGTGCATCAATATGAACCTTGATGTCCCGTTCTCGCAGATTATGGCGACTTTCATGCCGCCTGAAATGCAGGAGGTGGCCTCCTCAGTCAATTTCGCCTCCTCGGTGGAAGACCTGGTGATGCAGACGCTGGAATTCTCGATTGAAGAAGTCAGCGCCGATCGCAATGTGTCCAACAACGCCAAGAATCGCCAAATCGTGCTCAATCTGTATGAGAAAGGCATCTTTGATATCAAAGATGCGATTAACCAGGTGGCGGATCGCCTGAATATCTCCAAGCACACGGTCTATCTTTACATTCGCCAGTTCAAAAATGGCGATTTCCACGGCCAGGATAAGTAATGCGTTTCTGCCTGATGGTGACCGGCCCGGCCTATGGCACACAGCAGGCCAGTAGCGCCTGGCTGTTTGCCCGCGAGCTGCTGGCGCAGGGCCATGAACTGGAAAGCGTGTTTTTCTATCGTGAAGGGGTGCTGAATGCCAGCCTGCTGAATGCCCCGGCCAGCGATGAAACCGATCTGACCCGTCACTGGCAGCAGCTGCACACAGAGCACGGCGTGGCGCTGAATATCTGTGTGGCGGCAGCGCTGCGCCGTGGCGTGGCCGATGAGCACGAAGCCGCCAGCCTTGGCCTGCCTGTGGCGAATCTCGCCACAGGTTTTCAACTCAGCGGGTTGGGTGCACTGGCGGAAGCCGCCCTCAGCTGTGACCGCATGGTGCAGTTCTGATGAATCGTATCGCTTTCGTGTTTACTCAGGCGCCCCATGGCAGCAGTGCCGGGCGGGAAGGGCTGGATGCAGTGCTGGCGACGTCGGCACTCAGCGAGGATATCGCGCTGTTCTTTGTCAGCGATGGCGTACTGCAGCTCACCGCGGGCCAGCAGCCGCAGCAGATTCTGGCGCGCAACTATATCGCGACCTTTGGCGTGCTGCCGATGTATGACGTCGAGCGCTGCTATCTGTGCGCTGCGGCGTTAGCAGAACGAGGCATTGCTGCCGACGCGGCCCGCGTGCTGCCTGCTGAGATTTTAACGCCTGCTGACCTGCGTCAGACCCTGGATAACTACGACCGGGTGATTACCTTCTGAGGAAACCATGCTGCATACCCTGATGACTTCACCTTTTCGCTGCGATGTCGCTGCGTTGCTGCGCCTGCTGGCTGACGGCGATGATGTGCTGCTACTTCAGGATGGGGTGATTGCGGCTCTGGAAGGCAGCCCTGCCCTTGAAGCCTTGCTTAATGCCCCCATCTCACTCTACGTGCTGCAGGAAGATGTCGAGGCGCGTGGCTTATCTGCTCAAATTTCAACCAATGTGACGACGGTAGGCTATACTGACTTCGTTGCGCTGGTTGTAAAGAACCCGCAGCAAATGACCTGGTGACAGTAGTAATCCTGGTTATTTCTTGACACCTTTTGGTCTCAGCCTTAAAATTCTGCGGCCTCGTGATTCCGCGAGGCGATTTATTACGTGTTTACGAAGCAAAAGCTAAATCCCAGGAGCTATTTAATGGCAACAGTTAACCAGCTGGTTCGCAAACCACGCGTACGCAAAGTTGCAAAGAGCAACGTGCCTGCGCTGGAAGCCTGCCCGCAGAAACGTGGTGTATGTACTCGTGTATACACTACTACCCCTAAAAAACCGAACTCCGCACTGCGTAAAGTATGTCGTGTTCGTTTAACCAACGGTTTTGAAGTTACCTCCTACATCGGCGGTGAAGGTCATAACCTGCAGGAACACTCCGTGATCCTGATCCGTGGCGGTCGTGTAAAAGACTTGCCAGGTGTGCGTTACCACACCGTTCGTGGCGCGCTGGACTGCTCAGGTGTTAAAGACCGTAAGCAGGCTCGCTCCAAGTACGGCGTGAAGAAGCCAAAGGCTTAATGGTTCTCCGTTAAGTAAGGCCAAACGTTTTAAATTAAATGTCATAATAAACTCATAGAGTTTTGGACAATCCTGAATTAACAACGGAGTATTTCCATGCCACGTCGTCGCGTTATTGGTCAGCGTAAAATTCTGCCAGATCCTAAGTTCGGATCAGAGCTGCTGGCCAAATTTGTAAATATCCTGATGGTAGATGGTAAAAAATCTACTGCAGAATCAATCGTTTATACCGCGCTTGAGACCCTGGCTCAGCGTTCAGGTAAAAACTCCCTGGAAGCCTTTGAAGTAGCGCTGGAAAACGTGCGTCCGACTGTCGAAGTTAAGTCACGTCGCGTTGGTGGTTCTACTTATCAGGTACCAGTTGAAGTCCGTCCGGTTCGTCGTAATGCCCTGGCAATGCGCTGGATCGTAGATGCTGCTCGTAAACGCGGTGATAAATCAATGGCTCTTCGCCTGGCGAACGAACTTTCTGATGCTGCAGAGAACAAAGGTACTGCAGTGAAGAAACGTGAAGACGTTCACCGTATGGCTGAAGCCAACAAGGCGTTCGCTCACTACCGCTGGTAACAGTCGCGTAGTTGTTAAACCAGCGGGCGCCCAAAGGGCCAACCCGCTGGGGTTGACTAATTTTGAACGTCCGAAAAACCGAGGAATCAAATGGCTCGTAAAACACCCATTGCTCGCTACCGTAACATCGGTATCAGTGCGCACATCGACGCCGGTAAGACTACCACTACCGAACGCGTTCTGTTCTACACCGGTGTAAACCACAAAATCGGTGAAGTACATGACGGCGCAGCAACCATGGACTGGATGGAGCAGGAACAGGAACGTGGTATTACCATCACTTCCGCTGCGACCACCTGT